>JAESFG010000039.1_pt1 | contig 631503 bp, 508 predicted proteins | sample 9269371 | NCBI WGS metagenome assembly JAESFG01 (sample SAMN14506227, study PRJNA617093) | algae metagenome | isolation source: Aetokthonos hydrillicola CCALA 1050 (B3-Florida) and co-occurring... | place: USA: South Carolina | collected 2013-01-01
ATCTAAAGACAGATTCTCACGCGTTACTCACCCGTCCGCCACTAACCCCGAAGGGTCCGTTCGACTTGCATGTGTTAAGCATACCGCCAGCGTTCATCCTGAGCCAGGATCAAACTCTCCGTTTTGATTCTGATTCTAAGGTTCAGAACGAACAAATGCGATTAATCGCCCTTGTACAATTCTTGAATCCTCTGTTATGATTTTGTTTGAGTCTTAGGGCTAACCCGTTCGACTAAATTTACTTGACGAGGATTGGTCGTTTATAAGCTTTCAAACTATTGATTTGTCTCGGTTCGGCTTGCCGTTTCATTCGGCACTTCAATCAATATAGCAAACCTAAATAGGTTCGTCAAGGGTTTTGGAAAAAAATTTTCAAAATATTTTTTCTGGGCTTCTGGTAAGGCTTTCAGGAATTTTCTGCACCAAAACGGGTACTCTAGGCTTGACTTAATCTGAAAAAAGACTCCTCAAGCCATCTCAAGGGGAGTTTTCTGTAGGGGCAGTTAGGCTTTCATGCATTATCCGTGCTGCTTGTAAACGTGCTACAGTCCTTTACGTTGTAGGGGGTCAATAGCCTGAGCCTTAGTTTCAGGCTCGCTCCCCCGTACAAAAATCAGATTAGGACTTACGCATTGACAAGGAGACCCACATATGGGGTATAGATTTCAAGCCTTTAAACTTGATTTTTCGGCACTTTTTTGGCGATCTCTATTATCCCTCAGATCATTGTTTAAAGCCTGAAACGACGAATTTTCGTTAATGCACAAGATGATTCGTTTGTACAGTGCGTAAGTCCTACAGATGTAAGTGAAGGAGAAATAAAAAATGAACCGTCGTCTAATTTCCTCTGGTTCATCTTTTGAGAGAGATATCGGTTACTCTAGAGCTGTCGTGGATGGGGATTGGGTTTTTGTTTCTGGGACAACTGGCTTTAACTACGACACGATGACTATCTCAGATGATGTCGTTGAACAGGCGGTTCAGTGCTTCAAAAATATCCAAGCTGCACTAGCACAAGCAGGATGTACTATGAAAGATGTAGTGCGAGTTCGCTACATACTCCCCTTGCGAGAGGATTTTGAATCTTGCTTTCCAGTACTCCATCAATATTTAGGCGACATCAGACCCGCAGCGACTATGATTGTTGCAGGATTAGCAGATCCTAGAATGAGAATAGAAGTTGAAGTAACAGCTCACCGTGCTGAGTAAGGGAGCATCCGAAATTTTGCAAAAAAATGGTAGTGGGAGCATCTTGCTCCTTAGTTTATTCCTGAAGCGGGCAAGATGCCCGCACTACAAAATAAAATAAATTTACACATTTGGTATGAGACGCCAAGGAACGAACAAACCTTGACAACGCAAGGTTTTTTGTCAAGGTTTTACAGAACGCTGCTGTTTCAAATAAGTAAATACAGACTTATCTCCTATATCTGCTGGAATTCCTTGTACAGCTTTACGTAGGGCAAACACCATAAATAAAATTGCCCACAATCCTAGCAGTACCTGCTCCCACTGAAGCGATCGCACTCCTACTAAATGTCCTAATAGTAGTAACGGCACTATAAATGCCAACAACTTGGTTTCTAGGCGGTTAAAGCAGAATGCTTCTTTAAAATAGATTCCTGTTAAAGCAACAAATGTAAAACCTATACCCAGTAAGGTAATTGGTTGAGTGTAAACGGTAAGAGCTAAAGGTTCGCTGCTGTTGAGGGCTATTACAATCGAAGCAAGGGTACCGAGAGCCCAGCAAACTTGTAGGAGCCGGTGCAGCGACACCATATATATGTGAATAGTAAGTAAACTCACACCCAAAGCAAGACTAAAACAGGCATATAAAGGTGTTAGAAACTGGACAGAGCTTGAGTCATTCTTGAGCAAAACCAATAAACTGCCGATCGCAAAGCTAACCGCCGCTACCATTAAAGCTGCACGATAGATAATTACACCAGTGCGATCGTCCTGATTTATGGTAAAGTCCCCAAACTGACCTTGATAAATTATGGGTTGAGGTTCTTGTAGTTGAGTCATAGTTGGTTATCATCGCTATCTTATATAGATCTTAAGCTCATTCCACCTGCTGAAGTTGGATGTGGCATTAATTATCATTGGCTATTTTTCCCATCTACTTAGTTGGCAGCGGAATTCTGACTGTGAAGGTTGTACCAATTCCCTCTTGACTCTCTACAGAAATTTCTCCCTGATGGATATCTAGACACTTTTTAACGACTGCTAGCCCTAATCCGACACCAACAATATCTCTGACGTTGTAGCTACGATGAAAAGGCTCATATAGTTGTTGTTGAAATTCCTCTGGAATGCCAATGCCTTCATCTTTAATTTGAAAGCTCACAACTTCGGCTTCACAGCTTAAAACGAAATAGATATTTCCCCCATTAGGCGAGTACTTAATTGCGTTAGAAAGCAGATTACTAAGAATCGAGTATAATAATTTTTCATCTAATTCTGCGCGAGTACATCCATCATCACTAAGAAATTTAATTTCATGCCTATTGTTGCTACCCAAATGAATATCTTCTACTAAATTGAGACAAAAAGCTTCCAGATCTACAAGTTCTCGGTTGCATTCTAACTTGCCAGCTTCTGCTCTTTCTATTGTAAGGATATCTGATAGTAACTTAGTCATTAACTTAGCAGAAGATTGAATACGTTCTAAATTTTTAAGGCGCTTTGACTGTGTCCATTGCTCACTATTTTCTGCTAGTAATTGAGCCGAGCCTAAAATAATACTCAAAGGGGTACGAAATTCATGGGAAACCATTGAAAAAAAACGCAGCTTGAGATCACTTAGTTCTTTCTCTTGGGATAAATGAATCTGAAGAGTTTCTGCTTTATGCCGTTTCACCATTTGTCTATAAAGCAAGGCATAGACTCCAAAAAGAATTGCAAAGCTCAAAAAGATACTTAAGAATTCTATAAAAATTCTAGAGCGTATATTATGTTCTGATTTTTTAACCCATAACTCTAATAACTTTTCTTCTTCTGCTTGCATTTGGATGATGAGCATTCTGATTTGGTCTCGGCTTCTTTTACTCCTAACTATCAAAGGATATTGGTTTTGTGCAGTTGATTGACCAGCCTTATACACATCAATAGACTGCTTAAATAGGATTTGTTTTTGTGAAATTAAGGATTGTAAAGTTGCAAGCCGTTGCTGTTGGCTTGTATTTCCAGCATTCAGTTGTTTCAGTATTTTTATTTTGGGAGAAATACTTTCAATGGCTGCATTATAGCGTTTTAATTCTGACTCATCTTTGAATAGAGTATAACTAAGGAGGTTCGATTCAGAATCAGTTAAAGTCGCATGAATATCTGTCAGATTCTTGAGTACTTCATGGGTGTGCTTCACTTTGTCGGCATTTTGAATTAATTTAATTGCATTTTGGTAAGAGATCATGCTGTCAATGCCTATGAGTAGCAATGCCAAACCAAAGCCGAACACATTCCATTTTCCAACAAGAGACCACTTCATGAAAAATTCAGTTTCAAACAGGCAACAATTATGGAGTTTATAGGTAACCTTTCTTGAGTCTAGCCAGCTTGGATAAAGTAGGCTTTATCCAATTGAAGCGTAATATATTATGCAGCAACGTGTACAAACATGGGATGATAAATAAAGTCAGAAGCGTGGCGATCGCCATTCCAAAGAAAACAACAATTCCAAGCGGTTGCAAAAACTCTGAACCTTCCCCAATACCCAAGGCTAGCGGAAATAGTCCCAATATAGTAGTCACCGTCGTCATCATAATAGGACGCAGACGCTCTTTAGCAGCCCTAACAATGGCGATTTCACGTGCACAACCTTCCTCTTCCCGGATTTGGTTTGCCAGTTCCACCATTAAAATCCCAGCATTCACCACAATACCTACTAATAACACAGCACCGACTATGACAGTTGCGCCAAGCGCTGTTTTCGTAATATAAAGTCCAAAAATTCCTCCAGCCAATGCTAGTGGTACTGTAAACATAATAACCAACGGGTCAATCAGCGAGTTATATTGCACAGCCATAACCACAAAGATGAGGAACGTTGCTAACCCTCCTAAAGTTATGACAGAGTTTTGTAACTGCTTAGTTGTTTGTTCGGCAGAACTTGGCAAAATAGAAACCCCATCAGGTAACTTTATACCTTTAAGTACCTCATTCACCTGGGCTATAGCTTCACCCAGAGTCGCTCCCTCGGTAAGATTACCTGCAATAATAAAAGCTTGACGCTGTTGAATTCGTTGGATTTCTCCTGGAGCTTGACCTTCTTCAATACGCGCAACATCCGAAAGGCGTATTTGTTGATTGTTATTTGTAAATAAAGGTAATAATTCAAGCTGAGAAGGACGCTCTATTGCCTCTTGATTCAACTCCACCCGTACATCTACTAAACGGTTACCACGTTGAATTTGCGTAGGAACTGAGCCTTCAATCGCTGTTTGAATTGTCTCACCAATTTGCTGCGCTGTCAGCCCCAAAGCAGCTACTCTTTCCCAGTCAGGATGGATTTGTACTTCTGGTTGACGAGGATCAGCATCAGGTCGAAATCTAGCTAGTGTGACTTTTTCCTCTAAGGCTTGTTGTACTTGCCTTCCTGCCTGCTGTAACTTTTGATTATCGTTACCTTGTAAAATCACGTCAATTTCTGAACCTTGGGCTGGGGTATTCGTCAAGATTAAACCCCGTACTTGCCCCGGACTAAGGCGAAGTAAAATTCCTGCTAAATTCAGTTTATTAAATTCCTGGGTTGCCCGCTTGACAAACCTCTCAACATCTGTATCTGGTTTAAGAGTGATTGTGCTATTAGCGCGTAAAGGATTTTCTGTCGTATTACTGCCAAATAAAAAGCCGCCTACAGTTGTAAAAACATAATCAGTTTCTGGTTGTTTCTGTAAGATGTCATCCACAACCTGCATAACTTTCTGAGACGTTTCCAAAGGTGTACCTGGAGGAAACTGGACTCTTAAATTCGCTTGCCCAGTATTGATCCGTGGTAAGATTTCTTGCGGAATTTGACTTGCCATGAACAAGGTACTACCGCCCAGAATGAAAAAAGTTATGATGACGACAAGCAATCTATAGCGTAAAACCTTAGTTAAAAACCTGCTATATACGTTTGTCGCATCTTCAAAACGTCGATTAAACTGTTGTAATAGCCATAACTCACTCACTCGACTAGACCAAGGAATGGCTAAAAGTCGAGATGTCAGCATCGGTACCACTGTGATAGCAACAACAAGAGAAGCTGCAATTGCAAAGCTAATACTGAGAATCAGTTCATTAAATAGCAGTGAGATAAAACCGCCAATCAACAAAAATGGTACTACTGAAACCAAGTTGGCTGCAGTAGCTGCAACTAAAGCAGATTCTACTTCTTGAGAAGACGCGATCGCCGTCGCCATAAAAAATTCTCGATGAACTCTCTGCTTCCTTACCTTTTTCTGGTTGGGAGTCATACCTGTTTTTTCAGCAATATTCTCCAAAATCACTACTGACGTATCAATTGCTTGACCAATTCCTAAAGTTAGCCCAGCTAAGCTAAACACATTTAAGGTTAAACCGAACAACTTCATCAACGCGATCGCCGACAGAGTACACAGTGGAATTGCCAAACTGATAATTAATGTTTGCCTGAATGACCCCAAAAATAACAATACCGCCGCCGCAGCCAATAATGCTCCAGAAAAAGCTGAAAAAATCACATCATTTAAAGAATTACGGATGAAGCGAGATTCATCTGTAGTTGGTGTCAAAATCATGTCAGATGGAATCAAGCCGGATTGGCGCAATTGTTCAATTCGCCGCTTGACTCCGTCGACAACTGTAATTGTATTAGCATCAGGTTGCTTTTGAATCGAAACTTTTACAGATGGTTGACGGTTCAAGTAAACAAATACTCTCTGTTCTTCTGTACCGTCTATGACTTCAGCAAAGTCTCGTAGATAAACACGACGGGGTGACAACGAATTGTTATTCGATGTATCACCGTTGGTTGAAGAAGCAACTGTAAAAGATAGGTTTTCTATTTCCTTAGCATCTCGAAATCTTCCCACAGTGCGGGTTAACGGTTCAGAATTTTGACCTAAAATCCGACCCCCAGATATATCCTTGTTACGCGCTGTAAGTTCATTAAGTACATTAGTTATACCAACACCAAGTGCCTGCAAACGCTTTAAGTCAACAAGCACTCGCACTTCTTCTTCAGCAGCACCAGAGACATCCACTGCAGCAATCCCAGGTACAACGCTCAGTTCGCGGGATAATTCTTCGTCGGCAAATACCCGTAAATCTTTACCTTGTAAAGAGGAGGATGTTATTGCTAACTCGTAAATTGGCTGTTGAGAAGGATCAAATTTAAATATACGCGGTTCTTCTATAGTATCTGGTAGTTGCCCTCTACCTCTGTTAAAAGCCGCTGTAGCATCGTTTAAAGCTTGGTCAATATTTCCGCCTGGTTGGAAAAATAAATCAATACTAACTTGTCCCTCACGAGTACGAGAAGAAACTTGTACAACATTCTCTGTGGCTGATAAAGCTTCTTCTAAGGGTCTAGTAATTTCATCTACTGCAACTTCTGGTGATACACCAGGCGCTTCTAACCGAACACCGATTCGCGGATAGGTAATCGATGGCAGTAAATCTACTTGTATTGTTGAGCCAAGATATATACCAACCACAATTACCGCCACAGTCAGCATAAGTGTGGCAATATGCTGGCGGATCGAAATGGCACTAATACTAAAACCGCCACCTTGCTTTACCTCCTGCATCGAGATTGCCCCTTTAATATTGATTGAAAATCCGAGACTTTAGAAAGAGATCTGCCCATCAGGAATTTGATTCTGAAAGAATCGACAGACGTACGCGATCGCCATCTTGTAACGGCTTACCACTACGGGTAACAAATCTCTCTCCTGTTTGCAAGCCAGATAAAATTTCCACTTTGCCATCAGCTCTTTCTCCAAGCCTCACGGATCTAGCTTTAACTGCTGTCTTACCCTCTGTTTGTGTGACAACAAACACTCTCCCCTGACTATTTTGCAAGGAGGAGGTATTACTGCCTTGCCCTTGCCCACCCAGTTGTTGAATAGCAATCTCAGGTACTATAACCCGCTGTTGGGCTTGAGAGTTAAAGTTAACTCGTGCCAACAAGCCACTTCCAATTTTTCCTTGACTGTTAGAAATCATCACCTCCACTGGTACTAAGCGAGCCGTTGCATCAGCATCTGGGGAAATACGTATAACTTTTCCTACATATGTTTGGTTGGGCAATGCATCTAACCGTACTTGAACAGACTGCCCTAAGCGAACGTTTGATAGTTCCTTTTCCGAAACTTGAAGCAGAACTTTTACACTGCGGAAGTCACCAATTCTCAAGACTTCATTACCTGGTTGAAGAAGGTTCCCTGGCTCTGTTGACTTTGCTAGAACCACGCCAGTAATTGGAGAAGTTAACTGAGCATAGGATCTACGTTCCTTGGCTTGTGCAATGACTGATTTTTGAACAGTTAATCTATTTTGAGCAGCACGAACAGCTTGCTGTTGTGTACGGACTCTTTCTTGAGCAGCGCGTACAGCCTGATCTGCTGTAAGACTCTCAGTACGTGCTTTTTCAGCTGTTTGTAGTGAAATTGCTCCTTGCTTCGAGAGTAGTTGCTGTCGTTGTGAGTCGGCTTCTGCTTGCACCTGTATAAGCCGCAGTCGTTCCACCTCCACACGAGCATTACTCACTTGCGCGATCGCCTGCGCTACTTCTGAGTTGAGCGTTGCTAGTTGTGCTTCTGCTTGATTTAATGCTGTTTTAAGCAAAGCATCATCTAACTGACCAATGAGTTGTCCATATTTAACCGCGTCGCCAACATCTACATTTAAACTCAACAACTGTCCTTCAGCTTGCGATCGCAGTGAAACAGTGCGGAATGGAACAGTAGTTCCTATATATTGTGGCTGTTGTCGCAATAAACCAGTGCGTGCGATCACCGCATCAACAGGTTTTACGTTATCTGCTTGTTGCACTTTACTAGAACTCTGAGATTGAGCTTCAGCTGCTCCTTTGGAAAGAGAACCGCAACCTACACTTAGTAGTCCTATGCTCAGTACATAAGCGATTAAAGTTTTCTTTTTGTAGACAAAAGTTTTCAGTGCACAAATTTGGTAGAGTACTTTAAAATTTCGATTCCCTGCAAAAATCATCTTATTTTGCTCTTGAGGTTAACCTCGATTCTTGTACCAACGAATGAATAGCTTCTCACATTCAATCCAAACAAACATCAAAGCACTAAAACCAACGCAAATAGCCAATTCAACTGGACTAAGCCAGTGGGTACCGAAAAAATTTCGCATAGGTTCAATGTAAACTAGCATCAACTGTAAAATTATTGTCAACGTTACTGCAGCAATCAAATAAGGGTTAGAAAAGGGGTTTAACTCCAAGGATAGCTGCCTATGCGATCGCACAGCTAAAGCGTGACCCATTTGTGCTAAACATAAGCTAGTGAAAACCATCGTCTTCCAAGCGTCTTTATCGCCTTGATATCCGGCTGCATGAGTATGATTATATGCCCACCACATTAAAGCAATGGTAATAATGGCAAAGATCACTCCAGTGCGGAATATGTAAGATCCCAACCCCCTGGAAAAAATACTCTCACGAGGACTAAAGGGAGGTTGTCGCATCACATCTGGTTCAGCAGGTTCTACAGCCAAAGCCAAGGCTGGTAAACCATCTGTAACTAGATTCATCCACAAAATTTGTAAAGGCGCGAGAGGAACACCACCCAAACCCATAAGTGGTGCAGCAGCTATCGTTAAAACTTCTCCAACATTGCTGCCCAAAATATATTTGATAAAGCGACGGATATTCGCGTAAACAACTCTTCCTTCCTCAACTGCAGCAACAATAGTGGCAAAGTTGTCATTTAGCAATACCATGTCGCTGGCTTCTTTACTTACATCAGTACCCGTAATACCCATGGCAATACCAATGTCAGCTTGTTTCAAGGCTGGAGCATCATTAACGCCGTCTCCAGTCATGGCAACAAGCTTACCGCGCTTCTGAAGAGCTTGCACTATTCGCAGTTTGTGTTCTGGTGCAACACGAGCAAAAACAGTTACTTGGTCTACTTGTTGCTCTAGTTCTCGTTGACTCAATTGCTGCAAATCTTGACCAGTGAGAACATTATCTCCTAAGTTGGCAATACCTAATTGACTGGCGATCGCCATAGCTGTCAAATGGTGATCTCCGGTGATCATCACTGTCCGAATCCCCGCTTGCTGACAGAGGCTCACGGCTGATTTCGCCTCAAGTCGTGGCGCGTCTAGCATTCCCACTAACCCCAACCATACCAAATTTTGCTCTGTGGCTTCATCTTCTTCTGGTAAAGGTAAAGTTTCCAAAGGTTTGCAAGCAACACCCAATACACGCAAACCATTAGCTGCCATTTGGTTATTTTGCTTCAGGATACTCGCTCGTTGCTCTTTCGTCATAGGTTCAGTACCATGACCTAGTTTGTAACGAGTGGAACGTTCTAAAATGATTTCTGCCGAGCCTTTTGTAAACATAACGTAAGGGCTTTCCCAGTCCCTAGCCTCTGTTTCACAAATTGTACTCATCCGCTTACGCTCAGAAGAAAATGGAAATTCTGCAACACGAGGGAGCCAACGACTGAGCGGATCTTTGTCCACACCTTTCTTAGCTCCAAGTACGATCAGTGCTCCCTCTGTTGGATCTCCCAGAACACTCCACTCATTATTCTCATACTGCAACACAGAATCATTACAAAGTACGCAAGCGATCAGCAATTGGACTAGTTCTGGCTCTTGATCTGCAAGCAGCGCGGAGATTGGTGCTGACTTTAAAGTTTCGCTAGTAATCGAGTCAGAGGAACCTGAAACTTTTGGCTCAGTCAAGAATTCCCCGATAGGAACATAACCGTCGCCAGTTACATGGAATGTATAACTTGGCGTGTCAACTTCTTGGACAACCATTTTGTTTTGGGTGAGGGTGCCAGTTTTATCCGAGCAGATGGTGTTAATACTCCCGAGTGTTTCGACAGCTGGCAGTTTACGAATAAGCGCTTGACGACGCACCATCCTTTGCGTTGAAAGCGCTAGGGTAAAGGTAATAACAGCAGGTAAGCTCTCTGGTACGATCGCAACGGCAATACTCAGGGACACTTCTAATAAGTCTTCGAGCTGACTTAAGCCGAGAGTGAAAGTACCACCTATGACGACGATAGCAACCAAGACTAGCGAACCCATGACTAAAACGTTACCCAGTTGGGATAGCCTTTTTTGCAAGGGGGTAGGCTCAGTTTCCACAGACTGAAGCATGGCGGCAATTCGCCCTAGTTCTGTCTGCATCCCAGTACTAGTTACAATAAATTTGCCTCGTCCAATGAGAACTTCAGTTCCTTGAAATACCATGTTTTGGCGATCGCCTAACGGTGTCTCGGAACTTAGGACTAAGTCTGCTTGCTTATTGACCGCAGCAGCTTCGCCAGTTAGTGTCGATTCCCTAATTTGCAGGTTAGATTCTTCGATTAAGCGACCATCTGCTGCAATTTGCACTCCAGCTTCCAGAAACATTACATCTCCTGGTACTAGGTTGGAGGCTGGTACCTCAACTAGTTTGCCGTTGCGCACAACTTTCACTATCGGAGCTGCTAGACGCTTAAGAGCAGCGAGAGCTTTTTCGGCTCGGCTTTCTTGAAGATAGCCCAGTACCCCATTGAGGATGACTATAGAAAAAATAGCGATCGCATCTTTAGGAAACTGGTTTGTTCGTAGATCGAGAATGGCAGAAATTACGGCAACCGAGATCAGCATCAACAACATGATATTCGTGAACTGATCTAGTAAAATAGTCCAAGCACTGCGATCGCCTGTTGTCTCTAGTTCATTAGTACCATACTGCTCTAGGCGATGTTCTACTTCTTCGGAGGTTAAACCATCAACTGCATCACTCTCAAGCAATAACAGTGTGTGTTCCACGTCCAAAGAATACCAAGCTGTTGTTGACGAAGTATTAGAATTAGAAGACATAGCCGGATTCTGGGGAACTTTAGTGCGTCGATTGTTTCGTAAATTGCTGAGTAACAAGGGTTACAACTCCTATGAGATTGGTGAACGCAACTTTCGGGAAATGTTTCTTGAGATTACTATTGCTTGATATTTCATTGAGAAGATTTGTGAAAATTAACGATATCTTGAAGCTAACTAAAACAAGTTGAAAAATCGGGAATTAATCGGGTAAAAATCGGGTAGTAAGGCAAGTCTTATGCGTTTGTTTAGAGAAGAACCGTTTTGGTCAGTACCCCGACCTGAAGGACGGGGCTTCATGCCTCCCCTTTAAGGATAGCTGACCCGTCTAAGTGTTTCGTACACTACGTTACCGGTAAGCGTTTATGCTCCTACCTACAGATACGCAGCCAGTCTGTAGCTCTAGAACCAAACAGCTAAACAGGTTTATAGGGTTAAGCCAGTGTTGTTTGGAAAGTACCGACCAGTAACTTTGACAAGGCTAACATCACCCAGTAATGGAGGGACATTGTGTCCAAAGTACTAGTAATTGATACCGACAAAAAACCATTAAATCCAATTCATCCTGCTACAGCACGACAACTTTTAAATAACGGTAAAGCAGCTATTTATAGGCGCTTTCCTTTCACAATCATGCTCAAGAAATCATGTCAGTTAGATGTGGTTGTTGAACCGTTAAGAATCAAGATAGACCCAGGAAGTAAAACAACTGGTTTTGCACTGGTTAACGATTCAACAGGAGAGGTTGTATGGGCGGCTGAACTTCAGCACCGAGGTTTTGCAATAAAGGAATCCTTGAACTCTCGTCGTGCTATTCGGCGTGGTCGCAGAAACCGCAAAACCCGTTATCGTCAACCACCAAAACACGAATGGTTTAGGAAAGGTAACAAACAACCTTGTCCTAAACAACGTAGAGAAGGATGGTTGCCACCTAGTCTTATGAGTCGTGTTCATAATATCGAAACCTGGGTCAAGCGACTACGCAAATTTGCTAACATCACCGCTATATCTCAAGAATTAGTTAGGTTTGACACTCAATTAATGCAAAACCCAGATATTCAAGGCAAGGAATATCAACAAGGAACACTCGCAGGCTATGAAACACGCGAGTACTTACTTGAAAAGTGGGGTAGACAATGCGCTTATTGTGGGGTCAAAGATGTTCCTTTGCAGGTAGAACACATTCATCCAAAAGCAAAAGGAGGAACGAATAGAATATCAAATCTCACTCTAAGTTGTGAAAAATGCAACCTCAAAAAAGGAACACAAGATATTAAGGAATTCTTGAAAAAGGATCCGAAACGGTTTACTGAAATTGAAGCGCAAGCTAAGAAACCATTAGTGGATACTGCTGCTGTTAATGCAACTAGATTTAGATTACTAGAAACATTAAAAGCTCTTGGACTCCCAGTAGAAACAGGTAGTGGTGGATTAACCAAGTTCAACAGAACCACCCAAAGCCTTGATAAGACCCATTGGATAGATGCGGCTTGTGTTGGCAAATCAACTCCTAACAAACTTTGGGTTAATGGTGTTAAACCACTGTTAATTAAAGCTGCTGGTCACGGTACTCGCCAATCATGTAGAACGGATAAGCATGGGTTTCCTATTCGTCATTGTGCAAGAGAGAAAATCCACTTTGGTTTTACAACTGGTGACATCGTTAAAGCTGTTGTCACAAAAGGGAAGAAAGTAGGAATTTACACCGGGAGGATCGCCACTCGTGCTACTGGTAGCTTTAATATTTCAACCAAAAACGGGTTAATTGAAGGAATTTCTTACAAATACTGCAAAACCATTCATCGAAAAGATGGGTATGGTTGTGCCGTTTGACAATTGTAAAGCCGTCCTAGAAGGACGGGGTTTCTACCCAAATAAACTGATGAACTCAAGAGGAAATCTTTTCATCTTCTGGAGCCAAATCTCATAATTCGGGAGTAGATGGTTTTGAACAACTTGCTTAAGCGGTAAGTGGTACGGACAAAATCCAAGACAAAGTAAGGCACCCGTAACCGCAATCGAGATAGCAAGGGAGTGTATAGCCAATAGTATGCCTTCTTTAAGTCATCCCACTTTGAGCAAGTTTCTTTATGGAGAAAATCCGAGACATCTACGACTAGACCCCGATTTTCCTGCATCATTACGTTACGACCATGAACATCATGCGGATAAAGACCACGCTCACGTGCGTAGTTCAAAGCTTGATCAATATCCAGAATTACCTGTTTTGGGATTCGTAGACCAAGGTGCATGCAGTCATAGAGAGTCACTCCATATAATCGCTTTAAGATTAAGAAGCTCTCTTTAGCATAAAAACACTCCGAGAAAGCGGGATGGGAACCTAAACGGCGATAAACTTCTACCTCCTCCCTAAAACCTGGGCGTCCAGGTGCGTAAATTTTCACGACTTGGTCTGGGTAGTCAGGGTGATACACAACCGCTGCGTAGTTACCTGCTCCAACAAGCTTCCAAGGCTCGGGGATATAGTGAACTTTTACGGGATTATGGGGATTGACGCTCTCTATTTCTATCTGAGGAAGTAGATCTTGGTGAACACTTGCAATGAGCCGACTTATGTATGAATCATTCATATTTTTAATCTTCAAAAAGATGCATGTTCTCTCACAAGATTGTACAGAACTTATGTTGCTACCCGATTTCTCCCCGATCTTTCCCCGATTTTCTAACTTCTTTTATATAACCTTTAGAGGATAGACAATCTGATATTTTTGTTATGGTTAACATCTTCTAATTCTTGCTCTATCTTAATCAGTCACTTTGTTGGCAAGTTTGACTCTTGTTGCTTTTGTTAATATCTGAACAAAAACAGGAGATAAGTTATTCATACAGTACATATTAGCCATGCGTATATTAATTGTTGAAGATGATGTTCAATTAGCGGAAATGTTGACAGAAGCACTGACAACTCATCAGTATGTAGTGGATGTTGTCAGGGATGGCAAAGAAGCATCTGATTGGGTTGAGTGTTTGGAGTATGACTTGATTGTGCTGGACGTGACGCTACCCAAGCTAGATGGCATAACTTTTTGCAAACAGCTTCGTTATCGTAATGCTACACTTCCTGTTCTGATGCTAACAGCTAGAGATACCATTGCTGACAAGATTATAGGTTTGGATGCAGGAGCAGACGATTACGTCGTCAAGCCTTTTGATCTGCAAGAGTTAATGGCACGACTTCGAGCATTGTTACGTCGAGGGGGTATGGCTGCGACAGCGATCTCAACAATATCTTGGGGGAGTTTGAGCCTGAATCCAAGTACCTACGAAGTTACTTACGAACAACAGCCGCTACACTTGACTCCCAAGGAATATGCTCTATTAGATTTACTGGTTTCTAATGGTCGTCGGGTTTTGAGCCGATCTGGTATTATTGAGCGGATTTGGTCACTGTCAGATCCACCCTCTGAGGAAACTGTTAAGTCTCACATTAAAAGTTTACGAATGAAGCTGAGAGCAGTTGGTGCACCTGAAGACTTGATAGAGACAGTTCATGGACTAGGCTATCGGCTTAAGCAGGTTAGTTAGTTGCTGGGTTTGTTTGTGTTAAGAATTATTAAGGAAAACTTGTACGGGCGTCTCCAACTTGATTTGCAATTGAGTCTCGGCATTACCGCTATTAATGGCAATTTCTATCCAGCCATGACTACCAATTAAAGCGATCGCGTCTCCAGCTTTCACATCACTATAAGTTTCACGTCCTGGAATAGTCAAACCTGGTGCTTGGATGCACCAGGTTTTTCCTTGTACATAAATTCCTGGAATGTTGGTAATCAAGTTTCCGTAGTGATCAATATATTGAATGCAACCTGTCATACCAGTTTCTGTTTGAATGCATTCTGGTATATTTAGCTGTACTAAGGTTGCTGGATCTATTGTTTGTCCTAGCTGTTCAAAAGGGACACCGCTAGCAAGATGAGCTCCTACTGGAGCAAAAATATCCCTTCCATGAAAAGTTGTACTAAGTTGAGATGTTCGCCAGTATTGAGGGTTTGTTAGTTCTACTGCTGCGATCGCCGGACTTTGACTTAGTACCCCACTAAATATGCCATTGTCTGGGCCAATGAGAAACCCTTGAGCAAATTCAACTGCGATCGCTCTTCGTACACCCCCCACACCTGGATCCACTACCGCCACATGAACTGTCCCAACTGGGAAATATGGGTAAGCATTCATTAAGCAAAACCTAGCTGCGGCAATATTTTGCGGCGGAATTTGGTGGGTTAAGTCTACCACAGTTAGCTTGGCGTTGATTTGGGTGATGACTCCTTTCATCACGCCTACATACACGTCGCGATCGCCGAAATCCGTTAACAGGGTCAGGATACCAGCGTACTCAGCTCTTTGATCAGAGCGTTTGTTAAGAAGTTTATCTAACATGAAGTTTACTTTGAATATTATAAAGTTTCTTTTTTCTGTAGCATAAGTAACGAAATCTATGTTATGTTAGGAAAATATAAAAAAGATTACCAGAGGACCGTGATTATGATTACAAATAGGATGGAAGCTGCAAAAAAAGCCCAACAACTGCACCGGCAGAATCTTCAAAGAAGCGTAGAACAGCGCTTACAGGTAGCAAGAGCCAAAGGCGACGAACAACTCATTCGCCAGTTAGAAGCGGAGATGAAGTATATAGGCTAAGAAAGAAATTTGTTGTTCATAGTTTGTTGTGTTTAAACCCGCAGCGGCGGGTTTTCTCTATTTAAGAGGTCATTTAGTGACGTGCTAATCGCCCTTTGGGTAGAGTAATTGACAGAAATTCCAGTATAATCACGGCTAGGTAAAAAATAGAATCAAGCCGTGTTTTTCTTTAACTTACTTAAATTTCCCTATTTACCAGCGCTGTTAACAGCTTTTCTATTAATTTTTTCTTCAAAAACCCAGGCTGCTGTTGTATTCAGTGGAGTAGCTGCTGGTGACGCTACAAACACAAGTGCTATTATTTGGACACGTACGGCAGATTCTGTTAGTCAAAAAGGTACAATAAGTAACTTAACCGTTCAAGTTTCTCTTGATCCAACGTTTCACAAAATTGTATCCTCCTTAAAAGGAGTAACCAGACCAGACCACGACTATACCCTAAAACTTGATATCAAAAATTTAAAGAGTGGCACACAATATTATTACCGTTTTTTAACAGGAGATGGAAAGCTAAGTCCAGTAGGTACATTCAAAACTGCGCCTGCAAAAACTCAGAAAGCAGCTGTTCGTTTTGGTTTTAGCGGTGATGCTGACAGTCAGTGGCGTCCATACCCTTCAACTCAAGATTTTAACAAGCTGAATTTAGACTACTTTGTTTTTCTCGGTGACACAATCTACGAAACCAAGAGCGCTATATCTGAAGCGTGTGCTGATCCCGACAGCAATCCTAAACAAGCTTTAGCAGATTACTACCGTAAATACAGAGAGCAGTTAGAACCCCTAACAGCAGAGGGTTTCTCTAGTTTACAAAGGCTGTTTGCTTCTGGTGGAAATTACACTCTTATCGATAATCATGAACTAGGTAATAAACGATTTATTAATGGAGGTGCACCTGCTAGTAAAGATGCTGATGCGAGCAATCCAGCAAATGATGTTAACACAACTGGCACCTTTATTAATAAAACCGATGGCTTCAAGCTATTGCTGAAAGCATACAACGACTACCAGCCAATTCGAGAAAAAACTATTTCTGCTTCAGGTGATCCTCGGACAGATAAAACACAACAATTGTATTTTGCTCAGCAGTGGGGGGCAAATAGTATTTTCATCAACTTAGATGATCGTTCGTATCGTGATATACGTCTAAAAACCACAATGGGTGCTGACGACACAGGCGTGCGTGCAAATAATCCTAAGCGTACCATGCTAGGTAAAACTCAACTGAGTTGGTTCAAACAAACGCTGTTAAATGCACAACAAAATCATGTACCTTGGAAAATTATTGCTATTTCTTCACCAATTGATGAAACAGGAGATGATGGAGGTAAATCCTGGATTGGTGGATATAGAATAGAACGCAACGAAATATTAAAATTTATTGCTGAAAATAAAATTGATCACGTCGTCTTTCTCTCCACTGATGACCATCAAAATAGAATTAATGAACTCACATACTTTACCGAACCCAATAATCCTAAAACACGTGCTCTCGTTCCTGGTGCTTTCACTATCGTAGCAGGTCCTATTGGTGCTAGTGGTCCTGATAAAGTAACTAACCATAACTTTAACTTTATTAAATTGTTCACAGATGTTCTTGTGAGCCAGCAAAACGCAAAGGGTATTAATCCCTTTGGTTTAGATCCAAAATTGCCAGGACTACAGAACGTTTTTCGTGAAGGTGATCCTCAAGCGAATACACTACGACAGCCCGTAGATTTTTACACACCTGATACCTTTAACTACGTCACTCTCGATATCAGTGCTGATGGGAAAACCTTATCTGTTAATACTTATGGGATTAACTCCTATGCACCCAATACTTTCCCAGAACCAAATAAAGTTGGTTCTGTTCGGCGTATTCTGGGCTTCCAAATAACCATACATTCGTAGAAAAACAAATTCGCCGCAAGCTATTTTTTTGGGAACTCCCGCAGTAGGTAAACAAAAACAGCAATGTTTATTAAAAAAATGACCACCTTTAAAAAAGAAAACTTATGAATTAACTCAAAAATTTCTGCTGGTATGCTGATACCAACGACTCCTAATACCAACCATCTAGCCCAAGCTTTTTCGTACCATAAACCAACAGCTTCAATAGCCGTTACAACAGCATAGACTCCTGCTGCAACACCGCCAAAAAGTACTTTTTTAGTACTTAAGTTAAGAAGTTTTTCTAGAAGTAATGCGATTAAGCCTTGTTTTCCGGCTAATACCAACGACTCCCAAAGCTCCTCAAGATCTGGCTGATGCTTAACTGACACTAAGAGTGCTATGGAAACAATAGTTAGTAATGTAGCTGTAAAAATCTTGTATATAACGATCGCGACTAGCCCTGAAGGACGCTTGCTCATTTATTTTCTAAAATCCCCTGTAAAGTCTTGTTTTGTATGGGTTACGAAGCAAGCAAAGTATACTATTTTTCTGACCAGACTAGAGTTCGTGGATGCACTTAATTTCACACAAAAGTTTACATAGCATTATGAGTAGATCGGCGCAGAGCAATTATTTTACAAAACTTGACGTAGTTGATATTATTGTTCCCGACTGACCTAAGTTAAGACTTGCCTATAAAATTAATGAAGTTTTACAACACCTGGATTACAAAAGTGGAGGGCTGATCTTGGAGATAAAAGCAGCAGTGGCTTACGAGCCAGGTAAACCTTTGAGTATCGAAACAGTCGAGCTTGAAGGACCTCGTGCTGGCGAAGTGATGATAGAAATCAAAGCCAGTGGAGTTTGTCATACTGATAGCTACACTCTTTCTGGTAAAGATCCCGAAGGTTTATTTCCTGCGATTTTAGGACATGAAGGTGCTGGTGTTGTTGTAGAAATAGGCGATGGCGTGACCAGCGTCAAGCCTGGTGATCATGTAATTCCTCTTTATACTCCAGAATGCCGACAGTGTGAATATTGTCTTAGCATGAAAACTAATCTTTGTCAAGCAATTCGTGCTACTCAAGGACGAGGTGTCATGCCAGATGGTACTAGTCGCTTTTACATTGGTGGGGAACCAATTCATCATTACATGGGCACATCCACCTTTGCTAACTATACAGTGTTGCCAGAAATTGCAGTGGCAAAAATTCGGGAAGACGCGCCTTTTGAGAAAGTTTGTTACATTGGCTGCGGTGTAACAACAGGTATAGGTGCAGTTATTAATACAGCCAAAGTGGAACCAGGAGCTAATGTAGTGGTTTTTGGTTTAGGTGGTATTGGCTTGAATGTCATCCAAGGAGCGCGGATGGTAGGAGCTAATATGATTGTCGGTGTGGATATTAACCCGCAAAAGAGAGCTTTAGCTGAAAAGTTTGGGATGACTCACTTCGTCAACCCTAATGAAGTAGAAGGCGATTTAGTTCCTTATCTTGTTAACTTAACGAAAGGCGGTGCTGATTACAGCTTTGAATGTATTGGTAATGTAAACGTTATGCGCCAAGCATTGGAATGCGCTCACAAAGGATGGGGTGTGAGTGTGATTATTGGCGTTGCTGGAGCTGGTGAGGAGATTCGTACTCGTCCTTTTCAACTTGTGACGGGGCGTGTTTGGAAAGGTTCAGCATTTGGGGGAGCCAGAGGACGTACAGATGTACCAAAAATTGTTGACTGGTATATGGAGGGTAAAATCAATATCGATGATTTAATTACCCACGTGATGCCGATAGAACGTATCAATGATGCTTTTGATTTAATGCATAAGGGTGAGTCTATACGGAGTGTGGTGAAGTTTGATGGTTGACCTTATCCTAAACTCTGAATATAAATGCTTTGGTGGTAAAGTCAGTTTTTATCGTCATTCCTCTTCCACCTGTAACGGAGAGATGCGCTTTGCTGTATACCAACCACCACAAGCTACTCAGGAACCAGTACCGGTTCTCTATTTTCTCTCTGGCTTGACTTGTACTGAAGAAAACTTTATGGTCAAAGCAGGTGCTCAGCAATATGCAGCTAAATACGGTTTGATGCTGGTTGCACCGGATACGAGCCCCCGCAATACTGGTATTTCTGGAGAGGATGATGAGTGGGATTTTGGCTCAGGAGCAGGCTTTTACGTGGATGCGACGGTGGAACCTTGGGCGTCCCATTACAAAATGTACAGCTATGTTGTTGATGAATTACCGACGTTAATTACCAAGCATTTTCCTGTTCAATCAGATAAACAAGGTATTTTTGGTCATTCAATGGGGGGACATGGCGCGATCGTCTGTGCTTTACGAAACCCCAATCAATACAAATCGGTATCTGCCTTTGCACCAATTGCAGCACCAATGTCCTGTGCTTGGGGTCAAAAAGCTTTTAGCCGCTACTTGGGTGAAAATCAAGAAACTTGGCGTGTTTATGATGCAAGCGAATTGGTCAGTCAGAGAAAGTATAATAGCCCTATTCTGATAGACCAAGGTACTGCTGATAAATTTCTTAAAGATCAGCTCTACCCAGATGTGTTTGAACAGGCTTGCACTAAAGCCAATCAGCCTTTGAACCTACGTTATCAAGAAGGCTACGACCACAGTTATTATTTTATTTCTAGTTTTATTGAGGATCACATCCGCCACCATACATTTGCCCTAAAGTAGGATTAGCTTGAATATTGCGGTTTTGCCATTAGGCGTATGGTCAGATATCTATAAAAGTAATAATTTATTACTTTTAGATAGAGGACAAGCTCGTCTAGAAAGTGTTATTCTCATTGTTACTCGTGAGATTCGAGCAATTTCATTATATCAGGCTAAATTTGACAGTGGCTATCCAAAAGCTGGTAAAAACTCAAAAACAATTAGCACAAGAGCGCATCGAAGAAGAGCGTATGCATGATGTTCTTCTTTTGTTATCTCAGTTACTTGAAAATGAAGAAGTTACTGTCAAATTGATTATAAATTGTCTATATGATGTTGGGTCAGTTAATCTAATTAACAAAAAGATTCGCAGTTACCCTATCAATGCTATAGCTTTGGGAATTGCTAAAATGTCTAAACCAGTATTTAGAATTGTTGCTATAACTTGGGTTAACAAGAATGTTCCTCGACTAGCTACTAACTGGTTGCGTTCACAAGTTAGTTTCCCAAATCTAGAAGATAAAAAACCGCAGGTTTCTGTTGATATAGCTTCAAAAGCTCACTTAGAGCCTCTAACAGTAACACGCAACAACAGTATAGAAGAGATTAAACGTCTACGTTCTGAAGTTAGATATTTAACAGGCATTTCAGTTACTGCGCTTATCGCTTTAGCAAGTACTCTAATTTGGATAATTCACAGCCCTCAGCCTAAAACAATTATTTTTCATGCCACAAACTCAAATGGCAATTTGGCAACTAAGCCGATGAAATAAAGATTATCGTAGATGTTGATGCTAATTTGCATTAAAAAACACACGACATCACAATAGAAACACTTCTTCTAGGTTAACTATGGTGGCTTACTTAGGTGACACTAAATTGTATTTAAACCGTTGTGTCGTCGTTGTTTCATGCCCCTCAATATATGCCTAGGATTTTTATTATGAATATTTTTACCCTTCGGAAATTAACTAGTAGCTATGTCAATTTTTTTAAATCATTTCCTGTTTTCTCTCTTTAATAGCTGTAGATGGAACTAAGAAAATAAAATTTATATTCTCAGGGAGCATTTTGTGATATCAGGAGACGATCGCGGTAGCGGCAGATTTGGTAATTTATAAGGGAAAAGCCAGAGAACCTTCAGGGCAATCCCCTTCAGTAAAGAAAGTGTCAATAGAACAGTTGCTTATTATAGTGTGCAATGCTACATTAGATTCGCATTAACACTGTCCTTCTCTTCTATAGCGATTCTATTTGTGAAGGCTCTATTTTCCAGACTGCTGTATACCTCTACAGCTAGGTGTGAGAACCGCTATAGCTCAAAGGGCAATTTGCTTGAGCAATTTATGACACATCAATTAGAAAAGACAGCAAACAGCAAGCGAGATATTAGATTCGATATTTTGAAAACCGTTGGGCTATTATGTATTATTTTTGCCCATATTGGACCTGAAACAAATATCTTCTTTAAAATCAGACGTTTCGATGTGCCCTTAATGGTTATTGTATCGGGTTCGTTATATTCGTATTCGGCTAGTAATAAAAAAATATCTTTTTGGAACTACTTAAAAAGTAGGTTGCCACGTCTTATTGCTCCAGTATGGCTATTTTTGATCTTTTTCTTTATTTCAGCTTACATCATTTTCTCTATAATTTCTCAACCTTATCCCTTTTCAGAGCAGAAAATACTTGACTCATTCCTATTATTAAAGGGAATTGGCTATGTGTGGATTATTCGAGTATTTACTCTAGTTGCTCTTGTTGCCAGCTTACTGATTAATTTGTATAGGTTTTGTAAATCTGAAGCCAGATACTTAGCTTTACTAGCTATCATTTATATTGGTTACGAGTTTGTATTTAACTTTGTTAAACATTATGATTTACGGTATCCCGTAGTTTCTAGTTTAGTTAATGATTACTTATTTTATCTTGTTTCTTATGGATGTTTATTTGGTTTAGGTATTATTTTACCTAAACTTCAAGAAAGAAGCATTTTACTAATTTCAGGATTTTTTTCTATTGTTTGTTTGATATGCAGTTTCTATTATTACCACTATTCTGGTAATTATATTTCTCTTATAGATTTTAAATATCCGCCGAGAATATACTATGTTTCTTATGGAATTTTTATGTCATTTTTAGGTTATTTCATAACTAACAAATTGTATTTGAAGTATCATCTATCCAATAAAGATAATATTTTAACTAGAAGCATTATTTTTGTAAGTTCATCAACTTTATGGATATACTTGTGGCATATATTTCTTGTATATTATTGGGACAATTTAGTTGTGAAATATATACCCAAGTTTAGTCGCCAGTATACGTTAGCTTTTTTAGTCGTGACGGGTGGCGCGATCGCACTAACTTATATACAAAAAAGAGTTGTTTCTGGAGTTGTAAAAAAAACAGGTTTTGGTCAGAAAAACGCCGAAATTCTTTCTATATTATTTTTGAAGTAAGTTGGATTGGTAGAAATACAAATAACGAAAATTTGGATTCAGAAACTAAGGTATAAACGAAATTATGTGTTAACGATTGAATTTTAAGGTATTTCTTAGACGAGTTGCAACACTCTTTTTGAAAAGATAATCATTATATGTTTTTATGAAAATACTAGGACATTGAGCTTGTTCAGCACTAACCTTTGCAAGGAACTTTTTATCAGCAGGAAGATGTAATAAAAACGAATTTTGGAAGGATCGAAATGATTTTTGCTCATGAAATGTGGGTACACTCCAAAATCTTCCTACAATTCCCAACGTACCAGCATCAGCAATATATTTTCCATTCCTTCTTAAAGTCTCTAGGGCGATTGATGTAGGCATTTCGTCGCTTTGATGATGCAAAGTATCTGCAATTTCTATATATCGTGGGTAAATTTTTCTAATTTCAGCGTCTAGGGATGCAAAAAAAGGGGGGCTCCCTGTAATAAATTCACCTCCACTCCATCGACCTTCAAAGGTATGTGGAGAGACTTTTAGCATATCTTGTATAATTACATCATGACTATACGCCGGTATAACTTGGTCTGATATATCATAACAAAGTGGAATCTTTTCTTGAATAATATTTTTTAAACATACAGGTACATTGGCTATAGAGATCATATCTAAATCGACTAGCCCAACATACTGTTCATTGTCGAGTGAAGCAAAGTAACTAAACACATCCAATTTGAAGTGTGCTGAGTAGAATCTAGTCCCATCAGAAACTTTAGTACTAAAATTAAGAGACTGGACGCTTAAAGAGTTACTATGTCCAAGGTTTTTTAATTGGTCACATATTTCTTCTTTTCTATTCGTCAACAAAATAAAAGGAATCCCACGCTTCTTTAGTGAAAGTGATAGATTTATTGCATTTTTTATGTATATATTCCTTTGCTCTTCAAATGTTGTAACAGTTACATTTACAGCATTGTATTGGTTCTCTACTAGGTGAAGCAATCCGTACAAGGTAATATTCATATTTAATAGGCTAGGATAAGTTGCAGAACTCGATAGTATTAAAACACGGCTCGATAAATAAAGGAAATAAAATTTTTAAATAAAGGAGCCGTTATATTTTGCTGTAAGTTTGACGTTTGTCTTCCCTGAGTATGTGTCGAAACAAACAACGATCAATTTAATGATTGAAGTAAATTCTGTTTAAGTGATGACTTAAACAGGGACAAGTAACAAAATCAATCAAAAACTTTCTTAGAAATGTATTCAATTAGCAAATACTTAAACCCATCGATTAGTGTTTTGAATGTAAATTTCTTTTAAGATATCTATGATTGAGTATGTCAAATTCCATTCAGGATAGTGCTGCTTAAACTTCTGAATATCGCTAATCCACCAAATATGGTCTCCTATTCGATTAGTTTCTACATAGTTCCAGGTCAGACGCTTTTCTGCAATGGCTTCACAGTGTTGAATGGCTTCTAACATTGAGCAATTACTGAAACGACTACCACCTATATTATAGACCTCTGCTACACGAGGAGCTTGGTAAAAATGATAAAAAGCATTCACCAAATCATAACTGTGAATATTATCACGAACCTGCTTGCCTTTATAGCCATAAATGTTGTAAGGTTTACCAGTCATTGTGCATTTCATTAAATAGGAAAGAAACCCATGCAATTCTGTGCCAGAGTGACTGGGGCCTGTTAAACATCCACCTCTGAAGCTAGCAGTTCTAATTCCAAAATAACGACCATACTCTTGCACTAAGACATCGGCTGCTACCTTAGAAGCGCCAAATAATGAGTGTTTACACTGATCAATACTCATTGTTTCATCAATGCCCTCTTTGTAAGGGTGTGTTGGCTCTATTTCCCAGCGCAGATCTTGCTCAACAAGTGGTAATAAATTCGGGGTATCTCCATACACTTTATTCGTTGAGCAAAAAATAAATACAGCATCTGGGCAATTTTGTCGTGTATTTTCTAGTAAAACTAGGGTACCATTAGCGTTTACTGTAAAATCTGTGTATGGCTCACGAGCAGCCCAGTCATGGGAGGGTTGAGCTGCTGTATGAATAATTAAACTAATATCTTTGCCATAAGTTTTAAAGACTTTAGAGATCGCCTCGTGATCGCGAATGTCAATTGTGTGGTGGATGTACTGTTCGCTGTAATCCTTCAAGAGGAGATCTCGATTCCATTCGGTTGACGCATTTTCTCCAAAGAAAATCTGACGCATGTTGTTGTCTATGCCAACAACAGTAAAGCCACGTTCACAAAAAAATTTGACTGATTCAGAGCCGATTAATCCTGCTGATCCTGTTACCAAGATTATACTCATATTACTCTTAAAAAATTATTTTTATTAAAAAAACACGTATTTGGACTTATCAGAATACTTGCGTTTTACAAAAAATTCATCGAACTCCAATACCCGAAGTTAGTATCCAATGAAGCTTATTTATCCAAAATACCAAAAGTTTATCAAGTGAGTTGTTATACTTTCGTAATTTAGTAAGCACCAGTTTTTTGTAAAACAGCTTGGAACGTTTTTAGTAAAATCTCCATGTCTAGCCGAAGTGACCAATTCTCTATGTAATAGAGATCCAATTTCACTGCATCTTCAAAGTTATCAATATTTGAGCGACCAGAAACCTGCCATAATCCAGTGATACCAGGTAAAACTTCTTGTCGGATAAAGTGAGCTTTTTGGAACTTCTCTACATCCCTTATAGGGAGAGGACGTGGACCGACTAGGCTCATCTCACCAAGTAAAACATTAAATAGTTGTGGCAATTCGTCAAGACTATAACGGCGTAAAAACTTCCCAATACGTGTGATGCGAGGATCGTCCTTAACTTTAAACAAGACACCGTCTTTAATCTCATTCTTTGCTTCTAAAGTTGCTTGCAACTTCTCTGCATTGACAACCATTGTCCGAAATTTCCACATTCTAAACTTTTTACAATGCAAGCCAATTCTATCTTGCTTAAAAAAGATAGTTCCTGGAGAATCTAATTTAATTAGTACAGCAATCGCGACATAAACAGGCGATAGAATCAGTAACAAAATTATTGAACAACAAAGGTCGAAACTCTTCTTGATCCAAAAATCACTACCAGCAATAATCGGTGCGGGAATTGTCAAACATGGGACGTTACCCATCATCCATAATACAGATTTAGGATGGCGAATATCACTTTGTTCTGGGAGTATTCTCAGGGTAATGCCAGCTGTATAAAAATTCCAGCAAACATATAGACGATTCTTGATTGCACTCCAAGAAACAAAAACTTCTACTATACCATGATTACGAAGAGACTCCAGAGTTTCATCTCGCCTAAATCTATCAAGACATCTTGGGTCAGAAATTCCCTGTACTACATAGCACTTTTCTTGTTCTATTAAACTAATATGGCCCTCTTGCTCTTCTAAGTCACTGATGAGAAAAATTGGATAACGAATCGCTCCTTTCCTACGAAGAAGTGTAGTAGAAGCATCAAAGAGAAAACGATCAATAAAGATCAAAGTTACGGACAGAACCCAAAAAATCAGAAAAGTTGATCGCGAAAGATAGTGATTTGGTTCGTAGAGAAAAGCAATTAGTAGAAGGAAAACCTCTGACAGGGAGACTGTTTTGAGTAGACTGCGATAGTCCCGACGGTGGATACCAGCATTGTATAATCCGTTAGCTGCTATCATACCGATTTCTACTACCAAAATTAGCAAAAGAAAAGATGTTTTTTCAGTCCAAGGAGATGCTATTGGCGTTCCGAAAAATACTGCCAACTTCCAAGCTGAAGTCAGAGCGATGATATCTAGCAAGATGAGTGTAAGTATTCGCAGAAATTTTATGCCTAAGCCCCGTTTTATTCTTGTGGTTTTAGCTGAACGTAAATCTGGTTTTAAACTTACGATTGATAAAGATTTCGAAGCCATGATTATTTCTCGTTGCGATATAGTTACGATATCAATTGGGAAAAAAATACGTGTTGCTGATTTATCTTTTAACCAATAGACTCCTCGCTGAAATTTCAAGTTAGGCTAAAGGAGAAAGCATCAGGATCTAAGCAATCCTAGAATTAAGGAATGAAGCATCATTACCTTGGAGGAATTATAGTTTGCGTTTGACATAAAAATCCTTACTCAGAAATCAATTTCTCCCACCCCCCATATACTACAAACGACTTAGTTAGTCCTAAAAACTTCTCTTCATAGAGGTTTGAACCAGGAAATAAATTCATAAATTCTCTTTTGCTTAGTAAACGAATTTCAGTAACGATATCTCTAGCTTGCTGTTTATTAGTAGCTTTTTGCTTCCATCCAAGATCAAAGTGAGATACTAGCGAAACTCGAAGCCATAAGGGAAGAAATTGAAAAAAAGGAAAAACAAAGTGTGGTTCAATGGGGAAGAATATATTAGGAGTCTGAATAAAATATTTTTTCCCTACACGCATGACTTCGTTCGCCATCTTTTGCTGGTTATGATAATCACCAACATGTTCAATTACAGAATTGGAAAAAACTACATCAAATTCTTTATCTTGAAACATTTTCATATTTTTTGCATCGCCAACAACTTGCTTGATTGTAGGATTGACTGAACCCATATGTGCAAGACTTAAGTTTATTAAAGTGAGTTCTATATTTGTGCTGTTGCTGTTTAAAAATCCTGCTGTCTCCCAAAAATCTACTGTTCCCCCTATATCCAGTAGTTTGATAGGAGTTGGTAGTGAAGCAACAAGAGATTTCAACAAAGATAATCGCTTATTTCTCAAATTCGTTGCCCACGAATCAGGACGGCGATTGTCATATACTTTACCTAAAAGTTTTGTCATTTTTTGTAGTCAAAAAAGATTGAATGTGATAGCTTTTTGCAATCTAAAACACGAACTAATATTTAATACGTAGCTATATTTAACGTTTAGGAGCTTGATCAAAAGATCTCGCTATAGCATTCCATGCTAGTTTAGGTTTGAAGTTTAAGTCGAATGGTAAAGGACGTACAGGTGCTTTATCCGAGCGAGGAGCAAAGCTTGAAAGCCAAGTGTAGCGATCGCTTAATCCCCAAGTTATTACTCCAACGACTGCTTTTTCTGTTAGAGCTACTGAGAGATAGTCTTCATAAATATCGGCAACTATACGATCCCGGTCAACGGTATCTACAGGTAAAATGTTATCTATTACATCCAGTTCACTAATCATAATTTTTAGACCAAGATCTGCAACGTCTGCTAAAAATTTTCTGAATTTTTTAGGCTCAAAAATGTTTTTGTGATAAGGTGAGAGATGGGATTGAATGCCAAAGGCATGAATTGGTACTCCTCTAGATTTCAATCTTTGTAGCAATTTAAGAACAGCTTTTCTTCTGAGTTCATGTTCAGGGTACTCTAAACCCCCATCGTTGTAAATCAACATAGCTTTAGGATCGCTTTGAGCAGCAACTCGAAAAGCGAGATCAATATATCCTGGACCTAATTTCTGTAACCATGGTGAAAGACTCAAACCGTCAGAGCGTTCACCTTTAAGCTCAACTGCTTCGTTCACCACAACCCACGAATGGGTTCGGCCAGCATACCGTCTAACAATCGTGGACACATGATTGATTAAAATATTCTGAATTTCTTTCCATTGAGTTCTTGGGTCATTGAATTTATCTTCCAGCCATTTGGGATGTTCTTTCCACCACACTAAAGGAGTCCCTTGAAAAAGTATCCCTCGAGAAGATGTAAATTGGCTCAAATAGTCAGCCTCCGTAAAATCGAAAGTACTGATACTAGGGCGAACACCGGCAAAAAAGCCCGCGACGACAAGACCACACTCCCGACTGAAAATAGACTGGAGCGGCTTATTTTCAGATAACGTTTTGTAACCCCCCTCTGGATATGCACCATAGATTATACCTTTAACGGCAGCCCTACGGGATAAAGAAGAGTTACCAACTACAGAAAAATTTTTCTTAGTTTTATTAGAGTTATCTTGAGTATTGTAGTCCTTGAATCCCTTAACCTTAGCAAAAGTAACTGTGCTCGTTAAAGCACCTAAGGTCAAAAGGAAATTCCGTCGCCTAAATAGTTTCTGGTTTTTGAGCATAGAAAAATCAACTTAGAGGGTGAGAATCGATAATACAATTCACTAACCGTACGACTCTATCTTTTCATTACCATCTGGTAAGACTGGAATAAATTTTCTCAAGCCTAAATACTGTAAAAATATATTCCACAAGTATAAAGGATTGAGTAATACATAGCGTCGCCATAAACGTTTGGGTTCCTGAAGAAGGCGATATAACCACTCCAAACCTACATTTTGGAGAACTTTTGGCGCTTGCGACACCGTACCTGCATGAAAATCAAAGGCCGCACCAACCGCTAAGATAGGGATCTTTAAAAGATTGCGATATTCATAAGCCCATATTTCTTGCCTTGGGCAACCTAAACCCAGAAAAACGGCATTTGCTCCTGAAGCTTTAATTCGATTTACAAGTTCTATACGCTCGAATTCGGTTAATCTGCGGAACTTGGAAGGTTCCGTACCTGCGATTATAAGACCAGGAAAAGAACGCTTTAGGTTCTGTGCAAACTTGCTCAAAGTTTCTTGCTGACTTCCGTATAGGAAAACTGATAATCCACGTTCAGCAAAAGCTTGAGCAACAAGGAGTGTCAGATTTGGACCGTAGACCCGATCCGGTAACTTCTGTTGATACAGCCACCATATCGCCCAGCGTACGGGTTGACCATCTGGAACTATCAAATCCATTCCATTCAAACGTCGGGCATGTACTGAATCTAAAAAACCGGTCATTACCCCATGCACTGCTAAAGCGCTTACAGAACAAGGACGCTTTTGTTCAGCTGCTGAAACAATTGTCTCGACAGCAAAATCGTAGTCTACTGCATGTACATTGACGCCCAAAATAGGATATTTACCCTTGTTAATCATTGTTTTACACCATTCGAGGTTATATTCGTGAGACACACAAATACGAGATCACAGCTTACAGGAGAACTACTAGGGCTAAGAATAAAAGTTATTGGTTTACCTTTCCCCTCACACCGAATGTCTATTTTCGTAGTGAAACGACCTCGTTTCTATAGCGGTTCTCATTTGTGTTAACTACACCCAAATGTGGGGGCGTAGCCTCCGGCTTCTCGCAGAGTACGGCGTTCGCCCCTACAAATGTATTGCACTCAATCGAGAATCGCTATAGTCTTCTCCTCCCCCTATTTTCCACCCGCTGTGTGCTGGTGGGCGCGTACGACTGTGGCATCCAAGTAATGAACTTGACAATTAAGCAAATCTTCAGAGTCTGCGTTAGCGAAGCTCCTCCTTTATAGTATTGTTGGTGTTAGTCATTTCTGAAGAACTGAAAAACTAATCTCAGAGAAAAATTGGGCTGCTGCTTCAGGTGTATGCTCAGATATTATTTGCTGCGAATTTTTTCCCATTGAAGAAATGAGATTTGGATCCTTTATAAAGAGCTTCATAACTTCAGTCAGGGTTTCTGGATGATGAGGGTCGAAAAGATAACCATTTTGTTCTTGAACCACCATTTCAGAAGCTCCAGCACATTTTGAGCAAAGGATTGGCTTACCAAAAGCCATTGCTTCTAAGACAACCATCCCCCAAGTATCTTCTAAGGAAGGAAAAACAAAAATGTCAGCATTGCGAAAATATACTCCCAAACTGCTATAGTCAACCCATCCTACCCACTTAACATAGTCTTGTATATTTTCATCATGGCAAAAACTCTTAAGCTCCTGTTCCATTGCTCCTCTGCCAACAACCATTAAGGAATAGTTGCAATATTCTTGCTTCTTAAGCATGGCACATGCCTTAAGTAGCTGATGAAGTCCTTTTCTGTGCTCTAAACGACCCACGTACAGAAAGATTGGGCGTTGATACTCAGTACCAATATATTCCGCATCAATAGTTCTAGGTATTTGCAATAAAGTTTTTACATCTGGCACCATATATGGTCTTCTTCGAACTTTATCCTTATTTACCCCTAAAAATTTGATAAGATATTCTTCTCCATCACGGCTATTGGTAATCAATGCATCCGCTAACCAACTCATCATGCTTCTAAGCAACGAACGGACTTTTGAATGTCTAAAATCTACATTTGGTGAACTACCCTCCCAAGCTATGACAAGTCGCCATTTACCAAAAGGCTTGAAAAGCAATGCTAATATAGTCCAAGCAGAGAAACCACTCGTGAAAATTACATGGGGTCTAAACTGAAATAAATAATGGAGAATCTCTGGAGAGAGGTACATAAAACCACCGCTATAATCGGTTTTCTCCGTGTTAGTTGTTACTCGTATGGTATTTCCAACTACTTTAGTAGTAAAATTGTTCGGATCTTGTGAATCAAACCCTGGCCAAGGACGGCCAGTGTAGAGAATCGCTTTTTCAGATAAATTCGTGAGTTGCTTTAAAACTGGTTGCCAGTAAGTTCCTAACTCTACAGTGGGAAGGAGCAGAGCAATACGACATTCCTTTATACTGTTCATTTTTTGTGGCTCTTGTCGTTGAACTAAAACGTAAATCTTGCTTGCAAATTTTTTACCTTTAAAAGTTTGAGCTTCATTGATTTTGTTGCTCCTCAAGATGAGTTTAACAAGCTAATCCGAGGGACAAAACCAGAATGTTATAAGTTGAAAAGTTCGGTATCGTCATTGATGTGCTACTCTCTCTTAGAGAGACTCTTTAAGAATTTAGATTTGATAGATGAAATGAGTATCCCTCTAATTTGTGAAATACTGACTTTACAAGCAGTCTTATATAAGGAAGTAACCAGTAAAATATCCAGAATGTACCTGCATGTCGATGGGCAAATATTCTCCACTCTCTGAGCGGCAATCCCTTAGGCTGGTTAATCTTCTCCCATCGTTGACGTAAGGATAGATTTGCTTCATCCCAAGCTTGATGCCTTAAAGCATTGTACTCACAGGTTCCTACATATCCTGGAGCTAACCAAACCGAGCCACCATGTTTTTGGATTCTTAGCCCATAATCAAAATCTCCGGTGCTATGGACAAATGCTGAGTCAAGATTACCAACGGCTTGCACTACTTCTCGACGGAATAAGACACAGTTACCATTCATCGTTAAGCAAGATTGTGCCTCATTACCTGGTTTAATTAGACAAAACTTAAGAGGATGCCACCAACTACTCCGAACCAGACCTCCGTAGCTAAGTAACCCAGTTTTTGCATCTTGAGTTGATCCTACTACAACTGTTTTTGAGTAACCTTGCTTAGTTAAATCTTGGGAAGTTGCCAGCAGAGTATTTATGGCTTGCGGGTAAAGTATGGTGTCATCATTAAGCCAAAGATAGTAGTCATAATCAGACTTCATAGCCTCTGCAAAGGCTAACCTCATACCTCCACACCAAAATAGGTTCCCACTTCCTTCAAAGACTCTGACTTTAGGGTAATTACTAGCCACAGCTTTTCCTGTACCATCAGTACTCTTATCATCCACTAAGTAAACTTGAATTTCAACATTTGGTAGGAATACCTGCTTATATAAAGCTTGTAAACAAGCTAAGGTATTTGCTTGTCGATTATGGCAGGTCATTAGTACAGCTAAACGTATCTTTGTCATAGTTTAACTTCCTCTAGTTCTAATAACTTTTCCTCGCTCTTTTTGTATCATGTTTGATGCCACAAGTCTTGATTTAATAAATTGACCGAGATTATATAACTCAGAATAAAAGTTTTTAAAACCGTCATTACATAAAAATCTCATTGCTTGTTTTGCGTGACCTTGACAGTGGATAGACAGAAACTTTATCTGTTTGCTTAACAAATTGTTATATCCGTAGGGAGTTCCATTTTTAAAAATAAATTTCTTAAATCCAAATCGCATTTCATATTCATCATCAAAATAGTTTTTAGATTCATTAATGCAATTATCTACTACTATATCATTTTTCACACTTGCTAAATTAAAGACTTTAGTTTTGTTCTCTTCAGACCATAAATATAGCAAAGTCATTTCACATATCCCTCCGGGCTGGTTATTATCAATATGCCACTGATATTTATCTTTCAATTTATTTCTTATTTGTTCACTTTTATATGCTTTAATGCAGAAACTAGTAAAATCTTCCAATGCTTCAAGTGTCCAGTATGAACAATGAGGAGAAGATGACCATCTAAAATTGTCTTGATTTTTAGTTGCCAGTAAAGCTGCTGCGCAATCATTTGGTAGAAGTGGCAAAATTTCCTTTGAGTAGTCCGCAAAGGTTACAACATCACAATCTAACAAGAAGACTTGCTTCTTATCTTCTGTTTTCATCCATTCTTCTAAGACAAAATTTCTTTTAAAACACATGGTCTCAAAATATTCTGAATTACTAGACATGTGCTGATAATTTTTTATAAAATCTTGATATTTGTCTAGTTTTAGAGACTCACTATTCCAATAACTCCCCCATACTTTTTTATTAGATTCATCCCCTATAAGTAGAACATTAGTATTGAATTTTGCAGCAGATTTCAAGGATAATTTTAAATAATTTGGGCTTCCTCCAAAAAATGGCACAATTACAGGTATTTGTATAAATGATTGTGATTTATCCATGGAAACAGTTCCTTATATACTCTGAACGGGCAAAAAGTAGATTTTTGTGCAGCAGCAAAAGCAAGTATGATAAAAATAAGTAACCAGTATGAGTTAAACAACAGGTAAAGTCGGCTCTTGCGTACTTAACGTGCTAAATTAATATCATAATGCCAAGAAAGTAAAGCTTTAATTTCAAAATTGCGAAAATTTCTGAAGCCAAATCCATTTCGTTTTATTAGCTTCAATTTATTATTAATTCCTTCTACTACACCATTAGTAGTTTTTCTTTCAAAATATCCGGCTATTTCTCCAAACCACCGCTTAATCGTCTTAACACTTTTTTGATAATAAGGTTCTGCTTTTTCTAACCAATTGAGTAGCCTTAATATTCCTGTTCCCGAATCTTCACTCGTATCAAATAAATTGCGAAATTCTTCTTTCAATGAATGCATTATTGCTATTAAAGGAGATGCTTCTCTGATGGTATCTAATTTTATTTTTTGTTTATCTGTCAGCTTATCTTCTGCTTTTAAAATTGTATATTTATTACCTTTTAAACTATCAAAAACTTTTTTCCTGTCCTCAACGTCTAACTCTAATGCTGTTTTCTTTTCTGCTATTCTAGCTTGATTTAATTCTTCATGTATTATTTTGGTAACATGGAACCTATCGACCGTTACGACAGCATTTGGGCAAATCTTCTCGACTAAACTTTTGTAATTTCCGGTCAGGTCGATACTAACTTCTTCTATTCGTTCTAAAATTTCTTCTCCCCATTTTTTCATAACATTTGCTATTTCAATTTGTTTTCTTTCTTTTACTAACCCTATTAATTTCCCTGAATCTATATCTACAAGTACAACAATAAATTTTCCTTGCCCTTTTACTAAACTTATTTCATCGATTCCTAACCTTCTCAAATTATTCAGGTTTACTGGCAACACATTTTTAGCTACATCTTCAAGCATCGAACTAACTTCTTCATCGGTTAATCCATTATTTGCCGCGACATTACTTACATTACTACTAATAATTTGTTTAACAATATTTTCCGCGTATCGATGCGTATATCCGCTACATTTTTCCTAGACAAAACCGGACAACCTTAGAAAAAACGAGCCTGCCAATTCCCAAAAATACCCGGACATTGCCAGACAGGCTCGTTTTTTCGCACCCTGATCAAGGAGTTAAAAACCCAACCTGGGGCAAAGGTTGTCCGGTTTTGTCCGGGTTCATCCCAACCCTTTCTCGCCCCCACAAAATCAAGCTTTTCATTAAACGTTTTTCGGCACGTTTTACATTTAAATCTTCGTCTATTTACATTTAATATTACTTCTTTATCTCCCATTGGTAAATCTTTTACTAAAGATTTTTGATTTTGGTGTAAATGTTCGGACTTTTTACCGCACTGCGGACATACTGCACTTTTCGTTTTTTTACTTACTGATAAAATTAAGACTGAACCCTCCTGTAGACTTGATTCTACCACTACGTCAGATAAATTTAATAGTTGAGTAAGGATTCTTTTCATAATTAATTTTACTTAAAAAATGAATATATATCCTAACATTTTAGCACGTTAAGTACGCAAGAGCCAAGTTACCTTCGATTTCTCTTTTACCAGAGTGACGGAGAAGTGATATTTCTTTTTAGAAGATCAAGTGGTACTATAATTTAATTTCATTAAAAAGAGCCAGATAACGACTTGCTTGAGTTTCAAGCGTAAATTGTTGTTCAGCCTTATGACGAGCATAATGTGACAGCTTTTGGTACCTTTCTTCATTTTCTAGTACCCAGGCAATTCCTTGTGCTAAATCGTCTACCTCAAAAGGTTTAGCCAAATAGCCATTTCTTTGATGTTCCACAATGTCGATTAAGCCGGTACTGTTAAACGCTACTACAGGAGTAGCACAAGCTAATGCTTCAGAAGCAGTTTGCCCAAAAGCTTCCTGTATTGATGGCACAACCATAACATCAGCAGCTGAGTAAACACATGCTAGTGATATGTCATCATTTAACTGTCCTAGGTAACGAGCTTTCAATCCCTGGTCGATAGGATTGTTTGGTTGAGATGACCCAAAAACTGCTAATTCTATCATGTCTCGCCACCGAGATCGGCTGAGATTTTGTAATGCTGATTGTAGAAGGTGAAATCCTTTTCGGTGATCGCTGGTGGCGTTAAGTGCTCCGAACAAAACCAATCGTTTGTCTTTGGGTAAGCCAAGAAGTTGTCGTGCTGCTTCTTTATTAAGAGGTCTGTAGGTATTGGTATTAAGTCCATTAGGAATAATTTCGATCCGCAGATCCTTAAATAGAGAACTAGAACTGGCACATTTCGCTATCCATGAACTTATAGCAACAATAGTTAAGTTAAGCTTTCTCCAAGCTTTAGCTTTTCGTCGCCATACCCAATGAGATAGATCGCACTGATGGTTACTATCTAATTCAGGACAAAAACCACATGATGCAGTGTAGCGATCGCAGTTCCCACTATAGTGACAACCTCCAGTGAAAGCCCACATATCATGTAGTGTGAAAACCAGGGGGCGATTGAGCTTCGCAAGCGTCTCTATCTGCATAAAACCGCCACTAATCCAGTGGAGATTAATGATATCTGGATTTAGTTTACGAACTTTATGTGCAACTGTATCTGGTAGCCATTGAAGGGATAATAGTGTATTTTTTTGCTGACGATAAAGTTTTAAAGGTAAAGCATCGAATGTAATTTTTGCTCGAGCTATGCCCTGAGATAGCTTAGTTCTAGGTTCAAGTATGCTGTTGTCACGGCTGTATTTTTCTAACACTAACATCCGTGATGTTACATTTTTATTCAGTAATCCCTGATGCAGCCGGTATGCAGCTCGGGCAGCACCTCCATTGATGTCAAAAGAGCTAAGATGTAAAACATTCATATATCTCCACTACCCTGGTGCAAACTATTTTTCACAATTTTTAGCTATACTGTTTTTTTATTTCTTCGACGAGGCTCAAGATATAAAGAGAGTGAAATCGTCACATAAAGTAACCAATAAACATTATATGGTACAAACAATAAGCCTTCTGAGCAACTTAGCATAAACAGATATACTAACGATTGCATTGGCCAAAAATCTTCCCATGTCTTAGCACATAAAACTATTTCACTTAATCCTTTAAGGACGGATTGGAAAAAGCTAATGACAAAAATAGTAAATCCTAATAAACCTAAATATAACCCTATCTCTATAAAGCCGTTATGAGAACCACTTGCCCATGGGTAATCTGCTTTTATATTTATAGACTCAGCACTCCCCCAAAAACCACCAAACCCATACCCAAGAAAAGGTCTCTCCTGAATTTTCACCATTAAATCTGACCATAGTGGAGTACGTCCCGTCAAGGAAAGATCTTTCCCTTGCGTAGCAACTAAAGTTTCTGCATGATTGATAGACCATATAGATCCGGTAAAAATTAGTAATATCGCAAAGCTAATAAAAATTACCTGTAACTTGTATTGATTGCTCTGTATAAGTTTGTATACAATAAGTAGGACTATAAAGGCAGCTAGGATGCTAACGGCGGTTGCTGACTTTGACAAAAGTAGAACAACTACTGATAATCCAAAGCCCGGCCATAGTATCCACCAATATCGACGATTACTTAGAGCTAGATGTAGAAAAATTCCTGCACTTAAAGCCATATTAGCTCCTAATACAGTTTTATGACCATAAATACCAGATAAACCTATTTCACTAACTCCATAAAACGGAAAAAGGAAGTATACAATCAAAGAAGATAAAGCTGCCAGGCCAAGGGGTAAGGACAACATCCACATTTGCTCTTGTACGCTGTATTGCCAAGATAAGTAAGCTCCTGTTAGATATATTCTCCATATCCCTTTGGAATACTCTAAAGTTTGCTGTGGATCAGCAGACCATAAAATAGACACAGAAATCAATCCCACTAGTAATAATAAAGGTATATTTCTCGTAGACGTATAGATGATTGATTTCCAATGCCTGGTCATCAAAATCATTATAAATACATAACTACCTATATTATTTAATGTACTAACTAAAGAACCTCCATATGGATCAAGTGATAGATCTTGTCGAGGATGAGGCTGGAAAATTCCAACCGCTAGCATTAGCAGGATAATGGTAGCTATTTTATCTATCTTCTTAATAGATTTCATAATCAAGATAAAGGAAGAGCTAATTAGTACTACAAAATAAATTTAGCTATTAAATCATCCTTCTTAATTAGAGAAGATTTTTTTTAATTTCCAGGATATCTTATCCCTTAAAGTATGAGTATATGCTTTTTGATAGAATAAGAAACTATACTCTCGGTTTTGAGTTATAGTACATGGTTCTATTAGAGGAAATGACATAGAAATTATAGGGATCTTAGAAAGACCTTTTCTATCTTCTGCTGTTCTTGAAGCAGCTTGATCAAAGCCAATATTCTGAATCAGATTTTTTGATGGGACAACCGATAAACCTGATTGCAAGAAACGGGCGAGATCCCATTGATAATCCCAGGTATCAATTTTTCCATAGTAAACTTCATCAAAATGTTTCTCTCTTGTTAAAGATTGCTTACTGTCACAAATTACGTCCCTGAGTCTCTCTCTAGTCTCTGGCTTCGACCAAAGTTCCATGTTTATATCATAATATTTCCATGCTCTCCTCCAAGAAGCCCATCCCCAAATAGAGCCATAATAAGTGAAGTGGTAGCTTTGAATATTTGGCTTCCATTGACCCTGGATATTAAAGCCTGTGACCATCATAATACGTTCATCGTATCGATATTTTTCTAATAATTCTTCACAGAATCTGAAGAAGGTAGGATCTGGCAAACAATCATCTTCAAGAATAATTGCTTCTTCAACATTGTTGAAAACCCAATCTATTCCACTAGATACTCGTTGCTTACAACCCAAGTTAGTATCAGCATAATTTTTTATTACTTCACAATCCCAATCAACACGATCAATAATTGCACGAGTAAGAGCACACTTTTCTGCCTCATCTGGGCGATCAGGACGCGACCCATCTGCAATTACAAGAAGCTTTGCTGGTTTTGCTTGGCGAATTGTTTCAAATACTCTCTCAGTTGTATGTGGTCGGTTGAATATAATAAAAGCGACGGGGGTTTTTAGGTATACATTAGGCATGATATTTACGTTTGTTATATACCAAATTAAAGTACTCTTTTTTGAGGTGAAAGAAAATTCAGATAAAATTCCCGAATGGCAATTTTACATATCAGAAATATGGATCTTTTCCAAATTTTCAGAACGTACAATGGAATCACAATTTTTCGAGATACAAGTATAATAAATACTGTCCAATCAATTGGGTTATCTAGTGATTTTTTTGAAAAAATTTTTTTTATAAAACTTAAGAAATCAAGATGCTCAATTTGAAAATTGTAAAATCCAGTAGTTTCTTCGTTTACAACGGCATTAAAATCATATGAGACAGTAAGCTTATACCCCTTTTTGAAGGCACGAATAGTGAATTCATAGTCCGATAGGTAATGAGGTAGAATTTTAGGGTAAAAATTGCCAATATTGACTAGATCGACAAATCTTAAAAATAACCCCCTAGTTGATAAACAATTAATTTCGTCTGGCACTTCAGCTAGCCTGATTTGTAGAGGTCTGCTGAAATCAATATTCATTCCTACACTTGTAGCGTTTCCAGTACTGTTACCACTAGAAGCCGCTAACATTAAAGTTCTTTCTTGGCCTTTTAAAATTTGAACAGCTTTTTCTAAAAAGCATTTATCGAATGTTACATCATCGTTAATCATTAGTACGATATCAGAAGAATCAGTATTGTTCTGCTTTAACCAGTTGATCCCCTGTTGTAAACTACCAGCCCACCAAAGATTTCCATCACCTCTAATAACTGTAAGGGATTGAATTTGTTCTTGTACCATTTGCGCTGTGCCATCTGTAGAACCATCATCAACCAGAATTAGATGATAGTTTTGATATGTTTGAATCTTCAAAAGATTAATAAAGGATTCGGTAATTGAGCGGCGGTTATGAACCGGTAAAATAATATAAACTTTATCCATATTGAAATGGTAATATACTCTTCTTTATGAGAAAATACACAAACTGAATTATCTAAATTAATTAATAGCTATTGCTTAAATAATAGCAATGATTTAATTTGAATTTTAAAGATTTTTCGAGTTTTTGGATGAGTGGCATTACTAAAAAAATCAGAAAATGAGTAAGAAATTACAGTGGCGAGAGCCGCACCCATTCCACCGTAGGTAGGAAGAAGAAATATATTTAACAATACGTTTGTAACTGCTCCCATCAAAGTTCTGTACATAGCCAAGTGCGTCAAACCTTCAGCAATATACCAAGGTGATATTGCAACCCCCATGAAAACAAACAAAGAAGACCAGATATGAATTGCCAAAATTGGACCTGCTCCTACATAACCATTACCAAACAGTGCTGTAATTATTGTTCCTGAGAGGAAAGTCATTGGCACAGAAATAGTAAGAGAAATCAAGACCATAAACCGCACAAATTGATTCATGCGCTGATAGTAAAGTACTTCACTGGCCTGTTTTGCTTGATAAATGGTAGGAGCAACTGAAGAGGCAATCGTTACTGGTATAAAGTACCATATCTCGGAAATACGAGTTGCAGCTGAGTACACTCCAACAGCTTCATCGTTAACCATTTGCCCCAGCATAATCTGATCTATTTTCATGTAGATCGCAATGGCAAAAACAGAAAAAATTAAAGGCCAACTTTCTTTTATGAGAGCTTTAGCTATGGGAAAACTCCAACGCCATAACAATACAGAGTAGCCCTTCAATCTATAAGCGATCGCCAAACCTATTGCACCTAAAGCAATTTCTGCCACCGATACCCAGGCAAAAGCAATCAATGGTGCATGCATTGTAATCAGAACGACTTTGATTAAAGCAACAATGATAAAAGCTGTATTTTTGGAGATTACACTGTACTTTGATTGAACTTGAGACTGAAACCAAAAGTCGATAGTATCGAAAGTTTGGAAAATTGCTACGCCTGACAAAATTGCTACTAGCCAAACCGCTAATGGCTCGTTTTTGCGTAGTACAAAGACGCAGCCAACTGCTAACAATAGGGAACAGACCCCACTAACAAATTTAAGGCAGAAAGTGGTTCCTAGAATCTCCTCTTTGTTTGAGGAATCACGGACAAGATCCCGGACTACTAAACTATCTAAGCCTAATGCGGCAAACGGACTAAAAAGGGAAACAAAAGCAGTCGCGTAGTTAAAAAGACCATATTGCTGCACTCCTAAGTATCGGGCAACCCAGACTCCTATAATTAGACCTACACCCATGCGAAAAATGCGATCGCCAACCAACCAACCTGTATTCGCAATAACTGCACGGAGTTTAGGACGAGATTTAAATAGAGATAATTTCGGAATTGTGAAATTCTTTGGTAGCATCTTACCCAAACTTTATTATGACTTTATGTGGGCAGGAACCTAACATCTGACTAGTTACAAGCCTTCTCTACGAGATACTACGCGAACCCAAAGGTCATAGAATTTAACCTAGTTGACCATAATACTTCGCTCCCAGTAGCAGTTGAGAAATACTTATGGCTCTTTGTTGAGTACGGTTCCTCTGTTGAAAATTTATGAGAATGCTTTGCCAAAGCCTTAGATTGTGCTAATTTCAATCAAACAGGACTAATTACATCCTTTAAAGACTTTAAATCTATTTCTAAACAACCACGCCCTAAGGATTGAGATAATACTCGAACTCGACCTTCTTGTGGAGGACGAATCACCTCAAAAGCTAAACAATTTTCAGCACGATCATAATATTCAATCTCAGGTTTTGTGAGATCTAAACTAATATAATATTTACCTAAAGCAAGTTGATTGATTGGTAAAATAACTGATACAGGGTTAGAACCTGGTTCCAGGTGAATAGATTGATCAGGGTTAAGCGCTCCTAGCGTTCCGAATCCTACAGGGTTTCCTATTGCATCTGCCAAGAGCAGCTCTAAAGCTACGATCTTTTCCTCACTACTAAATATTTCGACATCGATTTGAATATAGCTAGCTACTGACTGATCATCATTTTTGATATTTCCCGAAATTAACGTTGGTTTTCCATTTTTTTGTTTTGAACGAACGAAGGAATTGGATATAGACTCATCGGCTAAGTACATTTGAACCACACTAGTTGGTTCTCCATCAGCTTGTAAATATCCTTTTTGCATTAAAAGACAGCGATCGCACAATAATTGAATAGCACTCATATTGTGACTTACAAAAAGTATCGTCCGCCCTTCTTTGCCTACCTCTTTCATTTTTCCTAGGCATTTGTCTTGAAATTGGGCATCCCCTACCGCGAGTACTTCGTCCACAATCAAAATTTCTGGCTCCAAATGCGCTGCCACTGCAAACGCTAATCTCACATACATCCCTGAAGAATAACGCTTCACAGGTGTATCTAAAAACTTTTCAATCTCCGCAAACGCTACAATCTCATCAAATTTGCGTTGAATTTCTGCTTTGCTCATGCCCAAAATAGCACCATTGAGAAAAATATTTTCTCTACCGCTTAGTTCTGGGTGAAAACCCGTTCCCACTTCTAATAAACTTGCAACTCGCCCTCTAGTGCGAATAGTTCCTCTCGTTGGTTGAGTGATTCTGCTAAGAACTTTTAGTAGTGTTGACTTACCTGCCCCATTACGACCAATAATACCAACTCTATCCCCTTGCTTAATCTCAAAGGAAACATCATTCAACGCCCAGAACTCTTCTCGAGATGGAGTTGATTCTTTTGTTGCACTGAGATTTAGAGCTTTACCCAAGGACTTTGCCTTATTGGTAATAGTCCCAGCAAATGTCTTATAGTGATTTCTATTCTCCTGATGATGTGCAATAACGTACTTCTTAGCTAGGTTCTCAACTTTAATCGCAGTATCTGACATCTGCCCAATTCCTGTCTCAATGGTGTGAGTTATTCATGCGAAAACTTCTGTAATGTATCACACCCCTAAATCCACTAAACACTAAATCACATCAGCAAAAGTCCGTTCCATCTTGCGGAAATACCATATACCACTCCATAGAAGTAGCACAACTACAACCAGAGATAATGCAAACCCTTGTAAATATATTTGTGACTCGCCGTGCAAAATTGCCCACCGGAAACCATCAATGACTCCCACCATTGGGTTAAGCGAATAGAGCAAGCGCCATTGTTCTGGAACAATTTTGCTACTAAAACCTACAGGAGAAATGTATAAACCAAACTGTACGAGGAAGGGTACAATATGGCGGAAGTCTCTATACTCAACAGTTAAAGCCGCTAGCCACAAACCTACACCCATTGACGCGCCAAAAGCAATTAAAATGAATGCTGGTAGAGTCAAGATACGCCAATCAGGTATAAAATTATACCATGCCATTAAGGCCAACATAATCATGCCGGAGATCATAAAGTCTACAAAGCTGACTATCACAGCGCTTGTAGGCACTATCAAACGTGGAAAGTAAACTTTAGAAAGCAAGTTAGCATTGTTAATTAAACTATTACTAGACTCAGTTAGCGCACCTGAGAAAAATTGCCAGGGTAACAAAGCAGCAAATACAAGTATTGGATAAGGAACTTGACCCTCGCTTGGTAGCTTTGCTACGTTACCAAAAATAACAGTGAACACTATCATCGTTAAGAAGGGACGAATCAATGCCCATGCCATACCAATAACTGTTTGCTTGTAGCGTACCAAAATATCCCGCCAAGCTAGAAAGTAAAATAGCTCTCGATATTTCCACAAGTCAAGCCAATACTGCTTTTCAGTACGTCCTGCCTCAATAATTAGTTCTTTACTAGTCATTTACTTAGGTTAAGTTATTGATTTGTTAATTTACTAACTCGATATAGTTTGAATTTAGCTAATTTGCCTTGACCCTCCCTCTACAATTAGAATTAGTGATGAAATATAAGGCGAGATAGCTCCCGCCAATACCCCACAAAAGATTTTTTATCTGACTAAAGTAGCGTCACGAAATACAGAAGAAGCTTCGGCGTGTTCTCTTGCGTAGTAGAAGTAGCTGTCTGGCTCATTTTTCAAGTTGACGGCATTAACCACCATTCCCAGAACATTTTGACTAGATTGATTCAAGAACTCCTTAACTGCGCGAGCATTAGTAGAACTAACAACTCCAGGGCGAACTACGAGTAAAATTCCATCAGCGAGATTAGACAAAACAGCAGCATCTGCCATGCCTGCCAAAGGAGGAGTATCAAAAATTACAAAATCGTACTCTTTAATAAACGAGTTAACCAAGCTAGCCATACGCTGAGAATCCAGCAATGCTACTGGGTTTGGTGGTACAACTCCCGAAGGGAGAACGTGGAGGTTTGGTATTGGCTCTCTTATAGCTAATTCTAGGGGGACTTGGTCAACAATAACATTTGATAAACCAACAGCATTTGTCATTTTCCAAATATGATGCTGGATAGGATGACGCATATCTGCATCTACTAGCAACACACGTCGTCCCACTTGAGCCATAGCCATCGCTAAATTTGCAGAAACTTCAGATTTTCCTTCTTTGGGAACAGAACTTGTGACTGCGATCGCTTTAAGCTGTTTATCCGAACTCAAAAACTTCAAATTTGCTTGCAACATTTGGTAGGCGTCACCAATAGGAAACTGAGCGATGTCTCTACCAATGACTTTAGGAATTGGTTGTTCGGCATTTTTCTTGGATAAACTCTTTTTGCTAGTTCTACCTACAGAAGGAATGATCCCAAGCAACGTGTATTTGAACATTTCCTTAGCTTCTTTAACAGTTTTTATAGAACTGTCAATAATATCCAAACTGAAGGCAGCAATAATACCCAGCAGACTACCAACAATTACTCCCCCCGCAATAATCGCTATTTGTTTAGAAGCAGCGGGTTTATCTGGTACTAAAGCAGGGGAGATAACGCGAGCATTTCCAATATTTTGGTTTTCTGTGACTTGCACCTGTTGTAGTCTTGTTAACAGTGCTTCGTAAGTTGTTTGAGCAGCTTTTAACCTACGTTCTAGCTGACGTTGGGTTTGTTCTAACCTCGGTAAAATACTTGCTCGTTTCTTGTAGGCAGCTAACTTATTATCCAGCGTAATGATTTGTTTTTCTAAACCAGCTCGCTCTACCTCTGTACGAGCAAAATTGCTAATTAGTTGTTGTCTTAATTGACTGTTCTGTAAGTTTCCTGTAGGGACAGTTGTAATACCTTGCTGCTTTATTCTCTGCTGTAGTAACTTATTGAGAGCCGCAACTTTTTCTTGTAAGTCCACTACTGAAGGATGTGTCGTGTGAAACCGGCTTTGCATCAAAGCAAGTTGGCTTTGTGCATCTTGGAGTTGGATAACTAGTTGTTGAATTCCAGGTATTTCAGTAGCAGAGGTAACGCTTACAGCCTCTTGAGAAGCTAGAGCAGCTTGTGCTTGTAACTTTTGTGACTGAGCCCTGACATTTTCCAGCTGAACTTGAGCTTGAGAGATTTGGTCTTCTAACTTGGTAGTTTCTTCAACTGCTGCTGATGCTTCAGCCTCTAGAGAAATGATTTTATTTTGCTCTTTAAATTTACGCAAAGCTGACTCTGCTTGTTTTACAGCAGCCTCATTTCCTGGGAGTTGCTGTTGTATGAACTTGCGAGCTGAGACTGCTTCAGCTCGATTTGCCTCTATGTTATGTCTAATATAAACTTGTGTGAGTTGATTAACAACTTTTGCTGCTACCTGTGGGTCTCTATCTGTATAGGAAATATTTATAACATCGGTGCCTTTAACACCTTCTACCTTGAGTTTACCTGGTAAACCTCCTTTTAGAGGTCTTCCAGTGCTGTCTTTGAGCTGGAGTGCGTCAGATGCTTCTTGAAGAACCGGAATCGATGTAATTATCTGTACTTGAGTATCTAAGGGACTATTTGCACCACTACTGTCACTTTTTAAAGACTCAAGGCGTCCTATAGCTTCACCTATACCTGTTAGGGCAGAAGTTTGGTTCTTACTGATTAAGAGAATAGCTTCTGCTTTGTAGATGGGTTTTAGTGAAATCGAATACAGAAATGCAAGAATAACAATCAACCCAAAAGTCCCCACAGCAGGCACCCAGCGTCTTTGTAGAACTTGCAGGTATTTTTGAAAATCTATTTCTTCAAAGTTTGATACAGGCTCCATGTTAGCAGACCTTAAAAGTACTGAAGGACATTTTTATGCAACTATAAATCATTAAAAGGATTTATATATAGCTTTGTTCAACGAATTGTGATTGCGTAGATGTAAAGCAGTCCGAGACTCTCAAGGTTGCATCTGTATCGGACCCAAACAATTTTTACACACTTAAGTATAAAACTGAAAATCCCTCATTTTACAATGAATCATCCGTGCACTTTTACGAGTGAACTCTCCGACAGAAGGATTTCCCTCTGGGTCAATGACCCCGATTGCTTGTTGCCAAAGTTCCTTTGGTGCTACGGTGACAGCATAGGTTTGAGCATCCCGCCTTTGGACATGATACCATTTCGTTACTTGACATATGGGGCACCAAAAGGCTTCTAACCATTCTCCTGACAAAGGAACAGATGTTTGATTTGCTACTAAAATTAAAGCTTTCTGTCTGCTCATTCCTCGTTGCTGAAGTTGACCAGCACGGTCTGCAAACAAGGAATATTTTTGGCTAACACTTTCTAAGTAGCATCCGTGGAGTGGACAGTAAATAGCCCGTCGCTTTGAACGTTTCCGATTTCGGTCACACCTTCTCTGCAATTTACCCTCTATTTGATGCATGACTACAAAACCTTAATAGTTGTAACTAGCACAACCAAGACAAATACAAATCCCTCAAGCCCCTCATACTTCTAAAGTTCATTTTATGAATAATGCTATTCATCGATAGTAGTAAGTATATAGAGCGAAAAAATTAGGTCTCAGTAGATAAGACAAATCTACTTGAGTAGCGTTTAAAAGTGTTTTAAGGAAAACAATTCGGGTGCATTGGGGGTCACAGAATTAAGGGCAATAAGCAAAGATCATTAACTCTTTACTTAAAAATTAGCAGTAAAAATTGTTACTTAAATCATTGTATTAAAACTAGTACCCCCAGGCGAATTGTCAAAGTAATAATGTTACCAAAAATTTTACGTTAAGTTCCATGTTTTGAACTGAAAAGTTTTTGATTTTAAGTTACACGCTCCCCACAATTCGACCATCTTAAAGTTAGTAATGAATACATAACTGTAGATGGCTACGTTGGAGGGACTGAGATCAAAAAGACCATCAAAGCCCAACTCCTTACAATCACAAATACTAAGTTTTCATTATATGGGACATTGGTACACTAATATACCTCTTTAACTAGAAAACAATTTACCTTTATATAGAATACATAACATAATTGTGCATCCCTACTAAATTATTTTGATTTTTGTGAAGTTATTATAAAGATTCTATAAAGTGAGTATTCAAAACACATCAAATAGCCTCTTTCTGCTATGAATTAACGTGTAATATTTGTGTCAGTAATTCCGGATACATTTTTCTCAATTTACTGGGAATTCTGTTTTTTTTCTATGTAAAAACACTATTAAAATAATAACAAGCAATTATACTGATATTAGTAAGCTAAATATAAACAAAAATAGAGATAATAAATATAGATCAATTTCCAAATATCAGCTTAATTAGCAGCAATTAACATCAAAAAGAATGTTTTAAAATTTACTTCATGAGCAATAGTGTTTATTGGCAATACACACCACATTGTTACTTGAGATTTGAGGAATGGCGAAATTGGTGTAGGGGTAACCCAATGTTCCCCCCTACACACTATCTCGTTATGTTTTTACCAACAATGTCAGGTATCTTACGGAGTTACTCGAGAGGTTTGTGTATTTCTCTTGTAAGTCGATGCAACATGCAATTCTTTTAACTGCTTTGGATTTACTTGCGAAGGTGCATCTGTCAACAAACAACGTGCTTGTTGTGTTTTCGGAAAAGCAATGACATCACGAATTGACTCCTCACCTGCTAGCAGCATGACTAAACGATCTAAACCGAAAGCAATTCCACCATGAGGCGGAGTACCATACTCAAATGCCTCTAAAAGAAAACCGAATTTATTCTGTGCTTCTTCTAAAGAAAGTCCAATCGCCTCAAACACTTGCTCCTGAATATCCCTCTGATAAATCCGCAAACTACCACCGCCTATTTCAAAACCGTTAAACACTAGGTCATATGCTTGTGCTCTTGCAGTTTTTAACTCAGTTATATCTTCAGGATAGGGGGCAGTAAACGGGTGGTGTAAAGCTTCCAAACGATTTTCCTCTGCATTCCACTCAAACATTGGAAAATCTGTGATCCAAAGCAAGTTGATTTTGTCGGGATCAATTAACCCGAACTCCTTAGCAATAACTTGTCTTAAACGATCCAATGTCTTATTAACTGTAGCAGTGTCACCGGCTCCAAACAGCAACAAATGACCAGGTTGTGCATTTGTACGGCGTAAAATTTCCTGCTTTTGTTCAGTACTCAGGTTGTCCTTAATCGCACCAATAGTATCGATTTCACCATCATCTCTAACCCGGATATAAGCTAAACCCTTAGCGCCAACTTCGCTGGCTTCTTTAAATAAGTCACCACCTGGCTTGATCCGTACATTAGAAATTACATCATTTCCATGAGGAATCGGAAGAATTTTGACAATGCCACCGTTGACGACAGCTTCGCGGAAAACTTTAAAGCCACAATCCTTCATTATATCCGAGACATTGACCAATTCCAAACCGTAGCGTGTATCTGGTTTATCACTACCATATCGTTCCATTGCCTCGGAGTACGTAAGACGAGGGAAAGGATAGTGTAACTCAATACCCTTTACTGTCTTAAAAAGATGAGAAACTAACTTCTCGTTAAGTTGAATAATTTCCTCCTGAGACATAAAACTCATTTCCATGTCCAACTGAGTAAATTCTGGTTGTCTATCCGCACGTAAATCTTCGTCACGGAAACAACGAGCAATCTGATAATATCTGTCAAAGCCAGATACCATTAGCAATTGTTTAAACAGCTGAGGTGATTGGGGCAAAGCAAACCATTCACCAGGGTTAACGCGGCTTGGTAGAATAAAATCGCGAGCACCTTCAGGTGTCGAACGGGTAAGTATCGGAGTTTCAATTTCGATAAAACCTTCGACATCTTCTAAGTAACGGCGTATCGCTTTAACAACTTGATGACGCAATTGCAAATTACGCGACATGCGATCGCGCCGCAAATCTAAATAACGGTACTTCAAGCGCAAGTCTTCCCGTACTGTTTCGCTATCAGCGAGGGAAACTTGAAAAGGAAGTTGTTTGTTAACAGTGTTAAGCAGCTCAATATTATCAGCGTAGATTTCTATTTCGCCTGTAGGGATACGGGGGTTTAACGATTCGGCGGGACGCTGCGTTACTCTACCGGTAATCTGAACAACATATTCATTTCGCACAGCATTTGCTTTTTCGTATGAATTCGGCGTGCGTTGGGGATCACTGACAATCTGAACGATTCCAGAGCGATCGCGTAAATCTAAAAATATTACACCCCCATGATCGCGGCGACGATCTACCCATCCGTACAAGGTGACAGTTTCTCCAATTTGTTCTTTTCGGAGTTCGCCGCAATAAAGAGTTCGCATAGTGTTAGTTCTAAGTTACGTATACTTGGCAGAGAAAGCAACAAGTAAATATTAAAGCTTTCTCGTCGTCATTTAGCATCATAAATAATTTTAGTAATTTCCAACCGGAATGATCTTCCTCAGATCCCTCCTCTCCCTTGCCTTACCGTTTTTTGAAATTCAATTTGGAGATTTGTTGCTGGATTTTAGGGTACCAGTCCCTAAAATAAAGGAAATAGAGGGTTTTCTCGTACAGACAAAGTCTGTTATTATCTTAACAAAGTATAGCCTGAAGCTTAATTACTTTAGAGACCATCTCTATCAAGCACAAACATTTACCCAGTATAGGGCCATTTACGACCATCAAGGTAGTTTAGGAACTTCTTACCTACCTTCGTTGTGACAATGCTCTACTCAGAAGCTTTCAAAGTTACTCAAGGTTTTGTTAGATACAAACAACCGTCCTAACCACATTAGATTGGGGATGGTAGTTTATTTTCGCACCAGTCTACCACCAGATATAGTCTCAATACTGAAACTAAAAATCAGATTTATTAATCTAAAGTTCTAGCCATGAATACAGCAGAACCATTTACTATAGCTATCAATAACTGTGATGGTGAGCCTCGTAATCCAAGATCCTGGTCAGGGACTACTAGTAATATTTTCTATGCAATGGAAACTCTAGGAGTCAGAGTCATTGGGATAAATTCACAAATTAATAGGTACCAAGCACCATTGTACAAACTTATTCACCGACTGTCTGGCTTAGGTACAGATTACATGGGAGGAGCTATTTTTCGGCATAAGAGTGGTAGTATAGCTCAACGTCAGATCCGAAAGTATGGCTGTACAAAAGTACTTCACATGGGTCAGTTAGGTCTTCCCATACCAAACATTGACCCAACAGTAGACCACTACTTAGTTTGTGACACAACTAGAAATCTCTGGAATAAAGTTGAAACCAGTCTTCTTAGCCGCTGCACGCCAAAAATGATGCACATTGCTGAGAAACTGGAATGGCAATCTTTTGCTCAGATCAAGCACTTTTTTCCCTTTTCTAATTATGTGCGTGATGACCTGATAAATTACTACAAGATTAACCCAAATCGCATTACAGTCATCGGTTCTGGCAGAGGTAGGCTCAAACCCTTCACCGGTGACAAGGACTACAAAAATGGTCATATTCTATTTGTAGCTAGAGGTCGATTTGAAGATAAAGGCGGTTTAATACTTCTGGAAGGGTTTAAACTAGCACAACAGAAAAATCCTTCCCTCAAATTAGTGATTGTTGGTCAAGATGAGTACCTACATTTAAACGGATCTATTCCTAACGTAACTGTAAAGGGATACGTGTCCTGGGGTGAAGAACTACAAAACCTGTTCGATACCTCAGCGCTATTTGCTATGCCATCATTAAATGAACCATGGGGCTTAGTTTACTTAGAGGCTTTAGCATGCAAAACTCCTATTCTAGGTCTAAATCGAAATGCCCTACCCCAGATGACGCAGCAAGGAAAATATGGTTTCTTGGTGGATGAGCCCACCCCAGAGATGATAGCACAGGCAATTTTACAAGCTTTCTCAAATCCACAAAAATTGAAAGAAATGGGGGAAGCTGGTCAGAAGTATTGTTTGGAAACATTTACATGGAAACAAGCTGCTAAAAAGATGATCAATATCATGCGTACTAACGAAAAATAGTCACTAAAACTAGGGTGTAGGGTGTAGTGGGGAAAGTATAGATCCTTATAATTTAAAGGAACACCGTACACCCGATTGAGTAAGAGGATTGCCTCAAAATCTCAAGAACGAGGACGTGGAGAGTTAAATGTCTCCCAAGCTGCTTTCGCAGCATCTTGAAAACGATCGCCTAGTTCTCCAAATTCCTTCCAAAGCAAGTGCCAGTTTTTCTCGGCTTCTTCTTGAATCGTTGTCCAAGAGCGTTCCAAGCGATCGCGCTCGATCAGTTTTTCACCTTCAATTGCTTCGCGCGCTTGACGCACTGCATTCAAATAAGTTTCTCGTGTAAGAGTACCTGCTGATTCAGCCTCAGCTTGAGCGCGCCTTTTCAGTGCTTCGATCAGTGCTTTTGTTTCATACTTTACTTCATCTGTTTCCCCAGCCATTTCAGTTTCTACCATTTCATGGGTTTGAGGACTAACTTCAACAACAACGAGGTTTTCTTCATTGTCTGGATTATTATAAGTCATAATTATTTCTCCCAAATACAAGCTAAAAACTCTTGGTTGTAAAGCAAAGACCAATAACTGACAATTTCCTAGTTTATTTATCGTCCAAATGAAAACCTTGATGAACTAGATGATAATTGTTGTTCCAGCTTTAATAATTCCCTTACTCTGACTTCTGTAGAAGGATGACTAGAAAACAAGTTAGTTAACATCTGCCCAGAGAAAGAATTTGTGATTAACAGTGGCTCAAAGGCTGGGTTAGCATCTATGGGTACTTGCTTCGCCGTAGCTTCTAATCTTTGCAGCGCACTAGCTAGAGCGCGTGGATTACCAGTCAATCTAGCAGAACCAGCATCAGCAGCAAATTCTCTTGTTCGTGATATTGCTAATTGAATAATGGTTGCCGATATTGGTGCAAGCAGCACCGTCAATAAGATTCCTATGGGATTTGGTCCATCGCGGTCATCCCGTGAAGGAGTATACCAAAAACCATAACTAACAAGTTGTGCAACAAAGGAAATTGCACCAGCAATAGTGGCTGCAACAGCTTGCGTCAGAGTATCACGATTGATAATGTGCGTCAATTCGTGAGCGATAACTGCTTCAAGTTCGTCCTCTGGTAACAAATTTAAAATGCCTTCAGTAACAGCAACAGCAGCATGTTCTGGATCTCGTCCTGTCGCAAAGGCGTTTGGGGATGGACTAGGAACTATATAAATTTTTGGCATAGGGAGATTTGCGCAAGTACACAATCTCTGTACCATTTGATAAAGTCCTGGTGCTTCTTGTGGTGACACTTCCTGAGCGCGATAAGCAGCAAGTGCGATTTTATCTGATTGATACCATGCAAATAAGTTAGTTACTGCTGCTAAACCAATCCCTATAATCAGACCACTACTTCCGCCAATTAACCCGTAGCTGATTGCAATCAAAAGACTGCTCAATAGAGCTAGTAAAGCAGCAGTTTTGAATTGATTTCTCATTTTTGCTCTCCTTGTAATACTTTACAAAGAACCAAATTTTCTGCCACTAAAAGCACGACTCAAGTCGCACTTTGATTGTAACGACCTAAACACAGGTTAATCAGGTAGAAATTTTGCACCAATTATGTACGGTTTTCCTGATGAACTGTTTTAAGTTCTGTAGATCTTTCTCTGCATTCTGGATTTTGTAAAATCTCAAGAAATGTAATATGCTTACTAAAGCAAAAAATGAGTACTGTTTTCGTTAAACAAATGTAAAAAATACTGTACTAATGATATAGTCTTTAAAGAAATATTATTGTTTCTTTTTATACCAGAAAATGCTTAGTGCGCTTGCTTTTAGTCAAGTACCTACACTTCCTTGTGTGTAGAACTCTTAGCTGGATCTAATTGAATTATTAATTTGGAGGAAAGCTCATAGCTAGAAATGGTATTACCGCTGGCAACTCATTCCTATCTTCTCGCAAATCAGACAATTGTCAAAACTTGGAACCTTATATTCGAGGAGAAATTAAATGACCCAGAACACAAACAAAACTGGAGTTTTACAGAGGATAGGGAGAATTTTGCCTGAGTTGTTAGAGTTTTTAATCAGTCCTTGGTTGAATAGAGGAGAAGTCAAACGTCTCCAGGACAAAGTCTATAGCCTAGAAAGACAAATACGAAGTCAGAGTTCTTTAGAAACAGAAGAACATCTCACTTCCATGATTCAGTACTTACAGGAGCAAATAGATAATCAGCAGGAGCATACAATCACTCAACTAGAAAACCTTAAAAAACACGACTTACCTAACCAAGTGGAGGAAACACTAACCCAGAAGTTGTATATTCGTCAAATCATAAAATCTACTGTCGAGGAGTTAATGCACGAACTAGCACAAAAGAATACTAAATCAGGAGAAATTAAGGAAAAACAAGAAGAACTACAAACTGACTTAGAACACATTGAAAAGCTGACAGCATCATTCCCAAAGATAAAAGTACAAAAAATAACTGATTTAGAAGCAGGGAAGTGGCTATTAGCGTCTCGCGTAGATCTCGCTCAATCAGTAGCTTTGGAGTTGTTATCTCCACAAGATCCTAATATGGAGGTATTTTGCTTTAACATCCGTCAATACTTGAAACTACTAGGACACTGTTTGGAAAATGGCATTGAACCCAGCCTATTGTATCAAGGAGTCATTACTCACGACCAACCACCAGCAGAGATATATTTGAAAGCATTTAAGTTGATATTAAGCAAATACATTAGCAATTGGGAATCTTCAAACCAAATATCAAATCAAGCTGCTGATGAATTACGGCGATACTTCAAGTATCTTGTCGATTACCTGGACAGTGTTCTAGATGTCTAATTTTGAATATCTTTTTGATATCTGGGCTAGCTTCGTGATATCCCACAAAAGGCCAATATCAAGTAATTTTCTAATGGCCAATGTAGTGTTACACTACGAAGTATATACATCAAGTTAGAAGCAACGCTAACTCGATTGGGAAAATGATAAATTATTGTGACAGTTTGTACCTTTAGATCTATTGAAAATGGCTCGTTTCACTGTAAGATAACGTTATCATGGGCAACTAATACAGAGAAACAGCCGTGGCGGTCAAAACAGCAACTGAACACTTGATTGCCTTACAAGGCGTCACCAAATCCTATCAGCAGCCGAATGGTCAGCAAATTGTCATTCTAGAGAATATAAACCTGGAGTTGCGTCCAGGGGAAATTGTTGCTTTGTTAGGTCCTTCAGGATCAGGGAAATCTACCTTAATGCGAATGATTGCTGGGTTAATTCCACCGAGTCTAGGTGAAGTTTTATACCACAATAGACCAATGGTAGGACTAAATCCGGGAGTGGCAATTGTCTTCCAAAGCTTTGCTCTCTACCCCTGGTTAACAGTATTAGAAAATGTAGAACTTGGTCTGAAGGCAAAAGGGGAACCGCCAGACTCGCGACAGCAAAAAGCGCTACGGATGATTGATATTATAGGTTTAGACGGGTTTGAAAATGCTTATCCTAAAGAGCTTTCTGGAGGAATGCGTCAGCGAGTAGGATTTGCTAGAGCCCTAGCTGTAGAACCGGAACTGTTATGTATGGATGAGCCGTTTTCTGCGTTAGATGTGTTAACAGCGGAAAACTTACGCTTCGAATTATTAGATTTGTGGTTGGAGCGACGCATCCCCACTAAATCAATTCTCATCGTTACCCACGGTATTGAAGAAGCTGTGATTCTCGCAGATCGGATCATAGTCCTAGGGCGCAATCCTGGAAGAATACGCGCTGATTTTCCAGTCACTTTACCTCATTATCGCGATCGCAAACACCCCAGTTTTCAAGCTTTAGTTGATCAGGTTTACAAAATCATCACCAATCCAGATCTTGAAGAAATCGACGAGACACCAACGGCGGTATCTACTGAAGAACCAGCGCCGGAGCAAAAGCATCAATCTTTACCACCAGTACGAATTGGATCAATAGCAGGTTTGGTAGAACTTTTAGAAGATCGGCCTAAAACAGACCTTTACCGTTTAGGACAAGAACTGCAATTAGAAGTTGATGATATTCTACCAATTGTTGAAGCTGCCAAATTACTTAATTTTGTTGACCTAGAAGAAGGTGATATCAGCCTCACCCCAGTTGGGCAAGAATTTATTGCAGGTGGAATCGACCAACGTAAAGAAATTGTGCGTACTCAACTTCTGGAAAACATACGCTTAGTTCAGCAAATTTATCGTCTCATACAGGCAAAACGCAATCAACGCATTCCCGAAGAATTAGTTTTAGATATATTAGAAACTCACGTTAGCCCAGAAGAAGCTCAACGTCAGTTAAAAACAGCCATAGATTGGGGTCGTTATGCTGAGATTTATGGTTATGATGAGCCAGCAGGACAGATTTTTCTGGAACAACAACCTGAAAACGTTGAGCAGTTAGCAGCTAGTTAAATTAAAAATTCAATAAGATATTATGACCCGTCCTCTTACCCCCGCTAATAAAACCCCGGATTCAAATTGGACTTGGCAAGATGGGTTGCTGATTCTGGCTATCATTAGCTTGATTTTGGCAATTGTTAGAACTGCCTCTAATTTTAGTGGTACTTTTAACCCTAATTTAACAATATCAACAAACATAAGTGCTCTACCAGCATACACTGCCCAAACTCTAGTTCGCATGGGGGTTGCTTATTTTCTCTCATTAGTGTTTACCCTTGTATATGCATACACGGCTTATAGATCGCGCATAGCAGCACTGATTCTGATTCCTCTGTTGGATATTCTACAATCAATTCCAGTGTTGTCTTTTTTACCAGGAGTTGTGCTTGCTCTCATTGCCTTGTTTCCTGGCCAAAGAATCGGAGTAGAACTGGCATCTATCTTGTTGATTTTTACGGGAATGACCTGGAATATGACGTTTAGTTTTTACCAGTCACTCCGTAGTATCCCGCAGGAATTACTAGAAGCAGCCCGTGTTTACCGGCTAAATTTATGGCAAAGGTTTTGGACTTTGGAATTACCGGCAGGTGCAATTGGGTTAGTCTGGAACAGTGTGATGTCGTTTGCTGGGGGATGGTTTTTCTTAATAGCGATTGAGTCATTTACCTTGGGGAAAAGAGATTTCCGCTTACCAGGACTAGGTTCTTTTTTAGGTACAGCTGCTAATAAAGAAGATTACACAGCTCTGCTATGGGGCTTGGTTGTTTTAATTGGGGTAATAGTGGCGATTGATTTTTTTGTATGGCGACCATTGATCGCTTGGGCAGAAAAATTTAAGTTAGAGATGGTTGAGGCAGAAAGTACGCCACAATCTTGGATATTGGATATTCTGCGTAGATCCCCTACTTTTAGGATTTTGAGCGATCGCTTCTTGCAACCATTTCGAACAGCCCTTGATTATGGATTGATTCGAGCATTTCCCGTTCGAACCCTACAAATCAACCCAAAAGGAAAATTTAACGTACCTGAGTTGGTCAATTGGTTGTTTCTCAGTGGTTTTTCCTTGATCGTTTTATGGGGTACATGGGAAGCTGTTTTATTGCTCAAGAAATTGGATTGGGCTGAATGGCAACAAGTGATGATAGCAGCTGGGTTTACTGCTTTGCGGGTTATTGTTGCTTTGGTGTTATCTCTGCTGTGGACTGTACCTGTAGGAGTCGCTATTGGTCGCAATCCTCGCCTAGCTCAAATTTTGCAGCCAGTGGTACAGATTGCTGCTTCTGTCCCAGCAACAGCATTATTCCCAGTTTTGTTGCTCTGGTTAACCCGTGTTGCTGGTGGTTTGAATATTGCTTCAGTAGCTTTGATGATGCTGGGAACAATGTGGTATATTTTGTTCAACGTTATTGCTGGAGCACAATCTATTCCATCAGATCTGCTCGAAGCTGCACGAGTGTATAAACTTTCCCGTGTGCAACGGTGGCGCACTTTAATTTTGCCAGGAATTTTTCCTTACCTAATTACAGGGATCATTACTGCTGTTGGCGGTGCTTGGAATGCTAGCATTGTAAGCGAGTACGTCACATTCCAAGGACACGTAAAAACAACGACTGGACTTGGTGCTACGATTTCTCAAGCAACAGCCAGTGGTAATTTTGCATTACTTTTAGCAGCAACAACAGTCATGTCTTTGTTAGTAGTACTGACAAATCGCCTCGTTTGGCGTCCCCTTTATCGCTTAGCGCAGGAGAAATATCAATTATTGGTTTAAAGAATTCAGGAGTCAGGAGTCAGAATGAAGGGGTTTGAATTGCGAACTTAAATGATTCTGACTTCTGAATTTAACAAGGTTGTATATTCTGTTCATGTAAAAGGGCGCTGATGTCGGAAATATTCGCCACAACTGGAACGATTACCGCGATCGCCACTGCTGTTGTTCCTCAACAAGGTAGTGTTGGGATCGTGCGCGTATCGGGTTCAGAAGCAATGCACATCGCCCAAACTCTTTTCCACGCACCAGGCAAACAAGTTTGGGAAAGTCACCGAATTCTCTATGGCTATATCCGCCATCATCAAACCCAGGAACTAGTTGATGAAGCACTTTTGCTGATAATGAAAGCGCCTCGTTCCTATACTCGTGAAGATGTGGTGGAGTTTCATTGCCACGGCGGAATCATGGCAGTCCAGCAAGTATTACAATTGTGTCTGGAAAATGGTGCAAGATTAGCACAACCAGGAGAATTTACGCTTCGTGCATTTTTGAATGGACGGTTGGATCTGACTCAGGCAGAAAGTATTGCTGATTTGGTAGGTGCGCGATCGCCCCAAGCAGCAGTAACAGCACTAGCTGGTTTGCAGGGTAAATTAGCTCATCCCATAAAACAGTTACGCGCTAACTGTTTAGATATCTTAGCTGAAATTGAAGCTCGGATAGATTTTGAAGAAGATTTACCCCCGTTGGATCATAGTGCCATAATATCAGAGATCGAGAAAATTTCAACAGAGATAAAAAAGTTATTAGCAACAGCAGATAAAGGTGAATTACTCCGCACAGGTTTAAAAGTTGCAATTGTTGGGCGTCCAAATGTCGGGAAATCAAGTTTGTTGAACGCTTGGAGTAGGAGCGATCGCGCTATTGTCACTCCTTTGCCTGGTACAACACGTGATGTGGTGGAATCTCAGCTTGTGGTAGGCGGAATTCCTGTGCAAGTTCTAGATACGGCGGGGATTCGGGAGACACAAGACCAAGTCGAAAAAATTGGAGTTGAGCGATCGCGCCGTGCGGCAAATGTTGCTGATCTCGTACTATTCACCATCGACGCCACAGCAGGGTGGACAGCAGAAGATCAAGAAATTTACGAACAAGTGCAACATCGTCCGTTAATTCTCGTAATTAATAAAATCGACTTAGCATCACCGGATGAGGTGCATTATCCTGAGATAATTAACCAGATTGTGAAAACAGCAGCAGCCCAAAACCAAGGAATTGAAGCTTTAGAAGCAGCAATTTTAACAACAGTGCAAGCAGGGAAAGTACAAGCGGCTGATTTAGATTTAGCAATTAACCAACGCCAAGCAGCAGCATTAACACAAGCGAAAATTTCTTTGGAACAAGTTCAAGCAACAATTACTCAGCAACTACCTCTTGATTTCTGGACAATTGATTTGCGAGGTGCAATTCATGCTTTAGGGCAAATTACAGGTGAAGAGGTGACGGAGTCTGTGCTTGATCGGATTTTTAGTAAGTTTTGTATTGGGAAATAGGGAAATGGGAAACTCATATCTTGCACCAATAAAATGATAAATATAAATGCTACCGCGACGATACTGATTGTGCGACTGCATTTAAATCAGCCAGGGATTATAAATCCCTGTCTAAGAGCTAAATTCCTCTATAAGAGGAATGGAAACGAATGTTTTATCGTTCAATCTTCGATACTTTTGTGGCGTTAATTTAGTATTTATATTTAAAGATGTAAGCTCTGATACCATTTTTATATGAAGCTCCATACATTGACCCCTGGCTACGCCGTCCCCCCTTACCAAGGGGGGACTACAGGGGGGTAAAAATAATGTGCAGCTTCACAAAAAATTGGTATGAGGAAATCGACGATAGGAATAGTTGAACTGTTCATCCTTAACCATTAACCGTAAACTAATAATTACAGGAGATAATTAGATATGAAGGTTAGAGGCATCAAGCGTGGTCAAAATATTGAAATCTTAGAACAACTTAATAATATTCCAGATGGGACAGAAATAATAGTAGATGTAGAATTTATCGCCAATCAAATTACAGAACCACAAACATCATTAACAGACTCAGAGAGACTAGCTAGACTCAATCAATTATTTGGGGCTTGGAAGACGCAACCGGAATTAACAGAAATCTTTACAGAAATTGACCAACAACGCCATATTTATCAAGGCAGAACTATAGACTCACTTGATAATGAGGATAACGGTTAATGTATCTATTAGATACCAACATTTGCATTGCACTGCTGAACGAGAATCCCCAAGCTGTTACTAAATTTAATCGCTTTTTCAGTCAATGTTATCTCTCTATCATTGTAGTGTCAGAATTATATAAAGGCATTTATTGTTCTCAACAGGTAGCCAAAAATCTAGAGATATTAGCACAGTTCACAGAACTCTTACCAGTAAAACCTTTTGATTTAGATGCAGCTATCGAATTTGGTAAAATTCAAAGCGAACTTAGAAAAATCGGGAAACCAACTGGAGAATTTGATGCTTTGATTGCTGCTGTAGCTCGTTCTCATGACGATATTCTTGTTACTAATAATATTAAAGATTTTATCAATATTCCCAACCTGAAATTAGATAACTGGTTAGAAACTTGAAAAATCTGCGTGATTACCCCTCGAAAAGAGGATACAAGAATTACAGAATATTTTGGTGACTTAGATGATAGGTCGTATTGTCGACGGGGGCTACCAAATTCTTGAACAGATCGGACAAGGCGGATTGTTGAACAAGCAATAGGTCAACCAACACTCAGTAGTGATATTTATGTACTTGGTGTTATTGCTATCCAAGCTTTAACGCATCGATTCACGGACTGAAGATGACTTGCTGATACGGCTCACCCTGACGATGATCGCTGACCTGAATGGTCACTTTTTGATTGAGCCGGTTGAGAAATCCTATGAGCCTTTCCTGGCTGAAGCGGCTGAATTTGGCACGCATAAGCGCGGACACTTCCGGCTGTTTGATCTGGAGGAGATCCGCCGCTTCCTTCTGGCTATAATTGCGCTCTCTCAAGATCCGCATCACCTGGATACCAAGTGCCGTGCGGGTGTAAAGCTCTTCCGCGTCTTCAAGCCCGAGATCGGCGAAGACGTTGCCGGAACCAGCTTCAATCTGGCTTTTTTCCGTATCAGTCATGGCTTGCGTGCTCCTGTGCTTCCTTGTAGCGTTTTCTGATGAGATCGACGTCCTGTTTCGGCGTGGCGATGCCGGACTTGGACTTCTTCTGAAAGGCGTGCAGCACATAGATGTGATCGCCGATCTGGACAGCATAGATCAGGCGGTAGGCGTCCTTGCTGTAGCGCTCGGCGATCTCGAAGACGCCGCTGCCCACGCCCTTGAAGGGCTTGACATGCGCTGCGGTTTCTCCACACTGCGCTGCCATCAGCGCCGCGCCCATATCGATGCGAACCTGCTTCGGAAAGGCTTGCATGTTCTTTCTGGAATCCCCCAGCCAGACAACTTCTTTGATCTCCAGCGGTATCACTCCCTCAATCCTATAACAAATTTGTTATAAGCGCAAACTGCTTTTTGTGCAAGCGGATGGTACTGATCGGCTGAGGGAAAAATGCTTCTCTGACAAATTGAAAGTTATGAGACAGTTGATGGATCGACAAATAGGGTGGGTGTAAAATTGGTATACATCTAACTCTTCCCCAAGAAATGGTATAAAAATTACAGAATATCTTGGTGTCTTAAATGATAGGTCGTATTCTCGATGGACGCTACCAAATTCTTGAAAAACTAGGAGAAGGCGGATTTGGTCTTACATTCCTGGCTGTTGACATAAAACGACCAGGTAATCCTCGGTGCGTAGTGAAGCTATTTAAACCAAAGTCTAATGACCCACGCACCTTAAAAGTTGGGGAAAAACTGTTTAAAAGGGAAGCAGAAACACTAGAAAGATTAGGAAATCATGACCAAATTCCCCGCCTTCTCGCACACTTTCAAGAAAACCAAGAATTCTATTTAGTTCAGGAGTATATAGAAGGTTACGACCTCAGTCGAGAATTAGTACCAGGGACACAACTCAGTGAAGTTTACGTAACTAAACTTCTACAAGATACTTTAGACGTCTTAGTCTTTGTCCATCAACAAAATATAATTCATAGGGACTTGAAACCGTCAAACATTCGGCGACGTGAGTCTGACAAGAAAATTTTACTCATTGACTTTGGCGCAGTCAAAGAAATTACTACCCAAGTCGTGAATGCTCAAGGACAGACCGCTATTGTAACTCAAATAGGCACTCCTGGCTATATGCCTGTTGAACAAGCAATAGGTCAACCAACACTCAGTAGTGATATTTATGCACTTGGTGTCATTGCTATCCAAGCTTTAACAGGGATAAATCCCAGTCCTCGCATTGGTGGAGGACTACCAACAGATCCCCAAACAAAGGAAATTGTTTGGCGCGATCGCACTCAGGTTAGTCCCAAGTTAGCAAATATCATCGATAAAATGGTGCGACGTGAAAACGATCAGCGTTACCAATCAGCAGAAGAAGCATTGCAGGCTATTAAAGGACTCTCAGTCAAACCACCCACATCTCGATCTTGGAAGGTATGGTTGGGTGTGGGTGTAGTTGTTGCGATCGCTCCTCTGATTTTATGGATTTTATATCAAATTGTTAATCCTAAGCCAAAATTATTACTCTACAACAATCCTAGTAAAGGGATCACAATCAAATATCCTGAAAATTGGAAACCACAAGAAGGAGGCGATTCTTATGAGTACGAAATTACTTTTATTTCAACTAATCATAATCCAGTTAATACTTGCTATTTAGAAATACACATAAATATCACTCAAGAAAAAAGATCTTTGGATGAATCGAAAAATATCGCGATTCAAAATATTAAGAAAATTAAATCCAATTCACAACCTACTGAAGACTCACAGCCATCAACAACTTTATCCAATTTTAGAGCTTACAAATTAATTTATACTCGTCAGGAAGAACAATGCAAATACAAGGTTATGGAAATAGGTACTGTCAGAGATGGCAAAGCTTACTATATTACTTATATAGCAGAAGTAACAGAATATTCTAAATATTTATCCTTAGCAGAAGACATGATCAACTCATTCGAGATTAGAGAAAAATCAAATATTCCACCAACTCTTGATAAATAGGATTCATGCGACAGTTGCTATAATGTAAGAAGCCTTCAAACCGGTGATCGAGTAACGTAATGAGTCAATATATTGAGCCATTAAACTTGCAAATATCACGTGACTCCTTAAATCAGGGTGAGTATGCTATCCGTCAGGAATTAGCTTTACAGCTATATGCACAAAATATTTTTACCTTTGCTCAAGCACGTCAGCTAGCTAACTTATCTGTATGAGAATTTCAAAAGCTATTGGGACAACACAAAATAGAGCGTCATTATAATGAAAGGGACTTAGCAAAAGATATCGAGTCATTGAAGCAGATCTAGAATTAAATAGGAAAATTGTAGGTTGGGTTGAACGAAGTGAAACCCAACAAAATCCTAAAAATGTTGGGTTTCGTTCCTCAACCCAACCTACGTAACTACTCCAGCGTCTACATTCCTCAAACCAACCTAAACAGCTATTGAGACAACTGCCAAATTTTGATAGTTTTGTCCCAACTACCGCTAGCTAAAGTTTTGCCATCTGGGCTAAAGGCGACTGAATGAACCGCATCAGAATGACCTTTGAGGGTAGAAATTTCTTGCCCAGTGGCAACATTCCATATTTTGATAGTATTGTCGTCACTACCACTAGCTAAAGTTTTGCCATCTGGGCTAAAAGCAACTGAATTAACCGAACTAGAATGACCATTGAGGGTAGAAATTTCTTTACCAGTGGCAACATTCCATATTTTGATAGTGTTATCCGAACTACCACTAGTTAAAGTTTTGCCATCTGGGCTAAAAGCAACTGAATTAACCGAACTAGAATGACCATTGAGGGTAGAAATTTCTTTACCAGTGGCAACATTCCATATTTTGATAGTTTTGTCCTGACTACCACTAGCTAAAGTTTTACCACTCGGGCTAAAGGCGACTGAATCAACCAGATCAGAATGAACTCTGAGTGTAGCAATTTCTTGCCCAGTGGCAACATTCCATATTTTGATAGTATTGTCCCAACTACCACTAGCTAAAGTTTTGCCATCCGGGCTAAAGGCGACTGAATTATAATTAGAAGTAGCTTTGAGGGTAGAAATTTCTTGCCCAGTGACAACATTCCATATTTTGATAGTATTGTCCGAAATAGAACTACCACTAGCTAAAGTTTTACCATTCGGGCTAAAGGCGACTGAATCAACCGAAATAGAATGACCATTGAGGGTAGAAATTTCTTGCCCAGTGACAACATTCCATATTGTGATAGTATTGTCGAAACCACCACTAGCTAAAGTTTTACCATCCGGGCTAAAGGCGACTGAAAAAACTATTCCTTTAAACTGATTCAACGAATTCAGCTTTCGGGAATGTCCAATTAGGGTCTTAACTAGAGTAAATTTACTTGCTAAAGGCACAGTTGAAACTAGTCTATTTGTTAATTTTGGTGCTGGCGCAACTCCAACCAGCTGCGCAGATGGCGCAAGAGTTAAATAAGTCTTTAACGGAATCCCATAAACAGTGGTAGCATTCGTATCTAGACGAGTTTTAGCAAGTCCATGAATCCCAATTAATTTACCCTGATCATCGAGTATAGCTCCCCCACTCATCCCTGGAAAACCCCCTACATCATAAACAAACGCATAACCATCGTTTGGGTTTGTCACCCGACTCGAAACTGCGCCTCTGAGAAACCTTATGTCAAATGTTCCTTGGGGATAACCTGCTACAGAAATATTTGTACCTAACGTTACTTGGTCAGAATTTCCCTTTTCAGCAACACGGTAATTTACGGTACTCGTAAACTGAAATGTCGCCAAATCAACGCCAGGAAATGGTTTTACTTGACTCTGTTTAAAAGTATATTGTTTCCCGTCTGGTGTTCTTACTGTGTAGTTACCTCCAAGTCGTACTACGTGTTCACAAGTGACAACAGTATAAATATTGCCTTGACGCTCAATAATAACCCCAGAGCCAGGAACTTTGCCATCAATCTGGACTGTAATTTGTCTAGCAATCTCACCAATTTCCTGTGGTGTCAACGCTGTAGCTGCTGGTTGCACTATGACAACTGCTGTACCAACAAATGCTGCCGTTAGTATACCAGCAACCCTCATGATTGATTCTCCTGATGATTTTGCAATAGTTCTTTTCTAATCGGTACAGCCATACTAGATTGTGTGATTAGTTCCTGCAAGCGGGCTTCCGGTTGAGAACCATCTTGATAAACTTCTGGTGTATTCCAAACTGGATCCTTGTGTAGGCTATTAATACCTACCACTTCACCTTTATTATTTAATAGTGGTCCCCCACTCATGCCTTTACGAACATCATTCGTATATCCTATTTGGTAGCCTTGCTCTAAAGGCTTTTCTAACAATAACGAAATCTTACCAGGGGTAAAAACAAACTTGTCTTTTTTTTCTCTCTGTGATTGTCCAGAAGAAAGATTAGACGTAAATCCACAAACAAAAACCTGCTCCCCCACTTTCAAGTTAGATGAATCACCCACAGTCGCAACTCTATAAACAACATCAGGACTACGGAACTGCAACACTGCTAAATCATCATTCTGAAATTGCACATTTTGAGAAACAGTAGCGCTATAAACACGACCATTTGGTGTTTGAATACGATAAGGCGGCTTTGCGGCTCTCAAAACATGAGCGTTAGTGATGACAGTATAAACTTGTCCTTCATTTTTGATCAGAGTACCTGAACCAAGTAACTCTTTTGACAACACTTTCACTGTGATTGTTTGAGCCAATTGTTGTAGTTGTGGAATTAAAAGTGGATTCGATGATTGGGAAAGAGCAGATTTATGGCAATTAGTACAATTTGGTTGAGGTCTTGATAGTGCAAGTGATACACCACCGAGGCAAACAACCAATAATATTGTGTTACTAAGTCCTCGCTGTAGAAATTTCCAAGCCATCTAAGGTGACTCCGCAACTAAAAGCGAGGTTCGACGGTTTGCGATCGAGGTTTCGTGGTGACAGAAGACTGATCGTTATCTTTACTATCAGTTGAGTCAACTAGTTTCTTGACATCAAGATACAAATCACCCTGTTCATAGGTGATATACTGGCTACCACTTAGTTCGATAGTTGTTGTACCAGTACCACGACGGAAAGCAATTATTTGCTTGAGTGCAAGTCCGGCATCTTCTCCTGGTCTAAGGGTAACTAGGATATTGTCTGATGTGCAAGGAGCGCCTTTTTGGTCAGAAATACATAATACCGGATAGCCATTGAAGTTATCACGACTAGTGATGAAAATACTACCATTGTCGTAATAGCGCAGGAATCGATTAGAAACAAGATTACAGCGTTTTAGAGGTGGGAATTGTTTAAAGTCCTTAACAACCCAACGGATGAATGTCTCAGGTCCCCGTGAGGTAATTACTTTGGTAACTGTTTCACCGTTTTCCTGTGCGCAAAAGAATTTGTTTCTTCCAGCGTATCCAGCGTAACCTGGTTGGTTGCTTGTGGTAGCGGCTACGACTGCGAAAACCAAAGCTGCAACTGCAGAAGTTGTTCCTACCCTTGCCAACATTTGAGCAAATAACCTCGGATGCATATAGAAGCTCTAATAACTAGGAAAACAATAAATTAAATGTGGTGCTAATAAAATTAGCTACAACGCTAAGTTGAGCTTTTTCGGAAACATACTGATGATACACCGGGAAAAATCAGGTTTTTTGATAATTTTTTATTAAGATTTTTGCGCAAAGCTCCGACTGATTCCAACATTGACTTATCAGATTGTCCAGAAATTACACCCGAAATGTTTGTGTCAGCTATGGTTCGATGGGTTTACCTGCTGCGAGAAACAAAACACACCTTCAAATTAACTTGCTTTTGTGCTGTAATGGCTTGCCTTTTATAGTACTTAGTGCTATACAATGAACATGAGGATCAAAAAGCATGGCAATCTATAAAACCCTATGGTTTAACCGTTGGGCGCGAAAACAAGGGCTAAATGATACAAGTCTTTGTAATGCTGTGCTTGAAATAACACAAGGGCTTTACGAAGCAGATCTAGGTGGTGGACTACTAAAAAAGCGAGTCGCGCGTCCAGGTCAAGGTAAGCGTGGGGGTTTTCGCACTCTGATTGCAACCAACATGGGAAACCTCTGGTTTTTCGTTTACGGCTTCGCAAAGAATGAGCGTAGTAACATTGACAAAGATGAAGAAGAAGGATTGAAAAAGCTATCTGCTCACCTATTGTCTCTCACACCTAAAGATCTGGAAAAATCCATAGAGAATGATGGTTTAATAGAGGTAGATTGCGATGAGAAAAACGAAGTCAGCAATTCTTGAAGCAGTTCACGAGACTGCCAAAGATCTACATAAAGCTGGTGTAATGGATCAAATCACACTGCGAGAATTTGATCGTTTGTGTTTACCCGTCATACAACCGTTAAACCCTGAAAAAATTAAAGAAATTCGTGAAACATCTCACGTAAGTCAAGCTGTATTTGCTGCAATTTTAAACACCAGCGTTTCAACAGTTCAAAAATGGGAGAGTGGTCAAAAGCGACCAACAGGTACAGCACTTAAACTATTGCAGCTCGTTCAAAAACGTGGATTAAAAAGTATTCTCTAATCACTTCTTCTGTACAGTAAGGGATTGGTCAATTTTAAAATTTTGAGGATTATTGAGAATAAAATGACTATCTTTTTTGACTAAATCACCCGTGCAGCAAATTAGTAAACGTTCTTGATAAGCTTTAATCGCTAAGATATAATCATGGTTTGCTAATTGAGTTTTAATTTCTTGTAATTTATCGAAGAGTACGCACAGTAAAGTAACTTCTCCATTCAGTTGCTCGATTTGCGGAGTAGTAATTTCCATAACCACACCTTGCAAACTAAAATTTGGATAGTTGGTAATAAATTGACTTAATATATCAACTTGCGAACGATTTTCTACTGCCTCTAGCGTCTTTAATATATCGCTTATTCTTTCGGCATAGTCTCCTAAATTGTGTTGGAGAGGTAGTAAGATTTCGTATTCATCTGAAGCATCTTTTTTTAGTCGCCAAATAGAGCCTGCACCATTATAAATACGTCCTGTTTCATGCCAACCTGTTTCTTGCAAATGTGTCTCTAACACTTCTGGCTCGACAGTTTTAAGTATTTGACTATCTTTAATAGTAGCTTTCATGGCAAACCCCCAAAACTAATGCGTTGAATGATGGCTAAGACTGCGTCTGCGGTGAACAGATTACTGCGAGGTATTTCGATAGTAACATTGGTTGTATTTTCAGTCTCTGGCATTCCGTATAAGGATACCCAATAAGCACAATGTTTAAGGCACAGTTCTTCTTCTGTTTGTTTTAACCAGTCTGTAACTTTCTCTGGGACTAAAACGACTACCAAAATCCGAGGAACAAGGGCATTTATTCTAAGATCATTATAATTTTTGAGGTTAAGAGGATATTTAATATAATTTTCACCGCGAATATCTTTGGCTGTACATTTTAATTGTAGCTCCAATCTAGGAGAAAGGATTTTACCTGTACCACCTCTGCTGACTATGCCTAGATCTATGCTGTCGTTATCAACCTCTGGTCTATACAAAGAATATCCTGCAACAGCGGCGATCGCTCTAATATAAGTGATGCTAAATTGTTCTTTTTGTTGATTAACATCCATTGAAATACACTTACCATGAATAGCGGTGCGTTACGGCGCAAATTTGGTTTGTTTGTCAAAAATTATACTTTAAAATGCGCCTAACGTACCCTACCGCAATCTAAGGTGATTTCCAAGAAAGAAAATACCTGGGGAATGCGAGTTTCGACTTCGCTCAACTCGCGATCTCTCAGTTGGTTGAGCGAAGCCGAAACCAACTAGGGTGGTATATTTATTCCTGTAAATCACCTAAAATCTCTTAAAGGTTAAAAGGTGATGTCTTTTATTGATGAAATGAATCATACCAATTTATTGATTGTGGGAGCAAGCCAAGGGATTGGTTTGGGTTTTGTGCGAAAGATATTGCAAGATAGTAGAGTTGCTAAGGTTTATGCAACCTATCGTCAGCCAGAGTCTGCGTCTGAGTTGCTGGATCTCAAAGACGAATATTCTGATCGATTGGTTTGTCTTTCGGTTGATATTACCAACGAATCACAAATTGCTCAATGTGTTGAGCAGATACGTGCTGAGGTTGATAAGCTTCATTTGGTTATTAACTGCGTAGGAATTTTGCATGAAGGTGATATACAACCAGAAAAAAGCTTAAGACAGATCAATCCAGATTATTTACTGCGCTATTTTCAGGTTAACAGTATTGGGTCTGTGCTACTAGCTAAGCACTTATTACCGCTATTGCGTCATAAGGAGCGCAGTGTTTTTGCTAGTATTTCCGCTAAGGTTGGTAGTATTGGAGATAATAAGCTCGGCGGATGGTATGGCTATCGTGCTTCTAAGGCTGCATTAAACATGTTTATGAAAACGATAGCGATTGAGTATGGTAGAAGTAGCCCCAAAACCTTGGTGGTCATGCTACACCCTGGTACGACTGACACAGATCTTTCCCGTCCTTTTCAGAGAAGTGTTCCTGCTGATAAATTATTTTCTGTGGAACGTACTGTTACCCAACTGTTGGCTGTGATCGAACAGCTTGAGGAAGGTGATAGCGGACAGTTTTTTTCATGGGATGGTAGTCGATTGCCTTGGTAAAATTAAGATAAAACAAATTGAGAGCATACATTATGTATAGAAATTGTACATTTTGGTTGTGTTTCAATAACACAAAATCCCATAATAGGTCAATCTATCAACCTAGATATTTTGAATTCTGGAGGTTAAGATATGATTGATAAAGTAAACATTAAGACTCTGTAGGTTGGGTTGAACGCTCGTGTTACCCAACAAAATCCTAAAAATGTTGGGTTTCGTTCCTCAACCCAACCTACGCAAATTAAAGGTTTTTGGTGCTAACGAGGCGTAAGATTTACTTTATAAATAGCCTCTAAGAAATCAATTAAGCAACAGCACCAAGATTTTTGATTCTGTTGGGATAATCTAAGTTTATTAATAATACAACTTTTGGAAGACAGTTAAAAATAGTCTTTTCCATTATATTAAAAGTCAACTTGTTACATCTAAGAACATAAAAAATTTGCAACAGAACCACATAAAACAGTTCAAAATAAAGAAGCACCAATCGTTGGGATGACATGCAATACTGCTCGGATAAGAATTTTTGTAGGTTGGGTTAAACGCTCGTGTTACCCAACAAAATCCTAAAAATGTTGGGTTTCGTTCCTCAACCCAACCTACATTAAACTTAACTTTTTGCCTTAACCGAGCAGTATTGGGATGACATGTTATTAAATGTAGCTTTCCCCTGAAAGGAGGTCTCATAGTTGTGAAGGATTCAGCAAGTCCAAACGTGCTTCAAAACTTGTTTACGGGTGACGGAGAAATGTGTAGGCTGATGAGATCCCATGACTGGGGAGCCACATCAGTTGGACCTGTTGAAACTTGGTCGCAAAGCTTAAAAACTGCTATTCGCATTATTCTAGGATCGCGCTACCCAATGTTTGTTTGGTGGGGAAACGGTTTAACCAATTTCTATAACGATGCTTATATTCCTGTTCTTGGTAAGCGCCATCCTCAAGCTTTGGGACAACCAGCTTGTGTAGTTTGGGCGGAAATTTGGGATATTCTTGGAGCGCAGGCAGAAGCTGTTTTGACTAAAGGACAAGCTTCCTGGAATGAGGAACTTTTACTCGTCATGGAGCGCAATGGTTACACGGAAGAAACCTATTTCACCTTTTCCTATAGTCCTGTTATGGAGGACTCTGGCGAAATTAAAGGGGTGTTTTGTGCTTGTACAGAAGATACGCGACGGGTGTTGAGCGATCGCCGCATACGAACGTTAAGAGAACTCGCTGCTGCGACAACAGAAGCCAAAACAGCAGAAACAGCTTGCGAGCTTTCTGCGCGATCGCTATCGCAAAACTCCCATGATTTACCATTTGCCTTGATTTATTTACTTGATGAGACTCGAAATCAGGCGCGATTGGTGGGGACAACTGGCTTAGCTCCAGGAACATTCGCCAGTCCAGAAATTGTAGAAATTGGCAATCCCAGCAGTGATGTGTGGAAGTTTAGCTCAGTGACGAGCGGTAAAAGTCTCTTAATAAATCCAATACCAAAGAAATTGGGGTCACTTCCGGGTGGTCCTTGGCCTGAATCTCCAACTCGTGCTGTGGTGCTTCCTCTCTCAGCTTGTGGACAAGATAGTGAGAGCGGATTTTTGGTGGCTGGGGTCACTCCTAGAAGAGAATTTGACGACGATTATCAGGGTTTTTTTGACTTAGTAGCTGGACAGATTTCTAATGCGATCGCGGACGCTCGTGCTTACGAAGCAGAACGCAAACGAGCCGAAGCATTAGCCGAACTGGATCGCGCTAAAACTGTGTTCTTTAGTAATGTTTCCCACGAATTCCGTACTCCGTTAACCTTAATGCTAGGTCCAACGGAGGATGCTTTAACCGATGAGCAAAACTTATTACCGCCAATCCAGCGCGATCGTATTGAGATTGTTCAACGCAATGGGTTGCGTCTGCTTAAATTGGTGAACACCCTGTTAGATTTTTCTCGAATTCAAGCGGGAAGAATTCAAGCAAACTACGAAGCAACAGATTTAGCAAAGTTTACCGCAGAACTTGCCAGTACATTCCGCTCTTTAATTGAACGTGCTGGAATGAATTTAGTTGTAGATTGTCCTCCCTTACCGGAAGCAATCTACGTGGACTGCGAAATGTGGGAAAAGATTATTCTAAACTTATTATCTAACGCATTCAAGTTTACGTTTACTGGAACAATTACGGTTACATTACGGTACTGTAAGCAGTATGTCGAACTATGCATTGCTGATACAGGTATTGGTATTCCTGCTGATGAAATTCCCCATTTGTTTGAAAGGTTTCATCGCGTTAAAGGCGCTCAAGGTCGAAGTTTTGAAGGATCAGGTATTGGTTTATCGCTCGTATACGAATTAGTCAAACTTCATGGCGGTAGTGTGAATGTCATAAGTGCGTTAGGTGAAGGTAGTTGCTTTACGATATCACTTCCGGTCGGTTGTGAGCATTTACCACCTGAGCGTGTTGGCGGATCTCGCGCGCTTGCATCCATTGCTATGAGTTCAATATCCTACATTGAAGAGGCATCTCGTTGGCTACCCAAGGAAGCAGAGGAGCAGGGGAGCAAGGGAGCAGAGGAGCAAGAATTCTCCTCTGTTCATGCAAGTCGCCCCAAGTCGGGGAAACCCTTACGGGTTGATCAGTCGCCTACGCCGGTAAACCCTCACTTCGGCAAGCTCATTACACAAGATTCACCTTCCACGACGCTGGCTCCCCTGCCACTCCGCCCCTCTGCGCTTCCTCCCGATTCAGCCCGCATTTTAGTAGTGGACGATAATGCAGATATGCGGGATTATCTTTATCGGCTATTGAGTCAACGCTATGAAGTCGAAGCTGTAGAAGACGGAATGGCAGCTATTGCAACAATTCGGCAGGGTATTCCTGACTTGGTTTTAACTGATGTAATGATGCCCAAGTTAGATGGCTTTAGTCTATTACGAGAACTACGAAGCGATCCACAAACGCAAAATCTCCCCATTATTCTATTATCTGCTCGTGCTGGTGAAGAGTCACGCATTGAAGGACTTGAAGCTGGAGCTGATGATTACTTGATCAAACCCTTCTCTGCTCGTGAATTGTTGGCTCGTGTAGAAGCTAATTTGAAAATGGCACAGATGCGCCAAGAAGCAGCCATTCGGGAGCAAGCGCTACGCTTAGCCGCCCAAACAGCTCAACAGGAGGCTGAAAGAGCTTATGAAAGGTTGCGTCAAACGTTGGAAAGTATGACCAATGCTTTTGTCGCTCTTGACAATAATTGGCGTATCATTTACATGAATCCAACAGCAGAACAAATCAATAAGAAGCTTCGTAGTGAGGTAATTGGGAAAACTCTTTGGGAGGAATGGCCTGCTTCAGTGGGAACAAATATAGAATATCAGTACCGGCGAGCGATGACAGAGCAGATACCTGTTCACTTTGAACACCATTATTATGTACCACCGGATTACGATGTTTGGTTAGAAGTTCACGCTTATCCTTCTAAAGACGGCCTTGGCATTTTCTATCAAGATATCACTGATGTAAAGCGTTATGAAGCGGAACGCAGACGCAACGAAGAAGAACGTGAGCAATTGCTGCAAAGAGAGCAAGCTGCACGAGAGCAAGCCGAAACAGCAAACCGCATCAAGGATGAGTTTCTTGCTGTGTTGTCCCATGAGTTGCGATCGCCTCTTAATCCAATTTTGGGATGGTCAAAACTCCTTCAAACTGGTAGGCTAGATGCGGCAAAAACAGCCGAGGCGCTTTCTACAATTGAGCGTAATGCCAAGCTACAATCGCAACTCATTGAAGACTTGCTGGATGTTTCAAGGATTCTGCGGGGTAAGCTATCGTTAACTCTGGCACCGGTTCAATTAAAAACAGTGATTACAGAAGCGCTCAGCACTGTTAGCCTTGCTGCTAAAGCAAAATCTATTGAAATTAAGACACATATAGACTCAAAAATTGGATCCATTCAGGGAGATTCTGCCCGCTTGCAACAGATTGTATGGAACCTTCTGTCTAATGCTGTGAAGTTTACACCTACCGGCGGGAAAGTTATCGTTCGCTTAGAATCAGTTGGCTCGGAGGCTCAAATTCAAGTTATCGACACAGGAAAAGGCATTAGTCCTGATTTTCTACCCCATGTGTTTGAGTGCTTTCGCCAAGAAGATAGTGCAACAACTCGTAAGTTTGGCGGTTTGGGTTTAGGACTGGCAATTGTAAAACAACTCGTCGAGCTACACGGAGGTACAATTCACGCAGATAGTCTGGGTGAGGGACAAGGTGCGACATTTACAGTCAAGTTGCCACTTATGGAGGATAACGTTAGCAAAATCAGCGATCAAGGATCACCTTCATTTCTTACCGAAGCGAGTTTGAGACTTAATAACCTCCAAATTTTGATAGTCGATGATGAACCGGATTCGCGTGAGTTCCTTGCTTTTGTCTTAGAGCAAGCAGGTATGAAAACTACACAGGCGGCTTCTGCTATTGAAGCATTGACCTTTTTCGAGCAATATAAGCCTGATTTGCTGATTAGTGATATTGGAATGCCTGAAATGGATGGGTATAGTTTGCTACAAACAATCCGCACTCGGTCCCCTGAACAAGGAGGGAGAATTCGTGCGATCGCGCTGACTGCTTATGCAAGTGAAACAGATCAAAAACGAGCCCTTGCTGCTGGCTTTGATCAACATATTGCGAAACCGGTTGATCCAGATGCTTTGTTGAGTGCGATCGCTAATCTTATATCTTAGATATAGGTACTTGATAATAAGTACTCAAGAGTCTTTATCTCTGAGTTAATTAAATAGGAATGAAATAGCTCTTTGCCACAAACTATATGTTAATGGATTCGTGTATAATTCTTTTACACTCATATTATAATAATGCAGTTTCAGTACAAATAATGTGTAAAAAAGACCTAAAAAATAGATTATAGAAAAATGTCGTAATAAATCCAGATTATACAGATAATTTATAAATTTTGAATAAGTTGAGAAAATAGGAAACAGATATTTTTTTCTGCCTTGATTGTGATGATATCTAACTATTTCAAGGTAAATTAAATTAGGACTTAAAAGACAGAAAACATAACTAACAGAAGTTATGAAAAACCATCTCCCCCAATCAAGTGCAATGACATAAAGAATGAAAGAAAAAATAAAAGGAATAAAGGCATATTTGAAGCTAAAATGCGTGACTATATTAACTGGAGATAGAAAATGACCCCCTCCCTGTTGGGCAATTTTTCGATTTAGACTTGTTACTGAATTTATAATTATGGTCGAAGAGGTACGCATCAAGATAACTATATTCATAAAAAAAGCGAATATCCAACTGAAAAAAGCCGAACCTTTTCCCTGAGAAATATTCGTTGACATAACTTCTCCTATAATGTCTTTATTTGAAATAGCAATATATCTTAGAACTCCTCCCGACATAATATTGCTACAGTCTTTGGGTAAACTACTATAAATATGACTATATTCTTGCCAGGAATGGCATATTCCTAATGCTATTGTATTATTACCTTTAAACATAAGACATAGAAACGATACGAGAATAGTAGGTAAATAAATTATTATAGTTTGCAACGAAACTTGTTTTTTAGACAAAGTTAAACTAAGAAAACTAGACGTAATCACCATGTTTAAAGGAAGTCCAAGAAAAATAATTCCCTCGTGACTTAATGCAGTAGGAATAGATAGTAAATTGTACCAAATAAATAAATTGTAGCAATACTTATTGACTGCCTCTACTGAAATTGGGTAATTCTCAAAAGAATTTTCTATATCTCTATCTATCTTCCAGATTCTAATAGTTTTTTCTAGAAAAAATAAATTTATAAGCAAGCCAAAGAAAAAGAAGAACTCTTTTCTTCCAATTACACCAGAATTATATATGGGAAATAGAATTAGAGAAGGTAAAAATAGCACAACCATCAATGCTTGCCAGTCTAATATTTTTTTACATTGTCTGACTTTGAATATATATATTATCGAGAAAAGGAAAAATGTAATGTAAGAAAAGTATTTAATGATTTTATCTATATCTGCATTATATTTTTTTTGTATAAATAGAAAAAAAGTGCCTGTTAGTCCTCTTCTAACAAAGCCTTGGCTATAATTAACGAGCCATTCTTGAAAAACATATCCATGAAAAGTATTCTTTATAATCAATATTTTAATAAAAAAGCAAGCAAATAAAAATACAAAAATATAAAAAATTGTATTTTTTATCAAATTAATTTTCTGCATTTATCATAAACCTCTATATTAATGTGGATTTGCAAAAGCGATTACTAGATTTTTCGCCTTCTCTATCCTAATATAGATTGACAAAAATTTAATTATATGTATTAAGAGAAAACCTTAAATCAAAATGGAGAAAGGTTTTTGAGTGTTCCCTCATCCCTTAATCTATTAATACTGATACGGATATCATGCAATCAGCATGTCTTCCAATTGTTGAGAAATTCAATTGATTTGCAATTATCTCTAACACTACAAACGCAATATTCGGCGAGGAATATATCATGACAAAAATAGAAGGCGCAAATGTAGAAGTCTATCAACGCATCGTGGAATCTGCGAACCGTTTGGGGGTTCAACTCAATGAGCAAGAATTAGAACGCTGGATGAAGTCAATTGCGGAATCGACAGGCGATAGCGATATTGTTGTCGATGAAGAAACGGGTGTCTTTGGGCACAAAGTCACGATGTTGGATTTTGATCCGCAACAGTTAGCATACTTTCGGTCTGTTGGGAGAATAGTAGAATTTGACGACGTTCCTGGTGTTGTAGAAACTGCGTTGGCGCTTTCTGGCTCAGCTGCTCAATCGAAGATCCAAACCTATCCAGGCGACTGTGACTACTTTGAGCGAGTAAATATCATCGCCCCCACCCGTGCCGAAGCTTGTGAGATTCTTACTAAAATCATGCGCGATAAGGCTCTCAACACCTTGTCGGGACCAAATTACCAATTAGTTGATGTTACGTTTGGTAGCTACCCTCAGAAAGTGGTTCGGGAAGGACGGACGCGGAGAGCAAGTACACCAATTAAATGGCTACCTCATGAAGTTATAGCTGGTCAGATAGATGCGTGCGACGCTGATGGCAATCCTGTAGTTATACAGTGGGATTCAGTATCACATGATCCAGGTTGGTATAAATTAGAATGGATTATTGCCGATCCAATACGCGGTCAGTTGTCTAATGCCAGTAATGTATTAGATGTTACTTGGGAAGCCCCAGATGGTACCATCACTGCGCTGGACGGTTATCTAGACGGCTACTTCCAAGAGGTTTATCTAGACGCTAGCTCTGCACCCTTATTTTCCAAACTGGCAAAGCAGGTTTCTCCTGATGTCATGGATACCTATATGGAGCGATTGGAAGGTGAAGTCAAAAAATACGTCAAAGCCAATCACCTCAACTACGGTAAAGTAGCCAAACGCCTATACAACATCTTCCGACTTAACGGGCGTTATGAGGAAGCAGCCTTTTTGCGTGAATTGTTCGATGAGCCTACTGCCCTACTTTATCAAGTTCACGCTCTGGTAGGAACTGTCCAACAAGCCAGCGATAACTGCACTGTCTTCGATCTTGACAGTATTCTCAATCAGGTAGATGAACTGATAGTAGCGGTCGTTAAGGTGCTCGAAGGTGAAGAAGAGTTAGAGATTGTACGTCATCTACTGCGCCTATACCGCAGTCTATCTAGGCAAAAGCCTGGTACTCCCCTTAATAACGAAGTGGAAGTAGCTCAAGCAGAAGTGATGAAAATTGTCAACAATTTCTTCTATGAAAAGATGACAGGAGTACCGGAAATTAAAGCTTATCTCGATAGTTGTCACGAGGTATAGGGGCAGAGGATCTCTTAGCAGGAGAGCAGGGGAGCAGGGAGCAGGGAGCAGGGAGCAGAGGAACAAGGAAAAAATTGCTTTGAGACTTCTCAACTTATATACCCCAATGCCCCATGCCCAATGCCCCATGCCCCATGCCCAATGCCCCATGCCCCATGCCCCATGCCCAATGCCCAATTATCCCCGTAAATTCGCTTGCAACAAATTACAAAACAAAGTCCCTTGCTGGATAGCATCATCTAAAGCAACATGGGTCAATGGAAGATCTTCAAACCATTCAGCTGGTAGATTCTCCTTGCCCGATTCTTTGTAGTTTCGTTTTAAGTATGCCATTGCATATGAACGGATATCCAATGCTGAGTGCTTAAATGGGCTCTCACCTACAAAATTCATTAAGTACCAATAGACAAACATAAAGTCAAAAGCGGCTGGATAACCAACAAAAATTGGTTTACCAGGTAAAGCCACAAGCCAAGAGTGATAGGACTGCATAACCTCTTGTGGAGGTTTTGGATTGGCTCGACAAGCCGCCCAAGCTTCGGGTTGCTGTTCCGACCACCATTTCATCGCTGTGGGGTGTCCTTGTGCGCCTGGTAAGGTTTCTAAATTAGCTGAAAAAGTCGCAACCAATTGTTTCTCTGCTGTGTACGCTGCTGAGCCAATACTAAGCATAGAGTGCGGTCCAGGAATAGGACCATCCGCTTCTATATCGGTGCTGACGTAGATTTCAAGTGTCACTTTTTATTTTCCCCGTCTGTTTGCCTTTACCTTCAATTAAAAGCTTACCCAAGGTTGGACGGTAACTATCTTGAAGGGGAGCATTCCAAATCTACAAAAGCATTGATAGTTTCAGATTTTCATTCCCTCAAAAATCATACAATCAAATTTTCCAATGCTATTTGTAAGTCTCGTGTCAGATCATTCACTGCTTGTTTAGCTGCGTGACGGTTCTCGTGATACTTTGACCAACGTTGTGTGACTGAGATTGGTTCCCCTACAGTTAGCCTTGCTTGTCGCCAACCCATGCGAGGGCGTCTTGGATTTTTGTTTCCTTTAATTCTCTCTATGAGATCGAACAAAATTAAAGTAGTTTCCGCAAATCTTTCAAAAGAGGGCTTTTGTTGAACATAGTTTCCTGTAACTGCTACGAAACTTTCGACTAGGCGCATATGTAACATACGCAAAGAAGCTTCTTCTGCAATCCAATCAGCTAAACCACGTTGCAAAGGGGATAAGGTTTTCAAATCTGGTAAATCTCCTCGGTAAATATCATTCCAGCCTGCTGATTCTATTCGGCGACAGCGTTCAATGATAGTTCCTTTAGGTTCAAGACCAAAATATTGCTCAGCAGCTTGTAGAGATCTATTCAGTAAAATTTCAAGGCGAGTTGCAAGCAATTGATTAGGGTTCGCTGATGAATCTTCGCTCTTGGTTGCGGCTTGATGTCTTGGGTGTTGATGATAGAAGCGATCGTAAAACTTTTCCATCTCGGAAAGGACATATTCGCCCAGGTGAAAAAGCCGTTCATAAAAAACCTTTTCTCGGTTAACAACGCCAGACGGATCAATTCGCTTTACTTCTAAGCCGCTATCAGCTTCCAATTTGCTTAAAAGCCTGTCTAATTTTTCCCAACGTGGATTGATGTAACGATATTGAAGACCAATTGGTAAAATTAGAACTTCTTCGGCTCGATGCTCTTTGATTAATTCTTCTACACACCAAAAGCTTAACTGAGCAACCCCTGGTTCCAAAGCACTTACAGATTCGCTATGTCCGTTGGTTGCGCCTTCCGGAGCAACAGATATAGGATATTTTCCACTAGCAAACAAATCTCGTGCTGTTCGCAAGCTCACCCGATCTACCTTCCCACGAAAAATTGGTAAACCTCCCACTCTGGAAAATAGCCATCCGAGCCAATCTCCAGCCCACAGTAACATTCCTCGATCATAGAGAAAATGAGAATGAGTTGGGTATTGTAATGAGATCCCTTTTTGACGAGCTACTTTTGGTACAGCGTAACCTAACATATGCATCATGCATAGAGGATCATCAACTTCGCAGTGGCGAAACGCCATCAAAAAGCGAATCTTCCCATTCTGAAATTTTTGGTAAAGATCGACGAGAACCTCAACATTTACGGTTTCGATTTTTGCTATCCCGGTTGGTAACCACGGACGTAATCGCAATAGAAGCAAAAGCGGTAATAACCCTCGTATTGCGTAGTATACCAGAGGGTTGAATTTTTGTGGGATAAACTCTAGGGGTGGTTGAGCGCGATGAATTGGATGAGCCACGATTCTTTAAAGGGGATTGGGTACTGGGGACTGGGTACTGGGTACTGGGAGGAATTGAGGACAGGGATTTAACACGCCCTATTTCTCGGACTGGGTAATGGGTACTGAGATTTTTCGCAATCCCCAGTCCCCAATCCCCAATCCCCAATCCCCAGTCCCCAATCCCCAATCCCCAATCCCCAATCCCTAATCCCGGTTAAGCCTTAATATGCTCGTAAATTTCTAGATACTCTGCGCCTGGGTGATTCCATGAGTAGTCATATTCCATTCCTTGGATGGCAAGTTGGCGAAACTCCTCAGGATTGTAATTCCATAAATCAATTGCGCGTTCCATAGCCGACTCAATGGCACGGTAATCACTTTGATAGAACACAAAGCCATTACGTTCTTCTGGGGGTTTTGTTTGATCGTAATCTCGATCAAATACCGTATTCACTAACCCACCAACGCCCCGGACAATAGGCACAGTACCATACTTCAACCCGATCATTTGGGTGAGTCCACAGGGTTCGTAATTACTAGGAACAATAATCATATCCGCCCCTGCGTATATTAGGTGGGATAATTCCTCATTAAAGCCTAGTTCTAAATGGCAATCAGGGTTACTATTCAAATAGTTTTTCTCGTGCTGAAAATGCGCGTTGATTGCTGGCTCTGTTGCTGAACCTAGGAGCACAAATTGCGCGCCTTTGCTGAGAGCGTAATAAATTGCATGATGAACTAAATGAACACCTTTTTGATTATCTAACCGACCAATGTAGGCAACAATAGGGCTATCGACATCGCGTAAAAGCAGCCGTTCTCTTAAAGCTTTTTTGTTTTTGGCTTTGTCTTCTAAAGTATCTTTTGTGTAATTCTGAGGGATGTAACGGTCGATTTCAGGATTCCAAAAGTCATAGTCTATGCCGTTGAGAACGCCACTGAACCTATCCTGATGTAAGTGTATAGTATGACTTAAACCACAACCAACATCTGTGTGATGAGCTTCCCACGCATGGTTTGGTGAAACTGTCGTGAAAGCATTGGAGTAAACCATGCCCCCTTTCATAAAGTTTAAGGCAAAGGGGTTAAAGTTATCACGCAGCTTATCGTACTGGAAATAATATGCTTCTTGATTTAAACCCGTTGCCCAAAGAGTTTCAACACCGCCTATGCCTTGGTGTTTAAAGTTGTGGATGGTGTAGCAAACTCGCTGGCGATCCATACCATGATATTTAAACACCTCATACAACATCACTGGAACTAAACCAGTTTGCCAGTCGTGACAATGAATGATATCAGGGCGCTTATTACTCTGAAGCAGAAATTCTAAAGCAGCTTTGCTAAAGAAGGCAAAGCGCATATTATCATCGTTGCAACCGTAGTAACACCCTCGGTTAAAGAAGTTATCAGCTGAGTGGGGTTCAATAAAGAAACAAACCCTCCCGTGTACCCAGCCACAATAGACGGAGCAGTGAATTGCAGCACCATACCAAGGTACCCATAAGTCAAGGTACGCATCATGGAGACCCCAAATATGGTCGTAGCGCATACAATCGTACTTTGGCAGAATAATCTCGACGCAATGTCCTCGGATTTCTAATTCTCGACTGAGACCGTAAACGACATCGCCTAAGCCTCCAGCTTTGATTACAGGAGCGCATTCAGAGGCAACCTGTACGATGTACATTGTTACTCCTTACTTATTATACTTTCCTTATGTTCTCTATATATACACCATAAAGACGCTTTCATACGCAAGCAGGTTAGGAGAATATGGGGGAGTAGAAGCGTCTTAGCTCAGTTTTTGGCTTCAATAAGTAAAAATACCTTGACAAAAGGCTTTTCAAAATTCACAAGATCATGTAAAAATAATTCTTAAGATAGATGGAAAAAATGTTGTTTAGCGTTTCGGCGTGTCTGAACTTAGATTTTTATGTGTATGGAGAATAAACTTAGAGAACTGATTGGCAAAGCTAACGTGTGGCTTTTTGTCAAGAGCAGTAACGGTTGGTTGAAAAATGTCCAAATTCTGGAGGTTTGTGGGGAAACTGTAACATTTCGTTACGAACACGAATCCGAAGTAGAAACCAAAATATGGGAGAAAACCACTCGGATTGACAATATTGCAGAGATAGAGGTTCGGATGTTAACCTTGCCTAAGAGCGATCGCCAAATACAAGAGATGAGAAACAGGCTCTCGAAGCTGTTAGAGCAGGAATGAATAAAAACTCCCAACTAATTCCGCTGGGAGTTATAGATCTAACCTAGCATGATCTGAAAATCTCAAGCTGTAAGCGACTTCTACTTGCTAACTACGCCTGCTTTTTCTTGGATCCGTACTTTAGCAGCTTTGAACTCGGTAGCTAATTGCTCACTTTGCTCAGTACTCAAATTGTTGCGAATAGCAGCAAACAAGGTGGTTTCTTCTTGACGAATATGATCACCAAGAATATCTGTTAGCTGTTTAATTTTGTCTTTGAATTGAGATGAAGATGGGTTGATAGCCTTAATCTCGTCTAGTATCCGCTTCAGTTCCGCTTGCTCGTCATACAATTCCTGAGTATCACCTTCACCGTAGAAAGAACGTACTCTTGGGTAAACGACTTCTTCTTCAGCTTCAGAGTGAGCGCTTAGATCCTTGTAGATTTGACCGAAGTATTCTTGAATCTTTTGAGGATCTTTACTAGCTACTAGCTCGGTGATGAGGGTATTAACCTTGCCGTGGTCTAAACGTAGCACATCTTGGATATTTAAATCTTTTTTGTCGGTGTTTTGAGTAACAACACTACCAACTACACCGCCTAATGCTGCCATAGCATCTTGAACACGTGCCCAGATTCCTTGATCAGCATCTTGCCCAGTTAACTCCCGAACTCCTAAAACTTCTAGAATACCCTTAAGTTGTTCTTGATGAGCACGATTTTCAAAGTTAACAGTATTTAAAGGTCCGATTGCGAGAAGTACATCTGCACCAACTTTTTGTGCTGCTTTGTGGACTGTCAGCCCGCTTATGACTTGTTGATGCTTAAGCAATTCATGCTGAAACACTTTTTCATACAAGCTCAGTTTTGAGCCTTTATTTAGCTCTCGAGCCTTTTCAATGAATTGCGTGACGGTTTCTTGTGGCTTGGCTTGAATGCCATATTGACCGATTACGGTTTCGAGAACGTCTAAGTTTTTCTGATCATCTTTGAGCAAGTTTTGAAAGCGATCTTTGATCTCTTGATCGCTTATTTCTCTTATCAACTGCTGCTCGTTTTCAATAATCAGTTGTTGAATTGCTTTTATATCTGCCAACTTTACTGCGATCGCAGAGCGTTTAGTATCATCTAAAGTTGCTACCATTAGTCGTTCTCCTCAGAAAACTATTATGTAGTTTTGAAGTCATGTTCTCTCTTAGGTTGTCATAATATTTAGCATTTATTCATCTTTCTTTTGAACGATAGCATTCAACACTATGGGTAGAAAAATAATATTCTATTTCCAAAGTACAAATACTACTAAGTTTCTTAACACAAAAATCAATCTTTCATCTATCATTAGGCAGATGAGTTAGTGAAAAGTATTTTGTAGTATGTATTCTGACCGATGGGTAGAAATAAAAATTTTACTCCATCACTAGATAGATAAAAATTTCATACCATTTTTCTAAATTGATTTCAGGACAGTCAAATAGGAGATTTATTAGCATGACAGATAGTCCTGGAATAGGAGAGCAAGCGCTAAATAAAGCTGCAGAAATAGGGTTATCTAGCCAGCTAGATGAAGTAGAAAATTTAGATGTAGATATTGAAACAGACCCACTTAAATTGGTTCAAGGACAGGTCGATTCAGTCACAATTGAAGGCGAAGGACTAGTAATGCAGAAAGACCTCCGAATGGAGGAATTAGAAATGCATATGGGTAGCGTTGCTATCAATCCTATCAGTGCTGCTTTTGGTAAAGTAGAACTCACAAAACCAACCAAAGCCAGCACGCGAGTTGTTTTAAATGAAGATGATATCAACCGCGCTTTTAATTCTGAATATGTACGGACAAAATTACAAAGTCAAAAAATTCATGTTGATGGACAATTAAGGACAATTGTTCTAAGAAACATAGAATTTCGCCTACTCAGTGATGGGAAAATATCACTCAACGCAACAGTTTTGTTACAAGAAACTAATGAAACTAAACAAGTTGCTTTTTCAGCAATCCCTAATGTTAGCGCTAACGGGCAAACAGTTTCTTTAGAAAACGTTGAATTTAGTAACAATCAAGAAGTATCGCCAGATTTAACGAAAGCACTAGTTGAGCAAACAAGCGAAATTTTAAATTTGAGTAACTTTGATTTACAAGGAATGACGCTCAAGATTAAACAGCTAGACGTAAACCCAGGTAAATTAACATTGCAAGCTGAAGCATATGTTGAGCAAATTCCCAGTAGTTAGTTGGTAGTAGTAAGTTCTAACAATCAAGCGTTCACAATCAATAAACGATAACCTAAAATGGAAACTCAAGATAGAGAAACAACACCATACCCAAATATTCCAGCTTTTTTGGAAAGTGACAACAGAGAATTTCATGATTCCGGTATACCTAGTACTGTTGCGATCGCAGGGCATCCCATACATCCCATTCTTGTGCAATTCCCAGTTGCTTTCTTAGTTGGAGCACTTTTAACCGACGTAGTTTTCTGGTTAACTAGCAGTGCTTTTTGGGCGCAGGCTTCTTTCTGGCTAATAGCTGGTGGATTGCTAGGAGGAGTAGCAGCAGCCTTAACTGGAATATTAGACTTTCTCAGAATAGAAAGAGTTCGCAAACGTACTGCTGGCTGGGCGCACTTGATTCTTAACGCTTCTGCCCTAGTGCTGACGATTGTTAACTTACTACTACGTTTGAACAACCCAGTCTCACCAATATTACCTTGGGGGCTAATACTCTCTGTTATCATAGCCACGCTTCTTGGCTTATCCGGCTGGTATGGCGGCGAATTAATTTACCGACACAAAATAGCTGTGATCGGTAACGGTAACCCTCATTACCCCTAGAAGCAGCTTTTCAGCAGATGTAACGGATAATTGGTTCATCGACTCACTCTGAACAGGTTCGTTACAAATGCTTTCGAAACAAACTCGAAACCTCTATATAATCCTCTCTTTGCTTATCGTTATACCGATAGGCTTTTTATTTAAGTATTATACTGGTCTTGCTCATGAGTGGTTTAATGATCACGCAGCGGCTATTTTTTATGAGATCTTCTGGTGCTTGTTTGGATTTTTATTTTTCAGGAGTCGCTCAACGGTAACACAAATTACTTTATGGGTATTTATCATTACCTGTATACTGGAATTTTTGCAGCTTTGGCATCCACCTGTTTTAGAAGATATTCGCGCTACCTTGATAGGTAAATGGTTAATCGGTACAACCTTTGATTGGTGGGATTTTCCTCATTATGCTTTGGGTTGTGTTTTAGGTTGGTTATGGCTGCGGCAATTACAAAAAGTTACTTATGCAAAAAAAAGTTAAAGTTAAACCTAATTCCAAGGTTCAAAAGATTCAAGAGGAAGCAGACGGTAGTTTAACAGTGCATTTAAAGTCTCCCCCTGTGGACGGAAAGGCTAATCAAGAATTAATTGAATTACTCTCCAAAAAATTTAATGTACCAAAATCATATATCAGAATTAAATCTGGTTTATCTTCTAGGCAGAAATTAATTGAAGTTGATGTCTAGATATAATGTAGCGGAATTTCACTGCCTATCATTGTTAGAGCTAGGCACTCTAAGAGTAGCACCTAGCGTCTCTATCCGTAAAACTTAGGGACACACGTCAACTAACTTTTATTTCCATAGGAATCTGGCATTGTATAACTAATCTTCATCATATAAACCTAAAGTACGGAGTTTGGACATAAATGTCTTACTCTTCATGGGTTTTCTGGATTTTTATTATAATTGGTAGGCACCCAGTGTAACTATTGTTACGAGAAATCTATGGTTGTGTAATACTGATATATCGAGGTTGTGCTTTAACGCGTTCAATCCAAGCTTGAATCGCTGGGAATTGTGTCATTTCAAAGCCACCCTCATCAGCAACGTGTGTGTATGCAAATAAGCTGATATCTGCTATGCTATATCGCCCTCCCACCAAAAAGTCGCGGGTTTTTAAATGGTTTTCCATGACTCTGAGTGCTGCGTAGCCTGGTTCACGTTTTTGTGCAATAGCTTCTTTATATTCGTCAGCCTTACCTAGAATGGAAATCCAAAATCTTGAGGTAGCAATAAAAGGCTCATGGCTGTTCTGTTCAAAGAAAAGCCATTGTAGTACTTGCGCTCGTAAAAATCGGTCATATGGTAAAAATTCTGTTCCTTCACTTAAATAGACCATTATGGCATTTGATTCTGTCAAATACTTTCCTGTTTCAATTTGCAAAACTGGGATTTTGCCGTTAGGATTTTTACTTAAAAAATCTGGCCTTTGTGTCTCTCCTTTAATGATGTTAACCTCTATCCTTTCAAAGGGTACGCCAATTTGTGTCAGTAAAAGACGTACTTTATAGCCATTGCCAGAGGGTAAAAAATCATACAATTGCAATGTTTCCATGCCAACAAATATTTAGATGAAGTAATTGATTAATCATTCGAGTAAAATACCGCATCTGCTCGAAAAAAACAAAGATTTCTGCTACAATTATTAAAAATATAATGTATTTATAATTTAAGAATAAATTCTCTAATCAATAAAAAATATCAAAGTATTATTTGTTGTAAGTATAGAAAGATTTTTATTTAACAAAAAGAAATAATGTGTGGAAGATATACTTTAACTAAAACAAAAGAAGCTTTATCGCAAGCGTTTAGTGTTGATCCTGATATTGAAATTGAGGCGCAATACAATATCGCACCTACGCAAATGGTAATAGCCCTGCTATGTAATCAAAACAGCAAAGAGCGTGAGTTCAAACGGTTACGTTGGGGCTTAATTCCTTCATGGGCAAAAGATCCAACTATAGGAGCCAAGCTCATTAATGCTAGATCCGAAACTGTGGCAGAAAAACCAGCTTTCCGCGCTGCATTTCTACGCAGGCGGTGTTTGATAGTTGCTGATGGCTTTTATGAATGGAAAAAGCAATCTGGTAAAAAACAACCATTCTATTTTTGCCTCGAGGATAAACAGGCTTTTGGCTTTGCAGGATTATGGGAACAATGGGAATCTCCTGAAGGTGAGGAAATAGCTTCTTGTACAATATTGACAACTAAACCTAATGAATTAGTAGAATCACTTCATGATCGTATGCCAGTCATCTTAGAAAAGCAGGATTATAATCTGTGGTTAGACCCCCAGGTGCAAACACCAGAACCACTACAGCAGATCTTGGATCCCTACCCAGCTTCATCAATGATTGGTTACCCAGTTAGTACAATCGTCAACAATCCGAAGTACAATAGCCCAGAGTGTATTGTGCAAATCTCCTAAAGGCTGAACCTATAGGCACATAAGCTGTTATCTTTAGTACATTGATAATAGAGGCATCTATGCCAAGAACCCAGAAAAACGATAACTTTATTGACAAATCTTTTACTGTGATGGCAGATCTAATCCTAAAACTTCTGCCAACCAACAAAAAAGCAAAAGAGGCATTTGTCTATTATCGAGATGGAATGTCAGCGCAAGCAGATGGAGAGTATGCTGAAGCTTTAGACAACTACCAAGAAGCTCTAGCATTAGAAGAAGACCCTAATGATCGTGGTTATATCTTGTACAACATGGGTCTAATTTACGCCAGCAACGGCGATCATGAAAAGGCTTTAGAGCTATATCACCAAGCACTGGAATGCAACTCCCAGTTACCCCAAGCATTGAATAACATCGCGGTAATTTACCATTACCTCGGAGAAAAAGCCAAGGAAGCAGGAGACGAAAACGCCCAAGAAGCAATGTTTGATAAAGCTGCCGATTATTGGATCAGAGCTATTCGTCTGGCTCCTAATAACTACATTGAAGCCCAAAACTGGCTGAAGACTACTGGGCGATCGCAGATTGATATATATTTCTAGGAGCCAGAAATGATAGATCGTGAACAAGTTCGTAAAGTAGCTCATCTAGCCCGGTTAGAATTGACACCGGAGGAAGAAGAACAATTTACTACTCAATTGGGAAGTATTTTGGATTATTTTCAACAGCTCAACGAATTGGACGTGAGCAATGTAGCGCCAACTACACGGGCAATTGATGTTAGTAATGTGACACGACAAGATAATCTAGAAACCTATCCTGATAGAGAAGCAATTCTTCAAAGTGCACCAGAACAAGAAGGTGACTTTTTCAAAGTGCCAAAAATCCTAAATGCGGATTAGTTGCTTTTTGCTTTCGCCCTTTGGTGTCTTTGATCCCTCCGTGGTTATGAGGGGATCATTATGAGCTTGGGAATCCTCAAAAATGGTCAGCGAATGGTTTGGGTAAGGCGAACCCCGTTTGCCGATCGCTAAACTCATAGCAATGCGATGATCTGTGTGGCTATCGAGATCTGTGCCATTGAAAATCCTCTCAATTTTTCCCGCCTTATATCCCCTCTTTACTGCGTTGAAGAAGGGGAATTACGGCGTTTTTGTTAACATGCACTAATTCTGTATTTAGTTCTGAAATTTCTCCTCCCATAGCTCGGAAACAACTAGCCGTGCTGCGGGGATCTTCTCCTAGCAGTAGCCCTTCGATTTGAGTTTCCCCTTGAGACAGCGCTCCTAACATTAGCGCTCTATGGGAAATTGATTTATCTCCTGGAACTCGTATACGACCATGTAAACATAATCCACTAGCTGGTCGTTGAATAATTAAGTTATGAGAAATATTTTCTTTGATTTCTACGGTTATAACGGAACTCGACATTACGATAAACTGACGTGTGACTGCGCTAGTATCCTATCGTGTTACCAGACCTACCATACAGCAAGCGCGGAAATAAAGCTATGGCAACCTGCGGGAAGCCCTTTGGTATAGAAAATTAGTGAAAAAGTGACTTAATAGACTTTTTTAATTTTTTATTTTGAATTCCGCAAAGCACTACTAGTACACTATGGTAGAAATCAACTTACCATGGAAAGCAGTTAGAAAGCCAAAATAAGAGCAGGCTCGACAGTTTGCTTCCATTCAAGCAGTACTAGCTTTATTTAGTATTAGTTCGGCTTTATTTCATTTTATAAAAACGCTCCCATGCTAACTCATCACCGTAAGCCCGTGTTACTATCACTCATTTCTACAGACTTACCAGTTTGGTCTGTCTTAGAAGCTGCTGCAACACTGTATCAAAAAGATCGCGATCGCTTTCATTTACTGTTGACAGCACCACCCGTTACAAGCTATGAAGTAGACTCCTTAGTCTCACGAGAGCCTTCTTCTCACGATTCAAATCATTCCAATCAAGAAGCAAGCAGCATTCAAGTTCCCAGTGGTCCCAGAATTTTGTGGTTAGAAATTTCTCCCTATCGGGTAATAATGACAATGCAAGGTAATGGTCAGTTGAGTTATCGCCACTTTTGGGAACAGGGAGTCTATGGAGTAAGTCGTTATTGGTTACCAAGTGAATCATTGCAACCCAACGAACCGATTCGCTTACGTAATTTCACCCGTAACCTCAAGCTGAACGGAGAGCCTTTACCAGAGCATTTACGGGTAGAGTATGAATTGTGGACAGGAAAAATCCAACTAGGATCCTATATCCTCAATTTAGAAATCCAGCACTGAATTTTTCTTGTTGTTAATGGTTTGCGAATTACCCCATCCCGCAGGTGGATGGGGAATTATGCAAATTAGTTAACACAAACAATGACTAACCGAAGTAACTCGGCGTATTTCCTGATTTCCACTTAATATTACAGCCAATACTTGGCTTTTGTTCACCTTCTACTGGTTTACCTGCCAGCACTGCTGCAATTGCAGCACGTACATCAGCTGCCGTTACAGGTTGTCCATTATTCGGACGGCTATCATCTAATTGTCCGCGATAAACAAGTTTTTGCTCAGCATCAAATAAAAAGAAATCAGGCGTACAAGCTGCTGTATAAGCTTTCGCAGTCTCTTGGGTTTCATCGTAACACAAGGGAAACGTAAACCCTAGCTCTATTGCCATTGCCTTTAACTTATCTGGGGCATCATCTGGGTAATTCTTAGCATCATTAGAACTGATAGCAATAATTCCTAGCTCACTTTGAACGTAATCTTTTCCTAACTGCGCCAATTGTGACTGTACATGCTTGACAAAAGGGCAATGTCGACAGATAAACATCACTAACAGTGCTTTTTTACCGGCAAAGTTCGATAACGAAATTATTTCCCCAGATACGACATTTGGTAGATGAAAATCTGGTGCTTTAGTTCCTAACGGTAACATTGTTGAAGCAGTTAAAGCCATAGCTGAATCTCAGTAGTGAATTAACGAAAGAGTCAGAAAACAGAATTCAGAATTAATAAAATAAGTATTTAAACTCATTTATTCATTTGCCAGTCGCATATGATTCATTCTGACTCCTGACTCCTGACTCCTGACTCCTGAAGTCTTTTTATTAACGAAAGTTACGAGACTGGGTTTGGGTTTGAACGCGAGGTGGCGTTAAAGTAGATTTATTACGCAAAAGTAACAAGGGAATGCTGAGCAGCCCAAAAATCATAACAGCTCCAGTCATTACCCATACAGGTAAACGGTTAGGTTGATAGTTTCCTTGCTCAATTTGCCAAAAAGCTTGGTTATATCGCCAAGCAGCTAAAGCAAGCATCAACATTCCAAATATTACCAGGCAAAGACCCAAATTTTCAGAAGAGAAAATGGGGTTTGGTGTTGGTTGTTGTCGCGTTAGAGCAAGATTGAGCTGTTGTACAAACAAACCAAATCTAGCGATCGCAAAACCAAAGCCAATTAATGCAATACAAGTCCGTACCCAAGCTAAAAAAGTGCGCTCATTCGCCTGATGCTCCCTTTGACGATCAATTTTGGGCAGTTGACTCATAAATAAAAATTATCTGTAGCATAAAATTAAATCATTTCCGATTGAAAAAATCTCTTAACCTTGAGGAAACTGATAAGTTTCCCTGCTTTGTAATCCCTCTAAACATAAGGTTATTCAATGTCGCAGTTTGAACAAGCTCTCAGTGCTTATCAAGGCTTTACTGATATTTTCCAAAGCCTAATACTCAGCACTGTTAGCAAAGATGGTGTCCCTAATGCTAGCTATGCTCCTTTTGTAATGGATGAAAGCAAAAGTATTTACATTTATGTCAGTGGTCTTTCTACCCACACTCAAAATCTTTATTCTATTCCTAGAGCAAGCGTGTTGTTTATCGAAGATGAATCCCAAACACAGGAAATTTTCGCCCGACGTCGCTTAACATTTGACTGTACAGCAAAGTTGGTTGAACGAGATACGGAGTTGTGGGCTCAAATATTTGAACGCTTTCAAGTGCAGTTTGGAGAAATTATTCAGATATTTCGTGATTTGCCAGATTTCCGTATTTTTCAGTTAACGCCAAGTAAAGGCCGCTTTGTGATAGGCTTTGGTGCAGCCTATGCGGTAGACCCTAATAATCTCGGCAGTTTAATAACAAGTTAGCACCCACAGCTATTAGCCGTGGGCTTCCAGGTTCAATTTCTGTGAAAGCTACGGCTCAATATACTGCTGAGTTCAGATAGATGGTTTTTGCGCGTCGGCGATCGCTTCTGCGAGAAATGTCTTTGCATCTTGTATTTGTTCAGCTTCTAAACTATGGTGTACTATCTTACACCATTCAATTAACCGCTCTAGGCGCTTTTCATGAGTATCATAAATATACTCATTGCTTTTCCATCTCATCAGCAGGTGCTTCAACTCTATTGAATTAGTCACAAATCCTACTCCTCAGATCTCATGGAAGTTCGTATACATTTAATTCAAAGTTTTGCAAACGTTAAAACTTCTCAACGTCTCTCCTTAGACAGATGAGTGAACATACTTAATGCTTTCTTAAGTTTTCCCCAGCCCTACACCCTACACCCTACACCCTTATCAAAGTTCGTAACAGTAGCGATCGCGCCCATTTTGTTTGGCATTGTACAGTGCTTTGTCGGCCAAAGTGATGAGTATATCTGGCTTGATATCTAAAGTAGGCACACGAGAGGTGATCCCCATACTAACGGTGACAATATCCTTGACGTCAGACTTTGCATGGGGAATAACCAGATCGTGGATTGCTTGCTGAATACTGTCAGCTACTTTGATTGCTCCCACTAAGTCAGTATTGGAGAGGAGGACTGAAAATTCTTCTCCACCGTAACGGGCTACAAGATCAGTAGGACGACAAACTCTCTGTTGTACTGTTTGCGCTATTCTAACAGGATTTGTCGCACTCAAGACGATAAAACTTCCTAAGGATGATATAAGCCCGTCATATTTGCTCGCAAGGAAATTTGCTCTTTCCAATTGCGTGTATCCGTATGTTTTATAAATTAGTTCTACATCTACCAGTTAACAACCCCTTGAGCTTTAAAGAATCCTTTTTGGGGAGCAATAATACCTGGGAGTTCCCCAACAAAAGTTCCAAATACCAGTTTCAAGGGAGGGTGTTTTAATTGGGTTGGTGCTGAAGCATGACAAGAAAATAGCAAAAAGACAGTTATGACAAAAATAGTAAGATCTTTGGATAATTTTAACATACAATATTAAAGATTATAATAGCGATCTGTATTATAATATGTAGCAAAAAATATCATAACTATGAGAGTAACATTAATAACTATTGAACGATAAAAAAACCTTTATTAAAGTGTGAACAACTTATAAAATGTGGAATAAATTGAGCATTAACACAACTCAAGAAGCTGTTGATTGGGTCTGTTCTTTACTCGCTAAGACTAACTATAGTGACGATATTCGCGTCACCAAATGCGTTCAAGCAGATCAAAACCAAAGCAGCCAAAATGACATAGAATCGAATTTCTCGTTCACTATTTGCTTATATCTACCTAACGACACCCACATAAATACGAATGTGGAAAACATTACTAATCTGCTCTCGCCTTTACATCGAACTAAACTCATTAGTACGCTAGAGACGACTTTGGTTGAAGATAAACCAGCACAAGCAGGTATCAATAACTCTCTGGTTCACCGCATCGGGAAACGGTTTGTTGTACTTTCTCCTGACACATCTTATGACTCTGAAGCGACGAATGAAGTAACCTTAAAACTCAGGACAAATTTCGCATTTGGAAGCGGGTTTCATCCCGCAACCATTCTCAGCCTGCGAATGCTTGAGCGTCACATCATACCAAATATGAATGTCCTCGATCTCGGATGTGGTTCAGGGATTTTGAGTGTTGCAATGGCAAAGCTTGGTGCAAACGTTTTAGCTCTAGACAACGACAGTGTTGCTGTGCAAGCAACTCGAGATGCACTCCGTCTTAATGAAGTCGAACAGCAAGTCACAGTTATGGAAGGTAGCTTAGGATCTGGAAGTGATTTAGGTCATTGGATGGGTAGGGAAACCCTTAGCAACGTTCCAACAATTAACCCAACAGCAAGCTTTGACTTAATTGTGGCGAATATCCTACCCTGGGTGCATATCTCTCTTGCGGATGATTTTGTGCGATCGCTCCGCAAAACCACTACTCATACGGGATTAGTAATCACCGCTGGTTTTACCAACGATTATCAGGATGACGTTTCGACGGCTTTAGTACAAAGTGGGTTAGAACTTGTAGATTGCGAAATATTAAACGAGTGGGTTGCGCTTGCTCATGGTTTAAAGGCATGATCTGACGCTGTCAAATCTCAGTAAGATAACAATGACAATTAGGCTTCTCAATCAGTGACTCAACTAAAGCGTTTAGGGTAGTAGCAGCTAACAAGCCACCTCCTAAAGTTCCTTCTATAGTAATGAAAGGGACATCACCTTGCATGAGTCGTCGTTTAGCAGCGGGAGCATGGCTAAAGCCAATAGGCATTCCGATGATGAATGCAGGCTTAATTTTCTGCTCCTCGATAGCAACACATGCAGAGAGTAATACACTAGGTGCATAGCCAATCACTAGTATAGAACCTTCCGGCACTTGCTGTAATTTCTCTTGCCATTTCTGGTGCTGCCAAAATTCAAGTTCTGCTTCTATGGCAGTCCTAATGTGGGGATTATCAATTAGGATTTCTACGTCAGATTTTAGATGAACTAATCGTGTTTGATCAAGGGCTGCTGCTACCGTAGGCACATCTACAACTACTTGACAGCTTGATTTTAAGGCTTCGCGACTGGCGGCGATCGCACCACGGCTTAACCTTAAAAATGACACTAAGCTAATATCTCCACAAGCCAACACTAAATGAGATATTAAGTCTCGTTCAATCTCCGAACGGTCAGAGAGATCTGGTAGTATCTTTTGTAAAGATTCTTGAAAAGTTTCCGGATGTGCATGAACTTGAGCGTCTAATCCACTCCAGAGTTTTTCTAATCCTCCGAATCCTACTTTGTTTTCTACTTCTAGTAATTTGATCTGTGCTAAAACTTCAGCCTGCATAATTTGGCAATGCTGATCTCGCCCTAATAACCCTTCTAACGCCGATGCAGTTTGCCTAAGTTGAGCAATTTGCTGTATGACTGTGCGATATTGCTGTTGAAGCTGTGCCATTAAGCTGGAAGTTGTCTCTGTTTCTGGTTCTACTTCCAGAATTTGGCGAATGTGGTTGAGTTGGAAACCTTGCTGTTTGAGGGCAATGATACGCTGCAATCTAACAACATCTTTGTCTGTGTAAAGGCGGTAATTACTACGCGATCGCATTGGGTGTGGTAATAACCCCAATTGATGGTAATGACGTACCATTCTCGGAGTAATCCCACCTCCTACTGCGTTAGTAAGTTCTTTAATAGTTAGGCTTTTAGTCATAAATTTATCAGGGGATACGCAAAGATGTAAAAAATTACCCCTTTTATGGATATTTGGTTATTCTACCTTGACAAGAAACTTCACACAAAAGATTGACATTAACATTAATGTCAAGGTTTAGGGTAAGAGAATCTTCGCTCATTCAACTCTCATGGTTTACACACAGCGTTTTACTGAATTCACCAAAGAACATGCAGATGCTTTTGCCGCCGTCGTTTGTGGGGTACTGTTATTTCTGGGATGGTTTTGTTTGCACCTTGGTTTTGTAGGATGGGCACTGTTGTTACTACCCACAGCGTATGTTGTTGGTGGTTACGAGAGCGCACGTGAGGGACTAACAACCCTTATCAAAGAAAAGGAATTAGATGTAGATTTGCTAATGATTGTCGCTGCGTTGGGTGCAGCGGGTTTAGGCTTATGGCGGCGAGAGTACCACTTAATTATTGATGGGGCAACACTAATTCTCATTTTTGCCATTAGTGGTGCGCTGGAAGGTTACGCAATGCAGCGTACGGAGCGCAGTATCCGTAGTTTAATGAGTTTAACTCAGGATTCAGCAAGAGTTTTGCGTCAGGGACGAGAGGTGATGGTTCCCGTTAGCGAACTAAAAATAGGAGATCAAATTGTTGTCAAACCAGGAGAGTTAATTCCCACTGATGGAATTATTGTTTCTGGTTACACTAGTGTTAATCAAGCTGCTATTACAGGTGAGTCTTTACCTATAGAGAAAACAGTCGGTGAAGAAGTATTTGCAGGAACACTTAACGGTTATGGTGCGCTTGAAATCAAGGTTCATCAGCCACCAGAAAGCAGTTTGATTCAGCGTGTGATTCGTCTGGTAGAACAAGCACGAGACTCAGCCCCTCCTTCTCAACAATTTATTGAGCGTTTTGAGCGAGGATACGCTCGGTTTATTGTATTAGCTGGGTTATTGTTGGCTATTTTTCCACCTTTTATTTTAGGCTGGAGTTGGGAAACAACGATTTACCGTGCTTTAACTTTTTTGGTTGTCGCTTCTCCCTGTGCGCTAATGGCATCAATTATGCCAACCCTGCTTTCTGGAATTGCTAATGGTGCCAGACAAGGAATTTTGTTCAAAAATGGTGCTCAGTTGGAAATGATCGGAAAGGTAGGAGCGATCGCCTTTGATAAAACTGGTACTCTCACTACAGGACAAGTCCATGTATTCAAAGTTGTTCCTGGTAATGGATACTTGGAAACAGATGTGTTAAGAATAGCCGCATCAGTGGAATCCTATTCAGAACATCCTATTGGTAACGCAATTGTCCAAGCAGCTAATGGCTTAGAGTACATGAATGCTGTTGAGGTACGGGCTATACCTGGAGAAGGGATCATTGGTAATGTGCCTAGCGACTCATCCCTTCAGATAATTGTGGGTAATGGGAATTTTGTACAGCAATATGTGACGAACCTACCAACTGATTTACACGAGCAGGCTGTGTTTTTGGAACAACAGGGAAAAACGGTTGTTTGGGTGGCACACGGGTTAGTCGTAGTTGGATTGATTGCACTAGGAGATTTAGTAAGGGCAGAAGCAGCAGCAGCGATCGCCCATTTGAGGAAACTGGGAGTTAAAGAAATTGTGATGTTAACTGGCGATAACGAGCGTACGGCTCACAGTGTCGCCCAAGTAGTTGGCGTCGATCGAGTTTATGCTCAACTTCTGCCAGAAGATAAGCTTGATATGATCCGTCGTCTTCAGCAAGAGCATCAAACCGTGGCAATGGTAGGAGATGGAATCAATGATGCACCAGCACTAGCTCAGGCTTCTGTGGGGATTGCCATGGGAAAGGCAGGTAGTGATGTTGCCTTGGAAACAGCGGATATTGTACTGATGGCGGATCGGTTGGAAAAAATAGCAGTGGCGATCGCTTTGGGTAAAAGAGCTCAAGTAACAGTGAAACAGAATATTGCGATCGCTTTAAGTTTCCTGATTTTGCTCTTGATTGGGAATTTTCTAGGTAGTATTAACTTACCGATTGGAGTCGTAGGACACGAAGGTTCTACAGTTCTAGTGACTCTTAGTGGTTTACGATTGCTAAAAAATTAACAGGTACGAAAATGTGTGGCATTTTTTGTAGCGCTCACTCTTTTTACCGAACTACAGCAGTTCGTCATCAAAATTATTGGGTAGAAACCCCGTCCTAGAAGGACGGCTTTACATTTTTTTTGATTACCACTACCGCCTTGGGGCTACTAAACTCGGTGTACCTTTGTGTTGTACTTTCGGTAGGACAGTTACTACCTCAAATTGTTCGCCCTGTACGCATAATGGTTTTGCTCCTAGGAGCCTCCCAAAGGGGGTGATGTTAGCCTTGCCAAAGTTAGAGGGCGGTACTTTCCAAGCAGCACTGGCTTAACCCGATAAGCCTGTTTAACCGCTTGGTTCTAGAGCTACAAACTGGCGAATGTATCTGTAGGTAGGAACTTGAACACTTCCCAATAACGTAGTACGCTCTTGTACTTAAGCGGGTCAGCTATCTCTAGAGGGGAGGCACGAAGCCCCGTCCTTTAGGTCGGGGTGCTGACAGCTATTATTATCTTCAACTTCCGGATCATAGTCGGAGATATCAACATCGTCAAATAAGCTATGATGTTTAGCACAAACGTAAGGCTTCAGACTGCGAGTCATTAAAGCAGCAAATAAATAGTCTAAGATGTTCCACCTAGAAAACTCGGAGCAACCAGAAACGCAGCAATAAACTTTTATCTGCATTTTTTTATATTCCAACTAATAAGCAACCTACACTCACCTTCTAGTGAATGTAGGAGTATGACTGCGACTAATTTTGACCATTTTTTGAATTCAAAATTCAAAATTCAAAATTCGCTCATTACGAAGAAAAAAACTTTCAATTAATTGATTCAAGGTACAAGCCCCACTGATTGTAATTTTGAATTAATAATTTTGAATTGTTTTCACTATTCTTCTAAATCAATGTCAATATCGTCATCATCGTCAAAGTCATAGGGAATATCGTCAACTTCTATAATCTCTGATATTTCTTCTACTTCATTGAGATATTCAGGTTCTTGTGTCTCACGTTCTATCAGACGACCAGTTGACCTGAGCCATTCTAAAAGAAAGAACTCATGATTAGAACGAATTACAGCGGCTCGTTGTCCACGAGGTTCTTCACGTAAAGGACTGTTATGCATAAAACAAGAAGAAGTTTAATTTGCTAATATTACTGCATACTCGCCTTTTTTATAGTCAAAAAACTGAGATGGTTTTCACCTTGACTATATAATGGCCTCTATCTGGACGAGCTGTAGGCCAAATGGTAATAAATACCTTCCTACCTCCAGACACAGCTATTGCTACTTTACAGCTATCCTAGTATAACACAACATTACTTTTTAACAAAAAAATTGGTCGCTTGTTTGCTGGTTTTCTTTACAATGACTCCTGAACTGTGATAATCTCCGTACGTCTAAGAACCTATAACCACTGAAACTGCTCTATCTCCAGTTTTTATCATCAAGCGAGTGCCAAATGTTACCATTAGATAGGCCACCCCTAGATCCATATCCACTAAGTCCGTATGTTGCTTGGGCAGGTAAGCGAAATCGAGATCCGATTTTGGAGGTGTTTAAGGAAAGACTACCCAAAGAAGCAGGGGAAGTATTAGAATTAGCTTCGGGTAGCGGTATGCATATCCACTACTTCGCCCCTTATTTTCAACATTTGAATTTCCAGCCCTCGGATAAAACCGAAGAAGTTTTTGACAATATCAAGCGATTAACCCAAGAGACTGAGGCTAAAAATGTTTATGCTCCGATTAAGCTAGATCTCACCGAGCCGGAAACGTGGTCAGTCGTAGCAGCGAAAAAATTCGATGCAATATTTTGTATCAATATTTTCCAAGTTGCGCCAATTTCCATAGCAGATGGGATGATGGAGTGTGCAGCAAAGCTACTCAGTCCTAATGGTCAGCTCTTTATATATGGTCCATTTAAAGTAGATGGTCAGTATACAACACCATCAAATGAAGAATTTGACACGACACTTCTTTCCTACCAAGTACCCGAATGGGGGCTTAAGGATATTGCAGACATTACCAACGCAGCGAAAAAATGGAAGCTTGATTTAAAACACAAAATCGATATGCCGTCTCATAATTTTACACTCCTTTATAGATTTGCGTAGAGGAATGTTTAACCACTCCTTTCCCTAATCTGGCTGATTGGGATTTGAATACAAAACTCAGTACCTCGCCCCAAATCAGAGGCACAGTGTAATTGCCCACCGTGCTTTTCTACAATGATTTGGTAACAAATAGATAAACCTAATCCCATACCTTTGCCAACAGGTTTGGTCGTAAAGAAAGGGTCAAACACCTGTTGGCGAACTCTTTCTGTCATACCAGGACCATTGTCTGCAATGCGAATTGCAATCCAACTATCATTGAGTACTTCAGTGCGGATCAGGATTTCGGGCTCAGTCATTTGCGATACAGTCTGATTTGGAGAGGATAGTTCAGGAACAACTACTCCTAGCCCTTTAGATTTGTTGGAGACATTATCTCTAAAAATTTCCTTGTTTTCTATGAACGGCAACCGGCTACTAGCAAATGACTCTTCCAGTGCATCGATAGCGTTACTCAAAATATTCATAAATACTTGATTCAACTGACCAGGATAGCAATTGACTACAGGTAATTCCCCATACTCCTTGACCACTTCAATTTTTGGAGACTCAGGTTTTGCCTTCAATCGATGCTGTAAAATCACTAAAGTGCTATCTATACCAGAGTGAATGTCAACATTTTTTATTTCCGCTTCATCAACACGTGCAAAGGTTCGCAAAGATTTGACAATCTCACAAATCCGGTCAGTTCCCACTCTCATAGATTCGAGAAGTTGATTTAAGTCTTGCTTGATAAAATCGAGATTAATGGCTGCAATTTCTTCCTGTATTTCTTGGCTAGGATCAGGATATTCTTGCTGATATAGTTGGACTAATCCTAGCAAATTTTGAATATATTCACTAGCATGAAAAATATTACCATGAATAAAGTTCATAGGGTTGTTAATTTCATGAGCAATTCCAGCAACGAGCTGACCTAGGCTCGACATTTTTTCTGTTTGGATAAGCTGAATTTGGGTTGCTTGTAACTTATAAAGAGTTTTTTGCAAGATATCATTGGTCATACAAAGGTTTTCTTCAACCTGTTTACGTTGTTGAATTTCCTTTGTTAATTCTTTAATTTTTTCATTGAGTAAAATAAAATTATTGCTTGCGGAAGCCCGCTTTTTCAAGCGTAGAACATTCAAGGACACACACTCAGGTGATGATGGTTGAAGAACTGCTCCTTCACAACGATAGATTATTGTTTCTCCGTTTTGCTGGCGTAGCGTCAAGGAGCTAAGGATCATTTGCCGACTTCGTGAACAAGCTTGCAGATAGCTGATTATCTTTTCACGAGGCTCGATGACAAAATCAAACAACATTCTACCTACAATTTCTTTGACATTTAGGTCTAATATTGTTGCTGTGGGTTGATTTGCAGCTAAAATCTCTCCTCTACCTGTTATTAACAGTAAAGGCTCTGGTAAAACACGAGCAAGTTCAAGAAACTGTTCGGGAGACATTAGTATTGTTGCTATATTGAGCAAGGCTGATTGAGTATGGCCGTGATCAGGTAACATGAAAGGAAAAACCGTTCTTTAGAAATCGTAGAACGGGTTTGTATCACTAACTACTTTACATTGTTTCTAACCGGCGAAATATTCCATCCCATCAGCCTCCTGAGCTTCCTTTGTTGGCTTTAAGTAAACAACGACTCTGCACCCAGCCCCACCTTGTGCGATGGTTTCTTGCAACTCGACTTTGGCATAGCCGAGATTTTCTGCTGCTATATAACCAAAGACGTTGGATGTCATCATACACATTGAGGGACGACCCAAAACTTTTTCTTCAAATGGACAACGACGGTTTCCAAGTACAATCTTCTCATCACTTTGTTCAATAATATAAAAGTCACCTTGAACACGTTTTTTCAAATCCACAAAGACTTCTGCAATTTGCTCTCGTGAAAGATTAGGTACTTGCAATGCTGTTTTATAGGTGTTTTCTATTTGTTTACCGATTGTTTGACCAACAACGCTTATAAATCCGGAAGCTTCTTCTAAGCCAACTATCTCTTGTAATGTACCAGTTAATTCTCGAATTAAAGTACGTAGAAACCCATCACGCTCTAAGGGAATATCGAGAGAATTGATAGAGTTTTCATTACTAGACAACTGAGTCATAGGGAAGTTATTAGATGACTAGGACTGTAAGTGATAAATGTTGCAATTTTTGTAAAAATTGTTTTCAATATATCCAACTGGAAACAATTGGTAACAACTTAAAAGAGAGTAATTTCTGTCTGTCAACACGTCTAAGTATAACTGACTTTTCCCAGATTGTGGAAATGGAGCAACAGTCTCTAGATGATAGGATAACAACAGAGCATTATTTATTTTTGTTTTAAATACGTATTTCAATGTTATCTATTTTACTAAAAAATTCAATTCAACCCTAATGTCTCCTCACCCAAAAGTTATTAGGGGTTGGGGGTACAAGCCTCTGGCTGCAATAATATTATCCTTCCACTAATAGCTTTCAGGGTGTTAAGGATTGTTTCGCCAATAGTATTTATCGCTTGACTCACTCATAAAATTGGATAGCTTTTCTGTTTTATCTTCTGAACGCTCAGGTAGTAATGCTTGAGCTTTTTTATGAGCGATCAGCAAGTAACCATCGCGTTAGTTTTCTTAGCTAAGCTGTTGCGCATTTAATTTTTATATCGAACGCGGGCAAGATGCCCACACTACAATAACTTGACGGTTTTGTCTAGCTAAATAAAGCTCACGTTCTGGTTCAATCTTATCTAATGCATCTCGATAATTTAAAAATATTTATCATTTATCCGTAGCCAGAGAATGATCATAAGCAGTCTCTTTTTGGAGAAGATTCGTTAATAAGACTGGGTTATTGGTAGTTGTGTGTTCCCACGTAGACGCTGAATGCTGTGCTATGCTTTCCAGGCTAGGAACTACATCTTTGGCAGGAGAAGGTTAGACCCCACAACTACAACCCAGCTTGTTCAGGGAAAACTTGGTGCAAGACAATCAACAATTCGTTAGTTCGCTGTGGACACTTACCCAGCCGCCGTGATTTTTAACAATACCAAGCACAGTAGACAAATAGCCGCAGTTGCTCCTTTTGTTGGTGCAAGTGAGCCTCTGCCTGCTCTGTACAGTCAACAAGTCAGTAAACTTTTTCTGAATCTTTAGAAAGAAGAACTTCTTCTTTTTCCGCTTTGCAAAATGTTGGTCGAATACGGCTCCAGTGGGAAAACTAACCAAAACCAGAGGTACATTGACACTCTCCGCTTCTGGTTTGAACGCATACTCGCTATGACTGGGTAGCAACGTCTGTTTCAAATCCTGGTCTTGTCAATGCCAGGAAAGTGCAACAACATATATCCTTGTTATAATCCTCTTTGGTATCAGGGGGGGTTTCAAACATATAGTTAAGCCACGGTTTCGTTGAAAAAAATCCTATGCCTGCATTTTTATTAGAAGTTGGTACAGAAGAACTACCCGCAAGCTTTTTAAGCGACGCCATAGCACAGTGGCGATCGCGCATTCCTCAAGCTTTGTCAGCACATAGCCTAACTAGCGAGTCTGTGGAAGTTTACGGTACTCCTCGCCGATTAGCAGTATTAATCCAAGGATTACCATCTCAACAGCCAGACCGTGAAGAAGAAATAAAAGGTCCCCCAGCACAAACAGCTTTTCAAGATGGCAAACCAAAACCAGCAGCGGAAGGTTTTGCTAAAAAGCAAGGTGTAGAAGTTTCGGCTTTGGAAATTCGTCCAACGGAGAAAGGGGATTTTGTTTTTGTGCGCAAAGTCATTCCTGGTCGCAACATAGCAGAAATCCTGACAGAATTAATCCCAGAGTGGATTTGGGGTTTAGAAGGTAAGCGGTTAATGCGGTGGGGTGATGGAGATGTAAGGTTTTCTCGTCCTATTCGCTGGTTAGTCGCATTGTTGGATGATGCAGTGCTACCGATTGAATTGGTTAATGGTTCTGAGACGATTAAAAGCGATCGCATCTCAAATGGTCATCGGGTTTTGCATCCCAATACCGTAACAATCGCTCAGGCTACGGATTATATCAGTTCTCTACGTTCTGCCTACGTTATCGCTGATAGTAATGAACGAGCAACGATCATTACTCAGCAAATTAAGGAGTCCGCGCAAAAGTTAGATGGGTATCCGGAAATTTACCCAGATTTATTAGAGGAAGTCACTAACCTTGTCGAATTTCCTTCTTCTGTTATCGGCAAATTCGAACCAGAATTTTTGGAATTGCCAACAGAAGTCATTACTACGGTGATGGTGAGTCATCAGCGCTATTTTCCAGTTTTTAGTGCAGCAAATAGCAATGAATTACTTCCCTATTTTGTGACGATTTCCAATGGAGATCCAGCAAAATCGGACATTATTGCTACTGGGAACGCAAAAGTGATTCGTGCGCGGTTAGCTGATGGACAGTTTTTCTACAAATCTGATTTAGCCAAACCTTTAGATAGTTTTTTGCCTCAATTGGCGAAAGTTACCTTTCAAGAAGATTTAGGTTCATTGCTTGACAAGGTAAGTAGAATCTCTCAAATAGCAGAGCAAATTACAGCACAACTGCACTTACCAGACGATGAACGCCATAATATTCATCGAGCAGCTTTGCTTTGTAAAGCCGATCTTGTGACTCAAATGGTATACGAATTCCCGGAATTACAGGGAGTTATGGGACAAAAGTATGCAGTAGCCAGTGGAGAGCCAGCAAGTGTGGCAACAGCTATTTTTGAACACTATTTGCCAAAGGGTGCAGATGATATTTTACCCCAAACACTTGCAGGTCAAGTTGTTGGGTTAGCAGATAGGCTCGATACGTTGGTAAGTATTTTTTCTATTGGGATGATACCAACAGGTTCCTCTGATCCCTTTGCGTTACGACGAGCCGCAAATGCTGTTGTTAACATTACTTGGACAGCTAATTTGCCGATTAATTTGCAACAGTTACTCGCAGAACTGGCAAAAGATAAGGCGGAGTTAAATGCTAGTTTGCGGGAATTTTTCTTACAGCGTGTTCGTACTCTACTGCAAGAAGAGCATCATGTTGATTACGACTTGGTGAATGCAGTGTTGGGAGAAAATGACCCAGAATATGCAGAACGGGCGCTGAAGGATTTATTGGATGTGCGCGATCGCGCTTTATTCTTGCAACAAATCCGTAATGACGGAACTTTAGAAAAAATTTATGAAACCGTTAACCGTTCTACCCGCTTAGCAGCACAGGGAGATTTAGACACAAAACAGTTAGAACCAAATTCTCTAGTTCGTAAAGAGCTATTCCAAAAGCCATCAGAAGAAGCTTTTTATAACAGTTTAGTAGATTTGGTTCCACAAACACTCGCGGCACAGAGTTCGCGCAACTATAAGCAGCTAGTGACAGCATTAGAGGAAAGCGCTCCCACGGTTAGTAACTTTTTTGATGGTCCTGAAAGCGTTTTAGTGATGGATCCAGATCCAGAAATTAAGCGCAATCGGTTAAATTTATTGGGATTACTCCGTAATCATGCACGTGTTTTAGCCGATTTTGGTGCGATCGTAAAAAACTTGTAGCTTAAATCAACAAATTATTGTGTAAATCATGCCAATACACGTTAGTATAGGGATCGCTTAACCAGGGACCTCTGCCACAGTCTATGCCAATAGCTCATGTAATTGGATTAGGAAAGTCTGGTATTGCTGCGGCGAGATTGTTGAAACGGGAGGGTTGGGAGGTGGTGCTGAGCGATCGCAACACCTCCAATAGCCTCCTTAAACAACAGCAAGAACTCGCCACAGAACAAATAACTGTCAAACTGGGGTATTCTCTGGAATTAGAAGCTTCTGATTCACCTCAATTGATTGTTGTTAGTCCCGGTGTGCCTTGGGATATACCTGCACTAGTTAAGGCACGACAATTGGGAATAGAAACCATTGGGGAAATGGAACTTGCTTGGCGGAATTTGCAAGCAACACCTTGGATTGCAATCACCGGCACCAACGGTAAAACCACCACCACGTCCCTAATAGAAGCAATTTTTAAAACCGCAGGATTTAACGCTCCTGCTTGCGGTAACATCGGCTATGCTGCTTGCGAAGTTGCTTTGTCTTCAACAGAAGGATCTCCTCTTGATTGGATAATTGCTGAAATCAGCAGCTATCAAATAGAGTCTTCCTCTTCTATTGCACCACTGATTGGGGTTTGGACAACTTTTACACCAGATCACTTAAGCCGCCATAAAACCCTAGAAAACTACTACAATATCAAAGCACGCTTACTGAATCAGTCCGAGCAACAGATCTTCAATGGCGACGATGCCTATTTACAGAGAGTAGGTGAAAGTTATTGGAGGAATGTCTACTGGACAAGTGTTAGAGGTAAAGATTACCTCATAGGCTCGAAAGGCTTTTACATCGAAGATGGTTGGGTGCTACAAACTTTCGAAGAAAAGTCTTTGAAAGATGAATGTATTGTAAAAACTTCTGCTTTACGAATGGTAGGAGAACATAACTTACAAAATTTGCTGATGTCTGTAGGAGCAGCACGATTAGCAGGAATTGATAAAGAAGCAATTTCTCTAGCTATTAGTGACTTTCCTGGAGTTCCTCATCGTTTGGAACATATTTGTACTTGGGAAGGAATCGATTTTATCAACGACAGCAAAGCAACTAACTATGATGCTGCTGAAGTTGGTTTAGCTTCTGTCAAAAATCCAGTCATTTTGATCGCTGGTGGTGAAGCAAAAGCAGGTGATGACAGTCGCTGGATAGCAAAAATTCAATCTTCAGCAGCAGCAGTGTTACTTATTGGAAATGCTGCACAAGCATTTGCCCAACGGTTAAAAGAGGCAGGATATGAGCGTTTTGAGATTGTCGAAACAATGGAAAAAGCTGTCTCTAAATCGGCAGAATTAGCAAAACAGTATCAAGCATCAGTGGTACTTTTATCTCCCGCTTGTGCAAGTTTCGATCAATACGCGAATTTTGAGCAAAGAGGCGACCATTTCCGTAAATTATGTCTTGAACAGTAACAGAAACAGTCTCGGCTAATGGAATTATTATCGATAGGCAAGATTAAACCTGCTGTTGATTCAACAGAATTTAGAGGAATAGAGTCTATCTTTAATGCTGTGGAATACTTATATAGCGGCAAAAATTGCGGAAAAGTCATTGTTCGTTTTTGATCGAACAAGCAAACTTCGAAAGCTGCGTAATTTTTCTCGTTATATGGTTGTTTGACTCAGCTATTTCATCGGTTGAGGTAGAAAAGTTACGTGCTTAACATTAACATTGTTAGCGAATAATTTTCGCTAACAATGCTTTTTTGTCCAAAGTCCAAAAGCAGACGGAGAAGGTTTTTCGCTCGATCCCTATCAAGAACATCTTAGACTGAACTTCCCCCGATCAGTAGTCAAGCGCTTCAAGTTTGCCATGCAATGGCAAGCCAAATTGGCTGGGAACAAACAGATGTTGTCTTGAAAAATTTTCAGATCAAGTTGCTTACCAAACTCTCTGACTCTGAGGTGCAAACTGCTATACATGAACTGATTGAGGTGGGAGTGATTACCCGGATTGAACTCACTTAAAAGCAATCCTAATCAATCTAATACCTCCCAAGCAGAAACTCGTATATTGATACGTTCCTTTGTCTAGGATATTCCCGATATTGCTTTCTTTTGTCGGCGCTTTAAGAACGAAGCAGCACCTATTGAACCAATTGCTAACACTCCTAACATACCATTAGGTTCTGGAGCAGCAACTCTATAGGTGTGGTTATCTGTTTCAAAAGCAATGCCATTTGAACGCAACACAACTTTATCAAATTTATCTCCCGCATCACCAACTAGGTTGATGAACATATTAGCGTCCTTACTAGTCCAGCTACCATTAGCTATAGCACTTGGTACGTCGCTACCACTAAAGGTTTTTAAGAGCTTACTGCCATTGTAAATGTCAATAAAGTTATAATTATCTAATGAGCCAGCATAAAAACCAAAGTAATCAATAGCTTGTTTGAAATTAATATTGACAGAACCAGTTGCACCTGCAACACCACTACCTACTGGAGAAATTGCTAGAAATTTAGTAGTATCATTATATGGTGAAGCGTATTGACCACTTACACTACCTTGAACGATGTTATTGGTAATATTAGAGTAAGTCGCAAAACCGTTTGGGTCAGTTGCTGTGCCATTATCAAAGGTGATAACTTTAGTATTAGAGTAACTAGAAAACGGTCCCGTATTGACTGTCATAGTTACAGCACTAGCTGGTTTAAGATTTAGGAAAATGAAAGCTGTTCCTAATAAAGCAAGAGATAATTTCTGTAGCATTTTAGTAAAACACCTTGAAAATATAAAAAACTAGCAAAACCTTTTTATAGAAAAACAGATTCAGAAATCCGTATCTATGTCGTTTTTATTGATGACAGCAACCTGAATAAGTTGGGTTTTCTTGGATGACTGATGATTCCATTTTGGATTTTATTTTGTGAAAACTGAACTGTGTATACACTAAAATCTGTTTGAAGTTTCAGTAAAGATTTTCTGACAATTATTGATTTTTAAATCTTTAATTTCCAAATTAAGAGTTCTGTAGTTTCTACCATTAGTACCCTATAAATCAATCCCAAGTATTTGAAAAGCTTGTTTAATGCCTTCGCCTTGGGCTGGAGGGTATGTTTGCTGCTCTCTATAAAGTTTCTATATCTGCTACTACGGTAGAATACACAAATTCAATGATGCAAATTACAGTGTATTACAGGTCTATAAGGATAGATATCAATTCTCCCACCAAATCTAATACACCCTGACCTTTTCGATGTAGTCTTGAATACGAGAGTCTAAGATCAGTCCTTTCACTAAGAAAATGTAATTCTTACCGATGAGCAAACGAGCAGCTTTTATCATTCAAATAAATATATTGGGTACAAACTGGTAAGCTAGTATGATTTTTACTATAAAATTTTACTAATTTTCGGTATATAAAGCTTGTAAACTAAGGTAAAAATAATGGTCATTATAAGCAAGAGTGTTTAAAATATTTCCAATACGCTGGAGGATTGGATAGCAAATGAATAGTTAAATTAATTACATAAATTATGTAATTGATTTGAGAATGAAGGCATATAAGGAAACTTTTTGTTAAAAAAATTGCGAATGGATTACTGAGTGTTACCCCACACCCCTAAACTCTTATGAAATAAAAGTAGCTTGAGGTTTTGCTTTAAGGAGTGATGTGCAATACTAAGAAAAATCAATACTTTGTAGTTATATGCTGACCATGCAAGATAAAGTTAAGACCAAGTACAATCTATGTTCTTAAGTATCTTCTACAACATAGAAAAAGATACCAGGGACACACGGGTTTCTTAACAAAAAACGATTAGGATTCTTCTGACCGCTGTTTCTTCTACTTCTATAATAAAAAGCTTATGTGGCAAAAAGAAAAAAAAGATACTTCAATCGTTAATCTGACCTTATTGCTTGCCCTAGCTACCGTACCGATGGCAGCAACTTTGATAACACGGCAATCAGTATTAGCACAATCTGCTACTAATGTTCCATCGTCTGCAATATCAAAAGAAGATCCAAGTCATAAGAACATAGTACGGATCGATGGATCGATTGGTATGGGTGCAATTAATCAAGCGTTGAAACAAAGTTTTGAGAAACAGTTCTCTGGAATTAAGGTTGAATTCGCTACTAATGGTACTGAGGCTGCTCTACAAGCTTTACGTAAAGGAAAGATTGATCTAGCAGCGATTAGTCGAGATTTAACACCAGAAGAAGAAGCTGAAGGTTTACAGCAAGTCCATGTACATCGAGAGAAGATAGCAGTTATAGTCGGTAAAAATAATCCTTTTAAAGAAAGCCTAACTACTAAGAAATTTGCGAAGATTTTTAGAGGAGAAATTACGGACTGGTCTCAATTAGGGGGTCCTGATGGTAAAATTCGCTTCATTGACCGTCCTACAACAAGCGAGGTTAGAGAGGCTTTTCGCAATTATCCTATTTTTAAAACCGCTAAATTTGGTACGGGATCTACAGTTGTTCCATTGAGCGAAGATAGTACTCCTGAAATAGTTAAGCAGTTAGGGAAGGACGGTATCAGCTATGTCTTAGCTAATCAAGTACCAAAATTGCAAGGTGTGCGTGCCCTACAGATGAATCATATTTTACCAGATGATCCGAGGTATCCATTCTCCCTGGCGTCTGTGTACGTTTACAAGAAGAATCCAGATCCTAATGTGAGCAATTTTCTTGGATTTTCAATTGCTACAAAGGGACAGCACGCAGTAGCAGAAGTTCTCTCTACTGAAGCTACCGCTCTCGCCTCTGGGAAACTTCAGCCAGTCGCCACATCTACAAATAGCCCAAGCACTAATGCTTCGTCAGGTGCTAAGGAAACAAATACTTCAAAAGAAACTAGTGCTAAGACTTCATCCAACGCTCAAGAGGCTAACTTAGCTGCGGGTTCTCATCCTTCTAATAACCAAAGCTTCGTCAATTTTCGTAAAAATATTAACACAGAACAACTTTTGTGGTTGTTATTACCTTTATTTGCTTTCACAGGATTCTTATTATGGTGGTTCAGAGGAAGACGTTCGGCAGAGACTAGAACTGAGGCCTTGCTGCAATTAGCTGCTAATATACCCTTGAAAGAAGTTTCTACAACTCATATCTCATCTGGTGTAAGCAAGACTGAGCAGCAAAAGCCACGTGATTTAGTAGACAAACAGCTACACACAACAAATGTATCGAATAGGGTAGAAGATCTGACCCCCGATGGAGATGTCCTAGCAGTAGACAATTCTTCACCGCTTTGGCTGAAATTTTTCAATGGAGGCGCAGACAAACAAGAGACTAATAATATTACAGACAGAAAAGACTTAAGGTCAAACGAAGTTTTGGCAGATGAACACCCAGAAGCTCCTCAAATTGCAGAGCAGTCTTTTAAGCAGACGACGAATGTTCCGCAAACTCTTTTAGATTTAGAAGCACCAGTGACGGTTGTTAATTCTAAATATCCTGATCTGCCCGATATGCCAATAATTACATCACAAGCAATTCCCAAACAATCAGATCAGGAGTTACAACCAAAGGCGACTGAAGTGCAAGCTTCATCAGACAATCCGAGTGTTGTCTTAAATATGGTAGGTGATACAGATCAATCTACCGCTGAGACGACAGAAACCAAAACTGAAGAAATTTCTCAAAACCAAGAACAGACGATTGAATCAGCATCTACTTCAACAGTTGTTACAGGTAGTACATCAGAGCCAATTGATAGCGCGCAAGCATCAAATAACACTACAGGCACGACAGAATCTATAGTGGAGCAACCAACAACTCACGAGCTAGAAGCAAAATCCAAAAGTCATATTGTCCTCGAGTCTCGTACACCCAAGTGGGGTTATGCTTGTTGGGAAGTTTCTGAGTCTCAGAAGCAAGCGCTTCGACAGCAAGGTGCTTCTCAATTGGTACTGCGACTTTATGACGTTACTGATATTGACTTGAGTTATCAGAATCCTAAATTAATACAGCAGTATGAATGTGAGGAGATGATACATGATAGGTATGTTGCTATACCCGCGAGCGATCGCGACTATATCGCTGAAATTGGTTATATAACTAATGACAAACGTTGGTTATTACTAGCTCGTTCAGAGATTGTCCGAGTTTTTGATCGTCCTGATCCCAATTTCTGGTTTGTAGCAGATGCTGAATTAATTATACACGGAGCAGCAGAGCCAGGTTCACAAGTTGCGATTGATGGTGATTTCATCAAAGTTAGACCCGATGGTACTTTTCACCTACGTATCCCCTTTAAAGATAAGTTGATGAACTATGCGATGACAGCTGTTGCTGCTAATGGGGAAAACACTAAAACCATCCAAATGAATTTTTCTCAGGAAAATTCTGATGGAAAATAGGGTGTAGGGGTTATCAGTGAACAGTGAACAGTAAACAGTTATCAGTTCTCAAGGGTGGGGGACATAAACCCAGAGATAAACACACTATTCTTGACTGATAACTGATAACTGACGACTGATAACTGTTAATAACCCCCCTATTCCTCTAAAGGAAAAGTATGACCAGCTAAGTAAGCTTCAAAGTTATTTTGGAAATATAGCCATGAAGTCATATCTTCTAGATCAAGCAAACTCTCAGGAGCGTTTCTATATAATGGAATGCGATTATTGATTTCATCTTGAAATAGTTGCGGTAACTCAGAAAAACCATTGACTTTGCAACCATAAGCGCTGTAGATGAGATGACCTTGGGTAGAACCCATTTTCATCCAAGGAAGCCATGAACCAATTCTATCCCAGGTCAGCTGAAGTTGTGAAACTGAAAGGACTTCTGGATTCAATAAATCTGCAGTTGGGACAGTTAGTTTAAATAACTCCGCCGCTTGATAAATAGGTTGTGGACTATACTGAGCAAACTTAGGATCTTCTGCTAAAGGATTAGGGTAAGTGGGAAATATATCAAAGACAAAAGTTGTTCGTTCTCCCTCTACTGGTGCTGGAAACTTACCTTTAAAGTGTCCTTGTACTGGATTATTAGCAACATGCATGACTGGAACTGTTTCCCCTATCCAAGGATTCTCCCACCTGTGCAATATTTGACCAGTGTTTGGATCAAGATAATAAGTTAGTTCTCTGGAGGTAAAATCCCACTCATCTTCTTTTACGAGAATACATCTACTAACACTCATCCCTAATATTTTGAATAGTATTTTTTTCTTCTCACCAGGGATAAACGCATAGATTGAACCTGTCCATGTTAGGAAGGTGGACTGGGTAGGATCGAGGGAAGAACGAGTTTTTACCCAGTGCTTAGCATCAAATTCTTGAATTTGGGCAACCATTTACAGCACCTTAATTATTTGATTGGAGTTGTTGCTGTGCCATTCGCACGCGGGTGCAAACTGCCAAATCTGTATCTGTTTGGGTTATTTGTTCTAGCTGGGTTAAAATTTGCGGTAATAACCTAGGCTGAGCAAGAGCCAAGGCTTCCAAACCTGTGACAGCAGCATAGCGTACTACCCACTCTGTATCTTCGCTAACCAGCATTAAAGCTTCTAAAGCTTGTAATTGAGCTGATTCTATTTGTTCTGATGATAATTGATCCCAACGTATAGTACCTAATCCCCTTGCTGCAGCTCGCCTGACACTTAGAGAAAAATCTGTTTTTGCTGCATCTAATAAGGTATTGAGTGCGCGTGGATCACCTATTCCTGCTAAAGCACGAATTGCCCAGGCTCTGGCTCCATAATTGTAATTATCAATGAGTTCCAGTAAGTGTTGTACACTAGCTTCCCCAAGTTGCACCAGTCCCTCAACTGCTGCTACGGCTGCTCCTGGATTATTATAATTCAACGCTGCTATTAAAGTGGGAATGGCTTCTTTTAATTGAGCTTCAGCTAACTTCTCAACTGCTTCTAATAAGCGAGCTGAGGAATCTGCCTCTTCAACAGCACGAATCAGTTTTTGCGCATCAGTAATCATAGGGCATGGGGCATGGGGCATGGGGCACGGGGCATGGGGCATGGGGCATGGGGCATGGGGCATAGCCGGTTTGACTAATTATTGCTCCTCTGCTCAAGAGCTCCCCTGCTCAGAGATCTCTACAAAAGAGAATCCATTAAATTCATGATTTTAATGGTAGCTGCTGATAAAGTCGCAGACTCAGTTTTTTTCACTTGATGTTCAAGTAATCCTTTTAGAGCGATGAGTTTTAAGCTGTTTTCAGCGAGGGTTTGTGCGATCGCCTCTGCTGATTCAAAATAACCGATTGCTCCCAAATCAGCAAGAGCGGCGCGACGCAGTTGTAAGTTGTCTCCAGACAAAGCTTGTACCAATCGCTCTCCATAAATTGATTCTTGGGTTAATTGATACATAGCTCGTGCTGCTGCGTATTGCACTCGTTCTATGGAATGATCAAGAAACGGCTGAACCAAAGGTATACTCTCAGTTGCTTGGAGGGTTCCCAATGCTTCTAACACAGAATCATAAGGCTGGGAGAAGTCTGACTGCTTGAGTACTAATTTTTCCGTGTCCAAACCTTCTGCCAATAACCTGTTCAGATCTGGGATACAACTTGGATTACCTAACATCTCTAAAGACTGTGCTGCGGCTTCCCGCACATAAAAATCCGAACAGTCTAAACACTTTATTAATGCTGGTAGTGCGTTTTGTGCTCCGAGTTTACCTAGTGCTCTGGCTGCATTCCTTCTTAAAGGATATCCGCCTTCTGGAGTTCGATCAGCTTCATCATCCAATGCCTTGATGAGCCCTTCTATTGCAGCCTCTTCACGTACACGAAATCTACCCAACCACCAAGCAGCATAAAAGCGCAAACCTAAATCTGCACTTTCAAGATTGGCTATTGCCTGTTCAACTGTTAGGGATTCACCTCCAATTGGTTGGGGTTCCTCTTGTAATGATGAGGATATAAAATTTTCTGACCTAGAATTCCACATAAGAAGCTTTGTTAAAAGGAATTCGTAATTTGTAATTAATTTAACGATAATTACAAATTACGAATGAGTAATTATTATTTAGACGTTTTGAATTGATTAATTCTGGGTACAAGCCCCCACTGACCAATTCAAAATAGAAGAAATAATTTTGAATTTTGAATTTTGAATTTTGAATTGTTTTGACGTTCTGGAGGAGTGTTAACCTTCTGCTGTAGGTTCGGGATTTAAAGCTTGAATGTTAACGATTCTACCACCCAAACGGGTAATTCTTTGCATTTCTTGATTCATCCGGTTATATGGAACCGTGATAAAAACACTGCCACTATTACGAATTTGATAATCTGTGTTTTCTGTTTCTTCGTTTTGACGCAATCCAGAAACTTCGTAACGAAAGAAACGATTTGAAGATTTTCCACCTATTAGTTGACTCAGCATAATTTACATTCCCAATTTCAATTTCACATTTTTCATTGATCAAACTTAATTCGCAATTGGTAATCCACAGTTTTCTTTTCGTGGTTGAAAACTTAGAATTACAAATTACGAATTAATAAATTAATTATTGCGTAGTTTGTGCTGGATCTTTTGTCACGAGTGACAAGATACTAATCCCTAGAGTGGTGTAACACTTGCTATTTTACCACCTTGCTTGAGAACTGATTGGAAGTAAGGGGATAATTCTTCATAAGGGATAACAACAGCTTGGTTGGTACGGCGGACTTTAGGATAACCTCGACCAACACCACCTGCAACTTCAACGCGGAAAAGTCTACCTTCTTTTCCATAGGCTGCTCCTCCACCAAAACCGGTGCTGGGAGTTACACCTTTTCTAGAAGGAAGATAAGCAAATCCATCGTTGCTTCCAGAAGGACTAACAACTGTAGAAGCACTATTGCGAGCTAATTCTTCAGCTAGGTGAGAGTAATTGCCTTGCAATTGAGCGCGATCGCTGTTAGCATAGCCGCGATAAAGTTTGAATATCCGGCTAAATCCAACAGTTTTTTGCCCTTTTTGGGTTTCAAAGCCACGATAGTAAGGTACAATGTTTTCGCCAAAGCTTGCTTGATACTCAGGCGAATCAATGTATGAATCAATGTCAGCATCGTACCCTTTGTTTTGGTACAAGTCTAAGTGATAAACCACTTCTGACTCGTCATAGGGAGCACGACCCAACAAATGTTTATAGTTTAGTTCAATAACTCTGGTTTGGAAATTGTTGTAGAAAAACTTGGACTTGTAAAGTTCTGACTTAGCTACTTGACGCACGAACTCTTGAACTGTAATCTTGCGATCAGTAAGAAGAGATTCAGCAGTTGTAAGCCGTTCAGACTGTAGCAAATAATCGTTGCCCAATAGGTGTCTATAAACAGCAGAAATTACCAAAGCAATTTCTTCTTTAGTTGCTTGTGCGCGCAACTCTAAGGGTGCTGTTTCATCAAATGCTGATGTTCCTAGGCGAGATGCTGCCGTTGTTATAGCCATTTTTTAGTAACTCTCGTTTCTAGCAATTGTTCATTGTTGGTAGGGAATTTTTGCTTGTTTTTGCTTTCTTCCCAACAAACATTATTTTATAAGAAAAATGCAGAGAACTTTTCAGGAGTAAGACATTTATTATGTCCCAATTCATTTCTTTCGGCAAGAGCAAGAAATCATTAGGCTTTGATGGTCAACGTATCGAGTTGCGCCCACACATAAACAGGGATATTACGGCCCGGAAGTCGTAAATTACCCTGTTTGTTTATAGCAGCGAAGTATTAGACTGAAGTGATGCTGAGAACTTTACTGCCTTTGCGATTTAGCTGTTGCAGCTTACTAGACAATTGCTCATAAGGCACAAGCAACTCTGTTGTACTTTGGCGTACGACTGATGAGTTTGGAGAAGCTGCTTGCACAATTCTAATTCTGTACGTATCTCCTCGCTTACCGCTAGCTACGCCCGTTAAGGCTTTTGAAGATGCTGGGTAAATTGGCGAGGCGATGTTTTTAGCTAGTTCCCTAGTAAGCACTCCTCCCTTTTGCGCGGGAGTTCTATCACTGCTAGCATAACCTCGGTATAGCTGGAATATTCGGTTATAGGTAACATTTTTTTGCCCTAGTTGACTTTTAAACCCCCGATAGTAGGGTACAATGTTTTCACCAAAGTTATCTCTATACTCTTGGGAGTCAATGTAGGAATTTATTTCGGCTTCATAACCTTGGGAGTTGTAGAGATCGACATGGTAAGCAATCTCCGATTCATCGTTAGGCGCGCGCCCTAATAAGTGCTTATAATTTAGCTCAATAAATCGATTTTGTGAATTTCTATAGAAAAACTTATCTCGATATAACTCCGACTGAGCGAGCGCTAGTACAAAACCTCGTACAGTGATTTGCCCTTGACGTAGTAGAGATTCCGCGCTGGTGAGACGCTGTGAATCGAGGACATACTCATTACCAAAAACTTGACGATAGGCTGAGCGAATAACGATTTCTACATCTTCGTCTATCCTATCGCTGCGTAGTTCCACGCGTAACGAGTCTTCAAAACCTTTAGTTACCATATTCTTCCCTCCCTTATTGTTTGCAAATTCGAAAATTTTTTTGCAACTTTTTATTAAGAAACATGAAAACTAAACTGCCCGAAGAGGTAAGCAACTCTCACTACTTAATCCAGTCACAAGAGCTGATTCCCTCTCCGGGCTAAAATTAACTCTCTAGCTTAGAGTATTGATCGCGTAATCGATGTAAGAATTAGCTTCAACAGCTGGATCACCGCTTAAACCGTGGTTAGCTTTGATGTACTTGAGTGCTTCAACGTACCAGCTATTAGACAATTCAAAAGTGCGGTTGATTTCAGCCAAGCCGGAAATCAAATAATCGTCCATTGGACCTGTACCACCAACAACCAAGCAGTAGGTGATCATCCGTAGGTAGTAGCCGACGTCCCGTACACACTTTGCTTTACCAGTGCTGGTAGAAGCATAGTTGGGTCCTTGCATTTGGGTGGTGTATGGGAATTTTTGGTAAACCGCATTAGCTGCACCATCTGCCAAGCGTTGAGCATTAGCAGTTAAAGATTTTGCAGCTTCTAGGCTAGCGGATGCCTGACGGAAGCGACCAAAGGCAGTCTGAACTTCTGTGCTGGAGAGAAAACGACCTTGAGAATCTGCAGCAGCAACTGCTTCGGTTAGGGGGGTTTTCATTGGTTTGGTATCTCCCTTTTTACAAATTTTTGGTTGATATTTGTTTTGCTTAGCTGACGGTTGTCAGTTGATCGTAGTAACTTTCAGGCTTATGCTACTGCTCCAGCAGCACGGTCAAAGTAGCTAGCTACTTCAGCTGCGATAGCGCTGCAATCGCCTCTGGTGATTCCGTTGGGATCGTTAACGATGGCAAGAGCTGCGTCTTTCATCTTTTGAACGCCAGTTGCTACGGAAGCACCGGGGGTTCCTAGCGCCAAGTAGGTTTCGCGCAGACCGTTTAAGCAGCGATCATCAAGAACGCTTGCGTCACCAGTGAAGATAGCGTAGGTAACGTAGCGCAGGATGATTTCCATATCGCGTAGGCAAGCAGCCATACGACGGTTGGTGTAAGCATTACCACCAGGAGCGATTAGCTGGGGTTGTTCAGCAAACAACTCACGTGCAGCGTTAGCAACGATTGTGGAAGCGTTGCTTGTAATGCGGTTAACGGTATCCATACGCTTGTTGCCTTCTTTGACCATGTTGGTCAAAGCATCTAGCTGGGCGCCGCTGAGATATTCGCCGCGTGCATCAGCTTGGGATACTACTTTTGCAAATGCATCTAACATCGATTAAATCTCCTAACTTGCTTGCTTAAGAATCGTTTCGACTCAAAACTGAAGGGTTCAGTTTTTTGATGTCAGACTGCCTGAGCAGTTGGGAAAGGTTTAAAACAGACATCGGTATAAGTCTAAGCTTTCCTGGCTTCCAGATTAAAACTTTTGTTACAAAACTTTATCTGATTCTTAGAAACCCGAAAATCTCGTTAATACAGGACTTTGTGTACCTCACTCTGTTGTTTTTCCCTTCCAAATTATTTTTATACTATGTCGGGGTCTTTTGTTTTATTACAAATTATTATTTTGTGTTGTTATATATTTTGCAAAAATTAAGGTTGGTGTCTCCAATTTTATGATATGCAAACAAAAGCCTGCTCAAGCAGGCTCATTTTAAAGACTAGTTTTGCAGTTAAAAAGCACTTAAATGTTGTAAAAACAACATTTAAATTAAGTAATAATACTTATTTTTTATTCTGACTCCTGACTCCTGACTCCTGAATTCTTCTTTACAAAACCTCCCAAGCTTCTCCCTTGTAACCATATTGGAAAATTTCTGGATGGAGAATATCTGCCAAAATTTCTACTGACTCTACTAACCGAGGCCCAGGACGATTAAAGTAGGAATTGCCATCTGTTATGTAAACTCTGCCACTTTGATGAGCATGAAGTTTTTGCCATTCTGGAAGATGAATTAACTTTTGAGCCTCTTGGCGCGTCCTATTTAAATCGAAGCCGCAGGGCATAAAAATCATCACATCCGGATTGGTTGCTAGTAATGTTTCCCACTTTAAAGTTACAGAAGGTTGACCTGTCGAGCCAAATAATGGATTTCCTCCTGCCAGAGAGACTAATTCTGGAATCCAGTTTGCAGCAACCATTATTGGATCAGTCCACTCAATAGAGACAACTGTAGGTATATGTTCTGTTTTCGAGAGTCCTTGTGTTTTCTGGTTGACAATTTTGACACGCGCTTCTAAGTTTTCTAAGAGATTTTGCGAGTTTACTTTGAAAATATTAGCAACTCGCTCAACATCAGCCCAGACATCTTGAAGAACGTTAGGTTGTAAAGAAATAATTTGCGGTGAGCTATTGGTAAGGCTGTTAACTGCATTTTCTACTTCTTGTAAACTAATAGCACAGACGTCACACTGATCTTGAGTAACAATATGAGTAGGCTGTAATTCTTCTAAAACATCAGTTTTGATTTGATAGATACTGAGAGCGGATTGCACCAAGTTTTGAACTTTGTCGTGAATTTCATCACTGGGAGCATTAGTGTTTATACGTGCTTGGGTACAAATTGGACGGTCTAGAATTGTTGGGGGATAGTCACATTCGTGCGATCGCCCAACAATTGCATCTGCCAAACCCAAAGCCGCTAAAATCTCCGTTCCACTGGGTATCAAAGAGACGATTCTCAAGCTACTATCTGTCATTGCTCCATCTCCATAACAGCCACTACAAGTTTAATGTATGCAAACTTCAATAATTGATTTATCTTTCTATAGGTTTAGTTTATAGATATGATTGGGCAGATTTTATCCTAGTCAAGATAGAACTAATAAGACTGACATAAAAATTAAAATTAAAAATTGGGATACTCGCACTTCATCCATAAACAGGTAAGATAATCTCAAATTCTGTCCCTTGTCCTACTTGAGAAACAACGTTAATTTCTCCGTTATGACTTGAAATAATAGAATAAGCTATCGCCAGTCCTAACCCCTTTCCTTTTCCTACAGGTTTTGTTGTGAAGAAAGGATCAAATATTTGTTTTTGTATTTCCTCGGGAATTCCAACTCCATTATCGATAATACGAATGCTTACACTAGGAGTTAAAGAGTTAATTAATCCAGTAATAATTCTAATGCTACGAGTTGATTTGTCTACTTCATCTAAAGCATCAATAGCGTTATTTAAAATCATCATGATTACTTGATTTATTTGTTTTGCATGACAAATCACTCGTGGAAGATCAGCATAGTCTTTGATAATTTGAATTTTACTAAGTCGGTGTTGTAGAATCAAGAGCGTATTTTCAATACCTTCATGGATATTTACAGCTTTGAGATCTGCTTCATCTAGACGGGCAAACTTTCGTAGAGATAAGACAATATCGTGAATACGCTGGCTACCTTGCTCCATTGAATTCAAAAGATTTGGGAGGTCTCTTATAACGTAATCCAAATCAGTAAACTGCAGATAAGTTTGAATTGTGTTTGTTTCTTCCGGGTATTCCTGTTGATAGACACTAATGCAATCTAATAAGCATTGGAAATGCTCTTTAAGATAACTAATATTACCGTAAACAAAACTAATTGGGTTATTAATTTCATGAGCAATACCAGCAACCATTTGACCTAAACTTGACATTTTCTCAGATTGAATTAATTGTGCTTGAGTTTCTCGTAATTCTCGAAGAGTCTGGGACAATTGCTGATTTTTTTTATGGAGTTCTTGGGTACGATGCTCTACTTTTTGCTCCAGAGTATTGTAGAGTAGGGCGTTTTCTAGAGAAATTGCTGCTTGGGTAGTTAATAGCTGTAATACAGCTAGGCGATCGCCTACAAATGCACCGATTGTTACCTTATTTTCCAAGTACAAAATACCCAATAGCTGTCCTTGATTGCTAATAGGCATACACAGAATGCTCTTAGGTTGATGCTGATGTATATATTCCCCAATTAAATTAGATAAATCGGTTGTGGAATCATCAATTACAACTGTTTCCAGAGTGTTTTTTACGTACTGGATTAAGTTGATTGGAAGCTCAGGATGATTATCTAGAGGTTCTGTTTGCAATATAGTACCTTCTAGATTGGTAATTGCCCGTACTTGCCATGAGTCATTTTGAAATAAAATTAAAACACATCGATCAGCTCCGGCATTTTCTAAAATAATCTCAGTTAAGATCTTGATCAGCTCATTTAACTCAATTGCAGTTGAGATTGCTTGGGAGGCTTTAAAAACAGCCTCAAAGTCCAAAATGGAAGTGCTAGTACTAGAAGAACTTGAGATATAAGTTGATGAATCAACACAAGTACTACAAGTCACATTCTTATTAGCTATTTTCTGCTGCAAAATAACCCGTAAAAGTTCTGGATAGCGTTGTTCTAAGTCTTCTACTTTGGTTTTCGCTCCCCAACGAGCATAAGAGTAATAAGCTTCTTCCATGTATGCCTGGGCAAGTTTTTCTTTACGCCAGTCGAGGTAGAATTTAGCTGTTAGCTCATTGCCAAGAGCAGCTTCTTGAATATAGCCATTTTCTTTAGCTCCAGAAATAGCACAATCATAAAATTCAATTGCTGCTATTTTTTCTCCTAAAACCCGGTTTTTTTCTGCCTCGACTAACTGAAAGCGATGTAGATTGTTCATAGGAGCATAATTTGCCCACTGTTGCATGATGTCCTGATTTTCTGCTACCTTTTGTAAAATCCTCTGTTGTTCTTCAGTTGATGACTGAGGGAACAAAGCGAGTTGCAGTAACGAATCATAAAAGTTCATGACTGGTACATTGGCTAAAGCATATCCTGCATGGGAATATTGTTTTGCTTTAACAGCATATTCCGCTCCCAAATCCAGTTTTTGAAACAGATAACAAAGCATTAATTTATTGACAAAGAAATGCCATAAAAAAGTGCCATCATGAGTTTGCTTCTGGAACTCCAGCATTGAGGTTTCATCGTCGGTTGTATTACCTAATTCCCAAGGGTTGGTTTTCGACTCAATTAAATTCAAGACTACTTGGTAATAAACACTATTGTCGTTGAGTGCAGTTTTATGGTTAATTTTTTTTAGTACTGCCCTATAAATCGCAAATTCATCAGCTAGTTTGGATAATTCTTGACTAGTAAGGTAGGCATACAAGCAATAAATGTGAGCAGCATAACCAGCATAAGACAAATCACCAGTCTCTAGCCCAATAGTATAGGCTTGTAGTAATGGCTTGAGAGTTGCTGTTAAAGGTTCTTTCCAATGGATGATAAAAAGATGAACGATAGCGATGACTAATGCTTGATACTGCCGATCTTGAAACTTGGACAGCAGTTGCAAGGCTAACTTACCGAATTCATAACCTGTTGGGATGCTGTTAACTTGACCACAAAGCATGAGTCCGTAACCTGCGTAAGCCAGAGCGGAAGCAGGAGTATTTCCATATTTTATAGAAAGAAAAACTTTTTTTAGCACTACCAGGCGATGGAGTTTAGGTTTTCCCAGATACGCAGGAGTTGTTACTTTCAATAAAACACGCAAAGCTGCACGCAATTCAGGATTCTGCATTTCTGGTAAATCAATTAATTCAGCAATTGTTTTGCCACTCAAGATAGCTTGAGTCTCTTGCAAAGCGAGAACAAAATCTTCATCGGTAGGTTCTTTTGGAAACTCAATGCCAATAGAGTGCAAAAATTGCATTGCTGTATCAATAGCTACTAGTAATTTTCCTTGGGTTGTGTAAGTTTCAATTTTGACCTCATACATTTTGGCTGTATCTATTACAGCTTTTGCATTTCGCAAAATCTCCTGAGCAAAGTCTTCCATTCTGTCAAGTTTGCCACATAGATAGCTTGCTTCAGTTGCTTCGTTATACAAGGCAATTGTTAGATCGTAATCATATTCCCAAGGGTTCGACGGTAATAAATGGATACCTATGTTAAGATAAGTAAGGGCTGAACTATAGGCGGTTGAGGCTTTTGCCTTCTTTCCAGCAATGAGATTTAAGCGCGCGAGTTCATAACGTTCTCTAGGTTGATGGAATTGTTCAATCCCAATATTTAGCTGATTAGCGATCGCAAAAATCTGATTCTCGAGTTCAGCTTCAGGAGTATTTTGCCAGAGCAAGCGCCCAATTGTGACATGAGTTGTCTGCTTGTGTTCTTCGGGAATGAGTGAGTAAGCTGCTTGTTGGACGCGATCGTGGAGAAATTTATATTCTACGGAATGAGTAATTTCCTGAGCAGTCGCTTGGTTTTCCTGATTGACATAAAACTTATAAATTTCACTTTGTGGTACAATTAAGCCTTCTTGTAATGCTTGCCACAATGCAACAGCAGCTTCAGCTTGGGATTGTTTACTAACAATTGCCAGGGTATGCAAATCAAACTGATTACCAATACAAGCTGCTAGTTTTAGAACTTCCTGTGTTACTGGTGTCAGTTTCTGCAACTGTTGCGCCATAAATTCTACAATATCATCTGTCAGCACCAGTTGCTTTATTTGGGCAATATCACACTGCCAATGCCGCACTTCCAAGTTAAAATGAATATAATTATCCTCGTACAGTGTCTTGAGAAACTGGGTAGTGAAGAAAGGATTCCCTTTAGTTTTTTGATACAGCAGTTGCACTAATGGCTGTGCTAGTTCTAGTTGGCAATGGAGGGTATCTGCTACCAAATGGTTGAGACTGACTTCACTCAACGGACTGAGTAAGATTTTGTGAACGTTTTTCCCTGCATTAGCTATCTCATCTAATGTCAACATTAAGGGATGTCCCGGAAAAACTTCGTTATCACGGTACGCCCCAATTATTAATAGGTAGCCCTTGTACGACTGATTAATAAGCAGTTGCATGAGCTTCAAAGAAGCTGAATCTGCCCACTGTAAATCATCCAAAAATATGACTAACGGATGCTCCTGTGTAGTGAAAATTTGAATGAATTTCTCAAATAAGAGATTAAAGCGGTTTTGCGCCGCTATTCCAGATAGTTCTATAGGTTCTGGCTGAGAACCAATTATTCGTTCTAATTCTGGGATAACTTGAATAATAACTTGGGCATTTTCACCTAAAGCCCTTAAGATTTTATCTCGCCATTCTTGTAATTTAGTATCGTTTTCACTCAATAATTGCCCCATCAAATCGCGGAATGCTTGTACAAAGGCAGAAAAAGGAATATAGCGATTAAATTGATCATATTTCCCTTTGATAAAATAACCAGACTGCTTAACAATTGGTTTATGAACTTCGTTAACTACAGCAGTTTTACCAATACCAGAAAAACCTGCAACTAACATTAATTCAGTGTGTCCTTGTGCAACGCGTTCAAAGACTGCTAATAGTTGGGTTACCTCTGCTTCTCTACCGTATAATTTCTCTGGAATGACAAAGCGATCGCTCACATCCCTTTGTCTAATATCAAAAGCTTCTATTATCCCTTTTGTCTCTAATTGATTGAGACAAATTTCTAAATCATATTTCAGCCCTGATGCACTCTGATAACGGTGTTCAGCATTCTTTGCCATTAATTTCATGACTATATCTGACAAAGTTGTGGGCATTTCTGGATTTAACTCTTGTAAGATTGGGGGTTTTTGGGCAATATGACCATGAATTATCTCCATTGCTTCCTTTGCCTCAAATGGCAACTTTCCAGTCAGTAATTCATAAAAACTTACTCCTAACGAATAAAAGTCACTACGGTAATCTATCCCTCGATTCATACGACCAGTTTGTTCTGGTGAAATGTAAGCTAATGTGCCTTCTAATATATTAGGATTTATTAATGTTTGTATTTCTTTGGGTAGTAGAGATGCAATACTAAAGTCTATTAGTTTAATCTCTTTTGTTGCGGGATTAATTAAAATATTGCTAGGCTTAATATCTTTATGAATAATGTGATTGCGGTATAGTATCTCTAGGGCATCGCATAAAGCGATCGCAATGGGTAAAAATTCTTTTAGGAGAGACACGATACATCCCCTATCTACACCCACAAAATAATTCTTTAGGGAAATTCCTCCAAAATCTTCCATTACTAAGCCATAGCCGTTTTGGTAGGCTTCTAGGCTATAGGTTTGAATGATGAGGGGTGAGCGGAGATTTTTGGTAATGGTATACTGATTCCGAAATTGCACCAGTTCCCTAAAACTGGGATAAGGGCTCTTTAGTAGCTTAATCACTACAGCTAATGAGTCATCCTCTCGATACCCTCTGTAAACAAGGGTTCTGAAGCCATTGTAGAGTTGTTCACATACTTGATACCCGGCAATATTCACTGGACTCATTGTTTTACCACTAAATCTTTAAATCGTATTTATCTTAATTATTCCCAAACCAGTGATAAAATTCTCTCCTAGTACACTGCGGCGTGAACAAGCTCTCAACCCTAAATCAATGGCATGCTTGCTGGGCAAGAATTACAAGTTCGTTACACTCCTATTGTATCAATATTTTTTTAATGTAATTAATTCTCTGGCAGTTCCCCATGTCCGTAGTTACCCGTTCCCTCTTTGTCATCGTTCTTTAACTTTTTTATCATTCTCACATGGCGAATACCTGCTTCTTCAAAGATTTCTCCCTGTTCCTGAAAACCTAACTTTTCATGTAAACTTTTAATATACTCCTGAGCATGAAGCTCGACTTGTGAAATATCTCTGTCTGCTATAATTTTTAAAGCTTTTTCCATAATTTGTTTACCTATATTATGTCCTCTTGCTATAGGTAAAACAGCCAGCCTTTCTATCTTCGCTGTCTTATCGTTTAAATATCTAATTCTAGCAGTACCGATGTATTCGCTACTTGTACAAGCAATCAACTGCTGGCAAATTTCATCTAAGCCATCAAAATCTGACGCTGGATCTACACCTTGTTCTTTCTGGAAAACAGATTCTCTGATTATGCGAATTGCTCTTAATTCTTCAGGTGAAGTAGCGATCTTAATAACTACATTATCCATTAAATTTCCCTCAATACAAGGAGATTGCACACAGTAAAAACAATTCAAAATTCAAAATTTAAAATTCAAAATTACAATCAGTGGGGGCTTGAAACCCGTCACCTAGAAGCACCACTGATTTTTTAAATCAGTGGGGGCAAGGAAGCAGAATTAATTAATTCAAAATTTTTTTCTTTTTGAATTTTGAATTTTGCATTCAAAAAATAGTTGATTTTCTCTTAGGTAGTTTCGGAAAAATCAGTTGATTTTTGAACGATACGTAGGGTGGGCAGTGCCTACCAAAATTCTTCAGGGGTTAAACGAGTGATCGGAGTTGTTCCAATCAAATCGCGCTCAAGGCTAGGATCTTGCTAAAGTGCATCTTATCACATCCAGTTCTTCACAGTTCGTCGTTCTGTGGATTCAATATTTGTGTTGAGGGCGGTAACTCAGATCTTGCACCTTTAAATATAAATACTGAATTAACGCCACAAAAGTATCAAAAATTGAACCATAAAACATTCGTTTCCATTCCTCTTCCAGAGGAATTTAGCTCTTAGACAGGGATTTATAATCCCTGGCTGATTTAAATGCAGTCACACAATCAGTATCGTCGCGGCAGCATTTATATTTATCATTTTATTGGTGCAAGATATGAGGTAATCAATACTGCGTAGGTTAAGAGCCGGGAAATATATTTCCCGGCTCAAAGCCCAAACCCATTTTAATGGATTAAAAGATTACCCATTGAGCTAAAAGCTCAATGCCAGCTAAAGCACCCGAACTTTAGTTCAAGGAGAATTTTCAGGCAAAACCTACGCAATATCGGGGCGGTAAGCTTCGGTTATAAAGACAGCCAGAGAACCGTTAATCTATTTGTTTAAGAAATAAAAATTTTAGGTGAGACATTTTGATTGAGTCTCAATAAAAATGAACACATTAGAACTTAAAGATGTTCTAGATAACTTCGTTTTTAACGGTTTTACAATGTTAAAAAATATTTCGATATAGCATCAATCTAAGTTTAAAATTAAGGTTATAAATATCAAATGTCATGTATAATAAACTGGTTGAATAAACAACCACACTACTTGAGTTCAAGACACGCTTTGTAACCTATGGTCAATCTCGAATCTGCTAGCAAATTTGATAGTTTTATTCTTCCTCCTGTGATGAGGGAGTTATTTGATCAAACAGGGTTTTTCAATTTTGGCTATTGGCTCTCAGATACTAAAAGTGCAAGAGAAGCTAGCGAAAATTTAATGGAAAAGCTTTTAGCATTTATTCCTGAAAAAAAGGGAACAATCCTTGATGTAGCTTGTGGTTTGGGAGGAACTACTAATTATCTCTTGAAGTATTACTCCCCGCTTGATATTGTGGGAATCAATATTTCCGCAAAACAATTAGAAAAATGCAGAGATAATGCACCAGGCTGTAAATTTATTGCCATGGATGCTGCCCAAATGGAGTTTGAAGATAATTCTTTTGACAACATTATTTGCGTTGAAGCAGCTTTTCACTTTTATACAAGGGAAAATTTTCTACAAGAGGCTTGGCGTGTACTAAAGCCTGGAGGTTATTTAGTTCTGTCCGACATTATTTTTCCAAATATGGAGGCACCAAATGATTGGATGATACCTAGCCAAAACGATGTTAAAGATATTGACGAATATAAGGCTCTCTATCTAAAGGCAGGATTTGAGGAAGTAGAACTTTTAGACTCGACACATCAGTCTTGGATAGAATTCCATCGACATGTGAAAACTTGGAATTTGCAAAATTATCCGGATCAAGTCACTGAGAGTCACGTCCAAGAACTAGATGAAAGGCTAAATTGGGGAGTACTTTATCCTTTGGTTTCAGCAAGAAAGATATAGAGCCTTCAATTTGATATCTTGCACCTGCATTAGTTTTGTAAACCATTCAGAAAATTAAACCAGAATACAAAAAAGTGGTAGGAATGAAAATGAAACACCTACCACTTAAAATTTTTATTCTTCTATTCTCGTGACAACAAATTTTCGAGTAGCTCGCTGACTTTATCTTCAGATAGAAGTTGGACTTTCAAAGATATTTCTTCCTCATTTGTGTCTGTAAATTTAGGAATACTTTGGCTAGCCTTGTTCTGAAGTTTATTGTTTGTAATTGTATTCACTAGTTTAGCTATAGTGGAGTTATCAAAAACTATATCCGGTGTTATAGCTATCCCCAGAGTTTCACGGATCCGTGATACAACTTGAACAATATGTAAAGAATCCCCATTGAGTTCAAAAAAGTCATCATTGACGCCCACAAGATCAATGCCTAATACTTCCTGCCAGATCTGTGCCACAACTTGCTCCAAATAATTGGAGGGAGGTGTGTACACGCCGTTGACATCTTGTCTTAGTTGTTGTGACGGACTGTCTGTTTGTAAACTGTTTATTTGCTGCAAAGATTGTAACTTTACCCATTGCTCAATTCGGGTTTGTAAATCACCAGTAGAAATAGCGATCTGTGGGGTATTGGGTACTGAAAGGATTCGATCAAAAACTTTCACACCTTCTTGGGTACTGAGGGCATATTGGGTACTCGCCCATTTATTTTTCTGATCTTGTGTGAGGGACATTTCCCATCCGTCCCAATTCACACTGCACCATGAAGCGGAATTTTGGTTGTTTTTGTGAGCAAAGGCATCCAGAAATTGGTTAGCAGCAGCATAAGCTGCAAATCGAACCCCACCTAGTATCCCAGCAAGGGAAGACATGAGTAAATAAAAATCTATTGGCTCATTTTCTAACAGTTTCTTTAAAACTTGTACGCCATAAACTTTAGGTTGAAATTGTTGTTCAGACTTGTTATGGTCTGTTTCATAGATGGCACTAAAACATTCTTGCTTAACATTGGCTGCACAGTGAATCACTCCATGAATTGCACCATAAACTTGTTTAGCTGTGTCAATAACGACTCGCATTTGCTCCTCGCTAGAAACATCTGCCTGGAAAATTTCTACTTGTGCGCCCGCTGCTTCTATTTCTTGGAATCGGGCTATCAAACGAGCAATGTCATTATCTTTAGCATGTTCGTCTAGCCATTCTTGCCATTGGGAACTTTTTGGGAAAGCTCTGGAACTGACTATCAGGAGTTTTGCTTGATAATTACTAGCCAAAAATTCGCTCAGTACCATCCCCATGTTTCCTAATCCGCCAGTTATTAGGTATACACCACCTTTTCTTAATTGCGTGGTATTATTCGTGACTTCAAGTTTGACATTTTCAAAGTTTTGAATAAGGCGATAAGCACCACGATAAGCAATTCTTGGCTCGGTTGTTGAGGCTTTCAGTTCTAAAAGCAAGCGTTCTGCCAGCTCGGAAAATGTTCGTAAAGCCTTCTTTTGGGAAGGAAAGCAAATATCTATAGCCTGAGTGCGAATATTAAGGTATTCTTGGGGAATCACTAGGCACGCCCCTAGTAGGGTACTCTTTTCTGGGCACACAGTATCAGTGCTTTCAACCGCTTGTGTCTCAGTTGCGATCGCTAAAATTTTGATCGGGCTAGTGATTTTGTATTTGTCAAGAGCCTGTGTCAGATAAAGCAGGCTGTAAAATCCTATTTCCTGAGCTTTTTCAAAGCATTCTCTGTCCGAATCCCCATCCAAAGAGCTAATAGGATCTACATTCCAGCAATGTAAAATGGCGTCAAATATACCAACTTGTTTGGTAAGCTCCCCAATCAAAATTTCATAATCTTTACTCTTACTGGGATTAATGGTATATTCACCATCTCTATCTTTAGAAAATTCCTGACCTTTGCGAATGGTAAAGATAGTACTTCCTTCTTTTTCCAATCGTGTTGCCAGCGCTTCCCCCAGTCCAGTGTTATCTATGAAAACCAAACACTTTTTCAAAGAACTAACTTGATCTGAACAAGTGGGTGTAAGACTTCTTTTCCAAGAAGGAACGTAGAACCAATCCGCTACGTCATTGGTTTTGCTGGATAAAGTTCCAGTAGATAGCAGTTGCGATCGCGTTGATTCAAACCAATAACTTTTGCGTTCAAATGGATAGGTGGGTAGAGGAATTCGATGTTTGTTGTTTCCTGACCAAAAAGCTGTCCAGTCTACTTCCACACCAGACAACCAGAGTTGACCCATCATAGTGTACAGCCAATCTGGCTTTTGTGATTGTGTGTGTGGAATCGTCGAGAGAACGTTTCTAGCAGAAGCGCTTTGCGGATGCTTGCTAATGATGTGACTGAGAGTCTCACCAGGACCAACTTCAATAAACAATCGATCAGACTTTTGGAATAATTGATCTAGTCGCTCAGTCAAAGGCACAGTGTTAAGAGTGGTGGCTTTTTCCTGTATTAACTTTCCTTGAGAATTAACTTGGATGAGCGCTTCTTCCAAAGAATAGACTCCCTCAAGAGTTGCAACCACATATTCACCAATGCTGTCACCGATCATGGCATCCGGTTTTACACCCCACGAGATCAGTAATTTGGCTAAAGCGTACTCAACCACAAACAGCGCTACTTGGATAAGACCAGTTTCCTCAACAAGATCTGTAGCAAGTTGTGTACGATCAGGGTATAACATATTATGTAAGTCAATACCCAAGCGATTTCGGAGGTATTCGCTACACCGATCTACTTCTTGACGATAACTGGGTTCAGTATCATAGAGATCTCTTCCCATGCTGACATACTGAGATTGACCGGGAAAAAGAAAAACTACAGATTGGGCTTTTGTAGGGCAGTGTTGGGAAAATTCTGGTTTGGAACTTAGATCTTCAAGTGCTTGTACAGCATCAAGTACATCGCGAGCGACAACAAAACAACGATGTTCAAAAATTCTGCGCCCATTTTGCAGGGTGAATGCAACGTCCTCCAGATTAATATCAGGATGCTGGCGCAAGTGTGCAGCCAAATTAACAACCGCAGTTTTGAGAGCGGTTTGAGTTCTGGCTGAGAGGAGCAGCAACTGGTAAGGTTTGAATGGTTGTTGAGTTGTTATGGCTTCAGGAGCCTCTTCTAACACCATATGGGCATTAGTTCCTCCTATTCCAAAGGAACTAACCCCAGCAATACGAGGTGAATGCTGCCATTCACTGAGCTGCGTATTCACATAAAAAGGGCTGTTTGCAAAATCTATTTGGGGATTGGGAGACTGAAAATGCAAAGTGGGGGGAATTTGTTTGTGCTTCAAAGCTAGTACAGTTTTGATCAAAGCTGCTACACCAGCCGCAGCCTTCAAATGTCCTAAGTTAGTCTTTAATGAGCTGATCGCGCAGTAGCCTGTTTTTGCAGTTCCACCTTGAAATGCATGAGTCAGCGCCTTTATTTCAATGGGATCCCCAAGAGGCGTTCCAGTACCATGTGCTTCAATGTAGGTGATGTCATCTGGCTCTACACCTGCTATACTTTGAGCAAGGGAAATTGCCTCTGCTTGACCTTCTATACTGGGGGCTGTATAACCTACTTTTTGGCTACCGTCGTTGTTGATGGCAGATCCTTTAATGACCGCATGAATAGTATCACCATCTTCAAGGGCATCTTGCAACCTTTTGACAACGACAATCCCAACCCCATTAGATGGTACAGTTCCCTTAGCACTCTGGTCAAACGCTCTACAATGTCCATCAGGTGACTCTACGGAACCTTCTTCATAAAGATAACCTTCTTTATTAGGCGCACTGATCGACACACCTCCTGCTAAAGCCATATCGCATTCATAGTTCAACAATGCCTGACAAGCAAGATGAACGGCTACCAGAGAAGTGGAACAGGCAGTTTGAACGGTAATGCTTGGTCCTTTTAGGTTACATTTGTAAGATACGTGAGAAGTTAAAAAATCGAGTGCGTTTCCAAAAAAGATGGGTACTGTTTTTGCAGCTTCTACAGGATCCTTGCTAGCGTTGAGTAAATGAGTCATGTAACTCAGTTCTGATGCTCCTGCGTACACCCCAATCCATCCTGGATAACGAAAAGGGTCATAACCTGCTATTTCGAGGGCTTGCCAAGCGCATTCAAGAAATATTCTCTGCTGCGGATCCATTGCCTCTGCTTCCCGAGGTGTATAACCAAAAAAGTCGGCATCAAATAAATCGATTCCGGCGATCGCACCTTTGGCTTTTACATAATTAGGATGACGAAATAACTCTGGATGAATACCAGATTCTGCCATCTCGTGGTCAGAGTAAAATGATACGGACTCTACACCATTTCGGAGATTTTCCCAAAAGGTTTGAACATCATCAGCGCCTGGGAAGCGTCCGACCATACCAATAATAGCAATTTCTTTATTTGTGGATACAGATTTTTGATTTTCGCTCATATTACTAATGTATATATTACTGATGTAAATTGTTGTTTCTGGAATTGATTCGTCTGATAGCTTCTTTTTGTTTTTGACTTCTAAGTTTTACATTTTCGATGACATCAGGTTCATTTTTTTCTTGCTGTAAATTTAGCGAATCAACATTTTCTTCACTTTTTTTGAAGCGGTAAATCCGATAAAAGTACTCACTTTTTCTCATACCTTCATAGAGATTAGAATTTGGAAGAGCCATGACATATTCAGACATTTCTATATCTTCTGCTAGCTCAGTATTGTCAACACAATTATCTTCTTCTGTTGTAAAGGCGTTGATTTGATACTCAGCATCTTTCTCACGGGAAAGTAAAACATTATTGGTTATATCTCTGTCTATTTCCAAAACAAACCCTATTTCTTGGATAGAATTTATACAACCCTCTAATTCTTGACTGAGAAAAATATCTGTGTAGAGAAATGAACCACCTGGTTTTAGGACTCGATAAACTTCCTGATAAAATTTCAATCGATTTGGGTAGCCATGTGATGATTCTATATTGACGACTACATTAAACTCGTCATTAGCAAAGGGAAGGTTTTCTGCGTCCCCTCGAACAAATTGGATGCGATCGCCTATCACATTTTTTCGACAATACTCTATATTAGCAGCAGTTATATCAAGACCAATTAATTGTTTTGGATTAAAAAAATGATTGAGGGTATATATAGTTCCACCTCTACCGCAGCCAACATCTAAGACTGTAGCCCCTGTCAAATCACAATCACCTATTAATTCCAAAACTAATTGAGTGGAACACTTATTCAGATAATGGTTTGGCAACTTTATCTGGGAAAAACTGGGATTTTCATCATGTTCATAACCCCAATTCATGAACATAGCATATTCAGCGTAAATAGAGGCATTTAGTCTTGTATTTAAAAATTCATAAAATCTTTGAATTCTATTTTTCAATTCCTGCGGTGCTGTCTCCGGAACGGATTTTTCTACCATCTAAACCTCCAACATATTTAAATCAAAAACGGCTTTAAAGCTTGAGAAATAAATTTTAAAGTAGTCAGGAGTCAGAATTCAGGAATCAGAATGATTATTGGTTTACAACTTCGTCCTTTGTGAACGAGATAGGATCTGAAACTTTTTTGTTAAAACACCATCCCTTTATGGGTAGTGTATTCTGACTCCTGACTCCTGAATTCTGAATTCTTTTATCTATCAAGCTTTTGAATTTACATCTACATGATTCCCAGAATATCAAAAGTTTACTCCCTCTTTTTTCTAAACCTAAAAATATTGTAAGAAAATCGACCATCTTGAATTTGTTCAAAAAATGTTGTTCCTTCTGGAGCAAGAAAGAAGTCGAAAATTTTCTTTTCTTCATTTGACATTGCTACCTCTGATTTTTGGAACCCAAAGCTTTTCATCTGGGTAGCAGCAGTTTCTTGGCGCGATAGCAAAACGTTAGATGTGATATCGCGGTTAATTTCAAGGACTAATCCACACTTTGCTAAATACTGAATACAGTCTTCAATGAGTTCTGTTTTGATGAGATCTGTATACAGGAAATAACCACCAGGTTTGAGAACTCGGCTGACATGAGAATAAAAATTAAATAAATTGGGATAGGCATTTGATGACTCTACATTGATGACTACATCAAAGGTTTCATTTTCAAACGGTAATGCCTCGGCATCTCCTTCCAAAAAACGCCTGCGTTCTGTCTCCAAATACTTTTTACAAAATGCGATAGATGCAGGAGTGATATCGATACCAGTTAAACCTTTAGGCTTAAAAAATTTATCCAGCGTTTGAATATTTCCGCCTCTACCGCAACCAACTTCCAGGATATCCCGCCCTGTTAAATCACAATCTCCTACAACTTCCAGAATTAATTTTAAGCAATTCTTGTTCAGGCAGCGTTCCGGCAGTTCGACTTTAGAAAAGTCTGGGCTGCCATCTGATACATATCCCCAATTGAGAAATGTAGAATACTCACCAAACCCAGAAGTGTTTAAATGATCGTTGATAGAATTGTAAAAAGTTTTGACTGTATCTTTAACTGGATCTGTCAATTGGGATGCTCCAACTGATTTGTTTTCCTGCATAATCTACCTATATTGCTAATTTTGTCGTGGTTTCGTTTTTGCTTCTAAAACAGCTCTTCGTTTAGATGCTCGATCTTCAATTCGATCGCGGACATTTTTTTGCGGTTCGTTTGTTGTGTCTTTGCTCAAATATTCTGCTATGGCGCTGATCGTCGGATACTGAAACATATCTACGACGGACAGTTCTTTTTTAAAGGTAGCTTTCAGCTTGGTAAATACCTGAACTAATAGTAGAGAATGTCCACCCAAGTCAAAAAAGTTATCATTGACACCCACTTTTTCAACACGCAAATACTCTTTCCAGATGTTGGCGATGGTTTGTTCAATATCGGTGGCAGGAGCTTTATACTCTTCTTTTAAATCTGGTCTAACTGCTTCTGGTGCTGGAAGCGCACGTCGGTTGACTTTACCAGTGCTATTGAGAGGGAAGGCATCCAGTACAACGAAATATGAGGGAATCATATATTGGGGCAATCGTTCGCAAACGTAATCACGTAACTGCGGCACCAACTGATGAGTCAATTTTTCTCCTATGGGGTTGTTAGCATAAGTGTGCCACTCTCTTAAGTTTTCAAAGGTGGTAGAGAAAGGTGACGCGATCGCCGTCGTTTGTCCAGCTGGGGTAAATAAAACATCAAAATATCCTTCTTTGCCCATTGTGGACCAGACAACTTGGGTTGTGTATCCCAAGTCTTCCCCCAGTTTCCAAAATTCTTCCGGATCAACACTGCTGTATTTAAGTAGCACCTCCTTGTGAGAGGAGCGAACTTCTGCGATGGTAATATTTTCCTCCATCGTATCCATTAATTCTACTATTTTGATATCCGCACTCACTCGCTTATTTGGAATTTGACGGATACAAATAGCAATTGACTCCCTTTCTAGGATTTGACGCACAGCCTGAAGATTTAATTGATCTTTTTCCCAATCCAAGCTTGAAATATCCTCGCTCTTATTGTAGGAGCCACCTACTTTTAGGATTACATCATAACGATACTTGGTAAGTTCGTTATGGTGGGAGCCGCGCTTGTGCAGAATTTGTACTTCACGAATCTCCGGGATTCGCTGCTTTAAGGCTTTAAAGAAGGTTGGATCTATGACCAATTCTTCTTCAAAACGTATTGCTCTGTCTACAACCTCTCGAAATTGCTTGATCGACAGACTATCACCTGCTGGGCAAAATTGAATTGAGGCATGGAAAGCTTTGAGTAGAGGCAGGCAACGCACGTCTCCGATAAAAATGATACCACCAGGAGCTAGGGTTTTGGCTGCTCCCTCAAGCACCTGCAACAAATAGTTAACACCCGGAAAATACTGGACAATAGAGTTTAAAATGACGGCATCATAAAATCCAGACTGAACTCCCGTGAAATTATCCGCCATTTGTTGCTGAAGTTGCACGTGCGACAGACTTTGGGAGTTAAGCTGTTGTTGCACATAGTCCAGAGCTTGTTTCGAGAAGTCAGTTCCCAAATAATCAGTACAATGGGGAGCTATCCGCAGTAGTAACAAACCCGTACCACATCCAATTTCCAGTACCCGACGCGGGTTATGGGACATGATACTGTTAACGGTATGCACCACCCATTCTCGCATAGCATCGGGAGCAATTGGTTGGGATGTGTAACTGTCGTTCCAGCCGATAATATTAAAGTCGGCTTCGTTTGTGGCCGCCGACTCATTGTAGGTTTTATCAAAAAGGGTTTGCCACTGAGAAATATGTTCTACATTGCCGACTGCGGAAATCTCTGATTCTGCTTTCAAAACTGTATAAGCTACGAGCCGCCTATCTCCAGACTCCTCACGAGGCACAACAATACTTTCTTTAACCGTTGGGTGCTGATTTAAAACAGCTTCGATCTCCCCAGTTTCAATCCGAAAACCGCGAATCTTCACTTGATAGTCAATGCGCCCTAGAAATTCAATATTCCCGTCAGGTAAGTATCGAACTAAGTCTCCGGTTTTGTAAAGCCTAGCTCCTGGTTTTGAAGCAAAGGGATTGGGCACAAATTTTTCGGCGGTTAATTCTGGCTGGTTGTAACCTCTAGCGAGACCATCTCCACCTATATATAATTCTCCTGGCACCCCTATAGGCACAGGATTCATCGCTCGATCCAAAATATATATTGTTGTTCCGGAAATAGGGCGACCAATGGGGATGGAGTTTTCATATATTTTATAGGGAACGACGGGATAACAGCTGGTGAAGGTGGTGTTTTCCGTCGGACCATAAACGTGGAGCATCCGGCAATCTTTCGCGTGGTGCACAAATTTTTGCATATGCTTGACAGACATGACTTCTCCACCTGCAAGAAGTTGTCGCAGCGATTTCAAATCTTCCAGTCGTTGTTCCACCATTAAATGGAATAGAGCTGTGGTTAAAAATATGATAGTAATGCCATGATTTTCCAGTGCCTTCCCTAGTTCTTCTAAAGATGGATTGTGGGGTGGTATAATAACGAGCTGCCCACCGTTTAGGAGACTGCCCCAAATTTCAAAGGTAGAAGCGTCAAACGTAAAGGGAGCCAGTTGCAAAAATCGGTCATCACCGCTTATATTAACGTAATTTGGGTTTTTGACCAGTCGAATCACAGCACGTTGGTTCACGCAGATCCCTTTGGGTTTGCCTGTAGAACCGGAAGTGTACATGACATATGCTAGATTTTCTGGCTTTACCCCAGAAACGGGATTTTCTTCAAAACCGCTTTCAAGCTGGGATAAATCACAACAAATTAGGGTTGCACTAGATTCGGGAAGACTAGAAAGCAAATTTTCTTGGGTTAAAATCAGAGGCGGTTGGGTGTCGTTGATGATCCCAATAAGTCGATGTTTAGGATTAGTAGGGTCTAATGGGAGATAAGCACCGCCAGCTTTGAGAATTGCCAGCACTGCTACTATCATTAATAGCGATCGCTTCATGCAGACCCCAACGAGAACATCCGGTCCGACTCCTTGGGCTTGTAGGCGATGAGCCAACCGATTTGCAAACCGATTTAACTCAGCATAAGTCAAGCTTTGCCCTACTCTGCCAGAAGCTTCACTGCGATCGTCTACAAAAACAAGTGCTACTGCATTTGGTGTTTCTCGAACCTGATTTTCAAAGATCTGGTGAATGCAAAGATTTTCGGGATAATTCGTTGGAGCTTGGTTGAAATTAACCAACAACTGTTGCCGTTCCGTCTCATTCAACAACGGGAATGTCCTAATCCCTTCATCAGCTTTGTTTGCAATTGCTTCTAATAAGCGCAGGAAATGTTCCAGCATTCTGGAGGCTGTGTCGGGGTGAAACAGTTCTGTGTTGTAAATGAACGTGCCGATTAATTCTTCTGATGTTTCCCACAAATGGCATTCTAAATCAAAGCGGGTTGTCCTAATATCAAACGCCATCGGACTGACGACAAGATTTGGGAATTCTGGCATCTTCACACTCGCATTTTGCAATGCAAAGACGACTTGTACCAGAGGGTTGCGGCTAGTATCTCTTTCTGGTTGTAGTTCTTCTACCAACCGTTCAAAAGGTAAATCCTGATAGCTATAGCTTTCTAGTGTGGTTTCCCGTACCCGCCTTAACAGTTCTCGGAATGTTGGGTTGCCTGCAAGATTGCTACGGATAACTAGGGTATTGACAAAAAATCCGATTAGCCCTTCAATTTCGGTGTGGTTGCGATTGGCAATGGGGTAGCCGACTGCGATGTCTTCCTGCCCACTATATCGGTATAGTAATACATTGAAGGCGCTCAAGAGTGTCATAAATAAAGTGCAACCCTCTTCCTTCGTCAACCGCCTTAATGCTTGAGAAGTTTGTTGGGAAATCTTGAATGTGAGAGCTTTCCCCAAAAAAGTCTGAACCGGAGGGCGGGGGCGATCGGTATACAAGCGCAAGATTGGTAAATCAGCAAGTTGCCGTTTCCAGTAAGCCAATTGGGACTGCACTACACTCTCTTGAAGCCACTGACGTTGCCAGCCTGCAAAGTCAGCATATTGAATAGCAAGTTCCGCTAAGGGAGAGGATTTTTCTTGGCTGAAAGCTTCGTATAGTGCTTCCATCTCCCGATTCAATACTCCCAAAGACCACCCATCTGAAATGATGTGGTGCATATTCAAAAACAGAACATGTTCTTCTGGTGCTAAACGAAACACAGATGCACGGATAAGCGGTCCTTGACTCAAATCAAAGGGGCAAAGTGCCGCTTCGTTAATGAGATGTTGCACCTGTGCTTTTCGTTCTTCACGGGATCCACCTGAGGGAACAACGACATTTAAATTCAGAGAAAGTTCTGTTACTATCTCTTGATAGGGCTGCCCTTGCTTTAATACAAAATGAGTACGCAGAGTTTCGTGTCGCCTGATAATTTCATTGAGAGTTTTCTCTAGTACATCGACTTTAAGTGAACCCACAAGTTGGTAAGCAGTTGGAATATTGTAACCAGGGCTGTTAGGAACCAGTTGAGCAATAAACCACAAACGTTGTTGGGCAAACGACAATAGCAGTTCCCCGCTTCTAGATATAGGTTGTAGCGCTTGATCGGGTTTTTGGTGTTTGTGTTGATACTCCTCCTCAATGCGAATAGCAAGTTCTGCAACAGTAGGAGCTTCAAACACAGCGCGTATAGGTAGTTTAATGTTCATAATGGTTTGCACCCTGGAAACAACTTGTGTCGCCAGTAAGGAATGCCCACCTAAATCAAAAAAGTTATCATATATGCCTACAGCTTCGCGTTTCAGAACTTGGCTCCATACCCCAACCAATATCTCTTCTATGGGTGTACGTGGCTGCCCACTATCATCTGTCTTCAATTCTACTGATTCCGGATCGGGCAACGCTTGCCGATCCAATTTGCCATTAGGCGTTATTGGTAGAGCTTCTATTGACACAAAGGCAGCGGGAAGTAGATGTGCAGGAAGCTGACGGCGCAAATAACTACGTAGATCCTCGGCTTTCCCTCCCACAAAATATGCTACCAAGAATTTCTCGTTCCCTTCCCTTTCGCGCACCACCACGGCTGCTTCTTGAACATCTGGATGCTGGCGTAAGATCGCTTCCACCTCATCAGGTTCTACACGAAAACCACGGATTTTTACCTGTTTGTCAAGTCGCCCTAGAATCTCAATATTGCCTTCCGGTAGATACCTTGCTAAATCTCCTGTGCGGTAAAGTCTCGCCCCTGGTTCGCTGCCAAACGGATTGGGAATAAATGTGGCAGCTGTCATATCAGCACGATTGAGATAACCCCTAGCCAAGCCATAACCGCCAATGTATAGTTCCCCAGCTACCCCCAGTGGTACTGGTTGCAAATTGCTATCTAAAATGTAGCAAACGACACCAGAAAGTGGACGCCCAATGGGAATGCTTAACGCATCTTGCGATACTTCTCCCACCTTGTAAAAAGTAGCAAAGGTGGTTGTTTCTGTCGGTCCGTAACCGTTCAGTAAATGTTGTGGTGAACCTTCTACCAGAAGTTGTCGCACTCTCTGAGGATTGGCAATTTCTCCCCCAAAAATTAAGCATCTAAGAGATTTTAAAGCGAATGGTGCTTCTTTTACCATCTGGTTAAAGACAGAGACTGTCAACCACATAACGCTGATTTTATACTCAGCAATGGTAGTTGCTAAATCGACCGGTGACAGCACGACATCCGTTGGAACTCCCACAACACAAGCACCATTAAGCAATGCTCCCCAAATCTCGAAAGTTACTGCATCAAAAGAAACATTAGAAAGGTGAGCTACTCTGTCTTGTGCTTCTAGCTGTATCTCGTTCTTTCCTAAAACTAAGTTGGTGACACTACGATGACAAACGCCAATGCCTTTAGGTTTACCAGTAGAACCAGAAGTGTAGTTGACATAAGCTAAATTTTCTGGGTCAATGACTATAACTGGGTTATGCTTACTTTCGTGTTCAATATCTTCCCATAGTTGATCTAAACAGATGCGCTGAAGCGAGCAATTGGGTAACTTCTCAACCAGAGCTTGTTTTGTCAGCAGTATAGGTATCTGTGTATCTTCTATCATTAACCCCAATCTCTCTTGTGGGTAACTTGGATCTAAAGGGACATAGACACCACCTGCTTTAAGAATCGCTAAAATTGCTACGATAAAATCAATCGAGCGATCCAAACAAATGCCAACGAACTCTTCTGAAACAACACCCTGCTTTTTCAGATAATGTGCTAGCTGGTTAGCTTTTTCATTTAATTGTTGGTAGGTAAATTCTTCATTGCCGAAAACTGCTGCTACCGCTTTTGGAGTGCTTTCTGCCCTTGCTTCAAAGATTCGGTGAATGACTTCTGGGTAACCTTGAGGGTGAGGTTTTGTCCAAACCGTTAATAGTTGCTTCTGCTCTGCTTTTGTTAATAGAGGCAAATTAGCAATTTTTTGTTCGGGGTTAGTCGCTATTGCCTTTAGCAGGTTGAGGTAATGCAGCAACATTCGCCCTACTGTAGGCGCTTCAAATAAATCTTTATTGTAATTTACTATAATATTTAATCCACCAGTTTCTTGAGACCAGCTATAGCCCTCTAAAGCTGCTTCTTCTACTAGGACTTTTGAAACATCATAAGTATTTTTACTATATAAAAATATATTACTACCTTTCTCTGTGCTATCCCAGATATGTAATTCTAGGTCATATCTGGTATTTTCCCGGTCATATTCTATAGGTGAAATTGTTAGATCCGGCAGATGAAAGGGTTTGTGAGGAATAGTTTGAAAAGCGTAACTCACCTGAACTAGAGGGTTACGACTCAAATCTCTTTCTGGGTTTAATTCTTCGACTAGTCTTTCAAAGGGAACATCCTGATGATCATAAGCTTCGAGTGTGGTTTGATGCGCTTGCCTTATCAGTTCTCGGAAGCTGGGATTGCCGCTTAAATAAGCACGTAAAACCAATGTATTGACAAAAAAGCCAATTAGCCCTTCGAGTTCAGAACGATTGCGGTTGGCAATAGGGGACGCAACAACAATATCTTCAATCTGTGTATAGCGGTAGAGTAACGTCTGAAATCCAGCCAGCATGACTGTAGACAAAGAGGTATTTTCCGCTCGAGCCAAAGACTGCAAATCTTGCACCAGTTTTTGGGAAATCGCAATCGAGACCATTCCACCGTGAAACGATTGAAGAGGGGGACGGGGACGATCTGTTGGCAGCGATAGGTTTACAATTCCTGCTAGTTGTTTTTTCCAGTAGGCAAGTTGTGCTTTTAAACCCTCTTGTTGCAACCAGTTGTGTTGCCATACGGCAAAATCTGCATACTGAATGGGCAGAGCGGGTAGAACAGCAGCTCTTTTGTTGACGAAGGCTTCATACAAAATACTCATCTCTTGTACAAAGAGTTGCAAAGACCAACCATCAGTAATAATATGATGCATATTTAACAGCAGCACATACTCTTCAGGCTGACAGTGCAGCAGTGCAGATCGCAAAAGTGGACCAAATTCAAGAGAAAAAGGTCGTTGGCATTCCTCCTGAATGTAACGCAAGATTTCAGCCTCTCGCTGTGATTCGGGAAGATGTTGTAAATCCAACACAGGCATCTCTAAGTACGATGTTGGCGCGATCGCTTGAGTCGGTTCTCCATCAACAATCTTAAAGTTTGTGCGTAAAATTTCATGCCGTTTTACAATTTCTTTAAGACTTTGCTCAAGGGCATCTACGTTTAACGAACCTTTGAGGCGGAATGCTCCTGAAACATTGTAAGCTAAACTATTCGGTATAAATTGCTCTAAAAACCAAAGACGGTGTTGGGCAGAAGAAAGCGGTAGAAATTTATTACGTGCTACAGGCTTTATAGACGTTAGATAAGAGTTTTTTACCTCTCTAGCTTTCTCTAAAAAAGCAATGATTTCTTGCTTTCTTTCTCTCAACTCGATATAAAGTTCACCCGTCAAGCTGTCCTGTGGTGCACGGTAATTGAGTTTGCCATCTCCTAAGGAAATTTCAATACCTAAGCTGCGAAGATTTGTCAAAAATTCAGCAATTGGTGTCATGAGATTTTAGATCAATGTAAATATTTTGGTTTTTCATGTTAACTTTATACAGCCAATTCAAAGTAGCAGTTAAATTTCTCCTACTTCATACTTAAGATCCATTGCCTCTGAAATATTCCTAACAACCTGCGAATTCCAACGCACTGCTCCAATCGCTTCTGCTAATCCTTGCAAAGTTGGATTCTCCATAAAAGTTCTTAGTTTTAGCTCTAGCTGGAAAGTATCGCGGATTCTAGAAATGATCTGCATAGCTAGCAAGGAGTGTCCACCTAAATCAAAAAAGTTATCATATCTGCCAACCCTGTTAATTCTTAAAACCTGAGTAAAAATCTGGGCTAAAGTTTCTTCTGTAGCATTTTGAGGTGCTGTATAAGTTTGGTTTAGCTCCGGTCTAAAATATTCGGGTGGAAGTAGCTTTTGACGATCTACCTTACCATTAACAGTCAATGGAAAAGAATCTATGAGGATGAAAAAGGAAGGACACATATACTCAGGCAGTTTCTCCTCAAGATAAGTTCGCAGATCCTGCGTTAAGGAATTACCGAACTTACTAAGCATTGGTTGATTGGTATACTTACTCAACTGAGCATCAAGATTTGCTTGGAGGGAATGTGGAAACCTAATGGTATGAGAAACTGCTTTATTGTTGTTTCGTACAAAAGCCACATCATAAGTATCAGGTTGATCTGCTCCTGACCAGCCAATATAAACTGAAAAAGAAAGTTCTTTGCCTAGCGTCCAAAGATCTTCGGGATCCACAAATAACTCTTCGTTTGAAGCTATTTCAAAACTTTCCCGTAATTCACCTACGGTTTTTTGAATTTTTTGCTGGTTCAGAACTTCTGCGATTTTAAAATCTTGAGCAATTCTGGCATTTGGTACATTCCGAATGCAAATAACATCTGGTTCTTTCTGAAGAAGGTGGCTACGTAGGCTCTGCAAAGTCAGATTTTCTTTTTTCCAATTTAGCCACTCATTGTCTATTGGGGAAGGAACAACAGAGTCCCCTATATGGATAATAACGTCATACCGAAACTTGGTTAACTCATTGTGATGATGTCCCCGCTTAAGTAAAACTTCCACATGACTAATTTTTGGTAAACGGGTTTTTAATGCGACAAAAAAGTTTGGATCGATAACAAGTTGATCCTCAAGCTGGATTTTTTTGTCGATTCGTTGGCAGAGCTGTTCAACAGGTAACCACTCTGGAGATTGGAATAATTGAACTGAAGCATGAAAAGCTTCTAACAACGGCAAACAGCGCACGTCTCCCAGAAAAATGTAGCCTCCTTGTGCAACTACATTCACTGCTTTTTCCAACACCTGCACCAAATAATCTACGTTGGGAAAATGCTGCACCACAGAATTGAGAATAACCAGGTTAAAGCTGTTTTCCTCAAAACCCTCAAAGTTATCTGCCATTCTGTGTAAGAGTGCCACATCAGACAAGTTTCGCCTCTCTAAATGGGGCTGAATGTAATCTAGAGCTTGCTGAGAAAGATCTGTACCAATGTAACGGCTACAGTTCGGCGCGATCTGGAACAACAGCATACCAGTACCACAGCCAATCTCTAACACGCGGTCAAACTGAAGAGACATGATTCGCGACGCAGTTGCCTGCACCCACTCAGCCATTTCTTCCTCTGGTAGCGGGCGATTTGTATAGCTACTGTTCCAGCCGATAATATTAAAGGTTGGATCTTCAGTTGTGGGGGTCTGATTGTAGAGATCGTCATAAATATTCTGCCAATGCAAAATATTTTCAGCGTCTTTTTCATCTTTGATTTTATGAACCGTATCCTCGCCATCATTGGGCACGACATACGCTACCAATCGCTTATCATCGGGGGAAACCTCACAAGCCATAACTAAGCTGTTGCTGACGTATGGATGTTGATTGAGCGCACTCTCAATTTCTCCTGGTTCAATGCGAAATCCCCGAATCTTCACTTGGAAGTCAAAACGACCGAGGAATTCAATGTTGCCATCTGGGAGAAAACGTGCTTGATCACCAGTTCGATATAGGCGATCGCCTGGTTTGTCACTTAAGGGATTGGGAACGAATTTCTCCGCCGTTAATTCTGGACTATTTATATAGCCACGTGCTAAACCCTCGCCACTAGTGTACAGTTCCCCTGGTATACCTTCCGAAACTGGTCTCATTTGAGAGTCTAGAATATAAACATCACTTCCCGAAATAGCGCGACCAATGGGGATGGAAGTCCCTAATTCCTCGCTATCAACGACATGATAATAGCAGGTAAAAGTTGTGTTCTCTGTCGGACCATAAACGTGGAGCATGCGGCAGTCTTTAACTTGGTGGAGAAATTTTTGCATATGCTTGACAGACATAATTTCTCCACCAGCCAGCAAATATCGCAGCGATTTCAAATCTTCCAACCGTTCTTCCACCATGAGATGAAACAAGGCAGTCGTCAGAAACAGGATCGTAATCCGATGATTTTCCAGCGCCCTACCCAGTTCTTCTAGAGATGGATTGTGAGGTGGCATAATGACCAAGGTTGAACCGTTTAAGAGGCTACCCCAAATTTCAAAGGTGGAAGCATCAAAAGTCAATGGAGACAGTTGCAAAAATCGGTCTGTTTCCGTTATGGTGACATAATTTTGTCCTTTAACCAATCGAACAACACCAAGGTGTGGAATGCCTATGGCTTTTGGTGTGCCCGTGGAACCAGAAGTATACATAACGTAAGCCAAGTTGTCAGGCATTGTCAGACCAGTTAAATTATCCGTACTTTCTTGGTTAAGAAACGGACTGTCAAGACGCAATGACACTATATCATATTGTGGCAATTCTATTTTCGACCCAATCAATACAACTTCAGACGCAGCATTTGCCAACATATTTACCTGAAGTTTTTCTGGATAGGAAGGGTTGATTGGTAAATAGGCACTACCAGCCTTGAGGATGCCGAGGTATCCAATGATCGCCTCTACCGACCGCTCGACATACAAAGCGATTGGTTTGTCTGTTTTTACATTTAACTTCCGTAAGTGGTGCCCTAGTTGATTAGCTTTTTCATTCAGTTCTCGATAAGTCAAAACTTGGTTTTCCGAAATTATTGCCACCGCCTCAGGTGTCTTTTTTACCTGCAATTCAAATATTTCATGAATACATGTAGGAGTGTTGCTGTTTCTTTTTGATAAATCATTAAAAACTTTCATACACAATTTTCTAAGTTTTAGTTAAGCTACTTTGGTTGAAAAACTTTCCCGACTTCAAGGTTTTATTTTACTGGCAGACGTAAAATAGTTAATACTAATAGTGGCTAGATCATTCGGAGGATATTTAGTCTGGTAACAGGAATTGGCTACTAAACCAGCTGCTTCTGCAGCAGCTAAAAATACCGGCAATTCAACAGGATATTGATCAGTATATCCTTGTGTAGCATCATAGGGTGTTGCTAAAGTTTTACCTATAGAATTTGCAGCTAGTTTTGGAGGAATGATATGCAGTTCTAAAACCAAAAGTCCAAATAATTCTACGTAAGGACACCAACGACCAAGATGCTCTATAAGGTTTTGGACTAATTGATGATTGGGTATCACTTTTCCTCTGTTAGAAAAAGTGCCTGTAGAATTAATTTGGCAATCTTGTACTGATGAAGTTGGTGATATGTATTTGCGATTATGATCTACAAATGCTCTAATATTTAGTAGGTCTTGAAGACGAATATGATGTTCTGACCAAAGCTGATTTGCTAAAATCTCTGGTTCATTGATGTCGCCAAATAAGACACAATGGGGAATGTTTACTTCGGTTAAGGTTTTTTTAGCTGTTTCATAAGACACTTTATTATAGTCTGCACCAACCATAATCAATGGATGTTCTGTCAGGACTTTGCCTCTTTCTGTTTTTTCTTTGATAATTTCGTAAGCACCTTTTAAAAAGCTTCCATCGCCACAGCCTATTTCTGCAATTCCTAAAGGCTGCTCTGCAATGGGACGGTTAAAAATTTCTACGAGAATTTTATAAACTTTTTCAAAATAAGTTTTATGGGAGTGGCTGCTAGCCCAAATGTTTATTTGGCGATCAACATGAGATTCTTCTCCATTTGTCATTCTTTGATCGAGAATATTAGGATTATCGAAAAGTAAATTTTCTAGCTGAGCAAACAACGGTAAATAAGAAACTGTGACTCCATAAGCATAAGCTTTAGATGCAGCAAATATTCCGCGTGACGTTAGTTTTAAGTATTCAGACTGTCTAATTACCCAATTTTGTAAAATTAAAGGTTCAAAAATATTATCCCAATACTCGCAATCTTGTTCAAGTTCCTTCAAATTTAGTACATAGCTTTGAGAAAAAAATCTATCAAAAATGTTTCTCATTGCAAGAGATACAATAATAGGTCCAACCAACATACCATCTAAATGATGAATAATTTGATTGTGTATTTCTGGTTCAATATCAAATGGTAAATTCCATTGATTTTTTGATTTTTCAACTAGTGATTTAAAGCTAGAAATATCCTCTTTAGAGATTCTATTGATTTTATAAATAATAGAACTCACGATACGTATTATTGCTGGGATGTATTTTGCCAATTCTTCATAAAACTCAGCTAGTTCTAGTGCAATAAAGCCTTTTTCAGATAACACATACTCAATGTTTCCCTGAAATTGCTGACTTTCTAGCCATCCCTGATTTTCTAGTAACCTTATTCCTACTTTTAAATAACCAGGATTTCCGCCAAATTTATACAGAATATCTTCAACAGTGAATTGCTTTTCTGCCTGAATGAAATTGATAATTCCTTTTTTCGTCAAAACTTGGATTGTAGGTGCCACAGCAATCCCGTCAAGATGACGGAAAATCTTTTCCATGACTTTTTTACATTCAGCCTTTGGTAGTTCCATAGAAAGCCATATCCTAATAGTAAAGTTTCAAATTAATACAAGAGGAGTCAGGAAACAGGAGTCAGAATTCAGAATACATCAGCTATAAAGAGATCGTGTTTTAACGCTCCTGAATCAACCCCTATCTCGGTAACAAGTGGACGAGGTTTTAAAGCGATAATCATTCTGACTCCTGAATTCTGAATTCTGACTGCTGAGAAAAATGTGACTTTAGCTTTTGGGCTATGATCTGGACGTTAGGGGAGTTTAATATAGTGAAGTGGTTACCTGGAATCTCATCAATCTCCACTCCTCCTTGTGCTAAATGGCTCCAGCCCATTGAACTATCTGGATGAGTGCCCCATAATTGCTCACTGGCGCGGAACAGATTAATTTTGCCCGTATAAATCCCAGGTACATATTTGTTGTATGCCAGAATGTTCGCAATTATCACTCGCAGTAAACGCCCGGTGACTGGCTGGCGAAATTTCATCAGCGTTTGAGACTGAGGTGATTTCTTAGATTGAGAAAAATTTTGAATAAGAACAAGCAACTTTTTAGCAAATTTTTGAACAAAGTTATTTGTCTTGAGTGGATTTTCCTCCCCCGACCATTGATAAACATAATCGTAGACATATGACCAGATGTATGGGAGCAAGAAGTTAAAAACCAACTTAGACATCTGGAAAAAATTACTGATTTTGTAATGAAAAGGAGGTGACATATCTATCAAAGCTAGTAGGTCTACTTTTTGACCAGCTCGTTGTAGCTGCAAGGCCATTTCAAAAGCTACTAAAGCGCCAAAAGACCAACCTCCAAGACGGTAAGGACCTTCTGGTTGAACAGACCGCAAGTCTTTAAGATAATGATTTGCCATCTCCTCTATAGAGGTTAAAGGTTGCTCCTCGTCCCCAATACCTACTGATTGCAGGGCATAAAACGGTTGCTCGTTTCCTAAAAGACGAGCCAACTCGTAATAAGGGGAAACAACTCCTTCAACTGGATGAACGCAGAAAAAAGGTGCCTCACTTCCAGATGACTGTAGAGCAACTAACGAGGGCGATGATTGGTAATTTTTTATCCCTGTTGATCTTGCGATCGCGTCTTTGATCTGCCTTGCTACTTCAGTAATGCTCGACTGATCCAGGAAGCTCGCTAGCGATACATCCACCCCTAACTTATTCGAGAGCCGCTTCCTAAGTTCAATAATTACCAAAGAGTCTAATCCAAAACTCGTAAGCGGTTTTTGGATGTCTATTTTGTCAGGAGCCATTCCCAAAACCAGGGCTAATTGTTCCCTCAACTCAGATACTAGAGAGTTGTCTAAGTCACTCGGTTCTATCATTTCCGCAAGAGTGGACTCAATGCATTCAACTTGAGCTAACTCTTGATCTGTAGCATTTTGAGATGATATCTTCTCCTCAATTGGCTGTGGTTCCATCTTTGAAGTCATTTCTGATCGCTCTGGTGCTTCGATCCAGTAACGCTCTCTTTCAAAGGGATAAGTTGGCAATGGCAGACGACGCCCCTGGTTATGAGTATAAAATATTACCCAATCTACCTGCACACCCGCTAGCCAAAGTTGACCCAATGTGTTCAACAAAAACGCTATATCCGATTGCTCGTCTTGTGGATGGCGTACCGAAGACAAAACGACTTGCTCTACCACCTTATCTGGATGCCGTTTAGCTAGTGTGCTTAACGTTCGCCCCGGTCCTACTTCTAAAAGGATATTGGCGGTTTCTTTGAACAACTCTTGCAGACCATCAGCAAAACGTACTGTTTCGCGCAGATGTCTAGCCCAGTAGCCTGGATCTGTTGCTTGCGCTGCTGTAATCCATGTACCTGTGACGTTGGATAGGTAAGGGATTTGTGGTGGTTTTAAACTGACTGTTTTGACTGTTTCGGTGAAAGATTTCAAAATAGGTTCCATCATGTGTGAATGGAAGGCATGGGAAGTATGAAGATAGCGACATTCCACACCAAGTGCAGTTAATTTGTTTTGTAATACTTCAACTGCATCCTGAGTACCCGAAACCACACAAAGCGATGGTCCATTAACAGCCGCTAGGCAGAGTTCCTCACCCAGAAGTGGTTGCACATCTTTTTCTGATAAATGAACGACGAGCATAGAGCCACTGGGTAATTGCTGCATCATCTGGCTTCTAGAAACAACTAAAGATAATGCCTCTTCTAGAGAAAAAACCTTTGCTAAACATGCTGCTACATATTCACCAATGCTGTGACCAATCATCGCTATAGGACGTAGACCCCACTCGATCCATAATTTGGCTAGGGCATACTCGATCGCAAACAGTGCTGGTTGTGTGATAGCTGTCTGGTTAAGCAACTCTTCCGCTTCGGCTGTTCGTTCTTCACTGGGGTAAAGCAATTCTTGCAGATTGATCCCTAGTGAGGGTTTAAGAAGTTCTGAGCAAATATCTACCTGTTCGCGAAATGTCGGCTCAAGTTGGTAGATTTCCCTCGTCATATTCAGGTACTGCGCTCCTTGCCCCGAAAACATAAATACCACGGGTCGAGAGTATAGATTTTGGTCGCTGGTAAAAACTCGTTGGCTTGCCTTGGTTGAAAGTGTTTGTACAGCATCATTTAAGTCCTGACAAACTAGAAACCTTTTATGAGTGAATACCCTGCGACCAAGGTTTAGGGTGTAAGCAACATCAGCAAGGTTAATTTCTGGATGCTGCTGTAAGTGCGCTATGAGATTGGCTGTCGCCGTATCGAGTGCCGAACTGGTTTTGGCAGATATTGTCAACAGATGAAAGCTTCTACCTAAGGACTGTGTTTCTTGAGTTTCAGGAGCTTCTTCTAAGATGACATGGGCATTAGTGCCACCAATGCCGAAGGAACTGACTCCAGCACGGCGAGGACTTGTATCTGTTTTCCATTCCGACAAAGCACTATTTACATAAAAGGGGCTATTGGCAAAGTCAATTTTGGGGTTAGGTTCTGTAAAATGGAGACTTGGTGGTAAAGTTTTATTTTTGAGGGCTAAGACTGTCTTGATCAGGCTGGTAATCCCTGCGGCTGCATCTAGATGTCCCATATTGGTTTTGATTGAACCGATGGCGATCGCGCTCTTCAGGTGAATTTTGCCACTAAATGCTTTTGTCAGAGCAGCAATTTCAATGGGATCTCCTAGAGGTGTTCCAGTTCCGTGGGTTTCTATATAAGTGATTGTCTTAGGATCAATTCTTGCTACTGCATGTGCTTCGGAAATCACGGCTGCTTGACCATCTACACTCGGAGCTGTGTATCCAACTTTGTTAGCACCGTCGTTATTAATGGCTGAGCCTTTAATAATTGCATGGATATAATCACCGTCTGCGATCGCGTCCCCTAATCTTTTCAAGACGACAACGCCCACACCATTACCCCCCACAGTCCCTGCTGCTTTGGCATCAAAAGCTCGGCAGTGTCCATCAGGAGACAAAATCATCCCTTCTTGATAAAGATAACCTGTTTTTTGCGGAACCCGAACCGACACCCCACCAGCCAAAGCCATGTCAGATTCTCCACTGAGCAAACTTTGGCAAGCTAGATGAACTGCAACTAATGAAGTAGAACAAGCTGTTTGCACATCTAAACTTGGTCCACTAAGATTTAGTTTGTAAGAAACCCGTGTAGACAAATGATCGTTAGCATTTCCTAGCAGTAGTTGAAAACCGTCTACTAATTCCCACACCTTAGGGTTCCCATAAAGATTGTTGAGCAAGTAAGTATTCATGCTCATACCAGCGTAAACCCCAACCGCACCAGAGTAAATTTCTGAGTTATAACCAGCATTTTCTAGAGCCTCATAAGAGCACTCTAAAAAAAGACGTTGTTGCGGATCCATAATCATGGCTTCTCTGGAACTGCAGTTAAAGAAAGAAGCATCAAACAATTCAATATCTGAAAGAACAGAGCCATATTTGACGTAATTGGGGTTACAGAGCAAAGTCTGGTTTACCTTAGCATCTAACAGTTCCTGCTCCGAAAAATCTGAAATTAACTCTACACCATTTTGCAAATTTTCCCACAATTCATCAACATTTTTGGCTCCAGGAAAACGACCGGACATACCAATAATGGCAATTGCTAAATCATCTATAGAATTTGTTTCTAACAATTCTTCCATTTAATATCCTTACTGTTTATTTCTTGAGCGATGATTTTGTCTGAGTTGCCTTTGTTGCTGGAGCAAATCTTTAGGTTTATAAGTATTTTGAATGGTTAAAGGTGTTGGTGAATCAAATATTTCTAATGATTTTTCTTGATTTAAATGTTTATATAAAGAGTAGATGGTCGGATATTGAAACATTTCAGCTATTGATAAGTTATGTCCAAATATTTCTTGTAATTGACTGTGAACCTGGAGTATGAGTAATGAATGACCACCTAAATCAAAAAAGTTGTCATGTATCCCCACCTTTTCTAGGTTTAATGCTTGCTGCCAAATGGCAGCGATTTTTTGTTCTACTTCAGAATTAGGTGCAACATAAGTTGGTGACGAACTTGAGTCAAAATCTGCTGGTGGTGGTAGTGCTTTACGGTTTACCTTACCAGTGTGTGTCAACGGCATAGCCTCAAGGAATACAAATGCCGACGGCACCATATAGTTAGGAAGTTTATCCTTTAGAAAGGAACGCAACTCACTTACACCAATTACCTGTGTCTGGTCAGAAATCACATAAGCTACCAAGCGCTTGTTGTCAACACCATCGTCCTGAGCTATCACCACAGCCTCTCTAACATTTGGGTATTGACTTATAACAGCTTCAATTTCCCCTAGCTCAATGCGGAAGCCCCGCAGCTTTACTTGCTGGTCGATCCGACCAAGAAACTGGATATTACCATCAGGAAGCCACCGAGCAAGATCTCCTGTTCGATAGATGCGCTCTCCTGGTTCTTTGCTAAAGGGATTTGGCATAAACTTTTCGGCACTTAAGTCTGGACGGTTCAAATAGCCCCGCGCCAAACCCACGCCAGCAATGCATAGTTCGCCAGCAACACCCACAGGTACTGGTTGAAGTTGAGCATCTAGTATGTAGATGCGTGTATTCTTGATTGGGTTACCAATGGGAGGAGCTTCGTGAGAATCTTGGCATTTAGCCACTGTTGCCCAGACTGTGGCTTCGGTTGGTCCGTAAGCATTAAAAAAATGACGCCCGTGACTCCATTGTGCTACCAAATCCGCTCGACATGCTTCTCCTGCTACAATTATTTTTTTGATGTTAGGTAGATCTGCAGGAGGCAGGGTTGACAGTGTTGACGGCGTTAGAACTGCGATCGCCACAGAGTGTTTCTGAATTGTTTCTACCAAGGGAGGACCTGGCATTAAAGAGTTTTGGCTTCCCAGAACTAATGTCGCTCCTGAAGATAGAGCCATAACGATCTCAAAAATCGAGGCATCGAAGTTCAAGGAAGCAAATTGGAGAATGGAGTCTTGTTGTTGAATGTCAAAGGTTTGTTTTTGAGCTGCAATTAAATTGGATAATCCCTGATGAGACACTGTTACACCTTTAGGTATTCCAGTGGAACCAGAGGTGTAGATTGTGTAAGCAAGGTTAATTTGGCTCACACCGCTGTTTGGATTGGTTGAATTTTCCTGAGCGATTTGGTCCCAATCTCTATCTATCCGGACAATAAGCCCCTCATATCCTGAAAATATTGTTAAGGATTTTTCAGCAAGTAACAGCACTGGCGCTTTAGTGTCTGCTAGTATGAAACGCAGGCGTTCTTCAGGATATGATGGATCCAGAGGAACATAGCTACCACCAGCTTTGAGAATGCCGATAATTCCAGCAATCATCTCTGGGGAGCGTTCCATACAGAGTCCAACCATGACTTCAGGTTTCACTCCCTGTTTTCCCAAGTAATGAGCAATTTGATTTGACTTTTCATTGAGTTGATAGTATGTCAGTTTTTGGTCTGCAAAAACAACCGCCAACGAGTTAGGATTTTTTTCTACTTGCGCCTCAAAGATCTCATGGAAGCATTGCTGGGTATAATCGCCGTTGGTATTGTTCCACTCGACTAAAATTTGGTCGAATTCTCCATCAGTTAGTAATGGTAAACTCTGGATTCTGGTCGTTGGATCGGTGACAATGCCTTCTAGCAACCTTTGAAAATGAGCAGCTAATCGAGCGATAGTCCCAGCGTCGAAAAGAGATGTTTTGTAGACAAAAGCGCCTTCTAAGCCTTTGGTTCCCTCCCATAAATGGAGTTCTAAATCAAATCTGGCATGACTCAGTTCTACGTCAATAGAATGCACGGTGATAGTGCCAAATTGAGAAACAGGTGTTGGCGCATTCTGGAAAGCAAACCCTACCTGCACTAGTGGATTACGGGACAGATCTCTTTCTGGTTGCAACTTTTCTACCAGCAAATCAAATGGCATTTCTCGATGCTCATAAGCTTCTAGGGTTGTTTTTCGCACCCTTTTTAATAGCTCAGAAAACGGTGGATTATCTGAAAGGTCACTCCGTAAAACAAGTGTATTGACAAAAAAACCAATTAATGATTCTACTTCTCTATGGTTGCGATTGGCAATCACCGAACCCACCGCAACATCATCCTGTTGTGTATAACGTCCAAGCAGTGCAAAAAAAGCCGCTAGCATTGTCATATTTAGAGTCGTCTGCTCGCGGTGACTCAATTGTTTTAAAGCATGGCTTAGAGTTTCTGGAAATTCAAGGGTTAGTACTCCACCTCCTTCTGTGTTTTGTACAGAAGAGAAGGGGCAATCAGTAGGTAATTGGAGGGACGAAATTCCTGCTAGTTGCTGTTTCCAATAATCTAGTTGAGAGTTGAGAAATTCTCCTTGAATCTTTTGTTTTTGCCACAAGGCATAGTCTACATATTGAATAGGCAGTTCTGGTAAAGAAGCTAGTTTTTGGTCAAGAACTGCTTCATAAAGCGAGCCTACCTCACCTATTAAAACACCAACAGACCAACCATCAAAAATAATGTGATGTATAGTAAGGAGCAGTGCGTACTCTTCTTCTTTAATTTGTAATAGCTTTGTACGCCATAAAGGAAGTTGCGATATGTTGAAAGGAGTAAGAATCTCTTGTTGAAACAGACGTTTAATTTCTACCTCCTGTTGAACAGGAGGTAGATGTCTAAAATCTACGACGGGAACAGCAACATCCAATGAGGGAGCAATTGCCTGTATTGGTGTTCCATTTTGTAAGTGAAAAGTTGTTCGCAGAATTTCGTGCCGCCGTGCCATTTCGTTTAGACTGAGTTTCAAGGCAGTCACGTTTACTTTTCCATTCAGGCGAAGCAACAAAGGAGAGTTATAGGCAAGATTACCGGGTATCAGTTGCTCAAGAACAAACAGTCGCTGCTGGGGATAAGACAAAGTAAAACTATTTGCGCTGTTATTTCTTTGTTGAGGAAGTATCCGTTCTTCAAAACGATATTGGTTCTTCTTTTGAAGTTGCTGAAGGAGTAATTTTTGCTTTTCAGGTGAGAGTTGTGCAAGTCGCGCTTTAAATTCATCCATTTTTATTTCCGAGGAAATTTTGAATATTTGAATTGCTAAGGCAGTTGTGTTTTAACAGAGTTTTTAGAGAGTGCGGGGTGTCAAATACTTAATTGTAATAAACACCCCACATCTAATCAATCGTGAATTGTGGTTGATTTTTCGAGTTGGACTTGCACCTCTTGTTCTGTCAAATTTTCTAATCCTTCTAAAAGGTCTATTAACTCTTGTGCTGGGACATTCTCGGTGAGTGTTTTAGAAATTATATCTGCTAAACTAGCCACTGTCGGAGTCTCAAACAGAGTGCGTAGATTTAGCTTAATCTCAAAAGCTTCAAGTAATCTGGACAGTAACTGGATAGCGATCAAAGAGTGACCACCCAGTTCAAAAAAGTTGTCATAAATACCGATCTTCTCGACACCAAGTAACTCTTGCCAAATATCAGCGATGGTTTGTTCTATATCGTTGCTAGGTGCAACATAGGAATTTCGGACATTCCGTCTTGCCAGAGATAAAGATGGTCGTGTTTGCTTGGTGTTATTTTGTTTAGACTCCTGTTGAATCCAAATTTTCAACCTGTCTTGGAGATTCCCAGGTGTTACGACTACCTGCTCTGCTAAAGCTTGGGTGATAATTCGCCTCATGGCTTCCAAGCTCTGTTGGGGTGTCATAGCGAAAGCATCCATACTCGTTGTGTATGCTTCTTCTTGCTCGTGTTCATCTAAGAGCCACCGATCCCAGTTAGTAGAGATCCAAGGAACAGCGCTCTGGTGGTTGCGATCTGCTGCGAAGTAATCTAGAAAATGGTTAGCTGCAGAATAAGCACAAAAACCTAACCCTCCTAAGATAGATGCATTGGACGAAAGCAGTACAAAGAAGTCTGGTTTGTCTTGACCGAAAACCTCTTCTAGCAAATATAAACCAAAAACTTTCGGTGCAAACTGTACTGTAGATTCCTCAATCCCAACCTCTTTTACGGGACAGAGCAAAAATCTGTTGCTGGTGATTGCAGCAGCATGAAACACTCCGTGGATTTGGCCAAATTTTTCCTGAATACGCTCTCTAAGCGATCGCATTTGGTCTAAGTCTGTCACATCGGCAGCGATCGTCATAACTTCTCCCCCTGCTTTTTCTATATCGATGAGGTTTCGGATCTTGTAAGCGGTTTTATCAGATTCATCATGGCTTTTAAACCAACTTTCCCACTCAGAGCGAGGGGGTAATTCGCTCCTGCTCACCAAAACCAGTTTTGCTTTTACGCGTTGCGCCAGATCCAAGGCTAAGAGTAATCCTACTCTGCCTAGTCCACCAAAGATCAGATAAACCCCTTCTTCTCGTAAGGGTCGCACAATCTGTGCATCTTTCTCAAGGAGGACATTTTCAAATTTCCGTACAAATCGTTGACGATTCCTGTAAGCAATAATTTTTTCAGGGCTTTCCTTAATTATTTCTGCCAGCAACTGACCAACCACCCGTTCAGGTTCTGCTTCAGCTTCAGGCAAAGACAAGTCTATACTGATGCAAGCGATGTTATTTTCTTCTTGAGGTATAACTTGACAAGCTCCTAGCATTGTTGCTTTTTCTGGACACAGCGCCTCTGTACCGATTACATTTTGAACCTGACTGGAAATGACTAAAATTTTGGTACTTCCTGTCGTTTGCTCTTGAGTTAAAGCCTTTGCTAAGTAAATTAGACTGTAATAGCCATACGCTTGCCACTTGGCAAACTTATCCTTTCCAGATGTTGAAATATCTGGTGTTAGGTTCCAAAAGTGAACTATCCGGGTCGGAGATTTTTCAGTGGCTTTGATTTCCCGAATCAGGGATGTATAATCTGAGGGCAGTTCGGGATTGATGTAATAGCCACCGTCATCTGCGGGGGCAAATCGATCTCCCTTAAAGACAGTAATAACATCCTGTTTTTCACGTTTGAGACGATTTACCATCTCCACACCAAAAGAATGCTCATCGGCAAAGACAAGCCAACATAAGCTCTCTCCTATCAGAGAACCGCTTCCCAGAGGCGCTTCTGGTAAGGTGCGCCGCCAAGAGGGAATATAAAACCATTCAGCAATATTACTTTTGCGTTGCTTCGGCTGCTGATAGTTAAAGGATCCGGCAAAATTCTTGTTTGGTTCTATCTTGTAACTTTCGCGTTCAAAAGGATAGGTAGGTAGCGGAATTCGTTTTCGGGTTTCACCAGCATGAAAACCAGTCCAATCGATGTCCACACCAGACAGCCAAAGTTTGCCAACAGTGGTCAGCAAAAACTCCATATCCGAGACTATGGTTTTAGGGTGACGGATTGAGGAAAATACATCGTAACTGGTGGTTGTTTGTGGATGCTGCATGGCAAATGCAGACAGGGTGTTACCGGGACCTACTTCTAACAGCAGGATATCAGGCACCTTTAACAGTTCTTCCAGCCCCTCTGCGAAACGAACCGTCTTGCGAAGATGCTCACTCCAATATTTTGGATCTGTAGCTTGTGACGGTTGAATGTATGTTCCAGTCACATTCGAGATCAAAGGAAGCTTTGGTTCGTGCATAGGAATCTTTGCTAAGAATTCCTCAAATGCTTCGAGTATGGGTACAACGCATGCAGAATGGGAGGCGACTTCAATGTGCAAGGGGCGAATATTTACCTGTTGCGCTTCCAATTTGCTCGAAAATGATTCAATTGCTGGTGATGAACCTGAAACGACGCATAGAGAAGGACTATTGATAGCTGCTATTTCAACACCATTTTCTAAAAGCGGCTCTAGTTCTTTTGCAGACATAGGTACAATTAACATCTTTCCTGTTTTTGCCTGCTCCATCAGTCTTCCACGTTCTACGACTATGGCTAGTGCATCTTCAACAGAGAAGACTCCTGCCAGAGTTGCTGCCACATATTCGCCCAAGCTGTGTCCAATGACAGCCAAAGGTTGGATTCCCCAAGACATCCATAGTTGTGCTAGAGAATACTCTATGGTAAATAGTGCGCTCAGGGCGACGGAGACTTGCTCTAACTTTTGGCTAGCTGTTTCAGTTTGGTCTTTTGGTGGAAATAACAGTTGACGAATGTCATAACCAAGAAGACTTTGTAGAATTTCAGCGCATCGGTCTACCTGCTGTCGAAAGACAATTTCTTGTTGGTAAATCTCAAGCCCCATATTAGCATATTGAGTCCCTCCCCCTGGAAACATAAACACGACAGGTCTATTGTTGGAGTGGCGGACGTTAGTAAACACCCGTGTAGGATCTTTACTTTCTAGAGATGCGATCGCGTCGTTGTGATCTTGACAAACTAACACTTGTCTGTTGCTCAAACGACGGCGACCAACCTGAAGGGTATAAGCAACATCAGCAATATTTGTATCAGAGTTGCTTTTCAAATAAGCCGCTAAATTGGTTGCAGACGTTTCGAGAGCAGTATCTGTTTTTGCAGACAAGGGCAAAATCTGGTACTTTCGGCGCGATGGTGATGATTCGCTAACGGGTGCTTCCTCTACAACCAAATGGGCGTTAGTTCCTCCAATCCCAAATGCACTCACTCCAGCCCTACGGGGCTGCCCAGAAGTTTGCCAGTCTGTGAGTTTAGTATTTACAAAAAACGGGCTGTTAGCAAAATCAATCTCAGGATTAGGAGATTCAAAGTGCAGGCTAGGTGGAATTTGTTTGTTTTTAAGCGCTAGTACAGTCTTAATAAACGCACCAACTCCTGCGGCTGCATCTAGATGTCCGACGTTGGTTTTTAATGAGCCAATTCCACAAAAGCCTTTGCGATTTGTTGTTTCTCGAAAAGCTTTGGTCAATGCTGCAATCTCAATTGGATCTCCTAAATGAGTTGCTGTTCCATGAGTTTCAACATAACCAATCTCATCTGCAGATATTTCTGCCATCTGCTGTGCAATTAAAATTGCTTGGGCTTGTCCTTCCACACTAGGTGCAGAATAACTCATTTTCAGGAAGCCATCATTGTTCAGTGCTGTTCCCTTGATCACAGCATGGATTGTGTCACCATCCGCTAGGGCTTCTTCTAGGCGTTTTAACACCACAATCCCGACACCATTACCCGGTACAATACCATTTGCTTGAGCATCAAAAGCACGGCAGTGTCCATCCGGCGATACCACCGAATCTTCTTGGTAGAGATAGCCCTCCTTTTGGGGAAGAGAAATAGTTACACCTCCTGCTAGAGCAATATCGCACTGATAAGTGAGCAAGCTTTGGCAGGCTACATTTATGGCAACTAAGGATGTGGAGCAGGCTGTTTGAATATTGAAGCTCGGTCCAGTTAGATTTAATTTAAAGGATACGCGAGTGGTAAGAAAATCCTTTTCGTTACCAATAAAGATGCTGTCAGAGTCTTCTTCTGCAATATTTGGGTTGTTATGTAAGTTCTGTAACCAATAGCTGGAACGTCCGCATCCACCATAAACTCCAATCCATCCAGGAAATCGTTCTGGATCGTATCCAGCATTTTCTAATGCTTCATGAGCGCATTCCAAAAATAGCCTCTGCTGCGGATCCATCAGCGCCGCTTCCTTAGGGCTGTAATCGAAAAAATAGGCATCAAATAAATCAGAATCTTCAAGAATCGCCTTGGCTCGGACGTAGTTAGGTTGTTTGTAGATTTCTGGATCAATTCCAGATTCATCTAACTCTTCGTCAGAAAAAAAAGAGACTGATTCTATGCCGTTTTTTAAGTTTTCCCAGAATTCATCTAGATTCCGCGCGCTGGGAAATCTTCCGGTCATCCCTATGACCGCAATTCCTTGATTTGCTGCTTGAATTTCAGAGTCTGCCATCATTCTTTTTCCTTACATCTTTAGCTTTGCGGTTGAGAGCTATTTTTTGTTTGCTAACACGATCTCCAAGGGAAGGCTGCAACGAAATCTCTCCATTTTTTCGGCGCACAACGTAGTTTGCCAAGTGATAAATAGTGGGATATTGGAAAAGGTCGGTTACAGTTATTTCTTTATCTAAGCGATCGCTCAATTTTCTTTGGACTTGGACGATCAAAAGGGAATTACCACCTATGTTAAAGAAATTCTGATAAATACCCACTCTTTCCAATTTCAAGACTTCCTCCCAAACAGATGCTATGATTTGCTCCTCTTTTGTTCGAGGTGCAACAAAGTCCTCTTCTGGAAGGTTTTCATTTGGCTGAATCTGTGATAGGGCTTTCTTGTCGACTTTCCCATTCGGAGAAAATGGAATTTTATCAACTACCAGGAAAAAGGAGGGAACCATGTAATCTGGAAGCAACTTTTTCAGATAGTCCCGTAAATCGTTAACTGTAGGCTTTTGCTTGTCTGGGATAAAGTAGGCTACCAGACGTTTTTCGCTTGTGTTACCCTCTGTGGCTACTATTACGCATTCCTTGATTCCTGGATGGGTATTTAAAATAACTTCTATTTCGCCGAGTTCTATTCTATAGCCTCGAATTTTTACTTGCTCATCTTTACGATCTATGTATTCTATAGTCCCATCAGGACGATAACGAGCACAATCGCCTGTTTTGTAAAGCCTACTGCCAGGTTTATTTCCCAAAGGATCTGGAATAAATTTCTGTGCTGTCTCTGCGGGACGATTTACATAACCGCGTGCCAAAGCAACGCCTCCAACATAGACTTCACCGACACAACCTGGAGGCACGACTTGCAATTGGGAATCTAAAATATAGACTTGAGTATTGGGAATGGGAAGACCAATGGGTGGTAAGGCAGACCATAGGCTGGCGGGTTGTCTCAATCGATATTCAGTAACAACGTGAGTTTCAGCAGGACCGTACTGATTGATTAGAGTACATTGTTCCAGACGTTCAAAAAATTGCTGGAGAGGTGGAGATATTTTTAATTGTTCTCCAGCTGTAATAATTTCCCGTAGACACAAAGGAATCTGTGGGCTCTCATTTGCTGTGAGCGCTAACTGTTCGAGAAAGGCAAACGGTAGAAACAATCTTTCTATCTTTTGTTGCATCAAAAACTCCAGCATCGCGGATGGTTGCTGGCGGATCTGATGAGAAATCAGATACAAAGTCCCTCCCGTACAAAGAGTAAACAGAATTTCTTGAGATGCTACATCAAAACTGGGAGAAGAAAATTGCAGGGTTTTTGCAGGACGGGATAAACTTTGAGCTTGGGTAGCAATCAGGTTCGCAAAGGAGCGATGGGACATGGCTATGCCTTTGGGCTGTCCTGTAGAACCTGAAGTATAAACAATATAGAGAAGGTTATCTAATGAGCCTCGAATCGCTATGTTCTCGGAACTTTGAGTAGTTATAATATCTTGCTCATCGTCTAAACAACAGACCTTGATATCTGAGAGAGGCAGTTTTTCCAGTAACTCCTGTTGAGAGACAACCATGTCTAGGCCACTGCTTGTGAGCATATAACGTAGACGTTCTTGAGGATACGAAGTGTCCAAACAAACATAGGCACCACCCGCTTTGAGAATCCCAAGCATGGTTTTTACCATGTTTGCGGATCGCTCTAGGAAAATACCAATACGGGTTTCAGGTTTGGCACCGTGGAGTACAAAATAATGGGCGAGTTGATTTGCTTGTTCATTCAATTCTTGGTATGTCCACTTTTTGTCACCAAAAATCAGAGCGATGCTATCAGGGGTCCGATTTACCTGGTTCTCAAAAAGTTGCTTTAGACTACAAACCTGGGTTTCTTCTACAAAATTATTTCCCCCCAATATTTGCTGTTCTTCTTCTGACATGATTGGAATTTGCCAGAGGGGTTCATCGGGATTAACCAGAACGTTGTGCAGCAGCGTCTGGAAATGTTTAAACATCCGGACGATGGTTTCTTGATCAAAAATATCGGCGTTGTAGAAAAAGTTACCTGAAAGCCCAGTCGAGTTGTTTGTGGGGGAAATTCCTACTTTTGAGTCTTCCCATAAATGCAATTCCAAATCGAAGCGAGTGTACTCAAATTCATATTTTAGGGGCGTGATTGTGAGGTGATTCAGCTTTAAAGCCTCCAGTGGAGCGTTTTGAAGGGCAAAAAGTACCTGAACCAAGGGATTGCGACTCAAATCTCGTTCTCGCTGGAACTCATCCACTAATTTTTCAAAAGGTAAATCTTGATGAGCATAGGCACCTCTGGTAACTTCGCGTACACGTCGCAGCAGTTCTTTAAAGGTGGGGTTTCCAGAAAAATTGAGCTTCATCACCAGAGTATTGACAAAAAAGCCTATTAACCCTTCTATTTCCCGCCGATTTCGATTAGCGATAGGTGAGCCAATAGCAATATTTAGAGAGTGGGAGTAACGGTAAAGCAGTGTGCCAAACACTGCCAGAAGGCACATATAAAGGGTGACGTCTTCTTTTTTGCTAAAAACTTTCAGCCTCTCAAAGAGTTCTTCAGCAATTTCTACTGGTAATACCCCACCCTTGAAGGTTTGAATTGGAGGTCGTATGCGATCGCTCGCTAATTCTAATGGAACTAAACCCGAGAGATGGTTTTTCCAGTAAGACAACTGTGACTCTAACACCTCTCCTTGTAACCATTCTCGTTGCCAAACAGCAAAGTCGGCGTATTGAATAGGAAGTTCAGGAAGTGGGAAAGGTTGGTTACTGCAATTGGCGTCGTATAAAAGACCTAGCTCTCGATTGAATAGACCTAAAGACCATCCATCGGCAATAATGTGATGCAAATTCAGGAAAAGGATATGCTCTTCCTTTGCCAAGGAAAATAGAAGAACTCGAATGAGTGGGCCAATACTAAGATCAAAAGGCTTCTTGGCTTCAAGAGAAATGAGTCTTTGGACTTCTCGCTCTCTTTCATTTTCTGAAAGGTTTTGGAGGTTTACTACGGCAAGCTTCAAGGGTAGATCTGAAGCAATTACTTGCACTGGGTTCCCATCTTTGATCGTGTATGTAGTCCTTAAGGATTCGTGACGCTGAACCAGTTGTTTCAGACTTTGTTCCAAAGCATTTACGTTTAGAGAACCGCTTAGCTTGAGTGCTTCTGGTATGTTGTAAGCAGGATTGTCGGCAATTAATTGATCGAGAAACCACAATCTTTGTTGCGCGAACGAGAGGGGTAAAATCCTGATCCTGGTTTTATTTTTTTGAAGCAGTTCAACTAGCAGCTGTCTTTTTTCGTCTTGCGATAGATCCCCTAATTTGTTAAGGCTCATCTTCTTTATTTATTACTTTACTTAGCAAATTTAGTACCAAGAATACTTGTTAATGAATCACCTACCTTCTCCAATTCTTCCAAAATTTCATGAATCATCCAGTCTATTTGGTAATAATTTATACACTATGCACTAAATCGGATACTAAAAGATGTAAGTTTTACTGTGACCTAATTTACCCTTCTACAAATATACACTGAAATATTAACGCGTCAGATAACTTGCTTTCGCACGTGTATCAATATACCATAAGCAGCCATAAGCGTTTCTTTGGGATAAATAAAAAATTTACATTTTGTTACATGATAGCAAAAAATTGCTGAAATCCTGAGATCTACTTAGTGTAATCTACTTACCGCATTCAAAAATGTATAATTAGTTTTCCACAGATTCTTATTCAAGGAGACGTATCGTGAATTCATTGAGTGGAAAAGTTTCTATTGTGACAGGTGGGAGTTCGGGCATTGGAAAAGCTACAGCGCTGGCACTTGGGAAAGAAGGTGCAAAAGTTATTGTTGCTAGTCGTCGAGAGGAAGAAGGAAACAAGACCGTTCAACTCATTCATGAGACAGGGGGGGAAGCCGTTTTTGTTAAGACTGATGTAAGTAAGGGAGAAGACGTCTTAAGGTTAATCGACACAACAGTCGAGATATTTGGCGGACTCGACTATGCATTCAATAATGCTGGGAATGTGTTGGTCGGTTCGCTGATAGATTACACGGAATCTGACTTTGACCATATCTACAACAGTAATGTAAAAAGCATCTGGCTATGTATGAAGTATCAAATCCCGCAGATGCTTAAGCAGGGTGGTGGTGTTATTGTGAACAATGCCTCAGCTTCCGGTTTAGTTGGCACTCCTTACGGAAGTCTCTATGGAGCCAGCAAACATGCTGTCTTGGGGCTGACCAAATCAGCAGCGTTAGAGTACGCTAAGTCTGGGATTCGTATCAATGCTGTGAGTCCAGGTGCTATTAACACCGAGATGCTTGAGCGGGTCACTGACAGCAAAGAAGAAGCCAAAGCGCAGATGGCAGAAGTACATCCAATCGGACGTGTGGGTCAACCGGACGAAGTTGCTAGTGCTGTGCTTTGGCTCTTCTCAGATGGAGCTTCATTCGTGACTGGTCAGTCGTTAACTATTGATGGTGGCTACACAGCGCAGTAGTACACTCAATTCTTCGATAACTTTACAAAACCCTTTCCCAGATTAAACAGTTTATCAGCTCCACGCTTTTTTCTAGAGACCAAGGCGCACTCAACTCTAAAGAGTCACCCACAAATTTAAAAAAGCGTTCTTGAATGCCGCTGACAATAGGGTTGGAGCTTAATTCAACGTAATGAATAACTTTGTCAGTTTGAATCTCATATTTACCACAATAAGAAAAGTAGGTTTCTCGGTCTAACTTTGCCATTGCGGCTTTCTGCTCTAGACTCAATTCCATAAAAACCTCAAAAATTTTCGCCATGTCAGGGGGATTAATCACATTCACATGCACTGACACATAACCATTATCTGTATATATCAAATACCCACTACTGTCAGCATGATATAACTTACTACTTCTACCCTGAGTATCCCTAACTTCTGAGGACACTAGTCGCCAAACTCCCACAAAATAATTTTGTATCATCATCCTATGTATAATAGTTGATTAGCAGCGTCAACGATATCCGGAGGAACATTATGAAAAGTAAATTATGGGAAAAGTTAATCAAAAGGCAAGCAGTTGAGTACGTGACTACTTACGATGTAAACCGATTGAAAAAACTAGATGTCGGAAGAGAATTTACCTACTCAAGCAAATTGTATAAAACGCTTTCAGATGGGGCTAGTAAAACTTTGAAAAAGTATTTGTAAGTAAAAGTTGGCAAAGAAGCAGACGCGAAATGGTGAAAAGTTTTTTAGTTGCGCTTTAGTGCGCTAAAGCGCAACTACGAACCAATGAGATTCGAGGAACTATTCTGCTCCTTCTATCGGCGCAAAACCTTGGCGTTGAATATTTTCTGTTACTGTGCGCGGTTCTAGAAATTGTAGCAGGTAATCAGGGCCTCCTGCTTTAGAACCAACACCAGAAAGTTTAAAGCCACCAAACGGTTGCCGTGCGACTATAGCACCGGTAATGGTACGGTTAATATAGAAATTGCCTACTTCAAACTCTTCCTGTGCCATTTGAATGTGCGAAGGAGTTCTAGAGTAAAGCCCGCCAGTTAAAGCGTAGTTAGTACTGTTAGCAACTTCCAACGCCTCCTCAAAATTGTTTACTCGAATAACAGCGACAACTGGACCAAAAATTTCTTGCTGAGCAACGATCGCGTTAGGCGAGACTTCCGTAAAAATCACTGGCCCAATATAATATCCATGATCCGGTGCTGGCATTTCTAAAGCAACTTTTGCTTCTGCTTTGCCTTTCTCAATGTACTCACGGATGCGATCGCGTGCATTTGCATCAATCACTGGACCAACTTGTGTACTTGCTAAATCTGCCTCTCCTATGTTAAGAGATTTTGTTGCCTCTACAAAACGTTGTACAAAAGTTTCGTAAACAGCTTTGTGTACAATCACTCGAGAACAAGCAGAACATTTTTGTCCACTGTAGCCGAACGCCGACTGCACAACCCCAAAAACAGCTTGGTCTAAATCAGCACTTTCATCCACAATAATCGCATTCTTCCCACCCATTTCTGCAATTACTCGCTTCATGTGCTTTTGTCCTGGTTTTAGGATAGCTGCTTCTGCGTAAATTCTACAACCAACTTCTTGCGATCCAGTAAAAGCAATCACATGAGTTTCCGGATGATTTACCATATAAGCGCCAACCGTCGAACCTTTTCCTGGTACGTATTGAAATACTCCTTTGGGTATTCCAGCTTCAACCAAGATTTCCGTCAGTTTAGCTGCAATTACAGAAGACGGTTCGGCACACTTTAGCAAAGTACAATTACCAGCAACCAAAGCCGCAACAGTCATCCCCGTAGCAATAGCAAGCGGAAAATTCCAAGGAGAAATCACGACTGCAATTCCTCGTGGTTGGTAGATATAACGATTCGTCTCCCCTGGTATATCGTAATTGTAACCAAGATCGAGACGTTCCATTTCTTGCGCATAATAGCGACAGAAGTCTATAGCCTCAGAAATCTCACCATCGGCTTCTCGCATTGCTTTTCCAACTTCCAACACCATCCATGCAGCTAGTACATCACGCCGTGCTTCCATTAAGTCAGCAGCTTTTCGCAATATTGCAGCACGTTCTTTTACTGGTGTTTTCCGCCAACCAGGAAAAGCAGCCTTTGCAGCTTGCATTGCTTCTTCAGCTTGTTCGACACAGATGAGTCCGACTTTACCAACAATTTCGCTAAAATTCGAGGGGTTGACAGAATCTATAAACTGTGTAGTGTTTCTATACTCCCCATTGATCAACGGGAGATACGTCTTTCCAAGTTGACGCCGTACTTCTTGTAACGCTTGAATTGATTTGCTTCTTAGCTCTTGCTCAGCATAATCTGTATCAGCAGCACCAATAAAGGAAGAATCAGGGTGAGAAAAAGAAGAATCTGCTTGCTTTACTATTGGTGGTGCGATGAGTTCTTCAATCGGACGATTTTCTAGATTTTGTCGTAAAAAGGAACTATTTGCAGTATTTTCTAATAAACGGCGAATAAGATAGGCCATTCCTGGGAGAAGTTCACCATAAGGACAGTAAACTCTAACGCGGTAACCTTTATCAACTAAAGCTTTTGCTAGTTTATCGCCCATTCCATACAAGACTTGCATTTCAAAGCGACGGCGGGGAACCTGTAATGTTTCAGCAATTGCTATAGCACGTGCTTGCGATCGCACATTATGGCTACCAATTGCAGAATAAACATATTCATGATTCTCTAGCAACAACTCTGTTAGTTCCTCAAAGTTAGCATCCGTCGTTGCTTTGTCATTGTAAACTGGCTGCGGCCAATGTTTCTGGGCTGATAGAATAGTTTCTTGATCCCAATATGCGCCTTTGACCAAGCGGATTGTTACAGGATAAGCTCGCTGTTTTGCCCAAGTAATCAAATCTTTGAGATCTTGCTCACTGTCTCGCAGATATGCTTGAATTGTTATACCAATATCTGTACGCTCTCTGAACTCAGGTTCTAGGAGTAATTTTTTCAAGATACTGAGAATTAAGTCTTTATAAGCATACTGTTCCATGTCAAAATGAACAGCCGCCCCTAGTTCTTTAGCACGACGCAACAACAAACGAATGCGATCGCCAACTCTTTCCTCACTACCTTGAGCATCTAGTGGGTCAAACTGAGAGTAAAACGCCGTTAGTTTTACAGAAACCTGGACTTTTGGCAATATTTCTCCATCCACTTCATCAATCGATGGTATTGGAGTCCAACTCTTAGATGCTTCTACTAATTGTTGCATCAATTCCAAGTATCGTTCCAGGTATGATTGTGCTTCTGCTTCGGTAATCACCGCCTCACCCAATAAGTCTACGGTGAAAGGCATTTTTTCCTTACGCAGTCGCTCAATAGTCTTTAGTACCTGTTTAATATTTTCTCCAGCAATATATTTATGAGCTAATGTTTCTGTTGCTGTAGAAACAGTACTAGCAGCAACTTGCCCTGGCATAGAGTCAGGGTTAGCAAAGTTTAACATTCCCTTAAGGGCTGCTGGTAGTTCTACAGACTCATCACCGAGATATTCTTGTAAGTGAGCTGCAATTTCTGCCTTACTATGTAAAGCAGGAAGAGTATCAATAAAGCGGAATAGCTGCACCCGCAAGCCAGGATTACTCATAGCCCAAGCCAGTAATTTGTCATCCCAGCGCATTTGATCTCGCAGATTACCAAAGAAAGAACGATTCTCCTGCGTTGCTGCTAAAAGTTGTTTAGCAATTTCTTGGGTTTTAGCTTCGTAGGTGCTTTTCTGTACTTGTAATACCACTGACAACAGACTCCTTCTTTAAGGCGACAAACATTGCCTCTATATAACATTTTGGCTCTTCAATTGTCTTAGCACCAGCATCTAAGAGCAGAAATTTGCAATAATCAGCTTTTTAGCTAGATATTAGAGGTGTGAGTGGCGGAAATAGGTGAAAGTATTGTACAAGGAAGTACTTATTCTCTGATTTGACAACGCCTCCAGTTCAAGATTTATTTTTCTGCAAGTCCCTTACAGCTCTTTGGAAACAGCTTGTCGCAAAGCCCAAAAGGGCTGATTAGTCCAACGGTTTTCACTACGGTACATGAAACCATAATGACGACAATACGCAGCACGGATTGCTTTTAGGTGATCCACATATGTATTAACCAAACTCTCGTCACCTGAAAGCGCAGCGTGAACAGCTTGTCCTGCTTTCATTCCTGTGTACAGTGCATTAAAGATACCTTGTGAAGAAATCGGATCAAAGCTTAGAGCGGCATCTCCAGCTGCAATCCATTGCAACCCTGCAACCTGATTTAAGTAACCACCCCCTGCTTCTATGAAATGTGGTGAATGAGTATCAGTCATATAGCCTAAACACTCATGAATGTATTTTGTATCCTCTAGATAAACATCCCACAAGTTTGGATGATGCTGGATGAGTCTTGCGTGTTGAATATCTGTGTGAAAAATAACTACACGAGTGTGATGGGGCAGCCTAGCAGTATACCACCATCCATGAGGGACAGACTCTATGAATGTCCGAGTCTCGGTGTCATTTTTAGACGTTACAACCCAACGATAAGTAGCAAACAATGGAATATCACGTTGTCGTATTGCGCCTTGGCTGCGTGCAAGGCTAGCAGCACGACCGGTTGTATCAATGAACCATCGTGAGTGACACTCGCGATCATGCAAGCAAACCCGCCACGTGTTGTGGCATTTACTCACTTGTTTAACTCGATTTCTCCACAAGATTGCTCCTGCACGAACAGCTGCTAGTCGGAGTGCTTCGTCAAACTGGACTCGATCTAAATGCCAACCCAGCCCACGGGGATCACTGATGAAATCATTGACCATCAGTTGGTCAGATCCCCAAGCACAGACGTTGCCATAACACGGTAAATGGGAACCCGACTCTAAATCTGCCAGCAACCCTAAATTTTGTAATATCTGCCGAGCCGCACCGGGTAACGAATCACCCACTTTGTGGGTATCCGCCCGAAACTCATCAACCAACAGCACTTGACGCCCAGCTTGTGCTAAAACAAAAGCAGCTACAGCACCGGCTGGACCTGCACCCGCAACTAACACATCCCACATAGTTTTAACTGAACTTGATCCGTCGAAATTCTTCAAGCTGCTCAACGCTCTCCCAGCCTGCACGTTGGACATGGGGTGGTGGGGTTGACGGCTCCTGTGACTGCAAAGCTGCAAATTTGACTTTTAGTTCTTCAACCTGTTCAGTGGTGAGAGATTCGACAAATATGACTGGCGGAAAATCAGGGTCGTTTTTTATCCCTGGGCGCGGTTCGATAATCCCCATCTTACCAAACTCAGCAACCATTTGTAGCATTTGCTCAGGGGCTTTTCCTTTCAACCTCCGTAGCCAACTATCCCGTGTGTGATAAGCAGCTAGTCTTTGTTCGCGAGGTAAATCCACATTCATGACAATCTCATAATTCTTTTGGGTCAGAACTTGGTTAGGCACACGAGCAGGCCAAAAGGTAGGAATGTATGGATCATATTCTGGCTCATAGCCAGATCGACAAAAAGCAGTATCCCCTTGCCAAGGAAGAGCCATCCATCGTGTTAAGTCTCCAGCCCCTTGTGAGGAGAGTGGTCCTCCTGGTTGCAGCGCGATCGCCTGAGTTAGGGTTTTACCATAATCAGGTTCAGGTTCATTTGCAGATCTATGGCGCACTCGAAACGGCGCAGTGTAAAGTGTCGTGTGACGCATAGGCCATGTCACTTCACAGCCAGGATGAAAAGCATCTGCTAAGCAGAAATGTAGGGCTGCTTGATCCAACATGGCAGGCTGCTGTGCAAGGGGTATTTTACTGAGGCTAGTCGGTGACTTGAATTCTTTATCCCAGTCATTCACGAAATTGCCATTAACCCAATACTCCATTAGCTGCATCCGCACTTTTGATAAAGCCAGATTGTTTCGGGGAGAGTCCGCAGGTGCACTACCATAGGCGTCACCATAAATCCATGGCCAATTACTGCGATCGCTACTTTTAGTATCTGCTGGACGAAACATATTAAATATGATCTGGCGTAACTCCCGATATGGATCATTATCAGCTTCTGGTGCATGGGCAAGCTTAGCGATAAAATGAGGGTCGGTAAAATCCATAGGGCTGCCTTTGCCAAATAGAGTCGCAAACCCTTTATTGACCCACTGTAAATTCGACAACCGAGATAAAATTGGCAAAATATCCTTCGCGAAGGAAGCCTGTGTGGGCATTGACATCCAGCCGCATTCTACATAAGAATCGACGAGTAAGTCATAGAGTGTGCGCCATCCAATAATATCAGGCGCATAGTTAGGTGGACCAACAATCACCCAACTTGATTCAATAGGAATTTCTCGGCCAGCAATATTTACCTTAGCACTGACAGGACCATCAGAAATATCATCAAACCATCCATCTGCATTGTTAAAGCTATTGGAATTATTAGGATCATAGATGGGTGTTCCTTCAGGAGACCCAGATTTGCCAAACCCTCCTAAGACTAATAAATGCCCATTTGCGTCTGTTCGTAACTCACCCAAGGGCACTGTAACATCCATGAATTTACCGTTGTCAAACTGGTAAGCTGCACCCGATGTATTACTTCCTGTGATTGTTCGTGTTCCAGGATCGATTGCTAGCTTTTGTCGTTTTTGTACTTTTGGATTACGGAGCCCAATTGAGAGATCTTTGGTTTCGGGAATATCAAGGGCAGCTTGAAACTGATACCACTCGGCCTTGCGATTAGCAAGATGTACAGTCCACTCTATATCTGCATTATTGCTGTTAAGTTCTCCAACTACTTCACCAGCTGCATTGTAACCATAAATTCGGAATCGAGCAGCTTGGCGTTTTATCGCTCCTTTTTCATCACGGATATTTCCATGAGTTGGATCTATAACCTCTGGTCCAATGTAGTACCCATCTTCAGCAGTACTGTTTCCCACACGTGCTACCCCAATCCCTGGATGAATGGCTGCGCGAACAATATATCTGTCCTTTCCATCAGGCCAAACGGTGCTTGGTCGAATTTCTTGTGGTTCTCCAATAGGTTCCCCATTTACGTTACGTCTGAGTCTTGCTGAAGCTTGGTAGACAATTTTTCGAGCCTCTGCAATACTGCCGATTGGTTGATGAGCCGCTAGAGTGCGCCACGGGTTAAACGAAAGTGTTTCACCATATGCTGCTTGACCACGAGCGTTGATATTTTGAGAGGGAAGAATTAATGTAGCAACGTGAATGGGTGGCGATGAAGTTTCAGACCAGCGAACGGTAGCGCGATCAACAGGCATTGTTTCGGGGTCACCTTGCAACTGAACTAAAAACTTTAGTCGTGCTTCGCCGCCAGAAAGTCGCTGTGCCAGATCGGCATGTAAATAATTGGGATCGTCGTAATTAGGCTCAAGTCCTGGGGGAACTATTTCTGGCTCTAATTTATACTTACAAAAATGATGCTCTCCAAAATGAAAGGGCATCGCGCTCCATAGATCGGTTTCTAGGACAGAAGGCACGATCTTCTCCATTTCATTGAGAATTTCTTGGGTTTTGGGGTGTGTTTTTAACCATTCCTCTGCTGCTTCTTTACCAGTTAAGGAAGCTTTTGTAAATGCACACATTTCATATGCATTATCTACAAAAAAGACATCTATGTTTTGCAATAGCAGGTCAATGGTAGGAGCATGTTCGTCCGGAGGGAGAATTTTTTTTCCTGGGACGCCAAAAACTTTAATACCAATACCCACTGTACTTTTTATATCAGGTATACCATCTGGTATATCACTTGCATAACGTACCCAAACCGGGTAAGATGTGGCTTGGCTAAACAAACCAACCCGCAAGTGTTCAGGTAGATTAGGAATAATTTGTAAGTGTCCGTGGGCTACGCCATGTAAACGTAGAAAAACGGGACGACGGGCTGGACATTGACCTTGCTGAATTCGTCCCATCTGAACCATCTCAACAAACATTTGTTCAAGGCAACCGATGGGGTCAGACTCGCAATCGCACATGGGTACAGTATTAACACTTGCAGAGCTTGGAGGTTGTCGCATAACAGAACCTTACGTACGTAAAAAATGTGATTTATTTTACATCAAAATAAATCGCTTCCTTCTGATTTTCTTGTTTAGCTAGCTAGCCAGAAGCCCCAGGTCTTACCCGAAGGGAAGCGTGGGATGAATGGCGAGGGGATGAGGAAGGCACCCCCGACTATAGCTGACCATCGCTCAGCCAGGAAGCGGGGTGGCTGACGAATTCCCAGGAGCTGGACGGTCTTGGCTTTCAATGTATTGGCGCAAAGTTGTAATGGTTACTCCACCACAGCTTGCTACAAAATAAGATCCATTCCAAAGAACATCCTTTGAGTAAAAATAGCTCAAATGCTGAGCAAACTCTTGTCTAATTCTACGAGAAGTAGTTGACTTAATATTGCCAACCAATGTACTTAATTGTAAGTCTGGATGGTATTGAAAAAGTATGTGAACATGGTCTTCTTCCCCATTAAACTCAATTAACTTGCAATCCCATTTAACCAATAAATCTTCAAGCATAATGTGCAAGCGCTTTAACATACCATCAGTTAAAGCTTTGCGACGATACTTTGTAGTCAACACTAAATGAACTTTAAGGTCACTGATTGACCGACCTTTTGAAACAAAATCATCTTTCACAACTTTTTCGGGAGCTATGTTATGCTAAGTGTAGTCAATTATATCAACACTCATTTTAAGGAGATAAGAAGATTGCTGCTAAATCACCAATGCAGAGCTTATCCAGAAACACCGCAAAAAATACAATTAAATAGCTGGCTAAGAACATCTCAGTATTGGTACAACTGGCAACTAGGAGATAGGTTTGATTGGTGGGAGAAAAATAGGGATTACCCGTTGTTTCCGCAAGGAGACTTTTGCTATATCTCGTGTTCGTTACCACCAGTAGAGTTAAGGGATAATCCAAACTTTTACAGTCAAAAGAAACTATTACCAGAAATAAAGGAAGACCTTGTTAAGGTTGGTCATTCTGGGGAATTACTGGATTTTAAATCTGTACCATCTCAAACACTGCAAGACGTTTCAAAACGCGTTGAGCTAGCGTTTAACAGATTCCTTAAAGGCGATAGCAACAGGAAGAAAAGTGGTAAACCCAGATTTAAGAATGCATCCAGCTTCCGCACCATGAGATTTGAGGGGCAAGCCGTAACCATTGAACGGATAGAGAAAGACTGGTTATTCCTGTCAGTCTCAAAATTACCTGGATGGTTGAAAGTAAGACTGCATAGACCATTGCTTGATGGGTTTGCACTCAAAAGTATATTGTTAACCCACAAAGCAGACGGATGGTACTGCACTATTACGCTTGAAGATCCGACAGTGCCAGTATTTAATCGAGACGATATTACCCCTAGTTGGGAGAACTCGCTTGGACTAGACGCGGTACTGCACGAGGATGATTATCTGGCAACGTCAGAAGGCGAAAAGCTACCATCCCTTAAATCTTTCCGCAAATCTCAAAGCAGGCTGAAGAAGGTTTCTAAACGCAAAGCAGCAAAGAAAAAGGGAAGCGCTAGCCGTCGTAAACTAGCAAAACGGGAAGCAAGAGAGCATCAACGTATCGCACGCTCCCGTAAAGACCACGCTTACAAAACGGCTACAAAATTGGTACGCACTGGTAAGCAGGTTTTCTTTGCCGAAGACCTTAATCTACGCGGTTTAACCAAGCGCAACAAAGCCAAATGCGACTCGCAAGGAAAGTTTCTGACAAATAATCAAAGCGCCAAATCAGGATTAAATAAGTCTTGGTTGGATGCTGGCTTCGGTCAATTCTTTACTACGCTGGACTACATAGCCTCAAAAGCTGGAGCAGTAGTAGTAAAGATAAATCCTGCTTACACTTCGCAACTGTTGGCATACCGTGATGAATTCGTGTTTACGGATTGCAGTATCAGGAGTTACTTTGACCCTCAAGAATTGCTTAATGTTGACCGTGACGTGAATGCATCCATCAACATTAAGCGAGTTGGGCTGGGACTGTTCCCAACTATAAAATGCCGGAAGGGGAAAGTGGTAATTACTGCCACTGCGACAGCTAGTACCTCCAAGGAAGTTCTGCAAGTTCTGCGCTCTTCGAGCCACCGCGTCTAAAAACGGTGTTGACGGAACGGCAGAAGCCCACTGTGACCGCTTGCGGCACTGTGGGTAGTTCACAAAGATCTAAACGTACAGTATATAGATGTAAGCCATAGTGACAACTCCACACACTGACCCGAAGGGCAGTGTGGGCTTCTATGAGATTGGGGATTAGAAGCAGGTGTCATTAGTCTCAGTAATCCGTTATGCGAGGATTGCTACGTTTACCGCCGAATGTATAGGCACTCTGGGATGTAGGGTTAGCAACCCGTTTCCTAGTTCCGGACAATGCGGGTGGTGATTAAACATCTCTACGGGAGCGGAGAAGTGTGACCAGCGAGAAACCGGGGAAAACATTGACGAAGGAAACCACCCACGAGGGTAGAACTTAATTAATAGTTCAAACCAAAAAACATGAAAGTATTAGTTATTAATCAGCACGGAAGACCATTGATGCCCACGACACCTAGAAAGGCTAGAATCCTTTTACAGTCAGGCGGCGCAAAAATAGTAGGTAGAGACCCCTTTACCATTCAACTTAACTACGGAACCAGTGGGTATACGCAACCAATCACGCTAGGGATTGACGCAGGGTATTCTCATATTGGTTTCAGCGCAGTAACCGAAAAAGAAGAATTAATTGGTGGTGAGTTGGAGCTTCTTGAAGATGTGTCAGAACGTATCACAGATCGCAGTAAATACCGTAGAACACGTCGTAATCGCCTACGCCATCGGATAAAAAGGTTTGATCACCGGAAGCGTTCTGAAGGATGGCTAGCTCCATCAATTCAACACAAGCTTAACTCACACATTAAGCTGGTGGAACGCATTAAAGCGAGAATGCCAATTATCAAAATCATCGTAGAAACAGCAAAATTTGACATTCAGAAAATCAAGAATCCTGACATTCAAAGTGAAGAATATCAACAAGGTGAGCAGTTAGGGTACAAGAGCTTAACGGATTATATTCGTCACAGAGACGGCTACAAATGCCAAAACCCAGACTGTAAGAATAAAAGTGCTGATAGGATTCTTCAGGTTCACCACCTCGGTTACTGGAAGAACCCACCAGACAGAAGCAATAAACCAAGTAATTTAATTACCTTGTGCGATAAATGCCATTCATCCCCCAATCACAAAAAAGGTAAATTCCTGCATGGATGGAAGCCAGAAATTAAGCCATTTAAAGCTGAAACTTTCATGTCTACCATCTACAAACAAGTATTGGAAATACTAGTTGCTGAACAAGCTTTTGGGTACGAAACAAGTTTTAATCGACAAGAGTTAGGTCTAGAAAAGTCTCACCACAACGATGCTTTTGTTATTGCTGGCGGAACTACCCAGAAGCGTGTAGAGCCTCTGATGTTAGAACAAATTCGCCGTCATAAACGCTCAATGGAACAGTTTTACGATGCCAAATATATTGATCTGCGGACTGGCGAGAAGGTCTCAGGGTCTATCCTTAACTCTGGTAGACGTACTCGCAATAAAAAACTGAATGGCGAAAACTTAAGAGTGTATCGTGGTCAGAAAGTCTCAAAGGGTCAACGTCGAATTAAAAAGCAGCGCTACCGCTATAACCCAAATGATTACGTGATGTTTGAGAAAAAGGTTTATCGGGTAATTGGAATGCAGAATTTAGGGACTGGAGTCAAAATTGCTAATTATCCCGGTGTCGCCAACAAAGTTGTCAATGTCAACAAAGTTCAACCCATCAAAAGGAGAAGTGGTCTCTGTGCCCGTGCATAAAATGGTGCGTGCGTACACGACCCTCTGCCCTTAGTCACCTGCGGTTACTATCGGTTGACGGTCAATTCCTCACCACCGCGCCTTATATCTCACCACTGATTCTGAGTACAGAATTCAGTGGGAGGCTTACGGCGAAATAGCTAAACTTATGCAGCTTTTATGTTATGCTGCTCTCATGCGTTTCTTCTGATAAACAAACCAGATAGAAAGTAACGCCATCGCCACACCAGCTACAACAAAGCATGGAATGTAGCCTAATGTATCTACAACTTTACCAAAAGTTGCTGCACCAAGTCCTTGTCCAAGAAACAAATTGAAAGCAAATAACGCTACTGCTGTTCCGCGTGCTTCAGGTGCTAACTCAGTTGCTTGCGTTTGGAGTGTGCTGTGCATCATATAAAAGCCTAATCCCATTAGAATGGTTGAGGGGATAAACATTATCCAGTTATGAAAAAAAGCTATAAACAAGTAACTGGAACACATTAACCAGCCCCCAACTAGAACTAGACCATTTTCTCCAAGCCTATTAACTAGCCACTGCACAAAACGACTGTAAATGAGTCCGCCAATGCCAAAGCTACTTAACATAAACCCGATCGCAACGTAGGCTAATTGATAGCGATCGCGCAAAAATGCCCCAGTGTAAGCAAACCCTCCGAAAACAAAAAAACCTTCAATAAACACCGCTATAATGACTATACGGGCGACCCTTTGAGTGAGAAGTTGGTAGTAAGGCACAAAAGAGGAAAGACCTAGTGAACCTTGAGAAATACGCCTATCTGGAACACCTTTAGCTGCACGCCACATAGCGACAGTAATGGCAAGGGACAATATCCCAAGGACTATAAAAATATCATGCCAGCTTACATATTCCCCGAATATACCACCTAAGCTGCCGCCAAGGATCTGACCCAATACAAGCGCACTCAAATACTTTCCAATAGCGGCTTGGCGTTTTTCGTAAGGGAAGTTGTCACCAATATAAGCCAGTGAAAGTGGGATCACAGCGGCAGCAGCCATCCCTGTAAGGAAACGTAATAAGGTAAGTAGCTCGATATTAGGTACAAATGCACAAGCTGCTGTTCCAACGGCAAATGCTCCCATCGCGGTGGTCATAACCTTGAGTTTACCAATGCGATCGCCTAACAAACCATAGACTAATTGAAACAGACCGTACGGAATTGTATATGCTGAGACAATCACCGCCGCACTGCCGATACTCTGTTTAAACTCATCAGCAATGATATGAAGCATTGGATCTATAACCCGTGCATCAGCAATTACTATGAAGGCAGCAGCACCTAAAACGATTAATGAAACACGTGTTTTGCCAACTTGATCTTGATCTTGATCTTGTGCGAACTTACTCATATATTACGTGAGCGAGACGCTCACACTACATATTCCTGATACAGAAGATCTTTCTTTTTTCCTCCCCATGCCCCATGCCCCATGCCCCATGCCCCATGCCCCATGCCCTATTTCTTAAGAATATTTAACAATGCTTCCCGATAAATATTTATCCCTTCATTATTTAAATGGGCACCATCTTCTGAACTGAGATTAGCTTTTAAAGCATCATTCTGATTTAATGAGTCAACTGGTTGCAGTTCCAATGGTATATTTTCTTTAGTTGCAACTTGACTTATCACAAAATTAATCTGTTTTATTTGAGAATTTGTTGCGGAGATGGTCGGATCTTGACTAGCTGCAGGTGTTGAGTAAAAAGCGGGAATCAAAAATATCTGCTTACTGCCAAGGTTTCGGACTAACGAAATTGATTCTTGGAGTTTGCTTGAAAATAATTGATCGCTCAATCTATACCAAGCATCGTTTCCACCAATAGCAATTACTGATTTTTCACATTTTATTTTCGCAGGAGCCAGAAGTTTAAGCTGTTCAACAAGTGAAATACTACTTAAACCGTTTAAGGCAAAATTAAAAGTATCATCACCAAGGGTATTGCCAAGTTCAGCAGTCACAGAATCACCAAATAAGCAAGCAGAGAATTTTTTACCTTCAGTCGCAAATTTTTGATATTCGACTTGAAGTTGCCATAAAGGGGAAGCACTTAAATTATCTTTAGGTGGGATCTGTGTGGGAGATAGATTTAACTTACTTGCTACTTCAAACGCTGCTGGAACGTTAACAACTAGTCTATCGCTAGGATAAGCCTGAAAAAAGCTGATGATTCCTAAACCATCCTTAGAACTAGCTCCGAGAAGAACAGCAGCATTTAATGCTTCCACTCCAGCTTGATCCCGACGAGAGATCCCTTGAGAAACACCAGCTAAAACTTGTTTAGCAAGTTCTGTATTTAATACCTTATTTAAAGCTCTCAGATCAAGAGCCATTTTTACCTGTAGTGCTTGATGAAACTCCTTTTGTTGTTCAGGAGTTAAAAATCTGAGAAAAAATTTCAAATCAGAGGAAGCTTGTTCTGTATCTGCGTATTTACGTAAATCGGAGACAGGCAGCGATTGTTCAAATAAACCATAACGAAAGATAATTTTTGTCGCAGCAAAACAAGGATTTGCTGCTGTTGTCAATGACAGCAAACACAGAGATAGAGCCAGCACAACACGGCGCAAATATTTCATGGATCTCAGCAGATACTTACTTGAGTAGTCATTTTGATATTGTTGTACAAAATGTCCCCCTAGTAGCGTCTCAAAATTAGTATTTCTCTAACTTCCCAAGTAAAACCCCATAAAGGGTGGGGTAGCGGTTAGCAGAATACCCAACCCCTAACCCTATTCCCTATATCAACCTTGATATGGATTGCCTAATTTATCTACAAAAACGTTGTAAGCTAATGGTAGACGACCAGGATTACGGCGTGGTTCTGCTGCATACCCAACTGGTAGGAGAAGTGCGATCGCCAAACTTGGTTTGTCTGCAGCGCCAATAACTTCCTTAACTTTGTCCTCAATCCAGCCATTCATAAAACAGGTAGATAAGCCAAGACTTTCTGCGGCTAATGACAGATGTGTTGCTGCAATTATGGCATCTTTAACAGCATACTCGCGTGTTTTTTCTCCAAGGCTCTGTTGAGTTTGAGGAATAGCTTTTTTAAAGTAGTTCACAACGTCTTGTGTCCAAGCACCTGTTTTTATTCCTTCGTTGAGAATTGGCTCCAAGTCTTCTTCTTTCCAAGCATCAGCATCAGCTGCAAAGACAAACGTAACAGGTGCTTCAATAATTTGCTTTTGGTTCCAAGCTGCTGCTGCTAAAGCTTTTTTTTGCTCTTCGTCTTGTACAACAACAATCCGCCATTGCTGTAAATTATAGCTACTCGGTGCTGCTACAGTTAACTCAATGAGTTGCTTGAGCAATTCTGGGGCAATGGGATCTGATTTGAAGGATTTGATCGAACGACGTTGGGCGATCGCGCTTGGTACATCCAAAGGCTTAGTCTGGGTAATAGGACTCATTGTTGTGTCTTCCTTGTTCTAGTCTAGTTTGAACGCTAAAAGCAGCATTGCCTATCTTTCTCAAGAAGGATAAGTCTCATTAGGAATGAGAAATCCTTTGTTTTAATTGTTCGGTAATTATGAAATATCGAACAATTAAAATATAATACACTTTGGTTAATCATGCAACCATCAAAGATATTACTTAATATTAAGTTTAATTTACTACTTAAAAAAGCATCATACGGAGACAAGATAGCTCTTTATATCTAAATCTATTCTAGATTGTTGGTTAAAAAAATGGTATTTTGATTAAGTAATAATTATTACTATTTACTGTGAGAGTTGTTGTTGTGTATACTATTTTTAGTAGTAAAAAATCTACGAAGTTGTGGTTGAATCGTTTTTCACAAACACCTGCACCTTCAAAGCTCGATGCTGTCTAGCTTTTACGATTATTTAGGAGCTTTTGTATCATGGTCATCGACACACTCCGCCAGATCGCTGAAACCCTATATTTTCCGTTGGAGTGTGTCGATTGCTTACGGGGCAAGGTTTTGAGGCTAGTGTTTTGCTCGATTTTTCCTACCGTATATAATGTTTTTCAGGAGGGTGTCGATTTGTCGTCTGAAACTCTTACTGTGTAAGGGCTGCTAGACGAACTCCCTACCGATTGGGTTAAATCGGATTAGTTGGAAACGATGTGACATCAGAAGGAAGCTTTAAAAATACTTCCCTACCGATTGGGTTAAATCGGATTAGTTGGAAACACTCTGTCCAAACACCTCCACGCTCCAGTCCACCCTACCGATTGGGTTAAATCGGATTAGTTGGAAACAGGGCCTAAACTTTCACTTTTTGGCAAAGCTTTAGACCCTACCGATTGGGTTAAATCGGATTAGTTGGAAACCCTATGGTGACCTTTCCTAAAATCAAGACAAAGTCCTCCCTACCGATTGGGTTAAATCGGATTAGTTGGAAACACATTTCTCTCGAAAGATAAAAGTGCAGATATTGCCCTACCGATTGGGTTAAATCGGATTAGTTGGAAACGATTAGTGCCGCGGAACTGGTTGTAGGTGGACCCTACCGATTGGGTTAAATCGGATTAGTTGGAAACAGAGGCGGCTGACCGCTCATTGAAAGAATGTTGCCCCTACCGATTGGGTTAAATCGGATTAGTTGGAAACCTGGCCTGTTTAAGGCAGGCAGAAACTTTTTCATCCCTACCGATTGGGTTAAATCGGATTAGTTGGAAACCAAATCAAATTTCAAGTGCCCAAAGCAATCCAGAACACCCTACCGATTGGGTTAAATCGGATTAGTTGGAAACAAATTTTTACGCTTCTGGAGTTCTGAGGATTTCTTTTAGCCCTACCGATTGGGTTAAATCGGATTAGTTGGAAACCTGATGCTACTATCCAACAAGAAGAAGTTGGATTTATCCCTACCGATTGGGTTAAATCGGATTAGTTGGAAACATGCAAAATCCTTTCTGTGTATGGAAAATGACCCCTACCGATTGGGTTAAATCGGATTAGTTGGAAACATTTAGATTGACACTGGAAGAATGACGAAAATATTTACCCTACCGATTGGGTTAAATCGGATTAGTTGGAAACGAGAACACTTCTTCTTAACCAACAACGCTAACGGGCCCTACCGATTGGGTTAAATCGGATTAGTTGGAAACTGTACCCGCGATTTTTATGGAATATGCCCGACACAACAAAGCCCTACCGATTGGGTTAAATCGGATTAGTTGGAAACACCCAAAAAATTCGAAGTTTCATGAGAAATTCTCCGCCCTACCGATTGGGTTAAATCGGATTAGTTGGAAACATTTAACAAACCCCTCGTATGACCATTCGCTTGGTGCCCTACCGATTGGGTTAAATCGGATTAGTTGGAAACGAGTAAGATAGTTTCCTTCTTCGCTGCAAATACTCCCTACCGATTGGGTTAAATCGGATTAGTTGGAAACCCTTTTGAAACTTTTGCCAGTCTTCGGGGTTAATAATGCCCTACCGATTGGGTTAAATCGGATTAGTTGGAAACAATTTCACCGCTGGACTTCGCAGTTTTCGGGCGAAGTCCCTACCGATTGGGTTAAATCGGATTAGTTGGAAACGGTATGCTAGGCCAGAGGGGTTATTAATAGTCCCATTCCCTACCGATTGGGTTAAATCGGATTAGTTGGAAACCATTGAAGTCGGCGCCAATTAGATTTGTTCCCTTGTCCCTACCGATTGGGTTAAATCGGATTAGTTGGAAACGACAGAGGTATTCGCCACTATATTCACTGGATTTTCCCTACCGATTGGGTTAAATCGGATTAGTTGGAAACGAAGCTCAACATCTGACAGTGTTCAAGGGTTGTTACTTCACCCATTAATTTGCACGAGGTGGAAGGATTAATTTGCACAACTAAACCAGAAATTACTATGTTTAGGTAATGCTATAAAACTTGTTTAACGGAGGTGGAAGGATTAATTTGCACAAAGTATAAGAATGGAACAATTCATTTGCACGAAACATATAAAAATTATTTCAATAGCTCAAACTCGGTCCTTAAGTCAGAAAATTAAAACAGCCTAAAAATAATGGTTTTAGCTTCGATTATACTTTCTAGTCTTGGTGGAAACATAAATTTGCACGCCCTAAGTAGAAGCATTAAATTGCATTTTTGCAAAGTTATGAGTAAAGTAACAAGGGTACATAGACCCTACCGATTGGGTTAAATCGGACTTAAATTACTGTAGTGCGGGCATCTTGCCCGCATTTCGTATAGAAATTAAATACGCAACAGCTTATACAGCTTAATAGTTCACGATTTTTGATCAAGGCGAATAGCCTGCTCTAATGCTGATTTTTGTCTGGCTCTACGAGCATACGTTTGTAGCTTGGCTAAGCCCCAGCCTGTAATGATACTCATATCTTCTAAATTCATGCCCTTCATTAACATTTCTACGCACCATGTCTGTTGAGCTTGCTCTACAACCGGTTGTTGTCCTTCAGGTGTTAATAAACCGTCAGTTAATATTTGCCAATACTCGTTTATTTCTGCTTCTGAAATTGGCATACCAAGATCATTGAGAAATAAAGCTGTACAATCATCCTTACGGCTTTTTATCCATTGAGTTAATGGGTTGCGAGTATAAGAGCCATAGCGCTTACCCATGATCCACTGATTAACTGGAACTTGGCGAAGTGAGCCAGTGGTAATCTGTAATAAGTGCTGGTTGCGATCGCTAACTTGATGCGATCGCGCTAAATCGACAATTTCTACGGTAGACAAGCCAGTTCCAAACAAAACATACATTAGAGCATAATCACGCAATCCTGATTTTTTAGCTCGTTGGAGAATTGTCTGTACTAAGTTTGCTGGTAAATCTCTTACTTTCTCTGTAGAACTAGAGTCAACTCTAACTAAAAGACTACAGTTAGTGGCTTTATTAAGAACAAGTGCTACCAAATTTTCCAAAAACTCGTCTCTGTCTTGCCAAAGTTCATGAAACTCGCTGGTAAACTCGATGATCGCATATCCTAACAACATACTATTCAGCATACTTGCCAGCTTTTCGGCTGGCAGGTGTATGTGTAATTGCTCACGCTCCATAACTGTTGCTAGATATTCGGCAACATAATGATTCGCTTGTGTTAAACTTCGTCCTAGAGCCTGACGATTTTCTATAGGATAATTTCCCGCCTCCCCAACTAATGAGCGCACCAAGTCAGGAAACTTTTCCAGAGCCTGTAAGCGATCTTCACAATAGTCTTTTAAAGCTTGATAGACACTAGCCGTTTCATTTGCATGTAATTTTAAAGAGTCTCCTAGCTCTTTAAACACTAATGATTCCGAAATGACTGCCAGTAGCAATCCGTGCTTGTTGCCAAAATGTCGAAAAAGAGTGACTTCGTTAACTTTGGCTAATTCTGCGACTGCTTTTGTGGTAGTCTCGGTGACTCCTTGCGCAGCGAATAACTCTATAGCTGCGTTGATCAGTCGCTGTCGAGTGGAAATTATTTGGTCAGTCATAGATTAAAAATATCAAATTAAAATGCAAGTGCCACTTGCATTTTAATTTAATCCTTGGTAAACTGAGAAGTCTAAGAGGCACTTGCATCTTTAACAGTTATCAGTGAACACTTATCAATTGACTGATAAGTGATCCAGTCAATTCTCAGAAATTAGAACGCTCCCAAAGCAATCAAGTCAAAGGAAAGATTTATGACTATACACTCAGTTACGGCTCAAGATGAGCAGTCGTTAACTCTGAGCTGGATTAACGTGACATTTTTTGGTATTATTCATGCTTTGAGTTTATTAGCTCCTTGGTTTTTTTCTTGGTCTGCATTAGGTACCATGCTATTCCTACATTGGTTGTTAGGTAGCATTGGTATTTGTTTGGGATATCATCGGCTTTTAACTCACCGTAGCCTACAAGTACCGAAATGGTTAGAATATGGGCTCGCTATTTTGGGTGCGATCGCCTTACAGGGAGGACCAATCTTTTGGGTAGCTACACATCGGTTGCATCATGCCTATACAGAGGATAAGGATAAAGATCCCTACTCTGCTCAGCGTGGTTTTTGCTGGAGCCACATGCTCTGGATTTTGTATCCACGTCCAGAATTTTTTAACTACGACACCTATAAAAAGTATGCTCCTGAACTAGCGCGGGATCCATTCTATCGCTGGCTAGATCAGTACTTTTTGTTCCTACAAATTCCTGTTGCTATCCTATTATTTGCTTTAGGGGGATGGTCTTTTGTAGTGTACGGTGTTTTTCTCAGAGCAGTATTACTTTGGCATAGTACTTGGCTAATAAACTCTGCTGCTCACTGGCGCGGTTATTCTAATTTTGAGTTGAATGATAGCTCTCGTAATCTTTGGTGGGCAGCGCTTTTAACTTATGGTGAAGGTTGGCATAATAATCACCATGCTCACCCAAATGTCGCAAAAGCCGGATTGCGTTGGTGGGAAATAGATATGACATGGTGGGCAATTAAAACGCTTCAAACTCTCGGTTTAGCAAAGAAAGTTGTCGAAAGCTAGTATATCTTGGCGAGCGTGAAACACCTACACCGGCACAAAACCAGTCCGGTGTAGGCTTTTAAGAGTTTAAATCTCTAAACGGATTGACAATCTGTAAGGTGTTTTCAAGTATTAAACCCTCTTGCATATCTTCCGAGTAAAGAATACTTGCATCCCCTAAAACAGCACTTGCAACGATGAGGCTATCCCAAAATGAAAGTGAGTATTGGTCGCGTAATTTCACAGCAGTCTGAAGCGTTTCGATAGAGACTGGTAAGATTTCACAACCTTGGGCTAATTCTTCTATTAATATCTGAATTTGGGTGTTGGTGAACCCTGCTTTTCGGATTAAATTGGAACAAACTTCATTAACCACCTGTGTACTGATTAAGACATTTTGCTGATTTGTGATAGTTGTAGCGATTTGTTGTTTGACAGTAGCATCAGTGTCACGAGGGTTAAGAATAAAACGATACAGCCAAATATTAGAGTCAATGAAGCAAAGTTGAGATTCACCCACGTTCGTTCGCTTCTTCTCTAGTCAAAGGCTGAAAATCTTCAATTTTGATTGGATTGTCTGTTAATTGAGCGATAAGTCCTTTTTGTGGAAAGCATTTTGTTTTGGGGCTTGAATGAGATTCTATAATAAGTTTGACGGATTCACCCTCAGCCAGTTGGAGATTTCCGATAGGGCGTAAAACGCCATTTTCAAACACGGCTTCACAGTTGTGTTGCTGCATAATGTGTTTTGCTAAATTACCTCTCTGAGATTTTAACATAAGCGTCGATTGACAAGCCTAGTACCGCTACATTTTTTCCGGACAAAACAGGACAACCTTTGTCCTAGGTTAGGTGTTTAACACCAAGGTCAGGATACAAAAAAACGAGCCTGTCCGGAAATGTCCGGGTATTTCAAGGAGTTGGCAGGCTCGTTTTTTTGAAGGTTGTCCTGTTTTGTCCAGGGTTCCCCCCACCCGCAAGGCGGAATTCGCTCATTCAAAATTCTGTTAGGAATACAGCGTAGGCTTTTCAGAGATTTTGTAGACCGAAGGGCTTCTCGAAGAGTATGGCATCCTTATTTACGCCGCGCTGTACTAGTACAGTACGGCAGAAATAACTAGACCATTTCAAATAGCCAAAAGCCTTGATTTATAACACTTTTGACTTTTGACTTTTGACTTTTGACTTTTGACTTTCGCGGAGCGGTACTAGTCCTATACTGTGAACTAAGTGTCACCAGAGGGAAATATGGTCAAACAAACTTTCACCTTCCCAACTTATTTGGTATTCCTTCACAACCGCCAGGAATAGTACTTCTTGCTTTTTCTCCACACCAAGCACAGCAGTAATAACGTAAAGATTCTGACATACGCTTGACATTAGTAAAATCTGCATTTTCTACCACTGCCCCGGTGTATTCGCCAGTTTGGTAGTTAGGTATTTCAGTGCGACTACGAGGCGAGGCAATTTCTGGCGAGCCGTAGAAGAAGCGAGTGCTGTTGAGATCAGCACCTATAAAAATAGCATCATATAATATAGTACGGGAAAAGTTAGCTTTTACCAAGTCACAATAACTTAAGTTAGCACGCACAAGATTGACTTCTGATAGATCTGTCCAACGTAAATCAGTACGAGACAAATCTGCTCCTGCAAGCATTACTCCTAAATCGATAACGCGCAAACCCTCTAAACGATCTTCCGCGTAACCGCCAATGCCATCAAGAATAGCTCTCCCGAGATGGCGATCGCGTTTTAAAGGTGTCAGTAATTTTGAGCGTGAAAGAAAACGGATAATCTTCGCTTTACCATTAGCATCCACACTACTAAGAATGGCTGCCGTACGTCCCTCTGCGATCGCTCTCTCTTGAGGCCAATCTTCTAATAATCCTTCCTCATCTAATACTAAATCAGAAATTCCCTGGAAATAAGAATCTATTGTTTGTTGCTGGGTGATGATATTTTGCTGGACAGTGAGTTGGTTTTGTTGAATTGTGAGTTCTTTGGAGATCACGTACTGTCGCCAAGCAACATAAACAGCAATAACCGCAATGGCAATTTGTCCCAGCGCACCAAACCATTCTGCCAGTGTTCCTGAAGCTTCCCAATTAACCTTACGACCTAAAGCCAATAGGCGATCGGCAAAACCGCTAAACTTAATTAAGCCTATAACGCTAACTATTAATCCTATAGAAGCAGTAAAGATCCCTCTTTCAACGGATGAGAACCACTGATCTAGCCGCAACTGTAACCTGGGTAACAAAATTGCCAAAGATAATAGCAAATCTGCTACTGTTCCTAAGACCCCGAGTATACTGTTATTTAGGACAATTCCAATAAAAGTGATAACAATCCCTACTAAAATTACTACTAATGCTCGAGGTTGAACTGTCCAATTGTAAATAGGGCGTTGTTGTGCAGTAGAAAAAGTTTTTTGTAAAGCATTTAAGTTTTGTGGGTTTGGCTGTGATGACACAGTGTCTGAGGCTTGTTGATTAACAAGCGTGTCTCGTATTTCCGTTGCTTCGAGAACACCATCAAAATCATTTGGTTGTGAGTTATCTTCAGCCAGAGGTTCTGGTCTCTGAGGTTGGGATGAGTTAGATTCAATCGGCATATCTATATTTTGGCACCGACGCAGTTCATTCAGCAAACAATTAGTGGTTAAGTCTTTACATTTGTAGTACGTTTTTCCACTTTGTTGTAATAAACAAAAAACTGTAATATTGTTTATCGTGAGTTCTATAGGTATAACATGATCTGTTGGCGCTACTTTGTCGCGTCCGGTTTTATAGCTCTATTCATCCTAGGATGTACTGATACTGTAAAATCAGCCCGAGAAAACAGTACGCAAGTGGTACAAGAGCACAACGGTACCCAATTTTTGACACAAGAAAATGCCAGCCGAAAGGCAGAATATTTTTTGTATAAAGGGAACAGTTCACTCAATTCAGGTCGTTATAAGGATGCTATAGCAGCATATGATAGAGCACTAAGTATTAAACCGGATATTGCTGATGCTTGGATCAATCGAGGTAACGCTTTAACAAATTTGCGGTTTTATCAAGAAGCTTTAACATCTTTCGATAAAGCACTTATTATCCAATCGAACAAGCAAGAAGCATGGTTTAATCGTGGTAATACACTATCAAAGTTAGAACTTTATCAAGAGGCTCTTGCCTCATACGACAGAGTACTTGCACTAAAGTCAAATTCCTATGACGCATGGATTAATCGAGGTATTGCTCTGACAAAGTTACAACGCTACCAAGAAGCACTCGCATCATATGACAAAGCGATCGCTATCAACCCAAATAAACAAGAAGCATATTATAACAAGGCATGCGCTTATGCTTTGCAGAAAAATGCTGAATTAGCAATTGAAAATCTACAAAAGGCTATTCAGCTAGTTCCAGAAAAATCGAAAAGATTAGCAAAAACAGACTCTGATTTTGATCAAGTTCGTAATCACAAGCAATTTAAGGAATTGATTCAGTGATGGGAAATGGGCATGGGGCATGGGGCATGGGGGGAAAGGATTTTAGTAGTATTTATATTTACGTATGGCATTTTTAATTATTTGCGAAAAAACTAAGTAAGCCTGTACATGCTTCTTTCATATTCCCTGCTTTAATGGGCAAATTTATAGTTTAATTCTGTTCAATTACTATCATGAAAAAACTATTAATCACTGGAGCCAGCGGTTTTTTAGGGTGGCATCTTTGCCAATTAGCTAAACAAGAATGGGAAGTTTATGGAACGTTCTTTTCCCATTCCATAGAAATTCCAGGTACAACTAATTTAAACGTTAATTTAACAGATTTTCAGAAACTCAAGCAAATATTTAATGAGATTCGACCATCAGCAGTTATTCATACAGCAGCCCAATCTCAACCAAATTTTTGCCAAAACAATCCTAATGAATCATATGCTATTAATGTGATGGCGTCGTGCAATATAGCAGGGTTATGTGCAGATTATAATATTCCTTGTGTTTTCACATCAACTGACTTAGTTTTTGATGGATTAAATGCTCCATATAGTGAACTAGATCCAGTATGCCCTGTAAATATTTACGGTGAACACAAAGTCATGGCTGAGAAAGGTATGCTAGAACGTTATCCGAAAACCACAATTTGTCGGATGCCGTTGATGTTTGGAATAGCAACACCTACAGCAAAAAGCTTTATACAGCCATTTATTCAAACTTTAAAAGAGGGAAAAGATTTAAATTTGTTTATAGACGAATTTCGTACACCTGCCAGTGGAAAAACAGCAGCCAAAGGATTATTATTAGCACTAGAAAAAGTGACGGGACTCATACATTTAGGTGGTAAAGAGCGGGTTTCACGCTATGAATTTGGTCGCCTACTAATAGAAATTTTTCAACTTCCTGCTACTAATCTTAAATCCTGTCGTCAACAAGATATCAAAATGGCAGCACCTAGACCGACTGATGTTTCTTTAGATAGTTCTAAGGCTTTTGCAATAGGGTATAAACCTTTATCGCTGCGAGAAGAATTAATAAAGTGTTTATATTAAAGTCTGAAAGAAGGAGTCAGGAGTCAGAATTTTTATGAACAGGGTGTAGGGGTTCATCCCAACCCCTACAATGTTTCTAGAGATGTCTAATTATTCTGAGTATGCTTCAATTGGTAGACAAGAACAAACAAAATTCCTATCACCATAGGCATTGTCAATGCGACCAACACTAGGCCAGAATTTATAATCACGAGTCCAAGGAGCAGGGTAAGCAGCTTGTTCTCGAGAATAGGGGTGATTCCATTCTCCAGTAATTAAACTTTCTGCTGTGTGAGGTGCATTTTTCAAGACATTATCTTGTGTATCCACCTTAGCTGATTCAATTTCAGCGATTTCTGCTCTTATGGCAATCATTGCATCACAGAAACGATCTAACTCTTCTTTGGATTCACTTTCTGTAGGTTCTACCATGATTGTACCTGCTACTGGCCAAGAAACTGTTGGTGCATGGAAGCCATAGTCCATTAAGCGCTTCGCAACATCTTCGATTTCGACTGCAGCAGATTTTTTGAGCGATCGCAAATCCAAAATGCATTCGTGGGCAACTAGACCATTTTTTCCTTTATACAAAACAGGATAATAAGACTCAAGCCTACGAGCAATATAATTAGCATTGAGGATAGCAACTTTCGTCGCTTCGGTCAAACCATCCGCGCCCATCATAGCAATATACATCCAAGAAATGACTAAGATGCTCGCACTACCCCAAGGCGCAGCAGCAATTGCGCTGGTTGATTGATCATGCTCATAGATCTTGACAACAGAATGTCCAGGAAGAAAAGGCACTAGATGCTGTGCAACCCCAATTGGTCCCATACCTGGACCACCACCACCATGAGGAATACAGAAAGTTTTGTGTAGGTTTAGGTGACAAACATCTGCACCGATATCTCCTGGACGGCACAGCCCAACTTGGGCGTTCATATTAGCTCCATCCATGTAAACTTGTCCACCATGGGCATGAACAACAGCACAGATTTCTTGTATTTGCTCTTCAAATACACCATGAGTGGAAGGATATGTCACCATTAACGCAGCTAGTTCTTGACTATGCTTTTGCGCCTTAGCCTTAAGATCTTCAAGGTCAACGTTTCCTTGAGCATCACAAGCAACAGTAACTACTTTCATCCCACACATAACCGCACTTGCAGGGTTTGTCCCGTGTGCTGAGGAGGGAATCAAACAAACGTTCCGGTGTCCTTCACCTCGACTTTCATGATAGTGATGAATCACCAAAAGTCCGGTGTATTCCCCTTGAGAACCAGCATTTGGTTGTAAAGAAATTCCTGCAAACCCTGTGATTTCGGCCAACCATGTCTCAAGCTGCTGGAATAAGAGTTGATAACCTCGCGTTTGCTCTAGCGGTGCAAAAGGATGTATTTTACTAAACTCAGCCCAACTTACCGGTATCATCTCAGATGTCGCATTCAGCTTCATTGTACATGACCCCAATGGGATCATTGATGTCGTGAGCGACAAGTCTTTACTTTCTAGCTTGTGCAAATAGCGTAGCAACTCTGTTTCTGAATGATAAGAGTTGAAAACTGGGTGTGTAAGGTAAGCACTAGTACGAGCAAAAGGATCACCAGAAGCTTTATCTGTTAATAACTCATCAGTTAACAATTCCTCTACAGGAAAGGATAAGTCATGACCAAGAGCAAAAACTCGCCACAGATCTATTAAGTCTTCTTCTGTCGTCGTCTCGTCTAAAGAAATACCTACAGTAGAGGCGTCGAAAATACGAATGTTAATTTGATGAGCTTCACAAGCTGCTAAAATTTTATCTAAAGAATGTGTTCCTAATTCTACGCGCAGGGTATCAAAGTAATTTTCTGAACCAATATTGTAACCTAAGCGCTTGAGTCCTTCTGCCAGTATTACCGTTAGCTTGTGAATATTTTCGGCAATGCTTTTAAGTCCAACAGGACCATGATACACAGCGTACATACTCGCCATAACCGCTAGTAAAACTTGTGCGGTGCAAATATTACTAGTTGCTTTTTCACGACGAATGTGCTGTTCACGAGTTTGTAGCGCTAGGCGCAAAGCAGTTTTACCAAAAGCATCTTTTGATACACCTACAATTCGTCCAGGAACTTGACGTTTGTATTCTTCTTTTGTAGCAAAGTAAGCTGCATGAGGTCCCCCGTACCCTAGAGGGATACCGAAGCGTTGAGTACTACCAACAGCAATATCAGCACCGAATTCCCCGGGTGGTGTCAGCAATGTCAAGCTTAAGGGATCTGCGGCTACCGTTACCAATGCACCCTCAGCATGGGCTTTTTCTATAAAAGCGCGGTAGTCATAAACTGTGCCATCACTAGCGGGGTATTGTAGAATTGCCCCAAAAATGGGCTCAGAAAAATCAAAGCTTTGATGATCGCCAACAACGATTTTAATTCCTAGAGGTTTAGCTCGTGTTTGCAACACGTCTATCGTTTGGGGATGACAGTCGCGCGAGACAAAATAGGTATTTGCTTTATTTTTACAAACACCATAACTTAGTGATAGTGCTTCTGCGGCGGCTGTCGCTTCATCAAGTAAAGAAGCATTGGCAATTTCCAAACCTGTTAAATCAATAATCATGGTTTGGAAATTTAGGAGTGCTTCTAACCGTCCCTGAGCAATTTCTGGTTGATAAGGTGTGTAAGCAGTATACCACCCAGGATTTTCCAAAATATTACGACCAATCACAGGTGGAGTAATACAGTCGTAATACCCCATACCAATGAATGAGCGAAATACCTGGTTTTTTGAAGCAATTTCCTTTAATTTGCTAAGGGCTGCGTACTCACTTTGTGCTTCTGGTAGTTTTATTGCCTGAGATACGCGAATTGACGGTGGAAGCGTTTCGTCAATCAGATCATCAATACTCTTATAGCCGACTAAACCAAGCATTTGCTCGATATCATTGACTGATGGTCCAATGTGTCTTTGTTGAAAAGAATTTAATTTCTGACTCTTTTTCCCCAACATCTGCTGATGTTTTGTCTGAGGATGAGCGTTAATTACCACAAATTGCTCTCCAAATGTTACTACTTCTTCATATTTTGCAACAGATAGCTTGAAAGCATCAGAGGTATCCGAACCCCTTTATCTAAACTTCATAAAGTTGCCAGTAGATAGCTGGATATGAAATATCCTACGCCTTCATACCCTATCTACTTTGTTTCCATCCAATTTTCTCCTACATTTACATCCACTACTAACGGTACAGTTAATGTGACAGCATTTTCCATAACTGACTTTATTTGTGGTTGTAATTCTTCCCATTCTTGTGGGGGGACTTCAAACACCAATTCATCATGGACTTGTAACAACAAATGTGCCTGATAATTTTGTAAAATTTGATGCAGTTTTATCATGGCAATTTTGATAATATCGGCACTCGATCCTTGGATTGGTGCGTTAGCAGCAGAACGCAGTAAACCGGAATCCTGGGGGCCTAGATTCTTTAACGTACTCAGATCAATATCTTCGATTTTTTTATCTTTGAGGCTTCTCAGAGTATTAGTTGTAAAATTACAATATCTACGACGACCAAGGATAGTTTCAACGTATCCTAGAGCGATCGCTTGTTTCTTGACATTCTCCAAATACTCAAACACTTTAGGATAACGTTGGTTAAATCGCTTGATAAACTCGTTAGCATTAGCTTTATCCACACCTGTAGAACGAGCAAATCTTAGGGAACCCATTCCATAAATCACACCAAAGTTAATGGTTTTTGCTAAACGTCGTTCCTCCGGTGTGACATCTTCTCTCTCAAAAATCAGGCGTGCCGTTACAGTGTGAATATCCTCATTTTTCTGGTATGCTTCTACTAAAACTGGCTCTTGACTCAAATGAGCCAAAATCCGCAGCTCGATTTGTGAATAATCAGCAGCTACCATTAACCAACCAGGCTCAGGCAAAAACGCTTTACGAATTTGGCGGCTAAAAGCAGTACGAATAGGAATATTTTGCAGGTTAGGATTAGAAGAAGACAATCTACCAGTGGATGTCACCGTTTGGTTAAAATCAGTGTGTATTCGCCCCGTATCTGGATGTACCAATGCTGGTAGTGCATCAACATAAGTTGACTTTAACTTAGATAACGTACGATACTCTATAATCGCATCAATAATGCCTGTGGTATCAACTTCCTGTAACTTTTCTAGCGTTGCTGCATCTGTAGAGTAACCTGTTTGAATTTTACGGGAATGCTTAGTGCTTAACCCTAATTTCTCAAATAATATATTGCTTAACTGCTTAGGAGAACCCAAGTTAAACTTTTCTCCAGCAATCTCGTAAACCTGCTGTTCTAACTTAGCTAGATCTGTTTCTAATTTTTGGGAGAGTTCTTGTAAATAAGCTGTGTCTATTCGGATTCCCTGATCTTCCATATCCGCTAACACAGGTTCTAGCGGTTGTTCTACTTCCAGCAGTAGCTTATATAAAGCTGGAATTTTCTGTAACTCCTCGCGTAATTTTGGTACAAGCTGGAATGTCGTGTAGACATCCATGCCGCAGTAATCAGCTACGGATGGAATATCTAAGTCGGCTATAGTTTTGTCTTTAGGAACTAACTCACTATAACTTTTGGGTGTTAAACCTAAGTAACGTTGAGATAAGTTAGTCAAATTGTGGCTATTAACTTCTGGGTTTAATATATAACTAGCCAGCATAGGGTCAAACACCACCCCATTGAGCTTAATTCCGTTATGATGGAAAATTAAGCGGTCAAACTTGGCATTTTGCAACACCTTAGGATATTCACTACTTTCTAAAATTTGGCGTAGTGCATCCAAAACCAAATCTTGATTAAGATTATCTCCAACTTTGTGACCCAAGGGAATATAGGCCATTTCGTCAGGTTCATTTCCCCAGCAACAACCTATTCCTACTAAGGAAGCGTCTCTTGGATCCAAAGCTGTCGTCTCTGTGTCCCAAGCAATAGGCATTTCTGGGTTCGTGAATGTTTGTAGGAGTTCTCGTAATTCAACGAGTTTAGCTTCTGTATCGATGATCTGTGGTTTAATCAAAGAAGGAGTCTGCTGTTGAGCTACTGCTGTATCCTCAGCGCTGAAAAACCAGGAATCTCCCTCATCAGGAACGATTGGATCAATCGGGTTTGATGTTTCTGTTTCTACTTGCTGGACTTTACCACCAAACCGCTGTTGCAGTTCGTTGACTTTGCCGATAAAAGATTTAAATTCTAATTTTTCTAAAATTGGGATAAGGGCGTCTGTGTCGAAGCCTATTAATTTACAATCTTCTAAATCAACTTCTAAAGGCACATCTACTACTATCTTAGCCAAGTAGCGAGACTTTTCCGCATCTTCCTTACCTGCTTGAAGTTTTTTCTGATTTGCTCCTTCAATTTCATCTAGCGCTGCGTAAATATTGTCTAGAGAACCATATTTGTTCAACAACTTGACAGCTGTTTTTTCTCCGATTCCCCTAACCCCAGGAATACTATCTGATTTATCGCCACAAAGAGCTTTAAAATCAACGACTTGGGATGGCAAAACACCTAGTTTTGCTTGAACTTGTTCTGTACTGAATTCAGGAATGGTAGCTGCGCTAGAGCGTTTTACTGATTCCGGACTCAAGTAAAGAACGCTAATTTCTTTTTTTGAATCAACGAGTTGAAACAAATCGCGATCGCCAGTGACGATTTTCACTTTATATCCAGCAGCCGTCGCTTTTTCTGCTAGAGTGCCTAAAACATCATCTGCTTCATAACCAGGAGCAGTGAAAATTTTTAAATTCAAGGCTTCTAGCAACTCATGGAGATTTTTTAAGTCAGGAACAAAGTCTTCTGGTGTATCGGGACGATCAGCTTTGTAAGTATCGTCAGCTTCGTGGCGGAATGTTGGTAAACCCAAATCGAATGCGATCGCCATTGCTTGTGGCTGCTGGCTTCCCATCACCTCTAACAATGACTTGAGAAACCCAAAACACACGCTAGTAGGGATCGCTATCCCTGACTTTGTTTTTAGACCCCCTTCCCGTGATTTTGCAAACGCAAAATAAGAACGAAACGCGAGCGAGTGTCCATCAACTAAGATAAAGGTAGGATGTGTTGCCGTTAAAGAATTATCAGTCAACTGGTTTAAAGGAATCGTTTGAGACATTAACCTATTCTAGCCAGTTGATTTCAACTTGGTAATATTTATAGGAAAAAATCAGAAAGGACACCGACGACTGGCCGTGTTTCGTCTCGGTGCCCTTACTGGTTCGCTCCTCACACACCTATTAATATACGTTCAGGTGAGTGTTTAGTCAATAACTGTTACAAAACTTTTTAATGGGCATGGGGCATGGGGCATGGGGCATGGGGCATAGGGCATGGGGCATAAAAAAGTATTGATCTCCTCTGCTCTTATGAGCCCTCTGCCTGTTGCCCGAAAATTTATAACTCTCTAGGGGCAGAAATGCCAAGTTTTGTTTCTAACAAAAAGCTTAATACAGACTGGGTCGCCATAACTAGCCCTAATCTGGCTGCTGCCAGATCTGATGATGTGGTTTTGACCTCACCAAAAATCCGGCATTGACTCCAAAAATTTTCAAAAGCCTGGCTTAACTTCAAAGCTACTTTTTCCCACTTAATTAAAATGTTACACTCCGAAAAATCCACTACTTGTATCAATTCATCAATTAAGCTAGTAGAAGCTGGATGAGTCAGACGAAGTTCCTTCTTAGAATCAAGCCAAGGAATAAAGTTAGACGAGTCAATCAACCCTTCTTGCTTTCCAAGTCGCAACAACGAGCAGCACCTCGCATGAGCATATTGAACACTAAACAATGAATTTCCTACACCAGGCACAAAAATCTCTTTCTCCCCCTGCCTTCCCTGCTCCCCCTGCTCCCTCTGCTCAAGAGCTCCCCTGCTAAGAGTCCCCTCTTCAGCCACACCTTGTAACCAAGTCGCTAAGGCGGGATCCGTTAACTCGAACCGAATCCAGTTGGGGGAAACTGATTGAACTTTAAATTCGTTACTATAGTTTGCCGAAAAATGAGAAACTATAGATTTTTCAATCTCTTGAGGCGAGACATTCTCATATTTTGATAACCTTGGCACGATACCGGAGGTATATAAAATCTTATGATTAGATCTATCTTTGTGCAGAGGAAAATATTCCTCGTTCATGCATTCCAATTGGGCTTTCTCAGTATAAATACTGAGTATAATCATCAGCTTGCTATATATCGAACGCTTGATAGACACCCATTTGATTGATTGTACTTTTTGATGCACGTAATCCTTGAAGAATAAGCTTTTCAGCAAAAAAACGGATAGTCTGACATCTATCTTTAGATAGAATTTATTTAAGGAGAGGAAAAATGAGAATTGTGCAAATTTTTTTTGAAACCAAGTAAATTTTACTACCATACATTGTACAGTAAGAAGTATAACAAAAGAGTAGGGTTAAACGCTCTATCTTTTGGGTGGCTAGCACTGTTAGGTGTTAAGCCTAACCTGCCAACACAAAGACACTCCTTGCACCTTACTCTATGACGTCTTTGTCTTCAGCCGAACGCTCTTTGTTAACTATGCAATCTCCATCCTCCTTTTCTGAGGCTTCACGTCCTTTTCTGACTTGGCAACGGATTCTTGATTGGGCTCAAGAACACTACCGCTGCCGCACCTTTAGCAAAGATGAACGCATTCCAGCCAGACCTGGTTTGCTATATTTGGTGCAAAGGGGTGCGATCCGCATGGTGGGAACCGCTCAGGTTAGTGCCACTGCTAGTCAACTCACATCCCGCCGTATTAACAGAACCCCAGAAGAAGCTTTCTTAGGGTTTGTTGGTGCAGGACAACCGTTTGAAATCGTTGCCCAGTCACCTTTCACACTCCAGGCCTATGCTCATGTTGATCAAACAGCAGTACTCTGGATGTATTGGCACGACTTGGATAACTGGCCTCACTTCCGCCGTGAAGTTATGGACGCTTTTAGGTATCAGCACCAGCGCAAGCTCTTGTGGCTAAGCGCTTTGGGACAACGCCGCACAATTGACCGGCTCTTAGGATTCCTCACATTATTAATTGAGGAATATGGCGAGCCAGCCATGAGCGAAACTGACCCAGATGTAATTCGCGGGTACTGTTTACCATTCCCCCTCACTCATGCCCAAATTGGCAGTGCAATTGGTTCGACACGAGTCACCGTTACCCGCTTAATGGGTAAATTACGCCAACGAGGGTTAATTTTAACTCAGGGGGATAATCTCATCTGCTTGCCAGCAGAATCGATCAATAGAGCTAGCTAAAGCATTTGTCAGCGAATTTTGACAAATCCAGCTTTGGAAATTAGTTCTTCTCCTTGCTCTGTGAGCAGTAAGCTAGCGTAAGCCTCACCTGCTCGCTGCTCGTTTTGACCATTCTGTTTGACCACCACAAACAGATTGCGTGTCATTGGGTACTTTCCTGATTGGATAGCCTCAATGTTCAATTTGTTTCGATTACCAGGACATTGAGAAGGGAGGACAAATGGTTCTTGGTAGGGAGCAATGTATTGTCGGGGCAGATCAGCGCTGCGGGAAACAGAGTCGAGACGTTGGCTCTGTACTCTGTTTCCTAAAGTCGACGAAACTGACTTACCACCATCTTGTGTCCGTCCTAACGGCAAAGGCTTGATTGAACATTGAGGAACAATCTCTGGGGCAGAGGCGTAATAGATACCACCAGGACTATCAGCCAATTTTTGCAGCGCTTGGGTGGTTGTGGAAACGTATTCCACATTAGGTCCAAAAGCTTGACCACCCAAGATGTCTTGGACAAAGAATTCGGCAGTACCACCATCGGTGATACTGCGTGAATATGGTTTAATTGAAATATTTGGTCCACCCAACTGGTTCCAATTTGTCGTTTTGCCAGTGTAAATTAACTGCAGCTGATCGATGGTCAACGCGGAAATCTTAAGGTTGGGATTAACTGCTACCGCTAACCCATCAATTGCTACAGGAATCTGTTTGAGAGTGAATCCGCGTTGCTTTGCACGTGCTAGCTCTTGATCCAGTATCGGTCGCGAAGATTGGGCAAAGGCCAATTGCCCATCAATTAGCGCCTGTATTCCACTACCAGAACCAGGATTGCTTCCGGTTGGTTGAACATAACGCAACCGAAACTCTTGTCGTGCTGCTTGAATTGCTGGATCGGCTATGAGTCGAATCGGTGCCCAAGAAGTGCTGCCTCCGTAGTTAAATAATCCAGTGGGGACATTTTCTACAGAAGCAAAATTTTTACCGCTAGCTTCCCTTGATACAGTTTGAGGGACTTTGGCTGTTTTAGGAGTATTGGTTTGCTCTGAATTATTTATTGAATTAAAATTAATAGAAGACTTTTTGGTAAACCACCAAAAGCCACCAGCAATTAGCCCAACTGTAATTAATAAAGATAATAGGAGTATTGGTGTTTCGTTTTTTCGTGACATTTTAGTTCTTACTGGCGTCTGTTAACACAGAGAGTATGGCATCATTTATATCTGTTTGATGCCTTACTTAAATTTGTTTTATACACTTAGGACAGATTGTAATATTACCTACCAACCACTAATGACTCACAATTAACGAATTCTCACAAAACCAGCTTTAGTAATAAGTTCTTGACCTTGGTTAGTCAGCAACAGGTTGGCGTAAGCTTCTCCTGCATCTTGGTCAGTTTGACCATTTTGTTTAACAATTACAAATAACCTTCTGGTAACAGGGTATTCACCACTTTGAAAACCAGCAGCATTTAATTGGTTACGTTTTTCTGGACACTGGGACAAAGGCACGAAAGGTAGTTTGTATGGTGGAACAACTTGAGCGGATGTACGCCCAACTGGTAGAGGTTTGACGGAGCATTGCCCGACAACTTCAGTAGCAGATGCGTAGTAAATCCCACCCCTGTTCCTTCCCAGTTCTCTCAAAGCTTGAGTGGTGGTAGAGATGAATTTAACACCTGCCCCAAACTGCCATTTTTCTAGGATATTCTCAACGAAAAATTCTACAGTACCACCTTCTTCTTTACGTCGGGAGTAAGGTACGATTGGTAGATTTGGCCCACCTACCTGTTGCCAATTAGTAATCTTGCTAGTGTAAATGTCTTTGATTTGGGCAATAGTTAAACCAGAAATGTTGAGTTCTGGGTTAACAGCGATCGCAATTCCATCAATCGCCACTGGAATCTCTTTTAAGGTAAAGTTTTGCCGTTGAGCTTGCTGGTGTTCTTCTGGTTGAACTGAGCGCGAAGACTGAGAGAAAGCTAATTGGTTATTTAATAGCATCTTAATACCGCTACCAGAACCAGGAGCACCAAAGGTAGGATCTGTATAGCGTAGCCGGAATTGAGGTACGTCGTTTTGAATAACTGGATCAACCACTTTGCGAATTGGTGCCCAGGTAGTACTACCTCCATAACTAAATAATCCGGGGGGTACCTTTGATGATACAGAAGCAAAATTGCTTTTGTTTGAAAATTCCAGTTGGTGGGATGGACTGTTATCTGAATTTATTCTAAAATCGGAACCCTGAGCTAACCACCAAAATATACCTCCTACTAGCCCTAATGTAGTTAGCAGGGCTAACACCAAAACCGCCGTCTCATTTTTTTGCGACATAGCCGTTTTAAAATTGCGAACAACACAAAATTATTGTTACGTACATTTAGCGCCTGTATGCCACTACCAGAACTAGGATTGCTTCCAGTAGGATAGCTGCTTTCGGTTTTTTAATAAATTAATTCCTATTGGGGAACTGGTACAAAGTCATACCCAGTACCAGAACGAGAGGAGTTTCTCGCAATAATTTGCACCAGTTGGACTTGGGCATTGCGATCGCCAGATGGCAAAAACCGAATCGTCCCTGAAGCGCCTGTAATTGAAAAATTAGGTGAGGTAATAACTTCTTGTACACCAGATCGGGTTGGATTTCTTTCGATGGCAGCGAATAACACTCGTGTGGCATCATATGCCATAGCAGTTCGCCAGTTGACATCAGCATTCCATAACTGTCGAGACTTGTAGGGAAAATCTGACAATTTGTTACCCTCAATATGCCAAGGAACTGCCAAAACCATTCCCAAAGCTTGCTCACGTCCAACTTCTAAAGTCTTAGAGCCGTAAACATCATCTCCGCCCAGCATAGCTAGCCGTTTATGATTAACTTGAATAACTTGTAGCGCTTTATCTAAAGTGTCCCTGTCTGGTGCGAACATCAACACTTCTGCTCCTTGCTTAGTAGCTTGTTCTACACTTTTAGCCGCACTAAAATCTGCTCTGGACAAGTCAAATTCGCTTAATAACTGTCCTCCTTCAAGTGATACAGACTGTACAAATTCGGACTTGAGTGACTGGCTATAGTTACTTTGAGAGTTGAAAAAAACTGCAATATTTTTTTTCTGCAACTTTTTCACCATGTAGTTAGCTAAAGCCCTCGCCGCCATAAAATCACTGGGGACTGTACGAAAAACATAGCGGCTAAAGTTGGAAATTTTAACAGAAGTGCTGGTAGGAGAAATCGCTACAAGTTGTCCGTTCGTATACACAGTACCAGCGGCTAATGTAGAATCGCTAGTACTAGAACCAACTACACCTAATACTTGCTGATTATCAACTAAAGCTTTAGCAATTTGCTTGGCTATTTCTGGATTATCTTGGTCGTTAGCTATCGCCACTTTCAAGGGGACTCCCTGAATTCCACCAGACTGATTAATTTCATTTTGAGCTTGAGCAACCCCACGTAAAATTTCTAGAGCAGTATTTGGATCACTACTAATTGGTACTGATGCACCAATCGTATAGCTTTTTCCAGAGCCTATGCGGGCATTATTTAGAAATATCAACGCTTGTGGATTGTTACGGTTCAGTTTTAGGGCTGCTTCCAGCCTGATGACCGCTTTTTTATAATCTCGAGCAGCGAGCGCATTCACACCCTCTTGCTCGGGAAGCGAAACTTCTTGTGATCCTAAAATTTTTTCACCAAAACTGATGATGTCTGAAGTATTTTTCTGATTAAGGTTAAGGAGATTGTTTAATGGCACCCCAGAAGTGTTAGTAAACCACCAAAATACTACGCCTACAAATCCTAGTGTAATTAATAAGGCTAAAGTGAAGATAGCAGTTTCATTTCTCCGGGACATCGGGTTTTTTTCTCTCCCTATTTTGAGTTAAAGTACCAAAGATAATAATTTATAAATAATTCGGAACAAAGATGTGAGGGCGATGGCAATTAACCCTCCCGCAATACATATAATAAATATCGACTGGATGCTAAGACCAGCCTGCAAAAAATGGGCAAAAAACATCACAGCAAAACTAACTGCTTGAATAATCAATAAATCCCACTTTTCAATCCACCGTCTTGTTTGAGCAAAAATGATTATTCCTAAAATCGCCCCGGAGATTAACAGAGTAATTGCTGGGGACTTAACTAAACTAAAAATAGCGATCGCAATCAATCCACCTTCAAATCCACTAAACGCTGCTCCAGTAAGGATTTCGATTATAGAAAATGAGTTTGAACCACCTAATAGATGTGTAGATTGCGGCTGAGATGGTTGTGTTTGAGGTTGGGGGGGTCTAAGTTGGGCGGTGCGAGAATCAAGCGCATCTAGAACCTCTTGAACTGACTGAAAACGCTCACTTGCAGCCCACATAAGCATTTTGTCTAAAATATCAGCAAACTTAGGGCTAACATTCGCTTCCCGTCGCCATATCCACTTGTTGTTGTAGATATCAAATAACCGCTTTGTATCCCCACCTGTTAATAAAATAATAGCCGTGACACCTAAAGCGTATAAGTCAGTAGATGGAAAAACTTGAGTTCCAGCCATTTGCTCTGGTGGCGCAAATCCAAGAGAATAAATTCCAGTAGAAGAATTAGCTCCTCCTACTGGAACATTTGTGACTTGTTTAACTGCACCAAAATCTAGTAGAAAAACTTTGCCATCACGGCGACGCATGATGTTAGAAGGTTTAATATCCCTATGGATAATGCCTTTACTATGAACAAATTTCAGGACGTTAAGAATTTCTCGTAGTACCTCTACGACTTCCTGTTCAGAAAATTTACCTTTTCGGGCTAGTTCTTCGTCTAAATTTTCTCCGTCAATGTATTGCAGTACTAGATAAAAAAATTGGTCTTGCTGTCCTGGTTGCAAGCCAGGAACAGGTAGAGGAAAGTAAGCAAACAAGTCAGGGATTTGCTCATGTTTATTGCCTATCTCCTCTAAGACTACTGCTTCTCGTTCAAACAAATCTTGTGCAAGTTGCAGTTGAGTGGGACTCAAATTTCCAGATGGTTGGAACTGCTTAACTACGCAATTGCGCATTCCTGGAGTATAGCGATCGCGTGCTAAAAATGCTGCTCCAAACCCGCCGCGTCCTAGAACTTTTGTAGGTACATAGCGCCCAACCAGTATCAATGGCATCCCACAAGCAGTACAGTATTTTTGCTGCACTGTTCGTAGGGTTGAATGATCATCTAAATCCGGAAAATTATTTTGCGGACGGGGACAGTGTGGACGAGTGCAGTAAACTTCCATGATTAGTCAACATTCAACGATCAATAGTGATACCAGCGCGTTGCTTTGGTAACCAAAGTTGTAGCCACTGGCGCTAGCGGAACTATCTTCGACCTCAGGTGAGTCACCCAAAGGGCGAACAGTCCAGTTTCTTCTCTCATGACTAATGACTATATCTTAGTCCTCATCAGAGTCGGAAATTTCTGCATCTAAAGTATTGATCGTCAGAGGCTTATGTGATGACTTTAACACATCATGATTCCATCCGGGGGCAGCAAAGTGGGGCAAAATTTCTCGGCTGAAGGCTTCTGCTGCTTTAGATTTGTAGCGATTCGGGTTAAAAATCAACCACAAAGTCCGCTTAACAACAACACCATCGATATTAGCGCAGTGTAGTACATTCATTTGTAACTCTTTAGCGATAGCTGAGGTGGAAACAAATGCTGCTCCTAAACCAGATTGCACGGCATTTTTAATTGCTTCAATGGAATTCAATTCCATTTCAATTTTAAACCGGCGTGTGTCTATATCAGAACGGGTTAACACTTGGTCAATAACCTTGCGGATAGTTGATTGAGAGTCGAGCGCTATGAATTGCAGTTTATATAAATCTTCTCTTTGGATCGTGTCAAATTTTGCCAAAGAATGGAATACGGGCATAATCAGAGCCAGTTCATCCTCAGCATAAGGAATAATTTCCAAGGATTCTACCAGTTCACTAGGAATTTCACCCCCAATGATTGCTAGATCTACCTGACCATTAGCTACACTCCATGCTGTTCGACGAGTCGAGTGAACATGTAATTGTACAGCTACATCGGGATATTTTTGTCGAAACATCCCAATCATCCTAGGCAGAAGATAGGTGCCAGTTGTTTGAGAAGCGCCTACAATCAAAGTACCACCTTGGAGATTTTGCAGATCCTCAATTGCGCGACAAGTCTCTTGACATAAACTTAGGATTTTCTCCCCGTAGGTGAGGAGCAAATATCCAGCTTCAGTTAATTGTGCACGGCGTCCTCCACGGTCAAATAATGGAACGTCCAATTGCCGTTCTAGGTTCTGCACCTGCAAGCTAACGGCTGGTTGGGATACGTATAAGCTATCAGCGGCGCGCTTGAAGCTTCCTTCTTGTGCGATCGCCTTGAGAATACGTAACTGATCTAAAGTGAAAGGAAGGTCAGACATAAGGCTAAGCCCAAACTTTTAAGACGAGCAGCATTGGCAACAAACCTTCTTAAGAAGGCAGAAGTACGTTCGTGTAACGTCTCCGTAGGAGAAGGCAGAGGGCAGCTATGTATCCCCATAAATGAATTTAAGGGCACGGGAAGAAAGTGGCATCGGGCAAACCATTAAATTTCTTCCCTTCTGCCATCTGCCCTCTGCCTTTCTTCGGTGATTTATTGCATGTAAAAAAAAAAGAGGCTTTACAGAGGAAAAGATAGTAGCATAATATCCTCACTGAAGTTCCATAAATGAATAGTTTGTGGTATTGATTGTACTGAGTTAAATTATCTTTAAGTTACTTGATTTGTGTATGACGATTCCGGCTTGGTTGACTAACAGCCATTTTGTCATGCTGGGACTGCTATTAGGTTTTGCTTTTGCTCATAGTGGAGGTGCTGCCCTGCGACCTTGGGCAGAAAAACACATCGGCGCTAGGCTTTATCGCGTTCTTTTTGCAGTTACCAGCCTGCCTCTGGCTATAATACTGATCATCTATTTTCTCAACCATCGTTATGATGGCTTGCAGCTTTGGCAAGTCCAAGGCGTACCAGGAGTGCAATCATTAGTTTGGGTGCTATCAGCAATTTCGTTTTTATTTTTGTATCCTGCTACATTCAATCTACTAGAAATTGCAGCTATTCAGAAGCCCCAAGTCCATCTTTATGAAACTGGTATTATTCGGATTACCCGTCACCCGCAAATGGTAGGGCAAATCATTTGGTGTATTGCCCATACTCTTTGGCTAGGTACTAGTTTTACCCTTGTGACATCTATAGGGCTGGTTTTGCATCATTTATTTGGGGTTTGGCACGGCGATCGCCGCTTGAGTAAACGCTACGGAGAATCTTTTGCCGAAATGAAACAGCGTACGTCAGTCATCCCCTTTATCGCTGTTCTGGACGGTCGTCAATCTATAAAATGGGAGGAATTTCTGCGTCCAGCCTATTTTGGAGTGGCAATTTTTGTATTACTTCTGTGGTGGTCTCATTCACTGTTGCTTCAGGCAACTAATAGTATACAATTATGAAACTGATCGAATCTCGACTGGTAGAACTTTTTTAATAACAAGACTAAATTAACGATATCAAACTATCAATTGGGATAAAATCGATGTAGGATAAATGAAAACAGATCTTAGTGGAGTAGCGTTGAGTCAGTTGTTAATTTTATGATTCGATGATTTTTATAAAAAAAATAATCTTTTTTCAGAGCAAAGTCATAGCTCTGGCTGACCTTGCCAGGAGCATATAGGCTTAGTTCAAACAACACTTTTAGAGGGACAAATAACAGTAATAACCAAGCTAAAGACGGGTAAAACAACTTAGTGTTAGCTTGTGCATCAGTTAATAAACCATGTCAATTTATGTATTTGTTAGCATCTGTGATGGTTGGTCAAATAATCTACTAGAACCACCCTGTTACCCCTCATTGCTTTTTTGTCAGTGCTGAAGTTGGCGCTGATATCTTTAACTCCGAATTATACCTACCTTGAGTCAGCAAAATAGTAGACTCAATCGGTTCGTTCTTTGTTTCCCCAGTTTAATATAAAAACCCTATAATTCAAGAGGCATCATGGTGTTGTCGGTTAGTGAGCGGACTTTTACTCAAGAAGTTTTAGAATCTCCAGTTCCTGTGCTAGTTAACTTTGAGGCTCCTTGGTGTGGCTTGTGTCGCATCATCCAGCCTTTACTATTGCAATTTAATGCACAATGTGGTGATCAAATTAAGTTAGTAGCCATTAATGCCGACCAAAACTTTAAACTATCTACCACTTATCGTCTCAAGTCACTACCAACACTACTTTTAATTGAAAATGGTATCGTTCGCAAGCGCCTAGAAAGTTTTCGTAACAGAGAAGATTTACTTTTAGCCTTGGAGGAAATGAAACTGACCTATACCAATACCCCTAAATCCTACATCATCCCAACAACAGCAGAGCTAGAGTGTCGATCAGCTTAAAGTAGGGCAGAGGAGCAGAGGGCATAGGGCATAGGGCATGGAGAGCAGGGGAAGCAGGGGAAGAATTTAATGAATTTCCCAATGCCCCATGCCCCATGCACCATGCCCCATGCCCCATGCCCCATGCCCAAATCTAAAACCATGCTTAACTACCCCACGTTATTCTCTTCCGGTGGGGTATTTTATGCTAAAGGGTGTGTGTCACAATTGTTAACAGTTTCGACAAGTTAGTCAACAAATTTAAAAGTAGGCGTCTGTGATGGAAGTGATCTATCAGTATGCCTGGCTGATTCCGGTTTTACCCCTTCTGGGAGCAATGCTGGTCGGTCTAGGGTTAATATCGTTGAATCAGGTGACAAATCGTTGGCGGCAGCCTAATGCGGCATTGATTATCTCTTTCATGGGAGCGTCAATGGGGCTGTCGTTTGCCTTGCTATGGAGTCAAATACAAGGACATGCCCCTTACACCCGCACCATAGAATGGGCAGCAGCAGGCAATTTTCACCTGAGCATGGGCTACACTGTTGACCACCTAACAGCCCTAATGTTGGTAATTGTGACGACGGTAGCCTTTCTTGTTATGGTCTATACGGACGGCTACATGGCTCACGACCCAAGCTATGTAAGGTTTTACGCCTATCTCAGCTTGTTTGGTTCGTCAATGTTGGGTTTGGTGGTCAGCCCGAATCTCGTACAAATTTATATTTTCTGGGAACTGGTTGGGATGTGTTCGTACCTGCTAGTCGGCTTCTGGTACGATCGCACCTCGGCAGCGGATGCAGCACAAAAAGCATTTGTGACCAACCGAGTAGGCGACTTTGGTTTACTGTTGGGCATTTTGGGGCTATTTTGGGCGACAGGAAGCTTTGACTTTCATGTCATGGGCGATCGCCTTGGAGAACTTGTGCAAACAGGTTCAATTAGCAACATTCTTGCAGTCCTGTTTGCAATTCTCGTCTTTTTAGGCCCAGTTGCTAAATCAGCCCAATTCCCTCTCCATGTCTGGTTACCAGATGCGATGGAAGGTCCCACCCCCATTTCTGCCCTAATCCATGCAGCAACAATGGTGGCAGCAGGCGTCTTCCTGATTGCTCGCATGTACCCAGTCTTTGAACATGTCCCAGCAGCAATGAACGTGATTGCCTTTACTGGGGCATTCACTGCCTTTTTAGGTGCAAGCATTGCAATTACTCAAAATGACATCAAAAAGGGTTTAGCCTACTCCACCATTTCTCAGCTTGGTTACATGGTGATGGCTATGGGAGTGGGCGCATACAGTGCAGGACTTTTCCACCTGATGACCCACGCCTATTTTAAGGCGATGCTATTCCTTGGTTCTGGGTCAGTTATTCATGGTATGGAAGCAGTGGTTGGTCATGACCCAAATCTAGCGCAAGATATGCGGTTAATGGGAGCATTGCGAAAGTATATGCCAATCACAGCCATTACTTTCTTGATTGGCTGCTTAGCAATTTCTGGTATTCCTCCCTTTGCGGGTTTCTGGTCGAAAGATGAAATTCTCTCCAAGGCTTTTGCCGCTAACCCATTGCTCTGGGGTGTAGGCTGGTTAACTGCTGGAATTACCGCCTTTTATATGTTCCGGATGTATTTCACTACCTTTGAAGGCAAATTCCGGGGTAATAAGAAGGAACTGTGGCAGAAACTTAAGTCCCCAGAAGGTATGGCAATTGTAGCAGGGTTTGACGGTGTTCCTGCTTTTGGTCCTGGTGCGATGACAAAGGGAGAACTAGAAGCAAACGCAGAACATCACCACGATGACCACGGTCATGGTCATGGTCATAGTCAATATCCTCACGAATCACCGTGGACAATGACGCTGCCATTATTAGTTTTGGCAGTTCCTTCAATGTTTATAGGTTTGCTAGGAACTCCTTTTGCAAACTATTTTGAGGAGTTTATCTTCTCACCTAATGAAACTCTTGAAGAAGTAGTGGAACAAGCTGCTCTTTTTAACCCGAACGAATTTTATATTATGGCGGGGGGTTCAATAGGAATTTCTTTAATTGGTATTACCTTAGCTTCGCTAATGTATTTATGGGGCAAAATTAACCCTGTTGAGATCGCGGCTAAAATCAAACCACTTTACGAGCTATCCCTCAACAAGTGGTATTTTGATGACATTTATCATCGTGTATTTGTCCTGGGTTCACGTCGCTTAGCAAGACAAGTGATGGAAGTAGACTTCCGCGTTGTCGATGGTGCTGTTAACCTCACAGGCTTTTTCACCCTTATCAGTGGTGAAGGTCTGAAATACATAGAAAACGGTCGTGCTCAATTTTATGCCTTGATCATATTTGGGGCTGTGCTAGGGTTAGTGATTGTCTTTGGTGTAACTTGAACTAGTCACCAATGGCAATGGGCAACGGGCAATAGTGAAGAACTTTTCCCTATGCCCCATGCCCCATGCCCTATTCCCCATGCCCCATGCCCCAACGCCCAACCCGTAACACTGAAGTCAAATGAATACAGCTAATTTTCCGTGGCTGACGACGATTATTTTGTTACCTATAGCGGCGTCACTACTAGTTCCTCTCTTACCCGATAAAGACGGCAAAACAGTGCGCTGGTACTCCCTAATCGTAGGGTTGATTGACTTCGCACTTATTGTCTGGGCTTTTTATAACAATTACGACTTCTCAAACCCGAATTTACAGCTTGTAGAAAGTTACCCTTGGGTTCCACAGCTTGATTTAAATTGGTCAGTAGGGGCAGATGGACTATCTATGCCCCTGATAATTTTGACTGGATTTATTACCACGCTGGCAATGTTAGCAGCTTGGCCTGTAACACTCAAGCCCAGGCTATTTTACTTTTTGATGCTGGCAATGTATGGCGGTCAAATTGCCGTGTTCGCTGTCCAGGATATGCTGTTGTTTTTCCTGGTGTGGGAACTGGAATTAGTACCGGTATACTTTCTACTCTCGATTTGGGGAGGTAAAAAGCGGCAGTACGCAGCCACCAAGTTTATTTTGTACACCGCTGGTGGTTCGCTATTTATTTTGGTTGCTGGGTTGGCGATGGCGTTTTATGGCAATACAGTCACTTTTGATATGCGCGCGATCGCTCTTAAAGACTACGCCCTCAATCTCCAACTCTTGCTTTACGCTGGCTTCCTCATAGCCTACGCCGTCAAGTTACCAATTTTTCCACTACACACTTGGCTACCAGATGCTCATGGTGAAGCCACAGCCCCAGTACACATGTTGCTGGCAGGTATCCTGCTAAAAATGGGTGGTTACGCAATCATTCGCATGAATGCCCAGATGCTTCCCGATGCCCATGCCTATTTTGCCCCAGTACTCGTGATTTTGGGGGTAGTCAATATTATCTACGCTGCCCTCACATCCTTTGCCCAGCGCAGCCTCAAGCGAAAAATCGCCTACTCTTCAATTTCCCACATGGGCTTTGTCATCATTGGTATTGCCTCTTTCACCGATTTGGGTTTAAGTGGGGCAATGTTACAAATGGTGTCTCATGGTTTGATTGGGGCGAGTTTATTCTTCCTTGTAGGAGCGACTTATGATCGGACACACACCCTGATGTTAGATGAAATGGGTGGTGTTGGGCAGAAAATGGGTAAGATGTTTGCCATGTGGACGGCTTGTTCAATGGCTTCTTTAGCTTTACCAGGCATGAGTGGTTTTGTGGCAGAGTTAATGGTGTTTGTTGGCTTTGCCACCAGCGATGCCTATAACCCTACCTTTAAATTTATTGTCGTTTTCTTAATGGCAGTTGGTGTGATTCTCACTCCAATTTATTTGCTGTCAATGTTGCGGGAAATTTTCTACGGTCAAGAAAACAAAGAATTGGTTTCTCATCAGAAACTCATCGACGCAGAACCCCGCGAAATTTTCATCATCGCCTGTCTGCTAGTTCCAATCATTGGGATTGGTTTGTATCCCAAGATCTTGACTCAAATCTACGACTCTACAACTTTACAATTGACCGCACGTTTGCGTGAGTCGGTACCAAGTTTGGCACAGCAGAAAGTGTCTCAAGTTTCTTTGAGTGCGCCAAAGATTGGCGATTGATTCGTTGATTTTCAATTTGAATGATTTTCAAAGCAGGTTATACCTGCTTTTTTTATATTTGTCTATTTCCTTAGTAAAAGTTTACAATACTTTTGACAAGACTATTTGTTACCGTAGGACATTCACCACAACCCCTAGATCCATTTCGCCCCATACTCGGTCGGTGGTGATTACTGGAAGGTTATGCTCGATGGCGAGCGATAGACAGGCTCTATCCCCAAGCGAAAGTCCTTGATGATGGGTGAAGGGATAAATTCTTGCTGTCCCCCATGCACGTTCAATAGTGAAATCGGCAACCTCGCAATTAAGATATTGTAGGACTTGTTGCACTTCCTCTTCCGACATCCCGCGTTCGAGAAGTTTTGCAATTACCTCGCTCATGTTAACGGTACTTACGAGCGCCGAGGTGAGAGCTTCTTCCACTGCTTCACTCCCTTGCTCTTCCGCCAAGAATGCAAGGAGTGCAGACGCATCGATAACGTGTCTAGTCATCCCGAGCCTCACGCTGTCGTTGAGTGAGAAGTTCGTCTGAAAGTAGAGTTCCTTTAGGAACGTAGCGTCTGACGAGTGCTTTTGCTCGTCGCAGAGCTTCCTTCCGAGAAAGCATACGTATCTCTTTTCCTTCGAGCGAAAGTACGACATCATCGCCCACTTTTAGTTCCAGTGCCCGTCGGTAATCTGCAGGAATAACAATCCTACCACCATCAGTAACTTTGGTGCTTATTGAGTTTATCTCCATATTTGTTATTTATTATAACAATAAATTTTTTTATATGATAGTAATATCATATATATCTAACATCACCTCTGCTCGTCCAACAAGCGACCCTGAAAGCTAAAACATCCGCTTATCTAAAAGCGAACTATGTCCAAAAAGAAGGACAAGGAAGATTGATCTCTCTTGTCCTATCGATGTTGATTCGCATGCCTAAAAAAGCCAGATTTATCCAATGTGAGTGAAAACTGTTCCCCAAATACACCCTGTAACGGCGATCGCAATCAGTACGTTCGTGAAAAATCTACCTAATTCAGCGCTGAACCCTAGTACTTTATCTTCATTACCAGCGGTGAAAAACAAAGACCAAGCCTGAGTGGCACTAATTTCCTCAAAGTTATTGAAATCAGGTCTAAACACAACAGGTCCAAGCAAGTTGTTTTTGGGAAAGTCAAAGTCGGTTCTCATTTTTTTATCTCCAAATATATATTGACTTATTCAGCATTACAAGCTAGTTAACCATCCAACCAAACCATGCCCTGTAAGGACTTCAAGTGCAATTAATGATACAAAACCAATCATTGCTAATCGTCCATTAAGCTTTTCTGCAGACTCAGTGAAGCCAAACTTCTTGCTTTGGTCTACATACATCTTGGGTTCAATGGCGTAGTTGTTGAGCCTGTTACCTTCTTCTACGACATAGCTGCGTGCTGTCATGGTTGTCTTTCCGTTTCTTTAACTTGTAACTAAATATAACATTTTGTAAAAAAATGTTTCAATGCTTAACATTAACATTTAGGAGAGAAAACCGTAACAAAATATATTCGTATACTACACTTGACAAAAATCGGCCATAGCCCATGTGCTTGTTTCAACAAAAAAATGGCAAGATCAATTGAATCCACAACTCTTGCCGCAGTTTTTTCATGGCGCGTACAGGCTACACCCTACCCGTTTTTGCTGTGGCTGCTGCAAAAGCAGCCTTAGTTCATTTACAAAACAGCGACCACTCTTTGCCGTCAGTTGAGCTTGACCTACTTCCTGGAAATGCTGATATTCCCGTCCATCAAGTTGCAACTCTAGAAACAACTAGCGCCTTAGCAGTTACCCTCAGCGATCCTGGAGATAACTTAGATTTAACGAGAAATACTCCTGTTTGGGCTTGGGTAAAAATCTCGCACCGACAAGACCAAGCCTTAATTTTGGAAGCTGGTGTTGGTGTCGGGAAAACTATTATGGGGGAGGCTGCTATTTACGACTATGCTCGTCGTTTGTTTGACGCAAATTTATTACCCCTCATTCCTGCTGATCAAACTGTAACCGTGCAGATAATCCTCCCTGATGGTCGTGAACTTGCGAAACGAACCTCTAATGAAGCGTTTGGTATTTTGAATGGTCTTTCATTACTCGGCACTAGTGGTATTTCTCAACCAATGAGTGCGGCTGACCATTTAGAAGAATTTCGCGCTGATTTACAGCAAAAGGCGAGCAAACATCCAAATTTAGTATTTTGTCTTGGTAGTAATGGTCAGCAAGTTGCACAGCGCCTATCCATTCCAGAAGAAGTTATTGTCACAACTGGAAATTGGTTAGGTGCATTACTTGTAGAAGCAGGATTGTACAATGCTCAATCAGTCCTTTTGATAGGATACCAGGGAAAACTGATTAAGCTAGCGGGTGGGATTTTTAACACATCAAGTCATTTAGCCGACGCAAAATTAGAGATTATTGCATCTGCTGTAATTGAAACAGGAGGTGATATACAAGCAGCGCAAGCAGTTTTGCAGGCTCCTACGGCAGATGCAGCACATAAAACACTTATTGAACTACGCTTGGCAGATACAGTATTTCGTGCATTAGCTGAAAAAATTAGCCACAAAGCAGAAATATATGTGAAAAAATATGCAAATGTCTCTGTACAAGTCGGCGTAATTTTATTTGACCGCAAAGGGTTGCTTATTAGCCAAGATGGTAAAGCAACGGAACTTTTGGAAAAAATTCAAATGTTAAGGTAAGGAGGAAAAATATTATCAAAAAACGTGTACTAATTCTAGGCGGAACAGGCGACGCCTCTAAACTGGCAGCAAAAGCTACGACGTTGCCAGGAATTGAAGTCATTGTATCCCTTGCCGGTCGCACTCCTGAACCCTTACCTATAGCTGGAACTCTAAGGGTTGGGGGTTTCGGTGGTGTGGATGGTTTAACAACCTACTTGCGTGATGAAGCAATTGACCTATTAATCGATGCTACCCATCCATTTGCAGCCCAAATTTCGTTTAATGCATCTGCCGCTGCGGATGAATTAGAACTGCCACGAATTATTCTAGTACGACCTGCGTGGGAGTCAGTTCCAGGAGATCAATGGATCAACGTTGACAGCATTGCAGCAGCAGCAGATGTTTTGGAAGGACAGGCAAAACGTGTATTCCTGACCATTGGTAGGCAGCAACTTGCCGCATTTGCCCATCTTCACGAAATCTGGTTTTTAATGCGATTGATTAATCAACCGGAATCTGAAGCTGTATTACCGAATGGATTATTCCTGTTTTCTCAAGGACCATTTGATCTGACAGCAGAACGGGAGTTACTCATGCAATATCAGATTGATACTCTTGTCACTAAGAATAGTGGTGGTAATGCTACCTATGCCAAAATCATTGCAGCACGGGAATTAGGTATCAACGTCGTGATGGTGAATCGTCCACCTATTCCACAAGGTGAACAGGTGAAGAATGTTGAAGAAGCTTTCGTATGGTTGTGCAATCAAATTAGTAGCGTGCGTTAATGTAGTAACGCACGATTAATAGCTATAGGGTTCTTATTTGATATTTGAATATACTGTTTGTTACCAAAATTTAGGAGTAAAGAAGGCCCTTAAAAAAAGAACAAAAATATCTTTTTGACTATTTTTTCCAGAACTACTGATTCAATTTATTGAACGCGCGATCTGTCCCCTTCCCCTTGTGGGCGGGGCGTCAATACCGTTCGGATAAGCTTTTTTCCTCCCCTGCTCAAGAACAGCTTGTCCCAGTAGTTGACACTCTCCGGGCTAAAGCCACGGAGATTCTTAAGAGACAAGTCTCTCAATATCTTGATTGCTCAAGTTCCCAGGCTCAGTACGTTTGCCTTGTCGGCGTACTGATGTCTCCTTACGTTGTTTCGGGCGTAATAAACCTTGTGGTTCAAGTTCCTGAGAGTCCCCCAGTACTATACTCGCTATATTAGATATAGCCAGTTCTTTTATATTTTTAGCTGCATTTATGTCAGCCTGCGCTATATGATTACAGGAAACACAAATGAACTTTTCTTTGTCTCTACTACTAGCATCAACGTGACCACAAACGTTACATTTTTGGCTTGTATATTTGGGGTTCACTTTGATTAAAATCTTTCCTGACTTCACAGCCATGTACTCGATTTTCTGAGTTAACTCATTCCAACTAGCATCAGAAATACTCCGATTTAAACCCTTTTTAGCGCTCTGACCATTGCTTAAAAAACGTCCTTTTTCGTCAGCTTTGGGACGACAACGCTTAAGCATTCCAGATACATTTAAATCCTCGACAGCAATAGCATCAACTTTTCTAGAAGCAATTAAACCTGCTACTTCCCATTGGTAAGCTTGTCGCTTATCAGCAATTTTCTTGTGTAACTTGCCAACTCTAGTAGCTGCCTTTTTACGATTCTTGCTACCTTTAACCTTGCGGTTAACCCTACGCTGTCTGATTTTCAGTCTACGCTTAATCTTCTTATTGGTTGCAAATTTAGGATTCTTGACTTGATGCCCGTCCGACAAATGGACAAGTTTATTAATTCCTAAATCACAACCTAACACAGACTTAATCTCTATTAAAGGCTTGACAACGTAATCGGGTACGGTTTTATCCTCAATTCTGATAGAAATGTACCAACCATCTTGTCGCTTGCGAATAGTTGCAGCCTTAATAGTGAAACCAGTGGGAATCGGTCTAGAGTTAAAAAATCTCATCCAACCAATTTTAGGCAAGTAAATTTTATTGCCTTGAACTTTAATCCCCATCGTGTAAGTAAACGATGAGAATGTTGAACGATTTTTGAACTTTGGAAATCCTCGACCATCAAAAAAGTTTTTGTAAGCGGTATCTAAGCGCTTAACGTTCTGCTGTAATACTGTGGAGTCAATATCAGCGTACCAGGGTCTAGATTTTTTAAGTTCTGGTAATGCTGTTATTTGAATATCCCCAGCGCTACGACGAGGATTCTTTAAATTTCCTTCTTTGTCAGTTTTGGTATCTTTCCAAGGTTCACCAGTTGCACCATTCTTGCTAACAAAACATGTTAACGGACAAGCTTCTACCTTAGTTCTAATATCACAGTAATCACCTTGAATGAATTGCTGATTGTATTGGGTAATCCTGTCAGCCAAAGACCAATTATACTGACTTCTCAGCATATCAATCCAGTTATCCATCTTATTTGACTGACCGACGTTAGGACGTAGCTTGTACACATAGTTTGTTAACAAGTATTATCACCTCCTATTGTTGACTAACTTATTTTATTCTACAATATCAATATACAAACTAACAACCTAAAATTACAGAAATATGGCTAAATTTTCCCCAGATGAATACAGACATGAGGGAAACGCAATTTCTTTACTTAATTATCACTTTGTCTTTATCCCCAAGCGTAGAAAGAAAGTTCTAATAGGCGCAATAGCTGAACGACTTCAGCAAGTGATATGTGAGGTATGCAACGAAAATAGATGGAAAATCGTAGCTATGGAAATCATGCCTGACCATGTTCATCTTTTCCTCAACGCTAAACCCACTGATAACCCATCAACTATTATGAATCGTATTAAGGGAAGAGCGTCTCATCATTTACGCAAAGAGTTTCCCGAACTTTTAAAGCTCCCAACTCTGTGGACTCCAAGCTATTTTGTATCTACTGCTGGCAATATTTCTACAGAATCGGTAAAAGCCTATATTGCGCAACAGCGAGATTGATAGTGTCAGTCAGGCGTAAACGCCTTCCGGCAGCTTTCATCCCTTGCCTAAAGTACGCTTGGACGGCGCTGTGCGCCTGTTCCTCAAGGGTTTTCAGCCTAGCCTTTCTTATAAATTTTCTTAACCGAACCGTATTGGGCGGGGCGTTTGACTTAATTCTGCCCAATACTTCTTCCAAAAGAGAAATCTATGTAACTGTCACTTCCCGGAGAGCTTTTTTCCTTGTAGATTTTTTCTATTCTAATAATCCTACGTTGTGGATTGCTAAAAGTATGTTCAAATTTCCAATTACCGTCTTTCTGGAGATTAACTGTCGAGTTATCTTGACAACTATTATCCTTTTTACTTTCAACTCCATTTAGATAAAAAGAACGACTATTTATAACTGATAAAAGGCAAATTCTGTCTACTATTTCTCGTTCAGTTGGATTAATTCTTCCTCTTATCTCCAACAAGAGTTTCTTATCTTGGATTACAGTTTCCGACCACGAAAGGGATTCGCCTTGTTCAGCCGTATTACCTACATAAACTTGATTCCTACCCAATAGATAACCTAATAACAATAGAAAAGCCACCGCAGTTATTGATCTCCAAAAAGCAACAATTTTTGGAGGTTTTTTTTTGCCATTTCCACATCTTTTTGACCCTTAATTGCTATTTTTTCAAACAAATTTAGATCTGATTTGAGAGAAATTTGAGTTTCTATTAGGTTTGGGTTCTCTTGCGACCACTCCTTAGCCAATAAAACTCCTAGCTCTCCACTGTTTCTAAATAAACGACCCAAAGATTGAGGATTTGCTATATTCGGCAATAGCGCTTTTCCAGAAGTTTCACTTGTCAATAATTTTTCTACCAATTTTATCCACTTATTACAGCTAGCATCATTATTTATACCTCCCCACCAAGCTTTACAATCAGATTCTGGCTCGCATATAGTCTGCTTGGGTATTTTTAAAAGCAAATTCTTGAGGTTCTTATCTAAGAGGCTCTTATCATCTTCCCCGCATTCACCATTGTTAATTCGCTGCAATAATTTTTCTAAATAATCTTCTGGTAAGCTCTCATCGAATAGTTTACCTAACTTGCTTTTTTCTACAAGAGGTAATCTCACTGAATCAATCTGTTTTCCATCTTCTTGGGTAGCCCATAGTGCAGATTTAACATCATTTAGCCACAGCCAAATTAGCCCAGTTAATGCTTTCTTTTCGTTATCATCGTCGTCCTCCCAAACTTCGGAATCAACTGTAGCAACTAAATCGTAACGAATACGAGTCCCTTGATGGTCTTTTCGACGTGAAGGGATACCAGTCAGAAAAAGATAGACTCCCTTTTCTTCGGTTCGCTCTAAAATACAAGTAGGCTTCTCGAAGTCACTTCCGTTTCTATAATCCTTTAAGTCCCTTATTGTCGGTTGTTCGGGGAGAAAAGAATAATCAGTTCTTAATCCTCGCGTTCTAACGTAGAACTTTACCATAGTTAATTAACCTTTCTTGGCAATATTTCCTTTAGCAATTTCTTTAAATCGAGAACCAGGTTTTTCTTGAGAAAGCTTACTAATTGCTTCAGCTAGTAACATATCGTTATCCTTTAACCAATCCCAAGCTCTTAAGAAAAAACTACTATTCTGACGATTCTCAACAATTTGCTTACAAATAGAATTAAGTAAGTCTATAGTACCTGAAGGGTTTCGCTTTGGTCGACTGCCGGAGATAGGATCGCGAACCCTATATTGACAATTAAGGGATAGCTTTCCATCTGTATTTATCCATTCAGCATTAAAAATTTCTATACATCCGATCGTATCAATCGGGTGGTATTCAATAGTATAAGTAGGGTTGGAGGGTGTAACTAACGACCCTCCTAATTTTTTTAATTTGTCAATTTTGCCCAGTATTCCTGGGGGACTGGATGTTTCTGGTTCCTCGACTTCCTTCTCTGACATTTCCTGCTTAGCTGCTTCAATTGCATTAGCATAAAACTTGTCAAACTTCTCATATAGCCCTTGACTTTGATTTTTATTGCTATCATTACTAAAATATGTTTCACATTTGACTGGTACGAATAGTAACAAAGCAGATGCTCCCTTAGACCATCTTCCTTTTGCCCAGTCTCGTACTAATTTCTCAACCTCATATACTTGTAACAATTGTCGTGCTGCAGCAGCCCTCTCTTTAGTATCAGCTTCCATCATTAAAGCAGCATCAATCGGTACAATAATTACTGAACTATCTAAAATCCATTCTCTACACTTTTCCCAAGTTTTGTGACCAATATCCCCCCTAGGAGGTTCTTTTAGCCAACCGCCAGGATAATCTAAAATAGCCAAACGCAATTGTGCTGTTCTCTTATCGTACCTTTCAGAGGCAATTTTCATTATTAAATCAAAAATAAATGGATCCGCAGTCCCCATACCCGTGGGCTCAAAGGTAAGGAAATCTAGTCCTGCTTCAATATCCGTGATAGTGTTTATAATCCGCTCCTTTGTGGGACTAACACCATCTTCGTTTTCAAAAGGAGCAATAGAAACTTGGGTTTGAGCTAAAGCAGCCTTAGCTTCGTCTAGCAAAGCAGCAATAATCGAAGTTTTACCAACTCTGGAAGGCCCTATGATACCAATCTTATAAAAGAAAACTTGCGCTTTCTTCTCAGAATAAATTTCAAAATTCAGTTCGCTCATAATTTTATCTTTTAGAAGAATTTTTCAGTAATTGTTTGAGATTCGTAACCGCATGCTCGGCTTGTTTTAGCATAGCGTGATTTTTTTCAAAGGCTTGAAATTCACTTGGCCAAATCTCATTTGTATATAATGAGGCAAACTCAAAAAATTGTCTATCTGCATCCGCAGACCTTACCAAGCTGTCTTCAAACTTCACAGCAGCAGAATAGAGAATATTTGAGACAAAAGGTTTTTCTCTCAATACCCTTTGTACAGCAAAAGACGTTTGAATAATTCTTTGACAAATTATTTCCAGCACCATCTTTTCTGCTTGCTCTGCTTGATAAGAGATATTACTAAAATTAAATTTTTCGGGAGCTAAGTGTTGAGTTTCTTCAATCAGCCTTGGTAATAAATGACTTTGAAAAATTGCATTTTCCGTGCCGCATTTTAGCAAATATTCCGTAGCTTGCCTCAAAGAAGGAAAAGGGTCACCGATTCCTTTACCTTCCAAATACAAAACAAACTTTTCCAGGAATGCTCTACCTGCTGGTGTTTCTGGAATTAAATCTCCTGTACAAGCAGAGATTACATCGCTTATCTTCATCCATAAGTCGTCTATTTTAGTTTCAAAATAAACATCCAAATTACTATAAGTATCAGTTAAATAAGCACGGGCGCTGTTAATTTGTTCGATAGCAAAAGCATCCACTTTTTTGTCTAAAATAAATCTATTCCTAGCTTTTTTATACCATTCTTCTTGACCTATTCCTAATCCATTTTTAGCCCAATTTTGAATTTCTTGATGTTTCTCCTCAATCATCTGAATCAGTTGATTATCTATAATAGATTCTTCATTTTTTTCCCTTTCAATTTCTTTTCTTAGTTCTTGAATTTCTTTTCCTAACTCAACTGACAATTTTTCTCGTAAAATCTTAGCCTTAGAGTAAATTTCTCCTGATCTATCAAGAGATTGAGAGGGAAATTTTCGTAACGATATTTCTAATTCATCAATTGCTATATTAATTTTTTCTAGAGTAGCTTGCCACTGAATGAAACTTGACTCTACGATATCTCTATCCATCACAGCAAGACGGTCGATTAGATGGTTTAAAACAGGTACTAAAACTTTTTCCCTAACGCTATCTGGGTCTACAGCGTTACAAGTCAAGACCTGATACCTACTATTAGGCTTATTTTCATTAAGCTGCTTATGAATATCGTTTATAAGTATCTTATAAAGCTCCTCATCGTCTTGTTTCCCATAATTAACAATAATAATAACAAAATCCCCCTGCTTAGAAATTCCTTCCACTGCTTGACTAATTAAATTAAGCGCTTTCCTATCTTTATCGCTCCAATAAGAGGATTGTGCCGTTGGACGCAAAATCAATAAAACTAAATCTACTTCATTCTTTAATCCTTGAACGTGATGTTCTTCCGCATCCACGTTGACTTCCCCTAATCCAGGTAAGTCTACTAGCATTAATTTTTCTACATCAAGTAAAAAAGAACATTGAATCTCAATATCCTTAACTGCTAAATAAAGACGAGAACAATGAGAACTTGCTTCTTCCTCTTGCTTGGGATATGCTACCCAAGGACGTAATTGGGTTAAGTCTTCTATTTTCTTCGTTCTACCAGTAAGATGGCTTTCATAGGAAGAAAGCGCAGCCTGGATCTGTTTAAGACGCGTTAATAACTCTACGTTTTTATCTGTCGTTAATTCATTGCTATTATAATCAAAATTTCTGAATTCCTCAAAAGAATTAACTTCAGGTAACTTTAATTCTCTATGGAATGGTTTAATTAATTCATTAATAAAACTTTTTTTATCCCGCAAACTCAGAATAGCCTTGTGTTCCTGACTATGGCGCAAACGACTACGGACAGCAGTTACTGGAATACCTTTTCCTGTAGGAACTGCTTCTTCTGGTAAATTTCCAATAGTTTTCAAAAGAGTACTTTTACCAACTCTAGCTTGTCCGCTACAACCTATTGTGACAGCTTCGCGAGCAAGACGGTTTTTCGCATTTTCAAATTGATTGATACTTGCGACTATCTCCCCACCCCAAGAAGTAGACGTATTTCCAAATTCTTGCAGACGCAATTTTAACTCCTCTGTCACTCGAGGATGATGTAAAAGATTATCTAAAGCATTCCTTAGTTCTCTAATTGCTTCATCTGTATTGTGAATACTATCAATGTATCTAGTGATAACACGAAGCTGGTTACCTCTTTCTTCAATTATTCTATTTACAAGCGGACTGATTTCAGTGAGTTGAGGCATAACTTCATTTTCTTCTTGTATTAGTTGTTTCTTAACTATCCTGCTGCAAGCTTTGTGATTTGGGTTTTGGACAATTGGTACAAAATCAAAGGTAGTAAATCTTCTTTTATAAGTCAAGAATTAATCTGATACTAGTAAACTTGCTTACCCTGTGTGTGTATCTTCATGAGTGCGCCTTTCGTTGCACTGCGCTTTTTGGCGCGATCGCTCTGGGGAGAGCGATCGTCGTACAAAAAGAAGTTAAACTCTACCTTCGCTCCGGATTGAAAGGGTCTGGGCGCTCTAACCCAAACATCTACGCAGTAGGTCTGGATAGTTCATCATTAAGAAAAAGTCAATATTCGAGATTTAATCCTTCAGCCCATGCTATAGTTCTTAAGCTTAAAGTTGGGAAACTCCGGTGGAATTCCGGGACTGTGCCGCAGCTGTAAATTCAGTAAGTCAGAATGCCAACATAAGCAATTTCCAAAAAACATCTTCGTCATCTATTCCCTGCGTCGCACAGGGAAGGAGTTATTTCTGTGGTGCTTCAACCTATCGTTCAACAAGTTTCCTCTTCTAAACCGTCTGGTCGTCTCTACGGTATAGGAGTAGGACCAGGTGATCCAGAACTGCTAACTTTGAAAGCATTTCGGATTCTACAGAGTTCTCCAGTAGTTGCTTATCCTGTGTCGGAACAAGGCAAAAGCCTTGCCCGCTCAATTGTTGGGAACTATTTGCGTACAGAACAAATAGAGCTTCCAATGTATTTTCCCTTCAAGCTCGAGGAATCTGCTCAACCCTTCTATGACGAAGCAGCCGAGAAATTAGCTCAACATCTTAGTGCTGGACAAGATGTCGCTGTTTTGTGCGAAGGTGATCCGTTTTTTTACGGCACATTTATGTATCTTTTTAACCGTCTTTCTGAGCAGTTTACCACTGAAGTAATTCCCGGTGTATCTTCTATTATGGCTAGTGCATCAGCTTTAGGAGCACCGCTCACTTATCGTAATGATGCCTTTATGGTGTTATCTGGAATACTACCAGCCCAAGATTTAGCAGATCGATTAAAAGTAGCTGATGCAGCAGTTATTATCAAACTAGGTAGGAATTTTCCCAAGGTATACGAAGTGTTGAACGATCTAGGATTAACAGCACGGGCACTTTACATTGAACGGGCAACGATGCCTAATCAGCGCATTGTACCTTTAACAGAGGTAGAGTCGCACACAGTACCATATTTCTCGCTGATTTTGATACCCAGTCAATGGAAGCCTTAGGGGGCATAGGGCATGCCCAATACTCAACGAAGCCGACAAAACTTGCGATCGTTATCATGAGGATCTTGCCAAGAATAAGCAAAATGGCTTACTCCTTTGAGTCGGGGTGCAAATTGTCGCAGTGCTTGCATTTGCAATTCTAAGGATGGTCGCTCTGGTGTTGATTGTCCCCACAAGCCAGCTATAGCAGGAGTGATCTCGGTTCTTGGTTTTGCCACTCTTATAACCTGCTCAACCTGTGCAGCAATACAACTGACATTACCGCAGCTACCATAAGCCATTGGATGCCACTCTAATGAACTTGGAAATCTATCCCAGGGCTGTAAGCGGGAATCATATCCTTGTCTCACAGTTTGATTACCACCAGGGAAAAATACTACCCCAGCAGGAATATGTAGTTGCTGTGCTGGATAAGCTGCTAAAGCAATAAAATCTAAAATACCTTGCATAGCATGGGCAACTCCAAGCTGCCACAATTCAAATTGTAGTTGTGGTTGTCTTGCTGTTGGAGGCAAAACGGACTTTTGTTGTGCGGATGCAATGCGTCCTTGCCATAGCGGTTCTCCTTCTTGAGGATACAATCTATCGACTTCAGCTATATCTCCCGGTGTTACGTACCCTTTCCCTAAAAACCGCCGAATTAAATCTAGTCCTTTATTATTTAAAGCTCGTCGAAATAAAGCTTGTTGAGTGGCTTCACTATACAACCATAAATCAGTCACTTTTGTTGCTATAGAATCACTACCTGCTTGTCGAGGATAGCGTATATAGTCAAAGAGCACTCCATCTGGACGGCGGCGCAACACCTCCGTTAAGATTCGGTAGTAATCTCGTTTTGCTTGCAAGTTATAAGGATCTATAAATAGCTGGCTGCCATTATCTACAACATATAAGCTTGTCTGACCTTTACCATTGCGTGCGATCGCTGCTTCTCTGTCTCCACGCTGAGCGTAGGTATAGCCGAAATTTGTGGTAAACATCCAAGCATAGACTTTAAGACCACGTTCCCGCCCTTTCTGTATGGCAATGGAGAGCATATCAACATTTTCTGCTCCTGGTGTGCGAACTACAGAAGGCCAAACTGTAGGGTTACCGGCAGAAGGCAATAGCACCTGTCCATCAGAAAATGTTTCTAAGTAAACTTGATTGTAGCCTCGGTTGACAATTCGATCCATAATTTGATCAATTGCCCCTGGTCGTGAATCACAAGGATACAAGCGTAACCAGATTGCTTGTACTTGAGGCCAATTACGACTCCGGCATTCGTGCAAAACTTGTGCATCTTGTCGTAACAATCCTTGGTAGCTGATTTTGGCATCTTGACTGCCGCTGATTGCTGACAAACGCAAATCTTCTTTTTCTCGAGCCGCCGCAGGTAATAACTGGCAATACTCGTTTACCTGCGCTGCTACTGGTTGACTTCTAAAGTAGAGAATAAATAGACTTGTAGTGAAAGCAATAGCGAAAAAGCGTCGCCAAAAAAGCATTGGTTTTGCCGCATTCAACACATAATTCGACATATGTCAAGTAGAAGGACAAGATATTTATTTTGTCCGCCATTTGGGCAGATACAGATGAGAGATTATAGCAAACTTAAAATGTTTTCTGGCTTATGTCTTGCGGAAATCTAATTACAGAGAAAGGAGGAGCTAGAATTCAGCGTGGGAATTCCAGCCCCTGAATTCTGACTATTTGCCTAATTCCCCCGCTTTATTGCTGCTTCTACTCTCTGAAACTCGAGAGTGAGACGATCTTTAAGCTTTTGTGGGATGGGACGATTTGGGTAAGAACTGTAGTGTCCTGCTAGAGAATTGAGCGCTGTACGCATAGTTGTAAAAGAATTTAACCCAGATACAGCGTTATCACGTTGATAGCGCGCTGAAAAATCATTTATTTTTTTACGTGCTTCTGATTGAATTGATGCTTTGTCCGGTGAATCAGGTGTTACCTCTAAAGCATTTCTTAAAATACTGACTACATTTAAGGTATCTTGACGATAATCCCCTGTTAAGCTATCCGGACTAGAACAACTGACACAGCTAATAACCACAACTAAAACCAAAGCAAGTAAACGTGACCAATAACGCTTCATAAAAACCTTTTAAGTGAAACGATTATGTAAATCAACGTCCATCGTATCTTGGATTGGTGACACGGCGATATAGTGCAAAAGTTATGAGTTATTTCCTTAATTATGTATTGACTAAAATCTTCCTATAGATAGTATCGCGTTGTTGATAAGGTCGTCCTAAGTCAGTAATCGCAGCTTGCAAGGTTTCTACTTCCATGCATGTACCACCTATTGCACCTGCCATGGTAGTGATATGTTCCTCCATCAAAGTACCACCGATATCATTACAACCCCAAACTAAAGCTTCTTTTGCACCTTCTAAACCTAGTTTTACCCAACTCGGTTGATGATTAGGAATCCAGTTTCCTAAGTAAATCCGCGCGACAGCAGTTAGCAACAACGCATCTGCTAAAACAGGTTGATCTCTTCCTACGCGATGACGTAAAGGTTTGGGTGCTTCTTGCCCAACGAAAGGTAATAAAATAAACTCAGTAATATAAGATGGATATTCCTGATTAAGGGCAGTTTGTTGAAGCGATCGCAATCTTTCCAAATGTTTAATCTGCTGTTCTGGTGTTTCAATATGTCCTGACAGCATTGTGCTAGTAGTGTGTAAGCCTAATTTGTGCGCTATACCCACAATTGAAAGCCAAGTCTCTGTATTTATTTTCTCTGGACAAAGAATACGCCGCACATCATCATCTAAAACTTCAGCTGCCGTTCCCGGCATTGAATCAACACCAGCATTTTTTAACGCAGCAATAACATAGCTAAATTTTAGTCCATCTTCTCTTGCGATAAATTCAACTTCTTGGGGTGAAAAAGCATGTAGATGCAGTTGAGGAAAATCTTGCTTGATAGTTGCTACAAGCTTTAAATAATAAGACAAAGATTGATTGTTTATCTTTGCTTGTGGGTTCAATCCCCCTTGCATACAAATTTCAGTCGCACCTCGTCGCACCGCATCTTTTACCTTTACCAAAATTTGCTCCCAATCCAACCAGTAAGCATCTGGTTGGTCTTGATCCCGTCGAAATGCACAGAAGCTACAGTGCTGCTCGCAAATATTACTAAAATTAATATTACGATTAATGACATAAGTCACCACATCGCCTGCTTGCTGCCGCCGCAACTCATCGGCTGTATCTCGAATTGCTGCGATCGCGCTAGGCTCAGTTTGTTTTAATAAAAACAATCCCTCTTGGGCTGACAAATCATGTCCCTTCAGAGCATTGACAAGAATAGCATTTACACTAGTCACAGAACATTACATAGAGGCAAACCACACTTCCTATTATCAGTTATCAGTCATCAGTTATCAGTTATCAGTCAAGAATAACGTGTTTATCTGAACGCGAAACACAGCACCATAGCCCTTGATCACTGATAACTGTTTACTGTTCACTGTTTACATGCCCCTTGCCCGTAAATTTTGACTACGGATCAACTCAGTAAAATTCAATGTAGAACGCCCTTCAATTTTTGCTACTGTCTCAATTGCAGATAAAAGATGTTGTGCTGCTTCAGTTTCAGAATAACCCCTCCTTAGAGCTACACGAATGGCGGCGTCATCAGCATTGATCTCTGATTCTTGAGAACGGTTATTGCGCCAAATCCGCAGCAAGGCAAGAGTTGTTAAACCTCCCGCAGTAATAATACCTACAGGATCTCTTTGGGATAATTCTACTAATCCACCTAATAACCCAGCAACTGCAATACCTTGATAAATATCCGGCTTGTACCACTTTACTCCGGTCAACCAACAAACTGTGTGCAATAGTAGCAAATCCCTTTGTGCCGTGTTCAAACGACCCCACAAATCAAAATTGATATATATGGGGCGTTGTGAATTCCAAGGTAGGGGAAAGGAAGCGTCAATAACTTTGGCTTGCTGAGGCTTGCTGAAAATTTTGGTCATCATTCGACCAGAGGCAGGCATAATATCTAACAACCGGCGAATTTCAACATTTTGCTCCATCAGACTTCCTCAGAGGTACTGGGACCATAACCCTATCGGGTTATAGTCGTATGGGGGATAGGAGGGTAATTGAGCGGGGTTCGAAGCCCCCGAAATTACCAACCCAGTATTTCGTTTGAGTACGCGACACTTAGAATTAGCAAACCTGCCAAGTCTGAACCAATTAGCGTCGCTTAATGACAAATTATTTCCCGTGTAGCCTGAACAATGGAACTTGGGTTTAACGAGTCGCAACTCTCCCAAGTGAGGTATTGAACAGTTGTCTTCTAAAGGTTTGTTCTCTAGAATCCGTGTCCATACCCATAGCGTTGGTCACGGTAGTTCAAACTATTTCTGAGCTATTAACTACCAGGTGGTTAGGAATTTGGGCTTTATGATTAATCTCTTATGGTAACATAGATGTGTAGTCATTGCGTAGGCTTGATGAAAAATAAAGCATTAAACATTAGGATGAGCGAACGAAGGTTAAATAAGCTCCGGTTATACGCGCAAGCAAAAGAGAAAACCATGACTCAGATCATCGAAGATTATATTGATCGGTTACCCGTTCAAGAGGCGGCGAACAACACTGAACAGTAAACAGTTATCAAGCCCTATGCTACCGTGCTAACTGATAACTGATAATTGATAACTGATAACTGATAAAATGGACGCTTTTGCTCTCACACCGCCTGAATGGACAAATGAAGCAATTCATGCTTATGAGTTTTGCTGTCCCAGGTGTCACTCTAGTAGCTTAGAAGCTCAGCTGGTCTGGCTTAATCGGCGATCGCCTGTAATTACAGAAAACTATAACAAGAAATGGCAAGAGTTTTACCAGTGCCATTGTGGTTGTGCATGGTGGGCTTGGAGTAGCGATCGCCCTGCAAGCGATTACACTAGTCAGCCAGGTTATGAAATTTAATTTCTGAACAAAGCCCACCTAGTTATTAGGTGGGCTTGTAATACTTATCCTGTGATGAACCACCCCACCGCATGGCGGATGGGGTTTCTAATTAAGTTTTAGAAAGTGAAGGTAGTACGCAATGTACCTACGTACTCATTATCATTTCTATTGTTGTGTTCTGGATTGAACAGGACTATTACACCAGGAGTGATTGAAATATTATCGTTAACCTGGAACTTGTATTGACCCTCTAGCTGATAGGTTGTGTCTCTGTCTCTCTGTCTTCTAACAACTCCGTCTGTACCAGCAAATCTAACATCGCTGTAGCTGATTTTAGGTGGTACACCGAAGATAAACCCTAGCACGTTACCTTGTTTTCCAAAGTCTTTTAAAGATAGAGTAGCACCATAGTAGTAAGCTTCTGCTTGACTACCTTTGGCAACAGCAGGGGTTCCAACTGCTGTTGCGGTTCTAGCTGTACCTGCAAATCCTGTTACAGCTTCGAGTTGACTATAACCTCCCCAACCTGCAAGAGTAATTTTCTTGCCAAGCTGCAAGGTACCTTCTAGACCGAAGTGGTTACCAGTTGTAGACGCGTTTCCAAACGGTTGACTTGCGAGAGCGCTACCTGTACTTTCAAAAACGTTTACACCGCCAGTCGGGTTTTGAAAAGTGCGTGCGTAGGTCAGACCGATGTTAATAGCTTGGGTAGGTTTGATAGTTAATTGACCTAGAGCTGCGTAGTTACCATTAAACAAACCAGATCCTTGAGTTGGATTGCTTTGAAGGTTACCACGTCCGCCACCTAGATAACCAATGGATGCAGAGATAGGTCCTTTGGGTGCAAAACTGATAGTCGCACCTGCGCCACCCTGACCTTGACGATAAATGGGGCTAAAACGACCGTAGCGAGATAAAGCACCTTTACCACTGCTAGCGAAGTCTGGGTTAAAAGTTTCGACGTTTTCGTAAAATTCCCCAACGTTAGCATCGACCTTAACACGAATAGCGTCTTTTAGATCAAAAGCATAGTTGATTTTGTCTATAACAACACTGTTTTGGTTGCTGTCAAAGCCATCATATGCCAGGCGGCTCATTTGAGTACCAGTGGACGCGGCACCATAAGCAGTGTTATTGCTGTTAACTGCAACGTTTCCTGCTTGTAAACGGATTTGCAATCTGTCTTTTCCAGTGAAGCTGGAATTTAAGCTTAGACGAACCCGGTCTGAGAAAGTGACATTGCTATCTCGGTCAACTCGTGCAGAGCCAGGACGAGTTCTTCCTGGATCGTTAAGTATAGTCTGAGAACCAACGGCTCTTGTTTCACCAAAAGCATCGCTTATGCTGAAGATTGCTTCCCCAACTAACTTTGTGGTTGTAGAGAACTGATTTGCTTCTAGTTCTGCCGTGCGAGCTTCTAGAGCATCTACACGACCCCGTAAGGTTGCTAGTTCAGCAGCGAATTCTTCTTGCAGGCGTTGCAATGTAGCCAAGTCTTCTTTCTTAACTACATCAGCAGTTGCTGTAGCAATGAGTTCGTTAACTCTGTCTAAACAAGCATTTAAACCTGCTGCAAATTCATACCGGGTCATCGCGCGATTACCACGATAAGTTCCGTTGGGATAACCAGCGATACAGCCGTAGCGCTCTACTAAAGATTGTAGTGATTGAAATGCCCAATCTGTGGGCTGTACGTCCGAAAATTGAGAAACAGACGTAACTTGACCAATGTTGTCTTCCGACGATCTAGCAATACGAGAAACAGACGTAACGTTACCAAGGCTCTCGTCTGAGGAAGACTTGGTTACAGAATTGGTCTCAGCTTTATTGACTTCAGCCGCCAACGCGCTATTGGCAAGACAGAATGTGGCAGCTAAAACGAGCGGGCTCAGTTTAAGAAAATTCCAAAACGGTTTTTTCATGTTTTTTTCACTCACACCTAGACAGCTAGTGGTACAATTTCCTGATTCAGTTTAAATAGCCAGGGAATTCACTCATCCTTCCTTACTGAAATTGTACCAAATTTAGGGGTAATTCATGCAAGTCAACTACGATAGTTTTTAAGATTGCTTGGTAATACTAGAATTATTCGCCGTTTTGCTCGTGATAATTTTCCTTCTTCTTCAAACTGCTGCAACAGGCGAGTTACAGTCACTCTTGTAGTATTTAAAACTTCTGCTATTTCCTGATGTGTGACATTAAGATCAATAAGTTTGCCCTGTTCAACATCACGACCGAATTTTTCCCCTAGCCACATTAAAAACTGCCACAACCGTAAGCAAATTGGCTTACAGTGTATGATACTCAAAAGTTCTTCTGCTTGTTGAATGTGACACAACAAAGCATCTATATCCTCATGCCAAAGATGATGAGGTACTATATTAGCTTCTACACTTGTGAGACACTCTATCTGGTATGGTTTCACTTTCGAGAGAGGATAACCAATTATATCGCCACTCCCCCAGTAACCTAAGGTGATGTATGTACCGTCTTCACTCCAAGTTAGAGCACGAACTGCTCCCCTTTGGATTCGCCAAAGTACGTCGTTCCGTGGTGGAATGACTTCTCGACGCGTGAATAACCGTTGTGGTAGCTGTTCATATAACGGGGGAGAGTTTTCTGTCAGAGTTGTAGAACACTTCATAAGACTAGTAATAGAGTATTACGTGTTTAATTAATTTCTAGATAAAGACATGTATCAAACGTGATTATTTACGAGCGGCCATCTTAAGGGCATAGCTCATTGCCATCCTGCTCAACCAAAAGAGTGATTGCAGCATAGAAGGCTTTAGTTAAGATATGATTAGAGCTCCCTGGCTATATAGTTTGCTATGGATAGGGCTCCAAGAATTAAGCTTTGCTTAGCAAACCTTTTGAGCGAGCAGTACTGGTAAAAGTAAACACATAGATCGAAAATATATATCAGCATAGGCATAAAATACATTGTCAGCGAAATTTGACACCGTTTGCTGAGTTTGTTTATAAAGATTTAGTGAAGAGTAACAGGGGAGATCTTCCCTGCTTCATCTGATATAATTAACGCTGACCAGTAACGATATAGGCAACACGTTGGCCAATATTAGTTGCATGATCTGCCATACGTTCTAAACAACGAAGCACTAATACTAGTAGTAGGATGGGTTCTATTACACCAGGAACATCGCGTTGATGGGCTAGAGTTTGATAAAGATGCTCATAGGCATCATCGACAGTATCATCGAGGCGCTTTACACTTCGTCCTCCGACAGCATCTAAATCTGCCAAAGCCACCAAGCTAGTTGCTAACATTGCCTGAGCATGATGGGACATACGTGCAATTTCTGGTAATGAAGAATGAGGTGGATAAGGAAAAATCTTAATTGTGATCTCAGCGATGTCCTTAGCGTAGTCACCGATACGTTCTAAGTCGCGCACGAGCTGCATAAATGCGCTTACAGAGCGTAAATCTTGAGATGTAATCGGTTGCAGCGACATGATGACTGTACAGTCTAATTCTATTTTTTTGTAAAAGCGATCAATTTGTTTATCTAATAAAGGCACTTCCTCAGCTGCTTTTAGATCGCGGCTAAAGAAGGCTTGGTGACTTAGGCGAAAAGACTTTTCCACCAAAGCGCCCATACGTAAAATATCCCGTTCTATGCGTCTAATCTCACGTGCCAATTTTGATCTGTCGGTATTAGGACTATAAATGATTGCTTTCACGCTTGCAGTCCTCAAACATGAAAATGTTTTTTTAACTATAGTCTTAGCTTGAGGAATTTGCTATCCCTTGTGGGAAGTAAAGTTGAAGCCATGCACCACCTGTTTTAGGATGGTTCATAGCTTGTATGGAACCACCATGTGCCAGAACAATTTGTCGCACGATCGCCAACCCCAAACCACTACCAACGGTAGTTGTTGTTGAATGACTTTCTAACAGTGAGGATCGAGATCGTGCTTTATCACCTCGGTAAAATCGCTCAAATACATAAGGCAAATCAGCCTCGTCAAAACCCACACCTGAGTCTATTATATTAATTTCTACCACCGAATCATGCTGATCTTGGGGGGAAATTATTTTTGCCTCGATGAGAATGCTGGAACAAGGTGGACTGAATTTAATACTGTTGTCCAATAAGTTGAGGAAAACTTGGTGAATTCGTGATTGATCTCCATAGATCCACAATTCATCGGCACCTGAATAAGTAAACCCGATCTGTTGGCGTTGCGCTAGAGGTTCTAGAGTTTCCCATACAGATGCAATTAGCGATCGCACTTCCAAAGGTTGGCGATTCAGTTGGACTCTTGGGTTGTTTTCCAGTTGAGTGAGTTCTAGCCAGCTTTGGACTAAGTTAATCAATCTGTCAACTTCTTGTAATAAACGGTTAACCCAACGCTCTAGAGGTGATTCTATACGGTCTTGTAATGTTTCCGCAACTAAACGAATTGCTGTTAGGGGTGTTCTCAGTTCGTGAGCAATATCACTAAGAGAGCGATCGCAAGCTTGATTCATATTTAGTAGAGGCTGGAGATTTTCAAGAAAGACTCCTACTTGTCCCTTAAATAAGGGTAAGCTTGTTGCTCGCAAAGCCAAAGACTGTGATTCGATCACTGCTGCAGCATTCTCAAAAGCGGGATGGAATACCCATTCCTTTACCTGTAGCTGTTGCAAATCACGAGTTTGCTCGATTATTTGGTCTAGTTCGTAAGAGCGCACCAATTCCAGTAACAAGCGTACCTGTCCTGGCTGCCATCTTTGTAAGTATAAAATTTCTCGCGCTTGTTGATTACACCATAGCAGTTGATTCTCTTCATCTACCTCCAAATACCCAACCGGTGCGGACTCCAATAACTTTTCGTAAATCTGTAACTGTTGTTGTAAATTGTGTCGCTGCTGCTTAATTAATAGAATTTCACGCTTAAGCTTTGGAAGCAATGCAAACGGCTTGTGACTTGGTGAGGTTAATGGCTGAAGTATTTGCTCTAGATAACGGCTCAGTTGAACCTGTGCCCATAGACAAAAACCAATTCCTACCGTTAAACCCAGAAGAAATCCTAATATAAGCATCACCAGTTGTTAGTTACTCTTCTTTAAAGACTAACAACTATCCAAATCGATAGCCAAAACCACGGATAGTCACTATATACTCAGGACGGCTTGGATCTTGCTCTAATTTTTCGCGCAACCAACGGATATGGACGTCTACAGTTTTACTATCTCCTACAAAATCTGGTCCCCAAACTTGATCCAGTAATTGTTCCCGAGACCAAACTCTCCGTGCATAACTCATAAACAGTTCTAGCAGACGGAACTCTTTGGGCGACAAACTTACCTCTTGCCCCCGAACCAAAACTCGACACTCTTGGGGATATAAGGTGACATCTTTATATTGTAACATTGGCAGCTGGGGTAAGCTGCTTAAACGTTGACGGCGAAGTAAAGCACGACATCTTGCCACTAGCTCACGCATACTAAAGGGTTTTGTTAAGTAGTCGTCTGCTCCTACCTCTAAACCTAAGACTCGGTCAGTTTCACTACCTTTAGCACTTAGCATTAAAATTGGTACTGGGTTCCCTTGATAACGTACCAAACGGCAAATATCTAGTCCGTTGATGTAGGGAAGCATCAAATCAAGAATAACTAAATCAAAGGGGACTTCTGCTGATGTAGGGTCAAAATTTTTCAGATTTTCGACTGCCGATCTCCCGTCAGATGCAGTTACAACTGCGTAACCTTCTTCCTCTAATGCTAAAACAAGCATTTCTCGAATAAGTTCCTCGTCTTCTACTACTAAAACGCGGCTTCTTTGTCCGATATCAGTTGCCGAAGAATACTTGGTCAGTTCGCTGGTATACATTGATATCACAATATTATTAGCTGTACTTGTATTAAGAGAGTAATTTATATAGGGAACCGGGAACAGAAAAGAAGGAAGTTTAGCGCCTCAACATTAAATACGAGTCCTATACTATTTTACTTTATCTGAGCGCTCCAGAATTCTTTTAAAAAAAAGCTCATAGCCTATTAATCAACTATTAGCTATGTAAGTTTATACAGTAAAGTAAACATTGCCACATTGCCACTTATACTCAAATCTACATAGGCTCACTCATAAAATAAAATAGAGACGCTGTAATGATTGCGTCTCTAGACGGAGAAAACCCAAAGATAAATATTTAAAGTTAAGTTAAGATTTGTTGTGTTAAACTGTTACTGTAGTGTGCTTCTGTCATTAGATATAAAAAAAGCCTAAATTATTCTTATCCTGTGTACAACTTGAGATACACGTCGGTAAATCGTTAATCCGGAAAATTACAAAAAAATACGATGTGGGGATTTACGCTGGGGATACGTGAGATCGAAACAATGCTGATCTAACGTCACGTTTCTTCCACACCGGTTTTTTGTAGTGCTTGATGTATCAACAGTCTTATGTCAAGCAAATGTGGAAAAATCTAGATTAGGTGGGATATCTTGAATACGCCCTGGACCAATCGCGCGCAAAGCTTCCCTCAAAGAAATATCTCCGGTATATAAAGCACGACCAACAATTACACCCGTCACACCTTGTGTTTCAAGTGCCAAGAGGCTCAGTAAGTCAGTGATCGAACTCACACCACCAGAAGCAATGACAGGGATAGAGACTGTATCAGCAAGTGAGCGTAAAGCTTCTAGGTTTGGTCCAGAAAGGGTTCCATCACGGTGGATATCAGTATATATGATGCCTGCCGCTCCTAATTCTTGCATTTGGACAGCTAGTTGGGTTGCTAAAACTTCGGAAGTTTCTAGCCAACCACGAGTTGCTACCAATCCATTACGGGCATCAATACCAATAATAATTTGCTCTGGAAATTCTTGACAAAGTTGTTGTACTAAATCTGGTTGTTCTACAGCAACAGTTCCTAGAATTGCTTTGTGTACTCCTAAATTCAGTAGCTGTTGCACACTCGAGTATGTACGTAAACCACCACCAACCTGTATCGGCACTGAAACGGCTTGAACGATCGCCTCTATTGCTGCTTGGTTAACTAATTTACCTGTTTTCGCTCCATCTAAATCGACTACATGCAGTCGGCTGGCTCCTTGTTCAACCCACTGTTGAGCAACTTCTACGGGGTTTTCATTAAAAACTTGCGATCGCTGATAGTCCCCTTGATAAAGTCGCACACAGCGACCTTCTAGTAAATCAATTGCTGGAATTACATCCATTTTACTCTTCCTGTATGATTTGATTTGGGATTACGCCTTATCCATCTTTTTTTGAATCACAGCTTGCCTAAAACCTAGCACAAGTAAGATATTAGAAAGCGTCAAGAAAGCTTCTGCACTTCCATGGAGCCAATCAACATTCGCTAGAGACTCACCATAATGTACTTTGGCATAAATCCCGGCAGGGATTGTGACAGCAACAAATAACAGAGTGCCGTAAAATCCATATAGCGCCAACCGAGGCATTTGTCTACTGCGGCTAATAAACCATAAAAAAGCCAAATAGGGAAATAGAGAAAGACCAAAAAGTGTGGGTTGGGACATAGTATAGCTGGGGACTGGGGACTGGGGACTGGGAGAACTCTCTACACAAATCCCAGGTTTCCAGAAATAATATCTGGTTTCAGACTTATTTTGAGGGGATTGTTTCTTGAGAAGCTGGGTTTATAGTGTTTGATGATTTGGTGGAACGCCAAATTACTATGGAGGCTAGCAAAAGTGTAAAATTACCAACTAGGGTCATGGTAGCCTGGAGTGTTACCAACCATTCTAAGGATTCCGCGTTATCGAAATAGTGCCAAGTACAGGCACACATAGCGCCGACTAAAGCTGGTAACATACCGAAAGACAATCCCCACCAGGCGCGGTTACCAGTAACTTCGCCATAACTCCAGACTAACCAAATAGCAAGAATCCATTCAATAACGCTAGAGATATGAATAAACCAAGTGGGAATCGAAAGAATATGCATAATATATAGTCAAGTTTAGTGGTTAGTTGGTTGTTGCTCCCCAACACCTAACCTCTATCCGTCGTAACACTAACAATCACCAAATGAAGCCAATGAGGGCATTATTGTCTGGGTACTATGGTAAAGGAAATGGTGGAGATGAGGCTTTGTTGGCAACGCTCTTACAAATGCTACCACCTCATGTCATCCCTGTGGTTCTCTCTGGTGATCCACAGCAAACGAGCGATCGCTATGGTGTGGAAGCACATGATCGCATGGCAATTTTACCCGTACTGAGGGCTTTACGGTCCTGCGACGCTCTAGTTTGGGGCGGTGGTAGCTTAATTCAAGATGCAACTAGTGCTGCTAGCCCATTATATTACAGTGGAATGATGGGACTAGCCCAAACAATGGGGTTAAGAACTATTGCTTGGGCTCAGGGAATTGGTCCGTTGAAACGCCGAATCACTCAAGCGCTAGCACAACGAACTTTTGGCGGTTGTACTAAAGTGAGTGTTCGCGATCGCGCTTCCGCTGCCATGCTAGCTGATTGGCGAATTCCCTGTGTTCTTGCTCCTGATCCGGTTTGGGCGCTAGAAGCTAAGCCAGTACCAGAACTTTGGAATTTACCTGCTCCTAGAGTTACTGTGACGTTGCGCTCTCATCCTCAGCTAACAGAAGCAAGCCTTGCTAACTTAACTCGCGCACTGGTTGATTTTCAGAAAGCGACCCAAAGTTTTATAATACTACTACCATTTCAACAACGTCAAGATTTACATATTGCTCAGATTATTCAGTCTAAACTCAAAGATGATATCAGCCAGATAATGTGTCTGGAAGAACCACAACTTTTAAAAGGAGTTTTTCGTGGGGTTGAAATGGCGATCGGTATGCGTCTCCATAGCTTGATTATGGCAGCAGCTGAAGGCTGTCGCTGTTTTGCTGTAAGTTATGACCCAAAAATCAATCGGTTAATGGAAGATTTAAATATGCCCGGATGGGATTTGTCAGCTTTGCCAGATGATCCTAATTTGATCAGTAAGACTTGGATTGAGCATTACGCTAATGGCGATCGCCTATCACGGGAAACAATCCAATCTCTAATAGATCGAGCACTCATGCACCGCGATGTTTTGAGGGAAGCGTTGAGCGAGCCTAGTGGCAAATAAGACTATAAATCGCGATGGTTCAATGGTTTAGCATTTGTACCAGTATAAGTAGCTACAACATGACCATCGCCAACCATTTGATATTTGTATGTCACTAAACCTTCTAACCCAACAGGACCACGAGGGGGTATTTGCTGGGTACTAATCCCAACTTCTGCACCAAAACCATATCGAAAACCATCAGCAAAGCGAGTAGAACAGTTATGGTATACTCCGGCTGCATTTACGAGTGCTAAGAAAGTTTCTGCTGCTTCTAGATCTTCGGTTACGATCGCATCAGTGTGCTTGGAGCCATAATTGTTAATATGAGCGATCGCTTCATCTAACGAGTCTACGATCTTAACCGACAAGACTAAATCACTGTATTCTGTTTCCCAATCTTGTTCTGTCGCCACAGCAATATCTTGCACAATCTGACGGCTGCGTTCATCTCCTCTTAATTCCACGTTTAATTTTTGCAAAGCCTCGGCTATTTTCGGCAAAAATGTTGAAGATATATCGCTGTGAACTAGCAAAGTTTCAATTGCATTACAACCTGCAGGATAATTTGTTTTTGCATCAACTGCAATGGTAATAGCTTTTTCAATATCTGCGGCTTTGTCTATATAAAGATGACAGATTCCGTCAGAATGACCTATGACTGGAATTCGGGTATTTTCTTGCACAAAGCCGACGAAAGAGTTAGAACCTCTAGGAATAATTAAATCTACATATTTATCTAATTTCAAAAGTTCTAGGGTTTGTTCTCGTGTGGTCAATAACTGCACCACATCTGGATTAACGGTAGACTGAGATAATCCTTTTTTAATTGCTTTAACTATCGCCTCACAAGAACGAATCGCTTCTTTTCCACCTTTGAGAATAACGCCGTTACCTGATTTGATAGCTAGAGAAACTATTTGAATTGCTGCTTCCGGACGTGCTTCAAAAATTATGCCCAAAACACCTAGTGGACAAGTTATTCGCTTGAGGATTAAACCTGTATCTAGTTCACGGTGGATCTGTAGTGCACCAATGGGATCAGGAAGTTTCCCTACATCTCGCACTCCAGCGATCGCGTCTCTTAACTTATTTTCGTCTAACTGCAAACGCTTATAAAGTGGTTTAGCGATTCCCTCACGAGCAGCTTCTTCACAATCTGCAATATTTGCTGACAAAATTTCATCTTTTGCCGAATCTAAAGCTTGAGCGATCGCTTCAATGGCTTGATTTCTGTTTTCCGTGGAAAGAACTGCTAGCTTGAGTGCTGCGAGTCTAGTTTTTTGCGCGATCGTAATTAAGTCAGAACAATCATGGTAGGAAGTAACCATAGATAACCTAAAGGTCAACAATGAGTGATATGAGTCATATAAAAAAACTTAACAAACAATCTGTATATGAGCAAATTTCTTGAACAACCGCTTCTCGTTTGAGTCACATACGCTAATGCCCTCACCTTGCCCTCTCCCAAGATTGGGAGAGAGGGGTGAGGGCTAGTACCGCAAGGCGGAATTCAAAATTCTGTTAGGAATACAGCGTAGGCTTCTCAGAGATTTTGTAGACCGAAGGGCTTCTCGAAGAGTATGGTATGCTTATTTACGCCGCGCTGCACTAGAATGTGTGCAATACAACTGAGATGCGCTATATTACAGTGTAGTCGACTATCAATCCCATATTGTCTTTGTCGACGATTTCTTTTGTACGATAATCGCAATTACTGGCTGTACACCACGATCTATTTCTCCTGATTTGTACATATAAGAAATCGCCCTTTTTACTTTTTTCAAAAGCCGACCTTTACCTTGTGCAAAGTCGCGGATATGATCCTTCTTATGGCTACCGAATTCAAGAATAATAGTGTCTGCTTTTTTCCGTTTACCTTCTTTCTTCTTAACTTTTTTTCCCTTATCTTTCTTCGGTTTACTTTCTTGAGTTTTTACACTCAAAGGAGCAAAAACAGCAGTAAGTCCTTTTCCACTGGAATGAGTGAGGACAAGCTGAGTAGTTTGAGACGTTGAGTCTAAATTAACAATGGAGTTGCCATTATTTTGATAAATAGCTTTCACTCCTGCAAAAATTGGATGAGAACTATTAACGGTTTGATTACCACTAATGCCGTTATATTCACCCAAAAATTTTAAACCAAACACAAGGAGGAAAGTATTCCAACGGTCAGCTTCTTTTTGTGCACCACCTGCACTCGTTCCCGCTGCCAAATAAACATTACCCCCAGCTTTGACATAATCGATTAACACCTGATTATCTACTGCGTCTCCACACAGAAATATGCCGTCATAGCTTAACAACGTCGGCAAATCAAGTTTAATATTATTGCCCACTGTCCAGGTATATCCTGCATTAGTCATTGCCTGTGCTAATGCAGATTCTGTCAAGCCAAAGTTCGTGGAATAGGCATGGAATTTTCCTGTGCTACGCCCGCCTGTAAACCATTTAGCAATGTTGGTGACGAAAGTTCCGGTGTCAGGAGCTTGTGCGAACCCGACCTCACTTAAAGTCCATTCGTCCGCATTCACAACTATCTTCCCGTATTGTGCGTTTGTTTTCACAGTAACAGGTGTAGAAGTAGCAGTTAGCACTTGTTGTGTACTTGTATCTACACCACTAGAGCTAGTGAATACAGTAGAGGGAGTTTGCACTTGTTGTATAGTTATATTTACACCATTAGAGCTAGTGGATGTAGAAGAGGAAGTGCGCGCCGCTTGTGTAGTTATACGTATACCAGTAGAGCCAGTGGATTGAGAAGACGAAGTGAACACTTCTTGTGTACTTATCGTCGCATTAGGAAGAGCAAAAACAGCAGTCAGACCTTGTCCGGTGGAATGAGTGAGGACAAGCTGAGTAGTTTGAGACGTTGAGTCTAAATTAACAATGGAGTTGCCATTACTTTGATAAATAGCTTTCACTCCTGCAAAGATTGGATGAGAACTATTAACGGTTTGATTACCACTAATACCGTTATATTCACCTAAAAATTTTAAACCAAAGGCATGTAGAAAAGTATTCCAACGGTCAGCTTCTTGTTGCGCACCACCTGCACCCGTTCCTGCTGCCAAATAAACGTTGCCCCCAGCTCTGACATAATCAATTAACACTTGATTATCTACTGGGTCTCCACACAGAAAGATACCGTCATAGCTTAGCAACGTCGGCAAATCAATTTTAATATTATTGCCCACTGTCCAAGTGTATCCTGCATTAGTCATTGCCTGTGCTAATGGAGATTCTGTCAAGCCAAAGTTCGTCGAGTAGGCATAAAATTTTCCTGTGTTACGTCCCTCTGTAAACCATTTAGCAATATTGGTGACAAAAGTTCCGGTGTCAGGAGCTTGTGCGAACCCGACCTCACTTAAAGTCCATTCATCCGCGTTCACAACTATCTTCCCGGATTGGGCATTCATCTTCACAGTAAGAGGTGTAAAAGAGGAAGTGAGCACTTCTTGTGTACTGATCTTCACACTGGGAGGTGTAACAGTAGCAGTCAGACCTTGTCCGGTGGAATGAGTGAGGACAAGTTGAGTAGTTTGAGACGCTGGGTCTAGACTAACAATAGAGTTGCCATTATTTTGATAAATAGCTTTCACTCCTGCAAAAATTGGATGAGAACTATTAACGGTTTGATTACCACTAATTTCGTTATATTCACCCAAAAATTTTAAACCAAAGGCATGGAGGAAAGTATTCCAACGATCAGCTTCTTGTTGCGCACCGCCTGCACCTGTTCCTGCTGCCAAATAAACGTTGCCCCCAGCTTTGACATAATCAATTAACACCTGATTATCTACTGCGTCTCCACACAGAAAGATACCGTCATAGCTTAACAACGTCGGCAAATCAATTTTTATATTGTTACCAACAGTCCAGGTATATCCTGCTTTAGTTATTGCCTGTGCTAAGGCAGATTGCGTCAAACCAAAGTTCGTTGAGTAGGCGTGGAATTTTCCTGTGCTACGCCCTCCTGCAAACCATTTTGCAATGTTGGTGACAAAAGTTCCGGTGTCAGGAGCTTGCGTAAACGCAGTATCGCTTAAAGTCCATTCGTCTGCGTTAACAACTATCTTCCCGGATTGAACATTATTTAATTGCGCTAAGGGATTATTCATAATAACTAATTGCTAAGTTTTCTAACTATGAATTTTGATCCAACTTAGTATACGTTACAGCATATTACATCATTAATTTACAAAAATCTTGTAATTGTTACAAAAGAAAATTCTTAATTAAAAAGTGCTACTAATCAGACCAAAAGCATATTAATATGTCCTGACTAAATCCTTTATGTAAACATCTTCTGGATAGTCAAGACAATTTTCACTTTGATATCAGATGAGATATGTACGAAACTCAGGCTACATAAAAAGAGGTTGTTTACAGTGACGAGTACACTGAGTTAATCAAGAGAAGAAAGCTTCAAGCGATAGCTGATAGCTTCAAGTGTCAGAAATTAAGGGCATAGCAAGTAATTTTAAGATAGACTCCCCAGCATCGATGCGGAAGTATTCGATACGAAAGGGAGCAAACCAAATTTTTGGTTAAGTCAGTACTGTATTCTTATAATCATCATAATCATCTAGTAAGATTCTATTGCTCCTGGGCTCCTCTGCCAAAATCGTCAAAAGATCTGAGGCAACTCTAGACCAGCTATAATGGGCCTCACTCAAGGAACGGCCTCGCTGACCCATTTCTTCTGATAAAATTGGTTGAGACAAAAGGTAATTGATTTGGCTAGCAAAAGCTTGAGGGTTTTGGTAATCCTCAATAAGTAGACCATTTTCGTTAGGAATAATCACTTCAGCATTACCACCTCTAGCAGTAGTAATGATCGATAACCCAGTTGCCATTGCTTCATAGTGGACTCGAGCTAACGGTTCCTCCCATTGAGAGGCGCAAACAAATATATCCCCTAGAAGGAAGTAGTCTGGAATTTGAACCGGAGAAATGAAACCACTGAAGCGCACAGAGTCACCCAAGCATTTTGCCTGTTCCTTAAGTTCAACAACATAGTTATCTTCTTCGTCGTTTCCATACCATTTACTACCAACTAGAAAAAGTACCGCAGACGGATGTTGCTCGATTACTTCAGTGAAAGCAGATATCAAAATATGAGGTCCCTTTTTCTTGGACAGACGCCCCACACTTAGCACAACTTTTCTTTCGTTCAGCCCATAAGCAGATAGCATATCTGCTCGTAGCTTAGCAGCGTCTGGAGCCCATCTTGGTTGGAAGCGTTTGAGGTTTACTCCAGCGTAGACTGGTTGTAACTTGTGTCGGTACTCAGGAAAAAGATTAGCAATTCCTTGTGCAATAAACTCGCTAACCGTAACCACTTTCTCAACTCGCTGTAGACAATGTCGAGCTACATCATGATCAATCTTCTCAACTCCGAACATCTCGTTGTGCATGCTCAGTAGAAAACGACTGTTCGGATTTGCTGCTGCAACCAGGGGGAGATATTTAGGTCGATTGTAAATAATCACCCAATCAAATATCTCTCCAGCAACAAAATTGGCTACTGCCTCATAGTACTCTGGAGCATCCCCTCCTGCTCGTTTGTAGCGAATTTCATCCCGAACTTCATCATCAGGCAAATCAGGGTCAGAAACTGAGAACACGGTGATTGTATGTTCTCGAGTCAAATAGGGCAATATTTCATAAATGTAAGTCTGAATAGCCCCTCCTCGAATAAAAGGAACAGGTAATTTTTCTGTACAGACTAATAAGATCTTCACGTTATTGATTTGACCTCTTGTGTTGATTTTGCAAACGAAAATTTGCTATCTGGCTCATTCGACAAACACTGGTAGTGTAGTATCAATAATATCCCCGCTGTTGCAGTAGTCAGGGATAAAACAATCTGTGCAATCTTTGTTACCAAGCCATCGCCAAAGGCAGACAAGTGAATGATGTCTGCCAAATTGCTTAAGTTTACCTTGTCGTATTAATTTTGTAAGAAAAAAAGATTCGTTACATTGATCTGAATCCAGAACAAAAGTTATTGGATTACAAAAGTACTACATGCACGATTGTGAAGACAGCTTAATGCCTCTTCTATCAACATTCTGGGTCACTTAACATACGTTCTGAAACTCGGTTTCAAAAGCGGACTTTTGACTACCGAAATAAAGACCTGTTACTATCTTCTCCCGAGGAGCATAGCGTTTTGATATATCCATCGATGGATCTCTTAACAAAAGAACTTGGGAGTCAGTCTAAATAAAACAAGTTCTCTGAGTAGTAGCGTAAGGGTTTTAAATCCTATGATTTTTAGTCGATATTCTGTAGCAGGGGATTTGCGCTCCAACGAGCAAAAAGTAAAGATTTACAATTTTACTAGATGAGGCCAAAGCCGGACAAATACATCTTTGGATACACATCTTTCAAGGAAAAACACTTAAGTTTACCACTCAGAAAACTTTGTCAAATGTTGCTTTGACTTCTTAAAGCAACAATATATTTAACTTTTATTACCTTGTGGTTATTCTTTATGGAAAAATTCTAGTCCCATAATCCTTTACTACTAGATTTTTTCTGCTTGACAATCACAATAACTGGCTGCACAGACTCCCCTACTTCCCCTGCCCTCTGTAGCTCAGAAATTGTCTTCACTATTTTTCTAAATAACCGACCCCTACCTTCTTGAAGGTCACGAATACGATCTTTTTTTTGGCGACCGAATTCAAGAACAATAGTATTTAGCTCTCGTGATCTACCTTTTTCTCTATCGATTTCTGGCATGGGTTTACCTCACTATTTTGGGTGCATTTCAGATAATTACAAAAGCTCGTGATTCAGCTGAATATCAGCATCTCATCGAGGGCTGTTATTGGTCAAATTTTTAAGCAATCGCAGTAATCTTTTCCAATCAAACCAAATCTTGATTACTTAAATTTCCTCTTTTGAAGAGGATGCTTGAGAAGTTATAGAAGCTACTGTTTTCAGTTTCTAAATAGGGTCGGCTGCACTAAAAACCTACGTTTGGTTTTGTGTTATGCATTAGTATGCTTTGCTTACCCTTTCAAAACATCCTCTCCAGAGACGTTATAATTAGCGGTCGTTACTTTGATGTCTATTTCCTGGAAGTACTGCTTACACAGGAAGATACTAGAATGTGTATAGTTTGTATACGCTATACGCACCCCCCAGCTTAGACCAAGATTTACCCAGGTTCTTATTGAAATCACGAAGCCATCCGTTTTTCTTCTTTTTATTCGATCTCTCGTGCCTATCTAAGTAAGTTTTAGCCGCTTTGACTTCATTTCTAGCTAGACGCCTGACACTCTTTTCCCAGGGACTCAGAAATTTCGACTGCTTTTTTTTCTTTCTTCTCCTTCTTCTCTTTTCAGGTTTACCGTAGATAGTTTCAGGATAACCACCAAAGGAGTCCTCGCCATGGAGAACAACAACTCGTTTAAGCTCTACTTTTTTACTCATGTCTTTTGTTTTGTTCCAAAATAAGCTTTGCCGTTTAAGTAAACTCTAGCATGATAGTACATCAAATTCAAACAAAATGCATAAGTATATTAGCACTATAAAAATAATGTTTTGTTTAAGATTCAACTTAACAAACGCCATCAGGCTTGTTTAAAAATACATTGCTATATCTTCTGCTATCTAGCTTGAAAATAGGAGATTGGAGAACTCTGAGTCCCTTATCGGGATCAGGGGTAATGGAGACTGGGAAAAAATATTTTCATTTTTGGTTGTAGGTGATCGCGGCCTATAATTAGCTAGTGTGAAAATAGGTTTTTATGATTGGCTGTAGGCGATCGCAGACTATAGACGGATTTTTAACTAGGTTTCGGGTTTGGCGTTTGACTTTTGAATGAGTGACTTACGCCTAAACAGAAAGTGGGCATAGCTGAACCTTCCGCAAAGCGCTTGGTCTACTGAGAAGCGGTACCACGTTTTGGGAGGCAAAATAGAACAAGAAAGAGTTGTACATACCTGTATTTATTTTTTTACAAATGACTTAGAATTGCTATATGTAAATATACTTATTTTTTGTGGTAGCGTTTCTAAGTCTTGTGAACAGTCACATACCAAAGTACGGGCCTCTCAGAGCCTAAAACTGAAGCCAGTGCTCTGTTAATATAGTATGCATTATAGAACTCCAATTAAATCACTCCATACCTATTAAATCATTTGGCTCTGTCTACTAAAACCCACTAAAGACAGATGGGTTTTATAAAGTAGTCAGGAGTCAGAATGATTAGTGGTTTAAAAGCATGCGTTGACTTGTTTTCGAGACAGGGGCAGAATTCAGTGATCAGCTACCACGGAGCAGCGTCCAAGTGATAACTGATCACTGATCACTGATAATGTGGGTGGTGTATTCTGACTCCTAAATTCTATTTTATCAGATCGATGCTATTATATTCTCTGGCTTCTACATTAGCTACACTCAAATGTTTTGACTTTACTCTCGTTACGATATGGGGGTGTGTCAGAAAATTATACAATTGCTGAACTTTAAAGCTCTACAAGGCAGCTATTCTGTTTTCTCTGTAGACCGCTAAGCACCTAGTACTGACACACGATAAAAACTAAAATATGAGGGAATTTATTTTCTGTAATCCCTTTTCCTGGGATATTCCGGGACTTTTTGTCTTGTGCCTGTGCTACCTGCTAGTGTTTATAAACTGGTCAATAAATTACCTCTGCTTGCACAAATGCTCAAGGAAAAAAATATTCCCACACCACTTGTTGAAAAAAAACAACGCAAAAAAGTAGAAATAGTTAAGGACCTTAATAGTCGTCGGTTTTCAGTCATTTACGTCATATGGCGATTTACCGTTTATCTTTTAAGGGTATTTTTCCGGAAAATTTCCGGAAAGCCAGATATACAAAAAACAGCAACAGAGTTGCGAAAAATATTTGAAGAATTCGGTGGTCTATGGGTTAAAACAGGCCAAGTACTAGCACTAAGAACAGACATTTTTCCTGAAGAAATTTGTGAGCAATTAACACGTTTACAATATGGTGCCCAGGGATTTCCAATCGAGATTGTGCGTTCAACTATTGAATCGGAATTGGGTGTTCCAATTGATAAAATCTTTTCAGAGTTTGATGAAGAGCCACTAGCAGCTGCCTCTATTGCTCAAATTCACACCGCAGTTTTGCGTACAACCAAAAGACGTGTGGTGGTCAAAGTTCAACGTCCCAATCTAGAGGAATCTTTCAGACGGGATTTGGAAGTCATTAGACTTTTTGCTAATTTGTTAATAAAGTTGAATATTGCCAGCTACTTGCGTTTGGATGAAGCTGTAGTAGAACTCGAAAGAATCTTTACCGAAGAGCTAGACTACCGCTATGAAGCAGCCAACATGCGTCGGATGAAAAAGACACTCAAACCACATGGTGTTTATACTCCGTCAGTATACAGAAAATATTCCAAACGTCGCGTTTTGGTTATGGAGTATATCCCGGGCGTATTGATGGCCGATTATATCAAAGCTTTAAATAACGATCCTGTAAGAGTAAAAAAATGGGATCAAGCAAATAATGTTGACCGGAAAAGGGTAGGAGAAAAATTAATCTTGTCGTTGTTTCGACAAATATTTGAAGATAATTTATATCATGCAGACTTACATCCTGGTAATATATTTTTATTGCGTAACAGCAAGTTTGTGCTGATTGATTTAGGAAGTGTTGGTTCCTTAGATAAAGATTTGAGGACTTTCTACACAAAGTACACTCAAGCCCTAGAAAAAGGAGATTATCCAAAAGCAGCGGACTATATTGTCCGTTTTGCAGTTGATGTTCCTAGAGTGGATATACCTAGAGTGCGTGCCGAAATGTCTCGGGCAATTGAAGGTTGGGCAGATAAATCTCGACTCGACGGGTTATCTTACAAAGAAAAATCCTTAGGTGGAGCTACTAGTGAAATTAGCAGAGTATCTGTTAGATATAATATACCTAGTAACTGGGGATTTTTAAAGGTAAGTAGATCTTTGCTAACATTGGATGGTTCACTTCAGTACCTCGTACCAGATTTTGATTACTTAAAGACTCTCAAAAAATATAATAAAGAGTCAGAGCGCCGTTCCTTCATTCAAAATCTTAGTCTTGAGACGGTTATGGAGTCCATGAATAACTTTTTTGAGAATGTGGATGAATATAATACTTTGCTTCTTCCCAAAGTACGTGAAAAAACGATTCCTTTTGATGGAAGAAAGAGCAAGTTTGGTCTTGCTTTAGCCTTAGTTTTACGTACATTCTCCTCCGCAATACCAGTATCTGGAATTGTGTTAGTGTATTCTTTCTTATTTCAATATTATCTTGAAAGCATCAAAGTGATTCGTAACGGATTGTTTGATGAAATTGCCAAACAACTGCCGCAAATACCATACTTAGGATGGATTTTTATATTTATAGGTATGGGATTATTGTACCGAACCTTATTAGCTTGTTCAGATATCTTGGAACAAAAGGAATATCAAGGGAAGACGGTCTTATAACTTATAATGACGAATCATATTTGACAGCCTCTTGGAGGCGGGTGTGGGTTTAAAACAATTCAAAATTCAAAATTCAAAATTCAAAATTACAATCAGTGGGGGCTTGAAACCCGCTACTGATAGCGTAGCTCTCTTCGAGTCCGCGAGCGTCTTGAGGAACACTGATTTAAAAATCAGTGGGGGGCCTGTACCCGGAATTAATTAATTCAAAAATTTTTTCTTCTTAAATTTTGAATTTTGAATTTTAAATTTTGAATTTATCTGTTGTACTCCTGGTCTAAAACATTCAATAACTTTTGTTGTAATGGCGTCAGATAAGGTGTAGACAGTTTTCCTATACCCTTTAGAACCCAGTAAGCAGCAGTATCCAGATTCCCAAATAATTGAAACTTCTTGAGTCGTAAATATAACTGTTGCATAAAAGCGCATTCTTCTTCCAGGTAATCAAAGGATTTAATATTTTCGGGCTTAACGACATATTCGTTGTCCCAAGTTGTCACAGTACACACTCCATCTCCAAGACGAGTGATAATGCACCAACAACCGCTTTTTCCTTTCAACTCTGGATTATCTTTAGGAATTATTTGGCAAACTTCACCCACTCGGTTACATTTGAACTTTTTGGTTCTGTTTTTAATGCGTTGAACAATATCTTTGACGATAGTACTAGTTGGAACTTTTTTTCCGGCTTCCTCAACTGCCATTTGCCAAGCTTCACGCTGAGTGTCTGGTTGAGGTTTAGTCAGTGGTCTGACTTGGCGCTCCTTGGTCGGGAGAATGTGATCCATTGGATCACATTCGTCTAAAAGATTATCAACAACTGCTGCAGCTTGGATCAAAAGATAAGGCTGTCGGTGAGTACTATACCCAAATCTCTCCTGACAGTATTCCTCGAAAGTTCTATGTGTGCTTCGATATAGGCGGCGATCGCGCAATTGAACCAAGGATACTCAAATTGCTTAAAAGCATACTTTGATGACGTCACCGCACAATTATTATTAATTGGGCAACGCAGGTTGCGAAAAGGCTGCCACATACACCACCAATTGATAAGATATCACTGATTGGATAACTCGATGAACTAGAAACTTTCGTTACTAAAAAAATTAAAATTTATCTATGGACAGCATTTTAATATTTTAATCAAGGAATTTTAGCTCGAGGCAACAGATATAGAAATTTTTGTCAACCTACGTATGTAACATTTTTATCTAATTCTCCAGCCGTGGAAGTCCTTAAACTCACCTTCATCACTTCACAATGTATGTGTTAGAGTAGTAATGTAAATGTTCAAAAATGTATTAATCACTACCAATATTTGGAAAATCAGCAAAGCTGACTTTAAACCAATGATGCCAATCCACGCGATTAAAACTCCCCTAAAGTCGATTATTTCATTATCTTTGAACGCTTACTTCACCATATTGAAAATAAGAGGTGTGCTAAAACCCATTGTTATTTTTTATCAAAACTGCTTAGTCAATTATAGAAATAAGGATTGCAAATAATACAATACTATTTTATAATCCTGAACAAGAGATTACATACCAAGTACTTTAGGAAACCTCTGTCGAACGAGGTTTTCGTTCGAATAGTATAACAGTTTATCGAGGATTGTCAGTTAAAGTTTGATAGATTATCTCCAATAACTTGATAGTGGTTGGAACTGCTCAACTTGTAAATAATCCTTTCTTAAAGAAGCTAAGGTTTACGAACTCAAGCGAAGTTTTAAGATGAATCAAAACTTTCAATCAGATAAGAGGTATTTTTCTTCCGATAAAGAGGAAGTTGAATTACAGAAGCAAGTGAGTACACATAACGAAGAGACAAAACAAGAGCAGAGCCAAGCGTTCGCCGTTATAGGTATGGGTTGTCCTTTCTAGGAGGAGTGAAGGTTTATAGGTCAGCCTTTGACCAAGATTATCCCTGGAGCAAAATGGTACTATCTACTTATCCATTTCAAAGACAACGCTATCCTGTGGAGACTTCTAGTAATGGACATAAGAAAAGTGTCTTAGAAAAGAACCTAAATCAAATATAATTCAAGAGTTAAATCTTTCAGAAAATTTAACCGAACAAGAGCTACAATTAATCCCTAAACTCTTGAAAACTTTTAAGCACTCGAACTCTAAAATATGTGAAATTGATGGCCATGATAATAAACAAGCTATTATTGGCACTGAACTTAAAACCAATATGTTAAGAGAAGATGCGATCGCGAATGCCATTAAAGAAGAATTAGTCGCAACTACTCTTCAAGACGAATTAAAAGAAATCTAACTTTTACTTAACTAGGAAATATAAAATGACCAATATTTTAGACACAGAACAACAAGTTATTTCCTCTCAACAAGTGCTTCAAACTATTAAGGATATGCGAAATAGACTTGAAGCTGTTAACAGAGAAAAAACTGAACCAATCGCTATTATTGGTCTGGGTTGTCGATTTCCTGGTAATGCAAATGACCCTTCCTCGTTCTGGCGTTTATTACAAGAAGGGATCGATGCAATCACAGAAGTACCCTCTGGTCGATGGGATGTAGACGCCTACTACGATCCAAATCCTGAAACTATTGGGAAAACCTACACCAAACATGGTGGCTTTATCCAACAAGTCGATCAGTTTGACCCCTTATTTTTTGGCATTTCCCCCAGAGAAGCAGCGAGTTTAGACCCACAACAAAGGCTTCTTTTGGAGGTGACCTGGGAAGCGCTAGAAAACGCAGGACAAACCGCAGCAAAACTCAGACATACTCAAACGGGTGTATATGTGGGCATTTGTACAGATGATTATGCCCAACGGTTCATGAATTTGGATAAAGTCTCCGCAATGGACATTCATTCTGGCACGGGGAACGCGCGCAGTATGGCTGTAGGTCGTATTTCTCACTTCTTGGGCTTACAAGGACCAAATATTCAGTTAGATACTGCCTGTTCTTCTTCTTTATTAACTGTACATCTAGCTTGCCAGAGTTTACGTTCAAAAGAATGTAATCTAGCCCTTGCAGGTGGAGTCAATCTGATTCTATGGCCAGTAAGCACTATCGGTCGTTGCAGCTTGAGAGCATTAGCTCCAGATGGTCGTTGCAAAACTTTTGATGCTTCAGCAGATGGTTACGGTCAGGGCGAAGGATGTGGGATGGTAGTCCTAAAGCGTCTCAGTGATGCTATAGCAGATGGAGATTCGATTTTAGCGGTGATTAAAGGTTCCGCTGTTAACCACGACGGACCTAGCAGTGGTTTGACAGTTCCCAACAAGATGGCTCAAAAAGAAGTGATTCAGCAAGCACTACAAAATGCTAGAATCGAGCCGAATCAGGTGAGTTATGTGGAAGCTCACGGAACAGGAACATCCCTTGGAGACCCCATCGAGCTAGAGTCTTTAGCAGCAGTTTACGGTAAAAATCGTCCTCACAATCAACCTTTGGTAGTTGGTTCAGTAAAAACTAATTTCGGGCATTTGGAAGCAGCCGCAGGAGTCTCAGCTTTGATTAAAGTAATTTTATCCCTTCAGAATCAAGAGATTCCGCCCCATTTGCACCTAGAAAACCCCAATCCTCATATCCCTTGGCATCAACTTCCTTTAGTCATTCCTACTTCAGCAATACCCTGGCATCAAGGTACTGAGCCAAGAAGAGCAGGCATCAGCGCCTTCGGGATTAGTGGTACAAACGTACATATAATTCTAGAAGAAGCGCCAGAACAAGTCAAAATAGAAAAGTCCCCAGAGCGTAAATCGCATATATTAGCCCTTTCAGCAAAAACTCAAAAAGCTCTTGAAGAACTCGTTAATGAGTATTCTAATCATTTAAAAAATTATCCGGAATTAGCGATAGAAGATATTTGCTATACCGCAAATACAGGTCGCTCTCATTTCAATCATCGACTCGCATTAATTAGTTCTGATAAAGCTGATTTGCTCACAAAACTTAGGGACATAACAGCAGGTAAAGAGGTAACAGGGCTATTTTCAGGCCAAATCTCTAACGCTAAGATTTCTCCCAAAGTAGCTTTTCTCTTTACAGGTCAAGGCTCTCAGTATATACGAATGGGGTGGGAGTTGTACCAGACTCAACCCACCTTTCAGAAAACGTTGGAAAAATGCGACGAAATTCTGCGACCCTATTTAGATAAGCCTTTGTTAGAAGTGCTTTATCCGCAAGAAACAGTAGCAGAAGAAAGTGCCTCACTTCTAGATCAAACGGCCTACACTCAAACTGCTTTATTTGTAATAGAGTACGCCTTGGCTCAATTATGGCAATCTTGGGGAATTAGACCAGATATAGTCATGGGTCATAGTGTAGGTGAGTATGTGGCAGCAGTTGTAGCGGGAATCTTCAGCCTAGAAGATGGACTGAAACTGATTGCAACGAGGGGAAGGTTAATGCAGCAGCTGCCTAGTGGCGGTGAGATGGTGTCAGTGTTAGCCTCACAGGAACAGGTGCAATCAGCGATCGCACCCTATGCAGATAAAGTGGCGTTGGCAAAGCCCGCCGTAGGCATCGCTGCTATAAACGGTCCCCAAAGCATAGTGATTTCCGGTGTTGGTGAAGCCATCCAAGCAATTTGTAACGGCTTGGAGGAAAAGGGAATTAAGACCAAACCCCTACAAGTTTCCCATGCGTTCCACTCCCCTCTTATGGAACCTATGCTAGCGGAGTTTGAAGCTGTAGCCAAAGAGGTCACTTACAATCAGCCACAAATTCCTTTAATTTCTAATGTTACTGGACAGCAGGCAACACATGAAATTGCAACCCCAGAATATTGGGTGAATCATATCCGGAAACCTGTGCATTTTGCTCAGAGTATGCAAACCCTGTATAACTCAGGATATAGTCTCTTTTTAGAAATTGGACCCAAGCCGATTCTTCTGGGAATGGGTCGTCAATGTTTGCCTGAAGAAGTTGGTACGTGGCTACCTTCATTACGTCCGCCTCAACAAGATTGGCAACAAATGCTCTCAAGTTTAGGGCAACTTTACACACACGGAGTAGCACTAGATTGGTCAGGATTTGATCACGATTATTCTCGCCGTAAAGTAGCACTACCTACTTATCCATTTCAAAGACAACGCTACTGGCGGGAAGAGGAAGAAAAGAACGATAAAACAGTCTCAACACCAATTGTCAACTTACTGAACCAAGGTGCAACCGAGGAATTAGCTCAGGAATTAGAACTAGCAGGAGAACTGACCGCACAAGAGCGAGAATTACTGCCAAAGCTACTCGGACTTCTAGTTAAACGACAGCAAAATTATCTAGAATTCAAAGGCGGCGTAGTTCACGAATATTACAATGCTGTAGCAATCTTAGGTCAAGAGCAAGCTGGGAATCAGGGGGACGTAAACTCAGACTCAGCATTTTTAACTTTTGGTTTATTCCCAGAAAAAATTCCTGGTTTTTCTTGGATTAAATGTCTGACAGAGGCAAATCAAGAGCAATCTCGTCAGATCATTGTAGAGTCTCAAAAAGATTTGAGAAAATTATTGTTTGCTCAAGTAGATTTCTCCTCGTGCCAAAAAGTTTTAGACTTTGGCTGTGGATATGCCTCAGATTTAATTCAGCTGGCTCAAAAGTATGAACACTTGCAGTTAAATGGTTACACAATCTCTAGCGAACAAGCAAAACTGGGCAGCACAAAAGTTGAAGAAAAACAACTGCAAGGGCGAGTAAAAATCTTTAATCGAGATAGTGCTAAAGATGAGTTTCCTGAGCACTATGATTTGGTATTCGGGTTTGAGGTAGCACACCACATTCTCGATAAAAAGTCATTATTTAGTAATATCGGCAATCATTTAAATGAACAGGGATATTTGGTATTAGCAGATTTCATCTCTAATAGCGAATCTGCCATCGATCATCAAGAAACATCTTCCTACTTTATTACTAAATCCGAGTGGGTACAGTTGCTATCTCAACATCAACTCCAGTTAGTCGCAGCAATCGATGTAAGTCCTGAAATATCTAACTTTTTGTATGATCCAGACTTTGAGCAAAGGTTGGAACAGTTATATCAAAAAAATCGGGATGAAAACGTCAAATCTGGATTCAAATCCTATTACCAATTAGGGAAAGTTCTCAGTAAGGGAATAGCCAGTTATGTACTGCTAACAGCTAGAAAACAACAGCAGTTATCTAAAGAGCAAATAGCTGAGTGGAATCAACAAATGCTAGCTCAGTTGTCTTCTTACTCAGAAGTAACACCACAACGTTGGCTTTATGAATTAGAATGGCAACCCCAGAAACACTCGATTCCTCCAGAACAGAAGCAAAAACAGACAACAGGGAACTGGTTACTGTTTGCAGAAACTAATGCTGTAGCAAAAGAATTAGTAAAAAAATTGGGAGCAGGATGTGTTTTAGTATCTCCTGGTTTAAGTTATCAGCAAATAGACAACAAACACTACCAAATTAACCCTACTGTTCCAGAAGAATTCAAACGTTTGTTGGGTGAAATCACTTCTCAAAATTCACCACTCCAGGGAATTGTTCATCTATGGAATTTATCAACAACTAACACTCAGTTAGAAACAGCTATAGAATATGGTTGTGCTAGTGTGCTGCATTTAGTGCAAGCTTTGGTACAAAACCGACAGCAGCAGGAAATAGCACCTTTGTGGGTAGTCACCGAAGGTGCGGTGAGTGTGGGTACAGACCACGAAGCAGTACAAGTGCAACAAGCACCAGTGTGGGGATTAGGTCGGGTAATAGCTCTCGAACATCCAGAATTGCAATGTCGGTTACTTGATTTAGAACCAAACGCTAAAGAAGAACAACTGGCGCAACTTCTATACCAAGAACTCATTTCAAAAGACGACGAAAACCAGATTGCTTACCGTCAGGGAGAGCGTCAGGTAGCACGACTTGTGCGACGTCAACAGCAAGCAACAACAGAACACAAGGAAGAAATTAGTATTACCCCTGAAAGTAGTTACCTTATTACTGGTGGACTTGGAGCTTTAGGACTACAGCTAGCTAAGTGGCTAGCAAACAAGGGTGCTAAACATGTGGTATTGACTGGGCGTCGTCAACCTTCAAAGACAGCACAACAAACTATCACCCAACTACAAGAAGCTGGAGTAGAAGTCTCAGTGCTGTTAGGAGATATTGCTGCTAAACAAGATATAACCAGTATTTTGGAAAAGGTCAAAGCATCCCTACCGCCCTTGCGAGGCGTGATTCATGCAGCAGGGGTTTTGGATGACGGGGTTTTACAGCAGATGAGTTGGGAACGCTTTACAAAAGTGATAGCACCGAAGGTTCAAGGTGCTTGGTATCTTCACCAACTCACTCAAAATTTACCATTGGACTTCTTTGTGGGTTTCTCCTCAGCAGCGTCTCTGTTAGGTTCAACTGGTCAAGGTAATTATGCAGCAGCTAACGCTTTTCTAGATGGCTTGGCTTGTCATCGTCGTTCACTGTCGTTACCAGGATTAAGTGTGAACTGGGGAGCTTGGGGAGAAGGAGGTATGGCTGCACGTTTGGCAGACCAGTTCCAAAGCCGCATTCGTTCTTTGGGTATGAGTAGTATTCCTCCAGAGCAGGGGTTGCAAATTTTGGAGCAGTTGTTGGATGAATCAGCAACCTTAGTAGGAGTATTTCCTGTGAACTGGTCTCAGTTTGCCACACAGTTGCCACCAGGGATGAAGGCACCTGTATTGGAGGCATTTATTGATTCCAAGTCTGTAGTAAAAGAAACTCAGACTAGCGAGTTTTTAGTACAATTAAAGGCAACTAAGGCTAGCGATCGCCCCCAACTCATGACGAATTATCTCCAAGGTGTTGTAGGTAAATTACTAGGATATCCAGATGCTCAAATGCTAGACCCACAGCTAGGATTTTTTGAGATGGGAATGGATTCTTTACTAGCTTTAGAGTTAAGGAATTCGCTACAAACCAGTTTGGGTTGTTCGCTTTCTGCAACGGTTTTGTTTGAGTTTTCCAATATTGAAGATCTTGCTGAACATTTAATTGCGAAAATTTTTGAAAAGATAAATTTTGTAGAAGGGGAACTGTGAACTTAGTTCAGTTTTTGCAGGATATTGCTAGCCAAGGTTGGCAAGTATGGAGTGAGGGCGAAAAGCTGCGTTATCGCGCCTCTAACGACGAATTAACTGCTTCAGTATTGACCCAACTGAAGCAGTATAAAACACAAATCTTAGAGTTGCTACGCGATCACCCACATATTTTTAATGTTGATTCGTTAAATGATGGGCAGACGACTGCTAATCTAAATCAAAATAGGAGAGTTGTTTCCCCTTCTCCTCTGGTTTCGATTCAACCGAGCGGCTCCAAAGTGCCAATCTTTTGCGTACATCCTTATACTGGACTAACTTTTTGCTACCATGAATTAGCCCGATTGTTGGGTGGGGACCAACCCTTCTATGGATTGAAAGCGCTGGGTATAGAAGAGGGAGAGGAGCCACTCACCCGTGTGGAAGATATGGCTACTATTTACCTAGCGTCTGTTAGAGAAGTCCAGCCCCACGGGCCATACATCCTAATGGGCTGGTCTTTCGGAGGTTTGGTGGCTTTGCAGATGGCTCATGAGCTGGGAACCCAAGGCGAGCAAGTAGCTTTTCTTGGATTGCTGGATACTTATACCCCTTCTCTTGTGCCTGAGCAGCCAATACTAGCCGAAGAAGTTGTGATACAAGGGGAAACACTTTCAATTTCGTCAGAAGAGTTACGAAGACTGCCTATTGAGGAGCAAGCAATCTTGATTTGTGAGCAGGTCAAGCAAACAAACGTGATTCCTTCTGAAGTTGAACGTTTACTACGAGTTCAGTCGCTCAACTCCGAAGCAATGCGCAATTACTCCCCACCAATTTACTCAGGTAGGTGCCTTTTGTTTCGAGCGGAAAAGGGAGTGTTGAGTTTTGTCCAAGATGTTTCTGCGTTAGAACCAACTCTTGGTTGGAGGGAGGCGATCGCTGATATTGAGTTACATACTATACCTGGTTACCACGAACATATGGTGGATCAACCTAATGTAAGTATCCTCGCTCAGAAGCTAAAAAACTCCATTGAGCAAGCTCTCAAGAACAATGAGCAATAACTCATTTCAGATCTTCTCTACTCTAGATGTATTACTTTCATGTCTCAAATCATTACAGAACTTACAGGTGTGCCTAGCACCATGCTGCTGACTCTGAAAGGACGAGCTAATGAACAACTTCATCGTCATCCTCTTTTTCAAGATCCACTAGCTGTTGAGTGGAGTAAACTCTTGCCATGGGACAGTGGGCTAGAAGCAATTTATAGTAAATCGAAGCTTACCCAAATTAGCTTTGCTGTACGAGCTTACCATCATGACCAAATAGCATCTCGTCATATTGCTAATCATTCCAATCCTGTCGTTGTAGAATTGGGGGCTGGCTTATCTACTCGTTTTCATCGCATCGGGGAGAGTAGTTATCGTTGGCTGGAAATAGATTTACCTGTGGTTACTGAAATACGCTGCCAGTTAGACACACAGACACAGCAGCACCAGTTTATTAGTGCTTCAGTGATGGATTTTGACTGGATGAATGCTGTACCTGATGTATCACCTGAAAAAATTTTATTTATTGCAGAAGGTTTACTACCCTATTTTGAAGCAAATGAGGTGCAGCGCTTAGTTTCCCAGATGCGTTCTCGGTTTCCAGGTGCTTCATTTGTATTGGACATTTTAGGCAATTATGGCAAGGTTGGTAGTAAGGTTTTTAGTCAAATCGGAGCGCCTCATAAGTGGTATGTTAACAATGAACAAGAAGTGACAGCTATGGGATTGCGCCTGCTCAATGTCCAGTCTCTATATCAGCTATATCCAGAACGTTGGCCTTGGCTGCCAAGATTACTCTTAAAATTACTTACCCAGCTATCTTATTTTCGTAATGGTTATTTGATTCTCGAAACCAAGCTATAAAGTGGTGTTCCAAAAAATGAAATATTAGACAGTGGGAAAGTTAAAGATTATCACAAAGTCAGGAACTGCGTTAACGAGCAACTTTCTCTTTGGAGACACCTGAAAGGCACCACCCTTGGCAACCCGATTGAGCTAGAATCCATAGCAGCAATGTATGGCAAAGATCATCCTCCCAACCAGGCTTTAGCACTTTATACTTCAAAAATATTAAATTCATAAAAAGCGAGTTATGAAGCATAAAGGTACAGTTCTGTGGCTCACTGGGCTAAGTGGGGCTGGTAAAACTACGATTGCCAAAGAGGTAGCCCAACAATTGCGAACAAGGGGTTGTCGAGTAGAATTGCTCGATGGCGATGTTGTTCGCACCTCTTTATGTAAGGGGCTTGGGTTTAGTAAGAAGACAGGGATACAAATGTACGTCGGACTGGTTTTGTAGCAGATTTGCTCAGTCGCAATGGAGTGATAGCGATCGCGGCGGTGATCAGTCCCTATAGAGAAATTCGAGAGGAACTGAGACGAACAACCACCAACTTTGTGGAAGTTTACGTTCAAGCTCCCTTGACAGTTTGTGAATCTCGTGATGTTAAGGGACTTTATGCTAAAGCTAGAACAGGAGAAATCAAAAATTTCACAGGTATCTCCGACCCTTATGAAGAACCTCTAAACCCAGAGATTATTTGTCCTAGTCATCAACTTACAGTTTATGAATGTGTTTATCAAATAATTAGCTATTTAGAGTCCCAAAGCTACATTCCAGCTTATTCTCTTAATGGGAGAGAAGAAAAAGCAGTTCTTTAAAGTGTTACCTTTCTTTTACCAGCTTTATAAGCTTAGTGTCTCTACTGTTGACGAAACTTAAAATAATCAAAATTCACATGAACGGATTGACGATAAGTAGTAAGATAAAAATGCGGTTTCAAAATAAAAGATAAAGATATGGAAACACCAATCATTTCCTCTAGTCCAGATAAGGAAGTTTTTCCATATCTTAGAGTGATGAGCTATTTATTGTAGAGCCTATATGCAACAACCTTTTTCATCCCAGCAGTCGTTTGAGCTTCTAGAGCAAGTTAACAATAAGTTGGAAGCAGTTGATCGGGAAACAACGGAACCAATTGCCATTATCGGTATAGCTTGTCGCTTTCCCGGAGCCAAGGACTACGATGAGTTCTGGCAAAATCTGGAACAAGGCATAAATAGCATCAGTGAAATTCCTGCCCAAAGATGGGACGTAGAAAAATATTACTCTGCCAATCCCGAAACACCAAATAAAACAATTAGTAAATGGTCAGGATTAATAGAAGACATCGACAAATTTGATGCCCAATTCTTTGGTATATCGCCCAGAGAAGCAACAAGAATGGATCCTCAACAGAGAATCATGCTGGAGTTGAGTTGGTCGTGCATAGAAGATGCAGGTTATGCAGCATCAGAACTATCTGGAAGTCAAGTAGGAGTATTTATCGGAGCTTGTAACTACGACTACAATCAGTTGCAACAGCAAAATGAAAATATTGAAGGGCATAGCGCTACAGGCAGTTACACCTGCATCATTCCCAATAGAATATCTTACTTCTTCAATTTTCACGGTCCCAGCGTACCAGTGGATACAGCTTGCTCTAGCTCCCTCGTAGCCCTGCATCAAGCCGTCAATTCTATTAATGAAAAAGAATGTGAGATAGCACTTGTAGGAGGCATAAGCGTACTATGCACTCCCAGCAGTTACATATCCTTTAGTCAACTAGGAATGTTATCTCCAAAAGGAGAATGTAAAAGCTTTGACAGTGAAGCAGATGGTTATGTGAGGGGAGAAGGAGCAGGAGTAGTATTATTAAAACCTTTAGCCAAAGCGCTCTTAGATCAAGACCGAATCTACGGTGTAATCAAAGGCAGTGCTGTTAATCATGGAGGCAAAGCAAGAACATTAACTTCACCGAATGTTTATGCTCAAGCTCAGGTATTGCGAGCTGCCTATACAAAAGCAAATATAGCCCCTAACACAGTTTCGTACATAGAAACTCATGGGACAGGAACACCATTGGGAGACCCCATAGAAATAAATGGACTTAAACGAAGCTTCAAACAACTACATCAACAAAATCAAGTACCATTGCCAGAAAAACCCTATTGTGGTCTAGGGGCAGTAAAAACAAATATAGGGCATTTAGAGGCAGCAGCGGGAATTGCTGGATTAATAACAGTCTTATTAGCAATAAAGCACAAAAAATTGCCCAAGATTGCCAATTTTGAGCAATTAAATCCTCGTATAGATTTAAAAGACAGCCCATTTTATATAGTTAGTGAGACCCAGGAATGGCAACATTTAAAGACAGAAACAGGAGAAGTTATTCCTAGACGAGCAGGGGTAAGTTCCTTTGGGTTTGGGGGTGTTAATGCTCATGTTGTATTAGAAGAGCCACCAGAAACAGTCAAAAGTGAAGAGCATCTAGAACGTCCGCAACAAATTTTAACTCTCTGTGCTCAAACGGAGAAAGCACTGAGAGAACTAGCAAAAAAATATGAAACTTATTTGCAGTCTAATACGGAAGCATCGATACAAGATATTTGCTTCAGTGCCAATACCGGACGTACAGATTTTGCAGAAAGACTGGCAATAGTAGCTAATTCTAGAAGTGAGTTGCAGGAAAAATTAACAGATTTTCTTCAAGATAATCAGACAAAGGGAGTGGTAAGAGGAAAAGCCGAAAGTCAACACAAGAAGCTCGCCTTTCTATTCACAGGTCAAGGGTCTCAATATGTAGACATGGGACGACAGTTATATGAGACTCAACCCACATTTCGTAAAATTATAGACCAATGTAATGCAATTCTGGAAAAATATCTCGAAATTCCTCTATTAGATCTACTTTATCCTGAGCAAGCAAAAAATGAAGTTTCATCTTTAATAGACCAAACAGCTTATACCCAACCAGCGCTATTTGCCATAGAATATGCCCTGGCTAAATTATGGGAATCTTGGGGAATTAAGCCCGATGTGGTGATGGGTCACAGCGTGGGAGAATATGTGGCAGCAAGTGTAGCAGGTGTTTTCAGCCTAGAAGATGGTCTGAAATTAATTGCTATGCGAGGGCGGTTAATGCAGCAGTTGCCGAACGGTGGACAGATGGTATCTGTGATGGCTTCAGAATCTCAGGTAACAGAGGCTATAGGAAAATACACTTCCCAAGTGACAATAGCAGCGATTAATGGACCAGAAAGTATAGTAATTTCTGGTGAGAGTGAAGCAATTATTGCTATTTGTAGAAAGTTAGAAGGGATAGAAGTTAAGACCAAGCAATTACAAGTATCCCATGCTTTCCATTCCCCCTTGATGGGACCCATGTTGACAGAATTTGAAGCATTAGCACTAGAAGTAACTTATAGTCAACCTAAAATACCACTAATATCTAATGTCACTGGTCAAAAAGTAGGTTTGGAGATAACTAAAGCCGAATATTGGGTGGAGCATGTCCGACAACCAGTTCGATTTGCCCAGAGTATGAAAACTCTGCATGAGCTTGGGTATGAACTATTCCTGGAAATCGGGCCTAAACCAATTTTGTTGGGGATGGGTCGGCAATGTTTGCCAGAGGAAGTGGGAGTATGGTTGCCATCATTACGTCCAGGTGTAGAAGAATGGCAACAGATGCTCTCTAGTTTAGGACAATTGTATGTGCAAGGAGTGAAGGTAAATTGGTCTGAGTTTGACAAACATTACACTCGTCAGAAAGTAGCATTGCCGACCTATCCCTTTCAGAGAGAAAGTTATTGGATTGAAACTAATAATAATCAATACCAGAAAAAAAGACTTGGGCGAGCCAAAATTCTGCACCCATTACTAGGTGAGAAACAGCACTTAGCAGGCCTAGAAAATCAAGAGCGTTTTGAATCTTTTCTAGCAGAAGATGAACCAGTCTACCTCAGCCACCACCGAGTATTTGACAAAGCCCTATTTCCCACAACAGCCTACTTGGAAATAGCTCTAGCCGCAGGGTTAAACCAATTTAAAACTTCCTCTCTGCTTGTAGAAAACCTAGTCATTGGGCAAGGATTGATTTTGCCAGCAGGGGTGCTTAAAACGGTTCAGACCATACTGACCCCATTAGACAATAAAACCTACCAGTTTCAAATATTTACTCAACACGAACAAGAAAACCAGGAAGAACTCCTATGGGTACTTCATGCCTCTGGAAAAATTCAACCGTTAGAAATTGACACTGCTATTAAAACTTTTGACCTAGAAAAATACCTGAGCCAATGTACTCAACGGATAGAAGTAAAACAACATTATCAAGAATGTCAGCAAATCGGGATTGACTATGGAACAAGTTTTCAAGGGATGCAAAAGCTGTGGAGGGGATCAAACCAGGCGATCGCTCAGATTAAGTTACCCCAAGAGTTAGTCGCAGAAATAACCGACTATCAGTTTCACCCAGCTTTATTAGATGCTGCTTTGCAGGTAATCTTTCATGCACTGCCAGATGAAATTACACAAACTTATCTGCCAATAGGTATAAACCAGTTAAAAGTATACGATCGTCCGGGGCTTTCCCTATGGAGTTACGCATCAGTGACTCAACCCCTAGTTGAAAGTGAAGGAAGTTTAACAACTCAGGTCACACTGGTCAATGGAGAGGGAGAAATCATTGCCACAGTTGAAGGCTTACGACTCAAAAAAGCGACTCCACTTACCCTGCTGGGAACAGAAAACGACGAAGCCGTGACTAATTGGTTCTACGAAGTGGAATGGAGAACTAAAGGTCAATTGGGTCGGTTGCTACCTCCAGATTACCTGCTTGAACCTGTAGAAGTCGAGCAACAATTAAGTTCCACAGTGACAGAATTAGCGACACAGGTTGACGATCATAGCTCCAAGGAAATTTTAACTCAGCTAGAACAGTTGAGTGTGGAGTATGTAGTGGAGGCGCTTCAAGAAATGGGCTGGTCATACCAACCAGGAGAGTACTTTTCGCTCGATTCGGCCACCCAACGCCTAGGCATAGTTCCTAGCCAGCAACGACTATTTAACCGGATATTACAAATACTGGCAGAAGTGGGAATTGTCAAGGAAACGCCACAGCAGTGGCAAACACTGCAAACCTTAGAGCAAGTTAACCCAAATAAAAACAGCCAGACTCTACTGAGTCAATATCCGAATGCAGTCGCAGAATTAACTTTGTTGAATCGTTGTGGATCTCAACTGAGTGGGGTATTACGAGGGACACAAGACCCAGTGCAACTGGTGTTTCCTGAAGGGGATTTAACCACTGCTACCCAACTGTATCAGGAATCTCCAGCAGCCCAGGTGATGAATACCCTGGTACAGAAAGCCATCAGCAAAGCGATAGAGAAATTGCCCCAACAGCGAGGGATGCGATTGTTGGAAATCGGTGCAGGCACTGGAGGTACCACCAGTTATATTCTGCCTCATTTACCACCGAACCAAACCGAATATGTGTTCACCGATATTGGTGCTTTGTTTACAACCAAAGCCCAAGAGAAATTCCGGGATTATCCGTTTGTACGCTATCAAACCCTCGATATTGAACTAGACCCCGTAAACCAAGGATTTGAGAAACATCAGTATGATGTAATTATCGCTGCTAATGTGCTCCATGCAACCACCAGTTTGAGGCAAACTTTATCCCATGTGCAGAAACTGTTAGCACCAGGGGGAATGCTGGTGTTGTTGGAAGCAACAACACGGACCAGATGGGTGGATTTAATCTTCGGACTATTGGAAGGATGGTGGAAATTCCAAGATCATGAGTTACGACCAGACTATCCTCTACTAAGTCGCTCCAACTGGAAACAATTACTCAGTGAAACAGGTTATACTCAAGTGGTCTCCATGCCAGAAATGGATGGAATGCCAGAAACCTTGTCCCACCAAGCAGTGATTATTGCCAAAGCTGCTGAAACAACACTAGAGGCGATATCATCTGAACAGAAGAACTGGTTAATATTAGCAGACACTCAGGGAGTAGCGCAACACTTAGCAACTCAACTGCGCTCTGTAGGAGAACTCTGCACCTTGGTATTTACCGGAAAGCAATACCAACAAATTGCACCAGAAGAATTTACGATCAACCCTCACAATCTAGAAGAGTTTGAGCTACTGGTAGCCCAAGTAGCACCGCACCCAGATTCTTTATTTGGAGTCGTGCAATGCTGGACAACTGAAGCTGGAGAACGTAAAAATATTAATTCCCAAGAATTAGAAGATTTATCTCAACTAGGGTGCGGCACGACGTTATCATTAGTACAAGCCTTAGTTAAAGGAGGATTATCTAAACTGCCACGTTTATGGTTAGTCACCTCTGGAGCACAACCCGTAAGCGCAACTCATCCCCTGATCTGTGGGTTGGCCCAATCTTCGGTGTGGGGAATGGGGAAAGTCATTAGCTTAGAACACCCAGAACTCAAGTGTGTACGCATTGATTTAGACCCTCAGCAAACTCTGGAACATCAAGCATTAGCATTGTTTTCCGAAATTTGGTCAGAGGATTTTGAAGACCAAGTGGCATTCCGGGGAGATGGTCGTTATGTGGCTCGGTTAGTCGGTAGTCGTCACACTCCAGCCCAAACTCCCTTGCGTTTCCGTCAAAACTGTACCTACCTGATTACAGGAGGGTTAGGAGGTTTGGGCTTATTAGTCGCCCGTTGGATGGTGTCCAGGGGAGCCAAACATTTAGTTTTGGTGGGACGCCGTTCACCTGATGATGCGGTGTTGATGAAATTAACGGAATTAGAACAAGCGGGAGCCCTAGTGGTGGTGGAAAAAGCTGATGTGTCGGAATGGCAATCTATTGCGAGGGTGGTATCTCGGATCAACCAGTCAACCTTTCCACTAGCGGGAGTGATTCATTCGGCTGGGATGCTGTCAGATGGAATTCTGCAAAACCAGAGTTGGTCTAGTTTTGAACAAGTGATGGCTCCGAAAGTTCAAGGGGCTTGGCATTTGCATCAACTGACCCAAAACCAGTCATTAGACTTTTTTGTCCTGTTTTCTTCAGCTGCTTCTCTACTAGGTTCTCCTGGTCAGGCAAACCATTCGGCAGCTAATGCGTTTCTTGATGGTTTAGCCCATTATCGTCGAGCTATGGGGTTGGCTGGATTAAGCATTCATTGGGGTGCTGTTTCTCAAGTGGGAGAAGCAGCAGAGCGTGGTGCAGATATTCGGTTACAGCAGAAGGGCATGGGTGCGATCTCTCCGCCTCAGATGTTAGAAGCTCTGGAACTACTGATCAATAGTTCAGGCGTGGAAGTAGGGGTCGTACCTATTGAATGGTCAGCGTGGTCAAACAGAGTGGCAGAGTGGTCGTTTTTGGTAGACTGGAAACACGCTACTCAGACTCCTGAGTCATCGCCATCAGAATTTTTGCTACATTTGGAAGCATATGTTCCCAGCGAACGACAAGAAATGTTGGTGGCTCACGTTCGTCGTCACGTGGCTGAAATATTAGGCTTAACTTCATCGCAAGATATTGACTTACAAACAGGCTTTTTTGACTTGGGAATGGATTCGTTAACCTCCGTGGAGTTGAGGAGCCGCTTGCAGAAAAGTTTGCAGTGCAATTTACCATTGACTTTAACTTTTAAATATCCGACCTTGAAGAGTTTGATAGATTATTTAGTTCAGCAAGTCATAGGAGCAGAAACTCCTAATACATCAGTCACAGAACCAAAGGAAACTCAGGATGACGAAAAACAAGCACAGCTGTTAGCTAAAACAAAGGATCTGTCAGAAGACCAGTTAGAAGAACTAATTAATCAAAGGTTGAATTTACTTATTAATGAGTGAGGTTTAGTTAAATGATGGAAATTTCATCAAAGAAGATTGAAAATCTAACTCCTCTGCAACGCTCGTTTTTGGTAATTGAGCAATTGCAATCAAAGCTAGATGCAATTACTAAATCTCAAACAGAACCAGTAGCCATTATTGGCATGGGTTGTCGCTTTCCTGGAGATGCAGATACCCCAGAAGCTTTCTGGAATCTGTTGCAAAATAAAGTAGATTCTATAACTGAGGTTCCACAAGACCGATGGAATATAGATGAGTATTATGATTCTAACCCAGATGCTCCTGGTAAAGTTTACACACGCTCTGGTGGATTTTTACGTCATATAGATGAATTTGACCCACAGTTTTTTGGTATTTCTCCCAAAGAAACTCTTAGCCTTGATCCGCAACACCGATTGCTGTTAGAAGTGAGCTGGGAAGCATTAGAACATGCTGGAATTGCACCGCCAAATCTAGAAAATAGCCAGACAGGAATCTTTTTTGGTGTGACACAAACCGAATATAGTAGATTGCAAGCGGCGAGCCCTGAACATCATAACCAGCTAAGTATTTATGATGGTACAGGGAACGGTTTGTCTTTTGCATCAGGACGTCTTGCCTTTATTCTGGGATCGCAAGGTCCTAATATGGCGATTGATACTGCTTGTTCTTCTTCTTTAGTAGCTGTACACTTAGCTTGTCAGAGCTTACGAAATAAAGAGTCTAATTTGGTGATAGCTGGGGGTGTTAACCTCAATCTCTTTCCAGAGGGAACAATACTTTTGTCCAGAGCTAAAGCCCTTTCCCTAGATGGTCGCTGCAAGACCTTTGATGCTAGTGCAGATGGGTTTAGTCGCAGCGAGGGTTGTGGTGTCGTTATCCTCAAGCGACTGTCGGATGCGATCGCAGATGGAGACCGAATTTGGGCGATGATTCGAGGCTCAGCAGTTAATCATGATGGAGCGAGTAGTGGTTTAACTGTTCCTAATCAAATGGCTCAGGAGAATTTAATTCGTCAAGCCCTGAGCAATGCTAAGGTAGACCCAACTGAAATCAATTACATAGAAGCTCATGGGACTGGGACATCACTGGGAGATCCTATTGAAGTGGCAGCTTTGGCATCCGTATTATGTGCCAATCGTAGCCGTTCTAACCCCTTAGTCATCGGTTCTGTAAAAACTAACCTTGGTCACCTAGAGGCAGCAGCGGGAGTAGCTGGTCTAATTAAAGTAGTGTTATCGCTGGATTGCGAGGAAATACCACCTCATTTGCATTTTTCTACCCCAAATCCTCGCATTCCTTGGAATGAATTCCCTTTAGTGGTTCCAACTTCACACATGCCTTGGTCTGGTCAACAGAAACCCAGAATTGCAGGGGTTAGTGCTTTTGGCATGAGTGGGACCAATGCCCATGTTGTTTTAGAACAAGCCCCCATTCCAGCGAAAAGAGAGAATTCCAGCGAACGTCCACTTCATCTATTAACCCTGTCGGCAAAAACTCCAAAAGCTCTAGACGATTTAGTCAGTCGTTACCGCAATCATCTGGAAAATCAGAATCATGCGGCATTGGAACTAGCAGACATTTGTTATACAGCAAATACCGGGCGAGCGCACTTTAACCATCGCCTAGCGGTGATCGCCTCCAACCAACAGGAATTAGCCGAAAAACTACTAAACTACGCCACCGGGCAGGAAGTAGGTGGAATCTTCTCAAAAGAACTGCCAAGTAGCACCAGTGCACCCAAAGTGGCATTCCTCTTCACTGGACAAGGTAGCCAATATCTGAATATGGGGCGGCAACTGTATCAAACACAGCCAGTTTTCCGCCAAGCCCTCGACCAATGTGACCAAATCCTCCGAACAGAGTTAGAACATCCTCTACTAGAAGTTCTTTATCCTCACACTATCGATGAATCCAAACTCGACCAAACAGCGTATACCCAACCTGCGCTATTTGCCGTTGAATATGCCCTCACTAAGTTATGGGAATCTTGGGGCATTAAGCCGGATGTCGTTATGGGTCATAGTGTCGGAGAATATATAGCAGCGTGTGTGGCAGGAATTTTTAGCTTAGAGGATGGTCTGAAACTGATAGCGACGCGGGGACGGTTGATGCAACAGTTGCCCTCAGGGGGAGAAATGGTTTCAGTGATGGCATCAGAGTCTCAAGTACGTACATTCATTACCCCCATTGCCAAGCAAGTTGCTATCGCCGCGCTCAATGGACCCGAAAGTGTCGTAATTTCTGGGAAAACAGAAGCCATTAAAAGCATCATCGACAGCTTAGAATCAGAAGGAATCAAAACCAAACGGCTACAAGTATCTCATGCCTTTCATTCACCCTTGATGGAACCGATGTTGGCTGAATTTGAAGCAGTAGCCAAGCAACTGACCTACAATCTACCACGAATACCACTGATATCGAATGTTACAGGTGTCAGAGCCGACGATAGTATCGCGACAGCTAACTATTGGGTAAATCATGTCTGCCAACCAGTCAGGTTTGCCCAAAGCATGGCAGCTTTGCACGAACAAAACTATCAAGTTTTCTTAGAAATTGGACCTAAACCAATTTTGTTAGGCATGGGGCGTTCTTGTATCCCAGAAGAAGTGGGAGTATGGTTGCCATCATTACGTTCAGGTGTGGATGAATGGCAACAGATGCTTTCTAGTTTAGGACAATTGTATGTGCAGGGAGTGAAAGTAAATTGGTCTGAGTTTGACCAAAATTATACTCGTCAGAAGGTAGCATTGCCCACCTATCCCTTTCAGAGAGAAAGTTATTGGATAGATACTGCCAAAAGCAAATATGAGAGAACCGTTAATGAAAGTTCAAGTTTAGTTGTCAAATTACTTAATCAAGGTGATACAGAGGGGTTAATTCAAGAACTGAAACTATCGGAACGATTAACGGAAGACGAACAAAAATTGTTGCCCAAGTTGCTAAGGATTTTAACTAATCGTCATCAAAATTCTTCTCAATTTAAAGGCAATGTAGTTCATGATTACTATAATTCCTTTACAGAAGTTAGTAAAGGAAAGTTAATCCAAGAAGAACAGACACAAGGTACATCACTACAATTTATAACCTTTGGTATATTACCAGAAATTATTCCTGGTTTTTCCTGGGTAAAAGTGTTTACAAAGCCCCATCAAAACCCAGCATATCAAATAGCTTTGCAAGAGTCACAGAAAGAGCTAAGAAATCTGTGTTTTGCACAAGTAGATTTCTCGTCGTGTAAGAAAGTATTAGATTTTGGTTGTGGATATGGATCAGATTTAATCACATTAGGCAAAACTTACCCACATCTGCAACTGAATGGTTATACAATTTCTAGTGAACAAGCTAAATTTGCTACAAACCAAGTTAAGGCATATCAACTACAAGAGCAGATACAAATTTTTAACCGAGATAGTTCCAAAGAGGAATTTCCTGATAACTATAACCTAATATTTGGATTTGAAGTAGCTCATCATATTAAAAATAAATCCCTGTTATTTTCTAATATAAGTAGGCACCTTCAGGAAGAAGGATTATTAGTCATGGCAGATTTTATTGCTAATGGAGACTTTGATATCGATCATGAAGAAACATCGTCTTACTTTATTACCAAACAGCATTGGGTAGAACTGCTATCAACAAATAATCTGCAATTCATCAAAGCCATAGATATCAGTCAGGAAATAGCTAACTATTTGTACGATCCTGAATTTGAAGAAAATCTAAATGAATTAAATGAAAAAAGTGATGACGAAAACATTAAAGCTGCCTTTCGCTCCTACAATCAGTTAGGAAAGCTACTCAGAAAAGGATTAGCAAGCTATGTATTATTAACGGCTAAGAAACAGGAAAAAATTCCCAAAGAGCAAAATTATCAATTGAACCAAGAAATTCTAAATCAATTGTTAACTTACTCACAAGTGGCGGTGAAACAATGGGTTTACGAATTGAAATGGAAACTCGCAAAATCTCAACAAGAAAAATCAATTTCAACTAAGGAACCAGGTACCTGGCTAATATTTGCTGCTGACGAAGAAACGCAAGAGTTACAAACAGTTTTAGAAAGACAAAATAAGAATTGTGTCATCATAACTCCAGGCTCAAACTATAAACACTTAGACAAGCAACATTATCAACTAAACCCCACCAATGCCCAAGAGTTTAAACAACTAATAAAAGAATTGTTGACTACTCAAAATCAATTAGAAGGAGTAGTCCATTTATGGAATATTAATACCTCAACAGAAGAGTTGGAAACTTCTCAAGAACTTGGGTGTGCAAGCGTACTACATTTAGTGCAAGCAATGGGATCAGAACCGAAATCAATCGTACCTCTATGGTTAGTGACCCAAGAAACACAAAATGTAGCAGAAAATCAACAGCGAGTGAAAGTACAGCAAGCACCTGTATGGGGGTTGGGTCGGGTAATAGCATTAGAACACCCAGAGCTAAAATGTAGGCGAGTTGATTTGGACCAAATTCAAAGCTCAGAAACATTAGAAGCATTAGGCAAGGAAATATTAAATCCGGATGATGAAGACCAAATAGCAATCCGTGGAAAAGAGCGTTATGTAGCTAGATTAGTCAGGCGCTCGCAGGACCAAAACTCAGAGCAACAGCAACAAATAACACTAAAAACCAAAGGAACTTACTTAGTAACTGGTGGTCTGGGAGCTTTGGGATTGGAAGTAGCTAAATGGATGATTAAACAGGGAGCGCGACATATAGTATTAACCGGGCGTCGCCCCCCCTCACAAAAGGTACAGGAAACTATTCACCAGTTGGAACAAACAGGAGCAAAAATATCAGTCCAACTAGGAGATATATCAAAAGAACAAGATCTCGCTAGCATCTTGAAGCTGATAGAGGAATCTGTTGCACCGTTACGAGGTGTGATTCATGCAGCAGGAGTCATAGATGATGGTGTTTTACAGCAGATGAATTGGGAGCGTTTTAGTAAAGTTATGGCTCCAAAATTACAAGGAGCTTGGCATTTGCATAACTTAACTCAGAAACTACCACTAGACTTTTTTGTTTGTTTTTCCTCCGTAACATCCTTACTTGGTTCAACAGGTCAAGGAAACTATGCTGCGGCGAATGCCTTTATGGATGCTTTAGCTTACTATCGTCAGAGTATAGGATTACCAGGATTAAGCATTAACTGGGGACCTTGGGAGCAAGGGGGAATGGCAGCTCGTCTAGAAAGTCAACATAAAAGTCGGCTACGCACAACAGGAATGAGTTTTATAACTCAAGAGAAAGGATTACAGATATTAGGAGAGCTATTATCACAGCCAGTGAATCAAGTAGGAGTATTTCCGATAAATTGGTCGAAATTTGAGAAAAATTTGCCTGGTGGTGTAAAAATGCCATGCTTAGAAGCATTGGTTTCAAAACAACAAACAGAAACCAAGAGTCAAGAAACCAAAAGTCAAGAAATTTTGGCACAACTGGCAGCAGCGGTAGACATTGAACGCCAGCAAATTATGATTCATTACCTTCAAATAAAAATAGGTAACCTATTAGGATTCTCGCAATCTAAACTTCCTGAGCCAGAGTTAGGATTCTTTAGAATGGGGATGGATTCATTGATGGCTATCGAACTGAGAAATCTGTTGCTTTCTAGTTTTGGTTGTTCTATTAGTACAGCAACATTGTTTGAAACTTCTAATATCCAAGACTTGGCAGAATACTTAATTAAGGAAATTTTCCCAGAAGGTCAAGACCAAGGAATTGATATTAAAAACAGTCAAAATCTGCAAGACATACCTCCTCTTAATAGAGAAATGCAAGGAGAAATTGATCATGCGATCGTCACAGAATTACAAGAAATCCAGGCTTTGCTAATGGAGAAGAACTAAAATGACTAGTGATATTTCTCAAACAACCCAACAAAGTTTCTCATCTCCACAAGTGCTTCAAGCTCTCAAGGAAATGCGTAGTAAGCTCGAAGCAGTCAATAAAGCCAAAACTGAACCAATCGCTATTGTTGGCATGGCATGTCGATTTCCTGGTGATGCTAATGACCCATCGACATACTGGAACTTATTACATCATGGAATAGATGCCATTACACAATTGCCTCAAGAGCGTTGGGATGTTGATACTTATTACGATCCAGACCCACAAACTGCTGGAAAAACCTACACTAAAGAGGGTGGATTTATTGATCAAGTTGACCAGTTCGATCCCCTGTTTTTTGGAATTTCTCCTCGGGAAGCGATTGGTTTAGATCCTCAGTACAGACTACTTTTGGAAGTGACATGGGAAGCACTGGAAAATGCTGGACAAACATGGGCTAACCTGAAGAATAGCAAGACAAGTGTTTTCATGGGGATCTCCACAGATGACTATTCTGCCCTGAGTCTAATGCACCAAAATCAAAGTGCTACAGGTATTCCCTCTGCTGTTCGTAATAATAGAAGTGTTGGTGTAGGTCGTATTTCCCATCTATTGGGTTTGCAAGGGCCTAATATACAGGTAGACACAGCTTGTTCAAGTTCTCTAGTTGCTATCCATCTGGCTTCTCAGAGCTTGCGTTCAGGAGAATCCAACCTAGCATTAGTAGGTGGAGTGAATCTGATATTATCGCCCACCAGCACTATTGGTCGCTGCCAATTGAAAGCACTATCCCCAGATGGTCGTTGCAAGACTTTCGATGCCTCTGCCAATGGTTATGGTCAGGGAGAAGGATGTGGTGTTGTAGTTTTGAAGCGTTTGTCCGACGCTGTTGCTGATGGTGATTTAATTTCAGCAGTTATTCGAGGGTCTGCTGTTAACCACGATGGACCAAGTAGTGGTGTAACGGTTCCCAATAGAATGGCTCAGAAACAGGTTATTCAAGAAGCTCTGACAAATGCCAAGTTAGAACCCCATCAAATAAGCTATGTCGAGGCTCACGGTACAGGAACTTCTTTAGGAGATCCCATAGAGATAGAAGCTATAGCAGCAGTATACGGCAAAAATCGTTCAGTCGATCAGCCCTTAATTGTTGGCTCAGTGAAGACTAATATTGGGCATTTAGAGGCAGCAGCAGGTGTATCATCTTTGATTAAGGTGGTTTTAGCACTTCAACATCAGGAAATCCCACCTCATTTACACTTAAAGCAACCTAACCCCCATGTAGATTGGGATAAATTACCGATAAAAATTCCTACCTCATTAATGCCTTGGTCTTGTCCAGGGCAAGCAAGAATAGCAGGGATTAGTTCTTTTGGCATGGGAGGTACTAATGCCCATATAGTTGTGGAAGAAGTTGCTGAGCAAGTCAAAAGTCAAAAATCACAACGCAAAAGTGAAGATAATTTAGAACGTCCACTCCATATATTAGCCATATCGGCAAAAACAGAAAAAGCTCTTTGTGAGTTAGTCAGTAGTTATCATAATCATTTAGAAACTCATCCAGAATTAGCAATTGGAGATGTATGTTATACAGCTAACACAGGACGTTGCCACTTCAACCATCGCCTAGCCGTTATCGCTTCTGAACAACAGGAACTCACAGAAAAACTTCTGCAACACAAAGCCGGATCACAAGTAGCAGGAAAATTTTCACAACAACTACCAAGTAGTAGCAGTTCACCCAAAGTAGCTTTCCTATTCACAGGCCAAGGTTCCCAATATGTGGATATGGGAAGACAACTGTATGAAACTCAGCCGACTTTCCGCCAAGCCCTAGACCAATGTGACCAAATCCTCCGTTCAGAGTTAAAACATCCTCTACTAAAAATTCTTTATCCTCAAACTATAGATGAATCCAACTCACTAGACCAAACCGCTTATACTCAACCAGCGCTATTTGCCGTTGAATATGCCCTAGCGAAGTTATGGGAATCATGGGGAATTAAACCAAATGGGCTGATGGGTCATAGTGTTGGGGAATATGTAGCAGCTTGTGTGGCAGGAGTATTTAGTTTAGAAGATGGATTAAAACTGATAGCCCATCGGGGACGGTTAATGCAACAGTTACCGAAAGTTGGTAAGATGTTAGCCGTGATGGGATCCCAAGAGAAAGTAAATCAACTCATTGCCCCGTACAAAGAAAAAGTGGCAATAGCAGCCATCAACGGACCTACTAGCATTGTCATTTCTGGTGAAGCAGAAGCCATTGGAACACTGAGGGAGAGCTTAGAAGCAGAAGGAATCAAGACCAAACAGCTACAAGTATCCCACGCCTTCCATTCACCCTTAATGGAACCAATGTTAGCGGAATTTGAAGCAGTAGCCAATCAAATAACCTACCATCAACCTCGGATTCCACTGATATCAAATATCACAGGAGAGAGAGCAGACAAGAGCATTGCAACAGCGAACTATTGGGTAAATCATGTCTGCCAACCAGTGAAGTTCGTTCAAAGCATGGAGACATTGTACCAAGAAGGTTATGAAATCTTCCTAGAAATTGGATCCAAACCAATATTGTTAGGGATGGGAAGACAGTGTTTGCCAGAAGGAGTTAGGGTTTGGTTGCCTTCTTTGCGTCCAGGGCAAGAAGACTGGCAACAAATGCTACAGAGCTTGGGAGAATTATATGTACAGGGAGTGAAAGTAGATTGGTTAGGGTTTGAGAAAGATTATTCTCACAGTAAAGTAGTGTTGCCTACCTATCCCTTTCAACGGCAGCGGTATTGGGAGACAGATAATAATCTGACAAATAAAACACAATTTTTGTCAAACCATGAGAATGTTCACCCTCTACTTGGTCGGAGATTGCATTTAGCAGGCTTAGATCAGCAAATTCGTTTTGAGTGCCTACTCAGTGCAGCCCATCCAACTTACCTGAAACACCATTGTGTGTTTTCTAAACCTGTTTTTCCAGGGGCGGGTTATCTGGAAATAGCTTTAGCAGCAGGTGCAACTATATTCAACTCAGAAAATTTAATTTTAGAAGATATTGTTATTCAACAAGCACTAATTTTATCAGAAGAAGAAATCAAAACTATTCAGGTCGTATTAACCCCACAAGAAGCGCAAACCTATAGCTTCGAAATTTTCAGTCTGAAGGTAGATTCTCAGAACTCAAAATCGACTTGGACTTTACATGCTGAAGGAAAATTGCTGGCAGGGGATCAGGATGGGGAACTAGAAAAAACAGACTTAAGAACCATTCAAGCCCAGTATAATCAACAGATATCACCTCAAGACTTCTACCAAGAGTATAGTGATAGAGGCATTGATTACGGTTCAAGTTTCCAAGCTGTTGAGCAACTGTGGCGCAGTCCAGGAAAAGCACTAGGGAAAATTCAGTTACCAGAAACCTTAGTCTTAGAAGCAACAAAATATCAACTGCACCCCGTGCTTTTAGATGCTAGCTTCCATGTGTTAGCTGCTGCCTTTGATCAAGATGAAAATCAGAACACTTACTTACCAGTCAACATCAAACGGCTGCAAGTTTATCGTCCTGCGAGCCATCATCTGTGGAGCCAAGTAGAGATAGGTGCAATCAAAGCCAATGAAAGAACTTTGACAGGTGATGTGCGGATATTGGATGAACAGGGAATAGCCGTAGCTGAAGTAGAAGGTTTAACCGTATTACGTACTTCTCGCCAAGCTTTACTCAATACTCTAACACCAGATACCAGTCATTGGTTATATCAAATCCATTGGCAACCGCAATCAACTTCACCTGAAAACCAATCGATAGACTTAACAAAACCAGGAAGCTGGCTACTGTTTTCCCCAGCCACAGGTATAGGCAAACATCTGGCAGAATCCTTAGAACAGCAGGGTCAGAATTGTATCTTAGTGACACTAGGTGAAAATTATCAGCAGTTAGACTCCCAACATTATCAAATCAATCCGATTCATGCTAGTGACTTCCCGCGTTTATTGCAAGACAGCTTAGAGCAACAACCCCCACTACGAGGAATTGTCCACCTGTGGAGTTTACAAGAAACACAGGATTTGCAAAAATCCCAAGAATTGGGTTGTGGCAGCGTGCTTCATTTAGTACAAGCTATAGTAAAAAATCAAGCTCTAAAAAGTCCCCCGCCATTGTGGCTAGTGACGCAAGGAGCTCAATCAGTAGGTAACAAGTCCCTTCCGCTACAATACCAACAAAGCCCTCTGTGGGGACTGGGTCGAACAATTGCCCTGGAAAATGGAGAATTACAATGCCGATGTTTAGACCTAGATCCTACTATAGAAGATGTCCAAGCAGTACCAGCTTTGTTGCAGGAATTATTATCCCCAGGTGATGAAAACCAAATCGCTTACCGTCAACAGGTACGTCATGTTGCAAGGTTAACACGGCAACAAAAAGCGCTAACATTGATACAGGGCAGATTAGAAATTCCTTCACAACAACCATTCCAACTAAAGTTATCAGAGTATGGGTTGTTAGACAACTTGAGCTTACAACCAATGGAACGTCGCTCCCCAGGTTCACAGGAAGTGGAAATAAGAGTGAAAACTGTGGGACTGAATTTCCGCGATGTACTGAATGCTTTAGGGCTGCTGAAAGATTACTATGCCGAACATCTCGGCATTACCAGTGCAGAACAACTGACCTTTGGGTTTGAATGTGTAGGCACAATTGTGGCAGTTGGAGAAGGAGTTTCCCATTTGCAAGTGGGGGATGAAGTGATGGCAAACCTTCTGCCTGGTGCTTTGAGTAGCTTTATCACCACCAAAGCAGATCTGGTCGTGCCTCAACCCAAACAAATGAACTCATTTGAAGCAGCAACCATTCCCTTAGTCTTCTCCACTGCTTATCATGGGTTACATAACCTAGCCAAAATTAAGCCAGGAGACCGAGTCTTAATTCATGCTGCAGCAGGAGGAGTGGGGCAAGCAGCAGTGCAGATAGCACAACTTGCAGGAGCAGAAATATTTGCCACAGCAAGCCCCCCTAAATGGGATTTTCTCAAATCTATGGGCGTGGAACATGTGATGAACTCCCGGACTTTAGATTTTGCCGCAGAAATCATGAATCTCACCCAGGGACGGGGAGTGGATGTGGTGCTCAATAGTCTGAATGGGGAATTTATTCCCAAGAGCTTTGAGGTTTTAGCAACCAACGGACGGTTCGTTGAAATTGGCAAAATCGGGATTTGGGATGAAAATCAGGTCAAACAGACTAGACCAGATGCTCAGTATTTTCCCTTCGACTTAGGGGAAGTGGCCCAGGAAAATCCGGGTTTAATAAGCCAAATCATGGACTGTTTGGGACAGCAATTTGAACAAGGTGTTCTCAAGCCTTTACCGCATAAAGTCTTTAACATCGAACAGGTTGTGGAAGCTTTCCGCTACATGCAGCAAGGCAAACACCTTGGCAAGGTGATAGTATCGATGGAACAAGCTGATGAAAAACCAGCTTCTATCCAACCCGACGCCAGTTACTTAATTACTGGGGGTTTGGGAGTACTGGGGTTACATACAGCGAAGTGGATGGCACAACAAGGAGCCAAACATTTAGTCCTGACTGGACGTAAGCCGCCATCAGATTTATCTCAACAAAGCATTGAAGAATTGCAAAAGGCAGGAGTACAGGTTTTAGTTCTGTGTGGGGATATTTCCCAAGAAGAAGATGTGACTAAAATTCTGGAGTCTATTGAAACATCTTTACCACCGCTACGAGGTATAGTTCATGCAGCGGGGGTATTGGATGATGGTTTAATGCAGCAGATGAGTTGGGAGCGATTTACACAAGTGATGGCACCGAAAGTACAAGGGGCTTGGTACCTGCATACCTTGACTGAGCATCTACCGTTGGACTTTTTCATCTGTTTCTCTTCCATCGCTTCGGTGCTAGGGTCACCAGGGCAAGGGAATTATTCAGCAGCTAATGCTTTCATGGACGCCTTGGTTCACTATCGACGGGGAATAGGTTTACCGGGACTGAGTATTAACTGGGGACCGTGGGCCGAAAAAGGAATGGCTGCACGCCTGGGAAGCCAGCATCAGAATCGAATCTTGGCTCAGGGATTCAGTTCCATTTCTGCTGAAGGAGGTTTGCAGATATTGGCTGGCTTGTTGGCACAAGATGCTACTCAGGTGGGAGTCTTGTCGATCAACTGGTCCGATTTCTTGAAACAGTTACCTGTTGGGACTAAGATGCCGTTTTTGGAAGCTTTTACTTCCACGGTGGGGCAGTTAAAGATCAGGAAATCCGATTTTATCCAGCGACTAAATGCGACTCCAGTGGAACAGCGTTGGGACTTGTTAGTGAGTCATGTTCGGGAACAAGCAGCCAAAGTTGTCGGGATAACAATACCTGAGCAGATAGGGTTACGAGAATCGTTACTTGAGTTGGGAATAGATTCTTTGATGGCTGTGGAGCTGAGAAATCATCTCCAATCCAGTTTAGGAGAATCCATCAGTTCTACTGTCCTATTTGACTATCCTACATTGGAGAAGTTGGTGGATTATCTGGTGTCAGATGTCCTTTCTGTGGAGTTTTTTGTTTCATCTGATGTTAACTTAAAAGCCACAGAGCAGGAGGCTGATTCCTCAGAGCAATTAAAAGAGCATTTAAAAGAAATGTCTCAAGATGAAATTGCTAACCTATTTGCCCAAAAACTATCTAGTCTCAAACGGGAAAACATAAAATGAAGCAAGAGCCGAGAAGTATAGACTATAGGTCTTTGCTGGAAGATGGTCTACTTCAAATAGAGAACATGCAATCTAAGTTGGATGCATTAGAGTATGCCCAGACTGAACCAATTGCAATTGTTGGTATGGGCTGCCGATTCCCTGGAGGAGTTGATCATCCAGCAGCATTATGGGGGATCTTGCGCGATGGAGTCGATACAGTCACCGAAGTCCCAAAAAACCGATGGGATGCCGATTCCTACTATGACCCTAACCCAGATACTATTGGCAAAATGTACGCACGTCACGGCAGTTTTGTCAATGAGGTAGAGACGTTTGATGCGAGTTTTTTTAATATTTCACCTCGGGAAGCCATGAGTCTCGACCCCCAACAGCGCTTATTACTGGAAGTCAGTTGGCAGGCTTTAGAAGATTCTCATCAAGTCCCTGAAAATTTATATGAAAGCCCTGCAGGGGTATTTATTGGTATTAGTAATAATGATTACGCTAGAAGACTCTCAGTAGCTAAGGAACTCAATACTTATTTTGGCACTGGCAATGCTCTCAGTACTGCTGCCGGAAGACTTTCATACTTTCTGGGATTAACTGGCCCTTGTTTGGTCGTAGATACCGCCTGTTCTTCCTCCTTAGTTGCTGTTCATCTGGCCTGTCAAAGCTTGCGTAAGAAGGAGTGTAGTCTTGCTTTAGCAGGTGGGGTAAACTTGCTGCTCTCGCCAGAATTGAGCATCGTCTTCTCACAAGCAAGAATGTTATCTCCTGAGGGAAGTTGTAAAACCTTTGATGCGGATGCGGATGGTTATGTGCGGGGGGAAGGTTGTGGTGTCATTGTCCTCAAGCGACTCTCAGATGCGATTAAAAACCAAGACAATATATTAGCATTGATTCGAGGCTCTGCCATTAACCATGATGGTCCTTCTGGTGGGTTGACAGTACCTAATGGACCATCCCAGCAGAAAGTCATTTCTGAGGCTTTAAAAAATGCAGGGGTTGAACCATTCCAAGTCAGTTATATTGAGGCCCACGGTACAGGTACACCTTTGGGAGACCCCATTGAAGTGGGGGCATTAGGGGCAGTTTTTGGTGGGAGTCATTCCCAAGAAGATCCCTTGATGATTGGTTCACTCAAGACCAACATGGGTCATTTAGAAGCGGCTGCGGGTATAGCAGGTCTCATTAAGGTCGTCCTACAATTGCAACACCAGGAAGTTGTTCCCCATTTGCATCTGAAGACGCCTAATCCTCACATCAACTGGGATAAACTGCCAGTTAGTGTACCAAATAAACTGACTCCTTGGTCAGTTGATTCCCAAAAACGAATTGCGGGGGTTAGCTCTTTTGGTTTTAGTGGTACTAATGCCCATGTCGTTTTAGAACAAGCCCCCATTCCAGCGAAAAGAGAGAATTCCAGCAGCGAACGTTCACTTCATCTATTAACTCTATCAGCAAAAACGCCAAAAGCTATGGAAGAGTTAGTCAGTCGTTACCGCAATCATCTGGAAAATAAGAATAATGCGGAATTAGAACTAGCAGATATTTGTTATACAGCAAATACCGGACGATCCCACTTTAAGCATCGACTAGCTGCGATCGCTACTAGCAAACAAGAATTAGCCGAAAAACTCCATCATTTACAAACACAGGAGGTAACTGGACTCTTTTCTGGGCAATTACCTAGCAATGCAAGTTCGCCGAAAGTAGCCTTCTTATTCACCGATCTAGGTTCTCAGTATGTACAAATGGGGAAACAACTGTATCAAAAATCCCCATTATTCCGCAAAACTATTGATCAATGTGATAAAATACTCCAATATGAGTTAGAACATCCCCTGCTTTCGGTTCTATATCCTGAAACAACAGATAAACAAATTTCATCTCTACTAGACCAACCCGCATACAGCCAACCAGCCCTATTTGCTATAGAATATGCTTTGGCTAAGTTGTGGCAATCTTGGGGGATAAAACCAAATGTAATCATCGGTAACAGCGTAGGGGAATATGTGGCAGCCTGTGTAGCAAAAGTATTTAGCCTCGAAGACGGTCTCAAATTAATTGCAACTCGGGGACGGTTAATGCAGAAATCGCCTGATGGTAACGAGGTGAAGTTTGAAGCAGTAGCCAATCAAATAACCTACAGTCAGCCTCAGATACCACTTATTTCTCATGTCACTGGTAAACGGGTAGGTGATGAAATCACTTCATCTCAATATTGGGTGAATCACATCCAGCAACCTGTGCACTTTGCTGAAAGCATACAAGCTCTACAGCAACAGGGGTGTCAATTGTTCTTAGAAATCGCTCCCAAGCCTATACTGTTGGAAATAAGTCGCCAATATTTGCCAGAGAATGTTGGAGTATGGTTACCTTCCCTGCATCCGCCTGAAGAAGATTGGCAACAGATGCTCTCAAGTTTAGGGCAGTTGTATGTGAAAGGGGTGAAGGTGGATTGGTCAGAGTTTGACAAAGATTATATCCGTAGCAAAGTAGTCTTGCCAACCTATCCATTTCAGCGACAACGCTATTGGGTTGAAACTTCTAAAAATGGACATCAAAAAGATATTCAAGAGAATGGTCTTAATCCAATTGCTAAAATACTGAATCAAATTGATCAACAGAAGTTAGTAGAAGAGTTGAATTTTTCTGAACGTCTGACAGAGCAAGAGCAAAAATTGCTACCTAAACTCTTAAAGATTTTAACGACTCGGATTCAAGACTATGGTCAGTTTTCAGAAAAAGATTCAGGCCTTTTACAACAACTTGAGAAAACAGCACAGAGAGATCGCCTACAGCTAACAATACATTACCTGCAAGGTGTGGTTGGTCAATTGTTAGGATTAGATGACTCCCAAACCCCAGATTCACAGTTAGGATTCTTTGACATGGGCATGGACTATTCCATGATGCTTAAACTCAGAAATCTATTAGAGACAAGTTTTGAGAGTCCTATTTCAGTCACAACATTGTCTGAGCATTTTAATATTCAAGAGCTTGCTAAGTATTTGATTACCAAGGTTTTTTTGGGAGAATTAGAGGAAAAAAATGAGATTGATAACTATCAAACAAATGGTGAACTAAAGCCGCTAGATGAACACGCGATCGAGAATGCCATTAAAGAAGAACTAATTGCCACGGCTCTTCAAGACGAACTTAAAGAAATTCAATTTCTACTTAATGAGGAAATTTAGAAAGTGTTTTGGTTCGTAGTTGCGCTTTAGCGCTAAAGCGCAACTACAAACCGAAGACAATTTCGTCACAAACTTGTGCAGTATACATTTCCGAAAATTAATTATGCGTTCCTTGAAATCCTTGCTAAGGGCGTAGCCTCTGGCTTCTCGCAGAGTACGCCGTTCGCCCCTACATCAATTTCTGGAGATGTCTAATGATCATCTTTTGGTCTTTTTAAACCACGTAGGGGCGGAAGGCATTGCGCCCCTACAAATGGTGCTGTTTATTTACTTCAAAACTCAGTTTATAATTGTGCGAATTATATTTATGTGGAAGCAAATTATGATGATGCGACGCTGTTGTTAGCGGCTTCTTCCATTTGCTTTCGCAGGCTTAGTGGTCTCATGTCAGTCCAGACTTCTTTTATGTATTCAAGACATTCTTGTTTGAGGCCACTTTTGCCGGCATCCCTCCAACCAAGAGCATTTTCACGATCTGCAGGCCATATTGAATATTGTTCTTCGTGATTCACAACAACTTTGTAAATTGTGTTGTCTTCTGTGTCATTTGTATACATTGTCGTCTCGTTTTAGTTTATGACTTTGATTGTATGACAAAACTCCAAGGGAGAGTATCCTACACTACAAGAATAGCTTATACCTCTATGGGCTCAAGATGCCCTGAACCCGCAAGTGTTTCCAGATCAATATCTGCAATACATTTAACTTTCACGTAATTCAGCGTAAGGTTTTCAACTAAGTGAACCTTACCCGCTTGACGCTCGAAATCAGCCAAGTTGAAATTAGAGGCTTCGGGATCAAGTTTGACGCCTAATTCAGTACCGCCCTTTGTGTCGGTGAATTTTATATGTACATAAGAGCGATCAATACTTTCTTTAAGTGCGGCGACAGTTTTTTCTGGTCTGAGACTAGCTTCAACAGAATGATTTCCTTGGGATAAACGTTGTACTAACTCGTTCATGCGGTTTATGCTGATTTTTTCCTGTTCTTAAATGACTAAGCTTTAGCGTTGTTTTGAAAGCCTGAGGCGTTGACTGTTACAGGCTCATAAACTGGAATTTCAAAACCTAGAGTCTTTGTGCAAAAGTCTTTCCATTCTGGAGTTACGTTATCAAAAATTATATTTTCATCTTTGAAAATACCATCTGTGACCACATAATTTTCTTGCAGATAGAGAATATCATCATCGGTGAGTTGTCTATCAAATTCAACTTCCTTGCCATCTACCTGTTTCTTCTCTTTTCTGACATTTTCAATTCGCTCAGTCCACTGACTGAACTGACGTAAATTTTTCAGCAAGTAAGCTTTGCAATATTTCCCCATTGTTGCCATAATGATACCTCTTATCGTTTAATTTTCGCTTCAATTGCACTGAAGATACCTTTTGGTTGGCTCACCTCTGTGACGTGAAAACCTGCCATTGACAATAATAAACCAACCAAACTATTTTATGCATGGTTTTAGCTTCATCTCCTTAGTTATTTATATCTCTTAGTGGTTATTTATTCATAGAATCTGTTAAAGCGCGAGCGCCTCTATGGAAGTGTCTTAGAGCGATCGCTTGTTACAAATAGACGTTGTATGTCCAATTTTCCTGATGTTTAAGTTTCTTGGACTCATATTAGCTTAGTTTTTATTGTGACATAAACCATAACTATTTTCACGACCATATTTCTTAAATGTAGTTAGAGTATCTTGATCCCTGGCGATGGTACAGAGGTTTCTAACCCGCACTACTCAATATTTCAAAATTGAGGAGTTTTATTTTCCCTTTTATGGCTGAGTGAAAACGATTTTGATATGACATCAAGATTTATTCTGATGAAAGACTATCCTTTTTCTACAGTTTAATCAACATTCGATTAATTTTATCATTACTATCCATCACTACCATGTTGCTGCTGATTAGTTAAGTGTTTTTTGGCCTGTTGCCAAAGTTCTTCTAACTCATTCAAACTGTAATCTGAGAGGGGGCGAGTTGCAAATGCCTCCATTTTTTGTAAACGTTGAATAAATCGCTGATTTGTTCCCTGTAAAGCAGCGCTAGGGTCAAGATTATTCCAACGTGCAAGCTGGAGAAGGGAAAACAGGACATCACCTAATTCTTCTTGTTGTCGTTCTGGTGTTTCGTGGGCTAAGGCTTGTTGAAATTCTGTCAACTCCTCATTAAACTTTTCCCACACGCCATCTATATTTTCCCACTCAAACCCCACAGCAGCAGCTTTTTGGGAAATTTTCATTGTCGCCATTAGTGGTGGAAGTTTTCTAGTGTAGCCGATGAGTTTCTGACTAAGTGTTTGATTCTCTGGGGAGGGTTCGCCTTTTTCCTGTGCTTTGATTTGTTCCCAATTTTGCCTTACATCGTCAACGCTTTCGACAGTCACATCCCCAAACACGTGGGGATGACGACGAATAAGCTTTTGTGATATACCTTGCGCTACTTCCTTGAGAGAGAATTCTTGATCTTCGCTAGCGATTTGTGCTTGGAGGACAACTTGTAAAAGTAAGTCGCCTAATTCTTCTGCGATCGCGTGTTTATCTCCATTATTGATCGCGTCTACAACTTCATAAGCTTCTTCAATAACATATGGTGTTAGCGTTTGAGGAGTTTGTGCTAAATCCCAAGGACAACCACCATCAGGTGATCTTAATTTAGCCACCACATCAATTAATTCTTGCAAAGCCGCTAAGGTATCAGTATTCATGAAGATCTCCCCCTACTCCCTACTCTTCTACTTTTTGGTTTAGCTTGACGATTAACACGACTGCTTGCTTTACGTTTCTTCATTTTTGCACGTGGCAGCAATCCTTGAACTCCTTGCTTTTGGAAGCGTTTGTAAGCAGAATTACTCCAGTCACTAAGTGAATGGCTCATAGCGCCAAGTTCCAGCCCCAGGAATAGAAAAAGAAACTCTATGTTATGATGAATGACTGCATGTATAAAATTATTCTTGAATAAGTGTAAACTGCCAGTTGTATTACTCAGTTTTTCCGCAACCACTAAAATAAACATTACCACTACGCTTACTACCATACTTAAATAAAGTACTCGCAGCGTTGTGCCGATAATTGGTCCATGGGATAAAAAAGAGCGATGACGGAGACTTTTTTGATAAGGTAGCCAAATAAAGCGCAAGATACCCCAGCGCTGGTAATGACGAGAGTAAATATCTAAATCGGGACCAAACATCAATCCCCCGAACATAAACCCACCTGCAACCAATAAAGTCAGATTACCACTGTGAGTCTCAAGGAAAGTCACACCAGCGATAAACGGCAAAGCCCATAAAGTTATGCGATCGTGCGTCCGACCAGAGGGCATAATAACGACTTTTAATTTTAAATTAGAGAATTTGCAAAATTTTTCTCCAAAATACTATAGCGTTTTGCAAATCTATGTGCTAGTATTAGTTCACAAGCGCAATCGGGTGGTTAGCTCAGTTGGTAGAGCGCCTGCCTTACAAGCAGGATGTCACTGGTTCGAGTCCAGTACTACCCACTTCGATTATATATATAGTGTGTCTGTTCCCTGTCTACCATCAAACAATATAATTTTGTGCAACGGCTTAAACCCGCATTTCTCCCAATCTTTGCGATACCTAAAACCAAAACCTTTATCCTGTATAGAGTTTGAGTATTTTACACGCAGTGCGGATTATGAAAATACTTTAACGGGGTATTTTATCTCGCATCTGTGTAGTGTAAACATTTTGGGCAAGTCGTTTAGATCATTGTGAGAAATCCGGATTAAAGGGATTGTATTATCCATCCCTTAGAGTTAGGTCAAAATATTTCGCATTTTTTTGATTGATGCTATAATAGGATTCATGAATTTGGTCGTCAGCAGTAAAATAATGGGGGGAAAACCCCTTCGCCAATTATGTTTTGGTATGCGCTCATCAATATTTAAGGAGCAGGAAGGAAAACTCCTGTCTCAATTGTCGGTAAACGAACTGACTTGTCACTACTTAGAAATTCTTGAGACATTAAGGTCATCAATAAATTGTCAATCACTAATAGTGCTAGAAATATTGCCGAAAACAGAGATGGAAAACACTATTTTTGGCCTGCCAATTGCTCAATTGACAGTGGGCGAGGGACAGCCCCGTCATCTTGAAAAGCATCATAGACTCCTACCCCCTCAAATTCGTAAAACATTAATCTGGTACCTAAGTACTGCGCTAATTTATAGCGTAACTGCCATTGACAAAACCAATTTAGTCTTACCGTGTCCAGAAAGGCTTGGCTATTGTCTCGAGTATTAAGCAGTGTTTATTAGCTGCTTAAAATTCTTATATACGCGTAAGAGCAAAGGGTTCTTAGCACCTTTTGGCTTTGTCTGTGATGAGCAGTCTGCTCACCCCTCTGAACAGTTTAGTGGGGAAGGATTGATTACTAGAATCCTCTCGATAGCTATTACCTATAGTTATACTCCTTAACTTTGCAGCGATTCTAGTTTATTCTTTTTTAGAAATTAACTATCAACTATCAACTCAGTCAGTGCTGGAATTCGACTATAAAGATTTGGACGCTGAAACTCGAATAGTTGTTCAACAACATACTAGTGAAATTAAGAGTTTGATGCGTAGTACCATCGAAGGCGTAATTGCAATTGGCCATAAATTGACCAATGTAAAAGCTCATTTAGGTCATGGAAATTTTAGAACTTGGTTGGAGCTTGAGTTTGACTGGAGTGTCAAAACTGCTACCAGGTTTATGCAAGTATCTAAAAATTTTAAAAGTGACAATTTGACACATTTGAATATTGCCGTTTCGGCTCTCTACTTGCTAGCTTCCCCCTCGATTTCTGAAGATGTAAGAAAAGAAGTACTTCAACGTGCAAAACAGGGTGAGAACATTACCTATAGCAAGGCTAAGGCAATTGTTGCTGAGCATAAGAAAGCCGTAAGAGCTAAGGATACTTCATCAGTAAACTGTAATCTCCTGGTAGGAAGTTCTGAGTCAGAGTCAAATAAATCCATCCTTAAATCTCAGGATGAAGATTTTACTCGATTAGAGTTGAATATACAAACGTGTCTAGAGTCATCACAAGACACGCTAAAACTTGTGGAATCTAAAAAACAATATTTAGGATCTACTGAACAGAGAAATGGAGAGCGGCTTAATAACTCTACACCAATAGCACTTAATGTAATCAGTGATGCGAAAGCTTGTGAAGAGATACCTCATACAATGATCCAGTTAGAAATGGGAATTAAAAAACTCACACCAGAGCAAGTAGCTTTAGTGATTACAAACTCTGCAAAAAATGGATTAAGCAATTCTCATCTAAGAGCAATTATTATTGCTGCTCAAAAAGCACTGACTCAGGATATTGAAGTTGAATACACTTACATACAGAGTGATAGTTCAAGCGAATAGAAAATGAATAATCAGGATAACAAGACTTGTGCCCAATAAATATTCATAATCTGAACATATCAGCGTATTCTCTATCAAATACACAATGCACATGACTGTTTTTTTGACAATATACACCCTTGAAAATCACAAATTTTATCTATTAATTTATTATCTGCTCATGATTGAGAAACATCTATTAATTGAATAATAATATTTTTTTAATTTTTTTTTATTTTCTTTAAAAGATATATGGTACGATAACAATAAATAAAGTAAAACTTCCTTAAAGGTTCTTGTCTCGAGAAAAGACTAAGTTAAGGTTTTACATTAATGTATACTTGTCAATTTGTTTCTATAAAACACCAGGCTTGTGTTTTATGAAATGGATATGATTTTTTTTGATAAACCTATTTTTGAGAGATTATCAAAAAAGTATGTAAAATTTTGAAAATTAAGGAGAGAGTTACTTTTACCGATGTAATTTCAACTCCTCACAGCAGTACTTAAACAAAGACATAGCGATATTTTTTCATTGATTTTTCTCCATGATTCTATTCTAGAGAAAATAATTATCAATGGGAAAAAGTAGGTATTAAAAAAACCTAAAGATTCGCTTTAAAACATCCTGTAAAAAGTCAAAGTTTCACTTGAAAGTACAGATTGATCATTCAGGCTAAGTTATGGATATTAAAACAGTAGGCGTTGTGGGAGCTGGTGTTATGGGAATAGGTGTATCACAAACCCTAGCCCAAAACAACCATCAAGTCATTCTTATAGACATTTCTGAAAATGTTTTAGAGCATGCAAAGCAAGAAATAAAGAACAACATAAGGTTTCAAAATTTCTTTACAAGAAATGAAAAAGGATATAAACCTGAGCATTTTCTTGATAAAATCAAATTTTCTACCAACTATCATTCATTGGCAGATGCAGAGTTCGTCATAGAAAACGCTACAGAAAAATGGTTAATCAAAAAAGAGATTTATGAAAAGATAGACGCTATTTGCCCAGAAGATACGATATTTGCGGCTAATACATCTGCTATACCAATTACTCGTATTGCCTCAGTTACACAACGCCCTGCTCAGGTCATAGGAATGCATTTTATGAATCCCGTGCCCCTCAAGCCTGTAGTTGAAACGATTCGGGGTTATCATACCTCTGAAGCAACCATTGAAGTTGCCAAAAAGTTACTAGCTCAGATGGGCAAAGAATGTATTTTAGTTAACGACTCACCTGGGTTTGTATCTAATCGAGTTTTGATGTTGACTATTAATGAAGCTGTCTTTCTTGTTCAAGACCAAGTTGCTACAGCAGAAGAAGTAGATAGAATCTTTAAAACGTGTTTTGGTCATAAGATGGGACCATTAGAAACTGCCGACTTAATCGGTTTGGATACTATTCTCTTATCGATTGAAGTTTTATATGAGAGTTTCAATGACAGTAAATATAGACCATCACCTTTACTAAAAAAAATGGTAGATGCTGGGTTATATGGGCGTAAAAGTGGTCAAGGTTTCTACGCCTACAAAACTTAATTTATATTGCCATAAAAATTTCTTCGTTTTTTTCAACATTTATCAAATTAAAGGCACTTGAACTAAATCATGAAAGATATCAAGTTACAAATCAGAAAATTTCTTTCTCAGTATTTTGGCGATTATAATCTACAAGATGACGAGAATATTTTTTCTCTTGGTTTTGTCAACTCTATGTTTGCTATACAGTTAGTTCTCTTTATCGAAAAAGAGTTTCAATTGACTGTAGACAATGAAGACTTAGAATTTGAAAACTTCAAAAGCATAAATGCTATTTACAATTTATTAGAGAAAAAAAGCGTTATGCACATACAAACTTAACTATTAAGATGAATATTTTGTAATCCTTGTCCGACAAGGATTACAGTTCCCTCCTCCATGAGTAACTAGCAAAGATTTCCGTTGCGACTCTGCAACAGATTAATCGCTGCTATTTGTCAAACATTACCAATGTCACAATGCAGATAGAATTAACTCCTCAGCAAAAAGATAGTAAACTTACATTCCGAAAATTTGTGGACCATGAAATCATTCCTTACGCAGATAAAGCGGACAGAGAAGAACACACTCCACGATTTTTAATTGATAAGTTAGCCCAGCAAGGTTACTTAGGTGCTCTTTTACCTAAAGATAAGTTGGGCATTGGGATGGATATGATCACTTATGGAATTTTAAATGAAGAGATAGGAAGGGGATGTTCTTCACTGCGAAGTTTGTTGACCGTTCATTCTATGGTGTCTCATGCTATTCTTAAATGGGGTAGTAAGTTACAGAAAGAATATTGGATTCCAAAACTAGCATCTGGAAAAACAATAGGTGCTTTTTGCTTAAGTGAACCTAACGTTGGTAGTGATGCTAAGAAAGTAGAAACTACAGCAACAGCCACGGGAGATTTTTATTTACTAAATGGTACAAAAAGATGGATTACGTATGGGCAGATAGCTGATATATTTTTAGTTTTTTCCCAGTGTGAAGATCAATCAACTGCTTTTCTAGTTGAGAGGGATACCCCAGGATTATCAATTAAACCGATGATTGGTATTCTAGGAACTAGAGCTTCAATGTTAGCAGAATTACATTTGGAGAATTGTAAGATACCAAAGAATAATATCGTTGGTAGAAAAGGCTTTGGTTTTTCTCATGTAGCTTCTTTTGCATTAGATTACGGCAGATATAGCGTAGCGTGGGGCAGTGTGGGTATTGCCCAAGCTTGTTTAGAGGCTTGCGTTCAGTACACCAGTCAGAGAAAGCAGTTTGATGCTTACCTCAAAAATCACGCGCTAATAAAGCAAATGATCACACAAATGCTAACTAATGTAAAAGCGGCGAGGCTCCTATGTTATCAAGCTGGTTATTTAAAAGATGTAGGAGATCCTAGATCAGTGATGGAAACTTCAATGGCTAAATATTTTGCCTCTGTTATAGCTAACAAAGCAGCAAATGACGCTGTACAAATTCATGGTGGTAATGGTTGTACTAGTGACTACTCTGTTCAACGATATTTTCGAGATGCGAAGATTATGGAAATTATCGAAGGTAGTACTCAAATGCAAGAAATCACTATTGCTGAGTATGCTTATCAAGAGAATTTAGTTAATTCCAATATATTCGCTGTATCACATTAATAATTATTTTTCTAAGACTATGAATATTACAGTTTCTCAATTAAATAAAAGCCAAACAGTTGTTCAAAAGTCAATTAAGTGCGTGGTTTGGGACCTTGATAACACCATATGGAATGGTACTTTGCTAGAAGACAAATGTGTTGATTTAAAAGCAAACATAGTAGATATTATTAAAACTCTAGATAGGAGAGGTATTTTACAATCTATTGCTAGTAAAAATGAATACAATAAAGCAATAAATAAGCTTGAACAATTAGGAATAAAAGAGTATTTTATATATCCTATGATAAATTGGAACTCTAAAGTTTCTTCTATTGAGGAAATTGCTAGTGCAATTAATATTGGCTTAGATACAGTAGCTTTTGTAGATGATCAGCAATTTGAACTAGACGACGTCAAATTTTCACTTCCTCAAGTTTTGTGTATTAGTGCATCTGACATCCATCAACTTTTAGATATGCCAGAAATGCATCCTAGATTCATTACAGAAGATTCTAAAAATAGAAGACTAATGTATTTAAGTGATATCAAACGTAAAAAGGAGGCAGAAGATTTTGTAGGTTCTAAAGAAGAATTTTTAGCGACTCTAAAGATGCATATGATCATTTCTTCTGCTAAAGAAAGTGATTTACAAAGAGCAGAAGAGCTAACATTACGCACTAATCAATTAAATACAACAGGATATACTTATTCCTACGAAGAACTGAATCAATTTAGGCAATCTGAAAATTATAAACTACTGATTGCTAGTTTAGATGATAAGTATGGTAGTTACGGTAAAATTGGGCTATCACTTATAGAATGCCAAGAAAATTTATGGACTATCAAATTACTACTAATGTCTTGTCGGGTTATGTCTAGAGGTGTAGGTGGAATTATGCTCAACCATATTATACGTATGGCCAAAGAAAAAAATGTTAAATTACGGGCAGAATTTCTTTCTAATGATCGTAATCGTTTCATGTATATTACATATAAATTTAGTGGCTTTCAAGAAATTAGCAAGGATAATGATGTAATTGTTTTTATGTATAATTCTGAAGCTAAACCTAATTTTCCTGATTATGTAAAAATAGAAATATTAGATTAAAGAATAGATACCCTCTCTTTATTTTCAATCGAGATCCATAAATAATTTAGCGTACCATGAATAACAGAAAATTTCTCGTTGATCAATCTTACACTTATCCTAATTCGTCTTATTTACTGTTGTTGTCTAGTAAGACAGAATCTATCTTAGAAAAATTTACCGATCACGTAGCAAAATTTCTTAACGAGAACTCTTATATCAATATTGCTGATTTTGCTTATACTCTACAAACAAATCAGAAAGAGTTTGATTATCGCCGGATGTTAGTATGTAGAGATATTGACGATGCTGTGGAGAGCTTAACAAACAGAAACTCTGCTCGTCTACTAAGTAGGAGTGTTCAAGGCTGTCCTAACACTGTAACTTTTATGTTTCCTGGGTTAGGGGAACAGTATGTCAATATGGCTCAAGAGCTTTATCAATATGAACCAACCTTTCGTCAGCATATCATTCATTGCTCAGAAATACTGAAGCCTCTGTTGGGTATAGATGTGCGAGATATACTTTATCCAAAAGGAACTCAAACTGAGACAAATTCTCCAGAACAAAGTTTAATTCCAGAAACATCCCCTACCTTTAATTTACGGCAAATGGTACGCCGAAATCAGGTAGAGGTAGACAGAAATACTCAAAGACTGAATCAAACAGATATTGCTCAGCCAGCATTGTTTGTCATTGAGTATGCGCTAGCTCAAATGTGGATGACATGGGGTATCAAGCCTCAAATGCTAATTGGCTACAGCTTAGGTGAATATGTTGCAGCTTGTTTAGCTGGTGTTTTATCTCTTGAGGATGCTTTAACTTTGGTTGTTAAAAGAAGCCAACTCATTCAGTCATTACCTACTGGAGCTATGCTAGCAGTAGCTCTCTCTCCATCACAATTACAGCCAATATTGACAGAGGGTATCTACCTATCTGCTCTTAATGGTTCTACTTTGTCTGTTGTTGCAGGTTCTGTAGAAGCGGTTGCAAAGTTAGAACAGCACCTGATAAGTGATGGAATAGCTTGTAAGCAAATCCAAACTACTCATGCTTTTCACTCACCTATGATGGAGGACATTGTAGAGCCATTGATTGATCTGGTTAAAACTTTTGACCTTAAATCTCCTCAAATTCCCTACATATCTAATGTTACAGGTAAGTGGATTACGGTAGAAGAAGCGACAGATCCTAGTTACTGGGCCCAGCATTTATGTCAACCAGTACGGTTTGCTGATGGTATTGAAACTTTATTGCAAGTACCTGGGCAGACTCTTTTAGAAGTGGGACCAGGTCAAACTTTAGGTGGTATAACTCTACAAAATCTAGTAAATAACACAGTTCACCGACCATTAGTACTCTCGTCATTACCAACCTCTTACAATAATCAATTAGAATTTGATTTTATTCTTAACACAGTGGGTCAACTTTGGTTAACAGGACTGTCAATAAATTGGTCTAATTATTACGGTCAGCAACGTTATAATACACTTAATATACCTGTTGATTTATTTGAACAATATCAAAAGGAGGATGAACTTAAGCCAGAGAAAATTCCTTATGAGACCTTAAATTTAAATACTCATGATTCTACAGAAGTCATACAACACGAACGCCTACGCTTAAACTTACAAAACTCTTATGTTGCACCTAGAAATGATATAGAACAGAAAATTTCTGATATTTGGAAGCAGGTTTTTGATTTACAGGAAATAGGTGTCTTTGACAACTTTTTTAATTTAGGTGGACATTCTTTAATAGCAATTCAAATTATTAATAAAATAAAGAAAACTCTTGAAGTAAAAATTCCTCTATCTGCTATATTCACAAATTTGACAATAGCTGATTTAGCTACCTTTATTACAAATGAAGTATTGATAGATCCAAATATTTATCGACAACAAGATGTTTTAGACAAGGATGTTGAACAGGCAAGCAAAAAATATAAATTTGTTCACTGGTTAACTTATAAACTAAAAAACGGTATGGAAATTTTCCATCAAAATAAAGCTGAAACAGAACATTTTTACGAGGATATTTATGAGCATAAAGTTTATGCAAAAAATGGTATTCAATTCAATCCAAGAGACCACATTTTTGATGTAGGAGCTAATATTGGTTTATTTACACTCTTTGCTGATCAAGAAAGTGATAATTTAACCATATATTCTTTTGAACCTTCACCACCTACTTTTGAAATTTTGCAAGCTAATACATCCAAGTGTAGAGGCAATATAAAGCTTTTTAACTGTGGTTTATCTAATGAAAGTAAGACAATTACACTCACCTTTTACCCAAACAGTTCAGGGATGTCATCCTTTTATCCAAACGAAGAGGAAGAAAAGCAGGTTTTAAAATCAATCATCCTCAATCAAAAGAAAGCAGGAATGCTTGAAATGGAAGAAGTTTTGCAATACACAAATGAACTTTTAGAGGAGCGTTTTAAAAGTGAAACTTTTTATTGCCCTGTAAAAACTCTTTCTGAAGTCATTGCGGAAAATAGTGTTAACCGTATAGATATGCTCAAGATTGATGTACAAAAAAGTGAATTTGATGTTCTTTTAGGGATCAACGAGCATGATTGGTTAAAAATTAGACAAATTGTAATTGAAGTACATGATGAATCAAATCGTTTAGCTCAAGTAGATTCTCTATTAAAAGCTAAGGGTTATAATGTCATCACAGAGCAAGATTCTTTATATAAAGCTACAAATATTTATAATCTTTACGCTATTCGTAATCCGTAGAAGTTTGTTGCTTGTGACGAACTAGCTCAACACATAATCTTTACAACGGGAAATTGGCTAAGTATCCACAAGATATGTTTTTATTAGTCGGTTTCCCATTCTCTGGTTCCCAGAGATTTTAAAAAGTTAAAATTTGAAAAAAGAATAAGTAACACCCATTGAACAAAAAAAGTGTTAAACCAGCTGGAGCAAAATCTGAATGTATAAAATTTTAAGAAAATTGGATATTTGGAAGTTGTTAGTGATTTCTACTCAAAATAGCTCTGATTTAGACATGTCAACAAAAAAAATCATTAAATCTTTTAAGGAATCTACTGATGAGGAATTAGATAAAATTATTGATAACGACTTTAGTGTAGTGGATGGTAAATATAGGAGAATGATTAGTTTTTATGATTACAATAGTGCAATAAATGCTTTAGAAAAACTGGACAACAAGCTTGTCTTTACTAGTTTTCAGGAAGCTAAGAATAGATTTGTTGTCTTTATGTTTCCTGGTCAAGGTTCACAATACATTAACATGGGTTTGGAACTTTATCAAGTCGAGAAAACATTTAGAGAACAAGTTGATATATGTTCAGAATACTTAAAAGCTTATTTGGGAGTTGATATCCGTCAAATAATATATCCCACTAGAAATTATATTAAAGAAGCCACGCAACAACTGAAGCAAACTTTAATTGCACAATGTTCTCTATTCACAATAGAGTATTCCTTGGCAAAGTTATGGCAACAATGGGGCGTACATCCTCAAGCAATGATAGGCCATAGTATTGGCGAATACGTTGCTGCTTGCTTGGCTGGAGTTTTTTCTGTAGAGGATGCGCTAAAGTTGGTTGCTAGTCGTGGTCAACTCATGCAAAAGCTCCCAGGTGGTACCATGCTTGCTGTCCAGCTTTCAGAAAAGGAAGTTTTACCACTTTTAGGAGATCAACTTTCTCTGGCTTCAATCAATGGTCCAAATCTATGTGTAATTTCTGGCCCCAAGAAGAGACTGGAAGAATTAGAAAACCAACTAAACGATAGAGGAGCCGTTTGTCTGTGTTTAGATACCTCCCATGCTCCTCATTCATCCGAAATGGATTCTATCCTAAGTCTATTTACAAGTTATGTAGAAACAGTAACTCTCAAGTCACCGCAGATACCTTATATCTCTAATGTCAGTGGTACTTGGATCACTGAAACACAAGTGACAAACCCCAACTATTGGGCTAGACACATGCGCCAGACTGTACGTTTTTCAGAAGGTTTAGAAGAAATTTTTCAACAGCCAAACCCAATTTTACTAGAAGTTGGACCCGGACGAACTTTAAGTGCTATGGCAACGCAACATCCAAAGCGTAGCTCTAGACATAGCATACTTTCTTCATTACGTCATCCTTATGAGAAGGAATCTGATGTAAGATTTCTGCTTAATACTCTAGGTCAAATGTGGCTAGAGGGTTTACAGATTGAGTCATTTAAGCATGAGACAAATCGAGGAAAGTAAATTTTTTTGAACATCATATAAAAAATAACTTTTTTCGGAAATGGAAATAAACTATAGTGGGATCTGGCATAATAAAAACTAGTCAGATTTTGTAAGGATACAAAATGATTGAAAATGCTGTGCCTATCTCAACTCTTTTTATTGGGATTAATGGTCTTATCGCTTTTTCTTTATCATATATCGCCTCAGTTGAACGAACAAAAACAAGAGTTTGGCATGGTGAGTCTAAAGAAGATGTAGCTGCACAACCCAACCCCCTGATAAACCCAAATCCATGGGCAGCTTTAGTTGAGCAATCATCTCAGAAATTTTTTAAAGGAAAAACTCAAGATTATGGATTGTTACAACGTAAGATTCGTGCTCATGGCAATTTTGCTGAGTATGTACCCCATGCATTGCTATTTGTGTTGGCTTTAGAGTTAATGCACACACCAACATGGATTCTATGGTTGCTGGGAAGTACCTTGAGTGTGGCTCGAATTGCTCACGCTTGGGGTTTAATCAAAACTTATGGACCTTCTCCTGGACGAGCAATTGGATTTTTCTTGACGTGGTTTGTATATGTTTTTGGGAGTATAGCCTGTATTTTTTATGCCTTGGCTAACATTCTATAGTAGAAATATTTGGGATTTAGATATTAGCCTGGAAGTTATTGTATGATGATTGAAATCTTTTTGACGATGGGATAGATAGATCTAAATTAGAAATCAGTCCATACATGATAAAACTCGCCAATTTGCAAGACATTCTAGAGAATTGGATTACGGAAACAAAATTGTAATCCAATTCTACAAAAATTCCTGCCTAATAAATTTCCAATTTCTCAATATGTTACCCGAGAATCACTATGCCCGAATTGCTTAATCATACTTCTCAAAAAACTTACTGAATAGAGGAACCAAAGTGAAGCAGTTTTTGTATCAATGTTTGTTGCCTCTAGTCAGTTTATCTACAATTGCTTTTCAACCATTTACAGTTGCATCTGCGAAATCACCAACATCTTCGTCTGTAAAGTGTTCCGAGACATACTTACCTGTGGCATTATCACCGAATGAATCCCCACAATATAAAATTTACGGTCAGTTGTGCAGTAAGCTTCCAATTGAGGGTCGTACTGTTCAAGTTCTAGTTTCTGGTCTTACATATAACCATAGTTACTGGGACTTCCCTTATCAACAGGAGCGTTATTCTTATGTCAATGCTATAACGCGAGCTGGTTATGCCACTTTTAACATTGATAGAATTGGGCTTGGTAAAAGTTCCCGTCCACCTGCTGACCAAGTAAACTTGCAATCTAACACCTACGTATTAGCTCAAATCAATCAAGCTCTGAGGAATGGTGCAATAGAAGGAGTGCGATTTGATCGGATTATCAATGTAGGACATTCCTATGGTTCTTTTGGACCAGTTATTTATGCTGCAAGTCAATATGGCGGTGTTGATGGGGTTATTCTGACTGGATTTCTCCACAACTTAAAACTTGACTACGCCCAGTTTGCACTTAACTCATTCTACTCAGCGCAACTTGACCCAAAATTCAGTGGTCAAAACATTCCAGATAATTACCAGACAACTATACCAGGAACACGAGGAGAACTTTTCTACAATCAACAAAATGTGGATCCACAAGTTGTCACATTAGATGAACAGCTTAAAGATACAGTGACAACCAGCGAAATAGACTCAGAGATAGATGCCGTCTTATCCGATACATCAAAAAATATTAATGTCCCTGTTCTGCTTGTTATCGGACAACAGGATAATCCTTTCTGTACTCCAACTATTTGCAATAGTGCTGAGAGTGTGGCAGCACTTGAAGCACCATATTTTTCACAAAATGCAAAATTACAGATATACGTCCTACCCAATGCAGGACACGATATCAATCTACAATTGAATGCTCCTTTATGGTACAAAGTATCTCGTCAGTGGAGCGATCGCTTTGTAGGTAAAGGTTCAATATCCGAAGATGAACCATCTGACAAAGAAGAATCATATGATTCTGGACATAAGGGTTGCTTGGTAGCATGTGATGTGAAAAAATAAGAATTTTGTTGAACTATCTATCACCACTATTGAACAAGACTTTAGAAGTCAGAATTCGTGTACTAATTTTGACTTCTGACTTTTGCATTTAATTTGATATAGTCTAGCAGAATACCAACTCTTGAGTAACCTCGCCGAAGAGTAGTGATTGCACTATTTATACTTTGCGATCATTGCTCTTATTTCTTTGAGAAATTTTATTGAGAAAATCTATAAGAGGTATTAAAAAAAATTCATTATTATCAATAAATATTAGTGTAAGTTGTAAAAAATTAGTGTACTATGTAAATAGAAAAGAAATTAAGAAAGTATTAAATCTCGTTTCGAGGAAGAAAATCATTAGGGAGAACATGAAGGTTCTCAAACGTCCTATTTTTTTCAACCTGAAAAGTAGCTCTTTTCATCAATAAGTTTCAATCTTGTAAGCTTTTGTAGATTACTGTACCTTCTAGCAAAGATAATCATGGAAAACCTCGGTCTACTAGGTTTTAGAGAAGTTGATCATTCTAATGATCCTAACTACTACATTAATTACTTGAATAACTTAAACCAAGTTGAATGGTTTCAAGGTTATAAAAATCGAGGCTTTGCTCGACTAAAAATTCAAGAGTCTGATCATATTTTGGATGTTGGTTGTGGAGTTGGCAATGATGCACAGGCATTAGCCGAGAAAGTTGGTAAATCAGGTCGAGTTGTAGGTGTTGATAGTAGTGAAACAATGATCACTGAGGCTTGTAAACGAACTCAAAATTTAGATTTACCCTTAGAATTTTATGTAAGTGATGCTCACACTCTTGACTTTCCAAATAATAGTTTTGATATTTGCCGAGCTGATCGAGTGCTAATTTATGTATCAGAACCCGTTAAAATGATAGCAGAAATGGTACGAGTAGCCCGTTCAGGTGCAAGGATTGATATCAGCGAACCTGATATGGGAACCCTAGTAGTTGATATGCCTAATCGAGAATTGACTAGAAAAATTCTCAATATTAGTTGTGATAACATTCCCAACGGTTGGTTAGCACATCAACTACCTAATATTTTCAAAGATTTGGGATTACAGAATATATCTGTTCACCCAGAAACTTATATCGTTAATGACTTCAATATGGCAAGCCATTCTTTTGATCTAGCTAAATCTGCAAACTATGCACGAGAGAAAGGGATTATCTCGGCAGAAGAAGCAGAAGAATGGCTAGTTTATCTAGAGAAAGCTAGTCAAACTAGCCATTTCCTCAGCGCTATTACAGGCTTTTGTGTTTGTGGATATAAGCCTTAACTAATTCGTGTACTTATTTCTTAACTTTGCTGTTCAGAGCTATGTAGTAAAAAATACTAGCTCATATAGAACGCTACCAAAAAGTTTTGGAATCAAAAGTCAAACGCCGAATCGCATTTTGTGAACAAATCCAAATGAGCTTTTTACAACAAGAACGGAAAACACTAGCAAAATTTTTACCAGATCTAGATCAAGCTCTTGCAGAAATACCACTACTAGAAATGGAAAAGCCTGGTAACCCTGCAATAAAAGAATTTCGTAACCAGGGCGGGACAAATATACTAATTCCATCACAGTATGGGGGGTTGGGCGCTTCTCTAGTCGAAGCTGTACAAATGCAACGAGCTATTGCTAGCCGTTCTCCCTCGCTTGCAGTTGCTACAACTATGCATCATGGTACAGTTTTGGTTTTGAGTGACTTAGCTAGTACTGAGTCTGAGATCAAAGTCATAGAAGACATCGCACAACGCAGATTGTATGTATCTTCTGCTTTTGCAGAAGGACAAACAAATGCACATATGTTCGCCATGACGATGAAAGTGACCAAAACTGACGGTGGTTATCGAGTCAGTGGCAGCAAGAAGCCATGTAGCTTAACCTATTCAATGGATGTTATCACTTTTGGTATCATGATACCGGGAAGTGTGGAAGGAGAAGAAGAGCTTGCTTTGGCTATATTACCCGCAGACACTCCAGGAATCGAACGACGGCAATTTTGGGGAAATTGGGCTTTGTCTGGTGCAGAAAGTGATGAAGTTATTTTTAATGATGTTTTTCTCCCAGACGAGAGCTTATATCGTGCAGGCGATCCAAGATATATCAACACAATTCAAGCTAAAGGTCTGCTTTGGTTTGAAATTATAATGTCAGCTGCTTACCTTGGAATTGCTAGTGCTTTAGTGGAACGTGTAATCATAGCTCAAAGGGGTACACCAATTGAGAGAGTCGCTCTAGCTATTGATCTTGAAAATTCAATGGCAGCACTTGAGGGATTGGCATACTCAATTATGTTAGATAAATACACCGAGGAAGATCTCCTCGCAAAGTCATTGTTTCTACGTTTTGCTACACAAGGCACTATTCAACGCACCACCAACGCCTCTGTGGAGCTATTAGGCGGTATGTCCTTTATCAGTTCATCCGAAGTTTCTTGTTTATTTTCCTCTGCTCATGCACTCGCATTTCATCCACCCTCACGATTCAGTATTTCACCTGCTTTAGATCACTACCTGATGGGAATGGGACTTAACTAAGATCGTTTTACTTTAAGGTTGATACAAAGATTAGAGGAAGCTGAATAGATGAAGAGAAAAATGAGCAGCTATTAGTTCTTTTTTCTTCACCTTTTCTGCCCCTCTTACCTCCACGTATAAATCTATATCCATAAGGAAAAATATAATGATTGTTTTTCATTTATCAAGGATTTTGTATTTGACAATTTTACATGGTTTGGGATACTTATTTTCTACTTTTGGTAAAAAAGAGCAAGAAAGTAAAATGATTCGTAGCGAATGGATTTATCGATATATGCTACGAATGGGCCCTTTATATATTAAAATTGGGCAAATTCTCGCTACTCGCTCAGATTTGATCGGTGAAGAAATTGCAGGTCGTTTACGTGAGTTACAGGATAATACTATTCCCTCAAGCTCAGAGTATGTCAAGAACACATTCTCAAATGAGATAGGCCAACCCATTGAAAATATTTTTGAACAATTCAATTTTCAACCGATAGCCAGTGCATCGATTGCTCAAGTTCATGAGGGAATTTTAACCACTGGTCAAAAAGTTGCAGTTAAGATAGTCAAAAAAAATGTTAAGCAGCAACTACAACAAAATTTAGAAATCTTAAAAAATCTTATCGGATTTGCACATTTTTTCTTACCTAATATTAGACAATTCAATCTACCTGTTAGATTTCAAGAGCTATATATTTTGTTGATTGCTCAAACTGATATGAGAGAGGAAGCAAAATGTCAACAGGATATATATAATAACTTTAAAAATCATCCGTATGTCCGTATTCCAACTTTAATTCCGGAATTATGTACTTCTAGTATATTAGTTATGGAATTTATAGAGGGAATTAAGGGTCAGAATGCTCATCAAGTAGATTTACCTGCTCCATTACTGGCAAGACGTTTTCAGGAAGCTATTTGGAGTATGCTTTACTTTGATGGTTATAGCCATGGTGATCCTCATCCTGGGAATATCATCTTTAGTAAAGATGGTCAAGTTACTTTCATCGACTTTGGCATTACAGTCAAGCTCAGTGAAGATGAAAAATGGGGATTATCTTCTTTCTATTTTGCCTGTAATCGTAAAGAATGGGATTTAGCTGTTGAGCGATTCACTAAAGATTTTGTAGTTAACAAAGATCATATTTTACGCGACTGGTCTAAATATAAGCAAGAAGTTGTAGATGTTCTAAAACTTCATTTTGAAGTTCGCAAAAGTCGCTGGTCAACAATTGCCTACTTTCAAGATATCAACAAAATTCTTAAAAAATATAAAGCACAATACACAACCACTTTTACTAAAATAGACTTACTGCTCATATCATTTGAGGGATTTTTAAACCAGATTGATCCTGAAATTGATATTTGGGAAAATGTACGTAAATTTATTGATCGTTTCTCTCCTTATATGAATGCGACAGTTAAGGAGATATTCGATAGTTATTTCTCACAGCACAGCCCTACTTCTATAGAACTACGTGACTACGCTCGAAATTATCTTGTTGCACCAACTCACCTTGATCGCTACTTTTTTCCTAGTAGCTACCCACTCTTCATTAAAAAAGCTAATGGTTGCAGATTAGAGGATGTAGATGGAAATCAATACTTAGATATTTCTTGTGGTTATGGACCTCACTTTTTAGGCTATGCACATCCTGCTATTACCGCTGCACTTATAGAAGCAGTGCAAATGGGAGGTGTGAACGTCATGGGTAATTTACCGGAAGTTCAATTAGCAGAAACTATTGTAAAAGCTTTCCCAAGCGCAGACAAGGTTATATTTTCCAACTCTGGTACTGAGTCAGTTTTACATGCAATAAGGTTGTGTCGGGCTTATCGGAAACGCGATCGCATAGCGAAATTTGAAGGTCACTTCCACGGCTTTTCCGATCAAGGTATGGTGAGTTCATGGTTTCGTTTTACGGGTGAAAAAGACGAACCCCAACCCATGAATGGTACTCAAGGCTGCAATCAAAACGTAGTTCAACAAACTCTTGTCTTACAGTATGGCCATCCTAAAAGCATAGAACGTTTGCGAGAAGCTGCGAATGAACTGGCTTGCGTCATTTGTGAGCCTATGTCTTCTTTGATGGCTACCTATGACACGGAATTTTTACAAGAACTCCGTCATGTCTGCACTCAATTCGATTTACCACTCATTTTTGATGAAGTGGTTACAGGATTCCGAGTTGCTTATGGAGGGATTCAAACTCTGGCAGGTGTTTCTCCTGATTTGACTTGTTTAGGTAAGATTATTGGTGGAGGTCTTCCTTGTGGAGCTCTGGCTGGTAAGGCAGAATTGATCGATATTGCCAAAAGTTCACGAGATCCTTTTGTTGATTACGAAAGCAAAGCTTTTATAGGTGGCACAATGACAGGTAATTCTCTTACCTGTAGCGCTGGTCTGGCAGCTTTAACTTATCTAAGGGAACACCCAGAAATTTATACGCGTTTAGAGCAGCAAACCACTTGGTTAGCTCAAGAACTGCTGAAAATTGCTCAGAAATACAAGATTCCGTTTAAAGTGAGGGCTAATCGATCTATCTTTTCGCTGTCGTTCACCCATAAAGAGATTAAGTTTTATCGAGAAAAACAAGCTGGGAGTAACTTTAAGGCTAATTTAGCCCTCGCATACTATATGCGTAAACACGGAATTTACATGCCAGAGTTACACACTCTAATGTTGAACGCTAGCCATACGCAGGAAGATTTAGAAATGATTTGTCAAGCTTTTGAACGAAGTTTACAACAGATGATTCAAGATAAATTTTTTGTCATGTAAAAGCCAATAATTCCTGTGATGTAATTAGTCATTAAATCATTGATATTTCATAACAGAACCACAGGAATGTTACACATGATTTGCGTCTTATTTTGTACTTGAAGATACACTGAACTGGAAATAGCATTAAAATGCATTACGAATTATCTTCCTTTGACGTTACAACTTTGGTTGATTTATTAACCTATAGAGCACTTCACCAACCACATAAGCTAGCTTATACATTTCTAACAGATGGAGATAAAGAAGCAGGTCAGTTGACTTACGCAGAATTAGATAAAAAAGCGCGTGCGATCGCGTCTTATCTTCAGTCTCAAAAATTAGCTGGACAAAGGGCAATCTTGTTATACCCACAAGGATTAGAATTTCTGAGTGCTTTCTTTGGCTGTTTGTACGCAAAAGTTATTGCTATTCCTGCACCACCACCTGATCCAGCAAGATTAAAACGTGCTTTACCGAGACTAAAAGCTATTGTAGAGGATGCTCAAGCATCTTTAGTCTTTACGACTCACAAAATCATATCCCAAGTAACGGCAGTACAAGAGCCAATATCAGAATTACTCGAAAATATACGTTGGTTAGCTACTGAAGAAATTATTGAGCAGCAGCTAGTTCAGGAATGGGAACCTCCAGCAATCAGTAGTGACGATATCGCTTATCTCCAGTACACTTCTGGCTCTACTTCCACACCTAAAGGAACCATAATCAGTCACGGAAACGTTATTCATCACTCTGGATATATCCAACAAGCATGGGGATACAACTCCGATAGTGTTGCTGTCACATGGATGCCTTATTTTCACGATTATGGATTGATTGATGGTTTGATACAACCTTTATATACAGGAATTCCCTGCTATATTATGTCATCTATGGCTTTTCTCAAGCGTCCCATTCGCTGGTTACAAGCCATCTCTAAGTATAAAGTCACTCATACACAAGCTCCTAATTTCGCTTACGATTACTGTTTAGAGAAAATTACACAAGAACAACTTAATACCCTCGATTTAAGCAGCTTACGAACAGCTAGTAATGGCGCAGAAACAGTTCGTAAAGCTACTGTAGAAAGGTTTATCCAAAAATTTAGTGCTTGTGGATTTCGTCCAGAAGCTTTTTATCCATCTTATGGATTAGCAGAAGCTACTTTGTTAGTTGCAACAAAACGGCATACGCAGCAACCAACCAGTTGTACAGTTTCCGCCACTGCTTTAGAAAAAAATCAAATTGTGGAAGTTCCTCCAGGAGATAAAGGAGGATTGAGCATAGTTAGCTGCGGTGTTCCTATCTGTAATATGCAGGTAGTGATAGCGCACCCAGAGAAACGAACCCTCTGCCAGCCAAATAAAATAGGAGAGATCTGGATCTCAGATCCTAGTGTGGCTCTGGGGTATTGGAATAGAGTAGAAGCTACAGAAGAGACATTCCAAGCTTATCTAACAGATACTAAAGAAGGTCCGTTTCTACGAACTGGAGATTTAGGATTTCTCAAAGATGGAGAATTGTTTATTACTGGTCGTCTCAAAGATTTGATTATTATTGGGGGAGCCAATTACTATCCTCAAGATATTGAATGGACTGTAGAACAGTGTCATTCTTTAATTCGTTCTAACCATTGTGCAGCGTTTTCATTCGAATTTCAAGGTGAAGAACGATTGGTGATTGCTACAGAATTAGAACGTAATATTGAAGATAGTGAGGATTTAATAAAAACCATTTCTCAAGCAGTTTTAGAAACTCATGGACTAGAAGTTTTTGCTATATCCTTGTTAAAAAAAGGTGGCATTCTGAAAACTTCTAGTGGAAAAATTCAACGCAGTGGCTGCCGTAAAGCTTTTATTGAAAAAACTTTAGAAGTTATTAATGAATGGAGAAAACCTTTTACGGAAGAACAAAAAACAAACAATAACCGGCAAAAATATGTTATTGATTACTCCGAAAAAGCAATTATCGATTGGTTATTAACCCAATTATCTACAAGATTAAATATTGATGCGACAACGATAGATATTCGCGAACCATTTATTCGTTATGGTTTACCCTCAAGAGAGGCAGTGAGTTTAGTCGGAGAATTAGAAGAATGGCTGCAACGTCATCTTTCTCCCACTCTACTATGGGAGTACCCAACAATTAAAGCCTTAGTCGAGTATTTAACTAATAAATCGACTAACTCAATTTATCATTCTATTACTATCAAGCCTCAAACGACAGAACCAATTGCTATTGTTGGTATGGGTTGCCGATTTCCTGGAGCGAATACCCCGGAAACATTTTGGCAATTGTTGCATGAGGGAATAGATGCTATTCAGGAAGTACCTTCATCTCGCTGGAATATCAGCGAATTTTATGATTTGAAAGCCGATTTAGGCAAGATGAATACTCGTTGGGGTGGTTTTATAGACCAGGTAGATTATTTTGATTCTCAATTTTTTGGCATTTCTCCTCGGGAAGCTGAAAGTATAGATCCCCAACAACGATTGTTGCTGGAGGTAACTTGGGAAGCTTTAGAGAATGCGGGTATCGCACCAGAACGACTAGCTGGAAGTACCACAGGAGTATTTATTGGTATTTGCAATTATGATTATTCTCAATTGCAATTTAACGACTCAAGTTTATTAAATGCATACTTTGGTACAGGTAATGCTTTGAGTATTGCGGCGAATCGCTTATCATACACACTAGATTTACACGGACCCAGCTGGGCAGTAGACACTGCTTGTTCTTCTTCATTAGTAGCAGTCCATCAAGCGTGTCAAAGTTTGGCTAATGGAGAATGTGAGATGGCTATTGTTGGAGGGGTAAACTTAATTCTGGCTCCCCAATTGACCGTCGTTTTTTCGCAGGCTAAAATGATGGCTTCAGATGGTCGTTGTAAAACCTTTGACGCAAAAGCTGATGGTTATGTCCGTTCAGAAGGTTGTGGAGTCATAGTGCTCAAACGTCTTTCCGAAGCTCAGAGGAATGGAGATAGGATCGTAGCTTTAATTAGAGGATCAGCAATCAATCAAGATGGACGCAGCAATGGGCTTACAGCCCCTAATGGACTTGCACAACAAGCAGTTATTCGTCAAGCATTAGTTAATGCTAAAGTTGCACCGGATCAAATTAGTTATGTAGAAGCGCACGGTACTGGAACTTCTTTAGGAGATCCTATTGAGGTAAATTCTTTGAAAGAAGTGCTGATGGAAGGACGCTCTTTAGGACAGCCTTGCTGGATTGGCTCAGTGAAAACTAATATTGGTCATTTGGAAGCTGCTGCTGGTATTGCTGGGTTAATTAGAGTTGCATTGTCTTTGCAACATGAGGAGATTCCTCGTCACTTGCATTTTCATCAGATCAACCCTCATATTTCTCTAGTAGGTACTTCTTTATTGATTGCTACAGAAAACCAGAAATGGACTAGAGGGGTAAACGGCCGATTTGCTGGGGTGTCTTCGTTTGGCTTCGGAGGAACTAATGCCCATGTGATTTTGGAAGAAGCACCAATAACAACATCGCTCCAGTCAAATTCAAATATTGAACGTCCTCAACATCTGTTGGCTCTTTCGGCAAAAAGCAAAACAAGCTTGAGAGATTTAGCACAGCTTTATGTAGAACTTCTAGAAGCACATCGGGAAATATCCACAGCAGATATATGTTTTACCGCCAATACAGGGCGATCGCATTTCGATTACCGTATAGCATTGGTTGCCTCATCGCGTACGCAGTTACAAGAGAAACTTCGTAACTTTACCACCGATGAACTCCAGGAGAGCTCAGTAAGTCAATCAATCAAAGTCAGCAATGCAAAAAATCAACCTAAAATAGCTTTTTTATTTACAGGGCAAGGCTCTCAATATGCAAAGATGGGACAACAACTCTACGAAACATCACCCGTCTTTCGTGCTAACCTCGACTATTGTGATGAAGTTTTGCGATCTTACCTAGATATACCTTTACTTTCAGTCCTGTATCCGACATCTGAAGAAACTTCATTAATAGATCAGACTGCCTATACTCAACCTGCTCTGTTTGCTCTAGAGTATTCTTTAGCCCAGTTATGGCAATCTTGGGGAATAAAACCATCTGCACTTATGGGTCATAGTGTAGGGGAATATGTCGCAGCAGTCTTAGCAGGCATTTTTAGTTTAGAAGATGGTCTAAAACTCATTGCTTCAAGAGCACTCCTTATGCAGAGTCTACCTCAAGTAGGGGAAATGATGGCAGTGCTAACAGACGAAGAAACCTTACGAGCAACTGTAGAGATAGATGAGCAAAAGGTAGGATTTGCTAGCTACAATGGGCCAAAAAATATAATTATTTCTGGCGAGCGTCAAGCAGTTCAAAAAATTAGTGCTACTTTAAAAAGTGCTGGTATTCAAACTAAAAAATTACAGACTTCTCACGCTTTCCATTCACCTTTGATGGAACCGATTCTGTCTGAATTCTATCAGATAGCTGCCACTGTTAAGTATAATAATCCCAAAATAACTATCATCTCCAATCTAACGGGAGAAGAACTTACAACAGCGACTGATCCAGATTATTGGTGTTCTCATTTACGCTCTCCTGTAAAGTTTACTACTAGTATACAATCATTGCTGGCTTATGACATTGATGCATTTGTAGAAGTTGGGCCAAAACCAACCTTATTGGCTAATGGACGTAATTGTCTACGAAATTTTGAAGGGTTATGGCTTCCCAGCTTGCGTCCTGGATATGAAGATTGGAGTATTCTACTTAATAGCTTAGGCGAGTTGTATACACGGGGATTATCAATAGACTGGTTGGGACTAGATCGCGATTACAAGCGACAACGTATAACGTTGCCCACTTATCCCTTTGAACGCCAAAGTTATTGGTTTGACAATATCAATCAGTCTCAAACAGCACAACAGATCTCAAAACAATATCATCAATCATCTATCATTAATCTTCTACAACAAGGAAATACAGTAAAATTAACACAGTATTTACAAGCAAGTAACAAATTTTCAACAACAGAAGAAAAATTATTGTCCCAGTTGGTAGAAGCTTTAGTTCAACAACATCAACTAGAGATAGAAGCTGATAGCCTCAAAAACTCGTTTTATAATATTGAGTGGCATCCGAAAGCTCAACAATTATCGTCTATTGACATCAGCAAATTGTCTCAACCAAGTAGTTGGCTAATTTTTGCTAAACCTAATACTCTAGGATCAGCCATAGCTGATTTATTACAACAGTACGGTCACAACTGTATTCTGGTGTATCCTGGGGATAAATACCAGCAACTAACATCTACAACTTGGACTATTGACCCCAATCGCTCAGAAGATTTTAGCCGTATCTTGCAAGAATGTAGAAATTCTAGCTCATTACCTTTAAAAGGAATCATTCATCTATGGAGTTTAGAAACAATTAAATTAGAAGAGTTAACAATTCCCATCTTGGAACAAACCCAACAACTGATGTGCACTAGTGCATTGTATCTAGTGCAGGCTTTGGTTCAAGAAAATATGTCAACTTCTAAACTATGGTTAATCACCCAAAGTGCAACACCTGTAGCACAAACCTCCATTGCATTTCACCAAAGTTCTCTATGGGGATTGGGTAAAGTCATTGCTCTGGAACACCCGAGTATTTGGGGAGGTATGCTCGATTTATCAGGTGAAGCAAACCTAAATGAACTAGAGTTAGCACTGGCAGAAATTTTGAGTCAACAGCAAGAAGATCAAATCGCTTTACGTAATGGACAATGTTATCTTGCTCGTTTAGCACCGGCTCAGATACCCCAATTTCCCAAAGCACAGTTACGCGCAGATGCGACTTATTTGATTACAGGTGGTTTGGGTGACTTGGGATTAAAACTAGCTGAATCGATGGTATACCAAGGTATACGACATCTAGTCTTAATTGGGCGTCATCATCCTAGTAGTGTGGTTCAAGAAACTTTAGATCAATTAGAACGACAAGGAGTTAAGCTTTTCATTGCTCAGGCTGATGTGTCTTGCACAGAAGACATGGTCAAGGTACTAGAACAGGTTAAAGTATCTTTCCCACCTTTACGAGGTATTATTCATGCGGCTGGAGTTTTGGACGATGGTATTGTACTACATCAGAATTGGCAACGTTTCAACCAAGTGATGTCTCCAAAAATCAAAGGAGCATGGAATTTACATGTATTAACCCAGGATTGTCCATTAGATTTTTTTGTTTGTTTTTCTTCTATTGCTTCGCTTATTGGTTCTTTGGGACAGAGTAGTTATGCCGCAGCTAATGCTTTTTTAGATAATTTCTGTCATTATCGCCACCAATTAGGTTTACCAGCTTTGAGTATTAATTGGGGGCCATGGGAGAATATAGGAATGACAGCCAAGTTAGATCATCGTTCTCAATCTCGTATTGCTGAAATGGGATTGAATCCTATAACTCTAAAGCAAGGATTATCAGCATTTGATATAGTATTAGGGAAAGCTCTCCCACAAATTGGAGTTCTAACAATTGATTGGGTTGTTTTCCAGCAAAGATTTAGTACTCAATTACGGTCACCTCTCCTATCTAGTATTTTAGGAAAACAAGAATCAACAGAGACGAATGATTTTGTTTCAGTACCGCATAAAGATTTATTGTATAAATTAGAACAAAATCCAATCAATGCGCGTGAAGAATTTTTAGTGAGTTATCTTCAGGATGAAGTTGCCCATATTATGAAACTGGAATCTTCTGATTCAATAGTTCCAACCAAGGGATTCTTTGATATGGGAATGGATTCTTTAATGGTTGTGGAGATGAAAAATCGCTTAGAAATTGTTTTAGGAGTTTTCTTGCCTTCAACGTTGGCTTTTGAAGCACCAAATATTCAAGATTTAAGTAGGTACATTCTTCAAAAAATTCTGAAATTACAAATAACAACCAAAGTTGAAACTCAATCTCAAAATGGTAAACAACCACAAGCTCAGCCAAGATTAGAAGATGAAAATCTTTCCTCAGGTAACATTGAAATCTTAATTGCTGAAAGACTGAATAGACTAAAAAATTTACTGAAAGAAGACTAAAAACATGAGTATCTCTGAATCACAGGAAATTCTTCTTGCTTTGGACGAAGCAGTCACAAAACTTGAAACAGTTGAGCGTGCAAAAACTGAACCGATTGCAATTGTTGGTATGGGTTGCCGGTTTCCAGGAGGTGCTAATAACCCAGACGCATTTTGGCAACTGTTACAAGATGGTACAGATGCAATTACTCAAATACCTACGGATCGTTGGAACGCTGATGAACATTATGATCCGGATACTAGCGTTCCTGGAAAAATATGCACCCGGTTTGGTGGATTTTTACAACAAGTAGACCAATTTGATCCGCAGTTTTTTGGCATTTCTCCTCGAGAAGCAATCAGTCTAGATCCTCAACAACGATTACTTTTAGAAGTCACTTGGGAAGCATTAGAAAATGCAGGTTTTTCTCCCAAATCTCTGAGTGATCTCAAAACTGGCGTCTTTGTGGGCATAGGTCAGAATGACTACGCACAACTACAGTTTTATTCTGGAGATCTGACGAAAATTGGTCCTTATGAAGGAACTGGCAATGGCTTTAGTTTTGCCCCAGGACGATTGTCTTATATTTTGGGGCTCAATGGCCCTAGTATAGCAGTTGATACAGCTTGCTCTTCTTCGTTAGCCGCCATTCATTTAGCTTGCCAAAGTCTACGTGTTCGTGAATGCAACATGGCGATCGCTGGTGGTGTTCATCTCATCCTCTCTCCTGAAGTGACTGTTTTTCTGTCTGTTTCTCAGACTCTCTCTCAAGATGGACGCTGCAAAACCTTTGATGCTGGTGCTAGTGGTACGGGAAGAGGTGAAGGTTGCGGAGTCCTCATTCTCAAACGCCTTTCAGATGCCATAGCGGATAAAGACAATATCTTAGCCTTAATTCGTGGTTCAGCAGTCAATCATGATGGCGCTAGTGGTGGCTTGACAGTACCTAATGTGGTAGCCCAAGAGACATTAATTCGAGATGCCCTGAAAAATGGAAAGCTAGAAGCAAATGAAGTCAGCTATGTAGAAGCCCATGGGACAGGTACACCGTTGGGAGATCCCATAGAAGTCAGAGCATTGGCGACAGTCCTAGCACAAGGAAGATCAGCATCACAACCGTTACTTATAGGCTCTGTGAAAACCAATATTGGTCATCTAGAAGCGGCGGCGGGCGTCGCTGGCTTGATCAAAGTAGTGCTGTCACTGCAACATCAACAAATTCCTCCTCATCTGCATTTTCAACAACCCAATCCTCACATCAACTGGGAGCAACTGCCAATTCAAGTACCAACTAAGATGACTCCATGGCAGACGACTAACAACACCAGAATTGCAGGGGTGAGTTCTTTTGGCTTTAGCGGTACTAATGCCCATGTGATTTTAGAACAGGCACCTGCACCACAACCACAGCCATCTCAAATAGACCGACCCTTACAGCTGTTGACACTCTCGGCTAAGTCACAACCAGCACTACAAGAATTAATCGCTCGTTATCAACTTCATTTAGCCAAACACCCCGACTTGAATCTGGCAGATATTTGCTTTACAGCCAATACTGGAAGAGAGCATTTCTCTGCTCGTGTGGGTGTGATTGCTTCCTCCACTGATGAACTTGCAGATAAACTCACTACACTCCAGCCACAAGTATCAAGCACAAAACGCCCTAAAATTGCCTTTTTGTTCACTGGTCAAGGTTGTCAGTACCAGGGTATGGGACGCCAACTCTATCTCACACAACCAACTTTCCGTCGCACCCTTGACTATTGCCAGCAAATCCTCGCATCCTTCCTAGATATACCTTTAGTAGAACTGTTGTATGCTGACCATTCCCAAGATTCATTACTGGAGAATACAGCATATGCTCAACCGGCCATATTTGCTATTGAATATGCTTTGGCTCAGTTATGGCGTAGCTGGGGTGTTGAACCAGATGTTGTGATGGGTTATAGTCTTGGCGAGTATGTTGCTGCTACTATTGCTGGTGTTTTCAGTTTAGAAGATGCTTTGAAACTCGTAGCTGAGCGTGGTCGTTTGATGCAGGCTTTGACTCCATCCGCACAAATGGTTTCTGTGTTGGCGAATACCACAACCGTCAGTGCTATCATTCAACCCTACGCTGGACAGATTTCTATTGCTGCCATTAACGCACCCAACAATACAGTTATTGTTGGCTTACCTGCTGCTATTGAGGCTGTTGTATCATCTTTGTCTGCACAAGGCATTCATACTGAGCATTTAAGTGTTTCTCGCGGTTTTCATTCCCCTCTGATTCAGCCCATCTTAGAGCCTTTTTATCAATTTCTTACTCAGGTTAATTACGCTCCTGCTAACCTCCATTTTGTTTCTACTGTAATTGGTGAATCTAGCAACACTGAAATCTCTTGTGCTGATTACTGGTGTGAGCATGTTTATCAACCGGTGCAATTTCTTGCAGGGATGGAGACTCTTCACCGCCAAGGTGTGGATATATTTCTGGAGATCGGCCCTCGCCCCAGCTTGCTACCTATGGCCAGCGATTGCTCACCTTCAGATGTCGGTGTCTTTCTACCTTCCTTACGTCCCACTCTCCCTGATTGGCAAGTTTTACTTGAAACTTTATTAAGTTTATATCTTCACGGCTATCCAATAGACTGGTCTGGTTTTGACAAAGACTACTCTCGTTTGCGCTTACTATTACCTACTTATCCTTTTCAACGTCAACGCTATTGGGTAGAAACAATAAATCAGACTCGCCGACTAACTTCCCCATCTCAAAGAAAAACATCTCTTCATCCTTTAGTCACCAGTAAACTTCAATCTCCTTTACTTAAAGAGACTTTATTTACATCCGAAATTAGCGTCAATGATTTTCCTTATCTAAATGATCATCAGGTTTATGGGGAAATTGTTATAGCTGGAGCATTTCACTTATCCTTCCTTTTAGGATCTCTCAAGCTAACTTTTGGTGAGCAAAACTGTATTCTAGAAGATGTTATTTTTACCAAAGCATTGGTAATTTCTGCAGAAGAATTACGTACTCTTCAATTGCTTATTACTCCTGAAAGTAATGCCACAGCTTCCTTCAAACTGATTAGCTTGGAAAGTGAAGTGGCAAATTCAAGCAATTCATGGAGTAGTCATGTGAATGGCAAAATTTCTGTTCAAGGAAAGTATTTGACTGATACCCCAAAATTGACCAAAGTCTCAATTGAGAACTTGCAAGACAAATGCACAAAAGAAATATCTAGGACTGAATTTTATCAATTTTTCCAACTACGGCATATTAACTTAGGTTTAACCTTCCAATGGATCAAGTCTATATGGAAGGGAGATAGAGAAGCTATTTGTCAAATGGAACTTCCTCAAACACTAGATAATGTTGAGGAATACCAATTGCACCCAAGTTTAATTGACTCTTGTTTCCAATTGCTAATGGCAACCGTAGATCTTCAAGAAGATGAAACTTTTGTACCTTTTAGCATCGAGAAATTATATTTCTACCAAAAGCCTAGCAATTATTCTCAATTATGGTGTTATGCTTACTCTCAACCAATAGAAAAATCTCAAGAAGAAGTCGTAGGTAACATTCAATTATTAGATCAAGAGGGTCAAATCCTTGCTGAGGTTATTGGGTTTAAAGCTAGAAGAGCCCATAGTGATAGCTTCTTGAACATCCCGCAGAAATCTTTAGACGACTGGCTCTACGAAATAGAGTGGTACCCCCAAATGCTTTCAGGGTCTGTATCACAACAGAAGTTGCAACGTAGTTATTCTGAGCCAAAAAATTGGTTGATTTTAGCTGATGAATTTGGTATTGGTCAGCAGTTAATAACTCAATTACAAGCAAGGGGGGAAATATGTACTCTTGTCCTTCCTGGTGATACATATGAACAGTTAACAGAAACAAAATTCAGGATTAATCCAGCTAGTCCTAAAGACTTTGAGCAACTATTTGCAGCAATCACAGCGTACACACCTTCATTGTATGGTGTTGTGCATTTATGGAGCTTAAATACAATAACAGAAGCATTGACAAGTGCGAATATTGAAGCAGCATTAAATTATGTATGTGGCAGCACCTTGCACTTGGTTCAATCACTAGTGAAAGCTCAACTTATTTCATCCCCTTCCTTATGGTTGGTAACCCGAGGTGCTGTACCGGTAAAATCAGAGCAAAATATTTTAGGATTACCTCAATCTCCCTTATGGGGTATGGGTAAAGTTATTACTTTAGAGCATCCAGAACTAAATTGTGTAAGGGTTGATTTAAATCCAGAACCTCAAAAGAATGAAGTACAAGACCTATTTACAGAAATTTGGTCAAAGAGTACAAAAGAAGACCAAGTTGCTTATCGAGATCAAGTTCGTTATGTTGCTAGATTAGTACATAGTAAGCTTGTTAAAAATAGTACACAAAGACAGATTAAGACCCCACACTCTGAATTTTTCCGTTTAGGAGTATCTAGTCGAGGAACTCTAGAAAATTTGCAACTACAACCAGTCACTCCCCAGGAGCCCGGTACTGGTGAAGTAGAAATTGAGGTTTGTGCTACAGGAATGAACTTTAGAGACGTTCTCAATGTATTGGGTTTATATCCTGGAGATCCTGGTCCTTTGGGCTTAGAATGTTCTGGTCGAATAGTAAGAATTGGGGAAGGGGTTGAAGGTTTTAAGATCGGTGATCCGATTATTGCTTTAGTCCAGGGTAGTTTCAGTCAGTATGTTACTGCTAAGACTGCTTTAGTTACACACAAACCCGAGGATATGAGCTTTGAAGAAGCAGCTACAATTCCAGTCGCGTTTTTAACTGTGTGTAGTAGCTTGCTTAACGTTGAAATATCTCCAGGCGATCGCGTACTAGTCCATGCTGCCTCTGGAGGTGTCGGGTTAGCAGCCATACAACTATTACAGCTAGCTGGAGCAGAAATTTTTGCCACTGCTAGTCCTCAAAAATGGGAATTTCTCCAATCGTTGGGAATTGAACACATTATGAACTCTAGAACCCTTGATTTCGCTGATGAAATCATGGAAAAAACCAATGGAGAGGGAGTGGATGTTGTCATCAATTCCCTAAACGGAGATTTTATCCCTAAAACTTTATCGATCTTACGAGAAAAAGGCTGCTTTTTAGAAATTGGGAAGAATGGAGTTTGGACACCAGAGCAAGCCAAGCAGATACGACCAGATATTTCTTACTTTTTAGTAGATTTAGTAAAAGATTGCTACGAACAACCGGCATTAGTGCAGTCAATGTTTGGTGAACTGATGCAAAAATTCCGTGAAGGCAAGTTGAAACCCTTACCGCAAAAAATATTTTCCTTTACGGATATGCTTGATGCCTTCCGCTATATGCAACAGGCTAAACATATTGGCAAAATCGTGATTTCTCAACAATCAGCCACAGCAACAATATCTCAAGAGCCTCTCACATTGTCTCAGGATGGAACGTACTTAATTACAGGTGGTTTAGGAGGTTTGGGTCTACTCACAGCAAATTGGCTAGTCGAACACGGTGCAAAACATTTAGTATTAGTAAGTCGTAGTAGTCCTAACCCAATTGTTACGAATCAACTAAAACAGTTAGAACAAGCCGGGGCTCAAATCGTTGTACTATCAGCAGATATATCCCAGTTAGAACAGGTTAATTATGTACTAGAAACTATTGAGAATTCTTTACCAACTTTACGGGGGATTATTCATGCAGCAGGTTTACTCGATGACGGTATCCTACTACAACAAACTTGGGAACGTTTTGCAAAAGTTTTCGCCCCTAAAGTTTGCGGAATCTGGCATTTACATAGTTTAACTCAGAAATTGCCATTAGATTTCTTTGTACTATTTTCTTCTGCTGCTTCTTTGTTAGGTTCTTCCGGTCAAGCTAACCATGCTTCTGCTAATGCTTTTCTAGATGCTTTGGCTACTTATCGAAAAACACAAGAGCTAACAGCTTTAAGCATCAATTGGGGTCCCTGGGCTACAGTTGGAGCAGCTGCTCAACGAGACTTAAATCAACAAATGAGCATGAAAGGAGTCGGTTCAATAACTCCAGAAGCAGGATTGCAGATCCTAGAAAAAGTATGGTCACATTCTCCTGCGCAGATAGGAGTTGTACCTATAAACTGGACACAGTTTGATCAAGCTTCAGTTTCTCCATTTTTCAGCAATTTCACACAGGTACATAGCCAAGACAAGCCAAAAGCAAATAGTTTTATCAAACATTTAGAAGCAACTCCTATCAACGAACGTTATGCCCATTTGTTAACACACGTCAATTCGTTAGTTGCTAAAGTTTTACGGCTAAATCCATCAGAACCACTAGATCAACAACAAGGATTTTTCCAATTAGGAATGGATTCTTTAACTTCTGTAGAATTGAGAAATCTTCTTCGCAATAGTTTGGAATGCTCTTTACCTTCCACAATAGCATTGGAATATCCTACTTTAGAAACCTTAGTTAACTATTTAGCTTATGAAGTTTTGCCAATAGAGTTTTCTACTTCTGACCTTGATACAGAGCCTCAACAAAATGACCAAAATGATTCATTAGCTGATTTAACAGATGTATCTTTAGAAGAAGTTGCTCATCTGCTGCTTCAAGAATTAGAAACTAATGAGAAAGGGTAAAAATAATGAACCAAAACTTAACTGATGTCGATTATCAGTCTTTAATGAAGAAAGCTCTGATTGAGATCAGAGAAACAAAAAGCAAGCTCAATGCCTTAGAAAAGGCTATGAGTGAACCAATAGCTATTATTGGTATAGGTTGTCGGTTGCCTGGAGGAAACAATGATCCAGAAAGCTTTTGGCAACTATTATCTAATGGAGAAATAGCCATTGGTGAAGTTCCATTAGAGCGATGGGATGTAGATGCTTACTACAATCCAGATCCTGATGTACCCGGAAAGATCTGTACCCGTTATGGCGGATTTGTCGATCAGTTACAAGAGTTTGACGCTGGTTTTTTTGGCATTTCTCCCCGTGAAGCAGTTAGTCTAGATCCACAACAGCGTCTATTGCAAGAAGTAACTTGGGAAGCATTAGAAAATGCAGCTATTGTACCTAAACAACTTGCCGATAGTCTAACAGGAGTATTTATTGGTATCTGTCACAATGACTATTTGCACAAACTGCTAAACAGAGAAACAACAGAGATAGATGCATATATGGCTACAGGAAATTCTCACTCTGTAGCGGCAGGTCGCTTATCCTATTTTCTTGGTTTACAAGGTCCAAGTTTTGCGGTGGATACAGCTTGCTCCTCTTCATTGGTGGGAGTTCATTTAGCTTGCCAAAGCTTACGTAATAAAGAGTGCAATTTAGCCATTGCTGGAGGTGTAAACGTACTCTTATTACCAGAAGTTAGTATCAATTTTTCAAAAGCTCATATGCTAACTTCTGATAATCGTTGCAAAACTTTTGATCATCAAGCTGACGGCATTGTTCGCTCCGAAGGTTGTGGAGTGATCATTCTTAAGCGTCTTTCAGATGCCATAGCGGATAAAGACAACATCTTAGCCTTAATTCGTGGTTCAGCAGTCAATCATGATGGTCGTAGTAGCGGCTTGACTGTGCCTAATCGATTATCACAAGAAGCTGTTATTCGTCAAGCCCTGAAAAATGGAAAACTAGAAGCAAATGAAGTCAGCTATGTAGAAGCCCATGGGACAGGTACACCGTTGGGAGATCCCATAGAAGTCAGAGCATTGGCGACAGTCCTAGCACAAGGAAGATCAGCATCACAACCGTTACTTATAGGCTCTGTGAAAACCAATATTGGTCATCTAGAAGCGGCGGCGGGCGTCGCTGGCTTGATCAAAGTAGTGCTGTCACTGCAACATCAACAAATTCCTCCTCATCTGCATTTTCAACAACCCAATCCTCACATCAACTGGGAGCAACTGCCAATTCAAGTACCAACTAAGATGACTCCATGGCAGACGACTAACAACACCAGAATTGCAGGGGTGAGTTCTTTTGGCTTTAGCGGTACTAATGCCCATGTGATTTTAGAACAGGCACCTGCACCACAACCACAGCCATCTCAAATAGACCGACCCTTACAGCTGTTGACACTCTCGGCTAAGTCACAACCAGCACTACAAGAATTAATCGCTCGTTATCAACTTCATTTAGCCAAACACCCCGACTTGAATCTGGCAGATATTTGCTTTACAGCCAATACTGGAAGAGAGCATTTCTCTGCTCGTGTAGGTGTGATTGCTTCCTCCACTGATGAACTTGCAAATAAACTCACTACACTCCAGCCACAAGTATCAAGCACAAAACGCCCTAAAATTGCCTTTTTGTTCACTGGTCAAGGTTGTCAGTACCAGGGTATGGGACGCCAACTCTATCTCTCACAACCAACTTTCCGTCGCACCCTTGACTATTGCCAGCAAATCCTCGCATCCTTTCTAGATATACCTTTAGTAGAACTGTTGTATGCTGAGCATTCCCAAGATTCATTACTGGAGAATACAGCATATGCTCAACCGGCCATATTTGCTATTGAATATGCTTTGGCTCAGTTATGGCGTAGCTGGGGTGTTGAACCAGATGTTGTGATGGGTTATGGTCTTGGCGAGTATGTTGCTGCTACTATTGCTGGTGTTTTCAGTTTAGAAGATGCTTTGAAACTCGTAGCTGAGCGTGGTCGTTTGATGCAGGCTTTGACTCCATCCGCACAAATGGTTTCTGTGGAGCCTTTTTCTGACATTCTTGCTCAGGTGAGTTACTCTCCTGCTCGTATTCATTTTGTTTCCACTGTCACTGGTAAATCTAGCAACACTGAAATCTCTTGTCCTGACTACTGGCGTCAACACGCTTCCCAAACAGTGCAATTCTTTGCAGCGATGGATACTCTCCATCACCAAGGTGTGGATATATTTCTGGAGATTAGCCCTCGCCCCAGCTTGTTACCTATGGCTAGCGATCGCTCACCTTCAGATGTCGGTGTGTTTTTACATTCTTTACGTCCTACTTTCCCTGATTGGCAAGTCTTACTCGAAACTTTATTAAGTCTATATCTTCACGGTTATCCAGTCGACTGGTCTGGTTTTGACAAAGACTACTCTCGTTTGCGCTTACCATTACCTACTTATCCTTTTCAACGTCAACGGTATTGGATCAAAGATTTTTCAGGTTCTCACATCGAAAATAAGAATGGTACAAAAGACGAGCTTTTAGGCTGTAATGGCTCTTTTAAGAAAGAGCAAGACTTAGTTATCCAGTCAAACAAAGCAACATCTTCTATTCGTGAGGCGCTCTTAGGGGCAAATTTAGAAAATCAGCAACAGTTACTCAGTTCTTATTTAGAAGAACAAGTAGTAAGGGTAATGGAAATGCCGATATCAATGCTCGATAGAGAACAACCACTTCAAAATATAGGGTTGGATTCCATCATGGCATTGGTTTTACATAACTGGGTTGAAACTAACCTGGGCATAACTTTACAAACCGAAAACTTTTTTCAAGAACTGAGTTTCAACCAACTTGTTATCAATTTATGTCAACATCTGACAAATATTTCTGATTCTACCTCCAAAGCCACTAACAATTTAATGAGGCAGTCTAGAACTAGTCATTCTCAGTTACCATCAGATTTACTTTGGTGTATTCAATCTGAAGGTTCTAAATTACCTTTTATTTGCGTACATCCTGGTTCTTTAGAGCCTTATTTTTACAAAAATCTAGTAAGTTATTTAGGTAATGATCAACCTTTTTACTTACTACAACCTTCGGAACTTAATAATTTCCAAAATTATCAAAATGGATTTTCATCTTCAGTTACCATAGCAGATATAGCATCTAAATGCCTCAAGGCTTTGGATTCTCTTCACCCACAAAATTACATATTGGGTGGTTGGTCGTTGGGGGGGTGCGTAGCCTTAGAAATGGCACAACAGTTATATAAACGAGGACAAGAAGTACCTCTACTTGCATTATTAGATGCTGCTAATATAATGAACCTACCTTTTAATGAAGACTGGGTTTTGGTATTCTTCTTTGCTAATTATTTAGGAACACGTCATCATAAAGAACTTGTCTTGAGATACGATTTGTTAAAAATCTTTGATTTTGAACATCAATTGAATTACCTCTTGAAAGAAGCAATAGCACTAGGAGTTGTACCTAAAAATACTAGTTTTAATGAAATTCATCATCTTTTTGAATGTTACAAATTAGGCATGCGCAATTCTTGGAAACAAGCACAAAACTATCTTATTAAAAGCTACCCAGGACGTGTTACTTTATTTGAAACCAGTGAAGTTACAGAAATAGCTCATATCATATCTAATAGTCCCTTCTTATCTTGGAAGGAATGGAGTAAGCCCTTTCACAAAGAGCCAGAGATTCATATTGTTCCTGGGAATCATTATTCAATGTTTCTTGAACCTCATGTTCAAAAACTTGGAGAAAAGTTAAAAAGCTGCCTTAATGTTGCTCTTCTTGTTTGAAGAAAAGCAAATAGCTTTAAATTGAATAAGGACGTATAAGTAAAGCTTATGTAGCTTTACTTATAGGTGATTAAGACATCCTTTTAAACACCTTACGACAGGATGTTAATTACAACTTAGTTCCACATTCAGGACAGAAAGTGTGATTGGGTGGATTTTTTGCACCACAATTACCGCAATAAACTGGTTCTGGGGAACCTTTCTTTTGTTGGCGCGGCAAGCCTATCATCTGGGCGTTGCTCTTGCCTGGTGCTACCATTGGGTAACAGTTTTCGTCTTTGGTCACGTGAACATTGACTACTACTGGTCCATTGTGAGCCAACATTTCCGCGATCGCATCTTTTAATTCAGCGCGATCGCTAATCACCATCCCTTTAATCCCGTATGCCTTTCCCAACAACTCAATATCTGGCATCCCAACTTCCATATTAGAGCAAGAGTAACGCTCACCGTAGAAAGCTTGTTGCCACTGGCGTACCATCCCTTGCCAGCCGTTATTGAGAATTACAGTCTTGACATTTATCCCATACTGTGCTAATGTTCCTAGCTCCTGCAAATTCATTTGGAAGCTAGCATCACCACTGATACAGATAACTTCTTGATCAGGGAAAGCAACCTTAGCACCCATTGCTGCTGGTACACCAAAACCCATCGTTCCCAAACCAGCGCTAGAAATCCAGCGTCTAGGACCATTGTTGAGGAATTGTGCTGCCCACATTTGGTGTTGACCAACATCTGTGGTGTAGATTGCATCAGGTGCTTGGTTATTGAGTTCTACAACCACCTCTTGTGGTGAGATACTGTCCGGGTGTTGGGGTACTTCTAGAGGATATTCTTCTTTCCAACGGGTGATCAGGTTCAGCCACTCTTGCGTTTGATTAGGTGTCGTTGTTGCACTTAACTGCTTGGAGCGGCGCAACAAATCCAGCAACACGTTTCGCACATCACCAACAATCGGCACTTCAGGGATGCGATTTTTACCAACTTCAGCAGGATCGATATCGATGTGAATAACTTTAGCGCGGTTAGCGAATTCATCCAACTTGCCAGTAACACGATCATCAAATCTTGCACCGACGCAAATTAGCAAATCACAATCACTGACAGCAAAGTTAGCATAAGCCGTCCCGTGCATCCCTAGCATTCCCAAAGATAGGGGATGATTTTCGTCAAAAGCGCCGATCCCCATTAAAGTTGTTGTAACAGGGATATGAAATAACTCGGCTAGTTGTTTAATTTCTTGGTGAGCGTTTGCAGCGATCGCACCTCCACCCACATATAGTAAAGGACGACGGCTTTCACGAATCAACTTTAGCGCTGCACTAATTTGTCGTGGATTTCCCTTCACTGTGGGGCGATAACCTGGTAATCTAACTGAACCCGGTTCCACAGGCGAATAATCAAACTCTTCTAATGCCACATCTTTAGGCACATCAATCAAAACTGGTCCCGGACGCCCTGTGCTAGCAATGTGGAACGCTTCAGCAACAATTCGTGCCATATCCTTTGCGTCACGGACTACATAAGAGTGCTTGACTATTGGTAGTGTAATGCCGTAAATGTCTGTTTCTTGGAATGCATCTGTGCCGATCACCGCCCGCGACACTTGTCCGGTAACGATTACCATTGGTATTGAATCCATGTAGGCTGTAGCAATACCCGTTACCAAATTAGTTGCTCCTGGACCTGATGTACCAAAGCATACCCCTACCTTCCCTGTAGCACGGGCATAGCCATCCGCTGCGTGTGCAGCACCTTGTTCGTGTCTTACTAGAATGTGCTTAATTCCACCACCAGAAGCTTCCACCTTATATAGATCGTCATAAATTGGTAAAATCGCACCACCTGGATAGCCAAAAATGTACTCGACACCGTGACGGCTAAGACTATCAAGTAGAGCAAAACCACCAGATACGCGCATTGGCGCAACAACTGGTGATAGAGAGACGTGTGAATGGGTTTGATTCTCAGGTTGTGGGGAACGCAAATCTGGTTCAGAGACGCTTGGTGGATACACAGTCAAACCTCATTAGATTAAGTAGCTACGTTGATCCTTTTGTTTCCTAGCCGATGCTTTGCTTAATACGCTTTGTATCTCGCCTCTAATTGGAAATACCGAATATAGCGGGAGACTTACGGCGATCTCTTTAATTTTTAATCAGCACCTGTTAGTAAACTCTTGTTAAAAGAATAGTATACACTCAAATTTAAGCTGTTTTAAAGAAGCGAATAATTTCCCGCACATGATCGAGAAATTGTCCATCTGTTGAAAGTTGGGCTAAGGCTTGTCGTGCTTCTCTTGCTAAACGTTCGTGTTCAGTTTGATTAGTGGCACGTAATTCCTCTAGATTAGCACTAATGCGCGCTACTTCTTTGCGACTTTCTTCCAAATAAGTTTGCTGATTTGCGGCTAAGGAGAAAGGCTGTTCTGGGTTGAGTTGTTCCTCCAGACGCTTTACAGTTGCTTCAACAGCGTCAAATCGGCTGCGAAGTTCTACAATATCTTCCCGTGGGTAAGTCCATTCTTGACGAATCATTGTTAATCGCGCATACAAATACTCATAGGCGCTGATAGCTGGACGTAAGGCGGTTAATAATAAAGCTGCTCCAGAACTAACATAGCCTACAGCACTAATGCCGGTAGCTGCAAGAATGTAAAGACCAATGGCTGAGAGTACGTGTAAGGCGATCGCGACAACAAGCGATCGCTTTGCCAAAACCTTAACATACTCCAATTGCTTTTCAACAACTGGAATGTCTTTTTCTGCGGATTGTGCGCCTTGTGCTAAAACTTCTTTTGCTTGGAAATGCACATTCCAAGGTACAGTGACAATCACCAACAGCCACCAAAAGCTTGCACCCCCAATTACCCAGTCAATAAAGTTACCTGTAGGTAGGTGGAACCATTGCAGAACACTAAAAGCCAACAGAACCAAAACGACAATCCCAAAACTTGAACCCATAAAGAAGGTGAAATACATCTTGCCCTCATTTGTTGTGAAACTGTGACTTCTATGATGGCTTTTAGGTTGGGAGGAAAGGAGTAATGTTTGTGATGGTTCTTAGAGCTACACAGGGAATGGCAAATAGACAAACTAAGGTAAGATGCGCGATCGCCAAGAAATGCAGCTTGGGGATTTGAACCAGATGACGGTATTCATGACGAAAACGGACGTGGCGAAGATGACAGATCAACGAGACAATAAAAAACGCTTGAAGTGTTGCCGTGTTTCCACTCCAAGCGTTTCTTATCTTCAACTCACTCCTCACACACAAATAAAGACTATCACCGTCTTTATTGGTTGACAAGTATACTGGGTGACAGTTTTAAAACTGAACTTATCGAACAACCCAAGTGCTCAACTGATGTCTGTGAACACTTAGCGTCCTTGATCTCTCTTGGGGTTGGGTGAAACATGAGTACTGGGTGAGGTTGGTGATTCACAAACGCGCACTTTGATGGAGCTTTGCAGCGCTTGGCTACTTTTACCCCTGCTTGCATAAGCGATCACTCAGAGCTAGAGATACAGCAGTTTTGAGACAAATGAGGTACACCGATAGTCCAAGGGCAAACGGCGTTTGCCCCCACGAATGTACCTCACGCAATTTTATAAAGAAGAATACATGTGCTACTTCGCCAGAAGTCAGGATGAAGTTGATAGTACCTAAAAGTCCTTCTACATCCCCTCGAATTTCCCGCAACACTCATAGCAGGCTTCTTGGTTAGATGTTGTGGACTCAGACGCCGAAGTACCGGCTAACGCTCCGCTATCACTTAAAGGAAATATTATTAAGCCTGCCTTTTTGTCAGGATTAGGCTCCGAAGAACTAGGTTTGATAAACCCAATAATCATGACTTATGTTGCGCGTTTTACGCAGACTTTCCCCTCGACCTTTATCGAAATGAATAGGGTTTGTTATGTACTGATATGACAGTTCAATGCTTAAAGTTATATAAAGAAACACAGTTAAAGATTGAGAGTGCGGTCGCACAATGATCTTGTAAGTACGACCGATGACGCCGTTTATTCTCAATATGGACGACACGCTCACGCCATTTATCACGCTCCGAATTGGATGGTGAAGCATCAGCATTCTGAGAAAGAGCCAGAACAGATCCACTTACTAGGAGAATTGCTAAAAAGGCTGGAGAAAAACGTTTCATTGTTTTCTGGTCCTTAAATCATAAAAATATCGAATTTGACACTCGCAACCGTAGCCTGGATTTATCAATGCACAGAATTACTGCTACATTTTTTGCCGACACAACAGGACAACTTTTCAATCATGATTGTGCATGATGCTAAACTAAATATTCTGTTGCAAGCCATACATTATAGTTAGATATTTATTGACAAAATAAACATTATTTGCCACTAATTACTGCAGTCATCAAGCCAAACAAAGTGCGTTTAGTTAATGTTAAACCTGCTATAGATCCTCGCCCAACTACTAAGAGGATGTTTGAAAAGTCAGAAATTGAGTAAAAAAAGCTCTCAGAGGATGTCTGAAAAGTTTTGAGGAGGTAATTTTCACTACGGAAGTTGCTTTAACATTAAACGAATCATGGCGACATCAATAAAAGCCTCTGTTGTTTCAGGTAAAATCTCATAGTCCTTGCTTAATGGACGGCACCAGTTAAACTAACCAAAAGTTCTTTCAACAAGCCAACGTTTCGGCAGTACAACAAATCCTTTGTGTTCTTCGTGCCGTGTAACTACGCGTCAGCGAGAACCCACATTGCGCACTTCAAAATGAATTATCCCCCTTTTCAAGAAAAATTCTTAATAATGGTCAAACTGTTAAGTATTAATATTTAAATCCATTCGAGATTTATGTTCTTCATTTAACCATGCTAGTGAATTTTTGGAAATCTACGCGTATTACATGGTGAAGTGCGCAATCTGGGCGAGAACTATTCCCCGACACTTCCTGGATCGGTCAAAGAGTGAGAAATCCAGGGTAGAGTGTTATATTTGACGATGCCCTTGTGGAATAAAATCTGTTATGACCAGAGTAATAGTTATGCAATGGGGAACTTAGAGATAGAATGTGTCGGGTATAGGACAGATAGATATTAACTAAGGTGGACAGAAGATGGAGAGCGTAAAGGTGCTGGACATAGCGACTGAGATGGAATCTGTGAAATTACCAGATATCGTAATTTTGGGGGAAGTGGAAGGACTAGAAACACTAAAGGAGATTTTTCAGTATCAAGATCTCAGCCTTTTAGAAGTGTATTTAATATCGAACAAAATAGGGAAGACGGTTAAACAGGTAGAGCAGGAGAACCAAAAACTGTTTGCACGACTCAGATCAGAGCAGGTTTATGTAAATGATGTGTACTACATACTGGAATGCAACAGTGATAAGGTATGGGTGTTAGGAAAAACTGGATTGATGGAAGCAATCCTACCTTCAGCTACGGATCAAGCAGGAATAGGAATTTTTGAAGATATTGTGCAATATGCTACCAAATCAAGCAGGACGAAAATAGTTTGGGTCGTAGGTAGTGAAGAAGATTGGGGATTTGCGAGTTTATGTAAAGGGAAGTACACAAATATAGATGTAAGATTTGTGCCGACAGAAATGGTAGGGATTGCACTGAGACTATGTGTAGCAGACGCAGAAAAACAGTTGGTTGGTTGTGGAGCAGCATAGGGTTAGGCATAAGCGTTGGGCTGTGCCCTGAAGAGCGATCGCCATTGGTCGCTACTGCTGCTGTCGGCTAAAGTTCTTTTAGAAAACCAAGCAAAGCCTCGTTGACTTTTTGTGGATACTCTAGGGGAACCCAGTGACCTGCATTAGGGACGATAACCTGTCGTTTCAAGTTAGGAACAAACTCCGTCATTGAATCAAGGCTTACTCCTGGAAACTTCAAGACAGGATCTTTTTCCCCAGCAATGTACAGTGCTGGTTGTGATATCTTTTTACCTGACAACTGGGGGGTAACTTCCATATTGCGATCAATGTTGCGATACCAGTTGAGACTGCCACGGAAACCACTGTGTGTGTACTGTTCTACGTAATAGTCTATATCCTCTTGCGTCATTCCTGTTGGTAGCTCTTCGGGATCGCTCAGTCCGTCGAGAAAACCAGAAGTTGATGGTTTGGGATTCAGGAAAATTCCTTCAGGAGCACAACCACTAGCACTATAGTAAATTTTACTTAGGGAACGACGGATATCTGCTTCAAATTCTGCTTCGGCGATTCCGGGCTTTTGGAAGTAGACCATGTACCAGAAGTTGTCCCCAAAATTCTCTTGGTTTGTTAATGATCCAATAGGGTAACGCAAGTAAGGAACACTCATCCCAACAACAGCATTAACTCGTTCCTCATATAACAGTGCTGTATTCCAAGCTACTGGCGCACCCCAATCATGCCCAACGACAATGAATGTTTCGTGACCGAGAGCGTCAGCGATTCCTGCCACATCCCCTGTTAAGTTGAGTATGTCGTAAGCTTCAATCTCTTGTGGAGCATCACTACTATCATACCCTCTTTGATTAGGAACAGCCACTTGGAAGCCTGCTTCTACAAGCGGATCGATTTGATTACGCCATAAATACCAGCACTGAGGCCATCCATGAAGTAAGATCACTAAAGGTCCATCACCCTCAACCACTGTGTTCAAATGAACACTATTTGTTTCTATTGTGCGAAAGTTACGCTTCTTCATGTTGAAACCTCCTTCTATTTTTTTATCGACAAAATCACTGTGTATTAAGTGATTGAAATGACATTTAGCACCACTATTTATTTACCTGAGTTATATTGCCTTCATAATACAAGCTCAAGACCCATGCTTTTACTCCAGACTCAAACTCTCCGTTTCACCAAACCCGGAAAAATCTGCCAGATAAGGAGCGTTGTCAAGCAACTTGTGTTCAGTATAAAACGTCAGGGAAAAATATCCACATAACGGTTTGCTAATTGCCATCAATGCTATAAAATGTGTTTTCTATTTAAAATGTTATTCAAATGGCTTCTATAACTTCAGACTCAGTTCGTTCCTATCTTAAAGAAATAGGTCGTTACCCTTTGATGACTCAGAGCGAAGAAATTGCTTGTGCCAGAAAAGTCTACCAGATGATAAAAATTGACCAACAGCGACTCGAAATTGCTACTGAACTCAACCGAGAACCCACAGACGTGGAGCTAGCAGATTCGCTCGGTAAAACTGACAATGAAATACGTTTAATTCTTCATCAAGGTCGGAGGGCGAAACAGCAGATGCTCAACGCTAACCTCCGACTCGTGGTTTCGGTGGCAAAGAAATATCAGAACCGAAACTTAGAATTCTTAGATTTAATTCAGGAAGGAACTTTAGGGTTGGACAGAGCAATAGAGAAATTTGATCCCAATAAAGGTTACAAGTTATCAACCTACGCTTATTGGTGGATCACCCAAGCCATTACCAGAGCCATAGCCGAAAAATCCCGCACTATTCGCCTACCTATTCATATTAATGAAAAGCTTAACCAAATTAAGAAATTACAACGAGAATTGTCTCAATCATTGGGTCGCAAGCCCACTGTAGCAGAAATTGCTGAATCATTAGAGATGACCGCACAACAAGTCAGAGACTATCTCCAGTATTCCAGATACCCTCAGTCTTTGGATATGAAAATAGGTGATGATAAAGATACTGCCCTTGGCGATTTGTTACCAAGTGATGAACTCCCCTTGGATGTGCAGTTACATCAGGAGCTTGTGCGTCAGAATTTACAACAATTCATGGAATCAAGTTTAACCCCTGTTCAGCGTCAAGTTCTCACCTTGCGCTTTGGACTAGAGGATGGTGAACAACTAACCTTGGCTGCGATCGCAGTTCGGCTCAACGTTAGTCGGGAGAGAGTTAGACAAATAGAATCTAAAGCTCTTAATATTCTGCGTCGTCAGGGTAGTTACTTAAATAATTAGAAATTAGAGCTTGACTCAAATCGGCTTGGGCAATCCTATAAGCCCAACCACGCTCAATACTGCGTAGGTTTTGCCCGAAAATTCGCCCTGAACTAAAGTTCGGGCGCTTTAGCTGGCATTGAGCTAAAAGCTCACTGGGTCATCTTTTAACCCATTTTAATGGGTTTCAGCTTTGAGCCAGGAAATTTATTTCCTGGCTCAAAACCTACGCAGTGGTTTACTGATAGTACCAGTGCAAGTAAGTGCTGAAAATGTTGGCTCTACTACCAATAGTACAAATCCGGGTAATGCTTTTGGAGCGATCGCTTATTCTCCATCAACACAAATGTATGGTTCATTTGATTAACTTTTTTGGTTGATCACTTTGTTCTGCTGTCACAGACTCGATTGCGATATTGACGGTATTTTATTTTTGCATAAACGTCTTTATCCCAATCGCAATACAAGCTATGACACTCAATTTATATTTACTGAGACATGGAGAAACTACTTTTAGTCAAAGTGGTAATTTCTGCGGTGAAACTGATGCAGAATTGACATCTGCTGGTATGCAGATGGCGTCGGCTTTTGCCGATGTTTATCAAAAATTGAAGTGGGAGGCTGTTTATGTTAGCCCAATGAAGCGCACAATTGCAACTGCCAAGCCATTTTGTGATGCTATCGGGATGGATATGCAGTTGCGTGACGGACTTAGAGAGGGTAGTTACGGTGAATGGGAAACCAAGAGTAAATCGTTTGCCCAAGAGAATTACCCAGAAAACTATGTAAAATGGTTGACAGAACCTGCTTGGAATGCACCCATTGGTGGAGAAACTGCGGTAGATATCGCTAACCGTTCTATGGCTGTAATTGCTGAAATTCAACAAAAACATCCCCAAGGTAATGTTTTAGTCGTTTCGCATAAAGCCACGATTCGGATTATGCTTTGCAGTTTACTAGGAATTGATTTAGGACGCTATCGCTATCGGGTCAATGTTTTGGTTGCGTCGGTAACTATGGTTAAATTTGACGATAATGGCCCCTTGTTAGAAATGTTAGGAGATCGCCATCATATACCCGATCATATTCGCTCTCGTCCGGGAACATAATAGTGCAAGTTTAGTTCTACTCAATTCGAGCGCGTCAACATACGTGGTCAGGTTGGAAGTGTTGGGAAGTTTTTTCCACGATATGATGAGCATAACATAGCACAATAGTAGAGGATGCGAAAAGATAATGAGCGTACAAACCGATGATGAAGCAATGGACGCTATGCAGTCCGCGATCGCATCCTGTGACTGGCTTTGTTATTTGCGGGTTCGGCGCGCTTATATCAGCAGTGGCGGGAGGCAAGCAGCAATCAACAGGATGATCCGTTCTCTAGGCGAAGAGCAGCAGATGGCTTACGGTCGATATTTCAAAACATATGCAGATATTTCTCCAGATATTAGAAAAATTCTCGTTCAAGAAGATCTGCTGAAAGCACACGAGCGACAACGTGCGCACGAGGAAAGAATAAATCAGGGTGGAGGATGGGATAAGCCGATCAAACGACGGAATGAGGGGTTGGGATGAACCCCGACAAAACAGGACAACATGAGTCCTAGTCTAACAAGTGAAACACCTGGGTGAGGGTGCGATCTGCACACAAAAGCCCAGAAACGTCTCCGTAATTTTAAAAGTTCAGTGGTGCGTTTTTTCGTTCGCGGAGCGTCTCCCCAAGGAGAAGGTTGGCCGGTTTTGTCTAGGAAAAATGTAGCGTCAGACAAAATAGGAGATCGCACTTCGGCGCAGTGTAATCATGCAATAGCCCCCAAAGTAAAGGTGTAGAAAGTCTAACAAAAACCAAGCTGACCAGAGGGGCGCACTATTGAATGCAGTGCTGAATGGCGATTGCGGTAAAAGCGCAGTGCCAGAGGCGATCGCACTCCTTGCGCCTACGACCTTGGCAGTTAAGAAAACTTTTACCTTCCAAAAATCCCACACCCAAAAACTTTAACTGCTGATGCACATCTTGCACAATAGAGTTTTTGGGTGTTGCTGTGCGAGTAATTAATGAATGCAACGGGTGCTAGAGCGTGCTAACGCTAGTGAACAGTGGGCAAATTTGCTATGAAAGAAGAAAGCACAACGCTAACTGGAAAAGGTGACGAAAAAGTGAAAACTGATCCACAGATCAAGGTTGAAGCGATAGATAATCATTCACCGTACTTAGAGACAGTCTTAAAACTGTGGCGCGCAAATTCTAAAACTCTTGGTAGATTTCCCAGAGGAGCATTTGAGGAGCATGCTGCACGTCGTCAAATTCTTGTAGCCCTTGAACCCGAAATAGGATGTATTGGATATCTTTTATACCGGCATTCCCGTGCCTGGATCACTATCACTCATTTATGTATTGACCCGTCACATCGCAGTAAGGGAGTAGCAAAACTGCTGGTCGAACACTTAAAACAAATAACAACATATTCTCGCGGAATTAACCTAAGTTGTCGTCGGGACTACAACCTAGAAAGAATGTGGTTGAGTTTTGGCTTTATTGCCTACAAGGATGAGATCGGACGGGGTAAGAAAGAGAAAACAATACTTACTCGTTGGGTACTAGAACGTAAACATCTTCCTCTATTTTCTAAGTTAATTCAGCAGCAAATTGAGTCAAAATTGTGTGTGATAATTGCCCCAGATATTTTCTTTACATTATACTTGGACGAAAAAAATGATACTGAAAACCAAAATATTCTACTAGCTGACTGGGTACAGACTGAGTTAACGTTATGCATTAATGATGAAATTTTTAATCAAATTAATAAAAATGACGACACTGATGAGAGAAATAAAATGCGTAATTTTGCAGAAACTTTTACTCGCTTACCTTGTGACAGCGAAAAATTAGAATCTGTATATTTACAAATCGAAAATTTATTAAAAAACAATCAAGTAAAAATTGATGAATCTCTAGTGCGTTATCTCGCTAGATCAATTACATCAGATTCTCATTTGTTTTTGACTAAAGATAAACAATTTCTAAATTTAGAAGATAAAATTTATGAAATATTTAAATTATCAATTTTTCATCCGGAACAACTAATAAATCAGCTTGATGAACTGCACCATAGACCTAATTATCAACCCGTGCGCCTTTCCGGAACATCTTCAGAAAAAATTCAAATCAAGATAGGTGAAGAATCTTTTCTAGCTGAATTTTTTCAAAATTTTCACAAAAATGAAGATAAGACAATCTTTCAGGATCATTTACGGCGTTTTTTAGCGAAAACTGACAAGTTTGAGTGTATTGTTGTGAGAGAAGGAACCAATCAACCACAAGCTTTAATTGTGTATGGAAGGCAGAAAGAAAATGAGCTAGAAATTCCACTGTTACGAGTTCGCAGTGACAAAATTTCGTCTACTCTCGCTAATCACTTGATTTTTAAGTCAATTTGTCTGTCTGCTAGTGAAAAACGACAATTTACAAGAATTACAGATCCCTACCTAGAAGAACCTGTTATCACAGCTATTCAAGAAGACACTTTTGTCCAAGTTAATAATGGATGGTTAAAAGCCAATTTACCAGTTGTTAAAACTTCGTCCGAATTATCAAAATACTTAACGTCTCTCGCTTCTCAGTTTGGAGATGAATACAACTTCCTTCTAGAAATTGCTAAGAATTTTGAAGATAATACAGTTAAAGCTCCTCAACAGCTAATAGATATTGAACGCTTCTTATTTCCTGTAAAAATTAAGGATGCTAATATTGCTACATTTATTATTCCTATCCAACCTAGATGGGCAAAAGATTTATTTGATGAAAATTTAGCTAATCAAATGCTTCCTTTGCAAGAATTCGGAGTTAAGCCTGAATTAGCATTTAACCGTGAAGCTGTTTACTATCGTTCGGTTAAAAACTCAAGGGGATTGAATGCTCCTTGTAGAATTCTTTGGTATGTAAGTGAAACTCAAGGAGAAAGAAAAGGTGGGGGTTTCTATAATGTTGGTTATATTCGTGCTTGCTCTTATGTGGATGAAGTGATTATTGGTAAGCCTAAAGATCTTTACCGACGTTTTCAAAGATTAGGAGTTTATAAGCTAACTGATATTCAGAACATATCAATGGATAAAGATGGTTATATTATGTCGATTCGATTTAGTGATACAGAATTATTTAATAATTCCGTATCCAAACAACAACTTCAGCAAATTTTGTCAAAGGATAATCTCTTACTGATTTCGCCTTATAGAATTACTGAAGAAGATTTTATGAAAGTGTATAATCTAGGGATGAAACCAATTAAAGTATAAATAACTTACATGTCATGTAACATTCTATTAATCTCAGTAAAACCTAAGTATGCTTATAAAATTTTTGAAGAGCGAACCAAGCAAGTAGAATTGCGTAGAGTTAGAACTCGGCTTAAGAAAGGGGATATTGTCCTTGTTTATGTAACGTCTCCAGAAAAAGCTTTTTTAGGGTTTGCAGAAGTAGATGCTGTCATGGAAAAAGCAGCGACAAATACTGAACTTAAACAGTTTTGGAAAGAAGTGAAAGATTATGCTGGTATCAGTCATAAAGAATTTTATCAATACTACAAAGGAGCATCAGTTGCAGTAGGATTTTTTTTAAAAAACATCAAAAAATTTGACCATCCTATTGGCTTAGAATCTTTAAAACAAAAAATATCTTACTTGCGTCCACCTCAAAGCTATCGCTATCTTAATGAACTCGAGTATAGGACTATCTTGGCTTTAGGAGGAGAAAAATTTGCAGTATCAGCAAATAAAAGTGATCCTTAAGATAACTAATTATCTTTATTGTTGTGCTTGTGTATAAAGTAAATTAAATTTAATGGTGAAAAAATTGATAATGATAAAAAGGCTATGTTGTGAATAAAAAAGAAGAATTTAGCAAATTATTTAAAGAATTTATTAGTTCTTACCCTTATACCCCGGTTGGGTTACGTCATAAGACGAGTTATGAAGAGCAGCGTCAAAAAGGAAAGAGAAATTTTCAAGCAATAGTCTCTGCCTATGAATCTGGGGAAGATATAACCGAAGTAGTTTTGTCACATCTTCTTCCTTACGCAGCCACAGCTAATAATAGTCAAAGAGATGTTTGGATACACTATGCATCAGTTATAGATAAGGACATTAAAAAATGCTTTGAATCTGTTGGAACAAAACCAGAACACTTGAGGAATATAGCTCAAGCTATATTTCATTTTGTCTACCGCTGTTATCAAGATCCTACTCAGCTAGAAGAAGCTTGTCAGGAGTTTTCAAAATTACCTTATACACAAAGCTTCCAAATAGGAATGCTTACACCTATCCTGAATGCTCTGCGACCTGATGATTTTTTATTAATTAATGAAAAATCAAAGCAAGTTATTAATTATATCGCACGAGAATCTTATACCGAAAAGTTAACCGAATATCCGTCTATTAACGCAGCAGGGAAAATTTTGATTAAAGAATTAGCTTCTGATATGCGTCATTTGGGTGTGCCAGCTTTACGAGATGATGACTTATTCGACATGTTTTGTCATTGGCTAGTCGCTGTGAAAAACTATGGTTTTAATTCTAAAAAACATAAATCTGGTGATCAAGTTGATACACTTACTATCGATCTTCAAGAACAAGAAAAACAACCAGAATATTCTCTCGGTGAATGTGCAATAGATATTGGTCTTAAAGAAGAGACACTTTTAAATTGGTTAAAAGCAATAGATCGTAAAAAGCAAATAATTTTTTATGGTCCTCCAGGTACAGGTAAAACATATGTTGCTAAGAAACTAGCTAAATATCTGACTAATGGCAGTCTTGGTTTTGTGGAATTTGTTCAATTCCATTCTGCCTATACTTATGAAGACTTCATACAAGGAATTCGTCCACAAAGAATTGATGGAGGACTTGATTATCCACTGGTTAACGGACGTTTCCTTAATTTTTGTGATCAGGCAGCTCGTTGTCAGCACACTTGCGTGTTGATTATAGATGAAATCAACCGTGCGAATGCTGCCCATGTTTTTGGGGAGTTAATGTATTTGCTAGAGTATCGTAATGAAAAAATAACTTTGGCAGCAGGTGAAATATTCAGTATTCCTGATAATGTACGAATCATCGGCACAATGAACACAGCAGATCGGTCTATTGCTCTGGTGGATTATGCTCTGCGTCGCCGCTTTGCCTTTGTTCCTCTATACCCAAATTATGAGATTTTACGCCAACATCACTTAAATACTGGTTTTCCAGTAGAAAAATTGATTAAAACACTGAGGAAGTTGAACCAAGTAATTGGTAATCCTCACAACGAAGTGGGTATTAGTTTTTTCTTGAGATCCGACTTAGCGGATCAGATTGATAATATTTGGCAGCTTGAGATTGAGCCGTATTTAGAAGAATATTTCTTCGACCAACCTAGTAAAGTGGATCTGTTTCGCTGGAATGAAATCAAGAAGCAAATTTACTCATGAGTGTCACATTGCCACAAATAATAGAGTTAATTGAATATGTACCGAATTCGTTGGGGCGAACACTACTTCCTGACGCAGTAGGAGAAATGTTATGGCGTAACTACAATACTCAGGTGAGCGTGGAGTTCCCTTCTCCGAAAACGGACAATCACTGGCGACTAACTTCCCAAGGGTGGGTTGGTCATATTCCTTTAACACCTGATTTTCATCTTGCCTTACGCCCCAAAGTCAAGCTAAGTAATCTTTTCCGAATGCTGGAGTACACCTATGATCTCAAAGGTTTTCGCTTTTTGGAAGGACTGGTGGATTGTCAAACTCTCTTAGAATTTTATGAACGGCTAGCTGATATCTTAGCTCGTCGCATTCTCAAACGTAGTCGTCAAGGATTCTATTGTGCTTATGTTTCCAAAACAGAACGTTTACCTCATGTCCGAGGACGTATTAATGTAAGACAACTAGTTACTAGACCGTGGGATACTAAAATACAATGTCAGTATGAACAACATACCGCAGACCTTGAAGACAATCAAATTATTGCTTGGACGCTCTGGCAAATTGTCCATAGTGGTTTGTGTACAGAACGTGTAATGCCAACGTTACGCACTGCGTATCATTCATTACAAAGATTAGTGACATTGCAACCGTGTAACCCGAGAAGTTGTATAGGACGACGATATAACCGCCTAAATCAGGACTATCACCCTTTACATGCACTTTGTCGCTTCTTTTTGGAACACATTGCACCTAGCCACGAAACGGGAACAAATGCGATGTTACCTTTTTTGGTTAATCTGTCCCAACTTTATGAACGCTTTGTAGCTGAATGGTTGAAAGCGCATCGGGAAACTTTACTACTACCCTTCAGTTTGGATATTCAGTCCCAAGAAAGAATTTATTTGGGTCAACAGCAAGAACTATACTTGGACATTGACTTAGTAATTTATGACTTAAGAACAGGGATAGCCAGATATGTTTTAGATACTAAGTATAAAACTGCTTCTAGAGCATTAACTTCTGATATTAACCAGATGGTCGCCTATGCAGAAGCAAAAGGCTGTCACCAGGCAATTCTAATTTATCCATCACCCTTGGCAGAACCTTTGAATATCAAAGTTGGTAGCATCCAGATTCGCAGTTTAACTTTTTCTTTAGAAGGAGATTTGGAACAAGCAGGTTATCATTTTTTACAAGATGTGTTAAAAACTGACTCCGTTGTCGGGTATAGGGATCCACGCACTCTTTGACGTGGGACTGGAAAAAGGACGTAGAATGTGCAATCGTCACTTTGAAAATATCCCAGATCTGATCCAATACGGTTCGGTTAAAGCCTAAAGCCTAAAATTGCGTAGGTTGGGTTGAGGAACGAAACCCAACATTTTTAGGATTTTGTTGGGTAACACGAGCGTTCAACCCAACCTACAATTATCCTTAAGCGAACCGTATTGAGATCTGATCTGTGAAAATTGGTCAATTAGCAACTCGTAGCTATCCATAGTTGAGCGCAGCGATAGCGTTCGCGTAAAGCCCTGCGGGCATAGCTGCGCGTCGGGCGCAGCCTCTCCGTGAGGAGAAGCGTCTCCGATAGGAGAAGAGAAGCATTGCTGCCAAGGGCAGATCGCACAAGCATTTTTCAGCCTTTGCAATCTCTCAGGCTCTTCTGGCAAGCAGAACAAGCCTATGTTGATCCCAACCTTAGAGAAAATTTATGTAATAAATTATCCGAAGTCAGTATGAGTACGCTATAGTTTTAATCAGGCTCGAAATGAGTTTGCTTGAATAGGAATTAATTGATATGACGACTACCAGTGGCAAATGTCCGGTGATACACGGTGGTACTACGACAACTAGCATGTCGAATACGGAATGGTGGCCCAAAGCACTCAACCTCGATATTTTGAGTCAGCACGATCGCAAGACCAATCCGATGGGAGCGAACTTCAATTATCGGGAGGAGGTTAAGAAACTTGACGTAGCCGCGCTCAAAAAAGACCTGCACGCACTAATGACGGACAGCCAGGAGTGGTGGCCAGCGGACTGGGGACACTATGGCGGGTTGATGATCCGCATGACCTGGCACGCTGCGGGTACTTATCGGATAGCTGATGGTCGCGGTGGTGCGGGTACCGGTAATCAGCGCTTTGCACCTATCAACTCTTGGCCGGATAACGCTAACCTGGACAAGGCTCGCCGTCTGCTTTGGCCCGTTAAGAAGAAATATGGCAACAAGCTCAGTTGGGCGGATCTGATTGCCTACGCAGGCACCATCGCTTATGAATCTATGGGGCTAAAGACCTTCGGTTTTGCCTTTGGACGGGAAGATATTTGGCATCCCGAAAAAGATATATACTGGGGTTCGGAGAAAGAATGGCTCGCGCCCAGCAACGATCCCAACAGTCGCTATTCTGGCGAGCGGGATCTCGACAATCCGCTGGCTGCCGTGATGATGGGGCTAGTCTACGTCAACCCCCAAGGTGTAGACGGCAATCCCGACCCACTCAAGACCGCCCATGATGTACGTGAGACCTTTGCCCGTATGGCTATGAACGACGAAGAAACCGTCGCCCTTACCGCTGGTGGCCACACGGTGGGTAAATGTCACGGTAACGGCGATGCTGCGTTGCTCGGTGTGGAACCTGAAGCCGCCGATATCGAAGAACAGGGCTTGGGTTGGATCAACAACACCCATCGCGGTATTGGTCGCAACACCGTGACCAGCGGTATTGAAGGCGCATGGACGACCTATCCCACCCGATGGGACAACGGCTATTTCCACCAGTTGCTTAATTACGACTGGGAACTGAAGAAGAGCCCTGCCGGTGCGTGGCAGTGGGAACCGATCAACATCAAAGAAGAAGACAAGCCCGTTGATGTCGAAGACCCCACGATCCGCCTCAACCCGATCATGACCGATGCCGATATGGCGATGAAGATGGATCCTGAATATCGGAAAATCTCCGAGCGCTTCTACCACGATCCGGTCTACTTTGCCGAGACCTTTGCACGGGCGTGGTTCAAGCTGACACACCGGGATTTGGGGCCGAAGACTCGTTACATCGGCCCCGACGTGCCGCAAGAAGACCTAATCTGGCAGGATCCGATCCCCGCCGGGAACACTAACTATGATGTTCAGGTCGTGAAGGACGCAATTGCAGCCAGCGGTCTGAGCATCAGCGAAATGGTATGCACCGCCTGGGATAGCGCCAGAACCTTCCGGGATTCGGACAAGCGTGGGGGGGCTAACGGGGCACGTATCCGCCTAACCCCCCAGAAGGATTGGGAAGCTAACGAGCCTGCAAGTCTGGCCAAAGTGCTGGCCGTACTGGAAGGCATCGCGGCGGATACCGGTGCCAGCGTCGCAGATGTTATCATACTCGCAGGTAACGTTGGCATCGAGCAGGCGGCTAAGGCTGCTGGTTTTGACATTACCGTTCCCTTCTCCCCTGGCCGGGGCGACGCAACGGACGAGATGACCGATGCCGAATCGTTCGAGCCACTAGAGCCTGTCCATGACGGCTACCGTAACTGGCTCAAGAAGGACTACAGCGTTAGTCCCGAAGAGCTGATGCTTGATCGCACACAACTTATAGGGTTGACTGCTCCTGAAATGACGGTACTGGTTGGCGGTATGCGCGTGCTAGGTACCAACTATGGCGGCACCAAGCACGGTGTGTTTACTGATCGCGAAGGCGTATTAACAAACGACTTCTTCGTGAACCTAACGGACATGAACTACGTGTGGAAGCCAGCTGGTAATAACATGTATGAAATCCGCGATCGCAAGACGGATCATGTTAAGTGGACGGCGACACGGGTAGATCTTGTCTTCGGTTCCAACTCGATCCTTCGTGCCTATGCCGAAGTCTACGCGCAGGATGACAACAAAGAAAAGTTCGTGCAGGACTTCGTCACAGCCTGGGCGAAGGTGATGAACGCCGACCGCTTTGATATAGCTTAACTTTCATAACACATCCTCACACTGTTAAGCATCGCGGTGTGGGGATATGTATGTGGGATCAAGTACAATCATTGCAGAACTTCCCAGTCTTCTAAAGCAACTGGTTGTGTGGGGTCGTCATAACAGTATGGCTTTGTGTTGTGCATTGGATAAGGATTTGTAGTTGATTGGGGTATATGTTGAGCTTGGTACTGTGAAGTTTTAGTTTCCAGAATAATCACTTCGACAGCATCCCCAGCATGGAAGGGTAAACCCTGTAGGGTCAAAGTTCCATCTTCAGTTAAAACGACTTCTATTTTGTGAGCTTTCATATTTCAAAGACACTTTGCTTTATCCCATTCAAACTCTATCACTAAATCGTATTACTTAATATTTCAGCGTAACTACAAAATGTTGTGGCAGCGATACCGAGTACACTTTGTTCGCACAGATGTAAAAGAGCTTTTACATTCTTTGCTATAATTCAAGTAAAATGATGTCAATAACTTTGACAAAATTTTCTATACCTCCGTCAACTCTTTTTACAATGCTCCTTTGGAGACGCTACGCTAACACTATAAAAAATCAGCTATGAAAGAAATCATTGCTGCCAACCTGATCCGCTACCGTAAAAGTCTAGGCTTGTCTCAAGAGCAACTTGCTGCAACTACCGGGGTAACTCGCCAGAGCATTAATAACTACGAGAACGCCAAAACCTTACCAGATAGCAAAATCCTTTCTGCTTTGGCGAATGCGTTGGGCGTTACACTTGATGACTTACTACGTTCTCAAGGTGAAGGACTACCGAACTTCCGGTTCCGCGCTCATGTGGAATTCGGCAAAAACGCCCAATTTGCAGCCCAAGTGCTACGAATGCTGCAAACTTATATCGCCCTAGAACAAGCTGTTGGCTTACCAAGCTATACCCCAGAAAGTACACCCTGCTATCAAGTAGAAGGTAACGAGAAGCACATTCAGAAAATAGCTGCTTTGTTTCGCCATCGCTTAGGCTTAGGAGATGCTCCTATTACTAACCTGTTTCAGTCCGTTGAAGAAATCGGCTTAAAGGTTTTACGCTCCTCCGTTCCGATTAAAGGTTTCTTTGGTCTGAGTGCTTGTAGTGATATTGACGGTGCTTTTGTTTTGGTGAATACCTCTAACATTAGCATTGAACGTCAATTATTTACCCTTGCACATGAGATCGGACACTTAATTTTTCACCGTGGAGAGTACCAAGAAATTTTAATTGAAGAAGAAACTTTATCGGAAGAAAAACCACAAGAAAAGGTAGCTGATTACTTTGCTAGTCACCTACTTGTTCCCCAAGCTGAATTTGAGCGTATGTACTCACTTACCCAAGATATCGTCAAACTCAAACGCCATTTTCGGGTGAGTTACTTAGTCATCTTAAGTCGTTTAGCATCCATGGGAATCATTGATTTCGATAAAGAGAAAGCAAAAATTTGTGCAATTTATAAAAAGCAACATGATGGTGCATCTTTACAAAATTTAATGGAATTGCCACCAGTACTACTTTTAGATGATTATCCAGAAAATGAACGTTATGAATTTCTAATTTGGCAGTCTTTAAAATTGGGCAAAATTTCAGAGATGAAAGCCGCAGAACTTCTCAACTTAACTGTAGAAAAACTGCGGGTGTGTCGTCAAGAAATACCCCCCTTTCGGAATTGAGGATAATTTCGGAATTGAGGATAATACTGTTGAAGCTTAATCAAGATGCGTTTACCTCACGCCCTTACCCATGAACGAACAACGTCAGCAAGCCTATCTCAACCTGATTCGTAGTCTGTTAGATGCCCCCAATGGTGAAGTACCAAAGATTTTAGCCGCACACCAAGATTTACTTGATGCTGGCTTGGTGCAGAAAGTAGAAGAAGTAGCACAGATGTGTTCTCAACATGGAGATGAGAAGACAGCGAATAGGTTGCAAAATTTGGCAATGCAACTAGGGGAAGCGTTGAATCTAGATACTCAAATAGATTTGCAATCTCTGAGTAAAGAGGAGATACAAGCATATATTCGATTTTTGATCCAGGTACTACAAGCAACCGAAAACAGCAAAGGTAATCCCGAGATAGTTTACTTTTTGTTGGCACAGAATATAGACAAACTTGATGGAGTGTTTGCAGAAATACTACGTCGTTGCGCAACAAATAGAAGGGAAGCGAAAGCACATGAGGTGGAAGATTTAGCAGCAATTATTGGTAAATTTAGCAATCTAATTCAGCAATTCCCCTCGGGTGACAAAGCCAGCAATATAGAAATTGCTATCACTGGCTACGAAGTCGCGTTAACTGTCTACACCAAAAAAGCTTTTCGTGTTGATTGGGCAGCAACGCAAAATAATCTTGCAGCTGCCTACTGGGGGAGAATCAAAGGAGACAGGGCAGAGAACATCGAAAATGCAATCGCTGCATATACTGCGGCTTTAACTGTCAGAACCAGGGAAGCTTTGCCTGTTGATTGGGCAGCAACGCAAAATAATCTCGCTGTTGCCTACTGGGGGAGAATCAAAGGAGACAGGGCAGAGAACATCGAAAATGCAATCGCTGCATATACTGCGGCTTTAACCGTCTTGACTAGGCAAGATTTGCCTGTTGATTGGGCAGCAACGCAAAATAATCTCGCCAATGCCTACAGCAAGAGAATCAAAGGCGACAGAGCAGAGAACATCGAAAATGCGATCAAGGCTTATACTGCGGCTTTAACTGTTTATACTAGAGAAGCTTTGCCTGTTGATTGGGCAATGACGCAAAATAATCTCGCTGCTGCCTACTGGGGGACAATCAAAGGCGACAGAGCAGAGAATATCGAAAATGCAATCGCTGCATATACTGCGGCTTTAACTGTCAGAACCAGGGAAGCTTTGCCTGTTGATTGGGCAGCAACACAAAATAATCTCGCTGCTGCCTACAGTGATAGAATCAGAGGAGACAAGGCAGAGAACATCGAAAAAGCGATCGCTGCTTCTCAGGCGGCTTTAACTGTCTACACCAAGGAAGCTTTGCCTGTTGATTGGGCAGCAACGCAAAATAATCTCGCCAATGCCTACAGCAAGAGAATTAAAGGCGACAGAGCAGAGAACATCGAATATGCGATCACTGCATCTACTGCGGCTTTAACTGTCTACACCAGGGAAGCTTTGCCTGTTGATTGGGCAGCAACGCAAAATAATCTCGCCAATGCCTACAGCAAGAGAATTAAAGGCGACAGAGCAGAGAACATCGAAAAAGCGATCACTGCATATACTGCGGCTTTAACTGTCTACACCAGGGAAGCTTTGCCTATTGATTGGGCAATGACGCAAAATAATCTCGCTCTTGCCTACAGGGACACAATCAAAGGCGACAAAGCAGAGAACATCGAAAATGCAATCAAGGCTTATACTGCGGCTTTAACCGTCTTGACTAGGGAAGCTTTGCCTGTTGATTGGGCAGCAACGCAAAATAATCTCGCTGCTGCCTACAGAGAGAGAATCAAAGGCGACAAAGCAGAGAACATCGAATATGCGATCACTGCATCTACTGCGGCTTTAACTGTCAGAACTAGGGAAGCATTGCCTGTTGATTGGGCAGCAACGCAAAATAATCTCGCCAATGCCTACAGCGATAGAATCAAAGCCGACAGAGCAGAGAATATCGAAAATGCGATCAAGGCTTATACTGCGGCTTTAACTGTCTACACCAGGGAAGCTTTGCCTCAAAATTGGGCAGCAACGCAAAATAATCTCGCTGTTGCCTACAGCAATAAAATCAAAGGCGACAGAGCAGAGAATATCGAAAATGCGATCAAGGCTTATACTGCGGCTTTAACTGTCTACACCAGGGAAGCTTTGCCTCAAAATTGGGCAATGACGCAAAATAATCTCGCTCTTGCCTACAGCAATAAAATCAAAGGAGACAGAGCAGAGAACATCGAAAATGCGATCAAGGCTTATACTGAGGCTTTAACTGTTTATACTAGAGAAGCATTGCCTATTGATTGGGCAATGACGCAAAATAATCTCGCTCTTGCCTACAGCAATAAAATCAAAGGAGACAAGGCTGAGAATATCGAAATGGCGATCGCTGCTTTTACTGACGCTTTAACTGTCAGAACTAGGGAAGCATTGCCTGTTGATTGGGCAACGACGCAAAATAATCTCGCCAATGCCTACAGCAAGAGAATCAAAGGCGACAGAGCAGAGAATATCGAAAATGCGATCAAGGCTTATACAGCGGCTTTAACTGTCTACACCAGGGAAGCTTTGCCTCAAAATTGGGCAGAAACTTTATTCAACCGGGGAATTACTTACCAAGACGCAAACCAGTTTGATTTAGCATACAATGATTTTAAGTCTGCCATTGACACAGTAGAATCTTTACGAGAAGAGATAGTATCTGGTGAAGAAAGCAAACGCAAACAAGCGGAAAAGTTTAACCAAGTTTATAGCCGCATGGTAGAAGTTTGCTTGCAATTAAATAAGATTACCGAAGCAATTGAATATGCTGAACGGAGTAAAACTCGTAATTTAGTTGAGCAAATCCTGGAACGTGACTCTAAAACCATCTTCCCTCCAGATGTTGTCACTCGACTAGAAACCTACAGAGATGAAATAGCCGCAGGACAATATCAAATCCAGAATGGCAAAGCAGACAATCCCGAAGTCTTAGCAAAAGATCTCCAAGAATTGCGCCGGCAGCGTAATGAATTACAAAACTGCTATTTACCTGTTGGTTACGGTTTTGATTTTAATTCATTTCAGGCTACGTTGAATGAGAATACAGTCATCATTGAGTGGTATATTCTGAATGATAAAATCCTGGCGTTTATTGTCACCAAAACAGGAGAAGTAACAGTTTGGCAATCCCAAGCAGAAGACAGAGAAGCTCTAGGAAATTGGGGAAGTCAATATTTACAAAATTACTACGGGCAGAAAGACGAATGGCCGAATAGCTTAGAGTCAGCAGTTCAACAATTAGCCGCAATCCTGCACATCGATGAAATATTAACCCGGATACCACAGCAGTGTAATCAACTCATTTTAATTCCCCATCGCTTTCTGCATCTATTACCCCTTCATGCACTCCCAGTAAATCAAAATGCTGCAAGTTATTCTAGTCTTCTAGATTTATTTCCTCATGGTGTGAGCTATGCACCCAGTTGTCAACTACTGCAACAGGTACAGCAACGCAAACGTCCTGATTTTCAATCTTTGTTTGCGGTTCAAAACCCCACAGGAGATTTAAACTATACAGATTTAGAAGTACAAGTTATTCAAAGCTACTTTAATCCTGCCAACATCCTGAAGAAAACAGACGCAACACTCACTGCAATTAATCAATCTGAGTTAAATACTTACCACTGCGCCCACTTTAGTTGTCACGGTTCTTTTAATTTGACAAATGCTAGTCAATCAGGTTTGATTCTAGCCAATGCAGCAGTCGAAGACACAGCAACAAAACACGACTTGGAACGTTATCTGAATGTGCGAGCAGGAGAAACCCACGATTTAGACAAATGCCTTACCTTAGATAAAATCTTTGCTCTCAAATTAGAAAAATGTCGCCTCGTCACCCTTTCCGCTTGCGAGACTGGATTGATTGATTTTCAAAATACCAGCGACGAATATATTGGTTTACCTAGCGGTTTTTTGTTAGCAGGTAGTTCCAGTGTTGTTAGTTCTCTCTGGAGAGTAAATGATTTGTCTACCAGCTTTTTAATGATTAAATTCTACGAAAACTTATTCCGACTTGATAACCTAGAAGCTGGGGATGTTGCCATAGCTCTAAAGGAAGCTCAAACATGGCTACGAAATCTGACTGTTGAGGAAGTAGTCAAGTTTTGGGAAGATAAAAAGATACTTGCCCAATTGAGAAAAGGACAAGTATTAATATTTGAAGAATCTTTGAAACGAATCAAGCAACGTCAACACCTACCTTTTGCCAATCCCTACTACTGGGCTGGATTTATCGCTTCTGGACATTAATCACCAGGTTAAGGTACTTCACAAAACTTTTTCGCCCCCAGTTTAAATACCAATATACTAAGTGCAGTGGCAGTACCCAAAGGAATACCTGTACTAACTGCAAACGGTTCTATAATTGGAGCAATGAATCCAGATTCTAAAGCGTCTCTAACTTCCTCTTGACAAACAAATTTGCGGATTCTCTCTAACCAATCATTTAATCCTCTATCTGCTTCTTGTGCAGTTTCCCGCATAAACAGCAGTGGAACTGCATCGTCTAAATAGCCTTCACACTCTTCTATGGTATCTAAAGCTACTAATGCCTCTGGACTATCAGCCAACTGGTTGCGGAACTGGCTAATTTCCTCTGGTGTAACAGTAATCATTTAATAGTTTTAACCAGTAAATACACGAAAAACTACATGACTATACATTATAATGCCTAATCTAGCAATATAGCGATCGCACTCACAGCATTCATTTCCCACACCATAGAGATGGCTTACACGAAAGAGCTATTTGTTGACTGCACACCCAGAATAGCTTAAGTAGTTCCACAAAATCCTAACTATGTGTAGGACACGCCTAGAAGGCTTTATTTTCGTCAGTCAGCAAGGGCGAGTTTGTGAAAATTCATGCTGTTATTTGATGTGCAATTAACTCGTATTTAGAACATCAAGAGCGTTGATATTTCTCAGGTAAAACCCTAAGCATCCCTAATAGATCGATACTTACATAGCAAAAAGCGCTCGAGAGTGTTGCCGTGTTTCCACCTCAAGCGCTTTTTATCTTCAACTTACTCCTCACACACAACTAAAGAGTATCACTGGTTCAAATAAAAGACAAATAGGTTAAGTGACACTTTATCAAGTGGACTTTGTTCCTTGACGGTCGAAATTCTTTAATGTAGAAAATGCCGAACACCCGTCAATACCATGACTAGGCCTAGTTTATTTGCAGCTTCGATAGAATCCTGATCCCGGAGACTTCCCCCTGGTTGTACAATAGCCGTGATTCCCGCAGCAGCAGATGTTTTTACTGAATCATCAAACGGAAAGAAACCATCGCTAGCAAGAAAAGCACCTTTTGCCCCTTCTCCAGCTTGTTCTAAAGCTATTTTAACCGAGCCAACACGGTTCATCTGACCTGCACCCACACCGATTGTAGCGCGATCGCGACTCACAACAATAGCATTCGATTTCACGTGTTTGCAAACCTTCCAAGCAAACAGCAATTCTTCCAACTCCTGCTCAGTTGGTTTCCTCTCAGTTACAACTTGCCACTTACTCGTATCCGCTACGATATCATCTGCTGTTTGTACAAGGAAACCACCAGCTATGACTTTCACAGTTTCCTTTGCTCCACTGCTCAAATCAGGTAAAGTTAACACCCGCACCTTTGATTTAGCAGCGAGAATTTGTTGCGCTTCTGGCTCACACCCTGGTGCAACCACACATTCTAAAAATAGCTTTGTTAACTCAGTCGCAGTATCAGCATCAATTGAACGGTTAAGCGCAACAATTCCCCCAAACGCAGAAACGGGATCAGCGTTAACAGCCTTTTCGTAAGCTTCTTTAAGACTACTACCTAAAGCAACACCACAGGGATTAGTATGTTTGAGAATTGCGGCGGCTGGGCTATCAGTGAATTCTGAAATGATCCGTCGTGCTGCTTCTAAATCAACTAAATTATTGTAACTCAGTTCCTTACCTTGAATTTTGGTAGCCCCTGCCCATCCCTCTGCACTATTACCAGTTTGATACCAAGCTGCACTTTGATGAGGATTTTCACCATAGCGGAGAGATTGCAGTTGTGTACCAGAATGGGTGTATTGTTGAGGTAAAGTGGATTCTGTTGCTGATTGCTGTGTGAGATAAGATGCGATCGCCTGATCATAGCGAGAAGTATGTAAAAATCCGCTCAAAGCGCACTTTTGGCGAAACTGTAGCGACGCTTCACCACCATGTTGACGCAATTCCTGTAAATATTCTTCATACTGTGCTGGATCAGACAAAACTGTGAGATGAGCAAAGTTTTTTGCAGATGCTCTCAGCATAGCAGGACCACCAATATCTATTTGCTCAATTGCTTCAGATAAAGTCACACCCTCTTTAGCAATCGTTTCCTCAAAAGGGTAAAGATTGACAACCACCAAATCTATGGGACGAATTTGGTTATTTGCTAAATCTGTAACATCTTGGGTGACATCGCGCCGTGCTAGAATACCACCATGAATTCGAGGATGCAAAGTCTTGACTCGACCACCCAAAATCTCTGGAGAGCCTGTATAATCAGCTACTTTTGTAACTGGGAGTCCTGCGTCTTTGAGCGCTTGTGCTGTTCCCCCGCTACTGATTAAATCGAAGCTGAACTCTTCTACTAAAGTACGGGCAAGCTCAATTAAACCTCTTTTGTTAGATACACTTAGCAAGGCGAGACGTGTCATAATTTCCGAGATTCCTTTCAACAAACAGCTAATGAATAATTCTCTAGAAGTTATTACTGTACCTCCAAAATCAGGGCAAGCACCAAAGGGTTTAATCGTAACTTTGCACGGTTGGGGTGCTAATGCTGAGGATGTGGCATCTTTATCACCATATTTCAACTTGCCAAATTATCAGTTTTTGTTTCCCGACGCTCCTTTTCCTTTTCCGGATTCATCTGTGGGGAGAGCATGGTACGATCTCAGAATGGAAAATATGTATCAGGGCTTAATACAAAGTCGGGAGTTACTAACTGATTGGTTACAATCTTTGGAAAGTACTACTGGCATACCTTTATCGCGAACAATCTTGAGCGGATTTTCTCAAGGTGGAGCTATGACTTTAGATGTAGGGTTAAAGTTACCCCTAGCAGGTTTAGTAGCTATGAGTGGGTATTTACATCCAAGTGCGGAAGGTTTAAAAACATTGGATGCAAAATCTGTACCTCCAGTTTTGATAACACATGGCAAGCAAGATACTGTTGTTCCACTAGAAGCTGCGATTTCAGCACGGAAGACTTTAGAATCACTAGGAGTTACAGTAAAATACCAAGAATTTGATATGGGTCACGAAATCAGTCCAGAGGTACTGGAATTGTTTAGAAATTTTGTAGTGGATACACTCTCCTGATTGAGATTACACAATTTTTACAAATTCCGAAAGAAATACTGAAAATTTTCACAGAATTCACACCTTGGAATGGGTAATATATATTGGGTAGATTCGTCAAGCGCAAATCTACCCATGCTGGATGCGACTGCGGCTTAAGGGAGGGGCAAGCATAATGAGTACTCTAAGCATTTCAAAACAAGAAATTGCTGGCATAACTTCAAAAGAGGTGGAACAGTTAGCTATACGTCTGGAGCAAGATAACTACAGTAATGCTTTTGAGGGGTTAAATGATTGGCACTTACTGCGTGCGATCGCGTTCCAGCGTCCTGAGTTAGTAGAACCATATATTCATCTGTTAGACTTAGAACCCTACGACGAAGCGTAAACAGGAGTCAGGAGTCAGAATACAGGAGTCAGAATACTACCCATAAAGGGATGGTGTTTTAGGAAAAGTTTCAACTCCTATTTCGTCCATTTATAGACGAAGTTTTAACCCCTATTGATCATTCTGACTCCTGACTCCTGACTCCTGTATTCTTCAGTTAGTGTTAGTGTTAGCAACTAACTACTAACAATCATGAAGAACGCAAAATCGCGAAGGGTTTTAGTTGGTGTAAGCGGCGGGATCGCGGCTTATAAGGTTTGTGAGGTTGTTTCTACACTATTTAAAGCTGGGGTGGAAGTTCGAGTTATTCTTACATCCAAGGCGCAAGAATTTATCACACCTCTGACTTTAGCAACACTGTCTCGCCACCCCGCTTACACTGACGAAAATTTTTGGGAATCAACTCACTCTCGCCCATTACACATCGACTTAGGCGAATGGGCGGATGTGTTTGTCATTGCACCCCTCTCGGCTAATACATTAGCAAAGTTAGCTTATGGAATGGCTGATAATTTGCTAACCAATACCGTGTTAGCTTCTAAAAGCCCCATATTGTTAGTTCCTGCAATGAATACTGATATGTGGGAACAAATGTCGGTGCAACGCAATTGGCAACAATTATTAACAGATAGCCGATATCATGCAATGAATACCGCGTCGGGTTTGTTGGCGTGCGATCGCGTCGGATCTGGGAGAATGGCAGAACCTCCGGAAATTGTTGCTTACACTCAATCTCTTCTCCAAACCTTCGGTAAGCGAGACTTAGCAGGAAAGCGCGTTTTAATCAGCGCTGGAGGAACGCGAGAGCATCTTGATCCAGTACGTTTTATAGGTAACCCTTCTACAGGCAAAATGGGGTTAGCTACAGCATTAGCTGCACTTCACCGAGGAGCAAATGTTACACTAGTACATGCCCCAGCAAATTGGGATGTACCTTTAGGAATACAAGCTATTCCGGTTGTTAGTGCTGACCAAATGCGAGCTAGTATGTTAGAGTATTTACTTAATGCTGATGTGATTGTAATGTCGGCGGCTGTTGCTGATGTTAAGCCACGAGAGTATAGTTATCAGAAATTGCCAAAGCGATCGCTTCCTGAAACCTTACCTTTAGAATTTGTCCCAGATATCATCGCGGAATTGGCAACCTGCAAGCAACCACATCAAAAATTAATCGGGTTCGCAGCACAAACAGGCGATATTATCAAGCCAGCATTAGAGAAATTGTATAATAAGAATTTGGATGTCATTGTTGCAAACCCAATAGACGAACCCGGTAGTGGTTTTGGCAGCGATAACAATAGAGCGGTATTTTTAGACAAACAAGGAACCAAGCTAGAAATCGCCTCTTGTTCTAAGTTAGAAATGGCGCATCACTTATTTGATTTTGTTGTTCCCACTCTTGGGATGGGAATGCATTCCGAGATTCAGTCTACCACCAATATTTGACTTGAGAGTAGTTAAGCTTTTCCACATTTAAGTTACATTTTGCTCTATTAGTCGGGAAAGCTTCAAACCCTATGCCCTATGCCCTATGCCCCTTGCCCCCTTAAACTAGATGTGGAACATCTTATTTATGTCTCAACTTTTTAAAGCTGTTTTGGATAGCGAAGAAAAAAGCGATTTGCGTTGCTTCATCAGTGAATTGCACCAGCACCCAAACAAATACTTGCTGCGAAACGAGATACTTAATATATATAGTGAATATTGTTCCAAATACCAAAAGCCCAAAGAGGCTTACACTTCTTCACGTTTAGGTAAACTCATTTACTACACTCAAGAAATTATTGTACAGGACTTAACTCTCTGCTTCGTTATCCGCCCTAAAATTGCAAGTCAAGAAGTTTATCGGGTAACAGGAGATTTAAGTGTTGAACCGATGAGTGTAGAAGAACTTTTGGATTTACGCGATAGCGAAGCGCTGCGCCCAAGGGGCGATCGCTTCGTTAACCGATATCATCCCCAAGAAGGCAACATTCTAGAACTAGATTTCAATCCGTTTTATGATTACTCGCCAGTGATTCGCGATCCAAAAAACATTGGTAAGGGTGTACAGTACCTCAACCGCTATCTATCCAGCCAGCTATTTGAAGATCGCAACCAATGGCTGGAAAGCTTGTTCATGTTCTTGCGCTTGCACCAGTATAACGGTACTCAGTTATTGATTAGCGACTATATTCAATCTCAACAGCAACTTTCCGAACAAGTTAAGCAAGCTATAGCTGTATTAGATAATCATGACAGCGAGCTACCTTACGAAAAATTCCGGTTTGAACTACAAACGATGGGGTTTGAACCAGGATGGGGTAACACAGCCGCGCGAGTAAAAGAAACCCTCAGCCTTCTTGATGAACTCATCGACTCTCCAGATTCACAAATCTTAGAAGCCTTCCTTTCCCGTATTCCGATAATTTTTAGGATTGTCCTAGTGTCAATTCACGGCTGGTTTGGGCAGGAGGGTGTTTTAGGGCGTCCTGATACTGGGGGTCAAGTTGTCTACGTGCTTGATCAAGCAAAAACTCTAGAAAAGCAACTCCAAGAAGATGCAATATTAGCTGGTTTAGAAGGATTAAATGTCGAGCCAAAAGTAATTATTCTCACTCGCCTAATTCCTAATAGTGACGGAACTCTTTGTAACCAACGTTTGGAAAAAGTCCATGATACAGAAAATGCTTGGATTTTAAGAGTTCCTTTCCGAGAATTTAATTCTAAAGCAGCTAAGGATTGGATTTCGAGGTTTGAGATTTGGCCATATCTTGAAACCTTCGCAATAGATGCAGAAAAAGAACTTCTAGTAGAGTTTCAGGGTAAACCTGATTTGATCGTTGGTAACTATTCTGATGGTAATTTGGCAGCCTTTTTGCTAGCACGTCGGTTGAAAGTGACTCAGTGTAACATTGGTCATGCTTTAGAAAAATCCAAATACTTGTTCAGTAACCTCTACTGGCAGGATTTAGAAGATAAATATCATTTTTCGTTACAGTTTACTGCTGATTTATTAGCAATGAACGCTGCCAATTTTATCATCACCAGTACTTACCAAGAAATTGTGGGAACCGAATCTAGCTTGGGACAGTACGAGTCTTATAAGTGTTTCACAATGCCGGATTTGTACCATGTGGTAAGTGGTATTGAGTTATTCTCTCCCAAATTCAATATAGTACCCCCAGGGGTGAATGAAAATTACTTTTTTCCCTACACGAGAACAGAAGACAGAGTTGAGAGCGACAGACAAAGAATCGAAGAAATGCTTTTTACTCTCGAAGATTCCACCCAGATTTTCGGCAAACTTGACGACAAAAGCAAACGCCCTTTATTCTCAATTGCAAGACTTGACCGAATTAAAAACCTCACAGGTTTAGCCGAATCTTTTGGTAAAAGTCAACAATTGCAGGAGTATTGCAACTTAATTTTAGTAGCGGGTAAGTTGCGCGTGGAAGAATCTGATGACCATGAAGAACGTGATGAAATTGTCAAACTCTACAATATTATTGAAAAATACAATCTTCAAGGAAAAATTCGCTGGTTAGGTGTCCGCTTGTCAAAGCCTGACTCTGGTGAAATTTATCGAGTCATCGCTGATCACAAAGGAATTTTTGTGCAGCCAGCTTTGTTTGAGGCTTTCGGTTTAACTATTTTAGAGTCGATGATTTCAGGATTACCAACTTTTGCCACACAATTTGGTGGTCCACTAGAAATTATTCAGGATAGGGTAAATGGCTTTTACATTAACCCGACTAATTTAGAAGAAACATCTGAAAAAATTCTGGATTTTGTCATTAAATGCGAGCAAAATCCTAAGTACTGGGATGAAATTTCGCACCAGGCTATTGAAAGAGTTTTTAGCACCTACACATGGAGAATCCATACGAGTAAGCTACTATCTCTGGCGCGAATCTATGGCTTCTGGAACTTTACTTCAAAAGAAAAACGTGAAGATTTATTACGCTATATTGAGGCTTTGTTCTATTTAATTTATAAACCAAGATCGCAACAACTACTAGAACAACAAGCATCAACGATATAGGGCTGCAGTACTTGGATTTACCGTTACTCCATCTAAAGCAGGAGTTAACTTGACTGCATATCTTTTCTTAGGCAGATGTAGCAATTTTATCAAAAAACTAAATTAATACTATGATATGCGGCTAAGAGGAGAATAAAGTTTATGGGTTGGTTACAAAGACTTTTTGGAATTGAGAAACCCAATAATGCACAAGTCAATCCTGCACCCGAACAACAGCAAACTGAAGAGACACAGACTGCTGCTGCTCCTGCTGCAACTCAATCAATTCCTGCAGAGCGTTTGGGTTTGAATGGAGAATACGATCAAAGTGGGTTAGCAAAGCGTGTAGCACTTGCTTTTGACCAAGACTCGGAAGTTGATGACATTCACACCCTATGGGTTGCTCAGACAGGTAGTACTGTCGTTTTAAAAGGTAAAGTTCCAAGTCAAGACATTCTCAACAAAATGGTTTCAGTGGCACAAGGAGTAAACGGTGCCACTGATGTTGATACTAGTCAAGTTACTGTTGAATAGAAGCTTGATGAGGCATAGCAGGGAGAAGCAAGTCTAAACACAAGTAATCAAACATCTACATTTATTTGTTCTATCTGTCTAGCAGCTTTCTCCCAAAGCTTTGCTGAAGCCTCATCTTGCCAGTGAGTTCTCAAATTTTCTGCTTTTTTATGGCATATTCGCTCCAACATTTCTAAAATTGTAGATAATGTCGATTCATTAACTAACGCTTCTAAAGTCTCCATATATTCTTTGTGCATGGGGCAGTTATATCCTTAACGTCTGTTGATATATTCTGACAAAATCTATACCGCTATGGTTTTGGGTATGACTGTACTTCATCAGTATAGAAAGAGCTATAAATCAGTCAGATATTTCTTTAAAAGAAATTCAAATAAAAATAGAACTAAATTGAGCACTACCTCGTCTAACAATTACCATCAGTCCAATATTAACAATCAGTTCTCCCTCATTAGTATCACCTTGGAGGAGAACTGATCGGGTTGCTCAACCTCAAATCAACAAATTAGGAGAGCTCAATGTTAAAAGCAGTTCCTCTATTGACGGGTATCGTTGCCACCGCCACTATCATACAGCCATCCGTGGCGATGAACACCCCAAATCTTTCTTCCAGTCTAGCCAGTAAACAGCCATCCAGCGATCTTTATGCTCAAATTATCTTGAACATTGGTCATTCTCCATCCTGGAGGGAGCGCCGATGGGAACGGGAACGTGAGCGTGAACGTGAGCTTGCGCGCGAGCGTCATGAACGTTGGGAACGCGAACACCGTCGGGAACGTGAACACCGTTGGGATCGCGATCGCGAACGTTACGAGCATCGATATTATTAAGTCGTCAGTATAGACATTAACAGAGAATAGTCGCTGCCAACTTGTAGGGGCGAATGCCATACTCTGCGAGAAGCCGGAGGCTACGCCCTTACCATCAGTTTTTCTGTACGCCTATGAGCTGCGGAACTTGGATAGATATATCAGGAGTTGAGTGGGCTATTAAATTAAAACTGGAAAATGAAGATTGGATACCCGTACCGGGTTTGGCGTATGTTTCTTATAACCGTCTAGCTGCTAATTGGTTACACGATGAAGCTTGTCCTGTTGCACCTGAATTAGTTATTGAAATTATCTCACCTGGCCAAACTTTTGGGGAAATGATCGCAAAAGCCATAGATTATCTCAAAACTGGTGTTTCTCGTGTTTGGGTAGTTGATACAAAAGCTCAGACCATAACTGTATTTGCTCCTTCTTCCCTTCCTATTACTTATCGAGGCGATCAAGTCATTACTGATGATTTACTACCCAAACTAGAAATTACCCCATCAACCATCTTTCAACGTGCTGGATTAAATAGCTAAAATCCTATTTCGTCAACTAACTGTTGGCAGTTGTTATCAAAAAGTAACTGGTTATAAAATTCGTGTGGGGTCCTTCCATCTCTACTAGAACAGATGAACAACTCAAATCCGAATAATAACCGGGAACGGTGGAAAAGATATTTAGGGAGGAAAAAGAATTCGTTTGCAGGAAAGTATCATCTTTATAAAGGAGAAAAACTCAACTGGTTTCAAGTCACTCTCCGTTTTGAAAAAGCAGCGCTTCCAGTGATTCTTCCCGCGATCCTCTTTTGTTGTTTCTATGGTTTTTTAGTATCATTGCTCTATCATTTCGGATGCCCCATAGCCTTCCCGAATAAGAATACCGTAACCATCAATGCTGTCTTAAGTTTTAATATTGGTTTAACTTTGTTACTGGTTTTTCGGACAAATACAGCTCATGAGCGATTTTGGGAAGGACGGAAACTCTGGGGTTCTCTAGTCAATACAAGCCGTAACCTGGCGCGTGGTATTTGGATAGTAGTTAAAGAGCAATCGCCGTCAGATCGACTAGAAAAAGAAGCGACACTATGGCTATTAGTTGCTTTTGCTGTTGCAATGAAGTTACATCTAAGGGCAGAGCCTGTAAACGATGAGCTAGTACCATTGATGTTATCAAACAATTATGTGAATCTTAAAGATACGAATCATCCCCCACTACTAATTAGCTTCTGGATAGGAGCTTATTTACAGGAGCGGTATGACCAGAATTGTTTAAATATCTATCAATTAACTGCTTTACAGAAATTAGTAGACGAATTGGTAAATATTTTGGGTGGTTGTGAGCGCATTTTGAAAACACCATTACCTATAATTTACTCAATTAGACTCAGACAATTGATATTAATTTATTGCTTAATATTGCCTCTTGATCTTGTTGATGATTTTGGTTGGTGGACTGGTATCATCATGGCTTTTGTGAGCTTCACATTATTAAGTATTGAAGAAATTGGCTCTGAAATTGAAGAACCTTTCGGACATGATCAAAGTGATCTACCTTTAGATGCGATCTGCAATACTATACAACGCAGTGTTGAAGAGTTAGTTAGGCTGGCTAGTTAATTAAGCAACGACTTCTTTTTTGGTCTGTTCCTGTTGATTGCCATGCCGATCGCCATTTCTAGCCGAGAAAGGATCGATATTCATGGATTAGGAGCCACAACTAAACACTCATTAGGAGCTTTATTCAACATATCTTGAAAAGCACTCATTAGTTTGGTTTTGGTCAGAATCAATCTCCATTAGTATGACCCATTTGAGCATCAAAAAGCCGTCAAATTCCAGTAAACTATTTTGTCAACTCATACCAAGTTTGTTGCCCAACTATTCCGTCGACTAACAAATTTCGTCGGTACTGAAACGTTTTAACGGCAGTCTCGGTGAGCGCGCCGAAAGTTCCATCGACTTGAATAGCATAACCATTGGCAAGTAACAGCCGTTGCAAAACTCTCACAGAAATACCAGAGTCCCCAAATCCCAAAGTTGGCATAGGTGGGTAAGACACCTTCTGGAACTTTGTGACAGATTTGCTACTGGTAGAGTTTTGTTTTTGTATTAAGTCTGGTTGTTTTGCACTTTCAAAAGCGGCTTTTTGCTGGTTAAGATAACTCTCATTAGGGGTGTTTTCTTTAATATCTGACTGCTTTCCAAGTCGAGAAAAGTTTGCTTGTAAAGAATAACTGACTATATTTGCCCTTAAAGCTGCTGAATTTAAAACCTGATCAGTAGGTTTTTGGTATATATTTTTAATCTGTATGTCGGAAGAAATTTTGTTATGAAGATTTTCACCAATGTCTATTGATGACACTTGGTTGCTACTGTTTGCCTGTGTTGTATTTGCTGAAGGAGCAGAGAGCATCGTCCCATTTGACTGCATGAATTCAGGAGGTGTCATCTGAGCAGTTGGAACTAACTGAGATAACTCACCCCGCGTTGACTGCTCGACACTATTGTCTAATTCTAACAGTGGTTGCTCCGATAAAACTGGCGGCGACGATGGTTGTCCTGTCGTTAACACGCCCGTCATCAGCAGGGCAATATCACTCATTATGTTTGATTTTACTAACAACCATATTTCCTTTGACAGACAAAATTGCTGCTATTCCGGAATATTGCGTACTTTCAAGTTAAAAAATGTGATCTTTTTCCTTGAAAGAGAATCACAACGGTCTTTACTCTTTTGTTGACATTATTAAGTACGATCTGGGAGAAAATTGTGAGCTGTTTACCTATGTAGGTCTAGATTTTCTCTCTATTTGGACAATACTCAATAGAGGATGCTTAAAGGGGAAGGGGGATTGCCCCTCATCCCTGGTCACAATTTTTCAAAAGACATCGCACTTGAGGTAAAAAGTCAAGTGTGTATGTAGAAGTTTGTACCTGTGTTTTGTAAAGTTTTCTATTTTTTTTCCTGAACTTTCTCATAAAGAGTGAAGCTTGAAGATTTCAATTTTCAATTTTCAATTTTTATTCTCCCACAAAGGGTAGAACTCTGATTTCGCAATTGAGAGATTTTACTGTTTCCATTTTTGGCTTGTATTTGTAAAATAGATTTACGTTGCATATAGCATCTGCAATATTTTGTCATAAAACTTTTAAGGCAATTGGGCAGTTTACACCAAAAATGCTGTTTAATAAATTAAGAGACGATTAAATTTTTTGGTGTGGCTAGAAGAGGAAGCCTACCAATCGGGGCTTTTCTCAATGACTAAATTCCTTGGGGAAACAGCTGCTTGATAATGCAGATGACCCTCAACATGAAGACCAATATGTCGAAATTTTGATTTATCTCATAGTTGTTGTCTATCTAATTTTTGTGGAAATGCTGCTGTAAATAGGGTCGCAACACATTGTCATCGGCGCAACTGCAAGTTTATCTATAGTTTGGAATAATTCTGCATGACTCCTACTACTGCTGAACAACCAGTGAATACTGGCTCAAACGTGACACTATACGAAAAGACCACAACACCTGATCCCCTGAAAACGGCTACAGGTGTTTACGTAACAGTGCATGGGCACTTTTACCAACCACCAAGAGAAAACCCATACTTGGATGCGATTGAGCGCCAGCCAGGCGCTGCTCCCTTCCATGACTGGAATGAGCGCATTCACTACGAATGCTATCGCCCAAATGCTTTCGCCAGGGTGTTAAATGACCGAGGCGAACTAATGGGTTTAGTGAATAACTATGAATACTTAAGCTTTAACATTGGGCCAACGCTCATGTCCTGGTTGGAAAAGTATGATGTAGAGGTGTATCAGCGTATTTTGGAGGCTGATCGCAATAGTTGCGCTCGCTTAAACGGTCACGGTAACGCGATCGCGCAAGTATACAACCACATCATTATGCCTCTTGCTAATCACCGGGATCAATACACACAAATCCGATGGGGCAAAGAAGACTTCCGTTCCCGATTTGGACGTGATCCCGAAGGCATGTGGTTAGCAGAAACGGCTGTGGACTATGCCACCCTAAAAGCCCTAGTAGACAATGGTATTCGGTTTATTGTCCTTGCTCCCTCTCAAGCACAACGTTGTCGCATCATAGCTACTGAAAATGATCCCCTGCCTGAATGGTACGAAGTTGGTGGTGGTCAAATTGATCCCACACGTCCGTATCGCTGCTTTTTGAGAGGAGAAAATACCTCTGAGGAAATTCCTTACATCGATATCTTTTTCTACGATGGTCCTATCTCCCGGGATATGGGCTATGGTGATGTTGTTTATAGTTCCACCCACTTAGCAGGACGCATAGGTTCTGCTGTGCGTGGGGATCACCGCCCAGCACAGTTAATTTCTCTAGCAACTGATGGAGAAACTTTTGGACATCATAAAGGTGGAACAGAGAAAACTCTAGCCTACGCCTTTAAGAATGAGTTTCCCAACAGGGGTTGGACTGTGACAAACTTCTCTCACTATCTCAGCTTAAATACTCCTACTTGGGAAGTAGAATTGAAACCTGTTACGGCGTGGAGTTGTTCCCATGGTGTAGATAGATGGCAGGATGACTGCGGCTGCGGTGGTGGTGGTGGATGGCATCAGCAATGGCGTCGACCTCTACGAGATACACTAAATTGGTTACGGGATCGGCTGATTGAAGTCTATGAGGAGCATGGGAGAAAGTTTTTCCGCGATCCTTGGCGAGCACGAGATGAGTATATTCAAGTCATACGCGATCGCTCCCCTGCAAATGTTAGCCGCTTTTTGTATAATCACCAAACCCACGATCTCACATCTACCGAACAAATAGACGCCTTGCGCTTATTGGAAATGCAGCGTCATGCTTTGCTAATGTTCACAAGCTGTGGGTGGTTTTTTGAGGAAATCTCTCGTCCAGAAGGAACACAACTTCTACGTTATGCCGCTCGTGCTTTAGAACTTGCAGGAGATGTGGCTGGCGTACAGTTAGAAAAAGAGTTCATCGATCGCCTAGCGCTAGCTAATAGTAATGTAGATTTGTTTAAAAATGGTGCTGAAGTCTATCGTCAATTAGTACAGACTGCCCAAGTGAATTTTAAGCAAGTAGCAGCTCATTATGCTATTACTTCGCTGTTTGCTAACCGTAAAGGGGAAACCCGATCATCAAGTTTTGAACAAAAAAGCGCTATTCAATGTCCTCTCGTTTACCACAAGCAGGTTTATTGTTACTCTGTTGACGAGCTAGATTATCAGCTGCAACGATTGGGATCGTTGACTCTGGCAGTAGGAAATGTAAAGCTGGTGTCAGAAATTACTTGGGAAAGCGAAAATTTGGTGTTTGCTGTTCTCCATCTTGGGGGTTGGGATTTTCATTGTTGTATTCAACCCTTTGAGGGACGCCGTGCTTATACATCACTAAAAGAACAGGTATTTGCTTCCCTGCAACAGGCTAGCGTAGCACACACTATTCTAGTCATGACCCAATTGTTTGGAAACGAAGCCTACAGCTTGCAAAATCTGTTTGCTGAAGAACGTCATCGTCTGATGGGCTTACTCACTCAGGAAACCCTGTCACGTTTGGATCAGCTTTATACCCAAGCATATCGTGATAATTACGGCATATTGATGGCATTCCATCGCGATGGACTTGTTGCACCTCAAGAGTTACAGGTGGCAGCAGACATTGCTCTGGGATATCGGTGTATGATGACTTTGCGCTCATTTGAACAAGATATCCACGATTCAATATTGAGTGGAAATCATGTAGTAGAATTAGAGGCGATCGCAAATGAAGCTAAACACCTACACTGCCGCATAAATATTCCTGAGGGTAGAGCCATACTAGAGCAATTGATTTTGCGATCGCTGTGGAAATTACTCTATGAACCCAATGGTACATTTGATGCAGATATCCAACGTTTAGAACGATTGATAGATGTGGGATATCAGCTAAATCTTGGTATTTCTCTTGAACGATCCCAAGAACTTTACTTCAGTTGCCTACACACTCAAATTGTGCCTCAGTGCCTAGCCGTAAAAGCCAATAATCAAAATGCGAGTCAATATATTCAGCTATTGAAGTTAGGACAAAAACTGGCAATAGATGTTGGCACTTGGTTGACTCAGCTAGGATAAGTCATGCGTAACCACGGCTAATAGCCGTGGTTTCCTTATGGCGGGTTTACCGAACCTGGCGAATATTAAATTTTACTGCGGGCATCTTGCCCCCATTCTATAATAGAACTTTAAGTAGCCTGAAAAATAATTTGTCAGCTAGGCACTACTCCAGCAGCAGATGTAATTTTTCTTTCCCAACACCCCTAAACCCCCTAGGTTAACGCTTTTCAGCTTTAATAGTCGAGGTGTTGCCAATCACTTACACTAATTCAACCACCAGGCAGATCTTTATGTATCGCATATCCTACTGTTGGAACTTGCGAGTGAAAAAATTTTTTGTTTAAATATTACGTATACTAAATAATAAGTAAAAATAACCAATATGAAGCCCTCAAATAATCTAAACGAATTAAATGGAAAAGGTAGTGCCGTACAACAGAGGGAGTTAGACATAAACAACTACACCAATAAACGTCCCATTCCAGGAGCAAGCGAAACATTAGTCAGAGTTGAGCCGCTAAAGACACCAGAGGTAGAGCCAGAGCAAGAAACAGAGGAACCGAAACCAGAACAACGGCAAGAAGAACCCAAGAAGAAACCGAACAAACGTAAGCGGTTATTCCTTTTAGCTGGTGGAGCAGTAGCCGCGATCGCCGCAAGTATTTTTGGTGTTCACTGGTGGATGTACGCATCTACCCATCAATCAACAGATGACGCCTATGTAACAAACGACGTTCACCCGGTGAGCAGCCGGATTAATGGCACAGTCTCTGAAGTGTTGGTAAATGACAATCAACACGTACAAGCAGGTCAACTATTGGTAAGGCTTGATCCTCGTGACTATCAGGTACAATTACAACAAACACAAGCAGCGCTAGAAGCTGCTCAACGTCAAGCAAATGCAGCACAGTCTAATGTTAATTATGCGGCTGGGAATGCATTAGGTAATACACAACAAGCCCAGGGAAACGTTGGTAGCGCCAAAGCTGCAATTTCTACCGCCATTGCGAGTGTTAAGGCATCCCAAGCAGCAGTTTCATCAGCGCAAGCCTCAGTAAATCAAGCACAAGCAGATTTAGTAAGGGCGCAATCTGACTATAACCGTTACAAAACTTTGTACGCTCAAGGAGTCGTACCGCGTCAACAGCTAGAAACTGCTCAAAATACTTACTATGTAGACGTTGCGAAGAAAAACTCTGCCATACAAGGGGTATATCAGGCTCAAGCTAACTTAGCGCAGGCTCGAGAGAATGTGACTAAAGCCCAAGCAGAATTGGCAGCATATCAAGGAGCATTGCGACAAGCACAAGCAACTGGGGAGCAAACCAAAGTCAACCAAGCTCAATACCAAGCGGCTCTAGCTCAAGTTGATCAATCACGAGCCAATCTTAACAACGCTAGTTTACAACTGTCCTACACCAATATCGTCGCCCCCAGTACCGGGAGAGTGGGTAACAAATCCGCTCAAGTTGGACAACGGGTACAACCAGGCACACCGCTAATGTCGATAACACAAGATAACCCGTGGGTAGTTGCCAACTTCAAAGAAACTCAGCTAGCAAAGATGCGTATAGGGCAGCCGGTAGAAGTCCACATTGACGCTATACCTAACCATACTTTTCTCGGTCGCGTCGATAGTTTCTCACCTGGTTCAGGAGCAACCTTTGCTCTGTTACCTTCAGATAACGCCACTGGTAACTTCACCAAGATTGTACAACGTGTTCCAGTAAAAATTGTTTTGGATCCAAAGAGCGTTCGAGGTTATGAATCACGGATTGTACCAGGATTATCAGTAGAAACAAGCGTTACTGTGAAGTAGTAGGTGCAAGTTCGTGGCTGATAATATAACTTCTCAAAACAAACGGCAAAAGCCTCCCTCCTCATCACCACCATCTGAAACCGTCTCTCTGAGAACCTGGATTGGTGTGATGGGAGCTATGCTAGGAGCCTTCATGGCGGTTTTGGATATCCAAATCACAAACTCGTCACTGGCACAAATTGACGGCGCGATCGGCGCAACTCAACAAGAAGGATCTTGGATTTCCACTAGCTATCTGATAGCTGAAATTGTCACTATTCCCCTAACCGGTTGGCTATCACAAGTGTTTTCTGTGCGGTGGTATCTAGTCGGTAATTCAGTCTTGTTTCTGTTTTTTTCCGTCTGCTGTGCTTGGTCGCAAAATCTTGCTCAAATGATTGTGTTTCGTGCTGGGCAAGGATTTACTGGCGGTGTGCTGATTCCGATGTCGCTGACGACTGTGCTGAGATCATTACCACCATCCAAACAGCCGATTGGACTAGCATTGTTTTCAATGACAGCTACCTTCGCACCGTCAATTGGTCCAACAATTGGGGGTTGGTTGACAGATAACTTTGGTTGGGAGTACAACTTCTACTTAAACATAGTTCCAGGGATACTACTTATTGCTATAGTTTTATACGCTATTGACCCTGCGCCTTTGCAGCTAGAACGCTTGAAGCAAGGAGACTGGTGGGGTATTGCGTCAATGGCGATCGGTCTTGGGAGTTTGGAAATCGTTTTGGAGCAAGGGCAAGAGTATGATTGGTTTGCTTCCAAGGCGATTCGTTATTTAGCTGTAACAGCAGCTATTTTTATGACCCTTTTCATCTGGACTGAGCTAACACGAAAGCAACCGTTTATTAATTTACGCTTATTAATACGTCGAAATTTTGGTATCAGTAGTTTTGCAGGATTGGCTCTTGGACTAGGACTTTATGGTACTGTCTATATTTTGCCGGTGTATCTTGATTTGATCCAGAATTACAGCCCGTTACAAATTGGTGAGGTTATTGCTTGGTCAGGAGTGCCACAGTTATTCATTATTCCAATGATACCCAAGCTCATGCAACGCTTTGATGTTCGTTTTCTAGCTGCGGTAGGGTTCAGTCTGTTTGCACTCAGTTGTTTTATGAACTCGAGCATGACTAGCGAGACGGCGATCCAAGAATTGAAATGGTCTCAGCTAGTTCGTGCTCTGGGACAACCTTTGATGATCTTACCTCTCACAACGATCGCCACAGCGAATATTGAACCACAACAAGCGGCTTCCGCTTCAAGTTTATTCAACATGATGCGTAACCTGGGAGGATCTGTAGGGATTGCTGCTTTAAAAACACTGCTCACTAGACGAGAGCAATTTCATTCTCAACGACTTGGAGAGTTCATCTCTTCTTATAGTCCTCAAACTCAACAGCGAATCGATCAGATGACTCAGTACTTCTTAAGCCAAGGAAGCGATCCTACTACTGCTCATAATCAGGCGATTGGGGCTATAGCTAATATTGTCCGTCGAGAATCTTACGTGATCGCCTTCAATGATTGTTTTTACTTTATTGCAATTAGTTTGTTAATAACTGGTCTTGCTTTACTTTTCTGTAAAAAGGTGAGATCAGGTGGTGGTGCAGTTGCTCATTGAGCAGAGAGTTTTATCCACTGGCTCCATGGGTATGGGATCATCCTCGACTAAACATAAAATGTCCTCTTTAAGTATTTCCAACTGCTCAGAGCTAAAAGCCATGAGTTCCACCCCGGCTAAGGTTCTGAGGGTTGAATCGTTCATAAAATGAGCTAATCCCTGAAGGGGAGATAAGTCTATTCTGATACCGTTATACTCAGTCATCCAATACCCAAATTTACCTAAAGACTCTGGATCTGTGTAATATTCTTTCCACTCCAGCAGGCTAGCCTTCTCGTTAATATTTTTTAATGCAACCCTTATACTGCCAGAAAGACCGCGCTTGCCATTAACAGGGTAAACTAGGTAAATTGTGGGTCTTTTTTCGTCGACTACTGGATCAAACCCCAATATCATAGTGTTAAATTTGGCTAGCTGCTGAAGGCTGTGCTGCAGTGCTATCTCAACCGGAGTAGTTTTTCTAATTACTACTCTTGACCAGTTTAGAGGGGGCTTGTATAGTTTTATCAGCTCATTTTCAAGACTTGAAAGAGTATTTATATCATCGCTGCAAGTCATCCAGCTAATACTAACAGGGTTTTTGAGATTAAATCTTTTTAGCTCATTCAATCTATGATGATCCTTCCATCGCTCAACTAAATTGAGTGTTCTACCAATATAAAGAATTTTATCTTTGCTGTCACAAATGAAATAGATACAAGCACAACTAGGTAGCTTGTCTTTATCCAGTAAATATACTGATGGCAGTTCAGATAATTTGATGTTTTCTAATAACATCCCTCGACTTTGTAACAATAAACTTTTTTATTAATTTAATAATCCCTTATAGAGGTAAAACGTTCTGTCTAATACAAGTGAGAACTTAAATATCAAAATGACGCTGAAAGCGGTGGTCAATACGGTTTGTTTTGTATTGATTGCAGCGTGAGAGGCTATTTATAAAGTAATTCTTAAATCCCTTAAGCATTACAAACTTTTAATTTGCGTAGGTTGGGTTGAGGAACGAAACCCAACATTTTTAGGATTTTGTTGGGTAACACGAACGTTCAAACCAACCTACAGAGCCTTAATGTTTACTTTATAAATTATCTCTGAACATAAAGGTTGTAAGTTACTGATATCGTTTTTACCACTATTGGAAAGAGATATAATATCATCAATCGTTAGATCTGTTTCTTCGTAAGTTTTACCCTAGCTTTGGCAACGGTATATATCGCAATGAACCCTGGTGGGACTGCTTTTCTTCCTTCATAATTCAATTTACAACTCAAATAAAACTGATATATCTAATAGCTTAAATATCAAAATGACGCCTAAATCGATGGTCAATACGGTTTGTTTTGTGTTGATTACAGCGTAAACACAAAGTCTGTAAATTGCTGATATCGTTTTTACCACCGCGAGAAAGAGGGATAATATGGTCGATGGTTAGGTCGGTTTCTTTGTGATTTTTGCCACAGCTTTGACAATGGTATTTATTGCGTCGGTAAACGTATTGCCTAACTTCTTTAGGTATGGAAATACGCGGAGTTTTGCTTATCCAAGGATCTGAGTGGATTTCATTTTGCATATGATTTTATGTACTCTATTTTTGAAGAACAAAGCATCTACAACGCCACAGTTTTGTAGTAAAAAGTTTTCTTCCATATGAACATCCTTTTATAAAAAAACTAAGTTGGCACAAATCAGCCATATTTTAATCATCATCCCTAATCATGATTTAAGCGGCATCCGTGGATTAACGGGAGAATTTGAGAAGATTACTTGTCGAAGATCTGTGAAGATGCGAATGGTTTTCACTGGCTATTACTATGAGCGCTTCACTGCTGCCAAAATAAATGCGATCGCCTCTTGAGTGTGTTCCTCAATCATTTTTGGACTGAGCCGATCAATATCTGGTGTTAGGTGTTTCCAGTTTTCATGTACTGTAAAGTAAAACAGACAAACACTTAAAATATGAGTCAATGCTAAAAATGGCTCAAGCGGACGAAAACAGCCTTCTGCCATACCTCTATGTAAAACCTTAAGTAGGTGCTGGTGAAGATTCAAAACATTGCATTCCCTAAAATAAGCTCCTTGATTTTGACACGCTTCTTGAAACCAGAGCATTTGGCGTTGAGGGTTTTTGGCTTCATTAGAAATTGCGATACGAATAATTTGCTTAAGAGCTTCTTCTGGGGAAACACTGTCAAAGTTTAATTCACCTAGTAGCGTCTCGACTTCATCAACTGGGCGTTGCAGTACTGCTTTATACAAATTCTCTTTGTTCTCGAAGTAGTAGTGAAGCGTTGCGGTTGTTACCTTGGCTTGTTCGGCGATCGCGTTCATCCGTCCCCCTTTTAAACCGTGTCGGGAAAATTCTTGCTCTGCAGCATCCAATATTTGCTGCTGGGTAAGTTGAGCATCTCGAGAGGGGCGGATTGATTTAGCAACTCGTTTAGTTGATCGAACCACAGTTTGTGAATGAAAAATTGGTGCTTCCATCGTAACAAATAGCTAGATAAACCGAACATGTTAAATCTTGGAATTGACGCAGTAGCAACTCACTGGTAAACTTACTAATTAATTAGTAAGTTAATTAGTACGACTATGAAGCAATTGCAAGGCGCACCGTGGCTTTTGGCGCATCGTTCTATGCTAAAGCCAAATAAACTCGTGAAAATTTCTCTGTTGGGCAATGATTATGTTCTTTGGCAAAACAGTAATGGTGTAGTTAGAGCCTTGCCCAATGCTTGTCCTCACATGGGCGCAATGCTGTCGGAAGGATGGTGTGTGAAAAAACCCGATGGCAATAGTGTAATTGCCTGCCCTTTTCATGCATTAGAATTTGACCATCTGGGTTGCACTGTTATCCCTGGTTCTAACAAAAAAACTCAATCGTTAATCCAGCCACTGGAGTTAATTATCCAAGATAATTTTATTTGGTCTTATGGAGGGTATCAACCAAAGATCCCAATTCCAAACATTATGAACGAGATTGCAACAGAGTACGAGTTTATCGGGGTTACGGGTAATCGGAGCATTCCAACTGATATTTTGAGCTTGCTGTTGAATATGCACGATTACAACCATCAAAATGGTACCCATAGAGAATTATTTGAAATTGAACAAGTTCATATGAAAGAATTCATTGATGAAGGATTACATTCTCATGCCTACTTGTCACAACCCAGGAAAAAACCTACATTGAGTAACATTTTAAAAAATCCAGGTTTGCTAGCAATGCCTAAAGTTTTAGAAGTGCATTTAGAGAATTTTTTTCCCTTTATGGGATTGATGCACGGGGAGAATAACTTGCTAAGCTTGAAAGAGTGCCACTTTTACCTTCCAGAAAATGCCAATCAATCGCGTGTGTTTGTGTTGATGTACATGAAGGCTCATTCTGCGATCGCACACCTGATTAAAGGTAATCTGTTGAAGTTGATTAATGTAGTTGTGGAGCAAGATGCAAATATTTTATCTAAAATTTATCCCGACACACCGCAGCGCATTAAGTTAAACAATGAAGTGGGAATGAATTGGGTACGACGAAATTTTGAAAGCTTTCCATCTGTTGCGGAGCAAAATTTATCCCAGTAATTACAAAAAATATCACAATTGTTACTAATATCAATTACAGGAAAAAACTGCAGGTTTTAATATCCAACATGAATTAAAGAAAAATTTTTCTTCATGCCCATTGGTCTATTTTTCTTAAAAGAATCACCAACCCCACGGCTTTTGTTTTTTCAAAGAAAATATCTTACCTAAGCACTCTATGTGATAATATTGCAAAATCTTAACACAATAGGTAAAATTAGTGAAAACAGATACCCTTTTCTACGAACTAATTAAAGAATTACCTCAAATCTTTTTTGAACTCATCGGTAAACCTAATACTAACCCTAATGCCTATAAATTTACTGCAACAGAACTAAAACAGCAATCTTTCCGTTTAGATGGTACCTTTTCCACAATTGAAGGATTTGACAACGAACCATTATATTTTGTAGAATTACAAACATATAAAGATCAGGAATTTTACGAACGGCTTTTCGGGGAGATTTTTGTTTACTTTCGTCAATATCGACCTCCTAATTCTGACTGGTATGCAATTGTTATCTATGACAGGCGCAGTAATGAAATTCTGCCTCATCCTCGTTATCAGCCTTTAATAGAGAAATATGTACGTCGCATTTACCTAAATGAGCTTTCAAGTGATAATGAATCTATAGGAATGGGAATAGCGAAATTATTTGTGGAAACTCCCAAAAAAACTACTGGTTTTGCCCAAAAATTAGTAAATAAAGCCAAGAAGGAATTAACCGATGAAACCCTTTTGCAAAAAGTGTTAACATTTATCCAAAGCGTTGTAGTTTACAAGTTTCCAAATCTCAGTCTGGAGGAAATTGAAGCCATGCTTAATTTGAGTGATGATATCGAAAAAACAGGTTATTATCAAAGTGTTTTGAAAAAAACTAAATTAAAAGTCGTACCAGCATTACTGGAGAAAGGACTTAGTATTCAGGAAATTGCTAAGGCTTTAGAACTAGATGTAGAAGAAGTTAGAGAAGTAGCACGAGGACAATAGACAATGAATGTACTAGTTTTCAGCCAGAGGCTGGGAACTAGTAAAACTTTGAACTCTCCGTCCTTTAGAAAGATACAGGCTCCTCACCGTGTTCCGTGATATGGAACACAAATCTACTAGTCAAAATTAGCTCTGCTATGACAGAGCTAGTAGTCGCTCAAACAGTCGTAAGAGCGTTAAACACAAACAGCTATACAGATACTTAGGCTTCCAACGAGCGAAGATTTTACCTATTCAAGCTAATCAAATATTTTTCTCAACGCAACTCTATATCTTCAACACACCGCAGCGCATTAAGTTAAACAATGAAGTGGGAATGAATTGGGTACGACGAAATTTTGAAAGCTTTCCATCTGTTGCGGAGCCAAATCTATCCCAGTAATCAATTCTTAGAAAAACCGCAAAGTTCAATTTCTTCTTGACTAAAAGCATCCCTCAAAATTTTGCGGAGAACACGCTGAATATGAAGGTGTTTCCCTGGCTTAACCTTTGTCAGTGTTAACAGCAATAGGTGATTATCCCCAAAATTTTCTATTCCAGCTACTCGCGTCGGTTCTATAACATCATCTTCATGGGCTTTTAACTGTTCTCCTACTTTCTCAAGCACCCTATACACATGATCTAAATTGGAATGATAGGAAACGCTAACCTCCACCCGTGCATATATATACTGCTTAGAGAAATTCAGAATTGCTCCAATCTCTCCATTACGAATAATCTGCAATTGACCATCAGGATGACGGACGTGAGTGGTTCGTAGTTCAATTGCTTCTACAGTTCCCTCAATACCCCTGTCTTGCAATTTCCCAATTTCAATATAATCACCCACCAAGTAATAGTTCTCAAATAAAATCAAAAATCCACAAACAACATCATTAATTAGGTTTTGCGCACCAAGACCAACTGCTATACCTACAATTCCTGCACCTGCTAGAATGGGTGCAGGATCAATGCCAATGAGTTTGAGTATAGTCACCCCAGCAGTGAAGTAGACGAAATATTTGGTAAAATTCCGCATCAAAGGAATCAGCGTCAGCCGTTTCTGCTCCTGAGAGTCATTTGCATTTGCATCTGCGGATCTTAAGTAGAACTCATCAAGAAAAAAGTAAGCGACTTCAATTAAAACATTGCTAAGAAAATAAACCCCAATAATTTGCACAATTTTAGGGGTATAAGCACTGATCCAAGCTATAGGTTCTATTTCTGGAACGACGAGATTTACTATACCAATATAGAGGACGTATTGCAAACATTTTTTAAACAGGGGAATTAAATGACGTAAACGCTCGTATAAGTTTAGTAGTTTACTAGAACTAGAGTATTTAAGACTCAGGGCATCAAGAGTATCAACGATAGTAGCAACAGCTTTGACAATGAGTAAACCAACTGTGATAATAATATATATTTTTAAAGCGATGTAAAGATAGTTGGGAATAACCTTTGGTACATGGAAAAATTGAGCAGATAGAATAACAGAGTATATCCAGAGAGTATGAATAATAATTCTTTTTAAAACTTTAAAGAAAGCCTCGATGCTCTCATCATTAGCTTTTATCTGGTCAACGCTTTTTGCGTAATTGCAAACCCAATTTATACCTCGGCTTAAGGGTGGTACCGTAAGTTTAACTAGCATTAGTAAACTTACACTTTTCAAGCCCGCAATTAAGAGATTTGTCCAAAACTGAGCAGGAAGACTGTGAATGAGATTTAGTTGAAATTCCTGAACATTCCCACCCCGATAAATCACCATCCCATTCACACCGATCACCGCAAGAGATAGAATTACAGAAGTTAAAATCAAGATTCTGCTGATACTTCGGCGTAGGAAGGTAATATTTGCACTTCGTCCTTGAACCCAATAACTCTTACTAATCTGCTTGAAGATTATCCCAATCACCAAGTTTAATAGCGAGAAAATAAGTATTAAAAATATGACTTCACACAGGATAATTATTATATTCATATTTTGGTCCTTGAGGTCGGGGTGCTGACAGTAGTATCCAGATAAACATAGCACAACGACAGATAAGACAGTTAAGCAAATAATCTGGAAGATAATTGAGACAGTTAGGAGGTTGCGCTAAAAGGAATACATTGTGTAAAGCCCCACGGTACCGTCTTATCAACAGATGTATCTAAAACAGGAGTGTTCATTGCACCTGAAAAGAATATACTTTACTAGGAGTGTAAGAAGGGAAAATCAACAGTCAATAAACTTGATTATATTCCCATGTCTTTCGGCTCCAAGTTCCCATACGTATTGCTAAGTCTGATGAAAATAGGAATTATTGGAACGGGAAATATTGGCGCAAATGCTGCGCGGCTTTTCGTTCGCGCTGGACACGAAGTTGCATTGAGCAATTCACGAGGAGTCGAAAGCCTTGAACCCTTGGTTACTGAACTGGGAGAAGCAGCCAAAGCAATGACTTTACAATAAAACCTTGACTATGAAGCAAGCCAAGGAGATTTTGCCAATGGCTTGAAGCAGATGTGCTATTTTATACTAAAAATCATACATTTCCCACTGTGAACCGTATTGAACAAGTCGCACCCAAGGCCTTTGGATAAGGTTACGATAAGATAACACATGTTGCTCAATTTTTTTCCTGACGATAACATCAAGGACTACTCACCTCAACTCACATACTTTCAACTAAACCATTAGATATAACGATATTTTTATCGCTAATGGTTTGTGAGTCAAAACCTTCGATTAAAGGTAACAAATGATCATATAATTGCATTGCTTGTAAACAATTATTAATTGCCAATACTGCTGAATTATATAGCTCTATCTTTTGCTCAACTGTGCCCAGTAACCGCTGGTTATTAAGAATTTTTTCCTTAGCTTCTTTTTCTAATGTCTCTTCTAAATAAGCACGTGCTTGATTGTACTGTTGCAAAATCTCATCTGCTTGCTGATCTGCCATTGGTAGAAAACGAGTTTTTAAAGTTTGGTTGATAGTCTGGCGGAAATTTCGGCGGATCGTTTGAGAGACTTTTGGTTCAAAATCCAACTTTAATAGCTGTCTAATTGCAGGTTCTGCGTCCACCATGCTTTCGCAATCGTAACCTTGAGAAGTTTGTTGTAAAGTTTGCCGAAACTGGTATATTGAAAAAGTGCCTTCATCGTAAAATCTTGGGCTTTCTCTTACAAAGCGATCGCACTCCACTCGCGCTGCACTCACCAAAACTTGAGTAACTTGTTTTTCTAGATTTTTCAACTCTTGCTCAATCCCACCATCATTTCCTAATAAGCGATATAATTGGCGATATAACTCTGATTTACGAATCCTTTCTATCAACCGTTGAAAAATCTTACTAAGAACTTCTTGAGAAGACTCTACCAAAATATCTTCTAACTGATTCGCCAAATAATAAAGTGCTTCCACTAAAATGGCAATTAAAGGCGCAGTCGCATTGCGAGGATGGCTCAAAGTTGCTCTTCGATAAGCATTACTCACAGAAAAAGTATCTAGTAACTCATCTAAACGACGAATCATCCGCGATTGCAACTGATGAAAATCAGCTTCAAAACCATCACAGTCATTTGTTACAATTTTGTTAACTTCTTCTGCAATTAAACACTGAAAGTCATTTCCTACTTGCTGTAACTGTTGATTGAGACGTTGTAATTCCTGTGCTTTCATCGCCTCAATTTCTCGTGGTTGGCTATCTAAATCGCGTTGTATGGATTGAAAATGTTTTTTTAATTGAATACAAACATCTCCTAAGTCATCAGCAAGATTTTTAAATAACTGAGGACGCTTTTCTTCTGTGAGATATCGAGTAATAGCATTTCGAAACTCTTCAATTCCACTATCTTGAATGAGCTGCTCAATCAGAGGTGTTCCCTGTTCCTGTAAAATCCTTACATAGTTTTCATTTGGAGTTTCAAAGCTATTTACAGAAATGCGGAACTTGCTAGGTGCAAGCTTACCAGAGTTAGCACAGTAGCGAAGAAACTCATTGACAAACTGCGGGGTTTCTTCTTTAAGATCTAAACCTTTGACACTTTGAGCAAAAAGGGAATTTAAACCAAACCGATCCTGTGGAGTAGTCTGGTTTATCTGACTCCCATAAAATCCTAGTAAGCCACTGGTTTTGTAAATTCTTGTGGTATCACGGAACTGGTTACTAATCAAATCATCTAGCCGTTGTCGTAGCTGAGTGTTGTACCAAGTCTCATCAATACGGTTAAAGACGTAAAAGACGCGATCGCGTATTCCTGAATTTCCCCGCATCATTTCCAAGAGTTCCGTTTCTTCCTTCGTCATATCACCAGATGAAGCCGGTTTCAGAACACATACCACCGCTGAAGTATCGGAATCCTGAATTTTAGCGTAAGTTAGTTGCGCGTCCTTTAAAACAGGTGCATCAATACCAGGTGTATCGATAATCACGTTACCGTCTTGTAATAGACGATGATGACAGTAATATTCAATTCGCTTTAAAACAGCACTATTGCTTCCCCGACGTGCATAACCAGCAGCTTCCTTAAGATTAGAAAAGTTAAATTGCTCCATCGAGTAAGTAGCATTATTCACCGTGTAAATATGCTGACGGTTCGCCACATAACCCTCAAGTAACAATATCAAAGCCTTGGCTTGTTTTGCACGTTCAGATTTACTTTCACCACCTTCCTGCTGAATAATAGCTTCACATCCTTGGCGTAGTAGATCGATAACTTCACCTTGGTTGATATTTGCTACTGTCTTGAATCCCAACTGCTGACACAAAGACACAGCTTGTTCTCGAATCTCCGCTTCACTCAAAAAAGTTAAAACAACTCGCTCTTGATCTGGTTCTGCATATTCAATTTTACATTCCGTACCTGTAGCATGACCTTCTGCACTATATAGTAATTCTCGTTCTAAAAGTGCATTTATGAGCATAGACTTACCCGCACTAAAAGCACCCGCAAAAACAATCTCAAATTTTGGGGAAATTGCTTTAGATAAAGAAGTTCGCAAAGGTGAAATATCGTAGGAACGTAAAAAAGGCTCTTGCTGTAAAAGCTGTAAGATAGACTCAACCTGTTCTTTTAAATTTTTGCACTGAAGCGGTAGCCCTAACATGTTCAGTATCGTAGAAGGTATTCAGGTATATTCTATTAATTGTTATTTCGCTAAAGGTTCAGTATAATTACGTGAGTACAGGCAGCTTCTTAGAAGAGATTGTATCTAAACGAGAATAATATTATTGAATGTGAATTATGAAAATTTTTCCAGTCAGGCTAAAACCAAATGAAGATTTAAGAAAAAGCTTAAAGAATTTTGCTGAGAAACAAGATATTAAAGCTGGATTTATATTGACTGCGATTGGTAGCTTGAAACAAGCAACGATTCGCTTTGCAAATCAAGAAGCTAGTACAGTATTAACAGAGAAATTTGAAATTCTTTCTCTTAATGGAACAATTGCGACTACAGGAGTACATTTGCATATAGCTATTTCCGATAAACAAGGCAAAACTTTAGGTGGACATCTTAGTGATGGGTGCATTATCTACACAACTGCTGAAATAATCATTGGCAATAGCCAAGAGCATGTATTTCTTAGGAATATTGACTCAGAAACAGGCTATAAAGAATTAGAAATCAAGGGATAGTGTTTACTAAAAGCTCATCTGATCGTCTGGGTGGCTTTTCTAACTCGATTTGGAGACGCCGTTAGAGTAGGCTTAATGCGCTAGGTGTGCAACTAAGAGCTAATGACGAATAATTTATTTTTGAAATCTACTTAGCAGTAAGAGGAGCTATAAAAATCTTCAATATTGTACAAATGTTATTTGACCGATATTTTGGGAATTATCTTATTGTAACTATACATATTTGTATCGTATTGAATTATGATCAAACTCAAAAAATGGGTTCGCCCTTCGACAGTATTATGCCTATGTATATTCATGGCGATCATGGCGCGGACCAGTATTTTAAATATAAACACCTCTGCTGAAAAAAGTTATAAATCAAAAAATTTTCTAACAGAATTTGCTAGATATTTGAACGTTCTAGATTCACTAGAATGGAAGTTAATAGCGAAAAAAAACTTGATAAGGAATTAAGTGATGAAATAAATGAAGCCCAAAAATCAGCGTATTTTTTCTTAAAAAATATTGATGATAATGAAAAAAATAAATCAAAAATAAAAAAAATATTCGATATGTATAACAAATACATAAATTTATTACAGCAAGAAATAAGATTAATTAATGAACATAAAATTAAGCAGGCGATGGAATTTGTTAGTCAACAGGTAGACCCAACTTTCCTCATGCTAAATAATGAGATAAATAGCTTGAGTAATTTTTATGAAAATCAAAAGCAAAAAGCTGTTGAAATATCTAACATAGAAATAACGATTGTCTTATTTTTAGGTTCTGGAATAATTGGAGGACTATTTTTGGTCTATAATAGATTTGTGTTTAACAAAAATCAACAATTAGAGAAAACTTTAAATGAGTTAAAAGAAACACAATCTCAATTAATTCAAACAGAAAAAAATGGCTAGTTTAGGTCAACTAGTAGCAGGTATTGCACACGAAATTAACAACCCAATTAGCTTTATTCATTCTAATATCGAATATATTAAAGATTATACACAAGATTTAATCAAAATAGTATATTTATATCAGCAACAGTATCCAGAATCAAGTACTGAAATTAAAACTGCTATCAAAGAAATAGATCTAGATTTTATCTCAGAAGATTTGATTAAAATTCTTTCGTCAATAAACAATGGTAGTGAAAGAATTCGAGACATCGTTTTGTCTTTGCGGAATTTTTCTCGTTTAGGCGAAGCAGTGATAAAAGAAGTTGATTTACATGAAGGAATAGAGAGTACACTATTGATACTTAATCACAAATTTAATAACGAAATTGAAATTGTTAAGCATTATAGAGATTTACCGCGCGTGAATTGTTATCCCGGGCTATTGAATCAAGTATTTATGAATCTTCTTATGAATGCTAGCGATGCTTTGTTAAGTGAAAAATTATTAATTAATAAACAAATTATTATCCTGACGGAAAAACTTGGAGAAAATCAAGTTAATATAAAAATACAGGATAACGGACCTGGAATACTACCAGAAATTCAACCCAAGATATTTGATCCTTTCTTCACTACTAAACCTGTTGGTAAAGGTACAGGTTTAGGGCTTTCAATATGCTATCAAATTATTCAAAAACATAATGGAACAATTACAGTGAGTTCTGAAGTTGGTAAAGGTACTGAGTTCACGATTACCCTACCAATCAAATAGTCTTTGCGGTAGCAGTTTTTCCATAATTGAGCAAACTGACGTGAAATCTTAAGTTCTATTGTTACCTTTTTAGCAAAAGTGGCTATGCACCGCACTAGCTCGTCTACTTTTCTAGTATATTAGTCCAGACTCCAGACAAAAGATTCATATTTACCTCCTTTACTTCCCCCTCATCAGTATTTTTGAAAAGCACGGTAAATGCACCAGCACCCAAACGATCTTGAGGAAACATCCGGTAACAAGGGATTGTAGTTAAATGCGACTGATATTCCTTTAAATGATTAATCTCAACTGCTTGAAACTGGGTAAATCGTTCCAAGAACCATTCGCTAACTTGCTCATTTTCTTCAGGAGAATAAGTACAAGTCATATATGCTAGATAACCTTGAGGTGCTACTATTTTAGCAGAGTTTGCAATAATTCTTTTCTGCCGATTGGCACTTTTATTAATAGCAGTTGGATGAAAACACCCAGGCGCTTTTTCTCCTTTTGCTAGTAAAGATTGACCTGTGCATGGAGCATCTACTATAGCTAAATGACTAGATGATGCCATTATCTCGGCTAAAATACTGGAATCTCTATTAACTATAATAGAAGGCTTAATATGGCATCTTTTAAAGTTGGAAATTAGCATTCCCAGCCGTTTGCCAATGACTTCATTACTAATTAATAAATCAGGATGGAAATTTTTCCAGGCAAAAATACTTTTTCCTCCTGGTGCAGCACACATATCAAGAACTAAATCTATATGGTCACTAATGGTTAATAAAGTTGAAGCTGCAAACACAGAAGAAAAATCTAAACAATAAAAATTTCCTTTTTCATGTAAGGGATGTTGCCCGGGTTTTTGTCCTAAAGATAAACGATCAATAAAGTTGGGTTGCCAAGGTGATGGTGCTTCCACCTGAAATGGTGGAATTTCGGGTTTTTCCGTACCCCAAAGAATACAAGGATGGAACGGCTGAGGGTTAGTTAAAGCCTCAACAAATCTCTCTTGTTCGTTTAGATTTTCAAATAAACGTCGTGAAAGTTTAATTAATAAATTTGAAGGTGTGTTCATAGACACAGCAATTTAAGATAAGATAACTAGTTTTTTTGGAGACGAGCCCAAGCATTTGAATCATACTCTCAACCAGGAATCCCTGATTACACAAGTTAAGGAAGATCCTATATTTTGGTAATTGGGTTTTTCCTCCTTACTTGGTATAAAATGCTGCAAATTGTTTTTATCCTTAATATTTCCTTCACATTCTAAGAAAATTACTAATTATTTCTGTTTACTGAAACTAGATAAACCATTATTCGAGCATAATTACTAAAAGTAATGTTTCCCCAGATAATCTTTTTTGCATGAGTATTATCGAACCTAATTCACTTTTGCCTGTACCTACAGGTGAATTGCGGATTCTGGAATTGCCTCCTACCAATGACGATCTAAGCGGTGTACCCGTTCACTTCTCCCTAGTGATTCCTACTTATAAAGAAGCAGCAAATATCCACAAAGTAGTTGAGATATTAAGTAATTTACTAGATGAAGGGTTAAACGGAGACTACGAACTGATAGTGGTAGACGACGACAGCCCTGATAGAACTTGGCAAGTGGCACAATCGCTTATCCAAGAATACCCACGTTTGCGAGTAATGAGACGCCAAAATGAACGGGGGCTTTCGTCGGCGGTGGTTCGTGGGTGGCAAGTTGCTAGAGGACGTGTTTTAGGAGTGATTGATGGGGATTTGCAGCATCCACCTCATGTGCTGTTGCAATTATTACAAGCAATTGACAACGGAACAGATTTGGCAGTTGCTAGCCGACATTTAGAAGATGGTGGAGTCAGTAGTTGGAGTTTTATTAGGCGTTTTTTGTCTCGTGGGGCTCAACTGTTGGGATTAATTATTCTACCAGGAGTACTTGGCAGGGTTTCAGACCCTATGAGTGGATATTTTCTACTACGCCGGAGTGCGATCGCTGGTGCAGTGCTTAATCCCATAGGATACAAAATTTTGCTGGAGGTTATCGGTCGGGGTAAAATACAAAAAATTGCTGAAGTTGGCTATGTATTTTGTGAACGTCAAGAAGGTGAAAGTAAGGTGACATGGAAGCAGTATGTCGATTATATACATCACTTGCTTCTTTTGCGTAGTTCTACAGGGCGGCTCAAAAGATTTAGCCAAAGCATAAATTTCCCCATTGGTCGCTTTATCCGCTTTGGTTTAGTAGGGTTGAGTGGAGTATTTGTAGATATGGTAATGCTTTACTTGCTCAATGATCCAACCACTCTGGCTTTGCCTTTAACTCGTAGCAAAATTATCTCGGGTGAAATTGCGATCATTAATAATTTCTTGTGGAATGACAGTTGGACTTTTGGAGATGTTTCTAAGCACCAACGGGAATGGCGTCAGCGCTTAAAACGATTTTTGAAATTTAATCTGATTTGCCTCGCGGGACTTGTGTTGAACGTGGTGGTGCTAAATCTGGTGTACAACTTTATGATTCGCAATGCTTATATCGCCAACTTAATTGCGATCGCCGTCGCTACTGTTTGGAACTTTTGGGTTAACCTAAAACTGAGCTGGCGGGTTACACAAGTCAAATAGTCTCTCATTCTGTAACCACAAAGCTCAAAACCCGCTCAACCTAGCTTAGCCTTGTTGCTTCGCACTGGTTGAACGAGTCTTTGTTTTTGTCATAAAACCGTCAAAATGAACAATATATGTAACTCATAAATAATTGTATATATGAGCAATTATCTATGAGTATTTTTTTTGAAACTATACTAAACTGTTCTGCGATTAAAGGAGTACCACAGAAAAATAGCAATTAGTGAACCTACTACAGCTAATGCTAATCCAGCAATACTAAAAGTAGGTGCTGCTATAGCTAACTGCCCAGTGGTCAAAAGTATACCCAGTGTTCCGCCAATAAATGCGCCAATAATACCTAGAACGATTGTCGCAATAATTCCCCCACCTTGATAACCGGGATAAATAGCTTTAGCGATCGCGCCTGCAAGAAGACCTAATACTAACCAAGCAAGAAGATTCATTCTGTTAACTTCCTTTTGTTTAATCCATTGTGTTTACTGACATTATTAATTTATTTTGTATAACCAGGTACGCACATCTTTCATCAGAAATAAGTTGGCCAATTCTTAAGGTATAGAACCATAAGATTTATAGTTAAACCCTAATAATTCAGTCCTAAAGAGTAAAATTGCGTATGCATTAGACACAGGGTGCCTTTCCTATGCCCCATGCCCCATGCCCAAACTCACTTTCTTGCCTGTATCACCTGTAAACTTCCACCCGCGTACAACCTGTGGTTATTTACTTCAAACCCTATCTCCCTCAATAAACTAACCAAATCGGTTTTTATGAGTTGCCAAGCCGTCTCCGTTTCAAACAACAGCAAAAACAGTGATATAGCAGGCCAGAATATTGGATTAGTAGGAGCATGAAAATCGACCAATGTGAATACTCCGCCCTGCTTCAATACCCTGTAGACTTCCTGAATAATTTTTCGCAATTGCTGTTGCTCCATTTCATGAAGTCCTACGCTAATGTGGACTATATCAAACAAGTTATCCGCAAAAGGCATTTCTTCAGCGAAGGCTTCTACGTACTCCGCTTGGGGGACATTTTCTCGTGCCCGTTTTAAAGATAAGGGAGAGGCGTCTAGTCCTGTTACATTTTGTGAAGACTTCACTAAAAATTGAGTCGCTTGTCCACAACCGCAGCACAAATCTAAAATTTTGGTGTCTGAGTCAATTTTTAAGTCATGTAAAGCTAAATTACGAAAATTAGCCTCTCCGCCTACATTTAAAGCCGCTAGACGCGCGATTCCATCGTAGAACCACTGGTAGCGATAACTTAAATCTCTAAAAATTGTTGCCACTGCTTCCTTCCTTAAGTTTGTTATTTAAAGATATATTGTTAACATTAGTAAAAAAGCTGAAAAGGTTGGGGGAATAGTACTGTTATGGGTCGTGTAGGCGTCTTATTACTCAATCTCGGTGGTCCAGATAGATTAGAGGATGTTGGACCATTTCTGTTTAACTTGTTTTCCGATCCGGAGATTATTCGCCTACCGTTTCCTTGGTTGCAAAGACCTCTAGCTTGGCTTATCTCCTCACGGCGCACTAAAAAGTCTCAAGAAAACTATAAGCAGATCGGGGGTGGTTCTCCACTGCGTCGGATCACCGAAGCTCAAGGAGAAGCCCTAAAAGAGCAACTGGGTGCTTTGGGACAAGAAGCCACTATCTACGTGGGAATGCGTTACTGGCATCCCTATACCGAAGAGGCGATCGCCAAGATTATCCAAGACAAAATAGAACACCTTGTTATTCTACCTCTTTATCCCCAATTTTCCATAAGCACCAGTGGCTCAAGCTTCCGATTATTAGAAAAACTGTGGAAAGAAAACACAAAACTTCAAAGCATCAATTACACCGTCATTCCTTCATGGCACAAGCAACAAGGCTACTTGCAAGCTATGGCGGATCTCATAGTACAGGAATTAAGTCAGATCGCCAATCCTGACGAAGCGCATATCTTTTTCAGTGCTCATGGGGTGCCCAAAAACTATGTTGAAGAAGCAGGCGATCCCTACGAGCAAGAGATCGAGGAATGCACTTATCTCATTATGCAAACCCTTAATCGACCGAATTTCTACACCTTAGCTTACCAAAGTCGCGTGGGTCCTGTAGAATGGCTACAACCTTATACGGAAGACGCCATCAAGGAACTAGGCACTAAAGGCACGAAAGATTTAGTTGTTGTGCCGATTAGTTTTGTCTCAGAACATATTGAGACACTGCAAGAAATTGATATTGAGTATCGGGAATTAGCAGAAGAAGCAGGAATTCACAACTTCCGTCGAGTACCCGCACTTAACACCAATCCAGTATTTATTAAAGCACTAGCAGACTTGGTTATTGATGCATTAGAAGCTCCTAGCCTCAAACTCTCCCAAGTCACGCAAATGAAGAAAAAGGTTAAAATATACCCACCGGAGAGATGGGAATGGGGTATGACTACCTCAGCAGAAGTATGGAATGGTCGCATCGCCATGCTAGGCTTTATTGCGTTGATCATCGAACTAGTGACTGGTCACGGTTTGCTGCACATGGTAGGGCTTTTATAGGTATGAATAACTTTAAGGAACTCTTTCGTGTCATCCTTGCAGTCTCTATAGTCATAGTAGGGGTGACGCATTTTCTCGTTCCAGATCAATACGCCAGAATTGTCCCCTCACAACTTCCCTCTCCTGTAGGGCTAGTTTATCTCAGCGGTTTTTATGAAATTTTAGGTGGTATTGGTTTATTAGTCCCACCAGTCAGCCAAGCTGCTGCATGGGGGCTAATAGCTCTTTTTATTGCTGTTTACCCAGCTAATATCAACATGGCAGTCAATCACATTAAGATTGACCATATACCAGATTCACACTTGTTACAGGCTATAAGACTCCCCTTCCAAGCAGTGTTTATTGCTTGGGCTTGGTGGTATACAAAACCAATAGACTTGGACAAACAAGCCTCCATCATTCCTAAATCTCTCATTTCTCAAGAAATGCAGGAATTAAAGTGACTGGATCCAAATAAAATGAATACATCAAAGACAGTACAGCAATTGCGGGCAGAATGGATAACACCAGAAAATTTCCGTCGCTATGGACAAGTGATTTTTCCTAGTAAAGACGGTAAATCCTTTGATGCAGAAGATGCTCAATTAGTACTAGATAAAGGTATTCCCCGCTTTTACATCATGCAACTGCAACGCAGAGGACGAAAATTCCATAAGATTACCCGTCATGTGCAATGCACTCAATGTCTCGGTTCTCTAGAAGGAAAGGACTGGCTCATGGCAGTGTGTCCTCCTAATAATAGTGCTAATGAACCAGAGATAGAAGACATTGCGGCTTTCCGCATCCCAGGGAATTGCTTTATCAAGCTAGAGATAGGTACTTGGCACGCGGGACCATACTTTGAGCATGAAAATGTGAGTTTCTATAATTTAGAATTAGGTGATACGAATGTAGTAGACCATTTTACTCATGACTTTTCACTAAGTCACAATCTAGAGTATGAAATGGTTTAGTCTCCCTTGGTGCTTCTACGTCAGGAACAGGTTCTATTTGGCATCAGTTGGTAGGGATGATGAAGCACAAAGTATACATTATGCTTGGTCTATATGTCCCAATGCTTGTTACTCCATTAGAGTTAATAGGAGCGGAAAATGATGTTGAAAGATGATCCAGCAATTGAGACAATAAGAGAAGCGCGACATTGCATATCTCAAGAGTACGGACACGATCCGCAGAAATTAGTGAATTATTACATCGAACTTCAAAAACAATATCAGCTGATAGATACCACAAAACAACAGCAATCTGAGTCTGTAGAAGCCTCTAGCAAAGTAGAGAAGATTTAAAAAGCCAGAAATTCCCAATCTGTACTGTTAGGCGCAATCTTTGATGCAGCAGGGTTGCTTTTCTGCATGACTCTAATTAGAAATCTTAGAGCCTCATTAACCGCATCGGAATCTGGAAATATCTTAGCAACATCTGGTTCTAGACGAACACGAGTCCCTCCGAAATTCTTGCGTTCAGAGCCTAGCCTTCTAACACGCAGACTCTTTAAATCATATAGCTACTATAACAACTTGATTAAATGACGGTTAGAAGAAGCCCGGAAACCAAGACGCTTATAAAATGCAACTGCACGATCATTGGATGGAGTTGCTTGTAGAGAAAGTCCTATTGATGAGCTACTCCGTGTTTTTTCTAACCACTCAAAAAAAGCAGTAGCAATACCATTACCCCGATAATCTTCCTGCACAAAAAGTTCATCTACCTCAAGAAAATCACCTCCATATTCATTACTCCAAAAGAAGACAACGATCGCGTAGCCCACAACTGTGTTGTCCTGTTCAAAAACTATAATTAGTCCTTTCTCAGGTTTATTGCTAAACTCCTTGAAAGTTCGATGGAATTTTTCAGAGTTCATTCCCATCTCTGGTGGATCTTCTTGGTAAAGAGAAAGTACATACTTTTGTACTATTACCAAGTCACTTTCAGAGCAGGTTCTAAAATTAAGACTCATCATCGTCTATATTTTCTCCTAATTCCCTCAAACGTGCAGCTAACCGTTCAGCCCGTTGGCGTTGTGCTTCTGCTCTTTGGTGTTCTGCTTCTGCTCGTTGGCGTTCTGCTTCCTCTGGTAGAAAAACTAAATTTCCCTCGCGGTCATAAAATCGTAACCAAGAAGCATTTTCTCGGCTGATCGTTCCTTCCCAGGTTCCCAACCAAAATCCCAGAGTTTCGCACCACAACCAACCTTGTTCATTAGCAACTAAAGGCTGATAGTGAAAATTTATATCTAAGCTCCATCCTTGTAAAGAAGTAGGATCAAAGGGGTCAAAAACGAAATAGTCCCTAGTCCTAAAAACTCTTTCATAAATATTTTTCTTCTCACGTAGATCAACATTTTTTGTTGAAGGAGACATCAATTCAACAATTACATCTGGATAGCGTCCGTCTTCGTCCCACACAACCCAACCTTGGCGAGAACGAGAGTCTTCAACGTTGAGAACCACAAAAAAATCTGGTCCCTTGAAATCCCGATTTCTTGCTTGGGTACGGCTATAGTAAATGAACATATTGCCACCTGCAAAGTAATCATTACGGTCTGTCCAGGCTTGTTCCAAAGACCGAATTAAAACATTCATTGCAATGCGGTGGCGGTTACTTTCCAAGGGTTCTCCATCGTCAAAAATTAAATCTGTAGGTGGTTCGGGCGGTTCCCAATCTGGGATATCAGCTCCTGATAGACTTTGATTTTGAACAGTATTAGGTGACATAGTATACCCTGATACGTTTAGTTTTTGGGTTACCTGATTCGATTGGCGTTATCGGCGCGATCGCAAAGTACTGCTGCCTAAAAGCGGATCGCCAATTCACTCATCTAAATTACCTGACTTTTGAGACACAGCATCTTTCTAATTTTAGAGTAATCCCTCAAAGGGCAGTAGTAAAGCTGATAGCTCAATATCTGATGGATAAAACACTCTATCAAGAGAGTTTGGGAAATATGACCAATAGGTATTGGGTTTAGATAGCACTTTACTTGTGTAGAATATTACGTTGTTAACTCTTCGACCGCGCCTAAAGCTTTGAGGGTGGTTTTTTCAGTTTCGGTTAAACCTATGACACCTGTAATGTTCATGCCCTCATAGGGTCTTTCAGTTATTAGGGTTTTGAGGCACTGACCTGTCTTAACATCCCAAAGCTTAAGCGTTTGATCACTACTAGAACTGGCAAGGGTTTGACCATCGGGACTGAACGCAACGGAACTTACCCAACTGGTGTGTCCTTGCAAAATGTTGCGGCATTTACCATTGTTGATATCCCACAGACGCACGGAAGAATCACCACTACCACTAGCAAGGGTTTGACCATCTGGACTGAAAGCGACTGAACGCACCAAACTAATGTGCCCTTCCAAAATGTTACGACATTCACCACTGTTAATATCCCACAAGCGTACTGAAAAGTCAGCACTAGCACTGGCAAGCGTTACTCCATCGGGACTGAAAGCGACTGAATTTACTACACTGGTGTGCCCTTGCAAAATCTTCAGGCATTCACCAGTGTGAACATCCCACAAGCGCACCGAAGAGTCACCACTACCACTAGCAAGCGTTGCCCCATCTGGACTGAAGGCAACTGAACGTACTAAACTGGTGTGGCCTTGAAAAATGCTGCTGCATTCACCACTTTTAATATCCCACAGACGCGCCGAGCAGTCTTCACTACCACTAGCAAGCGTTGCCCCATCTGGACTGAAGGCAACTGAACGTGCTAAACTAGTGTAGCCTTGCAAAATGCTGCGGCATTCACCACTGCGAATATCCCACAAGCGCACCCAAGAGTCAGCACCGCCACTGGCAAGCGTTGCCCCATCTGGACTGAAGGCAACTGAATTGATCAAACTGGTATGCCCTTGAAAAATTTTGCAGCATTCGCCACTGTGAATATCCCACAGGCGCACTGAAAAGTCTTCACCACCACTAGCAAGGGTTGCTCCATCTGGGCTGAAGGCGATTGAACTTACCCAACTGGTGTACCCTTGAAAAATTTTGCAGCATTCACCACTGTGAATATCCCACAGACGCACTGAAAAGTCTTCACCACCACTGGCAAGGTTTACCCCATCTGGACTGAAGGTAGCTGACCGTACTAAACTGGTGTGCCCTTGCAAAATGTTGTAGCATTGACCACTGTTAATATCCCACAAACGCAACGAAGAGTCAGCACCACCACTGACAAGCCTTGCCCCATCTGGACTGAAGGCAACTGAATTTACCCAACCGGTATGTCCTTGAAAAATGTTGCAGCATTCACCACTGTGAATATCCCACAAGCGAACCGAAGAATCATCACTACCACTGGCAAGCCTTGCCCCATCCGGACTGAAGGCGACTGAACGTACCCAACCAGTATGTCCTTGAAAAATGTTGCAGCATTCACCACTGCGAATATCCCACAAGCGTACCGAAGAATCATCACCACCACTGGCAAGTGTTACCCCATCAGGGCTGAAGGTGACTGAACGTACCCAACCAGTATGTCCTTGAAAAATGTTGCGGCATTCACCACTGTCAATATTCCACAGGCGCACCAAAGAGTCAGCACTACCACTGGCAAGTCTTGCCCCATCTGGACTAAAGGCGACTGAATTTACCCAATCGGTATGCTCTTGAAAAATGTTGCGGCATTCACCACTGTGAATATCCCACAGGCGCACCGAAGAGTCAGCACTACCACTGGCAAGTCTTGCTCCATCGGGACTGAAGGCGACTGAGTTTACCCAACCGGTATGACCTTTAAAGGTCACAAGTTCTCGCCCACTAGCAGCTTCCCATAATCGAATTACACCAACACTATCACCCGTGGCAAAAAGTTTTCCATCAGGACTAAAGACTACCGACCAAATACTGCCCAAGGTTTTAGTAAAAACAGAATGAGCCAGATTTGCCATTGCAAAATTTACACGGCGCAAGCTAGCATTACTAAAGTTAGCACCTTTAATGACAGCACCACTGAGGTCTTTAGCTTCCAGCACAGCTTGATCAACTTTCACCAGCAACGTCGCCGCATTCCCGCCAACATAATCTACCATTACCTCTGGCTTTCCCTTTGTCTGTTCAATAATCCTGAGAAGAGATGGATGGTTATCCAGCATCAGTAACAGCAAATCCATCACTGCCTTTGTTAAGAGCGATCGCCCAAACGTTTCCTTAAGTTTCTCCAATGGCTCACTCGTAAATCTCCTCAAAGGTGCAACTGAAACACGATGCCCATGTTCATCTAACTGAGGAGCGAAGTAACTAGACCAGGTATATTCAACAGGTTCTACACTCTTATCTAAGCACGACTCTTCACGCGCTAACTCAGTAAAATCTTCTGCTAATACCCCCAATTCTGCCGCAAATTTATAAGCAACAAAAAACTCTAACAACGACCTATGAGCTGGAGTATAATCACCGTCAGCATTTCGGATTAACATTGTTTGACCCATGAGATCAAAATGCCAGTGGTCTAAGTCCTTCTCTTCCTGCACCACTGAACCAAACAAGCGACGAATCCGCTCAGGAAACAGGCGATAATTTAGACTCATCTGATCTGTAGATAGCATCTCCCACGACAATTCACACAAGAAGTAAAGTTTGTCTGCTAGAGATGTAAACGTGCGTTCTGCTTTTATATCTCGATCCATCTTGTGCCGCACTGCATACAGGTACACCCGCGACATATCTATTGGCTTACCAATTTCAATATCTGGTAATGCTTCTAGAATTAACTCAGTCATCACCGGACGGCGGGCTAAATCCAACAGATAAGGATTGCTAATTACCTGCTCTACTGTAGTAGGTTGAGCTTGAAGCGATAACACCTGCCGAATTTGGTCATCGTTGAATTTTTCTAGTTCCAACACTTCAAACTGAGGTGTTTCTCCAGTTAAGTTAGCAGTTGAAGCCCGCAATTCAGCATTAAGTAATGCTCTCCCTTCTTTAGCTTCTGGAAAATGTTCAGTACGACAAGTCAGGATCACCTTAGCACCTGGTACGACTACCTTCGCTAACTCCCAAAAGTTATTAATCATCTGTTGGCGATCAACTTTAGCTGCCATTTCATCAAAACCATCAAAAATGAGCAGCAGTTTCCCCATGCGGTTAAGTCGATCAAAAACGTCGCTATTTAACCGGATATTGTGCTGAGTAAAAAAGAAACCTGCCAGCACGTTCTCTACATTAAGGGCTTTAGCATAGTCGCGTAGAGTAATTACCAAAGGTAGGCGAGGACGTTCAACTCCCCGTTTTTGAGCATCACGATAACTTTGCAGTGCATTCCAAGCATAATGAAAGACAAACCAAGTTTTCCCTGTGCCAAATTCTCCCAAAACCGAGATATGCTCTTTAGCTGGATCGTCTAACCAACGATCAATGTAACCATCAATCCAACCATCTTCCTCTTCGTAACGACTTACTGCTATTCGGCGTTTGGTAACAGGATCAATTTCTTCTTTAGTACAAGCAAGGGGGACGTACTTAGTATCAATACCTCGACGTTTTACCTCTGTTTCTAACCAATCAAGATAATTGCTAAAATCAGCGTCTTGGTCTATGAGTTCGTCAAAAGTGTAGCAGAAAACTTTGCTGTAATCGTCCTGATTGACTTGTTCCCGTGCTGCTCGTGAAATACGACGCGCACTCACAAGCCACCCTTCATCAGTACGTTGCATCTGTGTCTGCTCACGCAAAGCTGAAACATCTTTAACACCAGCTTCACCTTCTATACCACGCACCAAGATGCGGTCATATCCTCGTCTTCCTTGGATATTAACGATCCATTCAAAATATTCCTCTTCCCAAACTTCATGTTTCTCAAAGCGATAACCCAAGGTTTCAAACCAACCACGCATCTTCTGAGCTAGCTTAATTGCACGACATTGCTTTTCGTGAGATGAACCCTCTGGAAGCGCTTGGGAAGTTTGACTAGCCAATCTTGCTATTTCCGTGCTAATCCCTTCAAGTGTTGGTAATTTCTCAAGCTGTTCATTTAGGGTTGCAATTTTTTTATGTAAAGACGCGATCGCTTGATTGGTTAAAACTTCAGCAGGTGTACGGCTAAGTTTGGCAATCTCCAAAAAAGTAACGTAAAACAGACCTATCTCACGTTTTACATCAAGACCCAAGGTTTTGATTTCATCACCCGTAGCGTAACCTTCAATAAAAGTATCGACTTCAGATAAAACGATAGAAGGTTTGTTGCTGTCAAATGCTTTACGGAAAGCCTCTTTGATTTGTTCTGCTCGAAAAAGTTCTAATATTGGTTGTGGCTTACCGAGCCCGTATTCTACCAAAGCATAGACATAAACACCGCTAAAGTCCGCAGGGGGATGTTCAGGATCCAGTTTAAACTGCTTTAATAATTGAACGACGATTTCACTGCGCTGAAGCTTATCTTTAATAATTGGGCTGGTAAAGCCAGTAATAGCACTAATAATAGATTCCAGGTTAGGTAGGAGCACAGAAACCTTCCGCCTTGTTACTTATTCTTATATTACATTATGTATGCTTCTGCTTTGCCACTAGGCTCTAAGCGATAGCTTCGCTAACAGCTTAAGTCGTATCACACTCGCTTACAAATATAATCACTGTCGGAATAGGCTAATCTTAAACACAGAAACGTCAAAGCCAAAATAGAAGATGGAAATTGTAACACCCAAGGCTCCCCGTTGGTTTGTTCGCAGAGACATAGATGGTTTATTTGGGCTGGCTCTCGACAACTTTATTCAAATTCTGTTAATTGTTAGTTTGTGTCAAGGAGTGCTTGGCTTTCCTGCGTTGTTAGTTTATGGGCGTATTTTGCCAGGAGTTGCCTTAAGCTTAATTGTCGGTAACTTTTATTATGGTTGGTTAGCTTACCAAAGAGGGCAACAGGAACAGCGAGATGATATAACTGCCTTGCCTTATGGTATCAATACCGTGAGCTTGTTTGCTTATGTGTTTTTGGTGATGTTACCTGTTCGGTTGGCGGCGATCGCGCAAGGTGCATCATCAGAACAAGCAGCTAACCTAGCTTGGCAGGCTGGTTTAGTAGCTTGCTTGGGTTCAGGCTTAATAGAATTAGTAGGAGCATCATTTGGCAATCCTTTGCGTCGTCTTGTTCCTCGTGCAGCGATGCTTTCAACTTTGGGTGGTATTGCAATTACCTTTATTGCTATTGGCTTTCTGTTTCGGACTTTTGCCAGTCCCGTCGTTGGTTTGGTTCCCCTCGGCGTTATTCTCATCACCTATTTTGGACAAGTTCGATTTGTCCTTCCTGGTGGCTTAATAGCTGTTCTCCTTGGAATAGTTCTGGCGTGGGGAACAGGTTTGGTGAGTTGGGATCACACAAAGTTCGTTGCTGCACTCCAACCTATTGGTGTTTACTTACCAAGTTTATGGTTAGGGGATTTGTGGAACAGTCGTTCAGTATTAGTCGAGTATTTTAGTATCATTCTACCAATGGGGCTTTTTAACCTTGTTGGTAGCCTGCAAAATTTAGAGAGTGCTGAAGCGGCTGGAGATACATATCCTGTCGCGCCAAGTCTTGCAGCTAACGGCATTGGCACCATCGTAGCAGCTATTTGTGGTTCCTGTTTTCCAACCACCATTTATATTGGTCACCCAGGCTGGAAAGCTTTAGGCGCAAGAGTTGGATACTCTATTTTGAATGGCATAATTATGGGTTTGCTATGCCTTACGGGAACTGTTGCAATCCTTGCTTACTTTGTCCCTGTTGAAGCAGGAATGGCAATTGTGTTGTGGATTGGCATTGTGATTGTGGCTCAAAGTTTTACTGCGACACCTTCTCACCATACCCCAGCTGTTGTTGTGGGTTTGTTGCCAGGAATTGCAGGTTGGGGTGCTTTGATTGCTAAAAATGCTTTACGAGCAGCAGGTTTAGGCACACCAGAAAAGCCCTTTACAGCAGCTTTGATTTCCCAGTTTAAGTTAAGTGATACCTATATTGATGGTGCCTTTGCTCTAGAGCAGGGGTTTATTTTCTCAGCTATGATTTTAGCTGCGATTACAGTTTACATTATTGAGCGAGATTTCCGTAAAGCTGCCTATTGGTCTATTGGTGCTGCTGTTCTCTCCTGGGTTGGTTTGATGCATAGTTATCGTTGGACAGTAGCAGACACCGTTGTTAATTTAGGCTTTGGAACTGGTGCATCTTGGGCAGTTGGCTACATTTTACTGGCAATTGTCTTTTTTTACACTGCATGGCAAACACGCCATCATCAAGAACATAAAAACGATTAATCGTATGAAAAGCCAAACTTAAAATTTACTAAAAATTCATTAGTTATTTAAATATTAACTTTTGTATCAAAAGAAAAATCCTGAATTTTTGCAATAATTCAGGTATATTCTCAATAATATTGAGAATAGTATCAATAATTTAACGAGAAATTGAGCCTTATAAGCCCTGAGTAAATATACTCATAAGACCGTCTGGTAAAATTGATTAAAATCTTACGGGGGTATTTTTTAGCTTATAAAGGGAAACATTTTCCAAAAGCCTGAAGTAATCGCAGTCTTCCCTTAATTTGAATCTTTCTTCGTAAAAGTGCCCAAACGATATTCTCTTCCTTAGCTAGAAACCTCAACCAAGTGCGACTGTCAGCAATCAGATGAATATTAGCTGTTCCCACATGACCATCTTGGACTTGAACCGTTTGATTGCTGATAGTTACCGTCGCAATAGATTCTTCGTCACCAGTAAAAGTGAAGTGATAAATTGCATCTAACCCTGATGATTGATTGCGTTGAAATGTTAGCGGTAACCCACGCAGAAATCCTTTGATAGAAGTAGGGTGCAAGCCATTAGCAATTTGTTTCACTTTTTTATGAGGAAATCTTTGCTTTACATGAGCTTCAGCATCTGAACCAGGTACGACATAGATAGTTTCTTGTTTATCTTTTAAGGGTTGAACAATTTCTTGAATAAATCCTTTTCTATTCTGTAAAAATGGAGCGATTACATCCTCTCCTGCTGGACAAACAGCCATGCAATAAGCTGCTTTATAGTTTGCTCCATAAGAAAGGCTTTGCCACATTGATGCTGATTCACCAGAATTCATTTTTTGACGGTAATCGTGAGCATTTTTGCTAGATGCAACATCTTCTACCCAATCAGTAAACCCTCCCATAAATTCTCGGTAGTTGTGTGTGTAGCAAGCTGAAAAGTTAAAGTGACCATCTGTTCCAATAGCTCCCACAGGACAAGCTGTCACACACAACTTACACTCTAGGCACGGATTGTAGTCTATCGGTTTGTGATACTCTGTGACTTCAGCATCTATCAAAATCGTTCCCAGTAGAATGAAGTTGCCAAACTTCGGATGAATAACGTTGCGGTGAATTCCCATATGACCTAAACCTGCAGCTACCGCGATGGGTTTATGAGAAACAACCCAAATCTTACCCGGAAACCGATCCATCTCCATAGGAAAACCCATCGCCGGGTTTAAAGCTCTAATACCTTGCTGCTCAAGTGTAGCCACAATTTCACGTCCAATATGATTGACTTCATTTCCTGCACTGTGAAATTCTGTATTGGCTACTGATCTCGCTGGAGAGCGAACGTTATCCCGGTTCATCCGACATACGAAACTTAGCAGTGTTTTTGTTGGGGGAAAGGCTGTTAGAATCTCTTGGCGCTGATCAGCAATCTCTGATCGATCAATCTCTACAAACCCAACATCATCTGCTCCAACTTCTATACAAAGATTGCGTAACCAATTAGCATCAACAACACTTGAATTCTTGGGAGTCTCATTTCTTTCACGAAAGCGCTTCACTGTTGGATGGTTATCGAACTTAGGCATATATCTCCCTCAATTATGAGTATGTACACTTTTTTCGTAAAAAATTTAATTGCTATTTAGCAAAGAAACGGTATTGGACAAACTTAATAACAGCATATTCCACCGTTCTTGTCCCAATTCATTTATCACACGACCTTGCGCTATCTCCCACAAGGGTAATGCTGTTCTCAAAGTTGACTCTCCTTTATCTGTAAGGCTAACAACTCGTACACGCCCATCTCGACCAGGCTGAATTTGGACAAACCCTTGTCTTTCTAACGGTTTAAGGTTGCGTGTTAGAGTTGTTCTATCCATAACTAATTCTTGGGCTAGATGTGTGATCGTCACTGAGCCAGCTAAACTGATTGCTGTAAGAAGAGTGAATTGATTTACCAACAATCCACTAGGTTGCAATACCTCATCGAATAGCTGTGTGACCACGCGAGATGCCTTGCGTAGATTAAAACATGTACAAGTATCCTTAACTTTTTTGAGCGAAGCTAGCTGAGTGGTCCGGTCTTTCATGAAATTAAGTGTATATACACTCGTTTATTATGTCAATATTACTCGGCAATTTGGCAACCACCTATATTAAAGGGAGGATATCGTATAAATCAAATCAGCTTTAGTTTGACGCTTGATATTAAGCCCCAGCTTTATGCTGGTGCTTTTATTTTATATGAGAACGGAGCAATTTTGATCGCTCCACAAAAATTTGTGTCGTAGAAAACAGAACTCTGAGCGCTATCAAAAACTTAGGTAAACTTAGGCATTGCTGCTTAAATTCATCACAGCCGCACCTCCAAGCGCACCGGAGATACTTGAGTCAGGGAGTCTCACCCTGAAGCGTTAAGAGACAGGCTCTTAACTTGCAAGTGGCTTACACCTTGCTTTTTAGCCCTACCCTTCCCTTTGTAGTTATTGGCAAGACTCTTGAGCGTGACCTGCATGAGGCTGTTAGCCTCCTCCTCTCTGCTGGTATAGAACACATGCCGGTTCTTACGTCCTCTTGTGTTCAGTACCTTGCTCACCTCGCTCCATGCTTTCCACACGTGCCTAAAGCTATCCACTGGCTTCTTTAGGGCGACATGGAGAGCGCGAGGTAAGCGCTCAGATTTCCGTAAAGCTCGACGGGCTAGAACTAGAGCAGCAGCTACCCCACTGTTTAACCCGTACATCGCCATAAACTTTGTCAAACCTTGCACTGAAGAGAAAGCAGGTTCAACTTTAATAAGCTCTATTCCAATTTTTTGACATCGCGCTTCCAACATTTTTGCAAAACTAGAATACGCAAAGTTAGAAAGCATTCTGGCGTATTTCTTTGATTTTTCTTTCAAAGATGCTTTCTTTTTGAAAAAGTCTAATTTCTCAATACAAATTGGTACTTCAAACGATTCAGCTATCCGTACCAATTGGGCAGATAACTTACCTATTGCGTCTTTAGTTGCATCCGTTGATTTATCTTGAATATTAAGCGCTATTATACCACTAGCCTTAAGATTTCCTTGGGAGTCACACACTGCCCAATCAGCAGAGGTCGGGTTGAAATCTACCCCCAATACCCCGTTTTTTCTGTGGGATTGTAATGGTACTTCTGGCAATTCAACAGTGGTGTGTAAGTACCATTGCCCATCTTTTCTAATGAGAAGATGAGTCAAAGGTGCAACTGTTCCAATACGAGAGGATACCTTAAGAGTCTTCTTGCTGGTACTCTCAAATCTTTTCGGTGTCAGTGCTGCATTGATGTAGTCTTGTCCGTACCGGAAAAACACTCCTGTTGCAGTAACATGAGTACCAAACTGTTCTTGTAAGCAAGGGGGAACGCTGATGGTTAACTGTCCCTCTGCTGTTAGCCGGCACAATAAATTACCACTTGCAAAACGGTTAGCGCCTACATAAAAGATGTGGTTAGAGCGTTTCTCTCTCCAGTCTGCAAGCCATTCGGCGTGAGTTGAATATCCGTTTGCTTCTAAGTTGAATTGCGACTTAAAAAGCTTTTTTGAGCCAAATGCAACCGAGAATTTTCCTGATTCCTCTATCTCCTTTAGACGCAATAGCAATGCTTCTTTGGTTGCCAGTTTACGCTGTTTTTGGTGCAGACTAAACTTTAATTTTTGTTCAGCTTTTAGCTTACTTGGTTTCTTTTTACCCTGCTCTTGAAGCTTTTTAAGCTTTTCTGATAGCTTTTTAATTGTCCCCTTTATAGAACTGATAGCATTTTTTGTTTGGCTAATATAATCGCCTATCAGTTCTTTCTGAGATTTATAATTACCCTCTGCCTTAGTAATTGCATTTCGGACATCTTGCGAACTTAATCCAAACCCTTGTTGTAATTCGTTTTCAAATGCAGCATTAATCTTTTCTCCTCTATTAATTGCTGCATAAGATGTACGCTCTACCACCCCAAACTTGGTTGCCATTGCATCCAAAAATGCAATGAATTGTGCCGAAGCACCATCTAACCTTGTTTGAGCAGTAATACTAGGCATTTTTTTAATTACGTCGATTAGTTACTAATATAGTGTACCTAATTAGATTTAGTCAATAGCCATTTTGACAGTTTTCCGAATTCTTCTAAACTTAATTCTTTCCTTGCTATACGTTCCATTGTTTCTGATACGGAATATCCTAAAAGACTTGCTATTTCTTGCCATCCATGCCACGCTACGTCTGTCATAAAAGGGTGACGCTTCTTTTTAGCTTCACCCCAAAACGGTTCTCTTGGTCTTAAATTCTCTAGGCTCATCTATTTCTCTATAGGTACATATTAATGATGCTACTATAGCAAAAACAGTATTCACTGAACTATGCCTAATTTCGCCTAACTTTTTCTTGTGCAGCGCAAGCGCCGATCGCTCCTACCATTAACGTGAAGTTTTGTCAAAAAGGCTCTCATATTCTGTTTCTTGGTTCAAGATTGAAGTACGTGACATCAGTTAGTAGCTCCTGAAGCAAGATTTGGAAATATCGCAGGAGCAAAAGCATTGCGTTTAAATCTCAGATTTAAAGCAGGAGATAGAATATCATGACACAGACGAATGCAGCTCGACTTTTAAAAGCGGTTAAACAAGATCAAGCATTAAAGGAAAAACTCAAAGCAGTATCTAACCCAGACGCCTTCATTAAGATTGCTAAAGAGCAGGGCTATGACTTTACTGTTGAAGAACTAGAGCATGAACTTAGTAAATTGTCTGAAGCAGATCTAGCTGCGATTGTAAACCCAGGAATGTCCCCTAGATACCACATCCACCCTAGGTAAGCCCCTGCGGGGAAGTCAAAAGTCAAAAGTCAAAAGTCAAAAGTCAAAAGTTGGGAGGAGGGGAGCAAGGAGGCAAGTTGCCCCATGCCCATTGTCCCTTACACCAAGGCTTCTGTTGTTTTCATCTGAAAAATTTTCTCAATCACATCTTCTACAACTTTATCGGGGGTAGAAGCACCGGAGGTAATTCCGACAACTATTTTTCCTTCAGGTAACCAGTTGTCGGTAATTTTTAACTCTCCATTTAATTGCCTATGTTCGATGCAATTTTCTGACTTAATTCGCTCAACACTATCAATATGATACGAAGTTAGTCCTCGCTGAATAGCGATTTGTTGGAGTTGTGTAGTATTTGATGAATTAAAACCACCGATCACTACTATCAAATCTAGCTCTTGTTCTACTATTTCCAACATAGCATCTTGTCTTTCTTGGGTAGCATCACAGATGGTATTGAAGCTTTGGAAATGCTCATTTAGCTGATGGGGACCATACTTCTTCATCATTGTATGCTCAAACAGCTTACCAATCTTTTCAGTTTCACCTTTGAGCATTGTTGTTTGGTTAGCAATGCCAATTCGCTCTAAATCTTTTTCAGGGTCAAATCCTGCTGAAATAGCTTTGCTAAATTTTGCTAAAAATTCGTCACGGCTCCCACCATTGAGAATGTAATCAGCAACATATTCTGCTTCTTGTAAATTCAGTAGAATCAGGTACTTGCCAGCAAAAGAACTAGTAGCAATAGTTTCTTCATGCTTATATTTGCCGTGAATTATCGAAGTGTAATCGCCCTTCTTGTGCTTTTCGACTGTATTCCAAACCTTAGAAACCCAAGGACAAGTTGTATCAACGATTGTGCATTTTTTATCATGAAGTAGCTGCATTTCTTGAACGCTGGCTCCAAAAGCAGGAAGAATAACAACATCACCAGCTTCTACAACAGAAAAATCTTTTTGACCGGCTTCAACTGGGATAAATCCTACTTCCATTTCACGCATGCGCTGATTTACGGAAGGATTATGAATGATCTCATTGGTAATCCACATGCGCTCAGTTGGGAAGTGTTTGCGGGTTTCATAGGCTATGGAGACAGCACGCTCAACACCCCAACAGAAACCAAAGGCTTGCGCTAGTTTGATAGTGACATCACCACGAACCAAGGAGTAATTATTGTCTCGAATCTGCTGAATTAAGTCACTCTGATATTCAGACTCTAACTGGGTAGCAACTTCTACTTGGTGACCAAACCCTTTACGATGATAGTTTTCTGAATGCTGGAGAGATCTTTTAAAAGCTTTAGTATCCATTGTTTTTTTCCATAATTGCTAGGTTTTATTGGGGCATGGGGCAGATAAACAGTTATCAGTTACCAGTTATCAGTTATCAGCCAAGAATAATATGTTGATCTCTGGGTTTAAGCCCCCTACCATACACCTTGATCACTGATAACTGTTTACTGTTCACTGTTTAAGAGTCCATCCCCCTAATTTTTCAGTTCCAGATGGCTGTATAATTGTAAGGCAGAACTCCAGACTAAATATCCTTGGGCGTTTAAGTGTAAACCATCAGTGCTAAGTTCTGGGCGGAGTTCGCCATGCTGATTAGCAAACAGAGGATATAAATCTAAATATTTGACGCCTTCGTTTGCTGCAGTGTTTTGTAATTGACGATTTAACTGACGAATGCGGCTATTGGAAACAGCTAGGAGTTTTTCACCCCCTTTCCAAATTGCTGATTCTCCTGCACGTGGCAAAATCGACTGGATGACGATCTGGGTTTTTGGATGCGCCCTTTGCAGGTAGAGGATGATTTGCCGTTGATTGTCTAAGATTATCTCATCACTAGCTCCTTTGATTAAGTCATTAATACCAATCATCACAAAAATCGTCTGAGGCTTGGTAACGTCGAATAATTTTAATCTTTTCAGTAGTCCAGTACTGGTTTCTCCAGAAATTCCTTGATTTAACCAATTTCTCTGTGTGGGTAGTAACTCAATAGGAAACCATAGACTCAGTGAATCTCCCGCGAGAATTGTTAAATTTTGCGGGTTTTTCTGTGCTGCTACCTTAGCTTCTTGTTGAAGGATGTCTAGCCATTGTTCATAAGTGAGTTGGTGTCTGAAAGTTGATTGGCGCGTGATGGCTTCAGTTTTGTCATTTGCCTTAGGGAATATTTTTGCTAAAAAAGCGGTCAATCCATGCTGTCGTAAAATAAGCACGATGACCGCCAGAATCAATATGAAATTTGTTACTAAGGAAAAAAATGCCCAAGGAGGAATTGTCTTTACTGGAGTAGACACAACTAGCAAGATTAATCAAGAGGAGTCAGAAGACAGAATTCAGGAGTCAGAATACACCACCTAGAAAAGGATGGTGTTTTAAAAAAAGTTTCGACCCCTGTCTCGTCCACAAGGGATGAGGTTTTAAACCAGTATTTATTCTGACTCCTGTCTCCTGACTCCTGAATTCTGTTTGATAAATTATACTACTTGTTACCAACACTGATGCGATCGCCAAATTCTTCGTTGTAACCTTCTTCTCCGTGTTCGTTAATATCCATACCTTGCAGTTCGGCTTCTTCTTTAACTCGCAGACCGACTGTAACGTCTAGAATTTTTAAAATGATCCAGGTTCCAACTCCTGCAATGATGTAGGCTACGAGGATTGCCCCTATTTGGATTACCACTTGTTTTGGGTTACCAAACAAAAGACCATTTGCACCGGCTGAGTTAACAACCTTGGTGGCAAAAATTCCTGTGAGGATTGCGCCTACTGTACCACCAACACCATGTACAGGAAATGTATCCAAGGCATCATCTACATGTACTTTATGCTTAAAACTCACAGCATAAAAGCAAACGAGAGCAGTTATTGCGCCTATTAAGATTGCTGCAAGAGGAGTGACAAATCCCGCTGCTGGGGTGATACCAACTAACCCTGCAACGGCTCCTGTAGCTGCACCAACTGCTGTTGGTTTACCACGCAAGACTTTTTCTAAGATTAGCCACATTAAAGCAGCAGATGCGGCTCCTGTATTTGTAGCAACAAAAGCAGCTGTTGCTAATTGACCAGAAGCTAAAGCACTACCGGCGTTGAACCCAAACCAACCAAACCATAGTAAACCTGCTCCCAATAGAATAAAGGGAACGTTGTGAGGAGGGCTAAGACGGTCAGGATAGGTTTTTCTAGGTCCAAGAAAGATCGCTGCTACTAAAGCTGAAACACCAGAGCTGATATGGACTACTGTTCCACCGGCAAAATCGAGAGCACCTAAGCCACCGTACAAGCCTAAAAACCCACCTTTAGCCCATACCATGTGAGCAAGGGGAGAGTAAACGAATGTTGACCAGAGCAATACAAATAAAGAGTAGGCTGTGAAATTCATTCGTTCTGCGATCGCACCCGAAATCAAAGCTGGGGTGATAATAGCAAACATGGCTTGATAAATCATGAATGCTTGGTGAGGAATCGTTGCCGCATAGGAAACTACTTCAGCTGGTTTCCCACCTTTGAGATAATCTGTTAACTCGTACCCAACATGATTCAACCCTAGCCACTCCAAGCCACCGATGAACGGGTTACCAGGAGCAAATGCAAGGCTATAGCCCCACAAAATCCAGGTAACTCCCACTATCGCCATCAGTACAAAGCTCATCATTAAGGTATTGAGGATGTTGCGCGATCGCACAAATCCCCCATAGAAAAAGGCAAGCCCTGGTGTCATTAATAAAACAAGGGCTGATGAAATCAACATAAATGCCGTATCAGCAGCACTTTGAGCTGTCTCCGCAGCACTTTGAGCTTTAGCAATCGCCGCGTTTAAATCAACAGGCGCAGCTAAAGCATCGCCTATTAATGGTCCACCTAGGAACAAAAGGGCGAGCACCACTATCTTTACAACGTTCTTCAACACTTCTTTCGGTTCCCTCCGCGTCAAGAATTTTGTTGTTTTATGACAAGTAAATAGATTTCAGCAATTTTTGTACATCTTATTCAGTATGAAAAGTTACTAAATTTTTAATGCTCTGAAAGCTTAAAAGAAATATACTTCTTTTTGTCGTTGCCAACTTTAAAGAATTGTGTAATCATTGAAGGCTATAGATATTTTTTTCTTTATACAATGCCTATACTGCGTGTAGTAGAAATGACTATTTGAAGCCGTGCGTGTAACGTGTCATCTGTCGGCTTACTTTGTATGATGGCTTAGAGAGTTAGCAACCTCAAAAATTAACGCGGCGATAGATTTCAGCCAGAGGAATTTCTACGTTCAAACTCTGTAAAATGACCGCCCTCTCAAGCTTAGAGTGAACTTGCAACAACCAACGATCATTACTGTTAGGCTCCTGAATGTAATATTGCTCAATGTATGGTTCAGTTTGGCTTACAAGGAGATATTCACAAAAGCTGGCAATAGAACGATATTTTCTGAACTTTTCGCCTCTATCATAAGCTTCAGTGGAGGGGGATAAAACTTCGACAATGAGTAAAGGATTGAGAATTTCATCATTCCGGTTCTCATTGAACTCTGGTTTTCCATTAACAACCATTAAATCGGTATAAGTACCACACTGGTATTCAGGAATCCAAACCCGCAAGTCACTGTTATATAAACGAAAGTCAGTATCTCGGAGCAAAAACCCCAGGTAAATTAATAAGTTGCTAGCTATCGCACTGTGGACTTCAGAACCCCCCGACATAGTAATAATTTCTCCGTTGCGGTACTCATGGCGTTCTGGATTGGTTTGTTCCATCGCCCGATACTCGTCTAATGTGAGACGAGTTGTTACTGCATCTGGGGGGCTGGTTTGAGCAAAGACCACAATCAGACCTTTGAAATAGTTTACTCTAAAACTATTATCTGTAATTAGACCAAGAATTGCGAATTTTATGAAGAAACAGTGAAGGCGATCGCGTGACTGGTTATTGTGCGATCGCTTTATATTGCTCAGCTTAGTTCTGAGTGTTGCTTGTACCGTTCCAGACCCTACCTGCTCGCGTTACTACTGCGCCGCCGCAGTAGCATAAAATTGAGCAGAGTAATGCTAACATTGGAGATACTCACGAGGCATGTAAAAAGCTAATATTCATTGTCTCTTTTTATACAAAAAACAGCCTTTATTGATGAATATAACGCCATCTCCTGAGCAGCGCAAAAATCTTAGAGATGCCTTAATTAGTGCCTTTCCTGATAAGTCATCACTCGATCAATTATTGTATTATGAGCTAGATAAAAACTTAAACGAAATTACTAAGGATAGCAATTTAGAAGTAATTATTTTTGAGTTAATCAGAAGGGCAATAGCCGAGGGATGGCTTTTTAAGCTGGTTGGTGCTGCATACAAAGAAAGACCTGGAAACTTAAGGCTACAAAGTATTGCTCAGGAATTGTTATCAAATCAGATTTCAACTTCTGCTTCTGACAAAACTCCTCAGCAAGAACCTATATTTCCTTCGCCTGATATTTCCACAAACCCCAGTGTTCAGCAACAGAAAATACTAGTGTTGGCAGCAAACCCGATTGGTACTAGTGGGTTGCGTCTAGACGAAGAGTTACGTGAAATTAAAGAGGGATTAAGAAGGGCGAAAGTACGAGAGCAATTTTTGATAGAGTCTGCCGAAGCAGTACGCTATAGAGATATTCACCGCGCTGTGATGGATTTTGCCCCGCAAATTATCCATTTTTCAGGACACGGCTCAGAACAAGACGGTTTAATATTTGAGGATGTAACAGGACAAGCAAAGTTCGTAGATCCTCTAGCACTGGCTGGATTATTTGAGTTATTTGCTGATCATGTTCAATGTGTAGTGTTAAATGCTTGTTACTCAGAGGTTCAAGCGAGGGCGATCGCACAACATATTGACTACGTGATCGGGATGAGCCAAGAAATTGGCGATCGCGCAGCAATAGAATTTGCAGTCGGGTTTTATGATGCTCTCGGTGCAGGAAGAAAAATCGAATTTGCATATAAACTAGGGTGTAACCTAATTCGTATAGCGGGGATAACAGAAGAACTGACGCCTAAACTGTTTTTGAAAAACAAGTTAAATGAGGTTTCTTCTAGTTCTGATAGACAAGCTTTTGGTGAAAGAGCAATTGTTGAAAATGCACGCTCTAATAATATTACCCCCCAGAAGGAACTACTAGTTTTTCAGTTTGACGTGGTAAGGGTAAATGCTCAAGGAAGGGAAATTGAGCGAGTAAAACGTCAAGCCCAATACTTTACAGAAAATTTGGGTAATAACGTTACCTTAGAAATGGTCGCTATTCCCGGCGGAAAATTCCTCATGGGTTCACCAGAAGATGAAGCTGAACGTTATGAGAGAGAAAGTCCGCAGCACGAAGTCACTGTTCCGCCATTTTTTATGGGTAAGTACCCTGTTACTCAGGCGCAATGGCGGGCTGTAGCGGTTTTACCCCAAGTTAATCGAGAACTCAACCCTGAGCCCTCACATTTTAAAGGCAATAATTTACCGGTAGAACAAATTTCTTGGTATGAAGCGGTAGAATTTTGTGATAGGATATCGAAACATACAAAAAGACACTACCGACTTCCTAGTGAAGCAGAGTGGGAGTATGCTTGCCGTTCTGGCACGACAACCCCGTTCCACTTCGGTGAGACTATTACTCCGGAGTTAGTGAACTACGACGGCACATATACATACGGCTCGGCTTCTAAAGGAGAGTATCGGAAAAAGAGTACACCCGTAGGCAGCTTTCTGGCGAATGCATTTGGGCTGTACGATATGCACGGCAATGTGTGGGAATGGTGTACAGACCACTGGCATGACAGCTATGAAGCCGCTCCAATAGATGGAAGACCTTGGACGGACAAAAAAGATATTAATAATAATTCTCAATTAGAGCGGATGCTGCGCGGTGGCTCCTGGTACTTCGATCCTTGGCTTTGCCGTTCGGCGTGTCGCTACCGCTACGTTCCCGACCTCAGGACCTACGACCTCGGCTTTCGGGTTGTGGTTTCCGCTGCGAGGACATAATTCTTTACACTCTTGCCCTTTGTCCTCTACACTTTTTCTTTTTCACTAGCCCCCGCCGAAGGCGGTCGATATTTTTTTATTTTGGCACGACTATTAATAGTATCGGAGACGTGGTAGATTTTGTCAAGTAGTTTTTTATTTGTTCGTAGTTGCGCTTTAGCGCTCTATAATTTAGCGCTAAAGCGCAACTACAAACCTTTTAAATTATTTTTACTCAGATGCAAGATCTACCGATTGTCCAAAAAACTTACGACTTGATTAGATGGTATGTCCCTATTTTAGATCGCCTACCGAAAAACCACAAATTTGGTTTAGGCGACAGGATGATTGCTGGACTTTACGATTTGCTAGAAGGACTTATCTTAGCACGATACGCTCAAGAAAAATTGGCTCAACTAGAAGTCTTGAATGCTAAATTAGACATTCTGCGCCATCAAACCAGACTATTATTAGATTTTCAGCAATTCGATGAACGACGGTACGAATATGCTGGCGAACTCATCAATGAAATCGGTAATGAACTCGGTGGCTGGATTAGACAACAACGCCAAAAGGCTAAAAGATGAAACGATACGGCAATCTTTATCCTCAAATTACAGACTTTAGCAATCTAATATCAGCATCGCGCCAAGCACAACGAGGAAAACGATTTCGAGACAACGTTTTAAAATTCAACTATAACCTCGAAGCAGAACTAGCAAAAATTAAAAGAGAGTTACAGTCAAAAACCTATCAACCAGGACGCTACAAAACCTTTGAGATTTGTGAACCCAAACCGCGCCAGATTTCTGCTGCACCTTACCGAGATAGAGTAGTACATCATGCTTTGTGCAATATCATAGTACCAATTTTCGAGAGAACTTTTATCGCTGACTCCTACGCCAATCGTTTAGGGTTTGGCACTCACCGTGCTTTACGTCGTTTCACCAGCTTTGCTCGTTCTAGTCGTTATATTCTCCAATGCGATATACGCAAATATTTTCCTAGTATTGACCACGAAATATTAAAATCACTTTTACGCCGTAAATTGAAATGTCACGATACCCTTTGGTTAGTAGACACAATTATAAATAGCAGCAATCCTCAAGAGCCAATAATTGAACATTTTCCTGGAGATGATTTACTTTCTCCATTGGAACGCAGAAGAGGGCTACCCATTGGCAACCTTACCAGCCAATTTTTCGCCAACGTATATTTAAACAGCTTAGATCATTTTATTAAAGAGCAACTTAAAGTTAGCAAATATCTTCGTTACGTTGATGATTTTGCTTTATTTTCAGACGATTACGGATTTTTAGCAGAAGCACGAGTCGCAATAGAAGAACATTTGATTAAACTCAGGCTGAAGCTTCATCCAGTCAAAAGCCAATTATTTGAAACCCGACATGGTGCTAATTTTTTAGGATTTCGCGTCTTGCCTGACAAAATCAGAGTACGATCTGAAAATTTGAGAAGAGCACGGCGGAGATTACGGCAGTTGCAAAGAGACTATGCTCAAGGTAGAATTAGGCTTCAAGACGTAAGTTCCTCAATTCAGAGTTGGCAAGCTCACCTTGCTCATGGCGATACTTGGCAGCTACGTCAACAGATATTCGCATCTCTTGTATTTACAAGAGAGTGAAGAAGGGGTAAGCACTTTCGGATGCTGCGCGGTGGCTCCTGGAACAACAATCCTAGGAATTGCCGTTCGGCGTGTCGCAACAACAACGATCCCGACAACAGGAACAACAACATCGGCTTTCGGGTTGTGGTTTCCGCTGCGAGCGCTGCTTTATGCCAGAGTCGGCGTATGGGAATGCGTCGAGCGTGTTAAAAGCAGTCCAGACTTACTCCTGTGATATTGGTGACGGTATCCGAAAATCAAACTGGGTTGGGTAGTCTGGTAGGTGTAAAAGCTGAACGGTTACCCTACCATATCCTAAAACAATGGAGCATTGTACAAAATTTGGTTTAGACGACAGCTTTTATTTTGAGTTAAAACTCTTCGTCTAATTTGTTAAGTATATCTGCTAAGTCTCTGGCTCCATGAAATACCCGAAGAATCTCAACGTTACTCTCTTGAATACGATAAAAAATTAGATAATCCCGAAAATCTTTAATGCGCCATTGTCGGATTTCACCCAATCTCAACACTACCGACTGGGTCACCTTTCCCATTCCAGGAGTCTTTTGCAACTGAGCAAACGTCAGTTCCGCAGCACTCAAAAATTTAACTGCGGCGTCCGCATTCCCATTTAACAATATATAATTTGCCAGATGACGTAAATCTTGGGTTGCACGGTCTTTGACAATTAACCGATAATTCATTTGTCTTTTGGGTTCTCCTGGCTGTTCTGACCTAAAACGGTAGAACGCAAATTCTCCCAATATTCCGGTGTAACTTCTTGCCCTTGAGAATCAATACCTTCGAGTAAAAGTTCTTCTAACTTTGCTTGTGCGTTGCGTTTTTGGTCTTGCTTTACTAAATCCAGAAAATATTCGGCAACGCTGCTATAAGCACCTGCGATCACTTGTGCTTCTACGTAAACACGCACCTCATCAGGTATATCAATAGTGATGTTCATCAGCGCTCTTGCATAACTACCTTCACTATTTTAGCTGCCAACACTTGTTGATGAATCGCCAACTTGGATTTTTGGGGTAGGGTATCCTAGGACGCTGCGTCAAGTTCGAGGAAAAAACATGATAACTAAAACACTTATTAATGCTAGAAATACTCCAATTAAGTCATAGCGATCAGGAGCTATTCCGTCTATCTTCCAACCCCAAAGCATTGCCATTGCAATAAAAACACCACCGTAAGCAGCGTAAACTCTGCCAAAATTCGCGGGTTGGAGAGTCGCGATCGCTCCATACATAGCCAGAGCAACTCCACCGCAAACCCCCAACCACACCGACTTACCTTCGCGCAACCACAACCACACCAAATAGCCACCGCCAATTTCAAATAAGCCTGCGAACATAAAGTACAACAGGGACTTGACTATTTGTGTCGTCAAAAATTGGGACATATTTGGACATCCAAAGTTTTTTATAGTTCCCTTAAATTGAAAGGGCGAACAGCGTTCGCCCCTACAAAATGCAAAATCCCTTTTATTCTTTCGCCAGTCGCACTGAATTCATTCTGACTCCTGACTCCTGACTTCTGAATTCTTGTTAAAGGCTTGTATCGTTGAATGCTGAGCCGGAAGGCGTAGCGGATTGACTAATAACATATTCAGGGTAAGCTGAAATGCCATGTTCATGTAAATCCAAACCTTCGATCTCGCCTTCTTTGGATACGCGCAGCGTACCAGTCAAATTAATTAAATACATCATCCCCATTGCTACAGCGAATGTAGACACGGTAACGATCAAGCTACCAATAATTTGGGCGCTCAAAACTTGTATGCCACCACCGTAAAATAGACCTTTCAACGGTGCTGAGACATCAGGTGCAATGGGACCACTTGCGCCAAATTCACCAGTGGCAAATAAGCCCAGTGACAAAGTTCCCCAGATACCGCAAAAACCATGTACTGGAACCGCGCCAATGGGATCGTCAATCCGAAGCCATTCTAAAAGGTCAATCCCCAGAACCACAATTACACCTGCGACTGCTCCGATAATGATCGAGCCGGTTGGATTTACCCAATAACAGGGACATGTGATGGCAACTAACCCTGCCAAAAAGCCGTTGACTGTGAAACTCAAATCCCACTTCTTAGTTTTTGGATAGGCAAAGAACAATGCTGAGAGTCCAGCAGCACATGCAGCCAAAGTTGTGTTAGCAGCAACGCGCCCAGTTCCTTGGAAGTCCATAGCTGAGAGAGTTGAGCCTGGGTTGAATCCGTACCAGCCAAACCACAAGATCAATCCACCAGATGCAGCAATTACAAGGTCATGGGGCAACATCGGACCACCACCATCACGCTTAAATGTACGACCTAAACGTGGTCCCAATGCGATCGCACCTGCAAGGGCAATAAAACCTCCAATAGTGTGAACAACTGTCGAGCCTGCAAAGTCGTGGAAGCCAGTTCCTACAAACGGTAGAAAATTGCCCTTACTGCCCATTGTTGCCAGAAAACCGTCTGGTCCCCAAGCCCAGTGACCGATAATTGGGTAGATAAATCCAGAAACACCAATACTGTAGAGAAGATCGCCAATAAACCCTGTACGCCCAATCATCGCACCAGAAGTAATTGTCGAACATGTGTCTGCAAAAGCAAACTGAAACAACCAATATGCGAGGAAAGCGACACCTGTACTTTCATAAGTTGCAGGAGCACCTTGCAAGAAAAACCAATTCAATCCAATGAAGCCGTTTCCATGACTAAACATGAAGGCAAAGCCCCAAGCATAGAAGAGTAATCCGCAAAGACAGGTGTCAACTATGCACTCCATTAAAACGTTGACGGTTTCACGAGAGCGACAGAAACCGGCTTCTAGCATCGTAAAGCCTACCTGCATGGCAAATACTAGGAAGGCTGCAAGCAATGTCCAGAGGGTATTAATTGGGTTGACAATGTCATTACCCTTGAGTACTGGATCAGCCGCAAGAACTGGTGTTCCAGCTACAGTTGAAATGAGGGTAAAGGCAGCAAATAGAATCATCAGAGCCATTCCCTTACCTAGCAGTAGTAAGTAAGCGTAACGCCTCCACTCTTTGTCACGTAAACGCTTTCCCAATCGTGCCAGCTTATTAACTTGTCCACCTTGCTCAACACTCATCGGCAATTTTCTCAATCCAGTTTTCCTCTGGCTCTTGAGGCGGAAAAAGCCTTTTTTCAGTGAGGTAGATCTTGCTTGCTGAAAAAATTCCCAAAAGCCGATTACCAGATTGCGAATTATGTTGAGATAAACCAAGCTCTTTGTTGCCAAAGAATTAACAACTTTAAACAAAAGACTTTTACGTCTATTCCTGTTGTTATCCACTAAGTCCAACCTCCATTGAAGTATTTTTTCTTACATGAACTTCATCTCTATCTAGTTAGAAAGGTTACCAATAAAGGAGATGAAGGCATTTATGTTAAATTAACTGACCATCATTGTGTTGAAGGTAAAGTTAAGGTTTTATCAAACAGAATTCAGGAGTCAGGAGCCAGGAGTCAGAATGATAAATACTGGTTTAAAACCTTGTCGCTGGTGGACGATACAAGGGTTGAAACTTTTCTTAAAACACCATCCCTTTATGCGTGGTGCATTCTGAATCCTGAATTCTGACTTCTGACTCCTTTTTATTACGTTAGAAAAAATACACTGCTCACGTTAGCATAGACAAGGTTTTTAGCAAGGAATTTACTAGATCTTCTCAAGGCAAAAAACCCTAACTTTGAGGAAGATCTGAACTTTTCCTTACTGGAATGACCTGTTTGGTCTATGTTGCACTTTTAACGAACCTAAATTCAGATAAATTTGACTAATTGTCTATTTCTTTTACACCAAAAAACTGTATTAGGAAATACAGTTTTTGTTAAGTTTTGTCGCACTCAAGCACCCCCATAACATAAGACATAACAACTTGATCCATCTAGAGTATATAGGAATGGAGTTTAATTTTTGAACAGGATTAAGAAAAAATACTTCACTAATTATTCTGATTTTCGGGACGCGCCAAATGTTATAAATATTACGGCAAAATATACCGGTGTCTTGACAAAAACCCGCAAGACACCGTCAATTGCTTTAATGAAAGAGATTTTGTATTTTTAACTAGAAGAACTCAGGAGTCAGGAGCCAGAATTCAGAATTTACCTGAGTGCGACTGGCGGATAGCGCAGCTGTCTTCGAGTCCGCGAGCATCTGAGTAAAGGGGTTTAAATCCCCACTGTCTACACGGTGTCTACAATTGGATGGGAATTCAGACCCCATCCAATTGTTTCTGACTCCTGAATTCTGACTTCTGAATTCTTCTTCAATGACTATCAAGTCTGTATTGCAAAATACAATTTTATTTTAGTTTACAAAAAAGTAGCCTGAAAGTCCCAGATTTAAGTCCGGGGAGTGTCAAGAATGTTAATATTCAGCTTTTGCAAAACACCCCAATTTAAAGCTAAGGGAATCGTCAATGGTTGAGATGTTTCAGGTATTGTTCATAACCCAGTTGTTCTAGCTTGGCTTGCTTTTCCATGACGGATTCTAATAAGTTTTGACGATACTCTTGTACCTTCTTCTGTAATTCTTCTTGCTGAGTGGCAAGAATTTGTATTGCCAAGAGTCCAGCATTTTTAGCGTTACCGATCGCAACAGTTGCTACTGGGATACCTGCGGGCATTTGAACAATTGAATACAAAGAATCAACTCCTTGTAGATGACGGGTAGCCACAGGCACACCAATCACAGGAAGCGGGGTTAAAGAAGCTACCATTCCTGGTAAATGAGCAGCACCACCTGCACCAGCAATGATCACTTTAATACCACGTTCGTGAGCAGTCTTTGAATACTCCACCATACGTTCTGGTGTACGATGGGCGCTAACTATCGCTACTTCAGTCGGTATACCAAATTCTTCGCAAACTGCGATCGCGTCTTGCATAGTCGGTAAATCTGAATCACTGCCCATGATAATGCCAATAAGAGGTTGAGTCATAAGGGGATTGGGGATTGGGTACTGGGTACTGGGGATTGGGGATTGGGACAAAAGAAGCTAGTCTTAGAAGTCGGCGGGAATAAAGTTAGATAATAGGTAAAAACCTTGCAACTTAAGAGTTCTTACTTTTTAGTTCCCACTCCCAGTCCTGAGTCTCCTAAAAATGATGATTGAAGCACAACAAGTAGATATTATCAATGCTAGAGTCGTTGGTTACAAAGATTTACAGACGCTCTTGGTTAATTCTCAGGGCATAATTGAGCGTATTATCCCAACGGATACAGCTGCCAAGCAGTTTAGATCAACTGATAGAGAAGTATTGGATATTGCCGGGGACTGGATTTCTTTAGGTGGTGTGGATTTGCAGATTAACGGTGCGCTGGGATTGGCATTTCCCGATTTGACTAGGGAAAATTCGCACGTTTTACGAAAAATTGCTCAATTTCTGTGGGATATGGGGATTGATGCGTTTTTACCAACAATTGTGACAACTTCGGTAGAAAATATTCAGCGATCGCTGGCTGTGATTGCTGATTTCATGAACCTCACCACCAAATCCTCTTCAAGAGCAACAGCGCAAATTTTAGGAGTGCATCTAGAAGGACCATTTTTGAATTTTGAAAAGCGCGGAGCACACCCAGCTCAATACCTCTTGCCATTAACTTTAGAAGAGGTCAAGCGGGTTTTGGGTGATTACGCTAATATTGTAAAAGTGATTACACTAGCCCCAGAGTTAGATTCATCTGGGCAAGTGATCCCATATTTACGCTCTCTAGGTATCACCGTGAGTTTGGGACATTCACTGGCAACAGAAAATGAATCGCGGTGTGCTTTTAAACTAGGTGCAAGCATGGTAACTCATGCCTTCAATGCTATGCCCTCGCTGCATCACCGTAAACCAGGATTATTAGGTGCAGCAATCACGCAGCCTGGTGTGAGGTGTGGTTTTATTGCTGATGGTGAGCATGTTTGTCCAACTATGCTCGAAATTCTACTACGAGCTAGTGATTATGAACAGGGTCTTTTTCTTGTTAGTGATGCTCTCGCACCTCTAGGATTACCCGACGGAGTTTATCCTTGGGACAATCGGCAAATTGAAGTAAAAAACGGTACAGCAAGATTACCAGATGGGACGTTATCTGGAACAACATTACCTTTGTTGGTAGGAGTGCAAAATTTGGTGAAATGGGGGATATGCGACGTTGAAAGGGCGATCGCACTAGCAACGAATGCACCTCGATTAGCAATTGGTTTACCAGGAATTGCTGAGGGACAAGAAGCTAACTTATTACGATGGCGTTTTGATGAAGCTAGCCAAGAACTATTTTGGCAAAGACTAAAGAACTTCTAAATTCTGACTCCTGAATTCTGACTCCTGACTCCTTCTTTAAGATATCATTTTTTGGGAAATCCCTTAAAGATTGAGTTTGTGTGAGTGAACTTAGCCTGTTCGCGCAGCGTCTCTTTTTGGGAAAAGGCACACAGGTGACAAACGTATCGGAGATTTTTAGATGAACGTAGCTGACGATAAAGCAATTGTTAAAGACTATTTCAATTCCACGGGTTTTGACCGTTGGAAACGGATCTACGGTAATGGTGAAGTTAACAAAGTTCAGCTAGATATTCGCTATGGACATCAGCAAACTGTGGATACCGTTATAGGCTGGCTAAAAGCTGATGGTAATTTACCAGAACTATCCATCTGTGATGCTGGGTGTGGTGTAGGTAGTCTTAGTATTCCCTTGGCTGAAGCAGGAGCAAAGGTTTACGGTAGCGATATCTCTGAAAAAATGGTGGAAGAGGCGAAAGACAGAGCACAACAAACTTTAGGGAATGGTGAAAACCTCACTTTTGCGGTGCAGGATTTAGAAACGTTAAGTGGTAGCTACCATACAGTTATTTGTCTAGATGTTCTGATCCACTACCCTCAAGAAAAAGCAGATGAAATGATTTCTCACCTGTGTTCTATGGCTCAGTCACGAATAATTCTCAGTTTTGCACCAAAAACTTGTGCTTTAAGCTTATTGAAGAAAATAGGTAGTTTTTTCCCAGGAGCAAGTAAAGCAACTCGTGCTTATCTACACCGCGAGGCAGATGTGGTTAAAATTTTGGAGAGTAGAGGCTTTCATGTTCAACGACAATCGATGACTAAAACACGCTTCTATTTTTCGCGACTGCTGGAAGCGTCGCTTAAGTAAGGTTAAGATCGCAAGCAAAGCCCACATCTGAGGTGGAACGATGAAAACTGCTGAAAAATTAGCAACTGGTTGGTTGCTTACGCTCGGATTCATGTTTATGACATTATCAGTCTCTGCGGTAGTTGAAAGAAATAGCATATTACAGCAAATTTCGCCAGAAGAGCAAATTTCAACAGGCGCAGAAAATCAAGATTTTCCAAACACATATGCTGTTAGCGCACTTGAGAATACGGCTTTAAATGCTTTGATTTTTGGCGTTCCTACCTCAGTATTGGGAATATGGATGGCTTTGGGAATGTACCGTCAAAGTCGTCAAGAGAAAAAATTGATTCAGGAGCAGACGCGCGATCGCCTACAATCTCTTTTTTATCGCCTCATCCAAGAAAATCATGGGCGTGTCACTGTTTTAAACTTCGCAATGCAATCACAGCTAGCTCCGGCTATGGCAAAGCAATTCTTAGACGAACAAGCCAAACTTTTCAATGCTAATTTTAAAGTAAATGAAGAGGGGGGAGTCTCATACTATTTTGATCTTTAACTTGCTTTAGGAGCAGCTAAATGACGCAGATCTTCTTAAGCCTAGCGGCTATTCTGGGCGGTTTATCTGTTGCCGGTGGAGCTTTTGCTTCCCATGCTTTACGAGAAAAAATTAGTGAGCGATCACTAGAGATTTTTGAGACTGGCGCTCGTTACCAGATGTATCACGCTCTAGCATTGTTAGTTGTTGCACTACTGCTCAGTCGAACTCAGTCTCCTTCACCTACACTGGTAGCCAGTGGCTGGCTGTTTATCATTGGGATCGTTCTTTTCTCAGGTAGTTTGTATGCTTTGAGCTTAACTGGTGTTAAATCTTTAGGAGCGATCGCACCACTGGGAGGAGCAGCATTTATTGCTGGCTGGGGTGCTTTAGCTTTTGCTGCTTGGAGTGTGAAGTTTTAAACACAACTGTCAGCCTACTATATTAATGTTCCGAACAGTCTTTTATGTCAAACGGTAATAGTCTGTCACTGCTGGAAGAACGAGTCATTGGGGAAATGAATACGGTTAGAACAAATCCGGTGGCTTATATTCCTGTGCTGGAAAAGTATAAACAGTGCTTTGAAGGAAAGCAAGTTAAAATTTCCAGTCATACCTATTTGGAGACAAAAGAAGGAGTCAAAGCAGTTGATGAGGCTATTGCCTTTCTCCGATTAGTGGATCCTGTAGAACCTCTCAGTGTCTCTCAAGGGATGTGTTTGGCAGCAAGAGATCATGTAAAGGATCAAGGCAATAAAGGTATTGTTGGTCATTATGGGAGTGACGACAGTGATCCTTTTATCCGTATGAACCGCTACGGTACATGGTTAACCATTGCAGGAGAAAACATTAGTTACGGTTCACACGCACCAACAGATATAGTTATGCAATTAATTATTGATGATGGTGTACCTAGTCGAGGTCATCGAAAAAATATCTTTAACCCCGCTTTTAAGGTTACAGGGGTTGCTTTTGGGATTCATGCACAATATAGGCAGATGTGTGTTATTGCATTTGCTGGAGATTATACAGAAAAAATTTGATGATAAAAGTCGATAATAACCACAGCACTACAAATATTGTACGCCTTAATACTTACGTTCAAGGTGAAGGCTTTCCAATTGTTTGCCTACACGGTCATCCCGGTTCTGGTGCTAGCCTGTCTATTTTCACTAATCACTTATCAAAACGATTTAAAACTTTTGCTCCAGATCTACGAGGATACGGTCAAAGTCGCGCTGATCAAGATTTTGAAATGGGTGACCATTTAACCGATCTCGAAGCCCTTCTGGACAGGTTTGAACTGAAAAAATGTTTGATATTAGGATGGTCTTTAGGTGGTATTCTCGCAATGGAACTAGCACTAAAACTTCCAGAGCGTATCACTGGGCTAATTCTAGTTGCTACATCTGCTAGACCAATCGGCAATCACCCGCCTATTACTTGGCAAGATAATCTTTACACTGGTGTTGCCTCATTGTTAAGCTGTGTAAACCCAAATTGGCAGTGGAATATAGACACATTTGGTAAGCGATCGCTCTTACGCTACCTCATCCAACAACATACTCCCACAGCTTACCGCTACATTGCAACTGAAGCCGTACCAGCTTATTTACAAACCTCTGGAGCAGCAACTCGTGCTTTATACACAGCACTCAGAGGAAGGTATAACCGACTCGCAGATTTACAGCAAATACAATGTCCTGCTTTAGTTCTCAGTGGTGCCCAAGACTATCACATCACTGCTGATTCCAGCCGAGAAACATCTCAATATCTTCGTGACTGCGAATGGCGATGTTATCCAAATACAGCCCATCTTTTCCCCTGGGAAATTCCTGATCAAGTACTCGGTGACATCGATCAATGGCTATCTAAACAGTTACTCAGTGAACACTGATCAGTTAATCTTGATCTCTAGCAGTTATCAGTACCAGCAGTAGTTATCAGTGTTCAGCACGTATAGTGAGCGTGATAACTGATAACTGATAACTGATAACTGATATAAAGTAGCCTTGTAAATTTAACTACACCTGACCGCTAAAGACAGGCCTTACTTTGCGGTCAAACCTTTCCCCCAAGTCGTCTGCAACTGTTAAAGCGTCAGGTTTACAACGTTTCACATCAATAGCGATCCCCTGAGCACCTTCTTGTTCTAAATCTTCTACGTAGCCGTGAATGGCTGCTTTAGCCTCTTGAAGGCTAAGAAATGGACCGAAGTAGTAGGTGCAACGGGGATTCTGTGTTGCAATCTCTATCCACCAAGCTAAACCGAGATTGTGGAATATGTTAGTTGACAATTCCTTAAAGTTATTCCAAATGGGGTTCATGGTTTTCGCTGATTTTAAAAATGTAGTACAGGGTGATTAACGGTATGTTAGTTTTTCTGTTTCTTTACATTTCTTTATACTCTTTTATTCTTCTTTTTTCAAAGAAATTTTTGTTAATTTATCTAGGTGTAGTGTTGTAAGCCATCGTTGGCGATAGATCTCATAAAGTGCCATACCTGTTGCTACTGAAGCATTTAGACTGGGGATCTTACCCTGTAGGGGAATTGATACCAGAGCATCGCAAGAGCGTTGAGTCAACATACTCAAACCTTCCCCTTCAGCACCAACGACCAAAACGATAGGACCACTAAAGTTAACTGTATGCACTGGTTGACTGACAGTAGCATCTGTACCATAAATCCAAAAGCCAGCGGCTTTCAATTCTTCTAATGCACGTTGCATATTCACGACTCTAGCGACACTAAAGTTCTCTAGAGCACCAGCTGCTACTTTCATAACTGTAGATGTGATCCCAGAAGCCCTACGTTGGGGGATCACTAATCCTTGAGCGCCGATAGCCTCTGCGGTACGAATTATTGCTCCCAAATTATGTGGATCAGTAATACCATCAGCAGCAACAATTACGGGATCAGTGACGGATTTAGTCTGATTAATTAGCTCGTGCAAATCAATATAGGTATAGGGGGCAATTTGTGCAGCCACTCCTTGATGATTTGCCGCGTTAGTGATTTGGTCTAAGCGCTTAGGTTCAACTTCATCAATAATTGTACCATTTTCCTTCGCTTGTAAAATTAGAGAATGAAAGCGGGGGTCATAGCGCAAACGAGGAGTAATCCAAATACGGTTGAGAGTGCGCTCATTTTCTAGCGCGCTCAGAACTGGATGGCGACCATATATGAGATCGTTATCTTCTGTTTCTACAAGTTTTTTCCTTGATGCTATTGAATGGGAAATCTGACGATTTTTCGTTGAACGTGGACTCACTGGGAGAGTTGGTTCACCATTCTCTTTTTTGATTTTGCGGATGGGGTTAGAAACGACGCGCTTATCCTTAATTCTTAAGGATGGTCTACTATTCGCTTCACTAGGAGTCTTGATTTTCTTTTGTTTATTCGTCATATAAGCCTTAAATTGAGCATAAGAATAGGATTGCCTAGTCATTCGAAACTGAATCTGCTTTACTCATCCTGAGATCACGAGGTCATGATCCCTCTATTTTTCAAGATCTAGTTTTTGCAAGAGTTCTGTTAATCGCCCGAGATCGGTTAAATATAGGTAACCTATGAGAGTTTCTAAACTAGTTGCTTGTTGATAAGTTTTGGGATCAACACGCTTAGGGCGTCCTGTAGCGGCATTTCGACCCCGTCGGACAATTTCTAACTCGGTATCAAACAAATAAGGACTGAGCTTTTCTAAATACATTGCCTGCGTTTCCGCTCTCACCTGTGTCACTACCAAACGGTGGTAAGTTTCTGGTCGTTGCGGTGGCAATATATAAAAAGTCCTGACGTACAGCTCATAAACGACATCACCCAAATAAGCTAAAGCCGTAGGAGAAATTTGTTGCAGTTGCGTCTGGGAAATCTGCTGAGATAATTGCTCTCTGGTTACCTTTAATAATTGATACCAAGATTCATTTGGTTCATCTACTAGCTTTTCCTCCTGAGATTTCACAACTTCTCATTCCTCACAGGTTAGATTGGGAGACTTTTTGTGGGTAGATTCATTCTGCCCTGAGACTGCCGTGCTAGTCTACCACATATCATCAAAGCTAAAAAGACTACTTTTATATTTTATCTTTTTAATTCGGAGTCAACATCTTACCCCATTTTTATCAATTAAGGCACAAAGCATCAATTTAAGTCTGATTTTAGGCAAACTTCACTCTTTGCTGTTTTTCACTCCCTTTTCCTGGCCTGTACTTCACAAGCAATTAACTGCGTTTACAGGAACCAGTGACAAAGGCATAGGGTATGGCTCAGAGTATATAAACTATTCTACTTATTCTACAGATGTTAATACAAAATTTCAGCAATAATTAAGCTATCCGATTTGAAAATCTGGATAGCTAAATTAAGTGTTGGTAAAGCAATCAAGACGACTTGATTTGTTCTAAAGCCGCCGCAACTGTAGGTTGCAGCGCCAGAAATTTCTCTAGACGAACTAGCTTAACCGTTTGGGTCACACGAGCATTAGTGACAATTTGTAAGGTACCGTTGGCGTTGGCCAGCTTGGCTAGCTGGACGAGAGCACCTAAGCCAGAACTGTCAACAAAGTCTATTTGTGAGAGATCCAGAATAATATGCTTTGGACCCTCCTCAATTTTGCTACTCAGTATCTTACGAAATGTCGGCTCGGAAAAGGCGTCTAACAAACCTGTGAGGCGGAATAGCTGACAGTTATCCCGTACTTCTCGAGTGCCTCTGAGGCTTACAGTTAGATTAAGTGGCTCAGCAATAACTCCCTCCTTATATTATCGATAGCAAACGCTCAAGTATAATTGTTTTTTGTGCATATTGTCTACAATTGGCTGGAATGTACAGCGCTACAGGTAAACAATAATAAGCAAGACGTTGTTGTGCTTCCCAAGCTCTCCTTTTTCTGTGGAGTCATTGTTGCGCTCTTCGCATTGTTTGAACAAATTCCTCAAACAGGTAATCAGCATCATGAGGTCCAGGACTTGCTTCTGGATGGTACTGCACAGAGAAAACAGGTAGAGACTTATGACGTAAGCCAGCTACAGTGTGATCATTTAAGTTGAAATGGCTGATCTCCACGGTATTGACTGGTAAGGAATCTGGATCAATAGCAAAACTATGGTTTTGGCTGGTGATCTCTACTTGTTGTTTTAAGCCTGCTGGCTGGTTCAAACCCCTATGACCAAACTTAAGTTTGAAGGTTTCTGCTCCAAGTGCATGGCCTAAAATTTGGTGCCCCATACAAATGCCGAAGATGGGTTTGTTGGTTGAAAGCAACTTTTTAGCTGTCTCAATGCCTTCGGTAACAGCTGCTGGATCACCTGGACCGTTAGACAAAAAGATGCCATCTGGATTATATTCGAGAATCTCTTCTACTGTTGTATGCGCAGGAACAACAATGACGCGACAACCGTAGCTTGCTAGACGGCGCAAAATATTGCGTTTTACACCAAAATCAAGGGCAACAACTGTTAAGGGTTCAGCAGAATTTGCCACTGCCTCTGGGTTAAATTCCCAAATTGAGGTGGTGGGATCTGACCATTCATAAACAGTTGGGGTGGTGACTTCCTGAACAAGGTTCAATCCTTTCATGGATGGATATGCCTGTACCTGTTCTAGCAACTCGGCTTCATCCAAAATTTCTGTGGAGATCGCGCCGTTCATTGCTCCGCTTTGGCGAATTCTACGAGTGAGATCCCGGGTATCGATGCCGTAAATGCCAGGTATTTGGTGCTGTTTAAGATAGTCAGGCAAAGACTGTTGTGAACGCCAGTTACTTGGTCTGGTACAAATATTGCGCGCGATCGCACCTCGCGCTTGCGGTTTAAATGATTCTTCATCTTCCGCATTTATACCAGTGTTTCCCAATTCTGGATAGGTAAACACGATCATCTGACCACAGTAACTTGGGTCTGTTAGCACTTCTTGATACCCAGTCATGCCAGTGTTAAATACCACTTCCCCGATGGCCGTTCCTGTGGCACCAAAAGACCAACCGCGATAAATGGTTCCATCTGCCATCACGAGTACAGCAGGTATTCCGTCGAACAGGGACATAAGCTATTGATTTTAAGATTAATAAATGATTTTAGTTTTTGGCGGCTCACTGCGTTGGTTCGTTCTAGCTAAACGCTAACTTTTTTTGGTTGGAAAGCCATAAGAGGCAGTTAAGCTGGAATCAAACCCATCTATCTTTTCAAAATAAAAAGCACGCATACGCATTCAGGGCAGAGCCAGCACTGATTAATTCTAAGCTAGCGGTACAAATTTTGATTATCTCACGAGCTAATTATTTTTCAAGATAGAATTTAATTAATTAAAAATTAAGTTCTGCTTTGCAAGAGGGAGCAGCCCCTGCGGGGAAGTCAAAAGTCAAAAGTCAAAAGTCAAAAGTTGGGGAGCAAGGGAGTGAGTAGATACTCTCAGTCCTTAATGTCCCATGCCCAATGCCCCATGCCCCATGCCCGTTTCCTACGTATTTTCATCAGAAAAAATACCAAATCTTTAAACAGGTTTAGCAAATAGCAGTAGATTTGACGGCATTGGGACAGATAGAATGACCAAAGAAGACGCGGAGAGTGGGAGACAGGGCGACCGTCGCTTCTCCTGGCGGAGAGGCTTTGCCAACGCTCCAAATCAAAAGTCAAAGCTTCGGCTGCGCTCAGCTTTGATCCCGAGCGGAGTCGAGGGGTCAAAAGTCAAAAGTCACAAAACATTAAGAAGCTTACAAGCCTTTGAACTTAAGAAGCTTATAAGCCGCTAGATTAATTTATGGAAAAGGAAAAAAAATATATTTTTTCTGCTGAGTGCCTCAAAATACTGCGTCCTTGTTACTAGCACCATTATCTATTTATGGGGTTGGTCGTTTTGAATTTTGGCTTCCTGTAAGGTGGTGTGTCTCCCTAATACTAAGTTATGCTTCACTCTCTTTTATCCCGTACAGCACTTATTTTTTTATCAACTGCACTAGCGATTTTGGGGGTAGCCTGTAGAGACCAACTACAGTCTACCATAACTGGTGATAAACAACACAATGTTGTTGTTAAAAATAGTGCAGCTACTCCTCCAACCATAGCAGCTGAACCACCAGTCACTCCAACGGTTAGCACAGAGTTACCTTCTGGGACAGAATCAAATTCTTTTGAGGAGGGGCTAGATAAAGCTACTAGTGCTTTTAGTATAAGTCAATCTGCGAAATCAACAGAGGATTGGAATTTAGTAGCAAGCCAGTTTAAAGAGGCGATCGCGCTGATGAAAACAGTGCCTGCCAATAGTCCTTACTTCCCCAATGCCCAAACAAAAATCATAGAATTTGAGCGCCAACTAAATTACGCTGAAAAGCAAACCATTCAACCAATCAAACCAGCGAAGATAGTAGTTGGCTCTGCTGAACCACAAATTAATTCCCCTTTAGAAGAGGCATTTGAGTGTTCAGATGTCCGCTTAGTTGAAAATATTACTCAGTGTCCTCCTTTATCTAAAAAACAAAAGCTGCGAACACCAATAGCTAACGTAGCTCCCCCAAAACTATTGAAATCTCAGCAAGTATTTGTGGCTCCAATCACACGGAGGGTTGGAGGAACGCCAGTTATTAACGTCACTTTTAATGGGAACCAACAATTTGAGATGATATTAGATACAGGAGCTAGCGGAACTGTGATCACCCAACAGATGGCTTCTGAGTTGGGAGTGATGCCAGTCAGTAAAGCTAAAGCAAACACTGCTAGTTCCAAGGCTGTAGAATTTCCCCTTGGCTACGTTGATTCAATAGAAGTTGCTGGCGCTAAGGTGAATCAAGTAGCAGTGGCGATCGCTGGCTCAGATCTTGAAACCGGGCTTCTTGGACACGACTTTTTTGGCGATTACGATCTCACCATTAAACGCGACATTGTTGAATTTCGCCCACAATCAAAAGGGCAAATTAATTTTACAGGTTCAGTTATCAAATCTCCAACTGTAAACAAATCGCCATACTCTATCGAGTTCGGCCTAAAACCTGGAAGATAATTGAACAAGAATTCAGAAGTCAGAATACAGGAGTCAGAATAAAGCTTATGTCACAAGCAAAAACTAAAAAAAAAAGGTAGCCCACTTCCTCCAAAACTGATCATCAGACTTGGCAAGTTTTTTTGGACGACTATGTGGCACCTGATGATGTCACGGCTTGCTCCTCGGAATAAATCAGGAGAATACATTCGTCCTAGCAGTGAGTTTCGGAACTTCGTTGGAAAAGAGGAAAATAACCCGTACCAACCGGTGGCGGGGCGCTATAGCCTTATTGTTGGACTGGGTTGCCCTTGGGCGCACAGAACTCTTGTTGTTAGAGCCCTGAAAGAATTAGAAGAAGCTATATCTGTGGTGATGGTGTCTCCTGATCCCATAGAAGGAGGTTGGGTATTCAACCAGGAACACGAGGGTTGCCGTACACTTGCTGAATTGTATGATTTGGTACAACCAGGCTATAGTGGACGCCGCACAGTTCCGGTGCTGTGGGATAACCAAACAAAGACAATAGTTAATAATGAGAGTTCAGAAATTATCGTCATGCTGAACTCAGAGTTTAACGACTTTGCTAAAAATTCCACACAAAATCTCTACCCAGAAGAATTGAAAGAGAAAATTAATTGGTGGAATGAGAAGATTTACACAAGCGTGAACAATGGTGTTTATCGCTGTGGTTTTGCCCAGACTCAAGAGGCGTACAATCAAGCTTGTGATGAATTGTTTGCTACTCTCGATGAGGTGGAAGCAGCACTAAACCACAGCCGTTATCTTTGTGGAGATACAGTCACATTAACAGACGTTCGTTTATTTACAACGTTATTCCGGTTTGATGCAGTGTATTATGGGCTGTTTAAGTGTAACCGCCGGAGGATTCAGGATTATCAGAATTTGAAAGTATACCTCCGCGACTTGTATCAGCTTAAAGGTGTTGCTGGAACTTGTGATATTGAAAGTGTCAAGCAGGAATATTACGGCAATTTATTCCCGCTAAATCCAAGTGGTATTATTCCCAGAGGTCCTGATATGACTTACCTTGAGGTGGGGAATAGGTAATAGGAAGAGTGATTTTTGTACAAAAGGTAGCGCCCCTACCTTGTACATGAAACTCTGATTTGTGGAAAAATCAAGTTAAATCAATAAGTATAAATTAATACCTCATTTTTTTGTTCAAAATCCCATTGCTCGTGGCTAAAGTTGAAAGATTTTCCTGAAATCTTCTTTGGGCAAGGGTTTTGTCCGTTGTATACCGGCTCAAGTCACGCTTAGTATTTTTGTCCTATTTAACAATAAACTATATTAAACCTACACCTACTTAAAAGCAAGATTTATGTTTAAACTACCAATTCCCTGTAGCGTTACTAATTCTATACGTAGCGCCCGAGTATTTAACTGCTTAAGAGTATCTATTATTTTGAAAAACTCACTGAATGTCTATGTATAAATAATTTAATTATTGTTGAAGAAGTAATGTCGACTCCCGAACAACGTAGAAGACTACGAGATGCCTTAATCAGCGCTTTTCCCGCAAGAGAATCACTAGAACAAATGTTACTTTATCAGCTGGGAAGAAATTTAAACCAAATTACAGGAAACAGCAACTTAGAAGACATCATCTTCCAACTAATACAAACAGCAGAAGCTGAGGGATGGATAGATCATCTAGTTGAGGGTGCGTATCGGAGCAACTCTGGAAATCGTGAGTTACGTATATTATGGGAAGAATGGCCGCGCCCAGTTCCTCCAGACAGAAATCCTATGCCATCAGTATCTCCCTATTCTAGGGAGTTGAAATCAGACCATAAATATCAAGGACAATTGGTTAGGATGGAAATACATTTTCCAGATTCTAACCATAAAGGAACACAATTAGTGGGGGTGGTCTTAAATATCTCATTTGGCGAAGTAGAAGAACCATATGAACCATGTATTGATGAAAACGAATCAGCTGTGGTAGAGCCTGAAAGATATCTTAGATTCGGTATTAAGTTTGGCACACTGTGTTTTGAATTGACAAATGGGTATATGCCATTAAATTTATGTAGACTTATTAACAACCAAGAATTTAATGGATTGGTAACATCAATGGGGACTAGGAGGAACCCTACTTGGCAGTTTAAGGTTAATAGTCAATCACAAGATGGGAACAGAGCAGTGTTGTCTGGCTCGCTTCATAATCAAGACCTAGGAAGCATCGAATTGCAAAGTATTTCTTGTCAAGTAGACGCTATTTTTCAGGTTAGTATTAACAGCAATAGTTTGGAAATAACTGCAGACAGCGGCTTGTGGAATGAAGGAACCAGCAACAGGATAAGAGCAACTCAACTTGCTTATTTTTTCAGAAATGTTTTAAAGCCTAAACTAGAAGATTATGTCAGCAGGGTAGTAGTGGAATATGTCCCAGTCAATAACTCCTAAAGAACTTGGTAGAATGTTTCAAGCAATTGAGAACGCGCCAACAGGAAAGCTATCAGAGCTAGCAAAGATTGCTGGACTTGATTTAGCTGAAGACTATATTGGTGCTGACTTAAGTGATGATGATATTAGTGGAGATAATCTGACTAATGCAAACTTTAGTCATGTAAACTTCAGTAACACTAATTTAAGCGATGCCAATTTAACTGGTGTCAATCTGAGCAATGCTAACCTAAGCGGTGCTAATTTAAGTAATGCTAACCTAAGCGGTGCTAATTTAAGTAATGCTAACTTACGTGGTTCAAAAATTAATGAGAGGACGGAGATTGATAGCAAATGGCATCTAGTCTGGAAGATTGTCAATCAGCAATTTATAGATATAGAGGAGGATTTAAGTAAAGCCGACTTAACGAGTGCGAACCTAAGCAGTGTTAACCTTAGCCGTGCTAACCTAATTGGTGCCAATCTCAGTGGTGCCAACTTAAGAAATACTACCCTTACTAATGCCAGACTTGTAGATGCTGACCTTAGCGCCGCCAACCTCAACGGAGTCTCTTTGTGGAATGGTAATCTGAGCAATGCCAAGTTATTAAATGCTGACCTTAGCGACGCCTACTTAAGCTGTTCCAACCTAAGCAATGCTGACTTGAGTGGTGCAATTCTTCAGAATGCTAATCTCAGTGGTGCTAACTTAAGGAATGCCAACTTGAGGGATGCTAACCTGAGCGGTGTTAATTTCAGGGGAGTTAGAATCAATGAAGCCACAGAATTGGATAGTAAATGGCATCTAGTCTGGAAAATTGTCAATCAGCCATTTGCATTTCGTTACCTCAAAGGTAGGAACTTGACAGATGCCAACCTAAGTTATGTTGACCTAAGCCATGCCAACCTAAGTTATGTTGACCTAAGCCATGCCAACCTAAGTTATGCTGACTTAAAGGGTGGTAATCTAAGGAGTGCTGACTTAAGGAGTGCTGACTTAAGGAGTGCTGATCTCAGGGGTGCCGATCTGAGAAATGTAATTCTTGACGAAAACACAAAGATAAACGCTAAATGGCTTACAGTTTGGAAGATTGTTAATCAGGGAGCTAGCGATCTCAACCTGAGATGGGCTGATTTAAAAGGTGCCTATTTGAGGGGTGCTGACTTAATGGGTGCCGATCTCAGAAGTGCTGATTTGAGGGGTGCTGACTTAATGGGTGCCGATCTCAGAAGTGCTGATTTGAGGGGTGCTGACCTTAGAGGTACTAACCTCAAAGGTATCAGCTTAAGATGTGCTGACTTAAGGAAGGCCACCCTAAATGATTCAAATCTGGAGTACGCTGACTTGAGAGATGCGATCCTGAGCGGCATCATCCTAAGCGGTGCTATAGTTACAAATGCTTTGCTTAGAGGAAGCACAGGTCTTACAAATGATGTGAAGCACAACCTAAAAAACAAAGGGGCAGTTTTTGGCGATTCTTTGCCATATATAAGGGTAGCATAGTTTTCGTAACAAGTTCTCTAAACTTGCCCCTGTCGGCTATTTCCTTTAAACATAAGGTAAAGTAATGACAAATTCGGTATATTTTCCGATTTCAGTATTAACTTTGATCTCGCCCTGATGAGCCTGTACAATAATATCGTGACAAATAGATAAACCCAATCCAGTTCCTTCACCGACAGGCTTAGTAGTGAAAAAAGGCTCGAAAATCTGATTCAGTACTTTTTGGGGAATACCTTCGCCGTTATCACGTATACGGATTTCTACTCTATCGCCTAAATCTTTAGTATTTACGAAAAGGGTAGGCAAAAACCTGTTTCCCTCGTTAAGCGTTTCTCGTTGCAAACGCATTCTCTTTTGATGGGCTGCATAGCAGGCGTTGTTAATTAAATTAATAAAAGCACGATTAAGACTATCGGCGATAATGTTTATTTCTCTAATGTGCGGATCAAAGTCCGTTTTTATGGTGATGTTGAACGAAGGAATTTTAGCGTGCATTCCATGAGACGCTAGATTAATAGATTCTGCTAGTAAAGTATTAATATTAGTGAGTCGCCGTTCGCCAGTTTGCCCACGGGAGTGCATTAGCATACCACGGACAATGTTATCAGCTCTTTTGCCATGTTCGTTGATTTTTTGAGCATTTTGGCTTATGTGACCAACAATTTCTTCGATCGATTCTACGCTTTCTGGATCTAATCTGTCTTTTTGGCTTTCAATTTCTTCCAGTAGTTCTTGGCTTAACTCTACAGAGAGTTCAGCAAAGTTATTAACAAAATTTAAGGGATTTTTGATCTCGTGAGCGATACCAGCCGTTAATCCTCCTAGAGAAGCCAGTTTCTCTTGGGCAATGATTTGGGCTTGAGTGGCTTTTAGCTTTTGTAGAAGATTTGCCAAGTCATTATTTTTATGTTGTAATTCCTGGGTTCTCGCCTCGACTTTTTGCTCTAGAGTCCGGCTATAGCCTTCTAGTTGTTCGTAGAGACGGCTATTTTCAATGGAAATAGCGGCTTGAGCAGAAAGGATTTTTAACACTTCGACGCGATCGCGCGTAAATGCTTTGGTTGTTAAATTATTTTCTAAATATAAAATGCCATTCAGTTTACCCTTATGAATTAAGGGAGTACAAAGAATTGATTTAGGTTGAGTGGCGATAATGTAGCGATCGCGGGTAAATTGTCCTTTATTGGTTGCATCATCTAAAACCACATTTTCTCGGGTATGAGCAACGTAGTTGACAATGGCGGCTGATAGAAGGGGTATTTGGCTTTTAGGATCTACAGCATCTATGGCAATGGGTTGTAGTGTAGTCGTAGCATCACAATCGACTGTTCCTTCAGCTTTAATCACCCAGTGATCTTCTTGCTCACCAGGCTGTTTTTGAGCATCTAGTATTAGATAGCCTTTTTGAGCACCTGCATTCTCAATCACTATATTCATCAATTTTTGCAATAAATTGTCTAGAACAATTTCCCCAGAAATTGCCTGAGAGCATTTCACTACGCTATTAAAATCTAAGGTAATGGACGCATTTTCACTGCTTGAAGAAGTAAGTGAAATACTATCAACATTACCGTTATCAGCTTTACTCAAAAACTCTGGGTATTGAGTTTCTAAGTGTTTTACTTTAGCTGAACAACCCCAAAGTTGATAAATATAGTGTGCATCTTGCAAGTAATGGCGAGCAATATGGTTTTGATTTCTCTCTAGATAAAACCTGGCTGCGAGTTCATTAGCGAGTGCTTCTTCGTTAAGGTATTCATTTTCATGTGCAAGAGCAATAGCTTGATCGTAATATTCTCTAGCTTTCATAGCTTTGCCTAACAAGCGTTCTCGTTCAGCCTCCACTAAATAATATTTGTGTAGATAATTCATCGGAGCATAGTAAGCCCATTTCCTCATTTTCTTTTGGTTATTTTTAACTTGCTTGAGAAGCTGTTTTTGTTCTACGTGGGAAACATTAGGAAAAACTGCTAGCCGAGTCAGGGAATCATAAAGATAGAATAGAGGAATTAGGAGTGAAGGTGTAACACCTGCTAAATACTTTTTAACCGTCGTGGCATTTTCGAGAGCTTGTGAAAAATTTTGAAATAGATAACAGAGAATCAGTTTGTGTAAATATACATTGGCAATGGCGGGAATATCATGAACTTCAAAATGTATTGGTAACATTCTTTCTTCATTGTATGATTCACCCATTAATCGACCCACGTCCTCACACTTTGATTTATCCATCAGTTGCAAAACTGTTTGTTGCAATATTTTTAAATAATTGAATACAGTTTTTTGTTTAAGTCTATTGATATCATGAATATACAAGCATATTTGTTGTTCAATATCTCTTAAATCCTTACCAACACAATATGCATTTAAACAGTGAAGAAATGCAGAGTAGCCTGCAAACTCTAAATCTCCATTTTCTCTGCCTGTTTTATAAGTTTCTGCTAGTGGATTTAATGTTATATTGGCATGTTCTTTCCAATGTTTTAAAAAACCATAAACCAGATGCATCGTCCTGTGTTTTTGTTTTTTAATATTAAATTTTTCTAAAACCTTTAAAGCAAGTTCACCAAATTGGTATCCTGAATTAACATCTCCCACAACTCCACATAAAATCATGCCGTAGGCACCATAGACACAAACAGAGTCGAGAGCATGACCATATTTAACTGAAAGTCTGATTTCTTCAAAGACGATTAAAGAATACAATTTTGGAACAGTTAAATAAGCGGCAACTCTTAACCTTGATAGTGTATCTATTGCTGCAAGTTTGTAAGGATTGGTCATTGCAGGTAAGTTAATTAAATCTTCAATTCGGTATCTCGCTAAAGATATTTTTGTCATTAACAAACTTAGCGAAATATCGAAGTGTGTCGAGTTCTGATGAAATTTTATTCCCAAAGATTTCATCACGGGAAGCAGATTCATTAAAGCTTGCAGAGGTTTATTCTGCGCCATATAAGACTGTATTTTTACCTGATAAACTTTCACTTTGTCTAACAGTGTTTTAGCTTTACACAGCACTACTTCAGCTAATTTATCCATTTCCTCAAAGTTAGTATTGAGATAAGCTACTTCTACAGCTTCCACGTAAAGCGCAAGCATCAAGTTATATTGTCTCTCCCAACAAGTTTCTTCTAATAAATTCCTGCCAATTTTCAAATATTCTAATGCTGGTTGATAAGCTGCTGTTCCTTTAGCTTTCTGAGCAGCTTTAAGATTAAGCAAAGCCAGTTCGTCCCGTTCAGGCTGGCTATTTATTAATTCCACGCCTAAATTTAATTGATTAACAATGTCAAATATGTTCTGTTCCTGTTGATTCTTTGGCGTAGTTTTCAATAGAAACTGGCCTATTTTTCTGTGTAGATAAATCCTATATTTTATCGAAATCAAAGAATAAGTTGCTTGCTGAATTCTGTCATGAGTAAACTTATATTCAGCCTTTATTTCCTCTCCCGGTTGTAGTTTATCTAATTGAATTGAGTTGTAAACATCGCTTAAAGGCATAATTAGACCTTCTGCGACTGCTTCACTTAAGCAATTGACTACGAGAGACAGTGATTTCTCACTAACAGTGGCTAGTGCCTGAACATCAAACCGATACCCTATACAAGCAGCATGTTGTAGTATATTTTGCGTATCACAAGATAACTTTTGAATCTTACTAATCATTAGTTCAACAACATTATCAGTAAAATTCCGTGCCCGTATTTGATCTAAGTTCCATTGCCATCTATCGTTAGAGTTCAACGCAGAAAAGTTAAAACATAATAACTTCTCTTGATAAAGAGATTGTAAAAATTCGTTGACGAAAAATGAATTGCCATTAGTTTTATAATGAATTAATTCGGACAATAGTTTTGCTTTTTCTAAAGAGCAATTTAATGCGTCCGCAACTAATTGATTAACATGATTCAATTTCAAAGGAAAAAGATGAATAAAATTTACAATTCCTCCATTGTTTTTGATTCTTTCTAAAGTTGGCAGGAGTAGATTTTCTCTACTAAGTTCGTTATTACGGTATGCGCCAATAAAAAATAAATATTGGCTCTCTTCTGTAGTCAATAGCAGTTCTATCAATTTTAAGGAATAATCATCTATCCACTGTAAATCATCTAGAAATATAACTAAGGGATGAGAACCTTGAGTAAAAACTCTGACAAATTCTTGAAATATTAAATTAAAACAATTTTGAAATTCTGTTGTTTGCGAGATTGGACTTGGAGCTTGTTTGTCGATAATTAATTCAACTTCAGGAATAACATCAATAATCACCTGACCGTTTGAACCCAATACCTCTAATAGTTTTTCTTTCCATTGACTGATTTGTGTTTCACTTTCAGTTAAAAGTTGCTTAATTAATTCTTGAAATGCTTGAATTAAGGCTGAATAAGGAATATTGCGATGAAGTTCGTCAACTTTACCAGAAATGAAATAACCTGGCTGTTGACTGAGATATTTATAAACTTCTCTAACTAACGCCGACTTTCCAACGCCCGTGTGTCCGGATATCAACATCATTTCACTTCTCGATGCTGCCGAGATACTTCCATGGCTAACTCGTTCAAACGCCTTGAGTAAAGTTTCAATTTCTCGCTCTCTACCATAGAGTTTTTGTAAAATTTGAAACTTACTGGAAATATCTTGGCAAGCAATAGTTAAGTTGGAAATTTTACCTGTTGCTTCTAGTTGTAATAAACTTTCTTCTAAATCGGCTTTAATTCCCCAAGCACTTTGATATCTATCATCAGCATTCTTAGCCAATAACTTAGTAACAATATTGGAAATAACTAGAGGAACATCTGGGTTGATTTCATGGGGCGGTATAGGTTGTTTAGCAATATGACAATGTACTAATTCTAAAAGATCTGTTGTTTCAAAAGGTAAATGATGGGTTAGTAGTTCATAAAAGGTCGCACCTAGAGAATAAAAATCAGTACGGTAATCTACTGAGCAGTTCATTCTACCAGTTAGTTCTGGCGACATATAGGCGGGAGTGCCTTCTAAAACGTTATGATTCTCAATCGTGGGATTTTCATGCGATACAACTGTAGCAATACCAAAGTCAATAAATTTGACTTGCTTGCTTTCCTGATTAAAAACAATATTCGATGGGTTAATATCTTTGTGGATAATTTGAGCAGCGTGAATTCTAGCTAAATTATCAGCTGTTTGTACTGCAATTAAAAGGAATTCTGCTAACGTTAATTTTCTAGTATTGATCAATTTTTTTAGAGATTCACCACCAAAATCCTCTAGCAGAATCACCAAAGTTCTATGATATTTGACTAAACTGTATGCACTCACTACAGCAGAAGTATTTAACGATCTGATTATTTCGAATTCCTGCTTGTATCTAGCCAGTTCTGCTGAAGTCGGGTATTCTTTTTTCAAGACTTTGAGAATAACAGGTTTATTGTCTTGAATTCTTATACCTCGATAAACTAAGGTACTGGCGCTTTCATAAATATTAGTGGTTACTTCAATGCCAGGAATCGTAATCATAGTCGGAGTTCTACCTGATATGATTGTGCGAGTCTTATCATGTCTTTGCGAGAAATCAAACCCTGTAATATTAAGTCAATTTGATTACTTATTATCTCAGTCCTACGGCTAATTTTTGCTCAAGGGCTTGTTTATATAGACTAAATATAACAGGGTAGCGGAAAAGAGAAATGCCTATTTAATCTCCTTTTTTGTTGTAATAGTTTTGTCTCTCTCAAAAGGTCGATAGACTTCAGTCTCAAACAAATCTTGGATTTCCTGAAACTGTGTCTTTACTAGGTCTTGATAATCTTGGTAAACAGAATAATTATAGCTCGATTTGTGCGCTGCAATCTTGGGTAACCAAGTTGTATGTAGTGTATAAGCAAATAAGAGTGAAGGATGACCAAGCTTACAAAGAGGTCCTTGAGCAAGATCTTTGCCATCAAAAATCCAGATTTCGCTTTTATCAGACAGAACCGTACACACTATATAACCATCTGTTGAACCACCGTCACCATCAGCACGGGGTACAAACTGAGGAGAACATATTATGTGACTGTCCCATTTTTTACGGTCTTTGGTAAGTACAGGAAACTCATAAGAGTCAGCAATCTCCATAGTTTTTGTATCTAGCCGTAGTAAACAAGATGGTCTGCTTTGTGGATCGTTGGAACTGTCAAGTAATTTTTCTGCTGGCACTACTCGGTATTTATAATCTTTGTACATATCAAAGACCATTTTTGTTAGTAGATCTTGCCAAAACCCTGAAGCTTGCCAATAAATATTCTCTACTTTTTTTGGAGGTTTACCTGTGGGTAAACTTTCACGGTAAGTATAAAGCCCTAATCCCCAAGTTTTTCTGGGGTTGAACACCACTTTAGATTCGAGAATTTCCCCGCTTTCGCCATCAATTAAGTAACTGCCTAAACGACTCACGTCGAACGCAGTCGTCAGCATACCCCATAGCTTCTTGCATGGTACACGCTTGGAGTTAGATGCTAAAGTGTCATACGAACGCACCCACTCATTCGCATCAGCACAGTTATGGTCTATATAAAGCTTAATTTTGTTGTCAGGATTCTCGTAATCTACTACAAAGTGGATACCTGCCTGCGGAATAACCAACTTACGCGCTACAACTCGAACTTCTTTTTCATCCAGTAGTGGTCTTTCACCAGGTTTCAGTTTCAAGTCTTTGCGGCGAACAATATAGACTATAGCATCAGGAAACACTGGACCTGTTAACACTTTTCGCAAGATTTTCTCTAACCACAAATATTTAGGAAAAGGATTGTTGAAAGCATCTTCTATTCCAACTCTGAAATCTGTGTCCATGAGAACCACATAGTCTTCCGTGACACCAATTTGATGTATAGATTGCTCAATCTTTACAGGTGTTCCATCCTCGAGTACTAACCGCCATCTCTCCAAGTCGCTTTCACCATCCCAACGAATGAGATAAACGAAATCGTCAAGTGCTGGACTGATGAGTTGAGAAATTAATGTGCGATATGAACGATGAATTTGATTAGACACTCGGGAAAAACTTTTGAAAACACTATCGATAAGATTGCTAATTTTTTCCTTAACTCTTTCTTCGTTCTTAATGAAAGGTATTGTATCTCCCCAACTCCGTAATGAGCGACCATAATTGACGGTAAAAACATCACCAGTGTAAGCATCAAAGGTAGGGTGCGCTGTACTGAGAACAGTCGGGAAAGGAAATTTTAACAAGGGAACTTGTGAAATCCACTCTTTGTTGTTTCCCAAAGGTCTCACAACTTCAAGAGTTTCCGTATCAATCTCGTAGGGGCGACCTGCGTCAAAAGTCGCTAGAAGCCTTACAGGATCAGGGTCTTCTTTAGTTGAAAAAGGTACAAAAGCAGTGTTTAACTGGTTGCGAGATCCTAATCGAGAGATTCTTGAGATACCCCAATTCTTAAATTGATACTTGCTATATCTGCTTTCAGGTTTTTTTATTGCTTCATTAACGTAATAACATTTTGTATCTTCATCAGCGTAATAACATTTTGAACTCTTTGTATTTTTATCAGCGTAATAACATGGTGTTTTGACAGTCTGAACTTCTCCCTGCTGCTGACTTTCTTGTTGTATTGCTTTGTCAACGTAATAACATGGTGTTTTGAGAATTTTTGTGTTTAGACGAACTTCTCCCTTCTGATCAAAGTCGAGTCGGTAAACCATACCATCGCTATTGAAGATTGGATCCCCGTTAGGATAAGGAAGACCACCAGAATCCACAGAACCTACTGGACCCATGATAAAAACATGACCGTGTAACCCCTGTGGTAACTCATTAGACGGCAATTTTGATTCCAGAATTTCCAGTTTGAGGTTAGAGAGTTCCTCCTGACTAGCGGTTGTGATACCGATAGGAACAGGAGGGAAACCTGTAAGGGGAAATTTTGGGTATACTTCTTCTTCAAAGAGTTTCTGAATCTCAGCAGGCTGTTGTTTAACCAGATCTTCGAGATCCTCACGTACAGAAATGTAATAGCTAGCTGTTCGGGGCTCAATTTTAGGTAACCAACAGGTGTGGGTGGTAAATCCAAAATCCATTTGTGGATGGCTTAATTGACAAAGCGGTCCACGCTCTAGATTTTCGGCGTCGAAAATCCAGATTTCTTGGCTGTTCTCAAACAGAACTGAACAGAAGATGTAACCGTCTGTTGAACTACCATTACTGTTAGTTCTTGGGACAAACTGTGGTGAGTTGCCAAAGTGACCTGGTGGAAACTGGTAAGAGTCAGCGATCGCCATTGAATCGAAAGAATCTGTTGCTAAGCGGAATATGTTAGAACGTCTACCTTCTTTTGTGATCTCTTGAACTGTTTGTGAAGATAAGTGCCGCGTTGGATAATCTTTATACATCTTAATACTGAAATCAGATACCAAATCTGCCCAGCATCCCCAACCATTCCAGTAAATGTTGTCAAATTTTTTCGAGGTTGCGTCTTTGTTGTAGGCATTGATTGCGATCGTCCAAGTTAAGTCGGAATCAGAAACAAGCTTCTTCTCAAATTTTCCTGTTTCTGCGTCAATTACATACCGCCCTAACGGGTGAATGTCTCCTGTACCAGATACCATTCCTACAGGATGATCACGATTGTCCTGAGACATCGACGTTTTGTCATCATCTGGTCGTAACCATTTTTGCGTGTCGTACTTTCGTAGCCATTCAGACACATCCCAAGCACCACTATGAGCAACATGAAGTGTGATTTGGTTTTGAGGATTGTCGTAGTCTGCTTCAAAGTGAACGACTGCTCCAGATATCTTGACCTGCTTCGCTACAACCTTGGATTCTCCAGCTTTGAGATGGGCACGAGGTATAATATATATGTAAGTATCAGAGGATGTTGGATAGTCTAGAAGATCTCTAATTAGGCGTCCCACTCTCCTATTCTTAAGAATTGGCCTAGTAACGAGTTGTTCTGGTCCAACTTTAAATCCTGTATCTATCAACACTACATAATCTTCCGTAACTGACATTTGATGTATGGTTTGCTGAATCTTAATCGGTGAACCGTCAGCAAGTGTCACCGACCATTTCTCGAAGTCACTTTTACCATCCCAGCGAATTAGCTCGACAAAATCATTATTATCCCTCATCAACCCTTGCAGCATTTTCCAGCCGTCGGTTGCTAGTTGTTTTAAGTCCTTAACCAGATCTGAAGCATTTTTTTTGTTGATGACTGCTTTAATCAGTTCTTTGAGTTTTTGCAAGTCTTGTCCCAGATCGTTTCTTATTTCTTTTATTATTTCTAAGCTTTTGAACCCTGGAGTTTTTTGTTGTAATTTCTTGGCGAAGTATTCAAAGATTGTTTTGGGAAGTTGTGATAATTTTTCTACTTCCGAGCGAACGATAGGTGATAAAGTCGTGGCCAATGACTTACCGTAATTAACGGTAAACATCTCATTAGTGTGGGCATCGAAGTAAGGATGCGCCGTATTCATCACCATTTTAAATGGAAGACCAAGCGTCAGTTGCTCACGCCACTCTTTGTTTGCGCCTATAGGCGTGACAACTTCTAAAGAATCTGTGTCTATTTCATAGGGACGACCTACATCACACGTAAGTATCAACCGTTCATTTTCACCTGCAAATTTCAACGGTACTATTGCTGTATTTGCCACGCTGCGAACACCTAGCCACGGAGAAAGACGTGCGACACCAAAATTATGGAATCCATAATCTTGATAATCGCTTCCAGATTTTTTTGTAGCTTCGTCAGCGTAGTAGCATGGAGTTTTGGCAATCTTGCTCTTTAACCACACCTCAGAAGGTTTGTTAAAGTCAAACCGATAAATCATTGCATTGCCATTGAACATTGGAGTCCCATCGCCAGATGGTTGGACAACTGGATCTTTATCGCGTGGAGAATCTATGTGTCCTACAGGAGCTAGCATAAATACATGACCAGATAAGTCATGTGGTAGTGTCCCCTTAACAACGTTCATCAGAGTTTCTGGTAGCTCTTGTTGGCTAACATTCAATACCGAGTTTGGGAAGGGTGATCCTTTGGCTTTGTCTTGTGATCTTGCGATTGTGTTGGTCATAGCACCTTAATCTTTAAAGCAATATAAAAGATTTATTGCAAACGCAGTGAGCCAGACTTTCTTGCCATCTTGTCGGTGGTCATATTAGCCTGACTATAACTATCTAGACTTTTAATAGGTGAAGAGCAACGAAACTTATGCAGTTTGGACGAAGAAAAAGCTTTTCAGATATTCCCTTGAGGGCTGTGAGATAATAGTTGTTGAACAATGTGCTTGATACTATTTATACGTAGTGCTTGATTGCAACATCACGCTTGATTTATAGCGCCCAACTTTCGCTTCAAAAAATTAAAGCACCACGCTAATGTACTCAAAACTAGCAATAAAGGTGTTAACCAATCACCCGACTGCGCGTATAAAGTCCGGGTTTGGCGTCGATAAATAGTTTCTGCATGAACTTCGTAGGTATTGTGTCCAGAAATCCACAAAGTTCTACCATGAGGATCGACAAAAGCTGAGTAACCGGTATTGGTTGCTCGTACTGTCCATCTATCATTTTCAATAGCGCGCATGATATCTTGAGCATGATGCTGGGCTGGCATGACCCGACTATAGTGAGCATCGTTAGAAGGGCTGAGTATAAATTCTCCTCTTTGACGACGGAAGTGTTCAGCAAAAGCAGATTCGTAACAAATCCCAACGATCGCGCGACCAAAAGGTGTATCAAATACTTGATTGGGTGGACCTGCAATTTGATGTTCGTCTAAAGGTGATAGTCTCTTGACTATACCACCCAAAATTTCTTGAAACGGAACGTACTCACCAATAGGCACCATTTTTACTTTCCCGTACTTACTCTTGATTTCACCATCCTTAGTGAAAGTAAACAAGCTATTTGTATAGCCACGTTGTTCCTTGTCAAAACCTCCTATCCAAGCAACCACACCTTTTTCTCTCACTGCAGCAACCAAAGAACTCCGCATAATACTATACTGAGAAAATGGCAATGCTCCTTCAGGAGTTAAAACTGCATCCACTCCTTGATTTGCCAAGGTTAGGTATCCAGTGGTGTACCCTTCTATTGCTCGACGGAAACCTTCTGGATAAAGTTTGATTGTATTGGGAATGTTACCTTGAATAATTCCAACTTTTAATGCTGCTTCTGGTGGTTGAGCTAAGGGAAGTTTGTATAAGCTAAAACCAATCAGGTGACAGGTAATAAGTAACGCTGTGGCGATCGCTAAATATTTATCAATGAACCACTTGCGTTTAAACTGAAAACCGTTTATCCAACTCTGTGCTAATAAACCGTTAACTGCAACAATTGCTGCTACCACCGCATTTGGTCCTGAGAGTTGACCAAGGTGTAAAATTACCAAATTATGCGGACTCTGAGTGTAAGAAAGAGAACTCCAAAATAAAGGACCAGCACTCCAAAGCCTTTCTAATACGCACCAAATAGCTGTGCCAATAAGAACTCGGCTCAGAGGAGAAAGTGCAATTTGAGATTTATAATTTATCCAAGATAAGCACGTTCCCCAGACTGCAACTAATGCAGCTCCCCAAAGAGTAATAAATATCCAACAAAACAGGGCGATCGCAAGACTCGCCAACCAAGGAACACCCATCCAAGTCATGGGATGAATTCCGGTAATCCAGGATAAAGCAATACCGTGATAACCAATACCCCAGGCTAAACTCATTAAAAATGAAGAATTTTCACCCTTATTTTTAAGGATTAAAACCCATAAAGGAGCTAAGGCAATCGAGGCTAAAAACCAAGCACCTACAGGGGCTACTGTTAGTCCCATTAAGATACCACTGGCAAGAGTAATCAAAAGTGCAAAATTAAAATGAGAAATCTTCATTTTTATAAAGAATTCAGAAGTCAGGAGTCAGGAGCCAGAATAACTTCTGACTTTTGTATTCTGACTCCTGTATTCTAAATACTGACCGCCACAAAAAAGGGATGCAAACCCCTAAATTTATTTTGGTGGTTGTTACTTTTGACTTTTGACTTTTGACTTTTGACTTGGAGCGAAGCGACTGACTCCTTTTTTAATTTTCAGCCTCTTCGACGTCACCACTATCTGGAGGAACTATTGCTACTCCTGTGATTGCATCATCTCCGTCTAGGCGCTGCACTCGTACACCAGTTGCTGAGCGGGATTGTATGGAGATAGCATTTACAGCTTGGCGTATGATGATACCCCGATTGGTGACCATCATGATTTCATCGTCGTTGTTGACAATGTGTAAGGTTGCGAGTTGATCTTTAGTTTTCCGGTTTTTAAATTTGGTTGCCATTAAACCCTGACCTGCACGTTTTTGCAACCGGAATTGGGCAACAGGTACGCGCTTGCCGTATCCTCCTATGGTGATCACCAACACCCATGGACCAGTACTACCATTTGTAGGTACTTCTTGGGACTCCTCGTTGGTATCGATTTCTTCTGTTTCAACCTCTTCTATTTCGGCTTCTGTGTCCGTATTTTCTGAGTTAAGTGTGTCAAGAATTGCCGCAGGTAGAATATCCATACCTACTAGTTCATCTTGATCGCGCAGTTTCATCGATTTCACTCCACGAGTTGCACGTCCTAGAGGACGTAGTTGTTCGTGATCGCATCTAAAGTGAATTGCCATACCTCGCCGAGAACCCACAATCACGCTGTCTTCAACTCTAGCGCGTCGCACCCAGCGGAGTTGATCGCCTTCTTCTAAGGAAATAGCGATTAACCCATTAGCGCGAATGTGGCTAAAGGCTGCCAATTCAGTTTTTTTGATGTTACCGCCTTTAGTGAGCATGACTAAATATTCGTCGCTACTAAACTCACTCACGGGTACAATCGAGGTAATTTTTTCCTCTTTTGGAATAGGCAGCATTTGCACAATCGGGGTACCGCGACTAGTGCGGGAACCAAGGGGAATTTGATAAGCTTTCAAGCAGTAGACGACTCCGCGATCGCTAAAGAATAAAACGCTGTCATGGTCGCAGCAAGTCAAGAAATGCTCTACTGTGTCATCGTCTTTCACCTTTGCTGCTGCTTTACCTCTAGTTGCACGGCTTTGTGCTTCAAAGGTATTGACTGGCATGCGTTTAATGTAACCTTGCTCGGTGAGGAGAATGATAGCTTTTTCGTTAGCAATCAGATCTTGGTCGTCTATATCTCCTTCAGCAAGAGAAATAACTGTCCGGCGTGGCGTTGTGTGAATGTCTCTTAGTTGGGTGACTTCGGTTATAATAATAGCTAACACCCGTTCCCGCCGTGCCAGAATATCTAGTAAATCAGTAATTTGGGCTTGTAAGTCTTCGTGTTCAGAGCGAATTTTATCTGCTTCAAGCGCTGTTAAACGGCGCAATTGCATTTGCAAAATTGCATCTGCTTGTGGTTCTGAGAGCCCATAGCCTGTGATTAACTCTCCCTTAGCTGTTGGTGCATCAGGCGCACGACGAATTAAGTTAATAATTGCATCTAAATGCGAGAGAGCAATTAATAAGCCTTGTAGGATGTGATCCCGTTCTTCAGCTTTGCGCAGTTCGTAACGTGTACGTCTGGTTATTGCTTCAAAACGGAATTCTAAGAAAACGTTTAAGAATTGCTTTAGGGTAAGTACTTGAGGCTCACCGTTTACCAACGCCAGCATATTGGCTCCAAAGTTGGCTTGCAGCGGTGTTTGCTTGTAGAGGTTATTCAAGACTACCCGTGGATAGGCATCGCGCTTTAGTTCAATGACGATTCGCATACCGTCGCGATCGCTCTCATCCCGAATATCTGCTATTCCCTCTATTCGCTTTTCATTCACCATTTCAGCGATTTTTTCGATCAGCGCTGCTTTGTTGGTTTGGTAAGGCAACTCGGTGATGATAATTGCTTCTCTGTCTGGGCGTCCTCTCTGTTCAATGGTTTCTATACTAGCCACACCGCGCATGGTGATCGATCCACGCCCAGTCGTGTACGCTTCTTTTATTGCTCCTGTTCCTAAAATCTGCCCTCCAGTAGGAAAATCAGGACCAGGAATATACTGCATTAACTGAAGATCGGTGATTTCCGGATTCTCAACCAGAGCTATCAACCCATTAATCAGTTCGCCTAAGTTGTGGGGAGGAATGTTGGTTGCCATTCCCACAGCAATACCAGAAGATCCATTGAGCAATAACTGTGGGATACGCGCTGGTAGAACTGTAGGTTCTTGCTGAGAACCGTCAAAGTTATCGCTAAAATCTACAGTTTCCGATTCTATATCTTGCAGTAGAGCTGCACTAGTTAGAGATTGCAAGCGACATTCTGTGTATCGCATTGCTGCTGGGGGGTCGTTATCTACTGAACCGAAGTTACCATGGCCTTCAATTAAGGGTGATCTCATGGAAAAGTCTTGTGCCATCCGCACTAAGGCGTCGTACACAGCTGTGTCGCCGTGGGGATGGTATTTACCAAGTACTTCCCCTACCACACGAGCACATTTTCTAAAGGGGCGATCATGAGCTAAACCTAGCTCATGCATTGCGTAGAGAATGCGGCGATGCACAGGTTTCAGACCATCCCTGGCATCTGGTAGCGCCCGACCTACAATCACGCTCATGGCGTATTCTAAATAAGACCGGGACATTTCGTTCCGCAGATCAGTTGGGATAATCCTCTCCTGAGAGGTTGTCATAACCTAAAAAACTCCAAAAATCGCAATTTTTAGCTTTTAATCTAAAAAAACAGCTATATTTTGCCAAATTAGCCTTAATTATTTGCCATATCTTGATACAATTCTAACACATATTCCTGTTTTCTTGGTTGGATAGAAAGTTTTCAGTCGTTTGAGGTGCGAGACCTGCATATCCGAATGGCACTAAGTTAAAGGTTAAGATTGACGCGGAGAGGGGAGACGGGGAGACGCGGAGATAGAATTTTCCCTGTGTCACCCCGTCACCGCGTCCCCGTATCAGCCCCTTTTTAGGTTTTTCTTAGTGCCATTCCCTGCATATCCCCACACACGTGGTATTTTAGCTATGAGTAGCTTGTTCGTGCGACTTAAGTTGAGACTCTATTAAAGGAATTTTGGGAGCTAGAAAAAATCCGATCAAACTAGCAAAGAGTATTGGGGTTAGGGGACCGAAATTGGTTAATTTTGACAACAACAAAGTCGTACTAACAGGTGTGCGTGTTACCGCAGCATTCACAGCAGCCATCGTACAGATCATGGCAAGAGTTGGATTCATTCCAGGAATTAAGATTGCTACCGCTTTACCTACACAAGCACCAGTAAAAAATAGAGGGATAATAAATCCTCCTCGCCATCCACCTGTAACTGTAATACTGATGGCGGCTATTTTACCAATGGCGATCGCAAATAAGAAAGCAACAGAAAAGTTATTACTGACTACTAAATCTAACTGTTTATCTCCAAAGTAGCGTGTTAGCGGTAAGAGGGTTGCTAAAATGCCTAATCCTAGTCCGGCTAGTGTCGTATGTACATAAATTGGTCCCGGAATACGAGAAAAAACGTATGCACAGCCACGAAAAATACTGATAAATAACCAGGCTGTCACTGCTCCAACCATCCCAAAGACAATCGCTAAGGCAAAATCATCAATGTTTTGAAGATGATACTGAGGAAAATGCCATGCAGGCGCAATCCCTAAATGTGTAATTGCTGCAAATACCAGATAACTAGCACAACTTGCAACAATAGCTGGCATTAGAGCTTCATAGTACTCCAGAATATGCTGATGGTGTAAAATTTCTAGAGCGAACATTGCACCGCCAAGGGGTGCACCAAATAATGCAGTGAAGCCAGCAGCCATTCCTGCCAAACTCATAGATCTCAAATCTTCACCATCTAGTCTCAAGCGATCGGCAACCCAAGTACCAAACGAACCTGTCACCTGTACTAAGGGTGCTTCTGGACCAGCACTGCCACCAGCTGATATGCTGACCAGGGAAGCAAGAATCATAGAAGGATTTTTTCGTATATCTAGGCGACCACCACGAAAATGGATATTATCGACGATCACCGCAATTTCACCAGGATTGCCTAGAAAATAAATGACTAGCCCAATAATTAAACCTGAAACAGGCATCACCCACAGGAGAGTAAACCCCTGAAATCGTTCAAGTTGATGAGTAATAAATTCCAGAAAAGTCCAATATAGCCCAGCAAATAGACCACTAACAGTCCCTACAACAGCCCAGCGCAAAACCCAGCGCGAAATCATGAAAGGATTGTGCCTTGCTATTGCAAGAAGTTGAGGGAATGTTCTCCGTTTAGTTTGCTCGCCTCTGTTGTGATTATTTGGTAACACCGCTGATTGCCTCTCACAAAAGATATGAAACTTTTGCATTTTCTAGACGATTTGTCATCCTCTAGAAGATATTTTCTCTTGTACGATGTGAGGCGCGGGAAGTTCCTAGAGTGTTCAAGCGGAGCATCCCATATGTGTAAATTTAGACCTGTAAATCTGTAGGTTGGGTTGTAGCTTGCTTCCCCGTAGGGGTACGGAGTGAAACCCAACAAAATAAGGGTTTTTCTCGTTGGGTTACCCTGCGGGAAGCCGCCAGAGGCGTCTACGTTTCTCAACCCAACCTACCTCTTCAGTGATAAAGTAGGGATTTTTTTGTAAAGTTGCTATGCTCCCAAAGATAGTGTATCTCCTACAGAAACAGGCCTATCATACATACTAATATGGTTAGGGAAATAGTAATGGATAATACTTCACAATCAGAGAAGACCAATCCAGAAGCTGATGCAACACAACTAAGTCCAGAGGTGTTGGACAAAATCAAACACCCACCAAATATGGAAGATGTCCTCAGACAACAGCCACCTGAAGAACGTAATAAAAACCAGGCTATAGTACCAGAAACTCTCGATGGACCTTCTCAATGGAATGATAGCGACGACTAGTAGTCCATCAATTAAGTTTGATGTGTCTCTGAATTTAAATATAAATTTCCCTCACCCCTACCGTTCTCTTAACAGGGAAACGCTTAGGGTGAGGGTTAATGGTTTGGCGATATCCCAAGACCATTTAGACCTTAGGATATAAACCCTTTTACCAGTGCGCCAGATATACAGAACCCATTCTGATTCCTGAATTCTGTCTCCTGACTCCTTTTATTAAACGTCTCTTTCGCTGAGTTCACGAGTTATATAGTCAAAGGGCTCATCAATAAAGCTAGTATCAGTAGCACCAGTTCCTGCTACTTGCTCTTTGACTATATCCTTCATAAGTTGGACGCCGCGAACTGTTGGACCAATGGGTACACCCAGAGAATTGTAAGTTTCTCGTAGCCCTTGCAGAACTCTTTCATCTAATACATCCATACTACCAGCAACAAGAGCATAGGTAGCATAGCGCAGGTAGTAGTCCATATCCCTTAAACAAGCGGCATAACGACGAGTGGTGTAGGCATTACCACCAGGACGAATCAACTCTGGTTGTTCTTCAAATAGCTGAGCGCCAGCCTGCTTGACAATTCCCGCAGCGTTGCTATTGATGGCGCTGGCTGCTTGTACTCGCGCTGTGCCACTTTCAAAATACGATTTAAGACTGTCGATCGCATTTCTGTCGAAATAGCGCCCTGCAAGGTCATAATTCTTAATTAAGCTTGTGACTGCATCCCGCATGTCTTTTTCTCCCAATCTGTTCTATTTATGGTTTGATATCTATTTGACTGCTTTCTAAAGAAGAATACAGGAGTCAGGAGCCAGGAGTCAGAATGATAAATACTGGTTAAAACCTCGTTTCTTGTGGACGAGATAGGGGCTCTTAACTTTTCTTAAAACACTATCCCTTTATGGGTGGTGCATTCTGACTCCTGTATTCTGACTCCTGACTCCTTTTTATGTACCTGCAACTTTTTGTGCTACTTGTAAAAAACAAGCGCCAGCAAAAAAACAATCGATGTGCTATTTAAGGATTTTATGCCAAAGTTGCCCCTTATGAGAGGAACGTTATAGTTTTATATAGTCCGAAGACAGAAAAGTTAATATAACCTGTAAACCAGACAATCTGTAACAAAAGATACAAAATTAACCAAATTTAAATCTTTACGATATTCCAGGTATTAGATAATCTTAGTTGAACCAAGCAGAGTTAAGATGCTTTAGCGTTATGGTTTTACTACAGTAGTAAACGGCAGACAAGGAGTAACTATGACAACCCCTCAAGAAGTTTTGAAGCTGATTCAAGACCAAAACATTCAGATGATCGATCTGAAATTTATCGATATGCCAGGAATATGGCAACATCTGACTGTACACAAAGACCAAATTGACGAAAGTTCATTCACCGACGGTGTTCCTTTCGACGGTTCCAGTATCCGGGGTTGGAAAGCTATCAACGAATCAGACATGTCAATGGTACTCGATCCAAACACTGCCTGGATCGACCCTTTCATGCAAGAACCAACGCTAAGCATAATCTGTAGCATTAAAGAACCTCGGACAGGTCAACCTTATGACCGTTGTCCCCGCGTTATTGCTCAAAAAGCATTAGATTATCTGGTTTCCACTGGTGTTGGTGATACAGCTTTCTTTGGTCCAGAAGCTGAATTCTTCATCTTCGATGATGTCCGCTTTGACCAAACACAAAACGCAGGCTACTACTATGTAGACTCGGTAGAAGGTCGTTGGAATTCCGGTAGAGAGGAACGTCCTAACCTGGGTTACAAACCTCGCTACAAAGAAGGTTACTTCCCAGTTGCTCCAACCGATACCTCACAAGATATCCGGACAGAAATGCTGCTAACAATGGCACAATGTGGAGTGCCAATCGAAAAACACCACCACGAAGTTGCTACGGGTGGTCAGTGCGAGTTAGGCTTCCGCTTTGGTAAGCTCATTGAAGCAGCAGACTGGCTAATGACTTATAAGTACGTCATTAAGAACGTTGGCAAGAAATATGGCAAAACTGTTACCTTTATGCCTAAGCCAGTTTTCCAAGACAACGGTTCTGGGATGCACACCCACCAGTCTATCTGGAAAGATGGTCAACCACTATTCGCTGGTAATCAATACGCAGGCTTGAGTGAAATGGCGCTGCATTACATCGGTGGTATTCTCAAACATGCACCAGCATTGTTGGCGCTCACTAACCCGTCCACCAACTCTTACAAGCGTCTAGTACCTGGGTATGAAGCACCAGTTAACTTGGCTTACTCTCAGGGTAACCGTTCTGCATCTATTCGTATTCCTCTATCTGGCAACAACCCCAAAGCCAAGCGCTTAGAATTCCGTTGTCCTGACGCGACTTGTAACCCTTACCTTGCCTTTGCTGCCATGCTGTGTGCTGGCTTAGACGGAATTAAGAACAAAATAGACCCCGGTCAACCCCTGGATAAAAATATTTATGAACTTTCACCAGAAGAACTATCGAAAGTTCCTTCAACACCTGGTTCTCTGGATCTAGCACTAGAGGCTCTAGCAAATGACTACAAATTCTTAACAGAACCAGGCGTGTTCACTGAAGACTTCATTCAAACTTGGATTTCTTACAAGCTGGATAATGAAGTTAACCCAATGCGGTTACGTCCTCATCCTTACGAGTTCTCACTCTACTATGATGCTTAAGTTTTGTTTAATTTAGAAGCGTAAGCAAAAAGCCACCCACCTAGGGTGGTTTTTTTCTGCTCTAGCTCATCGTGGCATGACTAGGCTCGTAAGTCATCCGAGCATTAAAGTCTATTTTTCCTTGAATTGGGTTCCAGTAGTGAGATACTTCTCCAGCAAGACCCAGTTCTTCTCCAGTGCGTTCTAGCAGCGATTGTTGACGATTCTTAATAAGTTGATAATGGCGCACCATCAAGGCACGAGCTTGTTCTTGGGTAGACATATGAAGTACTCCTATGATTCCTGGGATATTTGATTAATTCGCTTTATCTATGAACTAGTATAGCAAAAATCTGTAACATAAGCTACGGTTTTAGAAAATTTACAAAAATTCATTGGAAAGGGAGAGTAATGGGTAATGGGCATGGGGCATAGGGCATAGGAGGAGAAAAGGTTTATCCGAACGGAACTAACTTCCTTCCAGCCTTCATATTTACCCATTTATACGATTTCTCTGTTAATAACCATTACGCCACAGATACCAATGTAGGGGAGAGGGATTCGACGTACTCTGCGATAAGCCCGAATCTAAGGCGCTAAAGAGTTTTTGGCGTATAGTCATATTTTGGACAATTGGTATAATTCTTTTCCGGTGCCCTATGCCCCATACCCCATGCCCAAACATTATGATTTTTTAGTTAAAATTGTTTAAGTTAGATTAAGTAACAAAAACTCAAGCCATTCACATGTCTGACACATTAACCAAGCTGAGCTATCAGACTTTTCAGCAGGGTAAAAGCTACTTTGGCATTGCTCATAGGATGTTAGGGGCACGTCTAATGAATGTTATCTCCCCTAACAAAACAGAGCCCAAACCTATCCCAAGTGAAGTTTTACTGAAACTTAAAGAAAGAGCGGATAATCTGCTAGAAGTTGACTGGCAGGATGCAGAGCGGGGGATATATCCCAAAAGCTTACTCTTTGATAATCCTTGGGAAGATTTTCTCCGATATTACCCAATCGTATGGCTAGATTTACCTCAAATGTGGGAGCGTGCTCAGCACAAGAAATATCAAGACTTCTCTCCTGAGATAGAGACTCTTGGTTATCCAAGCTACTATGTACAGAATTTTCATCACCAAACAGATGGCTACTTAAGTGATTTGTCAGCTAATCTGTATGACTTACAAGTCGAACTTCTATTTGGTGGAACAGCAGATCCGATGCGACGGCGAATTCTCGCTCCCCTTGTAGAGGCGTTGTCTGCAACTTCTATACACCCACGACAGATACGTGTTTTAGATGTAGCTTGCGGAACTGGTCGTACTCTTAAGTTTATTCGAGCAGCTTTGCCTCAAGCTTCTCTTTATGGTGTGGACTTGTCACCTACTTACTTGCGTAAGGCAAATCAATTATTGTCTGAAATTCCAGGAGAATTACCCCAACTCTTACAAGCTAATGCTGAAGAGTTACCCTATCTAGATAACTATTTCCATGCGTTGACTTGTGTTTTCCTCTTCCATGAGTTACCAGCAACGGTGCGTCAGCGTGTAATAGACGAATGCTTTCGAGTTACTAAACCAGGAGGGGTTTTTATTATCTGTGACTCAGTTCAAATGAGTGACTCTCCTGAGATGAAACCTCTAATGGAAAATTTCTCTGAAGTTTACCATGAACCCTACTATCAGCATTACACCACTGATAACTTGATAGAGCGTTTAGAGAAAGCAGGCTTTGAAAATATTGAGATGCAAGTTCATTCTATGAGTAAATATCTTATTGCTCACAAACCTGGTTAAAAAGTGAACAAGAAATTCTGATAATACTCTTTTGCTTTAAGTAGACTGCGCGTGATGAAATACCAAATTTAAGGTATTCATGTGCAGTCTATTTTAGCTATTTATAATCGCTTAGTGATTTCCTTTGTTCTGTTGAACACAGCTTATAATTTTGATTTTCCTTCACAAATTAAGCTCGATTGCTATAAAAAATTGAGAGGGAGCATCCCAATGAGTACACGTAGCCTTTCTACCCTCACCCCATCCCCTCTCGCAATTATGGGAGAGGGGCGACATAGTTCTTTTCTATTTCTCCTTCTCCCATACTTGGGAGAAGGGGTTAAGGGATGAGGGCTTTCTAGGTTTTTGCACATTTGGGATGCTCCCAATTGAGAGGCTAAAATTAATCTTTTTATGTCTAAAGATTGAGATTATAAATTCTATAAATCGATAAATTTAAATCACAAAGAATGAAAGTAGATAATTAAAAAAGTCTCTAGATCAATCAGTAATTTTAAATATTAAAATAATAAGCCAATGATAAGCTCTTTCGAAAATATTTAAAAAATCTTATTTACCTTCTCATCATAAATTTGTCAGGAGTCCCAATAATGCAACTTAAACCAATAGATCAACAGGTTGTGGCTGTTGTAGGAGCGTCTAGTGGCATAGGACGTGATGCCGCCCTCAAATTTGCTCGTCGCGGGGCAAAGGTAGCTGTCGCTGCTCGCAATCAGTCCAAACTAGCGTCCTTGGTAGATGAAATTCGGGGTTTTGGTGGTGAAGCAACGGCTATTGCCGCCGATGTGTCGCTCTTTGAGCAAGTTAAGGCGATCGCAGATCGTACTGTAGAAGTCTATGGGCGAATTGATACTTGGGTACATGTCGCCGCCGTTGGGATCTTTGCCACCTTTGACAACACCACACCCGAAGAATTTAAACATCTGATTGATGTCAACTTGATGGGGCAAGTATATGGTGCAATGGCAGCATTACCGCATCTCAAGCGTGAAGGTAGAGGGGCGCTGATTCATGTTTCTTCAATGGAGGGAAGGCGAAGTCTCCCCTACCAAAGCGCATATTCCTCAGCTAAACATGGGATTGAGGGATTCGTCGAAGCTATGCGCCTCGAATTGCAACACGAGCGTATACCCATTAGCGTCACAAGTGTGAAGCCAGCAGTCATCAATACACCCTTTTGGAACAACGGCTTAAGCAAGCTAGGTGTGAAACCAGCAGGGATACCACCCTACTACGATCCCAGGCTGGTGGCTGAAGCAATCCTCTACGTTGCTGAGCATCCAACTCGTGACTTCTTAGTTGGCGATGTGGCTAGAGTTTTAGATATTCTACAAAGGCTTTCACCTGAACTGATGGACGCTGCGTTACTCGCCGTCGGCTTCCAGGGTTTACGTAGCAAGGAACCCAAATCCCCAGATGATAGCAACAACTTTTATGAGCCTGTTCTAGAAGATACCAGAATCGATGGAGACTTTAGCAACCTGGTGATACCAAGTATCACTGATTTGCTAGCTAGAAATCCTGCTTTTCAGTGGGGAGCGAAAGCTTTTGGCTTGGCTACTATTACTGCTGGTGTAGCAGCGTTAGCTTTTCTAGCAACACAAGCATTTAATAACGAAGGGTGATATTGACAAACTACCCCACCATTTGAGTGGATGGGGTAGTAGGGCTAGCTAACCAGCACGAGCATCGGAAGATTTTTCAAGCCGAATAACTGCTAGGCGAGCTTTCAAAACTGACAGATTGCTCTCATCAAGGTTAAAATCAAAAACCATGAGCTTTTCAGGTTGAGGATGATACTGAAGTACGTAGTCCTCAACTAACCTTGAAGCACAAACCACATCAAATTGTGACAAAATGTGATGATTTTGCTTAAGGCTTTCTAAATCTAAGGTTTGAAAACTTATATGAGAAATTCCAGCGGACTCGAGAACCCATTTCATCTTTTGAGAGCCCGCTTTTTGCTGGCAAACAAGCAGCATTTTTGTGTTGCGAGGTTTTGAAGAAATCTCTGTTAAGAGTTTTAAACCTGGTTTGATGTTAACAGCAATGACTTCTTGTTCAGGAGCAGTGAATCGAGTGACTTCCCACTGATCTGGTACCATTGTGATAACAAGGTCAGCACCTAATAGTTCTTTAAAAGCTTTTGGTTCACTAGCTTCTAAATCTTCTAACCAAACTTTCGACAGAGGAGCGCCTATCTCTGCTTCAATTGCTGTTGAGACACCGACATCTTCTTGGAAGAACTCTACAAACACTAAAGTTAAATTTTCTGGGTGATGCTGATTTAGCATTACTGCTTGTGCATAAGCAGCAGCACCAAATTCAGATGGAGATAAGCCGACTATTGACGCAGCGCAAAAGGCTTCACCCAGGAGATTATACAATTGCTGATGAGCTATTACTTTCTGTACTGCTTGGCTCCGAGCCACGAAAGTTCCTTTACCTCTTTGGGCGACTAAATAACCGGATTCAATCATATAGTTATACACTGCTGCGATAGTGTTATGATTGACTCCTAAATGCTTGGCTAATTGAGTAACAGTTGGTAAAGTATCACCAGCTTGTAACTCTCCAATGGCAATTAACAATTTAATCTGTTCAGCAATCTGAGCATTAATGGTTATTGGCGCAGAGTTATCAATAATAATTGGAAGTAAACTTGGAGCAGACGATACCATATGCATAAGAGGACACTATTAGCCTTCAGAAGAATAAAAATGCTAATTACACCCTTACCTCAAATGGACAGTCGTGCTAAACTTTTGTCTTGAAAGTTAAAAGTTTGCTAGCTGTCACTTGCAAGATAGAACCTTAAGTTGATTTTAATCTAAAAGCACAATTTTTATAGTTGACAAAGATTTTGTTTGAGTTTTAAATTTGATTGGCGCTGCAAACCAAGTTTGACGAAAAATACCTATATACAAATACGCTTACCCAAATTTTTCTACCAAGAAGTATATATAGGGAGATTTGTGCGATCGCTTATCTCTTGAAATGTCCAAATTCTGCCAACATTTTCTTTTTCTAACCACTGAGGCGCTGAATAACACTCAAGTATCCTGCCGTCTTTGAGGTCAATGGTTTCATTCATCTCTATTTTTGGGTAGTTATATAGCTTAGTCACTTTTGCAATAAACTTGTGAGGATCTTTACACTGCTTGGAAACGAAATTTAAAGTAAGTGTATCACTTCGCAGGTCTATTAGATGTTTAGGAAGTTCCCACATCTCTATAAACTTTCGGTTTAGGCTGACAATCCTTCTCTCACTATCGACAACAAAAATACCAGCAGGATTTTGACTTTTATTTTGAATCGAGTAGCTCATTATTAAGAATAGGCAAGAGTGTTATTTGATTGATACTTGCTAACTCTAAATATACAACTACATTCAGTAGATTACAAACTGTTTTACAAAATTCAGGATTTGCCTGATTCTTTAGATCACTATGATGAACTGAGTACTCCAGAACAGGTAAAAATCCTTACTATACAGTACTTATTTACTATTTTGAAGATAGCACCTCACACACAATTTGAAACCAAGCATGAAAATATCAGTCTTGATTTTCCCTCTCTGTGCGTCCTCACGTCTATTTTAAAACTAGCTTGGTATTGCTTAACTATGAAGTGGCCGCTTTGTTTTCTTTACTGACTGTAATATTACAGGTCTGTAGAATAAGTTACTGAGAAGAGATTTAACTTCAGTCAGTTTTATTCTTTAAGTGTTATAGCGTAAGTATTTTAAAGATGATGTTAAGTATAACACCCTGTTTTTATGTTGTTTTTTTCCTTTAAAAAAAATGATTGCTTTTGTGAGACAGTAAAATTGTCTGCCTAAATCATTCCATCTTCTCCCCTACGCCCACTACCACGATAAGGTGTGGGCTGTTTCTTAGTTTTCTTTGCCTTTGCTGATAGTAGCTGCTGCGAACTTGAAGTGGATGTGGATGTCACGTTGGATGCAATTACTTGATAGTCACAAACCAATAAACTAAGTAGTAGTCCGGTAACAAAAAGCGAAATCTTGGCACGCATAGCAAATGTCTATTTTAGAACTCTCTAACTCACTGATACTGAGTTTCTTTTAGTGCATCCGGAAAAATTCGGAAAAAGTATTTTTTTTTACTGAATTTTTCAGCTAGCCTCCAAAGGAAGAAAACCCAGTAGTATTGACTTTTGATGAAGCAAGAGGTCAACGAAGTATGGCTACAGATCTCTATGCGATGGCGATCGCCTTTTTTACACCCTATGTGCTGCGTTATTAGCAGTTATTTGAGTAATAGCACTGATAGTGGATACACAGAATTGAATACTGATAGCGTAAAGGTTACCGCTAATGTTAAATATATTAACGTTCAACCATGAGTCATCAACGTGAAAGCACAGGTATTTAGAGGGGTTAATCAACTGTCTTACGAAGAGATTCCAGTACCAACTCTTTTAACTGATGAAGTGCTGGTACAGGTGCAAGCAGTAGGGTTGTGTCAGTCTGATATAAAAAAAATTCGTTATCCTCTGTATGAACCTCCACGGATCTTTGGGCACGAAACTGCTGGAATAATAACAGCAGTGGGTGCTGGTGTTACGGGTTGGCAGGTAGGGCAACGGGTGGCGGTAATGCACCATATCCCCTGTATGCGTTGCGCCTACTGTCTAAATGACAATTTCTCAATGTGCGATACGTACAAAAACATTTGTACAACAGCAGGTTTTGCACCAAGCGGAGGAGGCTTTGCTGAGTATGTCAAAGTCCCTGGACATATTGTACGCAATGGAGGGCTAATTCCGATACCTGATAATATAAGTTTTGATGAAGCAAGTTTTGTAGAACCCACTAACTGCTGCCTTAAGGCAGTGAAAAAAGCTCAAATTGCTCCTGGTCAAACAGTTTTGATTACTGGTGCAGGGCCAATTGGATTAATGTTTGTGATGTTGGTGAAGTTTTTTGGCGCAAAAGCGATCGCCACTGACTTACTACCATCCCGCATAGAAAAAGCTTTGAGTGTGGGAGCAGAAGCTGCTTTTGATGCTCGTGACAGCAATTTAAGGGAGAAAATTCATGCCATGACCAATGGTATGGGTGTTGATGTTGCTCTACTAGCTGTACCCAGTGAAAAAGCTTTCTTTCAAGCTCTAGATTGCACCCGTAAAGGCGGTAAAATTCTCTTCTTCGCAGAATTTCCTGATGAAATGGAAATTCCTGTCAATCCAAATATTCTCTATCGAAGGGAAATTGATTTGATGGGCAGTTATAGCTCATCCTACCGTCTACAGAGCTTAGCAGTTGATATTGTATTTAATCGGCGTATAGATGTGCAGGCGTTGATCAGCAATCATTATCCACTAAAAGATCTCTCAACAGCCGTAGAACAAGCAGTTTTTCCCACGCCAGAAACGTACAAGATCTTAATTCATCCTTAAGGGGCATGGGGCATGGGGCATGGGGCATGGGGCATTGGGCATTGGGCATTGGGCATGGGGCATTGGGCATTGGGTAATGAATGGACTTGCTCCCCCGCTCCCCCTGCCTCCCCTGCTCCCCCTGCCTCCCCTGCTCCCCCTGCTCCCCCTGCTCCCCCTGCTCCCTGCTCCCTGCTCCCTGCCCCCTCTTTGGGGGAAAATACATCTTGACAAGACTTGATTTACCTTGTTTAGTTTATCTGACACAATACAGGAAATAATGGGAATATTAGCGTAGGTCGGGTTAATAACATTCTACTTGATCCGCAAGAGGGCAGAGGCGAGAGAATAATGGGGCGATTAGAAAACCAGCGAGAAGATGATCCATATGGGGCAGCGGAAAATGCCCTAAGATCTGTAACTGAAGAATTGCAAATTATCCAGCGTAATTTGCTCGATTCGTTACGGGAAGATGTCAAACGGCTACAGATTGAAAAAACTCGTTTAGCCGACGATATTCAACGACTGCAAGCGGAAAAAGAGTATTTACAGCATGGACAGCATATAGGGGAGCAACAAGCGCTTGTGCGCCAGTTAGCCCAAGTTTTAGCAAATCATATATCTTCTCAACTACAATCCTCGCTGGAGAATTTAGCTACTCAAGCAGTACAGCGTGTTCCTGTTAAAAGAGATACTCTTAATCCAGTTGATAACCACCCTCGAAATATTACCCGCAATGCTGAACAACTCGTTGGTTCTCTAGATGACACCCTAACCATTGCCTTTAACACACTGCAACAAGAGCTTAAAAACTATCAAAGTAATTTTTCTCAACAGCTGTTACGGATGCAAAGTCAACAGCAACAAGGAGAAGCAATTTTGGCAGAGTTAGTTAATAGCCTCCGTGCAGAACTGGAAACAACAAGACAAACTCTCCCTTCTGCGTCTCCTTACATTAAACACGCTTCATTAGAGCAAAGTAGTTCCTTTGAGGCTCCAACTAACTCAGAACCAGACAGCAGTTCAGAAGAATCTCTGTCATTTCTTAACTCAGTAAAACAAATCAATCCAGTAAATTTCTTTACTGCTAGAAAAACTCCACGTAATCAAACTCAGTCTCCAGATATTAATACCTCAGCACCAGAGAAAGAGCCATCAAGGCAGACAAAAGAGATGTCTCTAGGCTCACTGGGTTTATGGTTGATCGTATTATCAACTGCTGCTTCTTCTGTTTACAACGTAGCTCTTAAAGTCATTTTCCACCCAAATTTCTATATCTTTGGAGTTTTTGAGGTAGAACGCCTCATATCTCCAACGCTAGGGAATTCTTTATTAATTTTAATGCTACGGATGATGGTGGTTGTCCCACTGATGTTACTTCTGGCTCCTATACTGCATCCACGAATATGGCAAGATGTACAAAATCTGATTGACTCAGCACGGAATTATAACTCTACTGGGAACCCAAATACAAAGCAGGTGTTGGTATTATCAGTTTTGAGCGGGTGCTTTTTGTTTTTGTCTCAGGTGCTACTTTACCTTGCTATTGGTCAAGTACCCACTGGAATAGCAATCACACTTTTCTTTGTCTATCCGGTTTTCAGTGGATTGCTATCTTGGTTTTTGTTCCGGGATCGCCTTACTTCATATAGTGGTGGAGCAGTATCCGCTATTGGTTTGGGTGAGTTGCTAGTTTTGCTTGGTTCTACAAGCTCAGACATGGGTAATATGTCTTTGGGCGGTACCAGCGCAATTTTTTCGGGAGTGGCTTTTGGCTTCTATGTAGTTCTTACACGTATATGTGCTGCTAAAATACATCCAGTCACATTCACGTTAATGAACTTCGTGACTATGTTGCTGTTATCCTTTCTAAGTTTGATCGTGCCTTTACCAACGAATTGGAGCATGCAGATCAACCCCAATAAAGTACTTGAACTTATTTTAAGTGCTTTCATCTTGGGTTTACTAACACTCTGCGGCTATTTGCTGAACAGTCTTGGTGTTCGCAAAATAGGTGCAAACCAAGCAGCTATTTTCGGTGCGCTCGTTCCTGCTTTAACCGTAGTGTTTGCAGGATTGATTATTCAAGAAAGTTTCGGTCTGGTGCAGGTTTTGGGAGTTATGCTAGTCACATTAGGTGCGGCTGCTTTTAGCATAGAGAAAATCCGCAATCGGGTCAGACAATCCAGAAACGTAAGTTAGTTTTATTTTTTAAACACAATAAATTATTTAATTTTGTAGTCCTTTTAACATAAGTTATAAAGACAAATTGCTACCATTGGCAAGAATCTTGTCAAAAATGAGAGGTTTTTTGAACATTGAATAATCTCCTCTACTTGAGGTTTATTATTTCTTCAAATTCAGGGCGAAAGAGCATTTTCCAAAGCAGTGTGTTCACTTTCGACACACAAAAATTACTACCAAAGGCAGGGAGTGTCTCGTACTTCCGTTTAACTGAAAGAATTCTGAGCTGAAGCCTGAACCAGCAAGCGTAGTCCTTGCAAAGCTGTACTTAGCAAAACCCTTAGACACTCGATTTTTGCACCACGCCACTTGTGGTAGAAACTGGTGTGCCGCAGAAAGTTTTTTACACCTGCATGGAAAAAGCATCACCCAAAATCTCTCAGCTTGATCAAATCACATTTTTCTGATAGCTTCTGAAGTACCCTATACTTGATGATGCTAACCCGAGAAAGAGAAGTTCTGTGAGGGAGAAACTTTTCATGGTGGCAAGCTAATGTATTTGCTTTGTCAGCATATTCTCACCTTTGATCATGTGAATTTAAATTTTCTATGAAAAAAACAGAAATAACATAAGTGCCGAGAGTTACTTTTATTAGAAATTTTGTAAATGCTCGCTCTCGTGAGTGAAACCAGTCTACAAGGCTTCTAGTGAAAGAACTTCCATAACCTAACTAAAGGATACTGTTTCTGGGATTTTCCCAGAAAATACGGAGAAAAGTTGAATTATGAGTGCCAATAAGGTTCATGATTGATGCATAATGTATGATCTGAAGTGCAGACATCGCCTTCAGTCGGGTGTATACTACTTATTCTCCTTTGACTAAAAATTGTGTAAACATTCTATTTAGCTGTCTAAAATATGAGTAACGATATCGATCTGATCAAACGTCTTGGCCCCAGTGCTATGGATCAGATCATGCTTTACCTAGCTTTTAGCGCCATGCGAACAAGTGGACATAGGCATGGGGCTTTTTTAGATGCGGCAGCGACGGCAGCAAAGTGTGCAATCTACATGACTTATCTAGAGCAGGGACAAAACCTGCGTATGACAGGGCATTTGCATCACCTTGAGCCAAAGCGAGTCAAAATCATTGTCGAAGAAGTCAGACAAGCACTGACTGAAGGCAAACTCCTTAAGATGCTGGGTTCTCAGGAACCGCGCTATTTGATCCAATTTCCTTATGTTTGGATGGAAAAACATCCTTGGGAACCAGGCAAATCACGTGTTCCAGGTACAAGCCTAACATCTGAGGAAAAAAGGCAAATTGAGCAAAAACTCCCAGATTCTCTGCCTGCCGCGCAGTTAATCACCTCCTTTGATTTTTTGGAGTTGATTGAATTCCTACATAAGCGATCGCAAGAGGATTTACCCCCTCACCACCAAATGCCTTTAAGTGAAGCACTGGCAGAACATATTAAGCGTCGTCTGCTTTACTCTGGCACTGTGACACGGATTGATTCTCCTTGGGGAATGCCTTTCTATGCTCTCACCCGTCCATTTTATGCACCGGCGGACGAGCAGGAACGAACCTATATCATGGTGGAAGCCACCGCTCGGTATTTTCGAATGATGAAAGATTGGGCAGAGCGCCGCAATGGCACAATGCGAATCTTGGAAGAGTTGGATATCCCGCGCGAAAGGATGGAAGAAGCTATGGAAGAATTAGACCAAGTGATTCGCTCTTGGGCTGATAAATATCACCAAGATGACGGAGTCCCAATGATTCTACAGATGGTTTTTGGGAAAAAAGAAGACTAGCGCCGCTGTGCGAAAGTCAAAAGTCAAAAGTCAAAAGTCAAAAGTTCTATAAACCAAGGCTTCTGGCTGTTTGAAATGCTTGGCTTATCTAAAGGTATGGCTACGTGTATTGCGTAGCGATAAAATGTACTGAGGTTGAATCTTTTACAACACTCAAATTTCAAATATCGACGACGAGCTGTTTTTCGCGCGGCTCAGTTAGCTGTGGGGCATCCAAGGTTATAAACTTCGGAATACCCAACAAGCATAGTGCTACTCGTCGTCAACTGCTGTGTGTTCTTATCTTGCCCGTTGTTGATTTGGTGTTATATTACCTGGGTTTGAACCACCTGGATTTACAGGAGTGACGCTGCCCGGAGTTGTTGATGGAGTTAAGGTACCAGGACTTGAGCCACCTGGATTTTCGGGAGTTGAAACTCCTGGAGGGTTGATTGGATTTGTTGGAGTCGTTGGAGGCGTTAAGTACAATTGCGAGCCTCCTGCTGTTGCTGGAATAAAATTAGGTAAAAAGCCACTGACTTGGTCACTAGCATCAATACAAGTGTCCATAGCTTGGGTAGAAGCAACATCAATTTCAGCACGCAAACCCACTACACAATTTGCGAAGCGTACTGGCAACAAACTGCGACCACAATAATTTAAAACGGCTGGATTAGCTGCCTCTTTACTATAGTGAGATATACCAACTACACAACTAGCAAAATCTCTAGGAAGCCTTACCCTCGTGCAAGATGAAAGCGCGTCTGTTGCAGCTATTTGGGTATGCTTTTGAATCTGAGTTATGCACAAAGATACATCTCTTGGTCGCAGCGCGTTTGCACAAGCTTTTGCTACGGCTGGTGCAGCTACGTTTATCCTTAAAAGCCGAGCAGCACAGACACGGTACTCATTATAGTAGGAGTTGCTAACATCTACGTCGTAGGAAGTGGCGGTAATAGCCCTACTGGGTAAACCCATTGCTAACCAACCCACCATGGCAAAGGCTGGTGCTAAAAACCCAATTGCTTTATTCGTTAACTTTGTATAGGTAGAACGTCTAGTTTTTCTTTGATCAATAGGTACCACAAAGGAGGGTATTCCAGCTTTAAGGCTATCCATATATTTGTTTCGTCTATTTTCTAACATTTACGTTCCGTTCTGAATCCAAACACCCAAAGTTATGCTACCTCATCTTTATATCTTTAGATGAGTCAACATTTTTAGTATTAAGAATACAGAAGTCAGGAGACAGAATTCAGAATGTACTCTGTAAATTAGCGAGGTAGGCTCAGAAAGGGGATTGTTCCCCACGATGTTACTCTCAACTGCTGGAGTAGAACTAGTTACTCCTGACTCCTGAGTTCTGAATTCTGACTCCTTTTTAGAGAATTTACACATTAATTGAAAATGTAAGCTAAAATAATATGTCGGAGTAAAGTTAGAGCAGGATTACATTAAAGGAAACTCATGTCCCGATATAGAGGGCCTCGCCTCAGAATAGTACGTCGTTTAGGCGAATTACCAGGATTAACTCGTAAAAGCGCAAGACGCGCTTACCCACCTGGTCAGCATGGTCAGAACCGCAAGAAGCGTTCTGAATATGCCATCCGTTTAGAAGAGAAGCAAAAGCTTCGCATGAACTATGGTTTGACCGAAAAGCAGCTGCTACGCTATGTACGTAAAGCTAGGCGCGTGACTGGCTCTACAGGACAAGTATTGCTGCAATTGCTAGAAATGCGATTGGATAATACCGTTTTCCGCTTGGGAATGGCTCCTACTATTCCGGCTGCTCGTCAACTGGTCAATCATGGACATGTGACAATCAATGGTCGTGTGGTCAATATCCCCAGTTACCAATGCCGTCCAGGAGAGGCTATAGCAGTTAGAGATAAGGAAAAATCTCGAAAGTTGGTAGAAGCAAACTTGCAATATCCAGGTTTGGCTAACCTTCCTAACCATCTTGAGTTTGACAAAAACAAAATGGCTGGCAAAGTCAATGCGACCGTTGAGCGGGAATGGGTAGCACTACAAGTCAACGAACTACTCGTCGTGGAATACTACTCACGTCAAGCGTAGAAAATTAAAAATTAAAAATTAAAAATTTTCATAGTTTTTAATTTTTAATTTTTCTATCCCCCTATTTGTGACATTGTACGGCTGTAAACACCTTTGGCATTACCCAAGTCGCGTTGCTTAAAGTTGATTTCTGGCTTAATTGCCAATAAATACCTCACCTCTTCGCGCAACTGAGAGGTACTAACACCATCACGCAAAGCAGTTTTTAAGTCGATTTGACCAGATTCGTTTAACAAGCAGGGACGTAACCAACCGTCAGACGAAAGGCGCATCCGGTTACAGCGATCGCAAAAACACTCTGACATCTGACTAATAAATCCCAACGTCCCTTGAGCCCCAGGAATTTTAAACACATCCGCAGGTCCATTACCACGAACTTGCGATTCTGTCAAGCCCCAACGCTGGCGGATTGATTGTCGGATATGTTCTGAAGGTATCCAGCCGCGATCGCCAAACAAATGGGCATTACCAATCGGCATAAACTCAATAAAGCGAACATGCCATTCTTTATCAATGGTTAATGCAGCTAAATCTATAATTTCATGGTCGTTAACTCCGGGGATCACCACCACATTCAGTTTTAAGGGATTAAATCCAACACGATAAGCAGCTTGAATCCCTTCCCAAACTTGTTCCCACCTACCACGACCGCGATTACCAATAATTCTATCAAAGGTATCTGGTTCAAGAGAATCTAAACTAATATTAATTCGCCGTAAACCAGCTTGATAAAGGCTTTGTGCAATTGGAGCTAGTAAAAACCCGTTGGTTGTCATAGCTAAATCTTGGGTTTGGGGAAGGGACGCGATCGCTCCCACCAACTCCACCACACGAGGACGTAGTAAGGGCTCCCCCCCAGTCAAGCGAAACCGGGTAAATCCTACAGGAATAAATACTTCTTCAATTAAAGTCAGCAGTTCCTCATCAGTTAATAATTGTTGCTTGAGGATATACTCTAGCTCTGCTTCTTCCGGCATACAGTATTGACAACGGAAATTGCAGCGATCTATTAAACTAATACGTAAATAATCGACCTGGTTCATAAAAATTAACCATTTTAAAAATTAAATATAAATGCAACAAAATATTTAGTTCGCTACACTTCTGTACAATAACGTATTTTTACCAAAAAACGAGCTTGCAGCCTCTGGCTTTAGTTTAGGTGTGGGGAGTTTTTATGTATTGCTGTAGGGTGCGCTTTTGCGAAACCGTAACGCACCTTGAATTTGGGGCGTGAAAAATTACCACCCAACCATTGACGTGTATATCCTTCAACTAGAGCAACCCAACTTCTAACCAAAAAGCGGATACAGACTCCGCCACAGCAGAGCCTGCATCCGCTTTTGTGCTGATGTGACAGCAACTTAGCGAACTGGAATCCGAACCCCAGTGAACGCGCGCTTGAGCAACACTGGTCCGCCATCTTCAAACGGATTGGAGTAAAGAGGGAATAGTTTAACTTCGTATGTACCGGAAATGGTTTTTTCTCCAGGATCGTACTCGAAATTTCCGTCGATCCGAATAATCGATGCAGGTGTTCCAGTATTCTGGTCGGCTAAGCTGAACTCGATTGACCGGAATTTAAATTGATTGCCCCGGCAGCTGTAGACACCTTGATCAGGAGTCAAATTGTTGGAGAAAAAGCCTGTTACCGATTCATCTGGAGCAACCTTGAAGGTGAACTGAGGACCTGCACCATTATCTGTTGTGACTAAATAAACACCAGTTCCAGAACATTTACTTTCAGCCTGAGCTGGTTTTGCAGTCATTAAGGGCGCAAAAGCAACGCTAGCAACCAGAGCCATACCAGCGAGAGATACAAATTTAGGTTTGCGCATGAGCTTGCTCCTATCGTAAAATAATAAGTAAAAAAAACACAAAAAAACAAATTACAGACACACAGAATAAGGAAATCTGTAACGCAATATGCCAGCAACACGAAGTTTTGACTAACACTAACTTTTAAAGCAGAGAAAAACTGAGTGCTTTCTGTGCTATGATGGCTAGCATTTATGTCGAAAAAACTGAAGAATTACAGTATTTTGCAGGCGAAGGAAGCACGTTCATACAAGCGTTCTCTTTGAGGGAGCCGCGTTCACGCACCACGACGAAGGGGTTTAGGGGGTACAGCGTTCGTCCTTGAACTATCGGTGTACCTGATTTATTTGAGTATGCAAAACCTGCTGGAAAACACTTTATTGCAAGCAAGCTTGATATATAGCATTTATATCAAGACATTACTCTGCATTGTTTATCAGCACCAGTAACCATAAGGAAGAAAGTCGTTTTAAAGTAAACACTTCCTCCCCTCAGGGAACTTCTGTAGGAAAGTATATAATGAATCTCTAGCGTGTAAATAACGAGAAGTATAAATTTTCTGTATAGCTTTTAAGTTTTTTTATTGAACGTGCGTAAAACGCCATCCCCTTGTGGGTGGGAATGTAAGCGCGGGGTAAACTTTGTATGGTCATTATTACCTCTGATTCTTAGCACAAAAGGCGAAAACCTGGTCAAAGGTGACCAGGTTTTATAAGCTTACTACTGTTCAAACAGTTACCGTTAATTAATAGAAAGAGTCAACAACTAAGGTTTACAAACTACTAGCAGACTCAGCATATTTTATGTTTTTCCGCTTTGGGATTTGGCTTCGCCTTATTCGTCTAGCGATATGCCACTTAATATCATTATGCTGATATTTGCTTGGGCTGATGATGGGAGACACCTAATCACTTGCCCTTTTTATTTGGAGGTTGGTATGCCTTGTTTGGTGTCCTATTTATTAAGTTATCACCCAAACAAGGAATAGCAATTGTTTGTTTACTGAAGTTTACACATTGTTTAACTTCTCAATAAGTGTACAAATTTTGACATTAACCCCAAGTCCACATAACCGAACTCAGGTTCTAGATGATTTGTGATAATACGCCCTATGGCGTCGATTTCTTGAAGTTCAGCAGCAGAAAGTTTCGCAGAAGCAGCATGTGCGTTTGCAACAGCTTGTTCTGGATAACGCGCGCCTGCGATAGCGAAGCGCTGCGGCGTTCGCCTTTGGGAGAAGCGCCGATCGCATAACTTTGAATGCAGTAACGTTCAAAGGAAAATCAATAGACGAGCGATATGCTAGCGTATTAGTGATTTCTCACCCACCTGTCTTTTGTACTAGTTCGAGTATATGGTGTGGTGTTAACAGATAACTGCTGCTCTTCCTGATAACTGATAACTGAATCTGTGAGCGTGCTGATGAGAGTATGCTTAAGGACAATGAGGTAAAAAAATTGACTAAGACTACTCATGCACTTAAAGAATGGGCGATCGCAATTAACGCCCTAGAAGTTGGCAAAACAATAATGCTGTTGCGTAAAGGTGGTATCCACGAACGTAATGGACGGTTTCAAGTTGCGCACGAAGAGATTTTGCTCTATCCGACTTATGAACATCAACAGCCTTTCTTACTCAAGCCTGAGTATACTAACCTTGTCTATCCCGTGACATCTGGGTGGCATCCAGAAACAGTTCGGATCACTAGTTGGGCTAAAATTACTGATATTTTTCGAGTTTATGACGAAGCAATAGTCAGCGCCTTGCTTCCGTTCCATATTTGGAACGAGTACTTTATTAGCGATCGCTTAAAGTGGAAGCCAAGCCAACCACTGTATATACTCTTGCTACGAACTTACAAACTGTTTCAAGTTCAGGAAATTCCTTATAGCGCCAAATATGGTGGCTGTAAATCTTGGATTGATTTAGCCCAGACAATTGACTTACAGTTGTCAGAACCAGTTTTATCTGATTCTGCTTATACCCAAACGGTAGGAACTATCAAAACTATCGTTAATCAAGGAGTCAGGAGTCAGGATTCAGGAGTCAGAATTAATGAGATGGGGATTTGAACTCTTTGATCATCCCCGAAACAGAGAAAATTCATGCTGAATTCAGATTTCTGTCTCCTGAATTCTTTTGCACAGCACTTATTTGACACAAAGTCAAGTAAAAAAGTAGCGATCGACACATACATCTTTAGAAACAGCAGCTAACATCGGATAAACACAAAGAGATTGTGTGCCAATTTATGTTTTTTACTTGTTGTTTCTTTGAATTGAACGCAAAAGACTCGAGCCATAAGAAGGAATTTTTCGACAAAAAAATTATCCCGGAAGGGTAATTTTATATTGACAAAGATTTTTTATTATGCATATAAAGCAAAACAAAAAGGAGTTTGCCGTGCATCAACGAATGTGCTGGATAGGTAAGTCTGGGGATAGCGAAGAAAAAATTTTGCATTTACAGATTGCACCCAATCAACCTTGGCGTCCTTACACAGCTTTTCCACAATTTGCAGTACCAGATTACCCTGTACCCGGAGGTTCTAAAGGTTGGGCAACTTATCAAAAGCTATTAAAAGCCGGTTGGGCTTTAATTCCCAGTGCGCGAGCAAACGAGTTCAGCACTTCGTTTGATCAAGTGAGGAGAGAAGCGTTTTGAGTTGTTTACTCGTCGCTTCTAGGAGAACCTTGCCCACGAGGATCGGCTGCTCCTTCTAAAGCTCCATCTGGTGTCACCACGATTGCATTAATATTACCCCAAGGAGGCGTCTCCTTAATTTTGTGACCTCGTTGCTCTAATTCTTTAAGAGTTAGCTCATCTAAACCATAGGGTTCTACCTGTAACTGATCGGGTAACCACTGGTGATGGATGCGAGGGACAGAGACAGCTGCACCAACATTCATATTGTATTCTAGTGTGTTGAGGATAACTTGCAGCACTTGAGTGATTATGGTACCGCCACCAGGTGCACCTACCGCCATACGAAGGCGGTTGTTCTCGGTAACAATTGTGGGAGTCATACTAGATAAAGGAATTTTTCGAGGTGCGATCGCATTCGCTTCGTTACCTACAAGCCCAAACCCATTGGGTACTCCTGGCGCTGCAGCAAAGTCGTCCATCTCATCATTAAGTAAAATACCCGTTCCTGGTGTGACGACTCCAGAACCAAACCCTTGATTTATCGTGAAAGTGAGACTTACAGCGTTGTGCTGTTCATCCACAACATTTAAATGAGTAGTTTCAGGAGACTCATAACGAGTTGGGAGCCTAGATACCCTTCTACCTCCTCCATCTCTTTGACTAAACCGCATAAGAGTTTGCTTATCTACTGGCTTCACCTCGCTTGAGGGTTGTGCCTTATCCATCTTAATTTCTTGACGTCGTTTTTTAGCGTAGGCTGGGCTAAGCAGTTGTGCTACAGGAACTTTAACGAAATCTGGATCACCTAAATATTCTGAGCGATCTGCATAGCCAATCTTCATTGCTTCTGTGATTAAATGTAAAGCATTAGGGTTATGCCATCCTAGAGATTTTAAATTAGTGTCACCGATAATATTTAAAATCTCTAATAACACAATACCTCCTGATGAAGGTGGTGGCATTGAGCAGATTTTAGCTTGCCGGAAACTGCCACAAATTGGTGCGCGCCAAACTGCTTTATAAGATTTCAAATCTTCTAGTGTAATTAAACCTCCATTTTTTGCCATGTCTGTGGCGATCGCACGTGCAATGTTTCCAGTGTAGAAACTTTGAGGATTTTGAGAAATTTCCGTTAAAGTTTTTGCTAAATCTTGCTGTACCAACCTTTCACCAGGGCGAATTAACTCTCCGTTCTTGGTAAAAATCTGCCGTGCCGCTGGATACTGTAGAAGAGCATTTTTGCGCTTTGTAAATACCTCTATAGAATGCCAAGTTGGCTGTTGAGATAAGATAAAGCCATTTTGAGCTAGTGCGATCGCGGGTTTAACAACTTCTTGCCAAGACAACTTACCATAGCGTCGGTGAACTTCATAAAGTCCCGCCACTGTACCTGGTGTCGCAACTGCTAAATAACCGTCAATACTTGCATTTGGTCGTACTTTCCCTTTTGCATCCAAGTACATATTTCTTGTAGCTTTTAGTGGTGCGCGTTCACGAAAATCTAGCGCTTTAATTGCGCCAGTTTTCGATTCATGTAGCAGCAAAAAACCACCACCGCCAATCCCTGCAGAAAAAGGCTCCACTACAGAAATAGCAAATGCTGTTGCGACTGCTGCATCAACAGCATTACCACCCTTGCGCAGCATTGCAACTCCTGCGTCACTTGCTAAGGGATGAGCCGAAACAACCATTCCCTTCTTAGAACGTAAAGGTAATACAACGTTAGCAGATGTAATTTTCTGTGTACCAAATAGCAACACAGAAAAACACGCATAAAACACAAGTGCCGAAAACCTGGTGTATCGGTTAAACAGCTTTGGCCAAGTAGAGTTATCTTTAGACATATTTAATAGAATTTACAATTTTTAACATTCAGTTGCCAAAATAAAAAGGCAAGGAACAAACAGAAATCCTTGTATCAAAACAATAGAATATAAGAAAAATATTTTAATTACCAGAAAGTTCAAGCTTTGTAACCAGATTACCACGCCGTTCTTGCTCTTGTTCGATCGCCTCAAAAATTGCACGGAAGTTAATTTGCCCCGAACCCGCTGAAAGTCATTCTTTGAAGGAACTCAAAGAATGATGTAGGACGATCAGTCATTGACTTAGTAAACATTTGAAGCAGATAGCCGTTTTCATCAAAGTCAATCATAAGATCGTAGTGAGCTTGCTCACTACGATCTTCTTGGAGAGCATCTTGCTCGAATGCCAGGACAAGCGAGTAAGATCCTCGCACTCAGTTCTAAAAATTGGGATGCTCCGTTTAAACCAACAGAGTATTTTACCTCTAATAGCTAAAACAACCAGTGCTGTCCCGTATGGGTTAACGGCTTTCTGTTGCTTATACTGGTAGAACATTGTTGGTGAACAACCCACCACAAAATCTCCAACTGGGTATGAAACCATGCCGCGTATCTTCGACAACATAGATTTGCAACTACTACCAATTTTACGGGAGACTCTAAAAGCCTCCTATCGAGCAGATTTTTGCGTTGGCTACTTTAATCTCAGAGGTTGGCGAAAAATAGATGATTTAATTGAACAGTATGTTGGCAACGAAAAAGCTTGTTGTCGTTTGCTGATTGGGATGCAAAGTCGTGAGAGCGAAGAAGTTCATGCAGCTTTCAACCTCGCGACTAGTGACGGGCGTCTTGATAACACTGCTATCGTGCGCTATAAAAAAAGGATGGCGGCTGAATTTCGCAACCAGTTAACTGTCGGTGCGCCTACGAATCGCGATGAAGCGGGATTGCAACGGTTAAGTCATCAGCTAAAAACTGAGAAATTAATTATTAAACTGTTTCTAAGGCACCCCCTCCACGCAAAGTTATACCTTATACATCGGCAAGATCCAAATGCACCAATAGTCGGATTTTTAGGTAGTAGTAACTTGACCTTGCCCGGACTGGCTAAACAAGGAGAATTGAATGTTGATATTTTAGATCACGACGCTTGCAATAAACTGCAAAACTGGTTTAATCAACGTTGGCGGGAATACGGTTGTGTAGATATTTCCAAAGAACTTGCGGAAATTATTGATGAGAGTTGGGCTAGGGAAGAATTAATATTACCTTATCACATTTACCTAAAGATTGCTTATCACTTATCTCATGAGGCGATCGCTGGACTTTCTGAATTCCGCATTCCCCGAGAATTTAACAATTTATTTGATTTCCAAAAAGCAGCGGTGCAGCTAGCAGCGCGTCATGTAACAAGACGTGGTGGTGTCTTGGTGGGGGATGTGGTGGGTTTAGGTAAAACCTTAGTAGGAACTGCTCTTGCGAAAATATTACAGGAAGATTGTTTTTTAGAAACACTAATTATCTGCCCAAAAAATTTAGTGAAAATGTGGCAGGAATATGCCGATAAATATCGGCTTTATGCCAAAGTGTTGCCGATTAGTAAAGTGCAGAATCAATTACCAGAGTTACGCCGCTACCGAGTCGTGTTAATAGATGAAAGTCACAATTTGCGTAACCGAGAAGGTAAGAGATATAGAGCGATCGCAGAATATATTACTGCCAACGAAAGTAAATGTATTTTACTGTCTGCTACACCTTACAACAAAACGTATCTTGATCTTTCTTCCCAATTACGATTATTCGTCCCAGAAGACCAAGATCTAGGGTTTCGACCAGAAGCTTTAATCAATGAACTTGGCGGCAGTTCAGTCGGAGAATTAGAGTTCATCAGAAGGCATCAATGTTCTGTACGTTCTTTAGCTGCTTTTGAAAAAAGCGAACACCCCGATGACTGGCGAGAGTTGATGAAACGCTACATGGTACGTCGAACGCGATCATTTATTAAAGATAATTATGCAAAGTCTGATCCTCATCAATCTCTCCTTGAGCAGGGTAAAAAAAAGAGTGTACGTAAATATTTAGAATTTTCTAATGGTAGTCGTTCTTATTTTCCTGACCGAATTCCTTGTACTATCAAGTTTACTTTAGAAGGTTCTAAAACTGATGTTTATTCTCGCCTTTATTCTGAGCAAACAGTAGAAATACTTAGTCGGCTAAACCTACCCCGTTATGGGCTAGGAAATTACGTTATTACTAAACACAAACAACCACCCACTGAAACTGAAGAACGCCAGCTTAATGGATTATTTCGAGGTAAACGTCGATTGATGGGTTTTTCCCGCACCAATTTATTTAAACGTTTAGAAAGTAGTGGAATTGTTTTTATCCAATCAATTGAACGGCATATTTTACGGAACTTTATTTATTTATATGCCATAGAACAGGGACTAGATATTCCTATCGGTACTCAAGATGCTGAGCTATTAGATACAAGTAATAACGATGAAGATACTGATTTGGTTGCAGCAACTTTGTTCGATATAGAAACCCAAGATGACGAGGATGAACCGTCCGTACAAGAGGAAACCAAGGCAGAAAACTTAACAGAGAAAAGTTTTCGACAAAAAGCACAGTTAATTTACAGTGAATACGCAACCCAATATCAACGGCGATTTAAGTGGTTGCGTCCTACGCTATTTGACATTAAGACATTAAAACGGGATTTGTTAGCAGACGCTAAAGCACTGCTCAATGTGTTGCAACGCTGTGGGAATTGGAATTCTCAAGAAGATGAAAAATTTGCTAATTTGGTTAAATTGCTAACAAAAACTCACCCAAAAGATAAAATACTAATTTTTACCCAATTTGCTGATACAGTACGCTATCTGAGTGATAATTTACAGGCGAGAAATATTACTCATGTAGCCGGGGTAACAGGTCAATCAAAAGACCCTACGGAATTGACGGAAAGATTTAGTCCTGTGAGTAATGGAAAACGGGATCGCATCTTACCATCAAATGAGCTGCGCATCTTAATTGCTACTGATGTTATTAGTGAAGGTCACAATCTACAAGATTGTGCAATTATCATCAATTGGGATTTACCCTGGGCTATTATTAGGCTGATCCAAAGAGCGGGACGAGTAGACCGGATTGGACAAAATGCTGAAAAAATTCTCTGCTATTCTTTCCTACCAGCAGAGGGAATAGAACGTATAATTAATTTGCGGAGGCGATTGCGCCAGCGACTGCAGGAAAATGCGGAAGTGGTGGGAACAGATGAAGCATTTTTTGAAGACGACGCTCCACAGGTAATTCTCGATCTCTACAATGAAAAATCAGGGATTTTGGATGGTGAAGAAGATACTGAAGTAGACTTAACTTCGGAAGCATTTCAAATTTGGAAAAAAGCTACTGAGGATAACCCTGCTTTGAAAAAGATGATTGAAGAAATGCCCAACGTCGTTTATTCTACTCGCTCTCATCGTCCCCAAGCTGTGCAACCAGAGGGGGTACTGCTTTATATGAAAACTACTGAGGGTAATGATTCTTTAATTTATGTCGACCGCGAAGGAAATAGTGTTACTCAGTCGCAATTAGCAGTTTTAAAAATGGCGGCGTGTGAAGAAACTATTCCCGCAATTCCCAAAGATGAACAGCATCACGAGTTAGTTAAAAAAGGTGCTGAACTGATTGCTGAGGAAGAAAAAAATACAGGCGGTCAATTGGGGAGACCATCAGGGGGAAGATTCCGTACTTATGAACGATTAAAAAGTTATGTTCAGGAAATGAAAGGAACGTTATTTGTTACTGATGAATTGCTAAAAGCAATTGATGATATTTATCGTTACCCATTAAGACAGTCAGCAATTGATACTTTAAATCGGCAATTAAGAAGCGGTATTAATAATCAGCAATTAGCAGAACTAGTAGTAGCCTTACGAATGGATGACCGTTTGTGTATTATCAGTGAAGAGGTAGAGAAAAGGGAACCTCAAATTATTTGTTCCCTGGGATTATTTCAGGAAAAGTGACGTTATAAACTTAATATAACGCAAAGTTAGTCAAAAATACTTGTACCACTTCAGAATTTGACGAACTCGCGCAAGAAGTGGGACTTGGTTCCCACACAAATGGCGTCACTGATGAAAGCGATCGCGCCAAACTCCGCGCCGAACTCGACGGAATGATAGCTCATCTCTACGGCTTGACTGAACAAGAATTTACTTACATTCTCAGCACATTTCCCATTGTTGCAGAACAAGTCAAACAAGATGCATTAGAAGCGTATCGTACCTTTATACCTGTGTCTGGCGACGCAGAAATTTTGGCATTAATTCAGCAAGGCGAAAATCAACAATTGGAATTCAAATCTACTGCACGTTGGAATTTACGGGAGAATAAATCAGATAAAGCAATGGAACATGAAATCGTCAAAACCGTTGCTGCATTTTTAAATACTAAGGGTGGAACTCTCTTAATAGGTGTTGACGACAACGGTTTACCACTCGGTTTAATTAACGACTACCAGACATTGAAAAAGAAAAATAATGACGGCTATATGCTGTTTTTGAATAACGAGCTATTACTAAGGGAGATTGGTAAAGATAGTGGTACTCTCTTCCAGATTACTTTTCATAAAGTAAGTGGTCAGGATGTGTGTCGAGTCGTTGTTCAACCCTCACCCAAACCTGTGTACATTAAAGTTAAAGATAAAAGCGGTAAAGAAGAAGAAATTTTTTACATTCGTAGTAATAACTCCAGTATTAAACTTTCAACTAGAGAAGCAGTGGAATATACCAGGACTCACACGTTTAAAATTTACACATAGAGTTATATAACCTATTCCTGCACTTTCAGCAGCCTCAACAAGCAGGAAACCCCCCGGAATACCTCGATTCCCGAGGAGTGCCTTGTCTCAATTGTGCCCCGTCCTATTCTAATTTTTCGAAACTAAAATTCTAGGGATTTCGACTCACAGATACAAATCCTCTTGTCTTATTAGAAGCTGGATCAACTGTTGCCATTGCCCTCCATAAATCTGTTGTCTTTACCCAAACTGGTGGATATTTATAACGAGAAACATCCATAATTAAAACTCTATCATTTTTTTGATTGTATGCTGCAATAGGAGAGATATGACCGCCTTTTTCTTGACCAATTTCTTTACGTAAATAGTTAACTATCACAAAATTATTTGGTTGTTTCAATTTCTCTAGTACAAATTTTCTAAAATCTTCTATACTAGTGTCGCCAGCATGGTAAACTTTGACCTGTACGTTATAAATAGCCAATAATTGTCCTAGTTGATCGAGAGTCATACCTTGACGAGAAACAACGTCAGGAGTGATTATTTTTCGAGTTGCTTCGTTATTAAAAAAATTTTCCTGAGTGAACACATGGAAAGGGGAATACTCAGGTGCTTCTGGTGCGGGAATCTGCAAACCATTAAGCACCATCACACTGCTAGCAACTCCACAATATGCTTGATTCTTTTGAGTAACAAACTGGGTACTGAGCGTAAAAAAAGCTTCTCTTGCGTTACTTTCAATAAATAATTTTTCACCTTCTTGTGAGTTGAACTGAATTAAATTATTTGGTACTTTTAATGTCTGTGCTAAAACATTGCCACCAACTAAATATGTTGCTAGAATTAAACTTCTTAGGTGTATTTTAATAATTCTAATTGCAGCTTTCTTCATAAATTACCGCTCTAAAAAACCGAAGAATATAATAATCCGACGTACTAGCCTCCGATTTTAAGCTGCGGTACCGTAATCTCGGAGTTACCATACCCTACGAGACTTGGGTTGATTAAATTGCTCAAGTAAAGGTTTTTGGTCGAATATGCAAGAATGTTTGAGGCCTAATGTGCTACAAAAAGAGGAAAAGCGGAGTCAGAAATTGACACAATACTATAAGTATTGTGTCAGTTTAAAGACATATTGTACCGTAATGTAAAGAAGAAATAAACTTTAAGGGAAATAAATAACCGTTCAAGATTCTAAACCCCAAGCATATATTTTGTTATAAAAATTACACTTATATATTTAAGTACTTCTGTGACAGAACAAGGTGGAGGTAGGTTGCCTCACTGGTATCGTAAAACTTATTAATTTTCCTAATCGACAGAAGTGATAAATTCAATGGGTAAAAAGCATCTGTTAGGCTTGCATTTTGCACTTACTTATGTGAGCATTTGATACAGTCTAAAAAATGTGAGGTATTGATTTATTTAACTAATTCTTGCTTTTTTGTGGATTGATCAGGGGTGTGGTGTAGGTTCATTAAAGGTCTTAAATTGACTTAATAACTATATATCGATTTGCTTGAAGTTGAATTCAACGAGGAGTGATTATGAAAGCACGTCTGCTAGCTTTTGCTAGTGCAGTGAGTTTTTTGTGTCTAATTGCTGAGTGTTTGCCACTAAGAGCTATAGCTGCTAATACAAAAGAGACTGAAGTCGTAAATATTAAGCCTTCAAAAAATAGAGATAAGAGCCCCAGCGTATCCAACACTGAGACTTTAATAAGCGATCGCCAAGGTTCACAATCGGAGTCAACAGATGACACACAAGAACAAGTCAACTCTGTATCTCAACTTTCCGACGTAAAGCCTACTGATTGGGCTTTTCAATCTCTCCAGTCTTTGGTTGAACGTTATGGTTGTATAGCCGGTTATCCCAATGGCACCTACCGAGGGAATCGAGCTATCACTCGTTATGAATTTGCCGCAGGTGTCAAGAGCTGTCTAGATCGAGTTAATGAACTGATTGCTACTGCAACCACTGACATAGTAAAAAAAGAAGATCTAGCCACACTCCAGAAATTACAAGAAGAATTTGCAACTGAACTAGCTACATTAAGAGGTCGTGTAGACGCGGTAGAAGCACGCACTGCTGAACTAGAGGCTAATCAGTTTTCTACCACTACCAAACTTAGTGGAGAGGCAATCATTGCAGTAGCTGGTGCTGGCGGAGGTGCTCCTAATACATCTGACCCAAATATTACCTTAGTTGACCGGGTACGGTTGAATCTCACAACTAGTTTTACAGGCAAGGACTTATTAATTACTGGTCTACAAGCTTATAATCTAGGCGGTGGTACTAATAGCATTGGTGGTTCTTTAGGCTTAGTACCAAGTGGTGCTTTACAAGCTTTGAGTGGTAGTAGTGCACGCTTGAGTTTTGAACCTCAATTTCCTGGTATCAATGTTGAGACTTTATCCGCTGTTGGTGCTAACTCAGTTCAACTTTATAAGCTAGGTTACATATTTCCAGTTGCTAAAAGTCTAACTCTATTTGCGGGTCCTCGACTTGAAGCAACCGATGCTTTTAGCGCAATCACTCCTTTTGCTAGTGAAGGACAAGAATCTATCTCTCGCTTTGCAGGTTATAACCCTGTTGTTCGGATTTCAGGAGGTACTTCTGGTACTGGTTTAGCATCTGCTGCTGGCTTCATTTGGAATATATCAGACAAAGTGAATTTGGCGGCTTTGTATGGTAGTGTTAACGCTGCGCTTCCATCTAAAGGACCTGATGTGATTCCAGGAGTTTCTAGTACTCCATTAGGTGCAGGCTTGTTTAGCGGTAGTAGTGTTGAGGCGGCACAGTTAACTATCAAACCTACCAAAAGCTTAGATATTGGTTTAAACTATGCTCACAGCTATCACGAGCTAAACATTCTTGGTACAGGATTGGTTGCTAAGGATGCAGGAGCAGCTTTACCAGGAGTTGCGCCTGGAACACCTGTTAAAATTAACTCAGTCGGTGGTAGTTTAACTTGGCGGTTCGCTCCCAAGATTGCTTTTTCTACCTACGGTGCAGCACTTTTTGTTCAAGATGGTTCCAGTCGTGTTGATGCTTCCACTACCATTACCAGTTGGATGGTAGGTTTACATTTCTCGGATTTGTTCCACAACGGTAATAATGCTGGTCTTATCTTCGGACAACCGCTTTTTGTCAGTGATGCTGGTGGTAGTGCTCGTCTGCAACTTCCTGGTGAGCGGAGAACCACTCCTTATCATTTAGAGGGTTACTATCGCTTTAAGGTGAACGACAATATTAGCATTACCCCTGGTGCGTTTGTCCTTTTCAATCCTGAAAGTGACAGCAGAAATGAAACAACCACAGTAGGTATCCTACGCACCACTTTCACTTTCTAGTTGATTGCTTGAAATTCTTGCACCATTGCGACTATCTCAGAAATTGGAGTTGAAGTGAGAGTAACAATTCTAATTCTTTTGAAAATGGTGCAAGATATCAGGCTCTAAGTAAACTGCAGTTTGGTAATAAAGAATCTAACAAAGCCATAATACTGCTATCAGATAAATCTGGCATGGATAGCACTTGTTCTACTTTCCTAAAATCCCGTGTGATTGATTTGCGGTATGTTGGATCGTAGTGAGACTGCAACATATCCTCGACTAAAAATTCCCATTTTCCCCCATCAATCAACTGATACCACTGATTTAGTTTTTGCCGACCGCAGAGAGATTTCAGGTTTCCTAACTTCTCTTTTAAAATATTAGGATAGTCTATCAGATGGGAATATTCTTGTAAGAGAAACTGAACTCTAGCACTTATGGGTAGTTGAATTTCTGTACAACTAGCCTGTTTCATTTGTTTCCACAAAGACTGTGGTAAATAGATTTGCCCTATTTTCGGGCTTTCTGATTCTACCCATACTGGTTGAGAAGGATTAAAGCTTTGCAGTTGTTGTACTAAAAGGGACTCAAAGCATTTTTGTGAAGGTTGAGGTGAGAGTTTATCTTCCCATTCTTCACCTAGCAGAGAACCACGATGGTTCGCCATATTTTCCAAATCTAAGACTTGGACACTACACCGACGCATCTGGTGTAGAATTAGCGTCTTTCCACTTCCAGTTAAACCACATAATACTCGAAAGGTAAATTTTTGTGGCAACTGTTCTATTTGGTTACGTACATAAGCACGATATGTCTTGTAACCACCTTCAAGTAATGTCACTCGCCAGCCAATTTGCGTCAGTATTAAAGCTAAACTATTGGAACGCTGCCCTCCCCGCCAACAGTACACTAGAGGATGGTAGTTTTTTTCTTTTGTGGCAAAATGTTGCGTGAGATGTTCAGAAATATTTTTTGCTACCAAAGCAGCGCCAATTTTACGGGCGTTGAACGGAGAGATTTGTTTGTATATTGTTCCTACTTCGGCGCGCTCAGTATCATTTAGCACTGGTAAATTAATGGCACCAAGGATGTGATCTTCTGCAAATTCGCTAGGAGAACGAACGTCAATTATTTCACTATAAGTTTCTGTCCAAGGTTGTTGAGTGTATGTAGGTAAAGGTGGCATTATCGTCAGGCGCGATCGCTTCTCAATTGTCGCTTTACTAGGGTAACTTTATTTTTTGGATTCATGGGGTGCTGTCAGGTTTAGAAAATATCCAGTGAATAATACTTTAGATAGATGTGGCTGTTTACTGATTTTAGTAATAACCTGAGTGATGAGTTTCTCGAAGGTCGTGATATTTACTACTATTATGGGTTTCTATGGGGCTACTATTTGTTTTGTAAGCAGATACGTGGTAACGCATTAAACCTTTAGTTACGGTGCGTTACGGACTTCGTCCTAACGCACCCCACGAATTACAAAAATCAAGTGTGTGTGAGTGATGAAAAAGTCTGGATTATCTCGATGGTTTCCTCATTTTAATTCCTGGGTAAGTGCCTTAACTCTATCTATGCTGGTAACTGGGCTTATAGTTATGATTAGGCGCGATAGCACTTTGTTGGGTTATTTGTCTAAATTATCTGATAACCCAGAACTTTTGGCTATTGTATCGATACTCTTACTATTGTTACCTATCCCAGCGATCGCTCTTTTCCATCATTTTTTTCTGAGCCGCTTTATTTCCATAATTCCAGGGGAGAGACAGAGTAACTCTGATTCCTTATTTCCAGGATTAATAAGTTGGTGGCAAAGTTTATATGGCTGGATGGTATTTGTTCTATCTACATTGATTGCAACACTGTTTTGTACACCTCTGTTACCTTTGTTTAAGCTGAACTATAAAACAATTATTGATACTTATACTCTACCTCATAATGATATACAACTTATCTTTGCTCTCATCTGGCTAGTTAGCGCTGCTCTTCTTTACCAAATTGAGTATTTAGTTAAGCTGCGGTTGGTTTTTGGCGATTTCGCTACTGATACACAAGAAGGGAAAAATCATACGGTTTCTGATGCTAATGCTAAGGGTTCACCAGATGTTGCAGATTCAACACAGACTCAAACAACCGACAAACCAAGTAGTAAGAAAAAGCTGAATATCTTTGACTGGGTTAAACAACAGAAAAATTTGCCCAAAAAGGCATTCACAATTACTTTAATTCCCCTAGTTGCTTTATGGCTATATCAATTTGCAAAACTACCAGAGGTGAGACAAACTATGTCTACAAATGTCCCTGTCGCTGTACAAAAACCATCACCTCTAACTTTTCAGTCTGAAGTAACTCAACCTAAATTACCTCAAGTGACACCTCAACCTACTATAGAAGTTCTACCTAAGCAGCCTGATTTACCAGTACAAAAAGACACTTTTGAACAAGCTGTTAGAAAAGGTAAGCGTGCAGTAAAGCTAACCAAGACAGCACAAACTCAGGATGATTGGAAGATGGTTGAGAGTAAATGGAAAGAAGCAATTGAACTTTTAGAGTCTGTGCCACCATCTAGCCCTAATTATTCACTAGCTCAGGAAAAGATTGTAAAGTATCGTATTCGTTTAGAATTTGCAAAGCACAATGCTACACGTAACGCTGTACATGCAGAGTCAAACATTAAAGAGGGAAATCACTCAAAGCAACAGAATTAAGTCATGAAACAAAGATAACTCACTTCACGTCGTTAATAGAACTTACACACTGTACAAATTGACCATCATGTGCATTGATGCAATTTTGTGATGAATGCGTAAGTTGTAATTAGATCCAAAAAGACAATAAAAAGGAACTAAAAAAATGACTTGGAAAAGTGGAACTGCTGCACTTCTTGCAATATCGTTAACCACGGGAGCGATCGCTCCTATGGTTACTGCTGCTCCTGCTTCAGCACAACTGTTTCGTTCGCAAAGAAGAGATCTTTCAATTCCGGCAGGAGTTACATTTCCTGTTAGTTACGACAAAGATAAAATTGTTGTGAGCCCTGATGAACAGACACCTTTAACACTGAGGATAGCAAAAAACATTATAGATAGGGATGGAAATGTCTTAATCCCTGAAGGCTCTGAACTTGTTGGACAAATAGAATCAGCAAGTAGAGACTCAAAAAAAGGTGCTCGTTTTGTAGCACGAGAGATAGTTTTTCCTGACGGCAGTAGACAGGAGATTGATGCCAGTTCTGGCATAGTTACTAGAACTGAGAAAATCAGCAAAGGAAATGACAGTAGTAAAATCTTACAAGATGCAGCTATTGGTGCTGGTGCAGCTAGTTTAATCGGACTGATCGCAAAGAACAGAATCCGACTTCTAGATCCTATCCTTGGTGCTGGTGCTGGTGCTGGTGCTAGTGTTTTGTTAAGGCGTAAAAAAGTAGAAGTTATTGTTATTAAGCCTAACGACGGTGATTTAGATGTGAAGCTGCGTTCTAGCTTGCTACTTTCTACTGCTGTTGGGTATTAAGCTTTGCTAAGAGGTAACCAAATAATAAAGGTAGTTCCCGGCGTATCAGGTGATGTGATAGGCGATGATGTGGCAGGGCTAAAAATTTGTATTTCACCCTCCATTTGCTCTATAAGCTGTTTGGCGATCGCTAATCCTAAACCGGTACCAGGAACATCACTTTGAGCTTGTACACCTCGATAATGTCGTTCGCCAAGATGCTCTAAATCTTGTGGTGGTATTCCTGGACCATTGTCACTAATGGCTATTCCTTGTAGATTAGCTTTTTGTTGACCAGCTGTGACCAAAATACTTCCACCACTAGGAGTGTATTTTAAGGCATTATCGACAATATTACTTAACACTTCCCGTAATGCTTTGATATTGGCATGTACTGGAGGCAAATTATGGGGAATTTCAGCGATTAGGTGCAAATTTCTTTCTTGGGCGATCGCCTGAGCTGAAAATAACACTGGTCGCAGTACATCTACTATAAAACACTCTGAGTTGTTATCTCCTGCTTGAGGTAACAACAGGGCTTCTTTTGAAAGCGATCGCTCAGGAGAATAACTCTTGAGGGATGGTTCCCGTAAAGTAGCGATGCTAGCAACGGGAACCTTCTTATTCGCTTCTTGTTTATCAGATTCAACAGTTGCTTCTACAAACACCTCTTTTTGCGGCAGTGCTGGTTGTCCTAAGTCTGCTACTGTAAGGTCTATCACAGCATCAAATTGCTGTAACAATTCTTTGAGGCGATCGCTCTCCCCTACAATATTAGCCGCAACCTCTCGATTTGCATCTCCTGGTCGTAACCGCTTCAAAAGTAGCTTACCAAAGGTTCGTAACGCCGTTAATGGATTACGAAACTGGTGCAATAAATTATCTAGTAAATCTTGCTGTTTTTCTTGTAAAATTTGTTGTTGGTGTAACTGCTGTTCTAACCATATTCGCCGCTGATCCAAAATACAAGCGAGCGATAGTGTTCGGGCAATCCTTTCTACTTCACTCCGTTCTTGATCATTCCACGTCCTGTCTTCCCTGCTTGTCACCAACAAACCCATCATCACATCCTCATGGATGAGTGGTAGAATAATTTGGTCACCATTTAATAAGTATTCTTCTTGAGACTCTGGTGGTACTGCCGTATCATTTGTTTTTGTTGACTTCCTTAATTCGTTGCTTGTATCTTCTGCTGCTGTCAAGAGCTTCATCTTCTGGTTTGGCAATGCCAAAGCCTGTTCTGGAAGTTGCACAGCTGTTTCCGGATAAAATACCACAGGAATCAGTTTAGTCTCGCTTGCCGAAGTCTCTACTAATTCTTGTGTTAGATAGACTATGCTCAAAGATGCTCCTAACCCTTGAGCTAAGAGTGCTATTTGCTCTCGACACAGAGCAAGAAACTCAGAATCAGTAGATATAGGCATTTTTTATACAACTAAGTAATATTACTGAGGACAGGAAAAGCAGACACAGGATGTTGTGTTTCATTTAATAAAGTTTAACTAGATTTTAGAAATAAAAGACCGGTCTGTGGAATTATCTCGTTCACAATGTTTTTCTCTTTAAGAATAAATTATGGCTCTTGTATCGAAACATTAAGAACTGTTGATTTTTTGAACTAGAACTTTTACAATGACGACGGATTTTGTAGCTATAACTACAATCTGTAGCTTCAAAGAGGAGGAAAATAGGTTGGCAAGGAGACGGAAGAGGAAGAGTCGTCGTCGCCAAGAAGGACGGCGAATATTGGAGCACGTGCCTCAATATAGCATCGAAAGTGGTGAAGATAAACCGGTGACAGCAGCGAGAAAATTCATTCAATCTGAACGAATCGCTCCACCTGCTTTGCTACTTGTAAAGCGAAATGAGCACACAACAGACCGTTACTTTTGGGCGGAAAAAGGGCTATTTGGTGCTCAGTACGTTGAAGAAAATCATTTTCTATTTCCTAGCCTAAGAACGTTAGAAAATTCTCCAGGACAGGAAGCCCTAGCAATGGCTAGTCATTGAAAAATCAATGGTTAACCTAGGTTTCGAGCCTGGCTTTTGACAACGATTAACTGGCAAAAGTGCTAGGTTTATTTAAAAGACTGTTTTTTAAGTTTGTAGCTAATTTGCCAGTTGGGCTAGTACGGCTTCTTTACGAGACGCTGTATTATCCTCGTTTAGGAGCCGCTATTATGCGATCGGGCTATCTTCCCACAGCGCTTATCGATTGACAAAGGGCAGCATTAAAGGCGATCGCGGAATTAAACATTCTCGCTGATTTATTATTGCGCCGCTTTGCTAGTCCAGTAAATAAAATTATCAACTCCTTTAACCAATCGGTTTAAATAGGTTGGTTTTTGGTTTCAATATACACAAGGAATTGGAAGTACCATCACCATACCTAGAATGGATATCTTAACCTATCTGTTGACAGTGTGGGTAGTAATCACATATCGCGTTACCTACGCGTGGAGGATTTGGGAATAAAATACAGCTTTATTCCAAGCAATGGTCTTTCAAGAAATATAGCTTAAGCTTTTTCCTCCTTTCCTAGTGTTGATTTTCCTAGAAGTCGGCTATAAGTTTAGCGTTCAGGCTTGCGAATAATCAATGGATTTTGGATGCGTTTAAGCAAAATCTAAAATCCGGTTATTCGCAAGATTTTAACTGTAGCGCCCTTTGTAACTCAATAAGTTCATCTCGATGGGCAATCACAGTAATTTTACTTGAGAAGTGTTGTTGACTTGGAGTTGTTTCAACTTTAAGCAACACCTTCTCAAGTTTTTCTGCTTTTTTCCAATAAAATAATCCACTTAAAGGGGATAGAAGTACCAATCCTAGAAAAACAGTACTGAAATTAGGGAAAAGCAGTGATAACACCAGTGATAAAGAAAGAATACCCGCTGCCGCTAGTAGCGTCAGAAAGACTGTTAGAAACAAGCTAGGTTTGACCAACCCTTCAAAAATCACTTGGTTTTCTTGTGGGTCTACCGCTGCCACTCGGTAGGATCTCATGCGAAAATACTCTTGTAATTGAGACAATAAACTAGCTTCGTCTTGGTCAGACACCAGTTGCTTTTTTTCTGTGCGATCCTTGGCTGAAGCACGAATAAAGAAAAACAGACCAACGGATAGCAACAAGGTTAATAGCAACGTGGATGGCAGGATAGCAGTATCCATAACTAAATTGTTATTGTGTTAGTGGAGGAGACTTATTCATTATTCATTATTCTGCGCGTTAATTAGTCCTCAGGTTAATATACTTTTGCCACAAACTAGCCAAATCGACTGATTGGGATTGCCATTCTGAAGAAACTTGGTACATCCGTCTGGGGCGTCCACGTCCTTCAAGTTTTTTCCAATACCCAGTGATTGCTCTTTCGTCTTCAAGAAACTTAATTGCACTATAAAGTACGGTATCTGATAACCGATACGTTGGGTATTCAGTTTCTAGTCTTTGAATCAACTCAGTGCCATAGGACTCTCCTTGTAATAAAACATACAAGATATAACAAACTGCTAGTTCCTGACAAAGGTATGTTGGCGGAGGATTTTCAAAAAATTGATATATATCCTCTAGTTTCATGGTTGCTGCTGAATGGCTAAAAATATCTCTGAAGGTTGAGCCTATCATTCTCATTGTGAGTATCCAGTGCTACATCCTAATGAACAAGTATATACTGCTACTGAAGCTAGACTAGCAAGGCTTAAAAATTCAGCACGGCTTAGGCTCGCTAGTTGAGGGAACTTCAGTTGTCTGGGAAGATGTCTCCACAATGGAAACTCATTCATAAAAATCTCACAATGTATAAACAAGTTACACGAGAACGGTCAGCTACCGGAAGAGGAAGGCAAGGGAGCCATCATTTCTCTTAGAGTAGGATGCTGACCAATACGCCAGTTTTAGGAATGCAAAAAATTGCAATCTTTAACTAAGCTCTAAACTGTGTAGTGAGGAGCGAATAGACAACAGATGTGCCTTTATCTTTGTATTAAGTAATGCACATTGTCTGAGAACTACTGAAGCAAAAAATGATGCATAAGCAATTCTAAGCGTAAAATGTAGCTTTTGGCGCAAAACTTAATAAACACTTTGCGTAATAGTGATTATCCCATTGCACAATCTTAAAAATTAAGCCTATACCTTAATCTAAATTAAGTAATTGTCCAACAATCGGCACATGGTAGCTTGACTCAACACTGAAAAAATTAGGTATTGGGGATTGGGGACTGGGGACTGGGGATTGGGTACTGGGTACTGGGGATTGGGATTAATTCTTTACAACTAACACTTAAAACCCAGTACCTAACCTTTAACACCCAAATCCCGGAATCCAAAACCTACCTCTTATCCCCTTGTTCATAGTAAATTGATCGAATGCCCAGGATACTTGGTGATGCCTTATGTCAGATTCCTCTTCAGTTCGGGCTATTGCCCAAACATTTCGCCTTACAGGTTGGATTAGCTTCTGGACTCAGTTAGTACTGGGCGTTGTTTCTGCGGGAATTTTGCTGAGCACTATCCTGATTCCAAAAACTGGCAATAGTAGTAACCCTGGAACTGGCTTTGGTATCGTTTTAGCTGTTTCTGGGTTAATTACCCTAGGTGTCAGTATTTATTTAACTTTTCGTTACACAAGAATTGGTAGACAGCTAGAATCACCTAATCAGAACAATCGCCCACGTAAACTTGAAACTGTTCAATCAGTGCGCTTGGGAGTAATTGTGAATTTGGTAGGAATACTTTTGACTCTTTTAGGAGCCCAAGCTATTAATGGCACTCTGATTCTGAAGGCGTTGACTTTGCCACAATTCGGTTCTGGCGTTTACACCCAAATTGACCCTAACCGAATTATCCAACCTTTAGATATTTTTGTCGTTCAGGCAAATACTAACACTGTGTCAGCTCACTTTGCTGGTCTGGTAGCGTCAATTTGGCTGCTAAATCGTATTACTAAGTAGTTAAGAGGGAGCAGCCCCTACGGGGAAGTCAAAAGTCAAAAGTCAAAAGTTACACAGCAGAGGATCTCTAGGTGCAGGGGAGCAGGGGAGCAAGAAATTACGTAGAATCTCGTCCTATTAATTTTGCTTTTGCCGTGATAGCAAGTCAAAATCGTAGTATTCTGTTGTTTTGTTTGCTGTCACAAAAATTAGAAATATAGAGATTAGAGATTATAGAGAAAAAATCTTCTCCAATCCCCAGTCCCCAATCCCCAATCCCCAATCCCCAATCCCCAATCCCCAATCCCCAATCCCCAATCCCCAATCCCCAATCCCCAATCCCCAATCCCCAATCCCCAATCCCCAATGCTGGATATTAAGCAAATACGAGACAATCCTGAATTAATTCAAGAAAAGTTGAATACTCGTGGTGGCAACTACGATATTCAGCAGTTCGTTGAGTTTGATAAACAACAACGAGAATTAGAAGCACGGCGCAGTCAGCTTCAGGCGCGTGGTAACGAAATTGCTAAATTAATTCCTGAAAAGATTAAAGCTGGTAGCGATCCTAAAGGAGGAGAAATTCAAGCTCTAAGGGATGAAGGTAGCTCTGTTAAAACTCTTATTGCTACACTTGAACCCGAGGAAAAAGATCTCACAGCTAAAATTAACGAAGTTTTACTTGCACTTCCTAACTTACCAAGTGACTCAACCCCTGTTGGCAAAAGTGAGGATGACAACCCTGAAGTTCGCCGTTGGGGTGATGAGTACATTCCCCAGAATCCCCATATTCTTCCTCATTGGGAAATTGGTGAAAAGTTAGGGATTCTTAACTTTGAACGTGCGGTGAAGGTTGCCCAAAGTCGCTTTGTAACCCTGATAGGTGCTGGTGCTGGGCTAGAGAGAGCATTAATTCAATTTATGCTCGATCGCCATATTGCAGCAGGCTATGTGGAAGTTATTCCTCCATTTTTAGTTAACACTGATTCTTTAACAGGTACAGGTCAACTTCCTAAATTCGCTGAGGAAAGTTTTAAGTGTGCGGCTGATGACTTATGGCTCACTCCTACGGCAGAAGTACCTGTAACTAACCTTTACCGTGGTGAAATTGTTTCTGCTGACGATTTACCCATCTATCACTGTGCTTATACTCCCTGCTTTCGGCGGGAAGCTGGTAGTTATGGGCGTGATATGCGCGGATTAATTCGCTTACATCAATTTAACAAGGTCGAATTGGTGAAGTTTGTTCATCCGAGCACTTCTTTTGAAGAACTGGAAAAATTGGTGGGAAATGCAGAAGCAATTTTACAGGCTTTGCAGCTACCTTACCGCGTGATAGAGCTATGTACTGGAGATTTAGGATTTTCTTCTACTAAAACCTATGATTTAGAGGTTTGGCTTCCCTCTTCTGGAAAATATCGGGAAATTTCTAGCTGCTCGAATTTTGTAGACTTCCAAGCTCGAAGAGCCCAAATCCGCTTTAAAGAAAGCAGCAAGAAGGGAACCCAGTTTGTCCATACGCTCAATGGTTCTGGTTTGGCAATAGGGCGTACAATGGCAGCAATTTTGGAAAATTATCAACAAGAAGATGGGACTGTGAAAATACCACAAGCCTTACAACCTTATTTAGGACGAGAAATTCTTTAAAGAAGGAGTCAGGAGTCAGAAGTCAGGAGTCAGAATTAATCTCGCCCTAATAAGTAGGAAAATATTCCATTGAGTCTAGTGCAACAGTTGTTCACAATTCTACAATAAAGGAATGTCTCACTCAATAAAGCTCATTAATTTTTATATATGTCAGTTTTAGCGGCGATCGCAGTCTTAGCTGTTCTGATCCTAGTACACGAGCTAGGACACTTCATCGCAGCAAGATCTCAAGGTATTTACGTTAACCGTTTTTCTCTCGGTTTTGGTCCGGTTATTTGGAGGTACCAAGGAAAATTAACTGAATACGCTATCCGCGCATTTCCTTTGGGAGGCTTTGTTGGCTTTCCTGACGATGATCCAGATAATACTATTCCACCAGAAGACCCGAATCTTTTGCGTAACAGACCAATACTAGATCGGGCGATTGTTATTAGCGCAGGAGTGATAGCAAATTTAATATTTGCTTACTTCCTTTTGGTGGTACAAGTTAGTACTGTTGGAATAACTCAAGCTGGACCAGCTCAACCAGGGGTTGTGATACAACAGCTAGCACCAAATGTCAGTTCTGTCGCTACAAACGCGGGAATTCGTCCAGGGGATATCATTTTAGGAGCGAATCAAAGAGAGTTTGGAGCATCACGGAAAGAATTAGAGGCTTTAAGGGAAATTATTAAAACAAGTGCTGATAAGCCTGTTCAACTCAAAATTGCCCGTGGTAAAGAGAATTTATCTGTGACTGTGGTTCCAGAAGCTAAACCAAATGGCGGTACCATTGGCATTGGACTTGCTCCTAACATGAAAGTTGAACGTCATCGTGTGAGTAATCCCGTTCGAGCTTTGCAGATCGGTGCTGCTGAATTTCAACGGATTGTCTTGATGACATTTGACGGTTTTAGACAACTGATCACTAATTTTGGTGAAACAGCTAATCAAGTTGCTGGGCCAGTTAAAATTGTGGAGATTGGTGCTAACATTGCCAAAAATGATGCAGGCAGTTTGTTCTTCTTCGGTGCTCTCATTAGCATTAACCTGGCTGTCATCAATATTTTGCCTTTACCAGCTCTAGACGGCGGGCAACTGGCTTTTCTTTTGATAGAAGGGCTACGTGGTAAACCCTTACCCACTCGCATTCAAGATGGTGTGATGCAAACTGGTTTAATGCTACTTTTAGGCTTAGGGATTTTTCTCATCCTGAAAGAAACTACTCAGCTAGAGTGGGTGCAAAAGTTATTCCAGTGAGTAATAGCAAGATAAGCTTATCCCAAGAGCAACGAGCGTTAGAAATTTTAGTTCGCCTCAAGCATCTTTATCCAGATGCAACTTGCTCCTTGAGCTACGCAACACCAGTACAACTGCTGGTGGCTACTATTCTCTCTGCTCAGTGTACTGATGAGCGAGTCAATAAGGTTACACCAGCTTTATTTAGCCGGTTTCCAGATGCAGCTAGTTTAGCAAATGCAGATTTGGTCGAGTTAGAGGATTTGGTTCGTTCAACTGGGTTTTACCGCAATAAGGCTAAGAATATCAAAGCTGCTTGTTCAATGATTGTTACGAACTTTGGTGGTGAAGTTCCTCAACAAATGGAACTGCTATTACAGCTTCCTGGTGTAGCACGAAAAACAGCAAATGTAGTCTTAGCTCATGCTTATGGAATTAATGCTGGCGTTACGGTAGATACCCACGTTATGCGTCTGAGCCAGCGCTTAGGGTTAACTGAACACTCAGATCCTATCCGCATCGAACGAGATTTGATGCAGCTATTACCTCAACACGATTGGGAAAATTGGTCCATCAGGCTAATTTATCACGGTCGTGCTGTTTGTAAGGCACGCTCTCCTTTATGTGAGGCTTGTCAACTTGCTGAGGTTTGTCCTTCTAGGGAATAGGGCAAGCCCCTTTGGGGAAGTCAAAAGTCAAAAGTCAAAAGTTGGGAAGTAGGGTGTATCAGAAAAAATATCATGTGATAGTATATATTATGGAAGATGCTGTCTTTTATGATTTATAGGTTTTATGGCAAAAAAGAGCATGATTGAGCGCGAAAAGAAGCGCGCTAAATTGGTTGAGAAGTACGCCCAAAAGCGGGAAGCATTGCTGGAAGAGTTTAGACAGGCAGAATCTCCTTTAGATAAGCTTGAGATTCATCGTGAAATTCAACAGCTACCCCGCAATAGCGCTCCTAATCGTCGTCGTAATCGCTGCTGGCTTACTGGTCGTCCAAGAGGAGTTTACCGCGATTTTGGACTTTCTCGAAATGTGCTTAGGGAATGGGCGCACGAAGGGCTTTTACCTGGAGTTGTTAAGTCTAGCTGGTAAGTTAGCGGTTAGTGGGAATTTATTGACGACTAACAAGCATTCATTGTCCGCAACATCTATCAATTCCCAAACTTTCTAAAAGTAGATCGCTAACAGCGTTGGCGATCGCAAATTCCCCATAAAAGCTTTTAGAAAAATCAAACGACTGCATCTCTGTGACAATAGCAATCACTAAAGAACCTAAGTCGTTTTCTCCTTCCATTCGTTGTCGTACAAAAATTTGTGCGGCACGTGTGGCAATTGTATGATTAACTGCTTCTGGAAGAAACTCTTCATCTAGCCATCGATGCAAACGCTGTTGTAACCATTCTCCCTCAAGTTTGGGATCTGTGGGCGCTGGTAAAGTGATTGATGGAATAGGTTCTGTCATTTTCTTGTTTTTTTATCACATTTGTCTGTGGGTTGTTGTTTATTAAAACAACTCACGCTAACTGCTAGCTATGCAATATGACACTGCTGCCATTATTCAAGGCTATGCTCAAGGATATTTTCTCATGGCTGATGAGAATGATGAGTTGGGGTGGTATAGTAGCCGCGATCGCACTCTGATTCCTTTAGATCAGAAATTTCACTACCCCAAATCCCTACAGCGTGTTCTTAATCAAGAACGTTTTAGCGTAGCGATTAACCGCGATTTTAAAGCGGTGGTAGCTGGATGTGCTAATAGAGAGACTACTTGGATTTCACAAGAGTTACAACAAATTTATTGGGAACTTTACCTGGCGGGCTGGGCGCATAGTTTTGAAACTTGGCAGAATGATACACTTGCTGGGGGAATTTTAGGGATTGTGATTGGAGGTGCTTTTATTGGCGAGTCGATGTTTTACCACATCTCTGAAGGCTCGAAAGTGGCGATGGTAAAGTTAGTAGAAAGATTACGGGAAAGAAAGTTTATATTATTTGACGCTCAGATGATGAATCCTCATTTAGAAAGGTTTGGTGCTTATCAGGTTGGGGATCAAGAATATAATACTTTACTCAAGCTAGCTTTACAGCAAAAGTGTTCTTTTTTGTAAGTAAGTCGGTGAGAACATGATAACTGATAACTGATAACTGATAACTGTTCACTGATACCGCTTTTCCGTAACTAATGTAAGACTTGTCCATTCACCTTTATCGTCGTAGCTGCGAATCATTCTTTGGCGTAAGTTGGGTTGAATTAACCAACCAACCTCAAGAAATAAGCGTTGACGTAATTGTACATTGAGTGGTGAAGTAGCAGAAGCTCCATCGGGTAGAAGGAATACTTGTACCTGCTTTTGAGGATTTTGGTCAAAATGAATAATCGAGCCTTTTATGGTAGCAGTTGAGGTAATCGTGTGGTTGCCAAGCGTCGTACTTTGTGTTAACTGATTGGAATTATTAAGTTCTAATTGCATCTTGACTGGGTAAGTTTCAGGAGAACGCCAGTCTGGATATATAGTAGTGGCTTCACCAAGCCATTCTCCAAGTAGATCATCTATTGTTAGAGGTGGGTTTTGTACTCGTTGGGTTCCAGCAAGATGTTCTCGGATTAAGGTGAGTCTCTCTAGTTGAAGATTTTTATTAAAAAGTTGTACGAGGCGTAAGCGCCGATTTTCATAAATTAAACCGAGTTCAGCCCCAAACTCGGAAAATGGAGCAACCTGTACTATACCTTGAGAAAATGCTCCATTTTCAAAAAATAGTGTATTTCTTCCCAGAGAATTGTACTCCAGAACTAAATCTTGTTCTCCTTGACGTCGGACGATCTGGCGCATTGTCTGGTTATTATTCAAGCCCTCGAAAGAAACTACACTTTGGATATCTTCCAAAATTTCGCCTTGTGGTGAAATGCGCGTGAATGAACCTTGCCATTCACCAAGATTTTTCAGCAGAGCTTCCCATTGTGATGTCATAGAGCAGGAGTCAGGAGTCAGGAGTCAGGAGTCAGGAGGGATCTTAAGAATAAAAGGGTTCAAATTTAAATGCCTATCTCATTGATTCTGAATTCTATCTTCTGAATTCAGAATTCTCTCTTCTGACTCCTTGTTTAGTTTACGGCAAATAGGCTACCTAATAATCCTACTGCTGCACCAGATATTAAGAGAATCAGAGGTAATAGTATAGTTTGTGCGGGAGTCAGTTGTATGCCATTACTGAGAAATTGGATAAATTCTGGTTGATTCGCTAGTAATTTTGCTAGAAACTGTTGTATTAGGGTAATGAGTGAGCCTGCGATCGCGCCCGCGACTAAGCCAAAAGTCATTCCCTGTAAAATAAATGGTAGATGAATCCACCTTGAGGTTGCGCCTACAAGCTGCATAATCTCAATTTCTTGGCGTCGCGCTATAACGATCAGGCGAATGGTGGTTGTGGTAACGGCGATCGCAGTTAATGTCAGAATACTTGTGATTGTTAGCGAAATCCAGTTCAAACCTCGATGCAACTGAGAAATCCTTTTCACTGCTTCATCGACATACTCCACTGCATCAACTTCGTGTAACTTGGCTAGCTTGGTTGCTAAACTTGTTACAATAGACGAGTTCCGTGCCCTAACCTTTATCTCATCAACTAAAGGATTTTCCCCTAACTGATCAGTAGCACTCTCAATATCCGAAATTTTAAGATCTTGAACTAATTTACTCCAAGCTTGGTCTTTGGTAATTATTTTAATATCGGCAACTTCTGGCATTTGTGCTACGAGTGGCTGAATATCTTGTGCTTCCGCATCTGATTTAAGATAAACTGACAGCTCTAACTGGCTACCAAATTGGTTAAGCAGTTTTTCTAATTGCCAGGAAGTTTGCAAACTCATCCCAAATAAAAATAGTAACACTGTGATAGTACTTATAGCAGCCCAATTCATCCAGCCGCCGCGTTGCAAACCAAGAATTGTTTCTTTGAGTAAGTAATCGAGTTTGTTTAGTGACTTAAACACTCTACACCCCAGGGTTTACAGTTATCAGTTATCAGTTATCAGTTATCAGTCAAGAATAATGTGTTTATCTTGACGAAACAACACTTTAACAGTTATCAGTGAACACCGCACCATACTCCCTAAGCACTGATAACTGTTGACTGTTCACTGTTTCAGCTCCTTGATAACTGATAACTGATAACTGTTCACTGTAGAAGGTTAGGAATTGTTAAGATGAACAATATATAAAATTGAGCGAGTCACAGAAGTATGCCTGTAGAAATTGCTGTAGAGAAGAAAAAGTTAAAAAACCCGCCATTAGAACTTCATTACCTGGGTAATCGCGTTCTACGTCAACCTGCTAAGCGTGTTTCTAAAATAGATGAAGAGCTACGTAAGACGGTGCGCGAAATGCTGCAAACAATGTACAGCAATGATGGTATTGGGCTAGCAGCGCCTCAAGTAGGAATTAACAAACAACTGATAGTCATTGACTGTGAACCAGATAACCCCGCCAACCCTCCTCTGGTGTTAATTAACCCAGTTATCAAACAGTTCAGCGGTGAAGTGTGCCTTGCTCAAGAAGGGTGTTTGAGTATTCCGGGAGTGTATATGGATGTTAAACGCCCGCAACTTGTAGAAATTGCCTATAAAGATGAGTATGGGCACCCTAAAACCTTGAAGGCTGGAGAATTACTAGGACGTTGTATTCAACACGAGATTGATCACCTCAACGGTGTGGTATTTGTAGATCGTGTGGAAAATTCTTTGGCTTTAGTACAAGAATTATCTAAGCATGGGTTTTCACATCAAGCTGTTAAACCAATTGTATAGGGTGGTGTCTTCGTGAATACAATGACTCCCAAAAGCGGATTATTCCTTGCTTGTTCGTGTATAGCAGCGATCGCCGCAGTTGGATCGATTTTTGAACTGTCCTCTGGGCAACCAGATTTAGGTAACCAGGTAACAACGATTATCTTGGCGGCAAGTATTCCACTTACAGGATTATTTTTTGTTGCTGCTGTGAAGGACGCAAAAGCTAATATGAAATAAGTATCCTTCAGTTAACTTCATATATAACATTAGCTACTTATGCCAAAAGCAACTTGGAACGGAGCAACTTTAGCCGAAAGCGATAAAACCGTCGTTGTGGAAAACAACCATTACTTTCCTCCTGACTCTGTTAACAAGGAGTACTTTAAGGAAAGTAACACCCACACAACTTGTCCTTGGAAAGGTGTTGCAAGTTACTACACTATTGAAGTTGATGGACAAGCTAACAAAGATGCAGCTTGGTACTATCCCAGCGCCAAGGAAAAAGCAAAGCAGATTGAAGGGTATATAGCCTTCTGGAAAGGAGTTAAGGTAGAACCTTAAAACAGTGAACAGTGAACAGTTATCAGTTAACACCAAATTCTTGACTGATAACTGATAGCTGATAACTGTTAACTGTTAAGGATCATCAGATATTTCATTTAACCTAAGCTCCCAGGGTATGCCTTTGTCGCTCGGTGGACAAAGGCGAATTTTTGCATTGTCGGAAAACTGCTTTAACTTACCGACTATATGAGGAATAGCGTTTGTGAGCTGCCAATAGCTTTCTATGTCATAACAGACAATAATCAGGGTCAAAGAACTAGGTTTGGTTGTAAAATACCAGTGACAACTTGATAATAAAGCCCTTGTAATAGGTCCACAAGATTGGTAAAATCGTCTACCAGTTGCTTCTTCTAGTTGCCTTAGCAATAAGGCATCGAGTTCCGTAGACTGAACTGGAGGCATATCATCTGGAGGAAGGGAGTATTTATACATAATCAAAGCCCTTTCTGTATGATGGGGTATTTGCTTTAGGGCTTACGCAAAGAATTTGATTTAAACAACAATCGTTTGTTTAGTAACCAGATACTCAAATTAAGTCTAATCTGGGACACATCACGTATAACTCATGTTGCACCCTTTTATGATAATGGGTCAAACTCTCAAGATTTTTTTTAAGATCTAAGTTTATTAGTAACAAAGCTTTTAATTTTTTTTATAAAAGTTAATACTTTTGCACTTTATTATTCCCTTTGACTTCCTAACAGAGCTAATACTGCTCGGTTAAGAACCGGGAAATAAATTTCCCGGCTCAAACCTGAAACCCATTAAAATAGTCACCCCACCAAGGCAAAGGGGATTGGCATTAGTAAGATTCTCCCATGCCCCATGCCCTATGCCCCTTTTTGATTAATTACCTATAGTTGTTTCTGCTACGGGGAAAATTATAGAATCCAATGTTCGTAGTAATTCTTGCTCATTGTAGGGTTTGGAGAAGTAAGCTCGCGCCCCTAATTGCATTGCTAATTGACGATGTTTATCACTACTACGAGAAGTCAGCATCGCGACTGGTATATGTTTAAAGTCATCATTGGATTTTATACGCCCTAAAAAGCCATAACCATCAATACGAGGCATTTCAATATCACAAATTACGGCTTGAACTTTCAGCCCACTCTGCAGTTTTTCTAAAGCATCTTGCCCATCTTTAGCTTGTTCTACCTGATACCCTCCTTTTTCAAGAGTCATAGCTAAAAAGCGTCGAACATTAATTGAATCGTCTATAATTAAAATTGTTCCTTTTTGGTTTATTAATGGTGTTGTGAATTTATCACTAGTTGGGGAAAGAAAAGCTGTTTTTAATCTTGCTGATGGTAATTGACTAGTTCTGGATGTACGTTCATGAGTAGCGATCCAGTACAACAGCTCGTTTGTATTAACGAGTGCCACTACTCGACCATCGCCCATAATTGTACAGTTATTAAAGCCAGTAGGTAGAGAGATATTCCCCTCAACACGGCGCATAGCAACTTCCTGTTCACCCCAACAACGATCAACTTGTACTGCGACTGGTTGATTACCTTGGTTAATAATCAATGCACTCATCGCATTAATTGCTGGAGGGCTTTCTAAGTTAGGGCTGTCGTAGCGCGGGCAATTAAACTCTAAATAACGGCTTAAGCGAATCAGTGGTAGCATATTTCCTTGCCAATTTAGCACTTCATTGCTACCCATGGATAAAATCTGCTCGTTTTCGAGTATAAAGATCTCAGAAACCATATCAGTAGGAAATGCTAGTAACATTCTGTTACTTTCTACTAGCAGAACCCGCGCCACTGAGAGAGTAAATGGTACTGACAGTGTAAAGGTGGTTCCTGCTCCTGGTACTGTGTCGACTTTAATATCTCCGCGAACAAGTTTTAGCTTATTGCGCACTATGTCCATACCGACACCGCGCCCAGATAATGCAGTTACTTGATCAGATGTACTAAATCCTGGTTCAAAAATCAGGGATAATAGTTCCTCGTCAGTAGCTTGAGCTAGTAAAGCAGGCTCAAGCCCCATAGCTAAAGCTTTAGTGCGAATCTTTTCTAAGGAAATACCACGACCATCATCTGAAATAGTAATTATTGTACGATTACCATAATGATTAGCTTTAATTTCAATCAATCCTTGTTCTGGCTTACCGTTACCACGACGAGTTGCTGGATCTTCTATACCATGATCGAAAGCATTTCGCAATAGGTGCATTAAAGGCTCATTCAAAGCCTCTAAAATACTACGTTCAATCAAAGTATTAACGCCGTCAGTTTTCAACTGGACATTTTTGCCGTACTCCACACTCATATCACGCAAAGCTCTAGGAAAGCGATCAAGTAGATCTGTAAGCGGGCGCATTCGCACTTGAGTAAGCTTTCGCTGTAATTGCTTTGATGTTTTATTCAGTTTGCGGGAAATGAGATCTGTATCATCCAGGCTAAGTTGAATATCCGTGGTAACTTCTTGTACCTGAACGATGGTTTCCATCACTTCTTGAGATAGCAAGTTTAATTCGTTATAGCTATCCATTTCTAAAGAATCAAACTCGTTTCTGAGTTCTTGTGTCTGATAGCTATACTCGGATGTCACGCTTTCTTCAACTGAGTTATCAGATGCAAATTCTAGTGGTAAGAAACTAGATCTTCCTACATGTCCTGTAGCTATTCTGTCGTATGCTGTACGTAGTTGTTGGTTTTCTCGATCTAATACTTGGACTCGTTGGCTCAGACTACGAACAAGTTTGCGTAATCTTTCGAGATGCAAACTCAATCCGTTGCGCTGGATAATCAGTTCCCCAAATAAATCATTAATTTGTTCAAGTTGTCGGCTGGGAACTCTGACTGTATTTTCTTGAATTTCGCTCTTGCTAGTACCAAAAGCTGTTTCATTTTTGTGTTCGACAAATTTGTAATCTTTGGTGGTAATTTCCCGAGCCACTACCGTAGCTAGCTCTGGTAGGCTGTCATCGGGAATTGTGTTATCAGCAAACGCTGCTTCCAAAGCTTCAAAATCTGCTGCAATAATTTCTTGATCTAGCCAAGCTTCTTCAGCATTTTTTGCGCTTGTTGTTTGCTCTGCGTAGGAAGCGATCTCTTCTGTATTTAATAGGTAGGTTGTTTCTACTTGTGTAGAAAGCAACTCTGTTTGGGCTGGTACAGCTTCTACTTCTTCATCAAGTGTAGTGGGCAAGCTATCTAATTGATTTATAATCACCAAAGCTTGCGATCGCCTCCATGCTGCCAATGCTGCACGAGTAATTTCTTCTACCCGTGAAGGTTCGGCTGCTTCCAAGCGATTGGATACAGAGGCACAAAGCTGAGTAAAGGCTTTTAGCTGAAGCATTTCGCCCAAACCACCTAACTCAGCCGCCATAGTAGAGACTTCTTCTTTTAAAGATAGTCCTTCATTATCTGCCAACAAAGCTTCTAAACGCTGCAAACACCCTTCTACCTCTGTTTCAAACAGCAAGGGGAGAATTTCTTGTCCCTCTTCTGTTGATAACATCGTTGTGGCGTCTTCTGGGCTAGGATCCCCTAAACGCTCATGAAGTTCTTCAAAAACTGGCAAACAGAAGGTAGCTAACCACTGATCATCTACAGTATTCCCTTCTATCAGCAAGTCTACTATCTGCCGTAACCAATCCACCCCTGATAAAAGTAAACTGTGTAACTCTGTATCAAGTTCAAGAGAGTTTTTCTGAGTTTTTAAAACTTTAAAAGAATCTTCCAGACGGTGAGCCAACTCCGAGAGTGGGCGAAATCCCATCATCGCAGCGCCACCTTTTATAGAATGAGCAGCGCGGAGTGCAGCATTGATTTTTTCTGGAGCAATGCGATTACTTTTATCGATTTCTAACAATACCCCTTCCAGGGTATTGAGGTAATCTGTCGCTTCCTCCAGAAATTGCATCTGGATTTCAAGTTCTTTGTCCTGTGACATAGTTTTTAGTATTAGTCATTGATCATCATTAATCGTTAGTTAGCTATTAATCATTAGTCCTCTAAAAATGACAAAGAACACTGGACAAATGACTAATTTACTTTAAAAGTACCCACAGTTGCTTGTAACTGTTGTGAAATCTCCTTAGTTTGTTGTAAAGATTCAGAAACTTCGTGGGAAGAAGCACTTGTGCGTTGCGACACAACAGCGATTTCTTTCATCAAAGAGCTGACTGTTTGTGATGTTTGTGCTTGAAGTGCAGTGGTATTTGAAATTGATTGTACCAGTGCATCTATTTCGCGAGAAACCTCCAATATCTGATTTAAACTTTGCTTAGCATCCTCAACAATCCGTGTACCTTCTACTACCTGAGTTGTTCCTAATTCCATCGCCATAACAACATCGGTGGTTTCCCGTTGAATGTTTTCGACGATTTGTTCAATTTCTTTGGTAGCGACTGCACTACGCGCTGCAAGTTCCCCAACTTCTTCTGCTACCACAGCAAAACCTTGCCCTTCTTCACCTGCTCGCGCTGCTTCAATCCCAGCGTTGATCGCGAGTAAGTTGGTTTGCATAGAAATTTGGTTAATCAAAGCAACTACGCGGCTGATTTGTTGAGTCGACTCTCCCAGCCGTTTGACTTTCTTAGCAGTTTCGCCGACAGTTTCACGTAAATGCAAGATATTTTGCACTGTTAAATCCATTGCTTCTCCACTCTTTTTAGCTGTGCGAGAAGCATTTTGCGCAACCGAGGCGGCTTGCTGGGCGCTTGCTGCTACTGCTTGCATGGAATATGTCATGTCATCAACAGCATTTAGAGTCATGTTGATTTCTGCTGCTTGTTTGAGGGCTTCTTCTGCTAGCTGGCGGATCGCGCCTTCGTTGGAACCAATCGCCTGGTTCACCTTTGTAGCAGCATCTTTCACTTGGGTTACAATATCTCGTAAACTTTCAATAATAGAGTTGAAAAAGTCAGCAACTGTACCAATTTCTCCAGCTGTCACTTCAGCACGTACCCTTAAGTCCCCGCTTGCTGCACCTTCTACCTCAGAAAGCAGTTCTAGAAGTTGCATCTGCATAGCTTCTTTTTGTTGTCTTTCTTCAATCGAAGCTTTTTCCGCAACTGCTCTTGCTTTTTCTACCTCACTGATCAATTTTGCTTGCTCTAAAGCAAACCCTACTTGAGTTGCTAGCTGTTTAAACAAATCAATTTCTGGTTGCTGCCACACCCGAGGTTTGTCACAATGGTGAGCAATCATTAACCCTACGAGTGCATCACTAGAAATAATTGGTGCAATTAAATTTGCTTTAACTGCAAATCTTTCCAACATTCTGATATAGCAATTTGCATTGCTCAAATTTGGATCTTGATAGATATTATTAATGGCTCTTATGCGACCATCTCTATAAGTTTGTGCATGACGTTCTTGAAAACAAGGATCGTCGATTTGTATACCCAACATTTTTGGTAGATCTGCGCTAACTGCCTCAGCAACAACGACTCCATCCCAAGTATCTTGATTGAATTGATAAATAATCACCCGATCTGTTTTCAATGCTTGACGAATTTCTTTAACTGCTGTTTTATAAATATCGTCTGCTTTGAGACTTCTACGAGTACGCAGCGTCATTTCTGCAAGTAGCTTTACTCTTTCAGCATCCAATTCTTGCTCTTCTAGAAGAGTCTGTAATTGTCCTGCCATGTGGTTAATATTGGCACTCAAAATACCTAATTCGTCTTGTGATTCCACCTTTAAGCGGGTATTGAGTTCGCCTCTGCCGAGTTTTGCTACTGCTTGCGTAGCGTTTACAATTGGTTGTGTTGTACGTTTAGCTAACCAAGCTGCAACAAGAGCGACGATTAAGGATGTTATACCTGTACCTATGGCTATTGTCAAAAGCAATTGTCTTTGAGGCTCAAATGCAACTGCCGTATCTGTAGCTAGAATGACTTGCCATTTCAAATTTGGTAAATTTTCCAAGGTGCTAGATGCATAGCTTACCAAATAATCTTTGTGGTCAGGGGTGTATGTTGTGATGAAAGCATCTTGTTGTTTTGTCGCTTGCCGTTTTTCCCACCCAATAAAATCTTTTTTAGCATTTTGACCTAATTCTTTCTTTGCGGATGCTATGAAAAATTTCCCGAAAGCATCGCTCAAAAAGTATTGCCGCCCGCTATCGTCATGAATTGTAAGGACTTCCTCTAAAGAGGTTACAGGCATACGGGCTCGGATTATGGCCACAGTTTTACCTGTTACAGTATCTTTAATTGGTGCGCCTGTATAAACACTTAGTTTATTGGTCTCTTTTGATACTTCAGGTTGAGTGATAAAAGGGTTGTCGTTTTGGTTGGGGTTTTGGAAATTATCAGGATTATTACGATTAGTAGATTCGTTGGTTTGGCTAACAACTATTGGGTCACCTTTTAAATCGAAAAGCCCAATGCTATCATAGACTTTGTACGTCTCAACGAACTTGTCCAGAACTGCTTGTTTTTCTTTAGAAGTGGTAGTGTCTCGGAATTTAGGATTTGCGAAAATTGGCAGACTAGCTATGCTTTGAGGATCTTGATATCGCGAAAGCATGAAGCGGTTGATCTTATCAGCTAAGGATTTAGCTTCATCTGCTTGAATTTGAGCAATTTTATGGGTAATAGATCTACTAGCTAATTGATAAGCCAAAGTACCAATTGCGAGGATCGGCAAAGTGCCAATTGCGATCGCCAGTATTGTAGCTTTAGTACTTAGGCTCAGTTGTCTAAAATTTGCCCCTATAGAATTCATAGGAGAATGGGAACTAGTTTCGGTAATAGGCTGAGATGGTTTTACTATATCTCCTGAGGAGATGGCTCCTGATGAATTAAGCGATACATCAACATCCGTATCACTACCTTTAGGTGTATCAGTTTTATTAATCATAAAGTGATTTTGTTGTAGAGCAGTTTTTTTAGTAGCACACCCTAATCAGTACGGAGAATAGATGACTGCACAATAGCCTGTGCATCTAATACCAGCATTATTTCCTTCTCTTGGATAACACAACCGCGTAAATATGGGACTAAACTTGAAGCAATGTGACCTAGAGGAGAGCGAATATCATCAGGCATAAACTTAGCTGTACCCTTAATTTCTTGCACCACTAGCCCTACAAGCATTGATTCCACCCTAATAACTATGACGTTATGTTGTCTTAGCCTGTTGTCCAGGTATTCTAGATTCAGCATCCTTGGTAGATCGATCGCCCAGATTATGCGACTCCGCCAATTCATCAACCCAAGTATACAAGGGGGCATATTTGGCATGGAGGTCACAGCCTCGAAAGGTATAATAATAGCTTCTTGCGTATGCCTCATCGATAATAAGGCTGAAGTTTGTCTATTAAGCTGAAACTTAAGATACCCATCTCCTAAGTTATTTTGGTCATGATTAATAGAGAGCGCAATTTTTGAACTATTCATTGATTTAATTCGCTACTGATTTAATAGCACGCAGGAGTTGTTCGCGAGTATAAGGTTTAGTTATATAAGCATCGGCACCTTGTCTCATTGCCCATAAACGATCAATTTCTTGATTTTTGGAACTACAAATGATAATTGGTACTTTTTGAGTAGCTGGATTTCTTTTTAAGGAGCGGCACAATTCAAACCCACTCATTCCTGGCATAACTACATCAGTAACTATTACATCTAATTCATGAGATAAAGCTTTTTGTAAAGCTTCTTTTGCGCCTGTTGTTTTAATAACATTGTACCCGCTTTCTTTTAAGTAATAGCTCATTAGCTCCAATTCACTGGGGGAATCTTCTACTATTAGAATTGTGCCAAGCAAAGTCAGACTCACTTTATAAATCTCCTAAATAACGTTTATTTATCTAGTTATGGATCATCTTTAGTTGTAGACTATACATTTTGCGTACGTACTACAAATCTTGATGTGTAAAGATTCTTTCGGCAATACACGGCGTTAAGTTTAAGTTATATGTTTAAATAACATTTTTAATAAGTCCGGTTTTGTAAAAGGTTTTGTCAAATATCCTGATGCTCTGACAATCTTTGCCTTTGCTCGGTCTATAAACCCTGTTCTCCCAGTTACCATAATGATTGGTGTATTTTTAAAAGCTGAATGCCTCCGTAAAAGAGAACATAACTCGTAACCGTCTAAGTTCGGCATTTCGACATCTAGTAAGATTATATCTGGCTTGCTACGAAGAATTTGCATCAAAGCTTTTACTGGATCGTTGATCATTACAACTGAAAAAGTATTATCATCTAAAAACTGTTTTATAGAATTTAATACCGTAGGACTATCGTCAATGCAAGCTACTGTATATGTACTTTGCCCAGAGGGTTGCTGAAAATTTTTCTCATTCTGAACGGAATTATCAAAACTCGGTGGTTTTGGCAACTGTCTATCGACTGTTATTTGCGTTGATGGTAGCTTTGTGGTTGATGTAGGCAAACTATGACTTGTTTCATATTCACTAACTGATTGTCGTTCATTTCGCCGAGTCCTTAACTGCTTTTGACAATACTCAACTAGCACGCGCAAATCAAGGCGACAGAATTTTGGAAGATCATCTATTAAACCGACACTGTTAAATTCATAATTGCCTTCTTTTAAGGTAAGAAATGACTCCAAAACTTCTTTAGCTAATTCATCAATCAGCTCTGCTGCTTGTGGGGGAGTAATATAGTTCTTTTCCACCAACCAGCAAATAGCTTGATAGTCAGCTTGAGAGCGCTTCTCGCTGTTCGTGTCAAATAAAGCTGGTACCTGGGTAAAATCTGTAAGGTTAAGCGAGGGATATTTCTCACTTAGGCGTTCTAAGTGATTTTCTAGCCTTTCAAACAGTTGATCTGAACAGGAAGCATAAGTAAGTTTACCATCCTCTAAATAAATTGACCAAGAAAATGGCTTGAGGAAGACGCGTAAACATCCTGTAGCGCGTCGGCTGGTTAATTGTGCTAGTAGAGAGAGAGGGTGCAGTTTCTGCGAAAATTTGTAGCTACCTATGGGAGTTGTGCTCATTTTGCTTTTACTTAGGCTAAATTCAATACTTGTGTGAGTTAAACTTTTTTATTAAGGCTTGAAAAACATAAAAGTTTAAATTCAAGGTCTGTGGCGAAGTTTGATGGCTATACCCTTCTTTAGTAAGATAAGAAAGTCCCACTCAGTTTTATAAATTACAGGTTCAATTTACTTAATTTATACCGAGATGACCAGGCATTGTTATTCTCTAAGTAAAGAAAACGTCAAGACTCAATAAAGCCACTTACCTTAGAGTAAATTTTATGGTGTGACTACAATCACAATCATATCGTTTTTGTGCAAACATAAACATTACTTATATAATAAATACTCTGACGTTCCTATTTAATTCGTAGACTTACTGGGACAGCAAGAAAATTGAAAAGTTGATTGTTTTTTTACAAATTACACAGTAATCCTAATATTTGCTTTAAACTAAGTTGTGTTTAAACAACTCAGTGACAATAAGATTAGTTATGTAAATTTTTGTGAAAAAACTAACTTCATATTTATGCTAACCCTGTGGGGAGCCACTAAGTCTAGAGAACACGCTCCAGGTGTAGCTTAATTTCGCAAACGTGTACATGTAACTACAAATGAAATGTACTTACACAACATTCAAACCCTCATGACTTAAGGAATTTCAGGGAACAAGAAGATTTATTTACAAAGAAAAACTCTAGAGGAGCAGCTAGCACCAATGAGTTTTAAAAGAGTATATTTTTGATTTAAAATGCGGATGAAAGGACTTGAACCTTCACGCCTCTCGGCACTAGAACCTAAATCTAGCGCGTCTGCCAATTCCGCCACATCCGCATTACTAAGTAACGATAACACAAAAATTCATTTATAGCAATAGTTATTCCATATTTCCCAAAAACGAGTTGCACCACCCTCAATACTGCACGTAACTTTTTCCCATGCCCCATGCCCCATGCTCCATGCCCAGAAACTATTATGTTACATCAAAGCCACACGAGGTAGGCGGTGCTTAAATCCACAAAGAATTTCCCAAGAAATGGTGTTTAGTTGATTAGCCCAATCTTCAGCAGAGATTTGTTCCGATCCTTGCTCCCCAATTAAGGTAACCACTTCCCCTTCTTGTATATCTGGTAAGGTGCTTACATCAAGCATCATTTGATCCATCGTAATTGCTCCAATTTGTGGTACTCTTTGACCACAAATTAAGAAGCTCATTTTTTGTGAAAGATTGCGAGGAACTCCATCAGCATAACCAATTCCTACTACGGCAAGGCGGAGTTCGCGATCTGCTATGAATTTATGACCATAGCTGACACCAGAACCTTTGGCAATGGTTTTGACTTGTGTAACTCTTGCCTTCACTTGCAGAACAGGCTTGAGTTGAATCCGCGATCGCAAATGATGAGCTGGATAAAGTCCGTAGATAGCTAAACCTACTCGTACCATGTCGTAGTGTAGTGCTTTTTCGGTAAGGGTGGCGGCTGAATTTGCCAAGTGCAGAAGTGGTGGTTCGATTTCGCTTGCTTTGATTTGTGCGATCGCTTCCTCAAACCGTTCTTGTTGCTGTCTCATTACGGTTTGATCCTGATCTTCCGCTGTTGCTAAGTGGGAGTAGATACTCGCAATCTCTAAATTTGGTAGTCTTTCCACCAACTTGACAAATTCAGTCGCTTCCTGCCAAGATGGCCCAAGTCTCGACATTCCTGTGTCAAACTTGATATGTACAGGTAGATTAGATGGATAATTAATAGCTTCTAATGTGTCAGAGAAGACTAATGCTTGTTTAGGACTTGTGAGTGTTGGCTGAAGATGCCAATAGGCGATCGCGTGGATTTGCTCCAAAGTAGAAGTCGGGCCTAAAATCAAAATAGGAGCTTTGATCCCAGCTTCTCGCAATTCAATCCCCTCTGGAACCGTAGCAACACCCAACCAACTAGCTCCTGAATCTAGTACTGTCTGAGCAACTGCTACTGCTCCATGTCCATAGGCATCAGCTTTTACCACTGCCATTAACTTAGTAGAGGGCGATAATAACTTTACAACCTGTCGCACATTATAAGATAACGCTAATAAATCAATTTCCACCCAAGCACGTTGTGAGAACCAAGCGTAGGGATTGCACTGGTGGTATTCAACCTTAAAAGTTTCCTCATGGCTTAACATCTTCGTTTACTCACTACTACTTGTTGTACAAAATTAGGTGTTTGGGGATAGAGACTTACAGAAGATAAATATACATAATAATTACGCGCAAATATTTATGGTTGAAAAAAGACAACAGGCAATCATGCTCTCAGGCAAATGCTTTGAGTATTGTTGGCATTTATCCACACGCGTTTGCTCTAGCTAAGGAACATCCCAATTTTCTAAAAAAGACGGCAGTGGCAGCAGGAAAGATCCCTAATTTTTTACCTACCGAAGCGGGCATCCTCTCCCCTGCTCCGTAACTTTTGACTTTTGACTTTTGAACGCCAGGTGCTTTAAGCCGCGAAACCCGTCCAACGCACTGGCTCCTTTTGACTTCCCCAAAGGGGCTGCTCCCTCTTAAATTTACAGAATGTTCAGTAATTTTCCCTAAGACGCTTGCATATATACTGTGTATAGTTTAACTAGATATAGTAGATTTTTTGTATAAAAACTATCCAAGGTTTAATTACACAATTTAATTGTGTATTCATTTTTGTATGACTCTAAAACATAACAAAATTAAGTTTCCTCTTTGGCAATATCTAAACCAACCAGTTTTTACTCCCTATATTAAGCCGATATTGAATCCTCGTCGTTTCGCGTATTATTACAGAGTCCAACTACTACAACGATGTTGGACTAAAGAATGTAATGTTAATAGACCTTACCAGAACTGAAACCACCAACAACTCAACTAACCCGTCAGGAGTCCCCCACTGAATTCTGTACTCAGAATCAGTGGTCGGGAGGAATGGCGGGGGAATTGTGTCGCATCCTCCGACTGCATCTTTAACGCAGTTAAAGTTATGAGAGGGATAGCGACACAATTCCCTATCTCAAGAGCGGGAAACACATAGCTTAGAACTCCTTTGAAGTAACCGGACGTTTCTAGGGTCAAACTGCCCAACCCGTGACCAGTTGTGGTCATAAACTGAAACATTCTTTGTTTTGGTGGTACTGGTAAAGCCGCCAATCCAACCACGTACAATTCCACTTTTTTGGGAAACCTCGACATAATCACCAGAGCGGAACCCAAAGGGTGTAACCGTTCCACCAAGGCGCTTAAGAATTCCACCCTTGGAGTAATTTTCTTGGTGCAATTTACGTCGAAACAGCTTAGGGCGAGTCAACACAATGAACGGCGCTGGTGTTACTTTGCATTCCCCAGCCCACTCGTGTCCGTGAGTCTTGGCAGTAACAAAAGCTTTGTATTCTATGAACGCGCTGCTTGCAAGCGCTATTGCATCGTTTGCATGAGTTTCTGGAGTCTGTCTTGATTTATTGTTTTTATCTTTGACAAGTCCTAGGCGGTCAAGGTATTTTCCTGTATCCAATGAATCAACCTCTACGAGAAGTGCAATTATGTCGCATTGTGTTCTAAACCATTCTTGACCAACAGTTACAGGTGAAATTCCTTTGCCATTTTTCTTGGTGCTACCCCCACAAGCTTCATCCCTAATTTCTGAAATTGGCAAGATTAAAGCCATTTCCCGAAGAATTCTTAGTTCCATTAGTCGGTTAGATAAAATACTTGGAGGAAGTTTCTTTTTCCGTCTATTATTGAACCGTTTTTCTCTGTGATTGCGCAATTTAAAAAGTTTAGAACGGTCTATTCTTGAAGAGCGACGAGTGCGTCTTAACTCGGATCTCTTATCCATCTTTCCTGTTACAGATTGACGATCTAAAGTTTGATTCTTTTTACCCAGGTTTTTGGATTTATAGAACCCAGGCAAACAAGCATGGAATAATGCAATGGTTGCTAGCTTGGTTTGAAATGCAATACCCGTAAAGGCTTTTCCTCTATCTGTTCCTGCAACTATTGGTTGTGTTTTGTAACCAGATGGCTTTTGTTTAAGCTGCACGTAGAACACACCCAACTTATTACGTTTACAAGCAGCTTTGCCTGACTCTATCCACTTCCTTGCCCTAGCTGGTGTTGTGGGCATTAGCGGCTTTCCACGCTCGTCTACTACTGGTAATCTTGTTGCTTGATTCATGGAGATAATCCAACGAATTGTATTTGAACTTTTAGCTCGTCCCTTCGGGCAATTTGGTAGGCTTGTCTCCCGTTCACGACCGGGCAGTACAGTGGTACAAACTAGGGAAATATTTGTACGTGTAACCCTACCAAATCTCGTCGCCCTAACCAACTCTTACGTCGCATACCGTGAGCCTAGCCGCTTACTAGGTGTTTTGCAAGCCCACACTTACCCGTCCCTTGCGCGTCTCCGCAGGAGAAGGGAAGTGTCGGTAGTTGACGAACGTTGTACTCGAATTTCGCTAGAAATAGAGAGTATCACAAATTTAGCAGTTAGCGTCACAGCAATGACAAATCAATGTTCATATTGCAATCATCAACTTAACCGTGGTGATAAGTTCTGTAGTGCTTGTGGAACTCCTATTAACGACAACGGTGTAAATCCTAAAGAGTATCAGCAGATGGGCACTCCAATGCCTGGCTTTAGTGGCGAACCGATCCCTGAATTGAGAAATCCTCAAGGAATCCTTCGTTCTGGTGACTTATCACTAAGAATTGAAGGAGAAGTAGTGCCCATAGTCGATGTAGAGTTAGGGCAACAACAATCAGTTTACTTTGAACATCACATCCTTTTATGGAAGCAGCCTAATGTTCGCTTAGGGATGAAGGGTTTAAAAGGAGCCATGAAGCGGTACTTTGCTGGATTGCAAATTTTTATTAGCGAAGCACATGGACCAGGAAATATTGCCTTCTCTCGCGAGGCTCCTGGACAGATTGTAGCATTGACATTAGACCGTGGACAAACCGTGGATGTACGAGAACATCAGTTTTTATTAGCTACTAGTAATGTTGAGTATACGTTCTTTTTCCAACGAGGACTCGTAAATCTTTTGTTTAGCCGTAGTGGCGGGTTCTTCATTGATCGCTTTCAATGTAAGCGAGAAGGAGGGTTGCTTTTAATTCACGGCTATGGTAACGTTTTTGAAAAATATCTAGCGCCTGGAGAAATGCTGGATGTAGAACCGGGAGCATGGCTATGGAAAGACTCATCTGTAAGGATGGAAACAGTGACCGCCCTGCAATCAAGTGGTGGTATTATGGGAGCAATCGGTGTGCTTATGGGTGGTATTTCATTCACGCTTAACCGTTTTATTGGGCCTGGTCGCTTAGGATTACAATCAATGACATACCATCCTCCAACCCCCGAAGGTGCAACTCGTGTGGGAGGTAGCAGTAACTTGGATCCAGATAACTGACACACTTAAGTTACTGATTCCCTATCTTCACAAGATGAATTTGATTTTGCGGAACTACTTTTTTGAAAGAAAAAGCCTCTAATCTCAGAGAAAAATTAGAGGTTTTGGGTTTATGGATATCAATGTTGTCTTTATAGACTTTACCTCTAGTTCTATAGTCGATACGACTACCTATAGAATGAATCGCGGTTAAGCTGGTTAGTAGTCATCTATACAATGGAATATTTTATGAAGATTTATTTAGTGAAAAATATGGTGTAGAGTACTATTGGGTATTTAACTTGTATATGGATGGGACGCGGGCAAGATGCCCGCACTACAATAATTTTACACAGGATGCTGTGCATCAGCGTACAACCTAGCGGGAGTGGTTGCTTGGGATTGCAGCAAAACCTGTATATTGCCGTACTTTAGGGTGACGAAAACCAAGAACTATATCTTCTTTCGGAACTCCTGCTTCGAGCAAATCAGTTGCTACACCTTCTTCAGAATCATCACATTGAATCCAAATCTTGTCACCAATTAAACTTAAATGGATCGGTGTGGTATGGAGATATTTATCACCACTCCAACCTATATCCAAAACTAGGTATTCTCCGTGCTCGTCATCAAATAAAATGTGAGAGGTGTAATCATCCGGTAGTGCAGTTCGATAGTCAGCATGATTTTGGAGTACGCTTTTAATAATGTCTTGGTATTTTAATCGGGTATCCATTGCGCGATAACCTCACTTATATCATCAAAAACGACTAGCTTGATAACTCGGTTTTTGAGCAACACTTGCCCCAATTCTATGCTAAACACGCTGTTAAACGTTAGTTGAGAAACGGCAAGATAAAGTTCGCGTTCACTCCCCATTTCATTCAAGATTTGCTGATACAGGACATACTGTCCCAATGCTTGCTCCAAATCTTTTACATCAGATTGTCCGACAAAACTCTTTACTTCAACAACAATTCTTCGAGTTTCTTTTTCAGCACTGACTAGACGTTCTGCACCCAAATCAGCAGATAGGCGCTTTTTGCCTATTTGCAATGGAAAGGGATCATGGGTAATTGTCCAACCATCTTTCTGCAAGGCACATTTCACAGTATTGTGGTAAATATCTTTTGCTGGCACAGAAAAATCCTAACTTCTAAGATATTACGCTACACCATAATCCGTATACTGACGCTTGTAGGGAGCTTGCAGACCTAAAACGATATCCTCTCGTGGTACTCCCATCATGACCAATTCTTCAGCCCAACCTTAATGTTGCATAATAGTAGTTATGGCTAATTAGAAATATGTATGGAGAAAAGCTTTGGCAACTATTACTGATATTAGTACCCTGATTACTAGAGACCCGCGGCTACAAGGTGGTCGTCCCGTTATTGCGGGAACAGGTACATCTGTCTGTCGAATAGCAGCTTTGTACAAGCAAGGTTACAGCGCAGAAGAAATTACTGCTGATAAGAATCATTTAACAATCCTACAGGTTTATGCAGCACTAACTTACTATCACGCAAATCGAGAAGAAATTGATACAGATTTAGTCGAAGAACAGGCGGAATATGAGAGATTAGCTTTACTAAATAAAACTTTGAAGGAGATATAAATATGGATACGCTGATTCTAGAGCAGCTAATTGAAGAATTAAAAGTTATGCCTGAAAACTTACAATATCAAGTGCTAGAGTTTGCCCGAACTCTAGTAGGTTCGCAAATTCATGGTGTTCCAGGTAGGGAATTATTAAATTTTGCAGGTACAATACCGCCAGATGATATCCTGCTAATGAGTAGAGCAATTGAACAAGGATGCGAGCAGGTAGATATAGATGAGTGGTAGATATCTACTTGATACTAATATTATTATCGCGATATTTGCAAATGATAAAGAGGTGAATAATCAGCTGGGAAATGCAAATGAAATTTTTATTCCAAGTGTCGCTATTGCTGAATTATTTTATGGAGCAAGAAAATCGGGGCGATCTCAAAATAATATAGAACGTATTGAAGAATTTATTGCCAGAAATACGGTTATTGGATGTGATGTAGAAACTGCTCGTCAGTACGGTAAAGTTAAGAATGGATTACGTCTGAAAGGTCGTCCACTACCTGAGAATGACATTTGGATTGCATCTATTGCAATTCAGTATAACTTAATTCTTGTGACGCGGGATGCTCATTTTCAAGAAGTTGAAAACTTACAAACAGAGGCTTGGTGAAGATGCTTAAATAGGGTTTGCTAAACCTGCAACTTCGAACCAAAACGCTACGGATTGATGTACTTAGCTCATGAATTCTCATCAACTATCACGGTAGAATCAGCCGATCGCCCAAATTCTTCTGGTGAATATTGTAAGTGAACTTGTGAACCTGGCCAAGCAAATGTGCCTGGAGTCACAGAACGCACTAGATAATGAAGGCTGTAAACTCCTGGATCTAAGTGATCGCTATAAGCAACGACGCGATCGCGATAAATTGTCTTAAACCCAAGCTCCCAACTATCTGCTATAGCCTGTAATGCAGCTGTCGTTGTTTGGAAACTCGCGTCTACTGCTTCAAATCCTGCTGGTAAGGGATCGCTAATCACTACATGTTCCACAGGATGATCAGCAATAATCTCCAAACCAATATCAAATACCTGCCCACTTTGTAAAGATAATGGTTTATCAAAACTATACAGCCCTATCTTTTGCAGAACTTGTTCTTCACCAACTCGGCGAATTTCTCTTGCAACTCGTAAACCGTTAAACCTACCTGGTTGATTTCCCTGTAAGCGATAGCGATAAGCAGCTAAATAGTGTAGCGTTCCTTTACCTGATTTTTGCAGCACCAAATCATGACGACCACGGGGTAACTCACTCATTGGTACATTAACTTGTAAACTAGGATCGCGGTACCCTTCAAATCGTTTCTCTGCCAACTTCTTACCAGCTAATTGTACTTTGGCAACAAAATTGGGCGGTGTGGGTTGTAGCTTGGCGTATTCTACTAAAGCTGTTAAAGCTTGAGCATTATCATAACTAGTCTCCCACGTTCCATTACGCCGCAGGACTAGCAGACTTTGCAATAACTCATCTATAAATTCTGGTTTACCGTTTTGAGCAATAAATAACCGTAAAGCTTGTGCTTGTGCTACGGTTGGTGAACTCATCCATTCCCAACTACGGGGTAGACTAACAACTGCTGTACGACCAGTATCATATATAGATTGTTGTAATTGGCTCAACAATCGTTTAGATTCCCCAAGCCATTGCGGAAACTGGGATAAGTACCGCACCAGTTTAATCTGAGTGACTAAATCAAAATCATCGCGTTGTCGATAAATATCTGGAAGAAAACTATTGCGCTTGTCACCTAGTTGCGATAAAGCTATCAAAGCGTTAAGGCGAAGCTGGTTTTTACACAACTCCTGTTTACAATAATCATACTGTCGCGGGTTTGCTAGAACTTTCTGTAAATACCCTTTGAGACGAGACATCATCCCAGGATCAACCAAATTAGGGAATGTTCGACTAGTTCTAGCTAGAGACTCAGCTACATAAGAAGAAACCCAAGGATCAGACTTTTGTTGTCTAGGAAAAGCAGCAAACCCACCATCTGCTAGTTGGAGTTTTCCTAATCGTTCAATTGCTTGGGTTGCTTGTTTGTTGGGATCAAATTGTGCGAATATCTGATTGTATTTTTCAGACAGAGTTTGTAGATTACTAGCAATGATTAACTGACTTGCGGTAGGCTCTGTGAAAGGCAAATCATTATTCTCAAAAATCTGCTGTGCTGGTGCTTTCAGTTCTGGAATCAAGGTACTTGCTAGTTGAACATCTAATCCTCCCCCTTCAGAAGCTGTGTTTTTATCCACGTTGAGAGGAATTTTCACCTGATTTGCAGTGATACCGGCTTCAACGACTTGTTCTGTAATTTCTGGCTTGTTAATTTCTAAAGGAATTTCAAAAGCATCTGCTGTTGTATGATTCAGTTGAGTCGTAAACCGAATTTTACTGACTCCCGCACTACTAGCTAGCATTGGAAAACGATAAGCATGAGTTGCTGACTCTGCTTTCGTTTCTAAGGTGACGGTTTTGGGGTTATTTTCAGCAAATTTTACGTTATTATCTAGTTCTCCGTTGATTGTCAGAGTTCCTGTTTGATTAGTGCTATTGGTTATAGATAAGCCACCGAGGATGCGATCGCCAACACGAGCAAACTGGGGCAATATAGCATTAGTCACCAATGGCTTTGTCGTGATAAACGTTGCTTCTGAGTTACCAAAGCGCAGATTTCCATCAGTCGCGATCGCCATCACCCGCCATGTGGTTAAATCATCAGGTAGTTTAAAACTAACTTGTGCCTTACCTGTATCATCAGTAAGGATAGAACCATTGTAGTAAGCTAAAGCCTGAAAATTCTTGCGAATACGGGTACTTGCTGCACCAGATGAAAACCCACCACCATAACCCCAACCTTTAGGTTTAGTTACAGTTTGTTGTTCCAGCACAACATCTCGACGGTTATCACTAAAGCGTGTAGAGATAGGCTGTTCAGCGTAAACCGTGTTAACCAGATCTGGTGGACGATACCCAGAAAGCTGTAACACCGCTTCATTAACCACCATAACTGTTAACTGTCCTTTAACTGGATTACCCTGGTTGTCTTTTAGTTCCATTTGTAGCGTTTGTTCTGCACCAGGTTCCAACGATGCTTGTACTGGAGTGGCTTGGACTTTTAAATATTTATCTTCCAAATTGACTTTAAACGGAACAAAACCAATTTTTACCAGATTGTCTATACTTGCCGGTTCTACTTGATTGAGAGGTTTACCCTGTCGTACCAAAACAGCTTGTAGCGCAGCATTTGGTAACATTTCTGGTGTAACTTGGAACTGAATTTGCGGTGCGCCTCCCTTCACTTTGACTATCTGTTGATAAAGAGGTTTATCTTTAACAACAGCAAAGTACAATTCTCCTTCTGGATAAGGCGATTGAATCAGTGCACTCGCAGTTTCACCAGGTTTAAAAGTTGTTTTTTCTAGTTTAACTTCTAGGCGGTCTTTTTCTGCTGAACTCCAACTAACTGCATTGTCCCCAGTTACCCAAATTTGCAAATCTGACGCTGTCAAGACGTTATTATCGCCGAAATTAGCTCTAATCCGATAAGAACCAGATTCAGGTGGCGTCAGCATTACAGATTGAGGATTGCTTGCAGAATTTACTTCTGTTTGTCCCACCGTTTTGTATTCAACTTGATTTTTTTGCGTCTGACTTCCTTCTACTACCTGAGTGACGCTGCTATATTTCATCTGTTGGAGTTCCAGACGGACTTGTTGACCGGTGATGACTTTTCCTTTAGGATCAGTAAGAATCACTTCTACGGGAAAAGGTTTACCTGCTTCTGCTACGAAATTGCTTTTTAGACCGATTAGGCGATCGCTAGGTAACGCTGTAAAAGTCTGGGAATTTGTGACAGACAAATTAGAAACATCTGCAACTTGAACATCCACCCGGTAAGTCATCGGGTAAAGTAAATCCTTACTTACGTTTACCGTTTGACCACTTTTACCCTCAGCATCGAGTTTTGCCTTAGCTTGTAAAACATCGCTAGGTACAGAAGGAGTTTCTTCGGGGAAAAACCATTGTCTACCAAAAGTAAACGCTTCCCAACCTTTAGGAACAAAATGAACCGGCTGGCGAGTTACAAAATATTGAGCTTTTCCTCCTTCTACAGGAGAACCAAATAGATAACGGCTAGTAGCTTTAGCCTCTACTTTATCATCAATCAACGCAAACTCTTTATCTAAAGAGAGTTCCACCTTAAAATTAGGCGCCTTAAACTCAGCCACGCGAAACTCACCAGAAATTTCTTGTTGATTCTTCCCCTTAGCTTTGATTGTATAGTAACCTAATTGTTGATTACTTTTAATTGGTAATTCTAAAGAAAACGTACCAAATTCATTTGTGACTTGTGTACCTAACTCGGTCTTTTTCCCATCAGGACTTTCAAGAGTTAATTGATAACTAGAATTTTTATCCTGCTGGATAGTTCCATTCTGTAAGTAATCAGCAAAGCCAGTAAAGCTAGCCTTTTCCCCTGGTTGATACAGTCGTCTATCAGAGACAATAACCCCACGTGATTTTGGCTTACCATTTGCCCAATCTGCATCAATCCCGTAACCGTAAGAACCGCTATATTCGTCAGTACGAGTAAAAGCCCAATCTTTATTTTCTCGTGCAATGACTAATAACTTAGGTTCTTTTACAAAGCTTTTATTTCCAGCAAAACATTGCTTTAAATTTTCATTACTAACTCTGAAAGTACCACCTTCATCAGTTTTACCAGATGCACAAGGTACAACCTGAGTAGGGAATTTTTCTTCTAATTTTGACTCGTAGATTTCGATACTAGCAGCGTTAACTGGAGAACCATCTGTAAGATGATGTACTCGAATTAAACCTGACTCAGGAAACCACTGTGTAAACACACCTAAATTGGTCAGTTGAACCATACCGTAAGTTATAGGTTCTTGCCACAGTTGCTTACCATCTTCTTCATAAGTATTAGTGCGCGCCTGCACTCCGTAAGCTAACATTCCAGTACTAGCACCAATTTTCTGTCGTAAAGGCACAGTAACGTCAACTGATTGGTTTTTCTTCGCAGATACTTTGAAGCTTTGCCATTGAGTAGGGTTAGGTAGTAAATCATTACCATTTCCTTTAGGCACAGCAGACTCAAAATAAACTAAATCTGTTGGTTGAACAACTCGATAAGCTGCTTTGTACTTAGATTCTGGTAAGTTTACCACAGAAATATTTAACCGTAGATCTTTACCAGCAGGGAAAATATTCAAACTATCAGGAGTCCAGATATTACCAGCCAAATCTCCTGTTTCATACTTAACTTTTACAGGCTTACCCAAAGTTTGTCCAAACTGATCTTTGAGATTTTCGTCGATAGTGATTGTATAAGTAGTCTTTGGTTCTAACGCATAAGGGTTGATGCTAACAAATTTATCTTTATCATTAATTTGTAAAAGCCGAGAAATTGACTTTGGTTGCGGATTTATCTTAATATTTTCAATAGCTGAGTCTGCTACTAAGTTATTATTAAATTCTAGCTGAGGACTGCCTTTAACAAATCGCCCATAGGTTCCGTTAGCATCTGGCTGTCCATAATATGTAATTTCTTTAAATTTTAGAGGCGAGTAAGTTGTGACTTTACTATTAAAAGCTTGAGTAGTAGATAAGTTCCCATAAGCTGGGAGTATTCCAGGAGCAAATTCTAAGCGATAATTGGTTGCTTTTTCTAAGCTTTGTTGCGGTGTTAAATTATAAATCCAATTCCGTTTTGATGGATCAAACTTTTCTAGAGGATCTTCTGGTTTTTTCGGCTCTTCTTCTTTTGCTAAATCAACTTTGAATTGTACGCCTTTCTTTTTACTTTGTTGAATTAGCTGTACATGGTCTTGTACTGAAGCTAAATCTAGTTCTACATTTGATGTAAATTGCAAATTTTGCTGTATATCAATTGGTTCAGTCTCAGAATCTTCAACTGGATTCTTGCCTGGTAAATGCGTTAACTTGATAGATTCAGTATTAAAAGTCCACGCCAAATTATGTAAAAGACGATGATTTTTTAAATCTCCTAAACCTGCTTTGAGAGTGACTCGAAATCGTGTAGCGTTTGGTAGTGCCTTTTGCGCTTCAAATCCTACCATGCGCGGTGTCAGAAATCGAAATTGACCGGGTAACGGTGGTACAAGTTCAAATTTCTCTAACAAACTCTGCTGTTGTGGACTGTCGAGACTTTCAACTGGGATTAAAGCCTCTTTAAATCGGATACGAATTTGGTTGAGAGGTTTAGCATCTCCTACTGGACTAATCTGTTCAATCCAGTCTGGTAACTTTGGTGGACTGAGGGGAGCAACTGCTGGAAGCCGTTCTTTACCTGGAGAAACACTAACTGAATTACACCCTGTTATGTTTAGTACCAATGTGACAATTAGCAGGGATTGTATTAAAAATTGAAAGCATCTAACGGGAGTTGGCATCTCTTGCTTTTGATATCAGCATAAACCAGGTATCACTTGTTGTACTCGTTTCTGATTACTCTGTCAACCGAAAAATGATGAGTTGCGATCAACGTGGGGAGCAGCAATTGCGACGTTTTGTTAAGTCAGGCTTACAACAGCGCATCGTAACCACGATTGCTGTTCAATTGTCTCGACAAAGACTGAACAGTTCCAGACTATATTTATCCTGGTGTAACGAGTGGAACCAATACTGCTCGGTTAAGAGCCAGGAAATAAATTTCCTGGCTAAAAGCTGAAACCCATTAAAATGGGTTAAAAGATTACCCAGGTATTGTAGGGTGCGCTCTTACGGAGTCGTAACGCACCATTGACACCAATGATTACTTCATTAAGGAGGTAGACAAAATTTTAGGAATCCTGGCGATGACTCTAACACCAACACATGGTAATGTTTAGCTTTAATTGCTAGGTTCCTAGTTCAGCAAACTACCCTCTACTATGACTCGCTGTCCTCAATCGATAAATTCATCACTATCTGATTTTCTGAAGGATGTTTGTAATGAGGTTGATTAATCGCGGGACATAAATAGTCAAAGGAATTATCAGTATGTTCTAGCTGCATGTTGCGGGGTGTGTCTAAAGCAATCACCGCATCCCCAATCTTTTCACAGCGCTTGCAATTGCAGGCTGCTGCTCCAGTTGCTAATATTTCTTTGAGGTTATTGGCAATATTGATAAATCCTCTAGTATTTGTATTTTTGGGTAGTTGGGTGGCAATTTGAACTATTCGCTCAATTTCGTCACGGTATTGTGCTAAAAGAAACTGGTCAATTTGACACTTGCTGTGACAAGTTTTTACATCACCAAATTCGTCGGCAAACTGCTTTAATCCTAAGACAGGATTTTTTAAATCAATGTTAAGCGGTACAATAGCGCGAGCACAGGCAGTTGAATCAATATTGGTATTATTAAACTTTCTTCTTAGAATTAGTTCAAAACGTTTGATATAAATTCCCAAAATAGAAAGAGCAAGTTCTTTATCTTGGGGACTGCTAAAATTAAGTTTGTGCGTGCTGAAAAGTTGGGGTATAAGCTGTAAAATAGCTTTGAGTTCGCTAGTTTTAAATCTATTGCTCCACAAAGCGATCGCATCTCCAATATTGTTGATAGTTTCTAGGCGCAACACAAAGTAGAACGAGATAAGATTAATTAGGTAACTGCGCTTTATCTACATCTGAACGTAATTGGAGATATAAAGCGGCTCGTCGCCAAATAGAGATTGAAAGTATTGTTTGTAGGTTTGCGTACCAAGTAACTTTGAGCGTGCAACTGAGGTGTCTAAAAAGTGTTGTCGTCCAGATTTACCCTCCATGCGCGTGTTATTCCTCGTCTAAATTACCATGTTGGTTGTCGTCAAGTTGCACCCCAAATGGTAATGTATCAAAGCCTAAGTCTTCTAAAGTTAAAATTGCTGACTCTACTTCCAAATTGGTGATTGAAACAAGAGTGAGCAGGGATGCAAGTAAATCATAAGCTCCTTGGTACTGAGTCGCGGTATAATCAATCCAGCGGTTAGAATATGCAAGTGCATCATGCAGTGCCATTACCACTTCTGTTAATGGGTCAGCAGTGTATTTATCACGCATAATACGCATGGTACGCATTAGGTTATCTACATAGACTGCTGCCATAGGTTCTCCAGAGTAAGAGGAGAGTTTCTGCAAATCGACCAATATAGCGTTGGTCATTTCTACTGTGGAGATTTCTTTGACAGTTTGTGAGGTATTCATTGTATTCCTAACAGAATTTTGAATTTTGAATTTTGAATTTTGAATTCCGCCTTGCGGTACTAGGTTTGGTTTCCCTTCTTCTCCCTAGGAACAACTACAAACAATTCACCCATACCACAGCCAAAAAAATCACATAGAACCGCTAGAGTATCAACATCGTAACGCTTTGCGGTGTTATCGCATAATCCTCTTATGGCTGCATTAGTTAGTCCTGTTAGCTGAGCCAATCCTGATCTAGTCATATCTTGAGCGTCAATCAAATCTTGCAAGCGACAATGAATTTTAACTTGAGATTGCTGCACGGCTTTGCGATCATCTCTTTTGGTGAATTTTGGTGGAACGGGAGAATTCATTATTCACTGCTGTTATCTACTTGGACTTTGTTTCTATTGTGGATTATTGATTGAGTTGTTTTAACGATTAATTGATTAATTGATTGATCGTTTAATCGTTTAATGGGCTATGATGGGAAATAACAAAGGCGATAGCGAAGCGCTGCCCGCAAAGCGGGATCGCCAAAAACCAACAGTGATCTGAATATATATGACCGAAAATCTATTAGATATCGAAGAACCAGCCTTCAGTGATGATGAGAAAAATAGGGAAACAATCAAGCATCTGCTAGTGGGTTCCCCCAAAGCAGTGACTAACACCATCCACGCTTTGTTTATGCTGGGATATGCTGATCCAACAGCTTGGAGTCAGCCAATACCAACCAATAAGCCTGGGGAAGTCGTGAGTATTTTGATCCGGTCTATTTTGGTACATTAAGAAGGGTTTATTGATGGGGATATCATACACCCCATCAATAAACCCTCAGAGATTTAATATCATCTTTACATGAAGACGCATAGAAAGAATGTCACCGCCTTCTTTCCTCCCCTTGGAAAGGGGAGGTTAGGAGGGGTAAAAATAATGTGCAGCTTCACAGAAAATTGGTATAAGGAATATGTTCAAAAGTTCATTTGTGCTGTAAAAATTTCTCGTGCAGTTAGATTCAATTCCGGAAATACTAATGATTCTATACGGTCATTTCTTCTAAATTGTTTATTTTGATAATTACCTTGATCATTTCGAGTATAAATACTAATGGTTGGTAGTTTACCTTCACCTATCATTAATTCAGTACCATAAGGGTAATAATCTACAATCCAGTATTCTTGTATTCCCATTTCATCATAATCAGCAAGCTTTTTCAGATAATCATCTCTCCAATTTGTACTGACCCTTACGGGTTCGTCAGTTGCTTCAACGCGGGGAACCCGCGCAACGCACTGACTCACTACTTCAATAACAAACACTATCGACTCAGATTTACTCACTATTGATTCATCTTCCCAATACGGTTCGTTTACTAAATTAGTAAAATTTAATAAAAGTACATCCGGATAGTATCCAGATTGTTTCTTTTCAGGTCTTACTAGTCCTTTGTTCGGTACAAAATAATTAAGCTTAAGTCTCAAACATTCACCGATTATAATTTTTACCAAAAATCCTACAATTTCCTCATGTTTTCCTTTTGGTTGAGGCATTTGTACAATCTCTCCATCGTATAATTCGTAGCGAATACTTTCAGGTTGTGCTTGTAGAAAATCTACGAATTCATCAAATGTGGTTAAATTTTCTATTGGTTGTCTCATGGCTTTTTACTGAATGTTCTGTAAATATGTATTCTCTATTATTAATATTATTTTCCTGGATTATAAAGATATTCATTTTTTGTTTATAAGAAAATATTCTGACGTTTCAGAATATTATAACCCACATTCAGCAGGTTAAATTGCAACGCCAGTTACTTTAACGTATCCGTATATTGGGGTAAGTGAGGCAACACGGGAACTTTACTAGTACAACACGGCGTAAATAAAGCAACCATTTCAAACACCCAGAAGCCTTAATTTATAGCAGTTATCATTTGTATTAAATACACCCCTTTGTAAGGGCGTAGCCTCCGGCTTCTCGCAGAGTAAGCCTTTCGCCCCTACAAATGTATTGCACGCAATCGAGAACCGCTATATAAAACTTTTGAATGCTTGACTTTTGAATGCTTGACTTTCAAGGGAGCGGTACTAGCCCTCAGTCGATTCTTGGTAAATTTTGGTGAGCTGGATTAAGATAAGGCAGCTATGCTCACTACAGAGGGAAGAAAGCCGCAGGTGAGATATGAAAAAACTCTGCTAATTCTTCAATGTGTCTGCTAGTAAGCTTACGTTTCTTGTTGAGTATGGCGGACACTATAGATTCTGTTTTGAATATAGGTATTAAATCTTTCTGACGTAACCCATTATCTTCCATTAAAACCTTGAGAAGATCTACACCATATATATCAGGGATAGGCTCTTGTGTTTGCTCATATTCATAAACTAAAGTACCTAAGACATTTAAGTAATCTGACTCATCGGGTGTTAGTGGAGCACGGTCAATCAGCGAATTAATTACCCTTTGGGTAGCTAGCAGTTCCTCCTGTGAATTAATAGGTCGGGGAGGAAATTCTTGCAGTAGTTTAATGTAAGTTGGTCTATTATGTAAACCAGTCATCTTTTTTCCATTTGTCTGTGTCGTACTCTGCATGTGTTAAGAAATTACGAATAAATACCTTTTTCTTTTGAAAGTCAATATAAGTAATAAGGCGATAGTCATTACCTTTAATGTTAAAAACAATGAGATTACCAACTTGGTCAGCAGAATTAAAGCTTTGGCGCACTTCAACAAGATTTTGCCATTTAGCTAGGGTTGTACATTTGCTCCAAGTCAGCAAACTAGACTTGGCGTCAGGATACTTTCCATAAAACTTTTTTAGTGATTGTACAGAAATAATATGCATTTTGACTTTCTATTAGTTGATGAGCCATATCAATTCCTTTCCCGTGGTATATGCTTTCTAGAACAGGTTTGTGAACCCTATGTGTAACTTAGCGTTTTGCTAAGTTTATGTCAACTGCCATTTTGGCTTATTTATATTGAAGCCTAGCAGAAAAGCCGAGTTGCATGAAAGCAACCATAGTGGGTATGTGACAATCAAGGCATCAAACACCTACCGAAAGAAAAAAATATCGTACAATATCACTACCTATTGCTTCCCGAATGACTCCTGTATAGCCCGATCTTTTTCAAGACGACTTTATCAAACATTATTTAATGTGGAATTTCTAAATATAAAGCCATACTGCAACAAACAGCATGGCCTGTGGTTCGGTATAGTGTTTTAATTTAGTTAAATAGGACTACAACATCAAATTCCAGCATTCCGGATTGGACTGCAATATTTATTTGATGGTGTGCGTGGATGTGTGTTATTGAAAATTGCCAGAATCGTAGGTTGGGTAGAGCGATAGCGAAACCCAACAAACCCCTATAAATGTTGGATTGCGGAAAAAGACTATTTAGAGGAAACGGCTAAACAGAAGGAGTAACAAAATGGTTGAACAAAATGATGTTCATGTTAGCTGTGGAAATGTTTTTGAAGACTTAGGTTTACCAGATGCTCGAGAAATGTTGGTCAAAGCCGAGCTAGCACGTAAGATCAGTGACAGTATTAATTACCACAAATTAACACAGATTCAAGCCGCAAAAATTTTAGGTATTGATCAGCCAAAAGTTTCAGCATTAGTTCGAGGTAAACTAGCAGGTTTCTCCACAGATATGCTACTAGAATTTTTAAGTTTGCTCGGCAATGATTACGAACTGTCGCAGGGAAATAGCGTCACAGTTGTTCCTGTTCACAAGGAGTTAACAACCCAAGAAGCAGCTGATGTTCTTAATGTCTCACGCCAGTATATGGTTGAGTTACTAGACGCTCAAGTTATCCCTTCTACCAAAGTTGGTACTCACCGTCGCGTCCGTTTTAGCGACTTGATGGACTACAAAAAGGAGCGTGATGCTAAGCGCCGTAGCGGATTATCGCAATTGACGAAAAAAAGCCAGACGCTAGGTTTGTATAGCAACTCAGCCAATGCTCGTGAATGCGAATCAAAATAACAACTTAAATTTAATGTAGGTTGGGTTGAGGAACAAAACCCAACATTTATAAGGGTTTGTTGGGTAACGCTTATGCGCTCTACCCAACCTACGATTTTCCAAAACCCGTGCAGTATTGACTCCACTACTAACCTGGCTGACATTCTTGGAATTCGTTTGGTCTTAATTTCTATCTCAGTCCCACTAATGACAACGTTTAAACTCTCACAAAAAAAGCCCAGTCGTGTGAAAACAACCAGGCTTATGATTTATGTTAAGTAACTACCAAGAGCAGGAGACTCATCACACTTTGACTACCGACTAAGGAGAAGTCTATGCTACGTTCACTTTGACGACTTTGTTCTTTTCTTGAGTAGTCTTAGGTAATGTCAAATTTAAAATGCCATCTTTGTATTCTGCTGTAACGTTCGTATTTTGAATACGTGCAGGTAGAGGAATTACGCGTTGGAATTTGCCGTAGCTGAATTCGGTACGGGTAACACCATTTTCTTCTGTCTTCGTTTCAGATTTACGCTCACCACTAATAGCAACAGCGTTTTCTGTAACTTGTACATCCAGGTCTTTAGCATCTATACCTGGAACTTCTAGCTTTAAGTGGACAGCATCCGCAGTTTCGTGGAGTTCAGCAGCAGGAACAAAAGAGGTAACTTTTTCTCCTATTGTTTCTGGGGTTAAAACTGTATCAAATAAACGGTTAAGTTGACGTTGTAGGGTGTTGACTTCTTGCCAAGGATTGTAACGAGATAACATATTTATTATTTCTCCTATCTTGCTCAATTCAAAATTGAATTTCTTGCTTTAGTCTCATAGTAGTAATTAGTAAAAAAGATGTAAATTCGGTTTTTAGCACAAGTTAAATGATGATTACCGATCAAGAAAGTAAGTGTGTTTTTAGGTGTGGAAGCTTACCATCTTCATGTACGGTAAACTGTACAAATTTTTCTTGCATAATTTCTAAATATAAGACCATGCTGGGCTAACAGCATGGTCTGTGTTTCTGTATAGTGTTTTAATTTAGCTAAATAGGACTACAACCTCAAATTCCACCATTCCGGATTTTGCTCAAAAATAAATTACTCTAAGAATCGTAGGTTGGGTAGAGCGATCGCGAAACCCAACAAATCCCGATCTGACTCCTGATTCCTCAATTCTGTTTGATAAATATGCCACTGAAGCCATTTGGGAGTGCAGCTGGATTCGGCTTAAGGCATACATTAACGTTCGGTGGTTTGGTGCTGTCAGTAAGAATACGCCCTTGATCATCTCCTGGTGTCGTCTTAACATCCAAATGCAGAGGAGTTACCGAACAGAATGATGGCTCGCTGAGATGAATAGCCGCAACTGTATCCCAGTTACTGACGCTGGAGCTTGAAATTGTTGTAAAAAACCACTCCAGCAGATTCGATGCCACAATTGCTTCGGGAGTACCAGTCGCTCGCCATGCAGCACTATCTGCCTTAGTCATTTTAACTTGGTTAGTTGCATCTAGTGGTGTTAAATATAGTGGCAATCCTGAAGAAAATACCTGTTGTGCGGCTACTGGATCAACCCAAATATTCCACTCAGCAGTAGTGTTTTTAGCAGTCTTTGAGCCTTCACGAAGGTTACCAGGAACATAGACAGCACCACCCATAATGTGTACTCGTGCAATCTTGCTAGCAATGCTTGGCTCAATCCGGAGGGCTTGTGCTAGGTTAGTCATTGAACCAGTCGCCAAAATTGTTATTGGCTGCGGCGACTTTTTCAAGGTTTTTACTATCAGTTGTGGAGCACTCAAGGGCTGAACTGATTCCTCAGATGAGGGTAAGGGGATACCCCAAAAGTTATCAGAGCTAGTTCGCCACTCTTGAGGAAAGGCGTTTTGTCCCACCAAGGGTAAACTGCGTCCAGCAGCAACAGGGATACCCTTACGTTTTAGTCTAGCTAGCAATCGTATGATGTTCTTAGCAAACAGATCGGGGTGAGCTTCTCCCTGAGAGATTGTTATTGCCTTAATATTGAATTTGGGATTTTGCAACATATATGCTAGGGCAATCATACCATCTGGGCTACCGTCATCATCAAAAATCATCGGCAATGATTTAGAGGTAGTGTCTCGTGTCTGTCCAAACGCAGGTTGACTGAAGACAGTGACTAGCAATGTTACTAACAATACCGGAGAATAAACGAGTGAAATCAAGAAATGTAGTTTCATAATACAATACTGTTATCGGACATCACATGGGATTTATTCTCCCTGCAATGCGCGATCGGTGCTTGCGCTGCACAAGAAAAAGTTAGGCGAAATTAGGCATAGTTGAGTAAATACTGTTTTTGGTATAGTGTTATCATTAATGTGTACCTATATAGAAACAAATGAGCCTAGAGAATTTAAGACCAAGAGAACCGTTTTGGGGTGAAGCTAAAAAGAAGCGTCACCCCTTTATGACAGATGTAGCGTGGCAGGGATGGCAAGATGTAGCAAGTCTTTTAGGCTATTCCGTGTCAGAAACAATGGAACGTATAGCAAGGAAGGAATTAAGCTTAGAAGAATTCGGAAAACTGTCAAAATGGTTATTGACTAAATCTAATTAGGTACACTATACTAATAAGTGATCGACGTAATTTAAAAAATGCCTAGTATTACCGCTCAAACAAGGTTAGATGGTGCTTCGGCACAATTCATTGCATTTTTAGATGCAATGGCAACCAAGTTTGGGCAGGTAGAACGTACGTCTTATGCAGCGATTAACAGAGGAGAAAAGATTAATGCTGCATTTGAAAATGAATTACAACAAGGTTTTGGATTAAGTTCTCAAGATGTCCGAAACGCAATTACTTCATCTGAGGGTAATTACAAATCTCAGAAAGAATTAATAGACAATTATATCAATCAAACAAAAAATGCTATCAGTTCTATAAAGGAGACAATTAAAAAGCTATCAGAAAAGCTTAAAAAGCTCCAAGAGCAGGGGAAAAAGAAACCAAGCAAACTAAAAGCTCAACAAAAATTAAAGTTTAGTCTACACCAAAAACAGCGTAAACTAGCAACCAAAGAAGCATCTCTATTGCGTTTAAAGGAGATTGAAGAATCAGGAAGATTCTCCGTTACCTTTGCTTCAAAAAAGCTTTTCAAGTCACAATTCAACTTAGAAGCAAACGGATATTCAAGTCACGACGAATGGCTTGAAGACTGGAGAGAGAAACGCTCTAACCACATCTTTTATGTAGGTGCTAACCGTTTTGCAAGTGGTAATTTATTATGTCGGCTAACAGCAGAGGGACAGTTAACCATAACCGTTCCTCCTTGCTTACAAGAACAGTTTGGTACTCATGTTACTGCAAGAGGAGTGTTTTTCCGGTACGGACAAGACTACATTAATGCAGCACTGACACCGAAAAGATTTGAGAGTACCAGCAAGAAGACTCTTAAGGTATCCTCTCGCATTGGAACAGTTACGCCTTTAACTCATCTACTTATCAGAAAAGATGGGCAATGGTACTTACACACAACTGTTGAATTGCCAGAAGTGTCTTACCAGTCGCACAGAAAAAATGGGGTATTGGGGGTAGATTTAAACCCGACTTCTGCTGATTGGACAGTGTGCGATTCCCAAGGAAATCTTAAGGCTAGTGGTACGTTAAAACTTAATATTCAAGACAAATCAACGGATGCAACTAAAGACGCAATAGGTAAGTTATGCGCCCAATTGGTACGGATAGCTGAATCTTTTGAAGTACCAATAGCAATTGAGAAATTAGACTTTTCTAAAAAGAAAGCATCATTGAGAGAGAAGTCAAAGAAATATGCAAGAATGCTTTCTAATTTTGCGTATTCTAGCTTGGCAAAAATGCTCTTATCGCGATGTCAAAAAATTGGAATAGAGCTTATCTTGGTTGAACCTGCTTTCTCTTCAGTGCAAGGTTTGACAAAGTTTATGGCGATGTACGGGATGAACAGTGGGAGTGCAGCTGCTCTAGTTCTAGCCCGTCGCGCATTAAAGAAATCTGAGCGCTTACCTCGCGCTCTCCATGTCGCCCTAAAGAAACCAGTGGATAGCTTTAGGCACGTGTGGAAAGCATGGAGCGAGGTGAGCAAGGTATTAAACACAACGGGACGTAAGAACCGACATATGTTCTATACCAGCAGAGAGGAGGGGGCTAACAGCCTCATGCAGGTCACGCTCTTTAGTCTTGCCAATAACCGTAAGGAGAAGGGTAGGGCTAAAAAGCAAGGTGCAAACCACTTGCAAGTTAAGAGCAAGTCTCTTAACGCTTCAGGGTGAGATTCCCTGACTCAAGTATCTCCGGTGCGCTTGGAGATGCGGCTGTGATAAATTTCAGCAGTAATGCCTAAATTTACCTAAGTTTTTGATAGCGCTAGATACGAAACATCGCTACAATCCGTAAATTTTGTATAGTACCTATGTACGATGATTCGCCCGAAATTTTCTTTACTTACCCCCTCCCCCAACCGCTAGATGCGCCTAAGTCCAGAAAATTAGTCGCAAGTCAGAAAGAAGTCAGTAAATCTCAGGTTTGAACTCAGTTAGCAGTGGAGTTTGATGAATATATGGGGTTCAAACAGGCAAGCTGAACCTTCTGAAAACAAAGGTTGTGAGTACAAAGATGGCAGTCCAATATGTAGCTGGTTTTTATGATTACTATTTTGGCAAGTCTAAGACTTTCACTAACCACAAGGAAATACTGGAGTTTAGACTAAAAGCGATATGAGAGAACGCAAATCAAATGGAATTAGAGGTTAAAAATATTCTATAAATCAGCCTCAAAGCTGTGATTTGAATCATAATTTGACCAAACGGTCGCGATATGCTTCAAAGTCCCTGTAATTTAAAGGATAATGTGTACTTATGGTGCTTATTGGCGACATAGTAGCGTCAGAGGCTGGTGTTACCAGTATTTCAGCCTTACCTAGACTTCAATCACTTTGGGCTGAAACCCTCGGTGATCCTCGTATCTGCGTTGCAGTCCTTGATGGACAAGTTGACCAGTCCCATCCGTGCTTTGCAGGTGCGAATCTGACGCAGATACAGACCCTAGTATCTGGTGTCAGTAATCAACAAGGTAGTGCCTCAAATCATGGCACACACGTTGCCAGTACAATTTTTGGTCAACCTGGTAGCCCTGTCACTGGTATTGCCCCCGGCTGTCGCGGACTAATTCTTCCCTTGTTCCAAGACGGAGCAGGAAATTCAATAGCCCCTTGTTCCCAGCTTGATTTGGCACGAGCTATCACTCAAGCCGTAGAGCAGGGAGCAAATGTAATTAACATTAGCGGTGGTCAACTAACATCATCGGGAGAGCCAAGCAAATGGCTGGCGAATGCAGTCCAATTCTGCGCCGATAACAACGTTCTGATTGTTGCGGCGGCGGGAAATGATGGCTGTAAATGTCTCCATCTCCCCGCCGCACTACCTTCAGTCCTGGCCGTAGGAGCGATGAATGCCCAGGGAATACCCTTTGATTTTAGTAATTGGGGCGAAACCTACCAAACTCAAGGAATTCTCGCACTTGGTGAAAACATCTTAGGTGCGGTTCCAGGCGGTGGGACTGCCCTAAAGAGTGGCACTAGCTTTGCGACTGCCGTTGTGTCTGGCATTGTTGCTCTGCTGTTGAGCATTCAAATCAAGCAGGGAGACAGGCCAGATCCTAAAGCAATTCGTGCCGCAATACTTGAGAGCGCTGTATCTTGCAACGAAAAACAAACAGATGATTGCCGTCGCTATTTAGTCGGAACTCTCAACATTACTGGGACACAAGCCCTAATAACCAAACCACAACAAGGAAGACAAAAAATGTTAGATCAGAACCCAGAGTTAGAAATGCTCCACCCAAGTGAAGTAGTTACAGATAATATGCCAACCTCTATCCTGCCTTCGGATGCTGAGAGAGAGCCTGCTGAAGCTCCTAAAAAAGACTGTGGTTGTAGTGGGAGTTCAAAAGCAGAATTAGTCTACGCCATAGGAACAATAGGATACGAATTCGGCAGCGAAGCAAGAAGAGATTCCTTAGTAAAAGATGGCAGACTCGCACAACAAGACTCCTGGAACCCGCTAGATCCCCGCCAACTTCTAGCTAATTTTGAAGCGCAACCTTGGGAATCAGCCTCAATTATTTGGGTACTTAACCAAGAAGAAACCCCAGTTTATGCCATTCAGCCTGCTGGCCCTTATGCACCAAAAGGTTATGAAATGCTGCGCCAATTCCTGCGTGAGCAACTAGATGAGAGAGTAGAGCGGGTTTCCATTCCCGGAATCAGCATTGGCAGTGTCAAACTACAGTCAGGGATAACAGTACCCCGAATTGTCCCGACAATTCGGGGGATGTACAGTTGGTCTACTACCGCTTTAATCAGGAGCGTTTTAGGTGAGCGTCCAGCAGATGCAGTCGCACAACAAGATTACGACAATGGAGCCGAAGGGATTCAGAATTTCCTTGATCGCATCTATTATGAACTGCGTAACTTGGGCAAAACACCCCAAGAGCGTGCCATCAACTACGCAGCGACCGATGCCTTCCAATTAGCACAGGTATTCCAACAAGCGGCGAGTGAAAATATGCAACTCGACACCATTGAGGTGGAAAAGAGTCCTTTGTGTCGTCCTGAGTCTGAGTGTTGGGATGTGAAACTCGCATTTTTTGACCCACAAAGACAAAATCAACGCGCTCGTAAGGTGTATCGCTTCACTGTGGATGTTAGTGATGAAGTTCCGGTGACTATTGGTCGTCTTCGTTCTTGGTCTATGTTTTAACTAAATCATTCCATTTACAAACAAAGAGGATATCTCTATGAACATGGCGAAGCACGCCAAGCAAGTACCGCGAATGGTGAGTGCTTGGTAAACTGTCAACTTTAAACAATTAAGGACAACAAAATCATGAATCTTCCAATCCAATCTGCACCAATTTTCAGAGGTCTGAGTGCTTTAACAGTAGAAGCTGGCATCACCCCCTCTGGTACTAATACACAGTGCTGCGGTAGTAATTGTCTGACAAAGTACTGTTTTATCGGTCTATCTGCCAGAGGCTGCGATAGGAATAATAATCCTTACATAGCTTGCATCTGGGAATAATCCTTACGTAGATTGCATCGGCTAAACTACAGCACCCCATTTGATCTCTATGCTTTGGGATTGAGAGATGTTGAATCAAGTGTGAAATTAACTGAGCTTAATTCCAGGAGCAAAGTAGGGTCATAAACTCAAGAACACCATCCCTTATTAGGGGTGGCATTCTTCCTAAAAAATGAACCTATAAGTAGGTCGGCGTAAATAATTATCGTTGGGATAAGGCAGGGGGCAGAAGGAAAAAGGGTTTGAGCCTTGTTTACTTTTCTTTACATAGTTTGTTTGTTTTGTGCTAATGGATACATTAACTACGAAAACAGTTCAACTTTATAATCAGGCTGTTGAACATCATCGGGCTGGAGAACTATCCCAAGCCGAAGTTATTTACAGACAAATACTGGAATTAGATCCAGCACACGCCGATGCTCTCCATCTTCTTGGAACCCTGCAGTTTCAATCTGGTACTCTGCAAGCGGCTTTTGAGTTGATTAACCGCGCCATTGAATTATCTAACAATCAAGCGAGTTACCATTGCAACTTAGGTAATGTTCTTAAGGCTTCTGGAAATCCTGATGCAGCAGAAGCATCATTTCGACGTGCCATTTCACTTGATCCAAAATTAGCGATCGCTCACAATAATCTAGCTTCTTTACTCAGAGAAAGCGGTAAGTTAGCAGAAGCTGTAGACTCCTATCAACAGGCAATTCGCTTAAGTCCAGGCTCTGCCAGACTACACATTAACCTGGGTGAAACTCTAGAAACATTCGGAAAAACACAAGAGGCTCTGGGTTCCTTTGAGAAAGCAGTAGAACTGACACCGGATGATCCTGATGTTCATACTAGGCTCGGTATCGCTCTATTCTCTCAGGGAAAAGATGTTCCTGCGCAAGCTTGCTTTGAGCGTGTAGTTGCACTTACTCCAGATAGCATCCAAGCACGGATTGCTCTGGGGATAATTTTCGGCAATCGTGGGGATTTACAGGGGTCGATTGCTCAATTTCGAGAAGCTGTACGACTTGCACCAGAGTCAGGTGAAGTACACTTGAATCTAGGAGCAACTTTGGTGAGGGCGGGAATTTTAAAAGAAGCAGTTAGCAGTCTGCGACGGGCGATAGAATTAGCACCAGAACTGCCTGAAGCTCACTATAATCTTGGTGTTGCTCTAGGCTCTATCGGTCAGGTAGAAGAAGCACTTTCTGCCTATCAGCAAACTGTTGTACTTAACTCCAACTTTGCACAAGCCCACGCTAATATAGCGTCGCTTTTATGGAACAAGAGCCAATACCAGCAGGCTCTTGAGGCTTGCGATCGCGCTTTATTCATCAACCCAGAACTTGCCGAGGCTTATGTTACAAAAGGCAATATTCTCAAAGACTGGGGCTTAGTCGAAGAGGCGCTGAAGCACTACAGAAAAGCACTATCAATCAATCCAGAACTGGCTGAGGCTTCTGCTAACCTGATTTTTTCCCAGCATTACCTATCGTCGTGCCAATTTGAGGAAGTTCACAAAGATATTGTCGCCTGGAACCAACGCCACAGTAAAGCACTAATTCCCAAAAATGTGCATTTCTCGAATCCGCCCATTTCTGAGCGGCGAATTTCTATTGGCTATGTTTCAGCTAACCTTCGGACTCATCCCGGCGGATTCTTTTTAGGTGCGGTGATTGCCAATCATGACAGGGAAAAGTTCAAGATTTGCTGTTATGTAGATATTGAAAAAGAGGATGAGCATTCTCGCCGAATTAAAGCCAATGTTGACGAGTGGCAGTTAATTCGAGGACTTACTGATGAAGCTCTTGCTGATCGCATTCGTGCTGATGGGATTGATATCCTTGTGGATATGAACCGCTTCACAGGAGGCGGACATTTGCTGGCCTTTGCTCGCAAACCAGCACCGATTCAGGTGACTTGGATGGGAGGGCCGATTATGACTACTGGTTTAGAGACTATAGACTATGTTTTGAGCGATCGCATCCACACACCACCAGAATACGAACAGTTCTTTGTGGAAAAAGTCGTGCGCCTCAACAATGCCTATGCTATCTATCAAGCACCGCCTTATGCACCCCCAGTCAGTTCCCTACCTGCTCTCAACCAGGGGATCATCACTTTCGGTTGCTTCAACTACATAGCAAAGATCCAACGGTTGGCAATTGACCTCTGGGCTGAGATTCTCAAAGAAGTTCCCAATTCCCAAATACTGCTTCAATCTAAAGCTTTCGGACAAGATGAACCGCGCCAACACATTCATACTCTGTTTGCAGATCGGGGAGTTGACCCTTCCAGAATTTTACTGTGTGGTTCGGTGCGTCACAACGAATTGCTAGAGAAATACAACCAGGTAGACATTGCCTTTGATCCATTTCCCTATTCTGGAGGTATAACCACCTGTGAGGCTCTGTGGATGGGAGTTCCTGTGATTGCCATGCCTGGAAATGTCGTCACTGTAAGACATACTATCAGCCATCTGCACAATGCAGGTCTGGATGAGTTGGTCGCCGATACACCCAGCAACTACAAAGCTTTAGCGGTGGAATTAGCATCAGATTTGCCGAGATTAGCTGATCTACGAGCTACTTTGCGCGATCGCATCTCCCATTCTCCACTATGCGATGGGGCGGCGTTCACTCGACAGTTGGAACAAGCATATCAAAAAATGTGGCAAAGCTTGTGTGAAAAACAGAAGCTGACATCTTGCACCCCAGATGAATCAGCCCGATATCCCGCCCAGAACTGAAGTTCCGGGCTAATAGCTTAAGTCCATTGAAATGGACTGAAATCCTTGAGCAGTCCTCTTGAGAGGACTTTAGCTATCAGCCAGCGATTTAAATCGCTGGCTGGCTGGCTGACTCTAAGCGATCTGAGTATGCAAAATTTTATCGAATTATAAGAATTATACAACAAGATAAGTCAGAACAAAATTAGTCACAAGTCAGAAAGAAGTCAGTAAAACTCAGGTTTGAACTCAGTTAGCAGTGGAGTTTGATGAATATATGGGGTTCAAACAGGCAGGCTGAACCTTCTGAAAACAAAGATTGTGAGTCCAAAGATGGCAATCCAATATGTAGCTTAAAAGGAACTAGCTTTGTTGCATTAAACAAAAAAGGAAAATTTAAACCCATAACAAACCACAAACTAGAGGAAATCATGATGCAACCTATTGAAGTTGACAATGCGATCGCACAATTTCAGCCCAGTCAAGTGACTGAATTCGAGTTGAAACAACCGATTTCCCAGTCTTCAGCGATTGGTATTCAGGCTGCAGAAATCAATCAGTTAACAACTATGTCAATGAAAGAAACCCCAATAAGGATTTTTTTCCCGTGTTGCGATCATGGTATAGTGTGATTATGATGTCAACTATAGGAATCCGGTTTAATGCTTGAAATTGTTTGTCTGCACAAACAAAAGGTAAAAAGCAAGACCCAAAAAGATTACAGAAAATTAAGTATACTGAGTTTTTAAATAAATAGAAATCCTATAAATAATAATAACTATGCTAGATAAACCACATTTCAACCCCTGTTATTCTGTTGCAACTATAGAACCTGAACAAGTATTTTTGTTATCAGAAAGGGAGACAATTTGGCTAAGCGATCGCCTTTCTTGTAGTTTAGCTGGTTTAATCGATAGCAATCTCAGTATTGATGAAATTCTTGACACCATTGAAAAGTCTCTACTGCAAGATCCAAAATCTTTTGAAGAAGCTGCTACCTTTTTCCAAGAAGTTTTCAATGTCAGTATTAAAGCCCAATATGCTTTGTTCCATTTGGAACAAAAGGGTTATCTTGTCAAACCAGATCACTCTTTACCATCGCATTTAAATATTTTTTGTCATCATCTTAATATTGCTCCCACAGTAGCCCATCAAAGATTGCGATCAACTAAGGTAGCAGTAAAAGCATTAGGTTTGGTTGCTGCATCTGATTTGATTGCTGTGCTTGAATCTCTCCAAATTCAAGTAGCAGACGTTGGTGACTTGACAGTAGTGTTAACTGATGACTATCTCGCGCCTGAGTTAGATGAGTTCAATCAACAAGCTTTAAAATCCCAATCTCCCTGGATGTTAGTTAAACCATTGGGAACAATAGTCTGGCTTGGCCCTTTATTTGATCCTAAAAAAACTGGGTGTTGGGAATGTTTAGCCAAGCGTTTGCGAGATAACAGACCAATTGAAGGGTTTATTCAGAGACAAAAGCCCATTTCTCCTTCTTTAACACCTCCTTTAGGGTTTTTGGCATCTACTGTACAAACTGCATTAGGAATGGCAGCCACTGAGGTGTTTAAATGGATTGTCCAAGGGGAAAACAAACAATTAGAAAACAATCTAATCGCTTACGATACGATCGCACTGCAAACTCAAAATCATGGCTGGGTGAAACGTCCTCAATGTTCTAGCTGTGGAGAGATGGTAAATAAGTTAACCAAAAACCCCCTACCGGTTGTTTTAGGACACCGCCAAAAAACCTTTACAGTCGATGGAGGACACCGTATTTGTTCGCCACAAGAAACTCTCAGGAAATATCAACATCATATTAGCCCCATTACCGGGGTTGTGCGAGAACTGAATAAAATTCCTGGGAATGGATTAACTCACAGCTACGTTGCCAAACATCATTTTCACAGTATATTTGATGATTTCAACGGCTTGCGCCAAAATTTAGGGGGAAGAAGCGCAGGGAAAGGTAGGACTGATTCTCAAGCTAGAGCTAGTGGTTTCTGCGAAGCGATCGAGCGATATTCTGGGGTGTTTCAAGGGTATGAAATTAGAGAAAAAGCCAGTTACCAACAAATGGGGGATAAAGCGATTCACCCCAATGCTTGCATGAACTTTAGTCAAAAACAATACCAAAATAGAGAGCAATGGAATGTTGAATGTCAAGGCTGGTTTCAAAAAGTCCCCGAACCTTTTGATGAGGAAAGAGAAATTGACTGGACTCCTGTTTGGTCTTTAACCCATCAGGAATTTAAGTATCTGCCAACGGCTTACTGCTATTATGGCTATCAAGCGGACTATAAACCCGACTGTTGGGCTGATTCCAATGGGTGCGCGGCGGGTAACACTATCGAAGAAGCTATTCTGCAAGGGTTTATGGAGTTAGTAGAGCGTGATGCTGTCGCCTTATGGTGGTATAACTCTCTGCAAAAGCCGCAAGTTGATTTAGATAGTTTCGACGAGCCTTATTTTCACAGTCTAAAGCAATATTATCAAACTATTAATCGGGAACTTTGGGTTTTAGATATTACTAGCGATCTCAATATTCCTGTCTTTGCTGCTATTAGTCGCAGAAGCGATGATCCCAAGGGGGTCGCGCGGAGCGATCGCGAAGTAGAAGATATTGTTTTGGGTTATGGCGCTCATTTCGATGCCAGGATTGCTATTAGTCGAGCCTTAACGGAAGTAAACCAAATTTTACCTAACGTTTTATTTTCCAAAGCTGATGGAAGTACTCAATATCCCCCGTCAGCAGATCCCTTGGCAGTAGATTGGTGGAAAACCGCAACTTTAAGCAATCAACCTTATTTAGTTCCAAGCCAGAGAATTGCTGCTAAAGTCAGTGGCGATTATCGCCAAATGGCAACTGACGATTTACTCGAAGATGTCAAGCTCTGTCAACAAATCGTTGAGAACAATGGTTTAGAAATGCTGGTTTTAGATCAGACTCGTCCCGATATAGGACTTCACGTTGCCAAGGTAATCGTTCCTGGAATGCGCCATATGTGGAAAAGGTTAGCGCCAGGACGGCTTTATCAGGCTCCGGTGACAATGGGTTGGTTGCCAAAACCACTGTCAGAAGAGCACCTCAACTCTTTTCCCATGTGGATGTGAGGGGTAATTCATTGCGATTGAAGCTCACATTCCGTACCCTCAAATGTCACAACCTGAAGGAAAGAATAAAAGCAGCGAGTTCTTTTTTAACTAATTGATAACATGCCCTAAGATTCATTGAAAAATTATGCGACCTAAAGTAATACTAGCTTTAATTCCTATTTACTTTCTTCTTGGTAGTTGCAAAAATGACGATTTAGTAGCAGCTAAGTCATTTGCTGCTTTATCCGAAAGCCTAGCAAACGCTAACAAGAAAATATCGGCTGATATTTATGCTTCCTGCGCTCGATCTGCAAGTTGGATAGCTCTAGGAACAGCCAAGAGTCGAGAAAATCAGCAAAAACAATTAGATACGTGTAATGACCAATTCCGTCGCAATTCACAAAATACCGAAATTGCTGGCAGTGTTTTAGTCAATTATGTTGCAGCAGTTGGAAATTTAGCGACCAAAAATGAAAATGGCTTTAGTCCTAAGATCAACCAAATTTCAGAAACTTTAGGCAATATTAACGTCAAGGGGCAGACAATAATTAAGGAAAATGCTCGTAAAGCAGGATTTCAGATTGTTGATTTTATTACTAATCTTCTAGTGAATGATTTTCGGCGGCGTAATTTGAAACTCGCTATTATCTGCACAGATAAAGATATTCAGGAATATTCTGCAAGCCTGTCCAATCTCATTGATTTATCCTATACAAACTATTCACTTGATACAGAAATCGAACATATTAATAAATATTTTGGTTACTATATAGGTCAAGTGAATCCACAATTAACAAAATTATCAGACTCAAAAGATAATCCACAAGGTTTTAACACACTTCAAGAAAGACAAACTTTCTTAGAAGAACAACAGCGAGCAGAAATTAACAAAGTTATTGAACGTAAAAAGGAGGGTGCGGCATATGTAGCAACTATTCGTTCTACCGCAGATTTTCATCACAAATTGAAACGCATTTTCAATGGAAATCAGGAGGAAATTTCACCTAAACAAATTCAAAAATGTGATAAGTATCGCTCCAACCGTGAAAGCCAAAATGTTCAAGGTATTGATAGACAGAATGATTCCTGGAATCAAGAAATTACTAGCTCAGAGTTAAAGCAAGCTAAGAAAGCGACCAAGGAATACATTGACAAAGTTACCCCTCTACTTCAGGAAATTCAAGATTAATTAACAATCTAACCGTTTGGAAATTAAGGAAAGGTAAATTATGGCTAATAATCAAAACTTAAAAAATATCCTTAACCCTGTAGATGAAGCAATTACTCGTGCTAAAGAATCTCCATATTATGTAAACCTTAATAATTCAGAATTGCAAAAAGCAAATGATAAATTGGAAGAATTGGAAAGAATAAAAAGTAAGATAATGGGTAAGATATTTGAGCAAGAAATTCAAGAAAAGCTTCTCAACCAGGATCCTGACAGTCCTCGTTCCCAAATTGAGCAAGCTACAGATCGTCTTAATAAGTCTGCTGGTAAAATTGAGGATTTTGATAATTTTTTATCAGACATAGATAAGGCTTTAAACATTGTTAGTAGTATCATCAAGGCTATTTCACCGATTCCGATTGCTCCAAAAAAACAGGGCTAACGCAACTGACACGTAATAACTGTAAGCTGTGTAAAGCTACGAAAAAATTTCAGCGTAGGAATCAAACTTTTAGCGTTACGCACCAACTCCCAATTCTGAGACAGATTGATTACAGATGATGTTAAACGGATATTCGATTATTGATGCGGATTCCCACGTAATTGAGCCTCCCAGTATGTGGGCTGAGTATCTCGAACCAGAATTTAAACAGTTTGCTCCCTCAGCAGACATGAAAATTCAAGGGGAAGACATTGTAAAAAAAGTCTCTAGGCAAGTTCGAGATAAGGGGAATAAGCAAATGATGGAAGCTCATCCTAATGCTTATTTCCAAGGCTACAATGTCGAGTCCCACGTTCAAGAGATGGTGCAGATGGGGATCGATCTGGCATTCCTTTATCCAACTTATGGGTTGTGGCTTTGGGCGATCGATACTATGCAACCGGAAGTTGCTGGCGCTTTTACCCGCGCTTACAACAATTGGTTAAAAGACTTTTGCAGCTACGATCCAGATAGACTGAAGGGGGTGGGAGCAATTAATCTGCACGCGCCAGAGTCAATGGTGGATGAATTGCATAGAATTGTCGATTTTGGCTGGAAAGCAGTGTTTTTACGCCCTAACCCCGTAAAAGGAAGATTATTAAGCGACTCTGCTTACGAGCCATTTTGGACAGAATGCGAGCGACTAGGAATAGCAGTAGGTATTCACGAAGGGACTCATAGCCGTTTGCCAACTACTGGAACAGAAAGGTTTAACACTCGTTTCGCTACCCACGCTTGCTCTCACCCGATGGAACAGATGATGGCTTTATTAGCCTTGATTGAAGGAGGGGTATTAGAACGTCATCCAAAACTGAAAGTGGCTTTTCTGGAGTCGGGTTGTGGCTGGCTTCCCTATTGGCTGTGGCGACTGGATGAAGAGTATGAAAATTTAGCTTGGGAGGATACGATTCATGATAATGTGAAAATAAAGCCATCAGAGTATTTTCGTCGCCAGTGCTTTATTGCCATAGAGCCTTCAGAACCATTACTGGCTCAGGTGATTGAATATATTGGCACGGAAAATTTAATCTTTGGTTCGGACTATCCCCATATGGATCATAAACCGAACATCGTTGCAGAAATGGTAAAGCTTGAGGAAAAATTATCGAAAGAAACTGTGCAAAAGATTCTTTGGGATAATTCTTGCCGTTTTTACAATTTGTCTTGAATTACAGATTATATAGGAGGAAAAGACAATGTGCTATTCACCAGAACTAACAGCAGCATCAAACAACGAACAAGCAATATTATCAGAGCCATTTCCTAAAAGTGATTATTACCAGATTCTATATGTAGAACCTGTAGACCGTACAGAATGTCCTCAGAATAAACACAAGCACATATCTACGACCATATTGACGAAAAAAAGAATTATTGAATCTAATAACAGTCAAATACCGGATTCAGATACGTCTAAAAAACCTAAAGATCTAGCGAGTTTCAATTTATTTCAACTTGATGAAAAAACAAAAAAGAACTTAAAAGGTTATCCTAAAACAGGCGGTGAGCCAGACAATCTGCTATCCTCATATTTACCTTCGCCAGGAGTCGTTTTTCCACCAAAGTTTCTCAAGTCATTAGAAGATGATAAAGAAATAAAATACGGTAATTTTTATGTTCCAATGCGGACTCTACTACATAGTCGCAAAATATCTCAGTTGATTGCTAAAACTTGGTGGTCTTATATGGAAGCGAGAAAGACTGAGGAAAATAGTGAGTGCTGGAAGAATTTTGTTGACGGTAAGTGGGGTCTTATTGATTCTGAAATTTTAGATGGTCTCATTGCTAGAGAAATTTTTCTTTTTGGTGGAGGAGATGTTCCTGACAAAATCGAGAAGCCTGATAACCCCGATGTCTACTGGCCTTCAAGGCCTGAAGAAAGATGTAAAAATACAAGATTTATAATTTTTCCTGGCAGCAAAGCTTGGCAGGGAAGTTGTTTATCTCTGTTATTAGCTGGACAAGCCTATTATGACAGTTATGAAAGCACAGGTAAATACAGTTATGAAAGAAAAAGAACAGGTAAATACCACCAAATTTCCCAACCTATTTTAAGCACAGGTGAAATCACTGATCAATATACTTTAGAAGTAGACTGGTGTAGCTTTAATGCTAATATCAAAGAGATTCTTATTAGTCAAGAAAAACCTTGGGTAGCTTATCAGGTTGCTATTCCCTATCCACCTATACCTAAGGAAGCCACGGAAAAAGAGGTTCGAGAATGGGCATATGCAAAAGAAGACCCAGAAAAGGCAGAAAAAGACCCGGAAAAGGGAGGGAATTTTCCCTTTTTTATAAGGGACACATCCGGCAAATATGTAGCAGATGTGAAATATTTTAGATCTCCCTATCCCTATATTCCACTCAGTTCCAGCTAATAAAAAATGTAGCATAAAATTTCTCCACAATGATAAAATCCTAGAAAGCCTAAAAAAATTCCAGGATTTTATCAAACTTCCTATGAATCAGCAGCCAGACAAAATTCAAACAGACTATCAGATTATTAAAAAAATCTATGAAAGTGCTAATTCATTAGTCTACCGAGCCATTCTTAAACCCGATAATCAACATGTTATTTTAAAGATTCTCAAGGAAAACTACCCAACTCCCTCAGAACTAACTCGATATAAGCAGGAATATGAAGTAACCCGCTCCTTTAATAGTGATGGAGTTATTAACGCATATGATTTGCAGCGGTATAAAAATAGTCTAGTCATGCTCTTAGAAGACTTTGGTGGTGCATCTTTAAAACTATTAATAGCCAACCAACGCCAATTTACTCTCAAAGAATTTCTCTCTATAGCCATTAAAACTACTGAGAGTTTAGGATCTATTCACGCTGCCAATATTATCCATAAAGATATTAATCCCTCTAATATCGTTTATAACCCAGAAACCGAACAACTTAAAATTATCGATTTCGGTATTTCCACTTCGTTATCGCGAGAAAATCAGACAGTTGGCAATATTGAGCGCTTAGAAGGGACTTTAGCTTATATTGCTCCAGAGCAAACTGGAAGAATGAACCGAGGAATAGATTACCGCAGCGATTTTTATTCCTTGGGTGCTACCTTCTACGAATTGCTGACTAATCAACTACCTTTTGCAACTACTGACCCTATAGAATTAGTTCATTGTCATATTGCTCAACAACCTGTTTCCCCCAATAAACTTGTAGAAACGTTAAATTTAACATCTCAACCAATACCTAAAGCCGTTTCAGACATTGTAATGAAATTATTGGCAAAAATTCCAGAAGAACGATACCAAAGCGCTTGGGGAATCAAAGCCGATTTGGAAACCTGTCGCGATCGCTTAGAGAGTTTAGGGCAAATAGACGAGTTTTGTTTAGCAACTCAGGATATTTGCGATCGCTTTGTTATCCCTGAAAAACTTTACGGTAGAGAAGAAGAAGTCACTCAACTATTAACTACTTTTGAGCGAGTCAGTCAAGGCAACAGTGAGATAATGCTGGTTTCTGGTTATTCAGGAATTGGCAAATCTGCCTTGGTTAATGAAATTCATAAACCAATATTACGCCAGAGGGGGTACTTTATTAGGGGAAAATTCGACCAGTTGCAGCGAGACATTCCCTATGCAGCAATCACTTTAGCATTTCAAGACTTAATACGGCAGTTACTTACGGAATCTGAGGTGAGACTACAAACTTGGAAACAAGAACTTTTAGCAGCATTGAATCCTAATGCTCAGGTTATCATCGATATAATTCCTGAATTGGAGCAAATTATCGGTAAACAACTGCCAGTCGAGCAATTAGGAGCAACTGAAGCTCAAAATCGATTTCATTTATTTTTTCAAAGATTTATTCACATTTTCACTAAAAAAGAACACCCTTTAGTTATCTTCCTGGACGATCTACAGTGGGCAGATTTAGCTTCTGTGAAATTAATTGAGCTATTAATAACCGATCCTGATAGCCAACATCTATTGATAATCGGAGCCTACCGAGATAATGAAGTTGATGCTACTCATCCCTTTATGCAAACCTTAGAGCAAATAAAAAAAGAAGGTGCTAGGGTCAATAATATCTTGCTGCAACCATTAGAAATTCAAAATATCAACCAATTAATTACTGATACTTTAAATTGCTCGATAGAAAAATCAAAACCTCTAGCAGAGTTAGTCACCAATAAAACTCAAGGTAATCCTTTTTTCTTAACTCAATTACTCGAATTTTTGTACAAAGAAAACCTTTTGTTATTTGATCACAATCAAAGTTGTTGGGACTGGAATGTTGAACAAATCGAAGGAGTAGGAATAACTGATAATGTTGTTGAGCTAACTATCAGCAAAATTACCAAACTAAACGAAAACACTCAGAAAATTTTGCAATTAGCTGCCTGCATCGGCAATCAATTTAATTTAGAATTTCTCTCTGTCGTAAATAGAAAATCTCAACTTACTACAGCTAGAGAACTTCAGCCAGCATTAGAAGAAGGCTTGATTTTACCTCTGAGTAATGACTATAAAATACCTCTGCTTTGGAATCAGGAAGAAATATCAATAAATACTTCAGAAATATCTTCTGTTTTTATTCCCAAAATACCCAAATATATCTCCTACAAATTTTTGCACGACAAAGTTCAGCAAGCGGCTTATGCTTTAATTCCAGAAGCAGAGAAAAAAGCACTTCATTTGCAACTGGGTCGTCTTCTTCTAAAAAATATAAAGAAAACTGAATTAGAAGAAAATATTTTTGATATTGTTAATCATCTAAATGAAGGTTCTGAATTAATTACTGAGCGTTCAGAAAGAGATAATTTAGCTAAATTAAATCTTCGAGCAGGTAAAAAAGCAAAAGAATCAACAGCTTATCAACCAGCCTTAAGATATTTAAAAACTGGGTTGGGATTATTATCACTGAATAGTTGGAAAACCCAGTATAAATTAACTTTAGAAATTCATGTAAAAACTTTAGAATTACTCTACTTAAATACTGAGTTTGATCAAATTGAAGATTTTTCAGAAACTATTCTAAAACAAGCTAGCACTATTCTCGATACAATCGAAGTTTATAAGATAAAGATATTTTATTATTTCGCTATATTAGACAGTCAACGTGCAATAGATAATGCTCTTGAGATTTTATCAAAACTAGGGATAGATATTTCTGACAGAACTATCGATATAAATGAGAAAATAGAACAAAAACAGAAATATATTGAATCACTTTTTCAAAATATAAAAATTGAAGATTTAGCTAATCTACCTGTAATAACCGACAAATATAAGCTAGCAGCTATACAAATCTTACAGCAAATGATACCGCCCACATTTACTGCGAACTTTTCATTATTTGTTTTGGTAATGCTAACTCTAATTAATTTTTGTTTGGAATTTGGAAATTATCCTCAAGTATCTATTACTTATAGTTTCTATGGACTACTTCTTTGTAGAGTAATAAATCATATTGATTATGGATATAAATTCGGAGAACTGTCTATCAAATTGCTGAATAAATTTGATAGATCTCAATCAGAATCTCAACCTATTCATGTATATTATGGATTTATCTGGCACTGGAAAATATTTCTAAAAGAAAAAGTGGCGCAAGATAAATTACTCAGCACTTTTCAGAAAGGAATAAATATAGGAGATTATGAGCATTCTGGTTATGTATCTATAGATTATTGCTTGATAAAGTTTTTTGGGGGAGATAATTTAAAACAAATTAAAGATGATGAAAACAAATATTTTTTGTTAATGAAAAAAGCAAAACAAAAATATTTAACTGAGTATTTAATGATTTGTCAGAGGACAGTTGATAATTTAACAACAAAATCTAAAAATCAAAACTTTTTGTTAATCGGAGATTCTCAACAGGAAGAAGAAAAAAAGATTCAAGAATATACTATATATAATAACCAATGGTTATTATATACTTTTTACTTGAATAAAACAATAGTAAACTATTATTTTAATGATTTATCTCAAGCTGTTAATAATGCAATTGAGACGGAAAAACATGTTGAAAGTATTGGCTCATATTTAACTGCAGCGCAGCATAACTTATACTCTTCTCTTTCCTTCCTCGGTTATTATCATTGTTATAATCTAGAGCAACAAAAAAAAATCTTAGAACAAATAGAAAAAAATCAGCAGAACATGAAAACATGGGCTAATGATTGCCCAGCCAACTTTCAAAATAAATACGATTTAGTAGAAGCAGAGAAAGCGCGAGTACTGGAACAAAATTGGCAAGCCCAAGAACTTTACGAAAAAGCAATTCAAGGTGCTAAAAAATCGGAATTTATCCACGAAGAAGCCATAGCTTACGAACGCGCAGCAGAATTTTATCTGTCTATAGGTAGAGAAGAAATAGGACGACTATATCTGAAAAATGCTTATCATTGTTATAGTCATTGGGGTGCAAAAGCCAAAGTTAAAGCCCTAGAATTGGAGTATCCGCAGTTTCTAATGGATATAAACAACCGAAAACAAGACCAAAGCATTAATACAACTGAATCTACTGGTGGTACAAATCCTCAAGTACTCGATCTGATGGCAGTTACCAAAGCCTCTCACGTATTAGCTAGGGAAATTAAACTGGATCAACTGCTGGCTAAGCTGATGAAAACTGTAATTGAAAATGGCGGTGCTCAAAAAGGCTTTCTGCTTTTAGAAAAAGATAATAAATGGGCGATCGAAGCTGAAGGGACAGTAGATTCTGATCATGTTAATACACTACAATCAATTTCAGTAGACTTCGTAGATGACTCCAATCACTTTCCCCTCTTGTCATCTGCCATTATCAACTATGTTGCTCGCACGCAGGAATGCGTAATTTTAAATGATGCTGCCCATGAGGGACAATTTGTTCGTGATCCATATATCGTCGCCACTCAACCTAAATCCCTTCTTTGCACACCCTTACTCAATCAAGGCAAGCTTAACGGCATCTTATATCTGGAAAATAATTTAACTACTGGTGCTTTTACACCAGATCGCCTAGAAGTTCTAAAACTCCTGTCTTCTCAAGCCGCAATTTCTCTTCAAAATGCTCAACTTTATGTTGCACTATATGAGAATGAGCAAAGATTAGCCCAATTTTTAGAAGCTATGCCCATAGGTGTCTTTGCACTTAATGCTAAGGGCGAACCCTACTATGCAAATCAGGCTGCCCAGCTAATCCTTGGCAAGGGAATTGTAACTGGAGCAACAACTGATCAATTGACCGAAACCTATCAGGCTTATTTAGCAGGGACAGACCAATTATACCCAACTCAACAACAACCCATTGTACGAGCCTTAAATGGCGAAAGTACGACTACGGATGATATAGAAATTCACCAAGTTGATAAAACAATTCCTTTAGAAATATCAGCTACCCCTGTTTACGATGAGAAGGGACAAATTGTTTATGCGATCGCTACCTTTCAAGATATCACCGAACGCAAACAAGCCGAAGCGGATCGGGTTCAGTATACCCAAGAACTAGCCCTCAAAAATCTTGCTCTAGAACAAGCTAAAGATGAAATAGAAGGATATAGCCGGACTCTAGAACAAAAAGTCTCAGAACGCACACAAGAACTGTCACAAACTTTAGAAATTCTCAAAGCCACCCAAGCAGAACTGCTATTTGAAAACGAGTTACTCAGAAGTAATGAACAAGCCAGCACTTTTGACTATCAAGTGGGAGGAAGTTTGCCGATGGATGCTTCCACTTATGTAGTGCGTTCCGCAGATCGTTACCTCTACAAAGCTTTAAAACGCGGAGAATTTTGTTACGTTCTCAATCCCCGACAGATGGGAAAGTCCAGTCTCATGGTACGCATGATTCACTACCTCCAGCACGAAGGGGTTTGTTGTGCGGCAATTGATATGACCCTTATTGGCACCGAAAATATTACCCCAAATCAATGGTATAAGGGATTAGCTTCTGAGTTAGGGCGACGTTTGGGTTTACGAAGCAAAGTTAACCTAAAAGCTTGGTGGAAAGAGCGAGATGGTATTTCTCCAGTTCAGAGGTTAAATCAATTTATCGAAGAAGTCCTGCTAGTAGAAGCAGGGATAGAAAATGACATTCCTTCCAAACAACTGGTTATTTTTATCGATGAAATTGATAGTGTCTTAGGTTTGAATTTCGCAGTTAATGACTTTTTTGCCTTGATTCGCTACTGCTACAACCAGCGCAGTCTCAATCCACAGTATCAGCGTTTGACTTTTGCTTTTTTTGGTGTTGCTACCCCCTCAGATTTAATTAGTAGTATCCAAACAACCCCCTTTAACATTGGTCAGTTTATTCAACTTGAGGGCTTTAAAGAGCATGAAGCCCAACCTTTGCTGCAAGGATTGGCAGAAAAAGTGAGCAATCCGCAAACCGTGCTTAAAGAAATCTTAGCCTGGACGAACGGGCAGCCTTTTCTTACCCAAAAACTCTGTAAACTCATCCGCAATACTTCATCTCCTATTCCCAATGGCGATGAAGTCTCCTGGATTGAGAATTTAGTGCGAACGAATATAATAGACAATTGGGAATCCCAGGATGAGCCAGAGCATTTGAGAACCATCCGCGATCGTATTCTCAGAAGTAACAAGTCTGTTCAACTACTAGAAATTTTTCGACAAGTTTTACATCAGGAAGAAGTTATCACTGTCGACAGCCCAGAGGAAAAGGAATTGATCTTGTCAGGTTTAGTAGTCAAACAACAGGGAATTTTGAGAGTCCAGAACCGTATTTATAAATTGATTTTTAACCGCAGTTGGGTTGATTTGCACATTTAGGAAGGAGTATTCTTAAAGTACTGCTGATACAACTTACACGTTGGTATTGCTTTATGTCCTGATTCAGTAATCAGCCCCAAACTACTTAACTTGTAAGACAGCATACCATCTAACCGCACAGGTTCATTAGCATTTATGACTGCTAGAAGGGTACTGGCTAATTCTGGTTGTTCTTGCAGTGTGACTAAATGTCGCTGCAAGTGATGGGAATAAATTCCGGTCGGTGTGGGCGCAGTTTCCAGCAGTTGTGCCAAAGTTGCATTCCCACGACTAAGGTGATAAAGAGCAATTTGCACTAGTGCAGGATGTCCCCCCACCATGTCTATTAGTTGCATAGCTTCCTCCCCATCTTCCCAATTAAGCTCGTAACGTTGGGCTAACTGCTGTACCTCCTGCTTACTAAAATTGTTTAACTGAACTGGCAGTCCCACATTGAATGGGGACTGGTTAAGCTGGAGAGGAACGTAAATTTCCGTCGAGTGAACCACAATCAGGCGGAGCTTTTGCCATATAGGCAAAGTTCTGGCTTCTTCATACCAAGAGCGCAGCAGAGGTAAAAAATCCTTTGCCACTTGAGGATGCTCAAAAATCTGATTCACTTCATCCAACCCTAACACCACCGGAGTCGCAATTGATTCTAGTAGATAGTCTTGGAAGTATGAAGTGCAGCTAATTTTACTGCCTAGATCCTCATCCCAGTACTCGTCTAAGTTCCGTTCTAACTGAAGGTGGCGCGCACAATTGGCACACAGCCAACGCAAAAATTGATTCAAATCGCTCAAGATTCCTTGGTCAACTTGATCTAGGTTCAAGCTAATCGTGCGGTAGCCTAAACGTTTACCAAAGTCGAGAACTCTCTGGAGTAGAGAAGTCTTGCCCATTTCTCTAGCCGCTTTAATCCGCACTAAGGCTCCTGGTTTCCTGATTTCTTGATAAACCTGCTCTTCAAGGGGAGCGCGTTCAATATAAAAAAGGGAGCCAAGAGGAACTGGACCATTCGGGTAGCTCGGCGACATGTCCTGGTTGACATCGATCAGCTCAGGGGATTCAAGGTTTTTGTCTATAGTTTTGGATGAAACCTCAAAATTTAGATTGGCAATTTCTCTCCAGTCCAGTCCCAATTTCCGGCAGAGTTCTTCAAATGTCGTGTAGTCGACAGGCTTACCTGTCAGGAAGTTATTGACCGTTGCTAGAGCAAATCCTACTTCTTCAGCTAAAGAGCGTTGACTGGGAAAACCGTTAGATCTTAGTGCCAATTTAACTTTGTCAAGGCAATCCTGTTGAACTCTAAGGGATCTAGCCATGGAACATTTTACGACAACTTCGAAGAATCATACGCAAATCGACATTGAAAAGTCAACCCAGATTAACGAAATGTAAAATCATTAACGAGCTTATAAATTGTGTCATTATAAGGCTTTTATAAGGCTAAAAACACCTTACAAACTGAAGAATTTTCACGAGGTTTGAGAGGATCCAATTCGGCAATACTTAGAGATACTTATAGCTAAATGTTCCATTTATAATCTTGTACAATTGGCAATTGGTTTGGCATACAGCCAATCATACTTATCTAAAATGTAATAGTTTTATCTTCAAAAACGATATTGATTTTCCCTTGAAAGCAGAGTCTCATATTTTACCACAAAAGTCATAACAAAAGTACTCACAAATCAGGAATAAGTCAGTAATTCTCAGATTCGAACTCAGTTAGCAACAGTGTTTGATGGATATATGAAACCTCTATTTCAATTCAAAAGGAGAAATAAATTCATGTTTAATCGAGTCGTTACGCTTAAGTGCTTGGGAGATGTAGAAGGTCCTAGATTCTTAGATGGTAGAACAAGAGAGGGATCTGTTGGACTGGCACCTGGTACAGATGGAGTTTTTACTGGCACTAGATGGGAAATGACCGATCTAGATGATGATAAATTCCCCTCAGGCCGCCCCCCAGTGCCGCCCCGAAATTAACTAAGGATTTTTGCTCAAAGCCTTACAAGGGCTAGGATCCCGCTAATGAAGCACACCCGCTCTTTAATATAAACTTATTCCCTATAGAGCGCGGGCGCTTCAGCATCTATATACCAGTTGGTATATGGATGCTGAAGTCGGAAAAGCATCAATCAAAGCCAATTGTAGTTTTTTACGCTTATTTGGGTTTAATCTGAACGCTATTCGTTCAATTTAATGATGAGATCCAAAAAGTTATTGATACCCTTGATGATTGCTTGCTAGATATTAGTTCTGGCTCTGAGCATGAACAAGTTGAACTTGAGGATTGAAACGCCCTTTTTATTCGCGATTATATCTCGCGAATAATATGTTTTTTCTAAATTGGGATGCTCCCTTTTATAAGTGCTTCAGGTTTTCTTAGTGCCATTCAACTATAGACAAAAATTTCTAGAAAAAAATTGGTCCTAGATTCTGGAATTGGAATTAGACGCTGTGTATTTACCTTACGAACAAAACCACTTCTATAACTTACCTTTATGAAATCTCTTACTCCAGAATTAATTCGAGCTATAACCCCCATGTTTCTGGCAACTATTGGAGCGGTCATTGGTGTTGCTGTTTTAGTCTCCCCAAAAATCACTGATGCCAAATGGTCTGCGGGGCTTGGACTTGCAGGAACAGCAATTGCAGGTGCTGCTGGTCTTGCTCAAAGTAGCAAAAGTGAGCCTGACTTTTCAGTGAGTAAGCAGGGGGACAACTTGAAAGTTGAAACCCCGAACTCTGAGCCAGCAGATAGACACTAAGAAAGTTTAATGAGAGTCTGGAACGCAATTATATTTATTTTTTGAGCCTTTTCTTATAGTCATAAATGGATCAAATTTAACGTTTATGTTTCTGAAAATATTTCCCCAGCCGAAATCTTTATTAAGAATGTTTGTGTTTTTAAATTTGAAAACAGAAGCAATAGAGTAATTGTGATATGAAAGAATTCAAAATTATGACATTAGGAGCATCAGGCGCAGGAAAAACTGTATTCCTCGCAAGTTTATGTAAACGGCGCATTTTTACAGAAAGACGTTTTTGGTAGCTTGCTTCCTGTACGTTCGCTCATTTTTAACCGCAAGATTTAATTAAGCCTTACGGGGCTTGTAATTCAGGCTGTGCAATGGATTTAGGCATTTTTAGTCCCATAGAGCTTTTGGTCATTTTATGATTTATCGTATGCCTACGGCTGAAATAACCGCCTCTGAAAGCCTTTTATGATAGTCACAAATTTTACATGAAAATAACGATTCACGTAGAAATCTCTTTTATCCTTTTACATTAAGGCTTTAATTCCCCTTCGGATCTCAAAATAAGCGAACGCACAGTGCTTCCCCACACCTCGGTTAATATTGTTCTAAATCCAGAACAGTCTAACCAACGTGGGCTTTCTGCTTAAATGTTGTAAATCAAACCTATTACGGACAAAACTTGAAAAAACCTCAAATTCAACAGCAGAAAATGTGGTATCGAAGGAATCATAGATTCTGTAAAGTACTGTTGGCTTTGCTACTGATGTGCGTGACAGTCCGCTTACTTCCCTATTTAGCCCCCATTAAAGTTGCAGATATTGCACAACAACAGCTAGCGCTTGAATTTACAGATCGCAATGGGTTACCACTAGGCACATTACTGACACGCGACCAAGAACATACAGCAGTTATACCGCTAAATCAGGTTTCTCCGGAATTTATTCATGCTATTTTAGCCGCTGAAGATGGAAGGTTTTACAAACATGGTGCGCTGGATGTAAAGGCGATCGCGCGCGCACTCAACCAAGCAATCCACGCAAAAACAATAGTTTCTGGTGCTTCGACAATCACCATGCAATTAGCACGGATGTTAGCTCAACAGCAACGCACCATATCAGGTAAACTTCAGGAAATTTGGCTATCTTGGCGGTTAGCAGCCGGAATGAGCAAATATGAAATCCTTGGCGCATATATTAACCGTCTACCAATGGGTGGGAATATCTACGGCGTTGAAGCAGCCGCTCGTACTTATTTTTCCATACCTGCTAGTGATTTGAATCTTTCTCAAGCTAGCATTCTTGCTGCTATTCCCAACAATCCCACATACTTCAATCCTTACGATCATTATCAACGTTTGAAGCAGCGCCAAAAATACGTGCTTAATCGTATGGTATTTGATGGGTATATCACTCAATCTCAAGCAGAACGAGCATTTACTGAAGAAATTACATTTCAAGCTCGCCAATTCTCAATTAAAGCACCACACTTTTTGTTTTGGCTAGCTACTCAGTTACCACTACCTCAACTCGCTCCAATCCGCACTACTATAGATCGTCCTTTGCAAGAGTTTGTCCAAGCACAAGTACAGCAAGTTATTTCTACCCTCGCCAGCAATAATGTTCACGATGCTGCCGCTTTAGTGATTGATAACCATACTGGAGAAGTTTTGGCTTACGTCGGTTCACCAAATTACTTTGATCAAGAAACGCTAGGACGCAATGATGGAGTACAGGCGCTACGTCAACCAGGATCTACTCTCAAACCGTTTCTCTATCAATTAGCTTTAGAAAAAGACGTGATTCGCCCTAATACAATTTTGGTAGATGAGCCTGCTCACTATGCAATCCCTGGAGCGAAACTGTATAGTCCTACAGATTATAGCCACAGTTTTCTCGGATCTGTGCGGGTACGTGTAGCGTTAGCAAATTCTCTTAACGTTCCAGCGGTGCGGGTGTTAGAAAAGGTAGGGGTGCAGACTTTTTTGAATCGCCTTCATGATTTAGGATTTACGCACCTGTCTCACTCTGCAGAATATTATGGTTTAGGGTTGACTCTAGGAAGTGGTGAAGTCAGTTTATGGGAATTAGCTAGGGCTTACCTTTCTATGGCAAGATTGGGAGAAGCTATCCCCTTAGTAACAACATTGTCTCGAAGAGAAATTGCAACCACACCTACCACTAAGGTTGAAAATCGGACGACATGGGAATTGATTACGAATATGTTGAGCGATCGCCATGCGCGTGCAACAGCGTTTGGTGTAGATTCAGTGCTAAGTTTACCGTTTCCTGCTGCTGTGAAAACTGGAACCTCCTCGAATTTTCGTGATACTTGGACAGTGGGATGGACTACCGATTACACTGTCGCTACCTGGGTAGGTAATTTCGATGGTCAACCAATGCAACAAGTTTCTGGAGTTACCGGGGCTGCACCTTTGTGGAATCGGATTATGTTACACTTGCACGAGCATCAAGAACCCGCAGATTTTCCACCTCCAGAAGGGATGATACAACTACCTATCTGCGTGAATTCTGGGTTGCGACCTACACCAGATTGTACATCAATAGTACAGGAATATTTCTCTCCAGAACACAAAGTAGACTATGAACATCTATCTGGAAAGAATCAGAACTCGTTAGCGAGTTCACAATTTAATTTTAGTTCTAACAAATTGAAAATTGTATCTCCTCATAACGGCGATTTATTCCTAGTTAATAACCCTGCTTTGGGACATGAAAAATTAGAATTTAAACTAACAGGTACACAGACAAAACCCGTAGAGTGGTGGCTGAACAATCAAAAATTAGCTACACAGTCAACCAATTCTTTATTTTGGAATTTACAACCTGGCCACTGGACTTTGGAAATCAGAAGTGGTGAAATGAGAGAAAAGGTAAGTTTTGAAGTTCAGTTAGCTAATAGAAAACCTAAACATCGAGGGTTCGTAGTGATGGTGTCTAGTATACGAGAATCTTCACCCTAAGCTAGACTATATTGATTGATTTTTAATCGAAAAAGAGAAACTAGGTATTACTATTCTCTACTCAGGTATTATTCTTATCTACCCACCATATTATGATGCTAAAATTACGTTAATTTACGCATTGACATCGTGAAAGCTTTTGACTTATCGTATGTTATCAACAATTAAATTTCTAGCGAAGAAAATTATTGAGCAATTCTTACAAGTGTAAGTTAGCTAACCTTCGCTTCGGTTAGACAAAATCTCGCATCCTATACGGGGTGTGAAGTAACTCGGAATCAAAAGTCATTTTTCAGGGTTTAGCCTCTACCTACGTGGATTAAGAAGACTCATCAATATGAGCTTCAACCAACTTAGGTAAAAGGAGAAGAGGCAAATGGTAATTTTCACTCATAATATTGCGAGTATCATTAGTCATACTTGCAATGGTGTTGTTGTCGAGGGTGCTAGGACTCAACATCAATCAAGCTTGAATTGGAATCGAAGTATTACACAGCAGCGAGTCAATACATGACCGCTCGCGTGCGATCAGCGCTTCTCCTAACTGATATCTTGCACCTGGGCTGTCAGCCACCCAGCCAGCGATTTAAATCGCTGGCTGATAGCTAAAGTCCTCTCAAGAGGACTGATCAAGAATTTCAGTCCATTTCAATGGACTTAAGCTATTAGCCCTGCACTTAAGTGTAGGGCGGGATATCGGGCTGATTCAGAATGGTGCAAGATATCAGCTAACGGAAAGGCTGCGCCAACGCCGCTGCGCTAACGCGATCGCATTTGAAATTGACATAATCGCATTTGGAATTGACATACAAGACTTACAAACTCTAAGTCAACCCAGGAATAACACTATCTGACTGTTCAAATCTGAACCGTTTTAGCAGTGTTATTCACAAGATTTCGTAAAAACACAAAATAGCTTCTTTAGACGTGCTTATGATCACTCGTGCAAATCAAAAGCGATTCCTTGAGATAACTGTGTCATGTTTAGCGACTATTGTTCCATTGGGAATGTTTAGTAATGGCATCGCTTTGGGGCAAACAGCCGACCAGTTAACAAAGTTTCGGTCTGAGGCTTTGAACGAACATAATGCTAAGCGAGCTCTTCATCCTATCAACCCTCTAACCTTAGCACCAGAAACTGACGAGTTGAACGCAGGCTCTCAACAATGGGCGGAACATTTGCTTGAACTCGGAAAGCTTCAGCACAGTTCTTCTCAAGAGCGCAATGGTGCCGGAGAGAACTTATACGTCGTTTACACCACACGAAGCTATGAGGCAGATCAGGTTGCCAAACAAGCAGTTGATCGCTGGTATGGTGAGATAACAAACTATGACTACAACAACCCAACGTTTAGTTCAGCTACTGGACATTTTACTCAAGTAGTCTGGAAGAACACTACGACATTAGGCTGCGGTTATGCAGAAGGAGCTAAAACCGTAAACGGGATTACTTACAATGCATACTATACGGTCTGTCGATATAGTCCTGCTGGTAATGTACTAGGTGAGTTCGAGGACAACGTGCTGCCACCAAAATGAATCAATTATAAAAAGGAGTCAGAAGACAGGAGTCAGAATTCATGCTGACTCCTGACTCCTGAATTCTTCTTTACCTAGAAACTACCAGGGTTGTCATCAAGTGCGAGCAGAAAATTGATGAGATCTGTTTGCTCTTTAGGATTAAATCCAGCTTGCCTATCGACATAAAATTCATGACCTGTACCATCAACGTTACTACTCACTAAACCAGGGTTAGCTTTGTTGGCTTGCACAACTAAAGCACGAAGATCACGATCCACCAAAGCACGCAAGCTACTAGCAGCATCCGCTGGTATCCCTTGACTGAGAGTGCCATTCAATCCTAAACCATTTCGATCAACAACAGTAAAGCTGCCATTTGGACGAACTTCAAGACTTCCGGCTCGTACTGCTACGCCACCATCATGCAAATATGGTGCACTCAAATAAAGACCACGTAGGGAAGGCGTTTTGTAAGCACCATTCGGCAAGATCTCTTTGGGTAAGGTTGTGGGACTATCAGAGATGCCATCCGTTGGTATATTTAGGACTTCAGCGTTATCAGGTACGGGAACAGAAGTGTCAAAAGTGTATAGCTTTGGTGGCACTAACAAGTTATTCAGTGCTAAGCGGGACTGACCACGCGCTGGGTTCGTACGAATTTGCTCAAGGGGATGAATTTTATTGTCGGTAAAGAAGGGTGGAATATGACAAACTGCACAATTGGCTTTCTCAAAAACTTTTGCCCCCCGCTCAACAGAATTATTCTTCAATGCTTCCTGATTTTCCGAAGTCCGATTGGCAGGCGGTACTAAGCTATTTTGGAAAGCAGACATGGCATTGTTAGCAAAGAGAAAAGTCCCACTAGCAACATCATCTGAGTTTCCAGTATTAGGGCTGAAAATCAAGCCATTGAATGTAAAAAGGCTGGGTTGCAGGTTTGGATAAGTTCCGCTACCAGGAGCAACAACTTGGTCTTCTAATTCTGCCTTTGCAATATCTGGTGCAATTGTCCGCAACCACTCTGAGGGTTTTACTGTAACTCCTTCCGGTAAACGTAATCTTGGATCGGCAGAGTTCTGAATGCTTGTACCAATATAAACTTCTGGGTCAATGCCAAGAGTTTTTGCAATAAGCTGTGAAGATGCTAGAACATTAATTTCTGAGGAGTGAACAGCATTGTTAAAAGCACTCAATCCTCCAAACGGACCAAGAGCGCCGCTCTCTCCAGACCAGCCATAAGGGTGACTCTTAAACGTGAAAACGTTGGGAATCTGGGCGGTATTTTTAATGCCGTCTGTTGAACTCTCGAAGTTACCAAAAGGTAAGTCTAGTAATATATCATCAAAAGCTTTCTCAAACTTCTCAGGATCTGGTAATTTTACTAAATTACCTTGGCTGTCAATAATCGTTTTGCCATTACCTTGATATTGTGGATCTAGGGGATTGATTTTTGTACGTGAAAATCCAGAAGCCGAATTTGGTGCCAAAGCGAGAAACAAGGGAAAGGCAATTTCACTATTGGCAACCCCTACAAGACGTTTACCCTCCTTTGAAACACTAGCATGACATAATGCACAAGTAATGTTGCCATTTGGTACAGATCCCAACGGGGTAGTGTTCCCTTTTTCGATTTTTAAGCCTGTGTTGATAACAGTTCCTTTGGGAAAAGTCCGACTACCTAAGGTAATATCTTTTTGAAGAGTAATTTGTAAATTTGTCGTCGGCTGACCTTGCAATTTGGAAATTGCTACAGTAAATTCGTCTGAGAGCAAATTTATACCTTGTCCAAGACCGAATACTCCTTGCAAACCGAATGTGTCACCAATTTTACGGTTGAGAAATATATCTTCACCTTTTGCGATTAATTCTTGAGTGATTTCAACTGCTCCGACTCTCTTGTAAGAAACGGGGTCTTTAGGATTAAGTCCTTTACTTGTAACGAGTTCTGACGCTTCTTGAGGACTAAGCAGTTTGCCAAAATAATCGTAATATCCTAACGGTTGAGTCGGTGCAGGTTGTAGGAGATTAATCTGGGCGAAAGTTTTTTGACTTGTTGTCAAAACATTGGATAAAACTATACTACAAAAACTAATAAAAAATACACAGATCAGTAAGGGAAGCTTCGCTTTGAAGACGTATAGTCTCCTAACTAAGCCAATAGCAGGATAATTTTTTTTCATTGCGTATTACGGAATGAAGTTGAATGACTTTGGGCTTACATGGCACATGAAAAATAATATCTATCGATAGATAGATATAGATTTTTTATGTTTCTGCAATTTGTTTTCAGTTGTTTCGCTTAGCGGCATAGAGTACATTTTTCGTATCTATTGAATAGATAACGCATTCATGTACGCAGAAAGCACAACAAGAGAGTAAAACAAGCTGCTGCTCTTTACGTAAGACCGATTGAAGAATACAATACTTGACCCCGTAATAGCTTTGTTGCCAACTTGGCACATATAATATTATCGTCTGGCCGTAACGCACCATTTATGAGCGATTAGTGCGTTACAGCTTTCCGTTTGACACGCCCTAGAATAATTAATCCTGGTCTAACCACTCCACAATGTGTCGATTCACAATATCTGGTACTTCATCGTGAGGGCAATGCCCAGCATTAGGAATAGGAATGATTTTAATATCTTTACCATTCTCCCGCGCTTGAGCGTAAATTTGCGCCCCAGTAATTGGCGTCCAAGGATCAGCCTCACCCCAAATAACTAACAATGGACTTTCAACTTTAGGTAACAATTCTACTGGACTTGGGCCAGGTGGTGCTGCGATGACAGAGGCAAAAACTTGCTGTGCTCCAGGGTCACAAGATGGAGCATAAAGTAAATCAACCAGTTCATCTGTCACTGCTTCTGGATTCCGATACACTTGGTACAAGGTACGGCGAATTTGGGATTTTTGGCGGATCCGGTCAAAGAAAAATTTACCTGTAATGGGATGACGAACTAAGCCGTTAAATGCTGCCATAACAATGCTTAGTGCGGGGTTAAGTTCATTACGACGATGACTTAAACCACCAGCAGAGTTAATTAAAACCGCACCCTCAGCAATTTCTGGATGTTCTGCCACTACCATTAAGCTTATTAGTGCGCCAATGGAATTGCCGATAAATACTGCGGGTTCTTTAATATTTGCTACGGAAAAATCCTTGAGCAATTCGACCCATAATTGTAAACTGTATTTTAGCGGCGGTTTAGCCGAACCACCAAACCCTAACAGATCAATAGCAAAAACTCGGTAACCAGCATTTGCTAAAACAGGAATATTTTTTCGCCAATGTCCAATAGAAGCACCAAAGCCGTGTACCAACACTAAGGGTTTGCCAGTACCCATAACAGTGTATTTAATTTTGTGACCCTGCCAATTCCAAAAAAGACTCTCAAATGAGGTTGGTAGCTGTTGTGTATTTACAGTCATTATTAAGATTTGTAAACTATTTTCTTATATAATAGCTCAATAGCTTGTACGGTAGGATTTTCCCTTAATATTCAGTGAGACAGGGCTATACGGTTCCCTGTCCCATAAAATCAAAGTTGACTAAGCTGCACAATAAATAGGGGTGGATTTGCAACCCACCCCAACTGTTTTAGATATACTGCGACCAACTGCTGCTGCTACAGGTTCTAAATCATGAACTAAATTGACCATATCTTCTAAAGAAAGTGCTTGACGTGCATCGGAGATTGATTTTTCTGGCTCTGGGTGACACTCAATAATCAGTCCATCTGCGCCACAAGCGACAGCCGCTTTAGCCACAGGTGCTATCAGTTCTCGCTTACCTACTGCGTGGGAAGGATCTACAATCACCGGTAGGTGAGTTATTTGCTTGAGTGCGGCTACTGCTGCTAGATCCAACACGTTACGAGTGTAACTATCGAAGCTCCGAATACCTCGCTCGCACAGAATTACATTCGGATTTCCGTGGCTTAAAATATATTCGGCTGCCATAACGAATTCTTCTATTGTTGCTGCTAATCCACGTTTGAGAAGTATCGGTTTGCTTACCTGCCCTAAAGCTTTCAGTAAATCGAAGTTCTGCATGTTGCGGCTACCTACTTGAAGCATATCAACATGGGTAGCGACTGATTCAATTTGTGAAACTGACATGACTTCGGTAACGACTGGGAAACCGTAGCGCGATCGCACTCCTGCTAAAATTTCTAGTCCTTCCTCTCCCATTCCCTGGAAAGCGTAGGGAGAGGTTCTGGGTTTGTAGACACCACCGCGTAGAGCATGAATAGGAGCAGTTGATAGCATTTGGGCAACTATCTCCATTTGTTCGCGACTTTCAACAGCGCATGGTCCACCAATAATTACCAGTTCGTTACCGCCACACGCGATTTCTTCAGAGATATTTACAATTGTCTGACTGTGAGGATGGGATTTGGCAGCTAATTTAGCGTTGATCATGACTAGATTCTCCTTAAGAATTAGGTGATGGGTGTCAGGTGAAAGAAATAGAACTAACAAAAAAGCCCGGAACCTTTTTTGTTCCGGGCTGTAGCGTTTTATCGGCATGACGCTATTTACCCGGAATGAGGGCTCCAAAAGTAAAAACCATAAAACCAGTTGCTTAAATAAGTCATCACGATAAAATTTGCTCCTTAAAAAACAAAACCGCAGAACTTAGTCTGCGGTTCACTGGGCGATTTCCATGTGGAAATTTAATTCACTCCCAGTGAACCGCCCTATACCAAAAATAAAAATAAGAATAATTATTGAACATTTTTTCGCCGCTCTGCTTTAATGAATGATTTAATGTAATTATACCTTCCCTGAAGGCTAACACAGAGAATCATCTCTGTCAAGACCCCCGTGATTATGGACTTTGAAATTTCTATCAACCTATGCCCCATGCCCCATTCCCTATGCCCCATGCCCCATTCCCTATGCCCCATGCCCATCTTAACCCGACTGTCCAGAAGAAACTATTTTTCTAACTTTGCCGTCGCTCTTAGATGTTACGTAGAGTTCTCTTTGCTCATCTATTCCGAATCGGGCTTCTGAGCGACTGTTCCCGACTATTTGTAGAAAAGACCGTTCCTGAGTACCATCAAACAATCGGAGCTCATTAATAGTTGCCTGTTGACCATCAATTAGGTTATCTACAGGAACATTAAAAAATCGACCATCATTAGCAAAGTCAGCAAAAATATACTGACCGACTAGTTCAGGAATGACACTACCTCGATATACAAAACCACCAGCGATCGCGATCCCATAAAATCCCACAGCATCCGGGGGTATATCATGCTCATATTGAGCCACAGGGTAGGTGTAGTTAAAATCAACATCATTAGCAGGTAATGGAAAAATAACGTTTATATTGTTTCTATCGGTCAAGAAAGTACCTTCTCGATCTGGCCAACCATAATTAGCTCCTTTCTTTCCGAGATTCACTTCTTCGATAAAAGCCTGACCTATATCCGAAATCAACATTTTACCATCGCCACCTGTATCCCAGCTGAAACGATGAGGATTACGCAGCCCATAAGCCCAAATTTCACCCAGCGTTGCTGAGTTCCCACTATTTACAAAAGGGTTATCGGAAGGAATGCCATATTTTCCATTAGCACTATTATTACCGAGAGGATCAATCCGGAGAATTTTTCCCAGTGGTGTACTTAGATCCTGTGCATTATCGAGAGGATCGGTTCTCCCTACAGGAAAGCCATCACTTCCGCCGTCACCTGTTGCAATGTAGAGCATCCCATAATCTGCATCACCAGGATTAGCATTAGGATTAAAAGCCAGTTGTCCTAAGTTGTGATCTCCATAAGGTTGTTCAATACGGATCAGTTCCCGAAATGTTCCAGAAAAAGTGTTTGCGGTAGGATCACTAGCAGTCCACTCACGAATTACATCGTGATGAGAACTGGCTATAACATTCTTATTGTTATCAACAACTGTCTTTATAACTGGAAAATCAGGTGTTCCGGTATCTTTATTTTCAGCATGCACTGTGTAAAATAACCCATTCGTGGCAAATTGCGGATGGAAGGCAAAGTATGAAAATCCTTGTTGACTATTGTCACGAAATCCTGCGCCTACAACACTTTTCAGATCCAAATAAACGCTAGCAACACCATTGATAATGATATATAGCTTACCGTGGGTATCGTTTACGAATGACCTCCCACTGCCATCCTTAGCGTTAGCGAGCAAGTTCAATTGAGCAGATGGCTGATCTGCACTTCCACTATCAGGAATTTTTACAATTTCTTGCAATCCCACGGCAAGACCTGACTTTACAATTGGATCAGGAATAGGATTTGTTGTTATTTGAGCAAAGGCAATGGTGGAAAAAGTGACTGTTAAAAAAAGAATAAGACAGAACCAAGGCCAGGAGATAAATTCCTTGATATAGTTAGATATTCTCCGCTTATTATCGCTTTTTGATAACATAGAGTGTTATTTTTTGTTGAGAGATTGGGTATTATATCATGCCATCATGTTGATTTTAATCGTGTTTTTACTGTACTCCCGCAATGAATATAATGATTACTACCTCAAGTCATAAGCTACAAACAGAGGGAAAGAAACTGCAAGTAAACTTTTGGATAAACTTACACATCCTTAATCTTTTTTTTGTAATTTTTACTTTTTACTTTTTACTTTTGGCTTGTTGTACTAGATTTATAAGTCATAAAGAAAAAAATACCGATAATACCCTATTACCACTTTTCCATATCTCTATCATTATTTGATCAAGACTACCAAGTTTGATTATGCCCAGTCCCAAAATCTTAGCCTCATCTTTCAACGGTCAGGACGTCTATCCCTGCCCAGTCTGTCGCGTAGGCAAAATTACTCATATGCCTCTAATGGAGGCTATGTCTTGTGACTTCTGCCAGCAGATCTTTAGCGTTAATATAGAGGAGCAGCAGATAAAGATGCCTTCTAGACAACCCCCACTGATTTGGCGTTGGAACGGCTTTAACTGGACGCAAGCTCATGTAGAGGGTGTAGAATTTGGCTGGAGCTATGTGCTAGCAGCAGTTGCATTTATACTCTTCCCCACCGCCCTCATTGGAATAGTAGCTTACTATTTCCCTCCCCGTCCAGATACTCCCTTATCTTGGGTACCTTATATCTGGACAGGATTAACCTTCATATCCCATTCAGCAATTATTGTTTGGCTTTTGATTGAAGTCTATCAAATTCCACTTAGAGCTTATTGGAGAGGCATACGTAACATACTCAGAACTCCTAGCTTTTAACCGCTCAATAAAAGTTGGATCTTTTGCAGATCCGTTGGTAGAATCGGAGTATGGGTGAGCGAAACACCCCCACGACGATACTATTTTTTTGCCTAACGCGCCAATGGGTAGGTGTTGAGAAAGAGACACAAGAACTAATGGCTGGACTGCTCGTTGTACAACGCTTTGACCGCATCACCTAATCTTAGATACCTGTCTAAAGTGCAGTGGTAGGTTGGGTTGAACGAAGTGAAACCCAACAAAATCCTAAAAATGTTGGGTTTCGTCCCTCAACCCAACCTACACAATTTTAGGCTTTAGGCTTTAACTGAACCGTATTGGTCTATTACCTACCTTCACTGTTAAGTTCACACCTCCAACAAGATTGGGATATGTCCAAGAAACAAAGGAGATTTAAGGCTGTTAGCCGTCTTGAAAATGTGGAAATCCTTATCCAAGAACCATGCCAGGTTCGGTGGACAGATATGGAAGGGGATGATCATGTGAGAAAATGTCACTATTTTGAGCCACTCCCCCGAATAGAATTCGGGGGATTCAGGCGTAGAGCCGCCAGGGATGGGTCAAACACCCCCTACTGATTTGGCTGAGGTCAAGCCCCATCCTCACCGCTACTTTGCGAAGTATATTACCCGCACCATTGAGATCCGCGTTGACTTCAAAACCGGCTGACGTTCTGAACAATCCTCTCTTAACGCGAGTTCCAGAAAATTCGTACCCTTCGGGTTTCTCACCGAATGCAGGCACTAAATCTTCATCCAAAAAACTTGCCTTAGAAGTGTACGCTTCCTCAGCCTCAACAAAATTAATCCCGTGCAAAATGCATAACTGCTCAACTCTTTTTCTAAGCTTGGCGGTGGGAATTTGCACGAAATTTTGATTGTTCCGGGAACCGATATCTATACCCTGTTTTTGTTCCTTGTTGCAACCAAAAACAACTGTATTAACTGAGTTACCCAAACACCAATTAATAATTGTTTTTGCTACCACATTAACCGCGTTTCTCATTTGACGGTTCCGCTTATCGGTTAATCGCTGCATTCTTTTGGTGAAGAAACCGGATTCTCCAAGGTATTTATCCACTGCTCCTTGCAATGCAGCCTTTGTCTTGTTGTAGTACTGGTTAACGGATTTAAGACGCTTGCCAGAGATTAAAAAAGATTTCCCGTTGGTACAAACCGCAGACACCCAGTTGTTTAAACCCGGATCAATTCCTAGCGCATTACTGCCAGTGGCTTGTACTTGTGGGGAGATCTCGTACACGTACTCTGTGTACCATGTACCGTGAGATGGAATAAATCTCAACTCCTTAATCTGTTTGTCCCACAACCGTTGAGGGTAGGGCAAGGTTATTGAATCAATCCCTTCAAAAAAGGCTTTACCAGCTCTGCCTAAAGGAATTTGTATCCACCTACGGTCTTTGTCTTCTATTACCTTGAGTGCTTGACCAGGATAAACTATTTGGTACAGCCCACCCTTAGTCCGGTAGTGCGGCAGTCTAGGCTTTTCTTTTAATTCCCCATTCTTAAACATTCGTTCTAGTTCTCGAAATGAAGAAAAAGATTCAGCGACACTTTTTAGTGTTTGTTGTCCAGCTTGAGAATGCATGATTTTGTAGTTTTCATCAACTTTCAAATCGCTGCATAATTTGGAATAACCAACAAATCTTTTTTCTTTAAAATACCTTTGACGGTTTACATAGACTCCTGTGTTGTACAGGCTGTTTGATGCCATAGCCAGAACTTTAAGTATCTGTTGGGTTGTGGCATCTGGTTTAGTTAAATCTTTTTGTGTTCCTATTTCCACTTTGTTTAAAGTTGGGTTATACTCCTAAAATAAGACAAAAACACCCTTAAAGTCAATGGCTAGACAAAAAAAATTTCAACTTTGGTTGACAGATGATGAGTACAATCTTTTAAAAAGTGTTGCGGATAAAAAGAATGTACCGATGGGTGAAATTCTCAGGGATTACATCAAGGATTTAGCCAAGAAGAGTACTCACGGGGAATAAATTCCCCCGTGTCGTCTTTCATCCCCGGTCTAAAGACACGGGGCTTTCAGCCTCCCGCACTATCTTGGTAAATTAAATGTTTACAACTTTATAGGCATGTCTCTTGAAGAAATTCTCAACTTGATTAATCTGCATGAAGAAAAACTTTGCGCTCAACTTTATGCTCGTGCTGATGGTACGATGACGATGGAACCTTGCAGGGAAAAACAAGAAGATAATAATATTGTTAGAGGTAGGATCCGAGTAACTAACAAAGAACGGTAAAAAAAGTTACTTTTTTAGTGTGGAGAATTTGAAACAACGAAACTTGGTAATGCACATTACGGTGAATTTGTACAGTGGGTAAGCTCTAAAAAGAATTCAGCAGATAGACGATGGATAACTCATAATGAAGATGATTGTCCATCAAGAGTGATATGAGTGAGCTGGAGCGGTACTACAGGGTGTTAGATTTGGAACCTGGAGCAACACTAGAAGAAGTGAACCAGGCTTACAAGGATTTGGCTTTTATCTGGCATCCTGATCGTATCCCAAATGATAATCCCCGCTTACAACAGAAAGCGCAAAAAAAGCTGCAAGAAATAAATGAAGCTAGGGAACAATTACGTTCTCTAAAACAGAAGTATCAAAATACACAATGGGAAAAGCCACCGCAAAAAACCTATCAACCACCGAAGCAAAACTCAGACTTAAGTGGTAGGGATTTCAGTCGAGCCAACTTGAAGGGTAGAGATTTATCTAGAAGAAACTTAAGCTATGCGAACTTAAGCGGTGCAAATCTCAGTGATACTTTTATGCACAAAGCTAATCTCAGAGGAGCAAATTTATCTGAAGCAAATTTGTTTAGAGCCAACCTTCTGTTGTCTGACATGAGAGAAGCAAATTTGCGATTTTCAAACTTAATTGGAGCGGATCTGAGCGGAGCGGATTTGCGAGGAGCAGACTTAACAGGAGCGCGGATTCGGTCTGGCGATCGCCTACTTGTTAAAATGATTGGGACTAACTTAGCTGGTGCAATTATGCCTGATGGGAAAATTTATGAGTAATACTGGAACAATTGTGTTTTGTTTACCTGCAATGTGCAAAAATCAGCTACGATATACAATTTTAACTCCTTGATTAATTATGAATATTGCTATTATAGGTTGTGGTTATGTCGGTTGCAAGGTTGCTGAATATTGGCAGCAAGAGAAGTCTTTTGTTGTGACAGCCACTACAACCAGTCCTGAACGCGTTCCTACATTAGAAGCAGTAGCACAAAAAGTAGAAGTATTAAAAGGCAGTGATGCTGAAAGTCTAAAATCAATCTTAAAAAATCAAGAGACTGTACTCTTAAGTGTTGCTGCCAAAGGTGCTGATTTTTATCAAGAAACTTATCTGCATACTGCCCAAACTTTAGTTTCTGTCTTAAAGCAGATTCCGAGTGTACAACACTTGATATATACAGGAAGTTATTCTGTTTATGGTGATAAAAATGGGGAATGGGTCGATGAAGAATCTCCCGTTGCACCAACAAACGTTTCTGGGGAAATCCTTAGTAAGACTGAACAAGTTTTACTATCAGCAAACAGTCAAAGCCTTCGCGTGTGCATCTTGCGGTTAGGAGGAATCTATGGCCCAAATAGAGAATTGGTAAAGATATTTAGTCGATATGCAGGAACAACTCGACCAGGTGATGGGGAGGACGTAACAAATTGGGTTCATCTAGATGATATTGTTGCTGCGATAGAGTTTGTCCGTGAAAAGAAACTCGAAGGTATTTATAATTTAGTTGACGATGCACATCTGAGAAGTCGAGAATTACTAAACCAAATTTTCGAGAAACACAGTTTGCCTAATGTTACGTGGGATCCTACCCAGAAAAGTACTCGTCCCTACAACGCTAGGGTATCCAATCAAAAGATAAAAGACGCAGGTTATCAGTTGATTCACCCCCAAATGATTTTTTAAACATGAGCACTCAAACTAAAACCAAATCTCCCACCCAGTTTTACACTTGGAAAAATTACCGTTGTGCATACGAAGTTCACAACCCACTCAATTCATCACCTGAAGGTACCCCTCTGCTGTTAATTCATCCAATTGGTGTGGGGTTATCGCGTCAATTTTGGCAACGATTTTATCATGAATGGGATAAGCAAGAACAACGTAATTTGATTTACAACCCTGATTTACTAGGATGTGGTGAAAGTGATATGCCTCATGTAGGCTACACTGCTGTTGATTGGGCGGAACAGTTGCAGCATTTTTTACGCACAGTGGTACAAAAACCTGTGATCGTGTTGGTACAAGGTGCTTTAATGGCTGTTGCAATTGAATTAGTTCAAAAAGAACCCAATTTAATTGCAGGACTTATACTAGCAGGTCCACCAGCTTGGGCTATAACTACTAAAAGAATACCAGAGTCACGGCAAAAAATTATTTGGAATCTTTTAGATTCACCTCTGGGAAATGCTTTTTATCGATATGCTCGTCGTGAGAATTTTTTGCGCAATTTCTCAACTCGTCAGCTGTTTGACAAGAGTGATGCTGTAGATGCTGAATGGTTGAATACATTGCGCAAGGGTGCAGAAAATCCTGCTAGTCGCCATGCAGTTTTTTCTTTTTTAGCTGGCTTTTGGCGGAAGGATTATACTAACGCGATCGCGTCTATCAACAAACCCACACTAATAGTTATCGGTGAGACAGCATCAAGTATTGGTAAAGAGGGTAAACAAGAAACACCAGACGAGCGCTTGGCTGATTACCTGAAGTATTTACCCCAAGGTCGTAGTATAAAAATTCCGGGTCGTAATGTTTTACCATATGAATCGACGACCGAGTTTGTTAAGGCGATAGCTTCGCTGCTGCGTGAAGCGCAGATCGCGCCTTTTGTCGCTGAATTATCTTAACTGCTTATCGCGACAAGTTCGGTTCGACAATTTCTGACCAGTTTTCAAAATTGCGCCTAACCCAATCCATCCCAACTTCATTATTTAGCTTAATTTTTTGGGGTGTGTTTGGGTAGATTTTGTGCAGTATATCAGTATCTTGCTCTACAATAACTCTCGCAAAGTTGAGAAAACTCTGTCCAAGAAACTTAAGTGCAGGATTATTGATGATCCCATACATAATCACATAAGTGCGCGTACAAGTTTCCGACTCTGGTACAAACAAGTGGATCTGAGCTACTTTACCAAGTCCTGTTTTCCCGTGAAATATCACTAAGTGCGGAAAGTGATTTTCTAAATGAGCTTTTAGGACTTTTGGTAAAAGTAACAAACTAGGATTGCTGATTTTTTCAGCCCAACTGCTGAATGATGTAACATTAGTTAAGAATGCGTGAGATTGATGTCCATTGTCAATAAACTGCTCAAAACGAACTTCCTCAATCCTAAATAAAGGGCGATGGGTACCGTTTTGGTGATTGTAATCGTGCATGTTTAACAGCATACTTAGCAAATCCGTTTTCACGCTGGTATCACCTGCATGACCAATAAACTCATACTGCGAAGCAATCTCATTCAAGATATTAGGGATCGGTATTTTAGGCTCATAACCACCATAAGACCAAATAAAATCACCTTGAATAATCAGTTCTAGCGGCTTGATTTGCGGTAATGTTTTCTTGTTGGAACCTGGCAAAACCGTACATCCTTCACCATCAAACTCAAGTGCATGAAAAGGACAAACGACTACGCTCGTTTTATCTTCACCCTCTTGACACCACCCTTCAGACAGCATAGCTCCCATGTGTGGACAAGTATTGGGTAAAGCGCTCACTTTACCAGTTCTATCTTTCCAAAGTACATAGTCTTCACCGTAAAGAGATATCTTTTTCGGCTTATTGACTTCTAGCATAGATTTGTGTGCTAATAGCCAGGGTGCACCAACGAGCATAGACATAGGTGTTACTCTCCTGATTTACTAGTGTTCTGAGGAATTATTTGAGGCAGGCTGATTTTGCTTGTCTACTGTAATAGTAAAACAAAACGTGACTAATATGTCACATTTATATGTAAAATTATGACAAAAAATTCATATTTGCCAATAAATAAGAACCAGGGTATGCGGCGTCAACCTCAGCAAAAGCGCAGTCAGCAGCGTGTGGAGAGAATGTTAGATGCAGCAGCGGAGGTATTTGATGAGGTGGGTTATGAAGCGGCGACCACTCACGCGATCGCCGCTCGTGCTAAAACAGCTATAGGCTCGCTTTACCAGTTTTTTCCCGATAAATTGGCGATTTTTCACGCTTTGGAGCTGCGTCACGTCGAGCGAGTACGCGCCATACACGCAAAACTGAGTCAGTCGGAAATCATTCAACTTCCGTTTGAGGAATTTATCCAAACTCTAGCAGTCGAGTTCAGGAAACTTTTTGAACAGCCTACTTCTCGAATAGTGTTTGTGCAATACTTCACATCTGCCGCAATATTCCAAACTATTGATGAGAGTTTTACTCAGGAAGCTATAGACTTCACATCTCAACTTTGGCGAAAGCGTAATCCTGAGTTAGCTCTCGAACAGAGTAACTTACTAGCGAAAGTATGCGTCCATACTTATAATACTTTAGTGCTTATAGCATTACGCAGCAATGAAACTGACTGCGAGCAGATTTTTGCCCAGATAGAGGCGTTGTTGATTGCATACTTACGCCCTTATGTAGGCGATGAAGTGTTGAACAAGGTAATGAAATGTCCGCACTGTCGTTCTCAACGCCTCTCTAAAAATGGTCACCGTCATGGCAAACAGCGTTATCTTTGCAAAGACTGCGGTAAGCAATTTCCAGAAAACTTACCTGAGTGATACTTATTAAGCTATCAAGGTTCAGAGCTTTTCTCCAAGCTATACTGAGGATTGAAACATAAAAGCCGATTTATGCAGGCATAGTACAATGGTTCAGAAAATTTCCTTGTTTAATCACAAGGGCGGAGTTGGCAAAACAACAACCACATTTAATTTAGGATGGATGCTCGCCTCAAAAGGTAAGAGAGTAATCCTTGTGGATGCTGACCCGCAGTGTAATCTCACAGGGATGGCTTTGGGAGAAGAAACAGAGGATGATGAGGCAAGAATAGAAAATATATATAGTACAACATCAAACATTAAGATGGGTTTAGCTCCTGCTTTTGAATCTCAACCAAGAGCTATTGAGGCTGTAGACTGTATCCCAATACAAGGTCAACGAGGGTTATTTTTGTTGCCTGGTCATGTTGGATTTGCTGAATATGAGGTAATATTAGGCATTGCTCAAGAATTAAGTGGTTCAATTCAAGCCTTAAAAAACTTACCAGGTTCTATCACTGATTTATTTGAGAAAACAGCTACTAAGTTTAATGCTGACTATATTTTGATCGATATGAGTCCCAGTTTAAGCTCGATAAATCAGAATCTATTAATGACGAGCGATTTTTTTCTGGTTCCAACTACTGCTGATTTCTTCTCAGCAATGGCAATAGATTCTTTAGCTAAAGTTTTACCAAGATGGTGCGCTTGGGCTAAAACAGCAAGCTCTATTCCAATTCTGAAAAATGCTGCTTACCCATTTCCTAACATTACGTTGCGTTTTTTAGGAACTATTGTTCAAAATTATGGAATTATACGTGGTGGAAAAGAGAGTGCTGCCTTTCAAACATGGATTCAGAAAGTTGAACAAGCTGTTTCTAAGAAGTTAGTCCCTATTTTACGCCAGAATAATCTGTTGCTACCTCATATAGCCTATACTCAGCAGGGAATTAATGATACCTTTTCTCTTACGAAAATATCAAATTTTAATAGTCTAATTGCTCTGTCTCACCAACACCGAACCCCGATTTATGACCTCAAACCTGAGCAATTAGGGCAAAGAGGAATAGTATTAAACAATAACCAAAGTAAACAAGAAGAATTTAGGGAAACTTTTTCAGACTTAGCAGACAAGATTATTGCACTAACTTCTACCTCTACCTATGCAGTCAGCGCTTGACCAATTTCGTATTAGTATTGGTCGCGTTCGAGACCTCATTAATCTTCATAACTCTGTAAAAGCTCAAACTACGAATGCGTTGGATGTCTCAGATATTTTAAGGGCGTCTTTGGTTCTAGCTGTCAGTGCTTTAGACTATTACATTCATGAAGTTGTTACATTAGGGATGCTAGAAATTCACTGTAATCAACGTCCTGAACCCATCCCTCCAGCTAACACTACTCAATCAGCCTTTTCCCGTTTTGAAATTTCGTTAAGTGCTGCGCGTCAAGAGCGGATAATGGCGATAGATGTTGCATCTTGGTTGAAAAACGAGATTCAACAAAGTTACGGCTCGACATTTATGCAGCAGTCTCATACAATCTCGTCTTTAATTCCTGTAATATCAACTAGTATAGCGAATAAGCTTAATAACAATGTTTCTTGGCTAGAAAATGAAATCCGAGAAACTCTTAGTTATAAAAGCTTTCAACAGCCAGATAAGATAGCTGATGCAATTAGGCTTATATCAGGCAAGAAATTATGGGAAGAAGTTTCTGTAAAAATAGGTAAACCAGCAAAAGATATCAAGCAACAACTGAGTGCAATTGTTGATCGTAGAAATAAAATTGCCCATGAAGCTGATATAGATCCTACCTTTAATATAGGCAATAGATGGAATATTGATGAATTGTTGGTTAGTGATGCAGTGGACTTTATTGAGCAACTTGTTGAAACTGTTCATCAAATTTTGTAGCTAAATTCTTTATGACGCAAATCTTACTATACCAATCCTATTTGATCTCTAAACAGAAGCAATCTGGAAGGCTTGTTAATAAAAGCCCCGCGAGTGTTCGGTTTGTAATTCATTTAGGATTGCTATACTACTCTTTCTAATATGAGGTTTTTGTGATGTTTTTGAATTTCTATTTGCTTAATTTATTCTGCTCTCTAAGCCATGCTGATTTATTTTGTAGTGCGAGCATCTTGCTCGCTGAATTTATGCAACTGTCTCCTCCATACAATAAAACCCCATAAGCTAACGCTCGCTTATAGGGTGACGGATAATGCCAGAGGAAATCACCTAAGGTGATTTACAGGAATAAATATACCGCAGCCGTTGGTTTCGACTTCGCTCAACCAACTGAGAGATCGTGAGTTGAGCGAAGTCGAAACTCGCACTCCCCAGGTATTTTCTTTCTCGGAAATCACCTAATATCTAATAGATCCGCTCGCCCAATCTTGCGGTTTGAGGAAAACTTCAGTCAACTGTGCTTCAGGACTCCCTGGTTCTGGCTCATAACCATATTCCCAGCGTGTCACTGGTGGCAGAGACATGAGTATGGATTCTGTCCGACCATTGGTTTGCAGACCAAAAATTGTTCCTCTGTCGTAGACTAAGTTAAACTCAACGTAGCGACCGCGACGATAGAGTTGGAAATTGCGGTGGCGATCGCTATACTGCATTTCTTGTCGCCGTTGCACAATAGGCACATAAGCTGGTAAAAATGACTGACCGCAGCGTTGCACAAAGTCAAAAAGATCTTCCCAAGTACGAGATACCGTTCCCACTTCCTGACTGCGAAGGGCTGCTGAACCATCGCTGTTAGGACCAGCATAAAGGATTCCATGACCATCTTGATAGTCAAAGAATATCCCGCCGATACCTCTTTGTTCTTTGCGATGCTTTAAATAAAAGTATTCATCACACCAAGGTTTGAAGACGGAATAGTATTCTGGATGAGAGGCATCACAAGCACACTTCAATGATGAGTGGAAGTGAGTAGCATCCTCTGCAAACGGGTAATAAGGTGTCAAATCAGCACCTCCACCAAACCACCAAACTGGACCCGCTTCAAAGTAACGGTAATTAAGGTGTACAGTTGGTACATAAGGATTACGAGGATGCAGCACCATTGAAGTGCCAGTAGCAAAAAACTCATGTCCAGCTGCTTCTGGACGTTGGATCAATACTGAGGGAGGTAGTGTGTCTCCCCAAACTTCTGAAAAGTTGACTCCACCTTGTTCAAATACTCGCCCATCTCGAATAACACGAGTACGTCCTCCACCACCTTCCGGTCTTTCCCATCGGTCTTCCCGAAAACCTGCTTCTCCATCCAGTTGCTCAAGCACTGTGCAAATTTGATCCTGTAACTTCAGCATAAACTGCTTTACCCGGTGGCGCGAATCAGCCGGTATTCTAGGAGATGCAAGTAGTACAGTTTGATTTGTCGTGTCTGAAAGAGGACTCATGGGAATACCTTTTAAAGTGATAACTGTTTTGTCTCTTTAAGACTTTATAACTACTTAGTTGTTTAATTATTAATTGTTTCAAAATTTAACAAACAGAATTCAGGAGTCAGGAGCCAGGAGTCAGAATAAATTCTTGAAACTGCTTGATGAACAAAGTCCTCGTTTCTTTGGGTGTCTCCTGCCGGGGGATGTTACGCGCAGCTATACCTGTAGGGCTTTACCTGACATCTTGCACCCCAGCTGAATCAGCCCGATATCCCGCCCAGAACTTAAGTTCCGGGCTAATAGCGCGCATTCCATTGAAATGAACTCAAATCTTTGATCAGTCCTCTTGAGAGGACTTTAGCTATCAGCCAGCGATTTAAATCGCTGGCTGGCTGATAGCCCAGGTGCAAGATATCAGTTACGCTAATTGTCTACTGAGCAGCCACGGCATTGCCGAGTGTAGCACGTGGTGTTGGAGATCCTCCTAATGTACTGGTTCCTCCTGATTCCTGAATTCTGACTCCTGACTCCTTGTTTAAAGGAATGTAACGTTTTCAGCTAGGGGGTCTAGCCAAAGGATGAAATTTATTATAACTTGATAGCTATCAAAATATTTAGTTGAGTAGCCGAATAATCATGGTTAATACACTGCCCCAGTCTGTACCCAAGGAACCAAAGGTGGGAATTAAAACCCCAAGTAAAGAAACAGTACTTACTCCTCGGTTTTACACCACAGACTTTGAAACTGCTGCTAGCTTAGATCTTTCTGCTCAGGACACTGAGTTAAAGGCGATGCTGGAAGAAATGCGGGCAGATTATAACCGCCACCATTTCGTTCGGGATGAAGAATTTAAACAGTCTTGGGAAAATATTCCGCCAGAAACACGCCAACCTTTTATTGATTATTTAGAGCGTTCTTGTATCTCAGAGTTTTCTGGGTTTCTGCTGTTCAAAGAGCTATCTCGTAAGCTTAAAGGGCGTAGTCCAATTTTATCTGAGATGTTTCAGCTGATGGCTCGTGATGAAGCTCGTCATGCTGGATTTCTCAATAAGGCAATGGGAGACTTTAAACTTTCTCTCGATCTTGCTGAGGTAACGAAAACTCGTACTTATACATTTTTCCCCATTGAGTGGGTGGTTTATACTGTATACTTATCAGAAAAAATTGGTTACTGGCGCTACATCCTTATTTATCACCATCTACAAAAGCACCCAGAAAATCAATTTTACCCGATTTTCCGTTACTTTGAAAGTTGGTGCCAAGACGAAAACCGTCATGGGGATATATTTAAAGCATTATTGAGATCCCAGCCACAACTGTGGAAGACTTGGAAAGCAAGACTGTGGAGTCGCTTTTTCCTCTTATCTGTATTTGCAACCCATACGTTAACGGTTCACGAGCGTGCTGGTTTTTACAACTCACTAGGACTGGACGCAACAGAATTTGATCGCCAAGTAGTTTGCAATACCAACGAAACTGCGGGTCGAGCTTTTCCAGTGATGCTAAACACCGATCATCCAGAGTTTTTCTCGCGTTTGCACTACTGCTCAGATCAAAACTTGAAATTAGTGGAGATTGATCGCAGTTCTGCTCCTAAATTCGTGAAGCTTATCCGCAAACTACCTTATATCGCCTCAATTCTGTGGAATCTTTTGCGCCTCTATTTAATTAAACCAATTGATACAGAAGCGCTGCGCTTAACAGTTCGTTAGTACTGTTTTTTCAAAAAACAGCTGTGTTATTCCTCAGTGCTTTCAGGTTTTCAGCTTGCTGATGCACACGTTCGCTGATGCGATCGCACGCCAACTCACAAAGCTCAAAAATCATCGGGTCTGCAACCTCGTAAAAGGCGCTAGTGCCTTTGGGCTGACGAGATAAGACCCCCATCTGAGTTAATACCTTCAGATGCTTAGACAAATTAGCCTGTCCCAAGCCAGTCACCTCCGCAATGTCCATTACATTCATCGGACCTGACTTGAGACAGGTCAAAATTTGTAGCCGACTCACTTCTGATAAAACTTTGAAATACTCAGCAACCGCCATAAGAATAGCTGGATCAGCTTTGGATGGCTTCATTTTTGACATAGGGAGATTTAATTGTCAGCAGAATAATTATTTAATAACTAATTGGTATTATAACCAAGTGTTGATCAATTGTAAGAGGAAAAAGGTAATGGGCATGGGGCATGGGGCATAGGGCATTGGGGAAAGGATTAAAAGCCCTTTTATGAAGAATTATAGGTGTATCCAATAAAGAATTGTTAAAGCTCAACAACTAGATTACTAATTAGTTATACTCTTAGATAAGAATCAAAACCTTGGCGGTGCATCACACAGTGGTATTGACCTGGTGTTTTAGTACCACAAAGCAAAGACCCACTAGCTTCAATATTGTACAAAACGTCATAAGGTTCATATAGTCAAATGTTAAATCAATTAGTTGAATATATCTCTCGAATTCCGTCAGAACTCTTATATAGAATAAATCTAATCAGGCACGCCAGTAAACTACCCCCGCTTAGCGCACAGGATAAGTTAATTGTTAATGGGCTTCGCAAAGAAGGAGTTTTTGGTACTTCCTTAGAAGAGTTAGGACTTCCCAACACGCCAGAACTTGTTAAAGCTGCTAAGGGCGAGTTATCTAATATGGAAGCAGCTTTGTCTCGTAGCCGTAATAATCAAGAAAAGTTTGGCAGTCTAAAAAACCCAGCCTATCCTCAGATTTTTACTGTTACAGAGCTATCTGATTTCTTTTCATGGGGAAGTCAACAGAGATTACTTAATATTGTAGAAAATTATATAGGTCTTCCCGTTGCATTCCAAGGTGTGCATTTACGTCGGGACTTTGCAAATGACGAGCCTGTAACAACAGAGCAATGGCACCTAGATGCAGAGGATCGTCGTATGGTAAAAGTCATTGTCTATCTGTGTGATGTCGCAGAAGAAAACGGTCCATTTCAGTACATTCCTAAATATAAAGTCCCGTTTCTGCTAGCATTGCGCATTCGCGCTAAAATTGCATCAACGATGGCGAAGGGTAAAGTTGGTCTTAATGATCGAGAAATGGAAGAACTCGTACCCCCCTCACTATGGAAATCTTGCCCTGGAAAAGCAGGATCAATCGTTATTGCAGATCCAAAAGCGATCTTTCACCACGGGAAGTCTCGGAAAGAATCACGCGCAGCACTGTTTTTTGTTTACACAGCAGAGAATCCTTTGCGCCCAGAGTGCTGCACACAGTACAGCGATCAAACTTTTCCAAGAGTTTTGCCAGTTTAATTAAAATAACAGGGAACCATATACTATGAGTATTGATTTAGCAAGCAAGTTGCGGGAAGGAACGAAACAATCCCATACTATGTCCGAAAATACGGCATTTATGAAATGTTTCCTTAAAGGAATCGTTGAACAAGAACCATTCCGCAAGCTGATTGCAAACTTGTATTTCCTCTACTGTGCTATAGAAGAAGAGCTTGAGCGCCATCATGATCATCCTGCGGTAGCTCCGATTTATTTTCGTGAACTAAACCGCAAGGCAAATTTAGAGCAAGATTTGGCTTTTTACTATGGCTATCGCTGGCAAGATCAAATTGTAGCCTCCAAGGAGGGTAGAGCTTATGTTGATCGTATCCATGAGGTAGCAAAGACAGAACCAGCACTACTGATTGCTCATGCTTATGTTCGGTATATGGGAGATCTGTCTGGTGGTCAGAGTTTGAAAAAAATTATCCGCTCAGCAATGAGCTTACCAGAGGATCAAGGAACCAGATTCTATGAATTTGACGACCTGAAGAGCGTTGAGGCGATCAGAGCATTTAAAGGTAAATATCGTGATGCCTTAAATTCACTACCAATAGATGATACCTTAGCTCAAAAAATCGTGGACGAGGCAAATAACGCCTTTCAACTCAATCGCAATGTCTTCCATGAATTAGAAGACGATGTTAAAGCGGCGATTGGTGACCACGTGTTTGATTTGATCACACGCCAAGACAAACCAGGTAGTACAGAACGCTCTCCAGGTAATACTGCAGTAGAACTGATTGCAGCCGAGTAAAATTCCCAGAACAATCAAACATTTCCAGAAACCATGTAGGGGCGTAGCCTCCGGCTTCTCGCAGAGTACGGCGTTCGCCCTTACAAGTATCTTGAATGTCTAAAATTTGCTAATTCTCGGAACTCACGCTAAATATAAAAACAATCGAAAATAATCAACTTTGTCGGTGATAATTAAGCGTCAGTACTATAACATATAGTTGCATCTGCTGTTGCTGTACTGGGAAAGAAAGAATTTGACAGTACCAATATCTCTGTCGCTAACTGCGCTTTACTAGAGAAAAGCAACATGGTGTTAATATAGCTAAACTTGATAAAGAATTATGGAAGCAGATGAACTCCTCAGTCGATATGCAGCAACAGAACGGGATTTTGCCAATGTAGACTTATCTGCGGTAAATCTGCGAGAAGCTGAACTAGTGAATGTAAATTTGAGTGGTGCTAACCTAAGCAATAGTGATTTACGGGAAGCACGCTTAGGACATGCAATGCTTTTTCAAGCAAACCTCAGTAAAGCTAATTTAAGTGAAACCATTCTCTGGGGTACAGATTTGAGCGAAGCTAATCTCTGCCAAGCTGAGTTACGGGAAGCTGACTTGAGCGGAGCTAAGTTAATCAAAGCAATGCTACAGAAAACAAACTTAGCTAAGGCATTTTTGTCTGGAGCGAACTTGAGTTATGCGAACCTCTCGCAAGCAATGCTATTTGAGGCTGACTTACGCCCTAGTTCCAAGCACCAGACCAATCTAGAATATACCGATTTAAGAGACGCAGACCTAAGCTATGCAAAAATCAGCGGGGTTTTATTGCGTCACGCCAAATTAGATGGAGCCAAGCTGTGTCGAGCAAGTTTAGCAATTCTGTTAACTGATAATAATTCATATCAGACAGACCTCAGTGAAGCTAGTTTGTGTGAAGCAGATCTTAGCTATGCCGATTTGAGTGGAGTAAATTTACGCAATGCTGATTTACGAGGCGCTGATCTCACTCAAACGATCCTCACTGGTGCTAACCTTCACGGCGCTATTATGCCGGATGGAACAATTCATCAGTAATTTAGAAGGAGTCAGGAGTCAGAATACAGGAGTCAGGAGATAGAATACTCATACACGGAAAAATTTTCTGCTGTCTTACCAAAATTGATGCGCCAGTCGAATAAAATTCAATTCTTGCTCCTGACTTCTGACTCCTGACTCCTGAATTCTTTATTAAAATAATGGATATTGAAAATCTACGACAAAACTATACAAAGACAGGTCTGAGACGACAAGACTTGAAGGATGACCCCTTTGAGCAATTTGAAATTTTATTTCAACAGGCTTGTGCAGCTGATTTATTAGAGCCAAATGCAATGATTTTGGGTACTGCTTCTGCACAAGCAGAACCTTGTTTACGTACTGTTCTTTTAAAATCCTTTGATAAGCAAGGCTTTATATTTTTTACTAATTACGAAAGTAGAAAAGCTCGCCAGATTCAAGAAAATCCTCACGTATCACTGCTCTTTCTCTGGTTGCCATTAGAATGTCAAATTCAAATTCGTGGCACTGCTGAAAAAATTTCTACTGCTGAGACATTAAAATACTTTACAACCCGTCCTAGAGGTAGTCAAATTGGAGCTTGGTGTTCACAACAAAGTACGATCATTTCATCTCGTAAACTTTTAGAGATGCAATTTGAAGAAATGAAGCAAAAATTTATGAATCATGAAATACCTTTACCATCTTTTTGGGGAGGTTATCGTGTGCTCCCCCATAGTTTTGAATTTTGGCAGGGACGTCCTAATAGACTTCATGACCGATTTTTGTACTCACGCCAGGATGACGGTTCTTGGGATATTCAAAGGCTTGCTCCCTAATATAGAACCGTGAATAAAGCAACTATTTCAAATAGCCTAAAGCCTTGATATATACAACTTTTGACTTTTGACTTTTGACTTTTGACTTCCGCAAAGCGGTGCTAGGGGGATATACTATGGTTTTGCGCTATATTCTTGCATGGTTTCCCATGATATTTATCGCGATTCTCAATGGAACTATTCGAGACATTGGTTATAAAAAATATCTTGGTGACTTGCGTGCTCATCAAGTTTCAACCTTGACAGGAATTTTATTGTTTGGTGTCTATATATGGGCGCTTATTAATTTTTGGAATCTTGAATCACCGGAGGAAGCACTTACTATTGGATTGATCTGGCTCGGACTCACAGTTGCTTTTGAATTTATTTTTGGTCACTATGTGATGGGTAATCCTTGGAACAAACTGCTTAGTGATTATAATATTCTGAAGGGACGCGTTTGGATTCTCATTCCCATCTGGATTTTTATTGCTCCATTCCTGTTTTATTCCTTTTTATAAATTTTCCTCATGAAAAATCAGTTTAAGTGAATAAGTTTGCATCTACATGAAAGTAGTCCGCAAGAGCTTTAGCTTCTACTTTATTGATACCACGCTCGCCACTAACAATTTCTTTCACAACTTCCAGTGAGCCAATTACCTCAGCTAATGCTTCTGGAGCAATGTCGCGTGCATCCATCAAATGGATTAACATTGAATTAGGAGTGCCTTGAGGAATTGGGTAATGAGTTTCTTCAAATTTTTCAATTAATGTTACCAATAGTTCCAGCAACATTTCCTCTTCTGGTGTACGATTGAGACGATGCTCTAAGTTTTGAGCAAGTGCGATCGCTTCTTCATTTTCTGCTTCTGTGGTAATTGTTTTTGGTTGATACTCGGCTAGCAATTTACCGTAAGATTCACGATTAAAAGTACGGGTCATTTTTCCATTTATCCTTATCGTATTCAGCGTGAGTTAGGATATATTTAATATAGATTCTTTGAGTTTCGTAAAATTGTGGAGTATTAGAGCTTTTTTCTGGATGGAGGCGATCGCGTGAGTTATAGTGATTTTTCTTTTGCCGAGGTTCTAGAAAAATTCGACCTGAAAACCGAAGAAAAGATGGGTGTATTTGCCGACTTCCCTGAAGTAGAACCAAGTGATTTCTTGAAAGAAGCGATAAAACGATATTTTCCACTTCTTCGGGCAAGTGATAACGAAAAAATTCGCTCAGAAGGTTTGATTTTCCCAGTTTTATCTGACTTAAAATTCCAGGTAAATCCACAAGTTAACTTATTCTCTGGAATAGACTTCAACGTGGATACAAGTCTTGGTTTAAATGGATACTGTGACTATCTTATCACAAAGTCTGAAGAATCGCTCATCGTCAAAGCGCCTGTAATCATTGTTGTTGAAGCAAAAAAAGAGAATATCAATGCAGGTTTGGGGCAATGTTTGGCGGAAATGGTTGCGGCTCAAATATTCAACCAGCAAAGAGGAGAGTCTATTCCATCGATATACGGAACTGTGACTACTGGAACTAACTGGGTGTTTTTGAAATTGACAGAAAAAACTGTGTTGATCGATTTAGATGAATATTCCATCAAAACTCCCAACAAAATTATAGGAATCTTGGCTAGTGCCATCAATCAAGATTGATTTTTGCTACTCAGCATTGATAATCTAGGTCAGCTATTAGTTATTGAAGCAAAACGCGACGATCTAGATTACGGCTTTACTCAGCTGATTGCAGAATTGATTGCTCTCGACTTATGGGAGCGATCGCCCAAAGTTGAACAGCAACCTGAATTAGTTGGAGCAATCACTACAGGACAGATTTGGCAGTTTGCACTCCTTGATAGAAACGCCAAACATATTGATCAAGGATTAGATTCATACGTTTTGCCAAGAGATATTGAAACTCTGCTGAGAATATTAGCCCAATCTCTTATATTTAAGTTAGGCAACCGTTCAGTTGTTACACTTACCAGGCTACCTAAACAAGTTTGATTTTCGGGTGATGTCACCAACACCGCAGGAACAGGTCTGGACTCTTCTTTGGCGCACTCCATGTATTCCCATACACAGATTCTGGCACAGAAGAGCGCTCGGCGAAACATCGAACACAACCCGGAACCCGATGTTGTTGTTGTCGTTGTCTGGGTTGTTCCTGTTGCGATACGCGCAACGGCAGTTTTGAGGATTGTTGTTCCACGAACCACCGCGCAGCACTCGGAGTTGCCAGTCCCTTCTCTACTTCCTCAACCAAATGAGAGAAGCAAATATCTGTTGACGTAGCTGCCAAGTATCTCCATGCTCTAGATGAGCAATCCAACTTTGAATTGATCGAGTTACTTCGTCTATACTTATCTTACCTTGAATATATTCGATTTGCATATTTCTTAGTCTACGTTTTGCTCTTCGCAAGTTTTCTGTGCGTACTCGGATACAGTGTGGTAAAACGCGAAAGCCTAAAAAATTAGCACCGTACCTTGTTTCAAATAACTGGCTCTTAATCGGATGAATTTTTAGTCGTAACTTGGCTAAATATTCTTCAATCGCAAATCGTGCTTCTTTTAAAAATCCCCAGTCATCTGAAAACAGGGCAAAGTCATCGACGTAGCGGAGATATTTGCGAGCTTTTAGCTGTTCTTTAACAAAATGGTCGAAACTATTAAGATAGATATTAGCAAAAAACTGGCTGGTAAGATTCCCAATCGGTAAACCGCGTCGTCTTTCGAGCGGTGTTAATAAACTATCTTCCTCAAAGTACTCAACTGCTGCTAGCTGTTCATTGCTGTTGTCGATGATGGTATTAATTAGCCAGAGCGTATCTGAGCATTTTATTTTACGGCAAAGCAAACTCTTTAGTATTTCATGGTCAATGCTAGGAAAATATTTTTTGATATCGCATTGAAGCACGTAGCGACTAGAACGAGAAAATTCGATAAACCGATTTAAGGCGCGATGAGTACCAAATCCGACTCGATTAGCGTAGGAATCACCTATAAATGTCGGTTCAATCAGAGGAACAATTATGTTACACAACGCATGATGCACGACTCTGTCTTTATACGGTGCAGCAGAAATAAGCCGACTTTTTGGTTCTTTGATATAAAAACTTCTATAAACACCTGGTTGATAATTTTTGTTCGCCAGTTCTTTTTGTAATTTCTCTAATTCTTGTTCTAAGTTGTAATTAAAAATTAAAACATTGTCGCGATATCGCTTACCTTTTTGTGCTTTCTTCGCTGCTGCTAAGATGTTTTCAAATTCGATAATTTGAGGATAGATATTTCCGTAGCGTTTCATGCCATGTTAAATTTAGTTGTTAGCGTGCTGACGTTTATTTTGCTGTTTAATCCAAGCACCTAGCTCCATACCAATTTCGTTAATAAATTTTCCTGCATATTCGTAACGAGGCACAGCTATTAGCTGGAAATCTAGCAGAAGTCGCGTTTGATGACGTAAAATATGTAATTGAGTGCTTATTGCTTCTAATTGTGGCAGCTTTTCATTAGCATAGCGAGCGGCAATTAACCCATCGAATATATTATATAGCCCGTTTATCATTCTATCCCCTAATATAAATTTATGATGCTGAGGTAAGCGGTTAAGAATTGGAACATACCATCGAATCAAGTCGTATGTCTTCTGTATAATAGGTAATTCTTCCATTAGTTTTTTGAGAAAAATATAAAAGTGCCATTTACAGACTTAAATTTATATGTTAAAGTGATTAAAGTCAAATAAAAAAAAGATCGTTCCGCTCCGCTACACTCTCTAAGGGCTAAGAGAAGAAGGGTCAAGGGGAAGAGGGCAAAAGTGCCAAGGGGTACTAAGTCCTCGGCGAAACATCGAACACAACCCGGAACCCGATGTCGTTGTCGTAGTCCGGGTAGAACCTGTAGCGATACGCGCAACGGGAGGAAGGAGGATTGAAGTTCCACGAACCACCGCGCAGCACTCGGCTAGACCCTTCATCGCTAGATAGCCATATAGTTTCATCGTTAGACGCTCCTTCATAGTTCTCATGCCAATGGTCAGCGCACCATTCCCAAACATTACCGTGCATATCGTATAAACCAAAGGCATTTGCCACGCCAAAGCTACCTACAAGTGTTGTTTCTCCTCGAGAAATTCCTTTAACCCCAACGCCATAAGTATAGTCGGCATTATAATTTGCCAAATCGGATGTAATTGTTTCACCAAAATGAAACGGAGTTGTTGTACCTGCGCGACAAGCATATTCCCATTGGGCTTCACTTGGCAATCCATAGGATCTGCCAGTGTTTTGGGACAGGTGACGCGTTAAGCGATCGCAAAACTCTACAGCATCATACCACGAAACACTCTCGACTGGACGATCTTCTCCTTTAAAATGAGATGGTTCAGGTTTCAGTTCCCGATTGACTTGTGGTAAAGACGCTACAGCTTTCCACTGAGCTTGGGTTACTGGATATTTCCCCATAAAAAATTGTTTAACGCTGACTCGGTGTTGAGGACTTTCGTCATCAGATCGCTCAAGTTCATCTTCCGGCGATCCCATCAAGAAGCTTCCTTCAGGAATCAATACCATCTCTAGGTGAACCCCATTCCCTAAATCTTCGCTAAAACCTTGAGCCTGCTGTCGATCACGGTGAATGGTTAAATGGGGATGAGCAATCCACTTTTCAACAAGTTTTTGTAGATTTTTTTTGGTGACTTTTTCCCCAAGCACTTCTGATAAAACTTTCCATAGTTTACCAGCAACATTTGAGAGAAAACGTACAGAGTATTCTGCTGATGCTGAAATTTGCTCATAGGTTTGGTTAGCTAATGTTCCCTCTAGTACTAACCGTTCAACGTCTTGGAGATATTTTCCTGTTTTAGTAAAAACCGCCTCTTGCAAAATTTCAAGAGGATTATCTGTACTAACTTCAGCAGATTGATTAACCTGTATAGTAGCAACGTCAAATTCAAAAGGTTTTATTGGTGGGAAACCTTCAAGAGTAGGTACCGTATCCTGACGATCTCTGAAACCTTTTGGTAACAAAGCATTCGGAAGACTCACTTGAACACCCTCTACCTCATAAGAACGACGCACTTCTTCTTGAGTAACATCATTTGGTGTTTTTAAGAGTCGCTGTACAAGCCTTGCACACTCTAATAAAGCTGGTTGATTTTGTAATTGATATTTTAACTCTTCAGTAATACGCGCCAATCGTGCGAATTCCGCGCGCGTTCCTGACTCAGTGATGCTTTCCGAATCTGCTGCACTAGTAGTTTCTGCAAGTCGTTGGGCGATCTGTTTTGCTGCTTCTTTGGACTTTTCATCTCCTAAATATACCATTGCTGCCCATCTTTGGGCTTCTATTTCTTTTTGTCGTCTTCCTGGATTTAGCCGACTTAGATAATTAACATAGCTATATAAAACCTGTGCGACTTCCCGCATTCTCTGCTCACCATACTCTTGCTTCATTTCCCCCAGCAAATATGCTCGTACGTGAGTATCCATCGCATAAAGTTCATACCCGACTTGACTACACAAATCAGACAACAAAAGATCAACCTCTGCTACCCAAGGAACTTCGTCACCTCGTAAAAACTGATTGCGTAAATAGTTCACTAATTCTGGAGTTAACACCAAAGGTAATGCAGCATGGTAAGCCAGTAGTCGGTACGACTTATCGAAACGCCAAACAAACCGATCTACTGCTTGAATCGCCTGTTCTCGTAATTGTGCTGCATCAGTCTCAGTTGTCATGAGAAACGAGTGTGAAAGTGTTGTAATGGTTGTCCGCGAACGATGTCAATAGCATTACTTAAGCCATTATTATCCATTTGGTACATTGGTACTAAAACAGCAGTAATTTCTGCTGAACTCCCATCCCAACGTTTTTCTGGCATAGGATTTAACCAAGCAATTAAAGAAGTGTGCCGTTTTAGTTGAGCGAGAAAACTGCTAGTTGCCTGAATTCGCTTTAATTCACGATAACCTCGTGCAGAGCCCGCATCACTCACAATCAATACACTAGTTTCATTATCGCAGGTTGCTAATACTGTTTGTAAAGCAATTGGTTCTGTTAGGTAGATGTCTTTGTAAACATTGGCAGCGGGGACGTTATGAAAATAAAAGACGTTAACTTTTTCTGGTTGTAGAGAACTTTCATAGAGTGCTGTTTCTACTAAATCACGGGTGAAGCGGTGAAACGGAGTCATTGATCCATTTTGATCAACCAGTAATAATAAATGAGCATTATTTCGTTCTCTTCTGCGGTAGACTGGAGCTATGTAAAATCCCTGGTGAGTCGCTTGCTCAATCGTGGCATTAATATCTAATATATCTAGTGAACCATCAGCAGCAGGTCGGCGTAAATATCGCCAACAGTAGATCATGGAACGACGAGAAATAGGATAGTATGTCTGTAATGTAGAAGTGTCTTCTGTTTCTGCTGGTGTAAACGGTGCGCGAATTGGTAGTGATGAAAGTTCACGTTCCGTTTTAATCTCAGTTACTTTCTCCTCAGCGGGTGGTGGTGTCGCTATTTCTTGGGGTTCCTCAACCCGTTCTTGAACAGAAGGTTCAGGCTTTAGCTCTTTGGGAGGTTTTTTTTCAGCCTGTTTTGAGGTTGAACTGATGAGAGACTCCCAAACACCATCAAACTGGCTTTGCTCAGATGGAGAGTGACACCATAAAATTCTCAATGTCCCTGCTAGTTCTGTTTCATCCTCTCCAAATCCTCCCTCAACAGCTTGCTTTGCAGCCAATAACTCTCCTACACCAAGCCCAAAACCAGTTTGGCGCAGACGAATAAAGGCGCGAGTCATCAAATCTTGGGGGTTAAAGGAATTCATGACGCTTGAGCATATTTTTTCCAATCTTGCTGAAGCTTAAATAGTAACTCGGGGTAGGGAAGCAATTTATCCTTTTTTAGTTGTGTTGCGCTATAAGGTTTTGGCTCGAACTTGTGTAACGCCTTCAGCCAATCAAGAAATTCGCTGGTTCCTGGTTTCTTGAAGAGTCCACCCTCATTCCACACGGTTAAAAAGCGATTAATAGCAGTTTCTACTAAAGCGCTTGGTGGTGGTGCTTGTTGAGAAATTTGGTAGTGCTTTTCAACAATCTCTTGCAACTGCTCCGACTTATTAGGAAAATCTACGTAATGATATAAGCAACGCCGCAAAAATGGCGCAGGTAAGTTACCTTTTTCCTTATTACTGGTGATGATCACAATTGGTTTATGGGTAGCGCAAACCGTTTCTCCAGTTTCCTTAATCTTAAATTCCCAAGGTTCATCTAATACAGTTAGCAAATCATTTGGGAAATCTAAATCAGCTTTATCGATTTCATCAATTAATACAACTGCTGGACAATCTTCTAGTTTAAACGCTTTTCCTAATGCACCAAATGTACGATAGTCTTTAGGATCAGCAGGGTTACGATTTTCGCTCGTTTCTTCTTGGTTTACTGGTGGAATTTTTTCTACTTTTTGTGTTTGTACATCGTGCAGCCGTAAAATTGCATCGTATTCGTAAAGTCCATCTTGAGCTTTTGTTGTAGAGCGTATATCCCAGCGATAAAGAGGAAAACCTAACTCATAAGCAACAGCTGAAGCGAGACGAGTTTTACCACACCCAGCGTCTCCTTCTAGTAATAATGGTCTTCGGAGATAAATTGCTAAATTTACAGCTTTTTTTAATTCCTCAGAAATCACATAAGGTTCTGGCTTTTGTGGGGAATCTTCGTGTGAATTCTTAGGTCGGAGTTTAGGATCATTTTCAAACTTCAATTTATTATTAGAGAAATTCATAAGCTATTCCATAAAAAGCTAACTCAATGTACTCATTAATGCATCACAAATATATTTAGGATTACCACCGTTACTTGACTTGTAAACATCATTAGCAATTGAACTAATTTTATGTTTTGGTAGTCCTGAATATTTGATTAGCCAACTGTGAATATCTTTCTTACTCCACTCTTTTAAAGGGATTGCTAAAATTTTATTTCTATCAAAGTCTATTTCTGTACAAAAAAAAGAAGAATTTAAATATTCTTCATCAGTATTGGTGTCTGATATAGCAAGAATTATGAATTTTATTTGCTCAATATCTTTTATCTCGCAATTTAGACGTATTGTTTTCACCAATGTCTTCCAAAATTTATTAACAAGCCATCCAAAAAAAGATTTCATGTCGGACAATAAATTTATTTTGTTTAATTCTATAAAAATGATAGTTCCATTTTCCATAAAACAAAAAAACTTTTCAATTATTTTTATATACTCTTCCTCCGTTTCTATTGTATCCATACCTAAATGATCTCCTAGTCGTTGCAAAAACCCTATTTCATCCAGTCTTACGTCAAGTGAAAAAGATATTGGAAAATACCTGAAATCTGTTGTCTCATCGTTTAGTATTTTTCGCAGTTGTAAACAAAATAAGTTGCCCGCCATATTTAAGCTATCGTTTACAAGAAAAAGGACAGCACCATCTTCTGCGCATTCCTCCAGAATATTTCTTACCGTCTCAATTTGTTCCTTAAAGTCAATTTTAGGAAGCTTTTCTTCTAAAGCGCAAGAGCGACGGTGATTAGAATCTCCGCTTATATCTTTTTTATCTAATAGATTGTATAATTTATCTATTTTTTTACTATCTCCCTCAAGTTTCCTTTTCAAACGGATTCGTTGAGCCTCGTCTATTGTTGAACGATATTGTTCTAGAGATTCATCCCGCTCTCTTTCAAGATCTGCAATTTGTAATACAATTTCTTTTCTATTAGAAGTAAGGGACATTCCAAGAAATTTAGTTCTAATTATTAAATTGGTATATCTACAAAAATAAACACTATAATTTATATATCATTTATCTGACCTTCAAGCTCAGTTATTTGGCTATCTAAATTATCAAGTTTTCTTTTCAAACGGACGCGTTCAGCTTCATCTATTGTTGAACGATATTGTTTTTTAGAAGCCTCCTGTTCTTCTAGAAGATCTTCAAGTTCCTCTTGAAGACGAAGTTGTTCACGTGGGGATTTCATACTTTTGATCTGACTCTTTCTTTTAAGGTTTTGTACGCTATTAGATTCTGACCCTGTGGTTTTATTAACTGGGTTTTCATTTAATTTTACGATATTCTCTGCGTAGTAAGCAAGAATGATATCGCCTAATCCCTCAATACGTTGTGTAGGAAACTGCAAACGACTATTTTGAACCCCCCATTTTCTCAATTCATTCAATACGTACGAATAAAGCTGATAAACAGTAATAAAGTTCTTATTTTCCCTAACTTTCTGGCTATTTAATCCTTGTAGTAGAAAATGTGTGAAAATCCCATTTTCCCCATCTTCATAAGCCTTTTGATTTGCTGTAGCTGCTGCAAGTAGAACAAAACCTTCAGCTTTTTGATGCACATTCTCAAAAAACTCTTGTTGATCAATGACATCTCTACCTATGTTGACTCCACTGTGGCAAGCATCTAATGTCAGTATTAGCTTATGGGATCCGCTTTTTCTCATATAGCTCTCGACTTGTGCTACGGATAAAACTTCGGATTCATCATCTAAAAGAGAAGATTCGGTGTCCTTTAGTATCAAAACAGGCTCTTTTGTCTCAGGAGTCAAAGTTCCATGACATGAGAAATGTACCCAAAGGAGATCATTAGGTTGAAGTGATTGAGAAAGTATATTAAGTTTTGTCTTTACGTTTCTACGAGTCGGTGCGTCTTTATCATTGAGTCCATCATGGAGACAAAAAACTTCGTAGTCTAGCTTAGTCAGATTTCTCTGTAAAGCCTGAACGTCATTTACACAAAACTCTAACTGTTTAATGTTACGATCATCATAATGATTCACACCGACTAATAACGCCCAAAACTTTCCTTTCTGTTTTTCCTCCGCTGCTGGGATTATTTCACGGTTAAGCATTTGTTCTTCTTGATTTGTCAATAATTCTTGAGCAGTAGTTTTTAATAGTCGATTTCCAGGGTTTGACGTACACGCAGCACGAATTAAATCTTCAGTCCATCCCTGTGAGTCTGCTGCTTGTATTAGGACAAAGACAATTTGTTGTAAACTGCCTTCAGGTGCGATCGCTCTTAAATTCCTATTTAGTTCAAACGATAACATCTGCTCTAGAGACGCCATATTAGGAAAAGCATTTATTAAAGCTTCCTGTAATTTTTTGCGCTGTTGACCGGATAAGCCCATAATTTATCATTTCCCATATGTTTAATAGGAGTTGACGATTCTTGTGGTACGTTTTACGCGATACTTTCGGTGAGCTTCTCTACGAGACGCTGCGCGATCGCTAACGCCTTTAACACTCAGCCAATCGTGCTCATCACCCTGTTACTACGAACTTAGTTTATCCTTTGTCATAGATTCATCAAATTTCACAGTGGAGACAGAAAAATCGTTAACTTCTAGCCATTGCTCAATGAGTTCTGCCACAACTTGGCTCATTTTCAAACCACGGATAGCACAAGCTGCGTGAAACCGTTTTTTTGTTGCATCTGGGATACTAATATGCATAGTTTTGATCGATAATAAGCTGCTTAAAAAGAATACCCAGACAAATCTACAAATGTAGAGGATGCGATTCCAGATAAATGCTATCAATTTCGTGGTTATTTTGATTTTAAGAGTATCAATTTGTACTAGTATCAATAATACGCGATAGCGAAGCGGGATCGCATCCTGGAGAGAACAAGCACCAATCGCTCGGCTTTTTCTCCTTATGGTAATATGCTGTGGTTGATAGTTAATGTCTGAACAATACCCAAGAAAATTAGGGAGTTAAAACAGATGCTACGCCAATTAGGTTTTACAGAACTCCCAGGTAAAGGAAGCCACACTAACTGGGTACATCCTTTATACTTTGGAAAACTCACTATTTCAGGTAAGGATAGTTCAGACGCTAAATCGTACCAAGAATAAGGATGTGCAACAAGCTATAAAAGAAGTGAAGGAGAAACAGCAGGAGAAACAGGAAGATGAGTAAATTTAAGTACCAAATGGTGATTCAATGGTCAGAAGAAGATAATTGCTTTTTGGTAGGATTTCCTGATTTTCCCGGACAACGTTGGCGAACTCATGGTGATAGTTATGAGGAAGCTGTCACAAATGGTATTGAAGCTTTAGAATCCCTAATTATGGCTTATGAAGCAACGGGTGAAAAGCTTCCGGAACCAACGGTTAGTAAAGTAGCTTAAATGCTTAGGCGTAGTCATAGAAATGCTCAAAAGAATCTCTATAGGTTTCCTAGTGCTGCTTGTTAATATGCAGTTAGGAATCTCAGCTAAAGCACAGTCACAAGTTCCACCAACGCCAACAATCAGCACAAAATCAATTTGCCCAAACCAGCTAGGTGCAATTATAGATGCTGTGATCAATCGTCCTCAATTCAATCGTATGCGTTGGGGAATTTTAGTGCAAAACCTCGGCTTTGCGCAAACTCTTTATAGTCGAGACGCTGAAAAATACTTTGTTCCAGCTTCCGTTAACAAACTGCTAATAACAGCGGCGGTACTACAGCAATTAGGTAAAAATTTTCGCTTTCGCACGTCTGTATATAGTAGCGGTGATGGTGTTTTGCATGTTGTGGGTAGAGGAGATCCCAGCTTAACTGATATTCAGCTTATAGCTTTGGCAAAGCAATTGCAACAGAAGGGTATTCGGGAGGTTAAGTCACTGATTGTTGATGATGGGTATTTTCAAGGAGAACTTGTCAATCCTTCTTGGCAATGGGAAGATATACAGTCAGACTATGGCGCACCTATTAATAGCCTTATTCTCAATCAAAATATTTTTAGTTTAAAGCTACTACCACAAATTGTCGGTCAACCTTTACAAATTGTGTGGAGCGATCGCAACGAAGCCAAATACTGGAAAATCGTCAATCAGTCAATCACAACAGGCGAAGATCAACTAAACGATATTAACATTACACGCGACTTAACCAGACCAATTTTAAAAATTCAAGGAAATTTAGCAGTAAATTCTCAGCCTGAATCAATAAGTTTACCAGTCTTTGCTCCTGCTGAATACTTCTTGGAACATTTCCGCAATGCTTTAGCAACACAAAACATTAAAGTCCGACAGGCTTACGTATCATCTACTAATAGCAGCTTGCAGCAAGAATTAGCTGCTGTCGAATCTCCTCCACTACCGGAATTGTTAGCACAGATGAACCTTAACAGTTATAATCTCTTTGCAGAAGCCTTACTCAGATCGATTGGTGCTAGTTCTCTCCAGCAAGCACAACGAACACAACCCACCATCAAAAAACCAACAGATAAAAATAAAACTAGCGCAGATGCTGGGTTAGACGTGATGAAAGCAACCTTAACCCGGTTAGGAGTGGATCCAGGTGGTTATATTTTAGCGGATGCTTCAGGATTATCTCGCAAAAACTTAGTTAGTCCGCAAGCTTTAGTACAAACCTTGCAAGCAATGGCAAAATCACAAGAAGCATATGCGTATCGTGCTTCTTTACCAGTTGCAGGAAAAAGTGGTACATTGAAAAGCCGTTATCTTCATACACAGGGTGAGGGTATTGTACAAGCAAAAACAGGCTCAATGGATGGTGTTGTTTCCTTAGCTGGATATATAACTCCACCCAACTATCAACCACTGGCTTTTAGCATCATTGTAAATCAATCCAACCAACCCATTAAAGTTGTACGACGCGCGATCGATGATGTTGTTGTTTCGTTAGCTCAATTACAGCGCTGTCAATAAACGAAGAACGGGAAGAGGGAAGGAGTTTACAACTCATTTAAGATTTGTCTTTCAGTTTCTCCTGTAAGCTAATAAGGTCAGTTCTCATCATCTTTCAAAACAACGATGCCAAGTACCCCAAAAATTCTCGCCTTAGACTTTGATGGTGTCATTTGCGATGGAGTGATTGAATATTTTAAGGTATCATGGCGTACATATTGTCAAATTTGGCTAGCTGCTGAGGAAACACCACCAGAAGGTTTAGCAGAAGTATTCTATCGTCTTAGACCTGTCATTGAAACAGGTTGGGAAATGCCTATTCTAATCAAAGCCTTAGTGAAGGGGATAGCTGAAGAAAAAATTCTTAATGATTGGGAAGCGATCGCAAAAGCAATTTTAGAACAAGATGATCTCAAATCAACAAAAATTAGTACTGCACTAGACAAAAACCGCGACGATTGGATTGCTCAAGATTTAAACGGTTGGCTGAGTCTACATAGATTTTATCCAGGAGTAGTGGAAAAAATCAAAGCCACTACCCGTGATACATCTTTATACATTATTTCTACTAAAGAAGCGCGTTTTATACAGCAATTGTTGGAGCAACAAGGAATCTCTCTAAGTAGAGACAAGATTTTTGGGAAAGAAGTTAAGCGTCCAAAATACGAAATTTTACGACAACTAATTCATGCAACAGGTACTTCACCAGCAAGTATATGGTTTGTCGAAGATCGACTTAAAACATTAGAGATAGTTAAACAACAACCAGACTTAGAGGATGTTAAACTCTTCCTTGCGGAATGGGGATATAATACCTCATCAGAAAAAGCATCTGCGCGCAATGATAGCCGGATTAAACTATTATCTCTTTCTAACTTTTCTCAAGATTTTTCTGATTGGCTCTAAACCATTTGTTTAAGTTGCATAGCAGTCTGATTTAGAATTTCGCTATTCTCTTTGACTCGAGTAATACTCTCAGCTGTTTGTGTAGCAGAAATATTGAGAGAACTCATTGCTTCTAGTACTTGCTTAATAGCAATTGCTTGTTGATTTGCTGTAAGCGAAATTTGTTGACTGTTGATGACTATATTATTAATAGCATTAGCTACAGACGAAAAAGCTTCTGCTGTTTGATAAGCGATATCTACGCCTTTATCAACAGTTTTTGTACCTTGATTGGTAACTTTAACCGCCGAGTTAAGGGCTACCTCAAGTTCAGCAACTAACTGATTAATACTCTGTGCTGATTGCTGACTTTGATTCGCTAATTTGCTTACCTCAAAAGCAACAATAGCAAACCCCTTACCGTACTCGCCTGCACGTTCAGCCTCTAATGCTGAATTTAAAGCTATCACATTAGTTCGATGGGCGAATTCACTAACAAGGTTCGATATTTTACGAATCTGATAAGCCTGATCTTTCAAATTTAAAATTTGATTAGATATTTCCTCAACTTGATCTTTCAAAATTGCCATTTCTTCCAAGGTTAGATTTACCTTTTTGTTTCCCTGCACTGCTAAGGATAATACTTGTTTTGCTCCTGTAGCAGATAATTCAGCTTGTCGTGCTGATTCCTGAGAAAAGGTACTCATTTCATCCATAGTAATAGTAGTTTGATTAACAGAAACTGCTTGCTGATTTGCCATAAGTTCCTGTCTTCCAATTACATTAGTGATTTCCTCCGAAAGAATGAAAATAGAATTAACAATCTTACGTAGAGAACGACTGATAGGTTTAGCAATATTTCGACTTAATACAATTCCGAGAATAATAGATAATCCAGTTCCGATAAGTACAGTAATGATGAGCCATAAAGTAGTTGTATGTGCCTGGATTGTAGAGGATTTTTGTTGCAAATTTGCTTCTTCTCTCTCCTTATTTAAGAGTCCTATAAGAGTTCTAGTTGTTGCTTCTAATGCTGGCTTGTTTTTCGTAAATTCTTGCTTACTTAAAGCTTCTAGTAAATCTTGAGACTTAAATCCGTCTATTTCATATTGTCTATAAATTCGCATAAATTCTTTATGATGATTATGCCATTTTTTATACAAAGCAACAAAAGCATTAAATATTCTTTTTTCATCATCATCATCATCAAACCTTCTACTATTATAGGTGTCAAGAGCCTGTTGGACTTGTTCAAAAGATTTTTGTATTTTCAGAACTTCTGAACCTCTAATATCTAATGTAATTTTTGGATTAATTAAAGTTTCTTCAGATGATTGAATTTGAGTTAAGCCTTGGTTGATTTGCCACAAACTATCAATGCTTGGCAGACTATCCTGTGCCAAATCTCTAATATGAAACGATAACTGAACATTGCTTATATAACCTATAGTACCTACCAGCAAAACTATGGCACCTAACAATAAAAACGATGCAGAGAGTTTGTTTTGTAAACTTAGATTCTTCATCATATAATTTTTATCCTAATTAAAAAAATCAACCCTTATTTGAACAATATGGGTCATACTTTAGTAAGTAACTACTAAATAATTGGTTTATAAATTCATAAGAATGCAATTTGAGCAAAACTTGATTTACTTAAAAACCAAGGTTTGTGGGTAGATGCCAGAAAATAATATACGGTTGACGCTTAATATCAAGCTATCAATGACTTTACTTTGACTAAAGTGTATTTAATAATAGCCCTAATTATAGGATTAAGTACACTGTTCCACTAGAAGTTAAACAATAAATTTACTTCTTCTTTAATCAATTCGTACTAAATCGCAAGATTAAATATCTAACTAATTTATAGATTTCGCAAGCAGGAGGGAGGGTGGATTTATCGAAATACAACCTGTTATAGTACCGCTTTGAAAAAAGGACGTTGCAGAGACTTGTACGAACGAACCACTTTACCATACGAGAATACTTCAAAGTGAACGCCCCTAACTACCAATCCTTATACAATGTTTTGACTCCTTTCTCGGTAATTCGGTAATACTGGTAAAAGATGTTTACCTAGAACAGCAAAACGACTCGTGGCTAATCAAGAAAAAATCGTATCCCTAACTCGAACGCCTTTATTTGGGCTTGCGCAAGAATTGAAAGCGCGATTAACCAGCTTTGGCGGCTGGGAAATGCCAGTACAATTTGTTGGTATTAGCCGGGAACACGAAGCTGTAAGAAATTCAGCAGGAATGTTCGACATTTCACACATGGGCAAATTTACCCTTCAGGGAAAAGACTTAGTTTCCCAACTTCAGCGTTTAGTTCCCTCGGATTTGAGTCGTTTGCAACCTGGTCAAGCACAATACACAGTATTGTTGAATCCCCAAGCAGGAATTATTGACGACATCATTTTCTATCATCAAGGGGAAGACTCGACTGGAGAACAAAAAGCAGTGATTATTGTGAATGCTGCAACCACTGCAAAAGACAAAGCATGGTTGTTGCAGCACATAAACTCGGATCAGGTTCAATTCCAAGACGTATCACCCCAAAAAGTCTTAATTGCTATCCAAGGACCAAAAGCTAGTAGCTGTCTCCAGCCGTTGGTAAAAGAAAATTTAGCACCAATCAAAGCATTTGGACATTTGGAAGCAACAGTACTAGATAAACCAGCCTTTATCGCTCGTACAGGTTACACTGGTGAAGATGGATTTGAGGTGATGGTAGATCCAGATATAGGTATTATATTGTGGCAGAACCTTCTTAATGCTGGTGTAGTTCCCTGTGGACTGGGTGCCAGAGATACTCTCAGACTAGAAGCTGCCATGGCGCTTTATGGTCAAGATATCGACGACACAACTACCCCTTTAGAAGCTGGTCTTGGTTGGTTGGTACATCTGGATACCAAAGGTGATTTTATTGGTCGGGCAATTCTGGAACGCCAAAAAGCCAGTGGAGTTGATCGCCGACTAGTCGGACTACAAATGCAAGGACGTAATATAGCCCGTCATGGCTACCAAGTATTGTCAAAAGGTGTCGTTGTTGGAGAAGTAACTAGTGGTACACTATCACCTACACTTGGTTACCCTATTGCCTTAGCTTATGTTCCTACCCAGCTCGCGTCTGTGGATCAGCAACTAGAAGTTGAGGTTCGGGGCAAAACTTACCCAGCGGTGGTCGTTAAACGTCCGTTTTATCGATCAACAAATCGCGTCGCGTGACGAATTGCTAATTGCCTGACTAATATTAGCTATTAGTCCTTAAAGATACAATTTTTTTGAAGAGGAAGAGGAAATACTATGGATTTTGAATATCCTTCAGATTTGAGGTACCTAGATACCCATGAATATGTACGGCTAGAAGGCGAAATTGCTACCATTGGCATTAGCGCGTTTGCTGTCGATCAGTTGGGTGATATTGTCTTTTTAGAACTTCCAGAAATCGGTGGTGCTTTAAACAAGGGAGAAAGCTTTGGCAATATCGAATCAGTTAAAGCCGTTGAAGACTTGAAGTCCCCTGTTACTGGTATAGTTATAGAACGCAACGATGTCATACTCGAATCTCCTGAGCAATTAGCAGATGACCCTTACGGAGAAGGTTGGTTACTCAAAGTGCGTGTTAATGACTCAGGTGAAATTGACGATGCGATGACTGCTGACGAGTATAGCTCTCAGGTTGAGGGATAGCAAACTACTCACACTGATCGGGAAAAACAGTGTGGGTTTCTGAGATCCGCCTATCTACTAGGTTTACATGGGAAAATCCCAACCCATGTCGCTTAATGTTGATAGAGGCATTTAATGTCGCTATTAACATTGAGCAATTCTTTAGAGTTTAAAAGAAAGTCGTTAGCTAACTAGCCAGAAGCGCTTCATCAAAGCTTACACCCGTTTCACATAAAAATTATATCTGTGGGGTTCCCCTTCATCTTCCGAGTTTTCATACTTGGTAGTAGATAGCGGTGGGAAAAAGTATGGTTGGAATTTACTCAAGCTTTCACAAGTTTCTAACGGGAAAGGCTTTCTTTCTGGTAGATCATCCCATCCTATAATGATTACACCATCTTTTTGCAAACTATCAAAGCACGCTGCAAATGCTTTTTCAACCTCATCTCTTTCATTCAATCCCCATCCAAAAACTCCATTGCAGATGATTAAATCTAAATAATTTTTTTGGAAGTAGACATTTAAGTCGCTTATCGAGCCAACAATGTGCCTTTTAGCTCCATAGATTTTTTTCATTGGATTAATATCAATTGTCCAATACTCTTGTCTTTTAAACCATTTCTCGTAATGCTTAGTGTAAGAACCACATCCAACAAATAGGACTTTCCTAAATTCTTCGTTATTTACAAAATATGGTATTATTTTTTCCTCTAAAATAAAGCGATCATGATTGATGATAGGCATCTCCCAACCCATAATAGTGTGGGTGACAACTTTTAAGCCTCTCATCATCATTTTTGTGTTGCTTAACATGTTTACACAAAAGTTATTTTATATGTGCTGTATCATGTTAAATAAGCTTCTTTAAAAGAAGGTTGTAAACAAGTTAAGAAAATAATAACAAGTACTGAAGAACCGATAACAATAAGCTAACCTTAGTAATCAAACAACTCAATAACTTAGTGGAAATTATTTAATAACAGTAAACTGGAGCGTGTAACTAATGGGAGCATCCCTATTTTGCAAAAAGACTGTAGTGGGAGCATCTTGCTCCCTACTTTATGACTGAAATGGGCAGGATACCCACACTAAATGCTGATTTGAAGGTAGCGCAACCCGGATTTAACAAGGTTAAAGCAAGAGCATTAAATAGCCCAAATCCTGTTTTATCAGGATGTTAAGGCATGTTTTTTTAGTTCTTCAAGAGAAACAACTTCCAAAGCTCGAGGATGGGTTGCAGAAAGAACGACTGGGGGAGCAACACCAGCATCGAAAGCTTCTTTCCAGCGCAAAGCACACAAACACCAGCGATCGCCAGGTTTTAAACCAGGAAAATTATATTCAGGAACAGGTGTACTAAGGTCATTTCCGCGAGATTTGGTGAACTCCAAGAATTCTGCTGTCACTTGAGCGCAAACAACGTGTAACCCAAAATCTTGACCCCCAGTATTACAGAATCCATCCCGATAGTAACCAGTCATGGGAGAAGTACAGCACAGCTCTAGTTTTCCGTTTAGTACGTTTCTTGCTTCTGTCATAAGTTTCTGGTAGACATTCAGCCCTAATATCCTATTTTTTTATTTAAACAGGTTTCTACCCTTTAGGAGATATTTTGGTCAATCTCCCTGCGGATACTCATCCCATAGGGTTGTTATCTCCTGTAAACTTTGGTAGTTTCCATCACCTAAAATAATGTGATCTAGCAAAGGAACACCTAAAAATTGTGCTCCAATTAACAACTGCCGGGTTAGTTCGATATCATTATTACTAGGTTCAAGATTTCCAGAAGGATGATTATGGGCGACTATGACTCGTGTTGCTCCTTGACGAATAACTTCTCGAAAAATCTCACGGGGAGGTGCTAAAGTTTCAGTAGCAGTGCCAATTGTAATGACTTGGGTGCCTAATAAACGGTTTTTGACATCCAACAATACAACTGCAAATCTTTCTTGATTTTGCCACATTAGATCTTGACTGAGGGCAGCAGCAGCAGCAGCAGGGCTATCAATGATTGTGCGATCGCCTGGACGCGATTGAAAAGCTCGTTTGCCTAATTCAATTGCTGCTAGAATTGTTGTTGCTTTTGCTGGACCAATACCAGGAATTTGCATTAACTCAGCAGCACTGACATCTCGCAAAACTGCCAAGCCATCACGCTGATGTTTGCCCAATTCTTGCAACAAATATTGTCCCAATCCCACCGCAGAAAGTTTTCCGTGTCCTTGTCCAGTACCTAGTAGAATTGCAATTAATTCAGCTGTTGCTAACACCTTAGGACCATAAGTTAATAACCTTTCACGGGGACGTTCATTTGTAGGTATATCGGCAATTCTAAGGCAGTAAGTCATAGGCAACTTCAGGGAATAAATGATAAGTTTGTTTATAGCAGGTTTCAAATCACTTAAATACAAAAATCACCCTTCACCCCTCTCCTTAACTTGGAGAAGGATAACCTAATATGGCTGGGTGATGTATATTTTATGTAAATGCAACCTGCTATATTTCTAGTAATCCCCTGGAAGCTATAAAAATCTCAACGTCTTAAAAAAAATTCCAAAAGGAGTTCAGTATGATTCTGAACGCCACATGCTTTATACCGGGAAACCCGTCCACCGCAGTGGCTTCTCCTGACTCCTGACTCCTGAATTCTGACTCCTGTTATTAAATTTTTACCAATTGTTCTACTACCTGTGTTTCACCTAGTTGATGGTTTTGTGTTGCCCTGAGCATATGGTAAGTGATTAATAGCTGGGTGAGAGCAAGGGGATAGCTTTGAAGCGTCTCTCCAGTTGTACCTGCAACTTTTCCTAACTCTGGGTTGCTTTCGCGATCGCATATATTCCGTAAGTAGGGCATATCCGAACAAATAATATGTTCTAGTTTATTAACCTGTTCTAAGGTTGCATGACCATCTACTTCTAAAACATCAACAGGCTTACCCATATCTCTATCTAACCCTAAGCGAATTGCTGAGGTTAAATTAGCACCATCACCAGAATAGATAATTTGGGTAAAATCTGGATGGGGAATTGTAGGGCGAAGTATCAGACGGACATTTAGATGTCCATTGCTTTCGTCCATATCATCGCTTGGAGGATAGAAACTCACTACTATATCTGACCATTGCCGTTGTGGACGGATAAACTGCTCGGAGTCTGGTTCACGTTTTGTCAGTTCGTCCAGGACTTGTTCTTCACTGTAACCCCGCTTTTGTGTATCTCGCTTAACTTTCCATTTTGCGCGTAGTGGTTCAGGGGGTGCAAGGTAAACTTTTACATCGTAGCTATCGCGTGCGCCACGGGTTGAATAACCGAGTAATCCCTCAACAATAACAAATTTATTTGGCTTGATATATATTGGTGGTTCAAATGAACCAGTTTTGTGGCTATAAACTGGCTTGAGAATTGGCTGTCCTGTCCTTAACTGTGACAGGTGTTGCTGCATGATATCTAGATAGTTGCAGTCAGGGTGGAGCGCAGTAATTCCAATCTCGGCACGTTGCTTCCGGTCGTAACGGTGGTAATCATCTGTACAGATAATTGTGACATTCTCTGGGCCAAGTACCTGAGCAATGCCCCTAGTTAGTGTTGTTTTACCTGCCGCACTGTCACCGACAATACCGAGAATTATTGGACGAGTCATGAGCTCCCTGCCATTATACTAAAGTAGAATTCGCTATTGTATGCTAGTTTACTAATTTTTAGGAAATTTAGGAAATTATTAAATATACAGCAACAACTATAATGTTTAGCCTAAACCTAAGACAGTCACTACTTTTTGACCCAATTATTTAAAATTAAGGCTCTTTACACTTTACAACGATTTGTATCAATTCATATTAGCTATTGCAGATGACCAACCAAACCTTGGGACTGGAAAAACACCTTTATGATTACTTGCTCTCAGTTTCTTTGCAAGAACCAGAAATTTTAAGCCAATTAAGGCAAGAAACAGCCCAGCATCCAATGGCAAGAATGCAGATTTCTCCAGAACAAGGGCAATTTATGCGTTTGCTCGTGCAGTTAATGCAAGCAAAGAAAACTTTAGACATCGGAGTATTTACCGGCTACAGCGCTCTTGCCATTGCATTAGCATTACCACCAGAAGGTAAAGTCGTGGCTTGTGATGTGAGTGAAGAGTATACAGCGATCGCGCGCCATTGGTGGCAAAAAGCAGGTGTGGAGCATAAAATTGACCTGCACATTGCTCCAGCACTGTTCACCCTAGAACAATTGCTAGCAAAAGGTGAGGGCGGTACTTTTGATTTTGCCTTCATTGATGCAGACAAAAGAAACTATGACAGTTATTATTCACTTGCTCTACAACTTGTACGTCCTGGTGGATTGATTGCGATCGATAATGTACTTTGGTCAGGGCGAGTCGCAGATCCTCAAGTACAAGATAACAGAACCAATAGAATGCGAGCCTTTAATCAAATGCTGCATCAAGATATGCGCATCACCCTTAGCTTAGTCCCCATTGGGGATGGGTTGACATTAGTGATGAAGAAGTAGGGCATGGGGCATGGGGCATGGGGCATGGGGCATGGGGCATGGGGCATGGGGCATGGGGCATGGGGCATGGGGCATGGGGCATGGGGCATGGGGCATGGGGCATGGGACAATGGGCATTGGGTATTAAAAACTGAGCAGCTACTCGCTCAACAACCTAATTCATTCTCCTCTGCTCCCCTGGTTCGTAACTTTTGACTTTTGACTTTTGACTTTTGACTTCCCCTCAGGGGCTGCTCCCTGCTCACTCTTCAAAACAGTGAGGACAGGAAATGCCTTCTTGGTACTTAGATGAAAGTTTATCATCTTCGGAGATTGGATATCCACAATTAGAACACATATCATAAGTGCCTGGTTCTAAACCTTGACGAAGAGCAATGCGTTGATCAAAAACGAAACACTCTCCATTCCATAAACTTTCGGAATCTGGGATTTCCTCTAAATATTTGAGAATTCCGCCTTTGAGGTGATAAACTTCTTGGAAACCTTCAGATAGCATAAAAGAAGAAGCTTTTTCGCAGCGAATTCCACCTGTACAAAACATAGCAACCTTTTTGTGTTTAGTGGGGTCGAGGTGGTTGCGAACGTATTCAGGAAATTGGCGAAATGAACTCGTGTGGGGATTTACCGCTCTTTGGAAGGTACCAATATTGACTTCATACTCGTTACGGGTATCTATGACTGTTACCTCTGGATCAGAGATCAGGTTATTCCAGTCCTTGGGGCTTACATAAATCCCAACCCGTTCATTTGGATCTGCTTCTGGTAATCCGATTGTGACAATTTCTTTTTTTAGGCGTACCTTCATCCGGTTAAATGGAAAAGAGTCAGCAGAAGACTCTTTATGTTCTAGATCAGCTAGGCGGGGATCAGCGCGCAAAAAGGCTAGAACAGCGTCAATGCTGTCGCGTGAACCGGCTATTGTACCGTTAATGCCCTCCTCTGCCAACAAAATTGTTCCCTTTATATCTTGTGCCTCGCAATATGCCAACAAAGGGGGTTGTTTCAAGGCAAAATCCGGCAATCGGACAAATTTATAAAATGCTGCAACAATTTTGGTCATTTTTTTTGTTTTACCCCTTTACAATAAAATACTATAAGGTATACTAACTAAAGTGCACATGACCCGAGGGGGTTTAGCTCAGTTGGTAGAGCGCCTGCTTTGCAAGCAGGATGTCAGCGGTTCGAGTCCGCTAACCTCCACTTGTGTGATGATCAAAATGGGTAAGTGTACAAAGTAAGCTGCAATCAGTAAGGCAGATCGAAATTAAGGGGGTTTAGCTCAGTTGGTAGAGCGCCTGCTTTGCAAGCAGGATGTCAGCGGTTCGAGTCCGCTAACCTCCATTGGATAATATTATCCAACGATTGCATAACCTCAGGCGATTTTTTTTAGTCCACTGTCAGGTTGGTGGTCTTCAAGTTCCGTGAGATCGTCCGCAAATTCACTCTCGTACATAGCGATCGCTTCTTCTAGCCTAGGATAAACCTCACACCGCTCATCAGGAGCCTCTTCCACAAATAGTTCCAGAAATTGTCTATCTAAGCTCCTAACTTGTTCTTCACGGATAGGTAAATAGTAGTAATCGGCGCTTTGTACGCAGAATTGACCATCCGTTAAACGTTGAAAACACCGGTAACGGACAGCTGTAGTTGTATCGAGTCTTTTCCAAACATCAATAGCTTTAAACATGGCTAGATGCCCATACTAAAATCATCTTACGGTTTCGTCTTATTCAAATAACAGTTACTTCCGCTTGAACTTAAAAGTCATAGCCCCTTTCCCCCCTGCTTTACCTCCACCAACTCCAAATAAGCTAATTTGTCCTTCGCCATTAATTTCTACTGATAGTTCAACCGCGTCAAGCTGTATTTTAGAATCTGGGTCATCTGCTTCGTCCAGCATTTCCCTCATTGCTTGCAAAAACCCCTTCATTTCTTGCTTGAGCTTATCAACTGCAACAGGTCTACGTCTTGTAATTACGATTTCATCTTTCTTCTTACTCAAGATTATTTCTTCAGTGGTTTCATTACCAAGTCTTCCTCCTATATCATCAATACCTCTTTCACCACTAAAAGTAGAGGTTTCGCGAGTCGTAGTTGATGCTTCAGATGCTTCTTCGGTAATAATCCAGATTGTTTTTGGGGTAGGAATTTCTGTTGACATAATATTAACTGTATAGGAATGAGGGTGCTAAAATTTTGCAGATGGTGCGTTGAGCGATCGCCCTTGGTGCTTTCCTGTGCGCGATCGCTCAGTTATTCTGCATTTAATTCATATAAGACGTGGGCAAGATCACCCCTGCTTGTTTCTCTGCTCAAAGACAATTACCATGTTCAGTAGTAGTACGGAAATTTTCAATAGGGAAGGACAAACTACATAGTAGTGGTAACTTGGAGGACAATGCAATGGTGATGCGTAGGTGGTGTTAGCAGAAAGATGGCTAAAAATTGGGCGATCGCGATCGGGATTAACCAGTATAACAATCTTCAGACACTCAACTACGCCAAACGAGATGCTGAGGCAATGCGTGATTGGTTTGAAAACAAAGCACAGTTTGATAAGGTATTTCTCTTCACCGAGGATTCCCCAGCAATTCAAACTTCTTCTGCACCCATCCCAACTCAGCCTACCTATGGTAACTTGCGGCGGTTTTTACGGGCAAATTTTGAAACCCCACTCTTAGCACCAGGAGATAATTTGTGGTTTTTCTTTGCTGGTCATGGTTGTCGTGAAGCTGACCAAGATTATATTATGCTTTTAGATAGCGATCCAGGAGATGTAGAACATACCGGAATTCCTGTGGATTATGTTACCCAAAGATTGCGCCGCAGTGGAGCAGATAATGTAGTCTTGTTTTTAGATGCGTGCCGCGATCAAGGAAGTAGGGTAGGCGTGGGTATTGGCGGAGAGCATCAGGGAGTAGTGACTTTCTACGCTTGTAGTCCTCGTCAAAAGTCTTATGAAATTGAACAGTTACAACACGGAGCATTTACTCAGGCTTTGTTAGAGGGATTAAATATAGCAGGTGTAGGAAACTGTGCGACAGTAGAAAGGCTGGATCAATATTTACAGTGGAGAGTTGTAGAAATTAATCACACGCATAGGAAACCTCAGCAAAACCCTTATGTGAGTGCAGAACCAGCTGCTAAGCTACACCTAATTTTATTACCTGATTATGCTTCATTGGCTGATATCGCTACACTGAAAAACGAAGCTTTTCAAGCGGAAGTAAAAAAAGATTGGGAATTAGCTAGACAGCTATGGATTCGGGTTAATGTAGCTGCTAGGGGTTCAGATATGCAGGCAATTGAGGCATTTTCCCGAATTAATCAGCAACAAGGACAGTCTTCTCCTGCTTCTTCATCCAGCAGACAGGGATCGCGTTCTCCAACAGTAAAGACACGCGAGGAAAAGATAGCTCACTATCAGCAAGCTTTTTCAAAAGAAGTTAAGCGAGAATTTCCTATCAATCAAGCAGCTCGTAGACGATTGCAGCAATTACAGCGATCGCTCCAACTCAGTGATGATGACATAGCGGACATTGAACAGCCGCTTATAGCTGAAAAACAGGCAGAACAAGAAAGACTCAGACAGAAACAAGAAGCACAATTTCAGCAAAAGTTACAGCAATATGAGCGGGAATTAATTAAAATAGCGCAAGCTGGAAATTCTGTTAATAGTTTTAAAGATTGGCTACTTCAACGTAGTTTGGGTCTTAAGGAAGCAGATATAGCAGCAATTAAAGACAGAGTTATAGTAAGTCACCCAACTCGTGTCCAACCTCCACAAACGAATCCTTTTCGGGTAATAAACAGAAGACCATTTTTGAAGTGGGTTGGCTTGGGGGGAGCGGGTTTGGTCTCAGCAGTGGTAGGTTATGAACTTTTTCACGATCCATTAGCACCTAAGTACACACCTCCTACTGAAGGATCACCCAAAGCATTTGGTTTACCTTTATGGACTGTTGATTTTAAGACAGTCAAGGTGGATGAAAAAGGTATTGTAGTTGATCGTTTTTCCAAACAGGCTAAGTTCTTTAAAGAAGATTTGGGCAATAGCATAACGCTGGAAATGATCTCGATTCCTGCTGGTTCTTTTCAGATGGGTTCCCCACTAGGGGAAAAGGGTCGAAGAGATGATGAACAACCTCAGCACATGGTAAAAGTGCCTACTTTTTTTATAGGTAGATTTGAAGTCACCCAAGAACAGTATCAGCAAATAATGGGTAAAAACCCATCTAATTTTAAAGGAGCAAAACGCCCTGTAGAGAGAGTCAGCTGGAATGACGCAGTAGAGTTTTGCAAAAAGCTTAGTCAAAAGACTGGACGTAAATATCGCTTACCGAGTGAGGCGGAATGGGAATATGCTTGTCGTGCAGGGACAACAACGCCCTTTCATTTTGGCAACACGATCACAACTGATTTAGCTAATTACAATGGGGATTACACTTATGCTTCTGAGTACAAAGGCAGAAATCGTGGGGAGACAACCGATGTAGGAAGTTTTCCGCCCAACGCCTTTGGGTTATACGATATGCACGGGAACGTTTGGGAGTGGTGTGCAGATACTTGGCATGATAATTACAAAGGAGCGCCTACTGATGGAAGTGTGTGGAGCGACAATCAAAATTCATCCCAGGTGCTGCGCGGCGGTTCTTTGATCGTCAATCCTGAAAACTGCCGTTCTGCTGCTCGCAACTACTTCAACCCCGTCGACGACGACTTCAATCTCGGTTTTCGGGTGGTGTGCGGTGGTGGTGCGGCGAGGACTCTTTAGCACTTTGCACTTTTGCCCTTTGCCCTCTGCACTTCTTTCTCTTTGCCCTTCTTGAGCGGAGCGATCAAATTTTTTTCAAAAATTGAGCATTATTAGCTAGGATTTCTTAAATAGAAGTTTTGTAAAATAACTTGAAAGGGTTATAGTGGAACTTTAGTGCGCTAAAGTGGTGTATGGTGGGTAGTGCTTCGCTATCGCCAATCTGGTTTTGCTGAAAACTTAAATTTAATGTAGGTTGGGTTGAGGAACGTAGACGCCTCTGGCGGCTTCCCGCAGGGTAACCCAACATTTATAAAGGTTTGTTGGGTTTCGCTGGCGCTCAACCCAACCTACGATTTACGATTTTCCTTAGCTATGACTCAAGCCATACCCAAGCTAGTAACCTTTGAAGAATTTGTCGATTGGCTACCTGAAAATAGGAGAGTGCGCTACGAACTACATAATGGAAATATTATTGAAATGGCGCAACCAGTAGGAGATCACGAAGAAGTTAAAGGGTTTTTAGGTATCGAAATTCCTTTTGAAATCAAACGTCTAGGACTACCCTACATTGTCCCTAACCAAGCTATAGTTAGACCCCTTGAAAAAGACTCTGGTTATTTTCCGGATGTGTTGGTGCTAAATCGTGCAAATTTGGTAAATGAAAAATTATGGAAAAAAGAATCCGTTGTCAGTAATGGGGAATCGATACCCTTGATTATTGAAGTTGTATCAACTAACTGGCGGGACGATTACCACTTGAAATATGCTGATTATGAACAGATGGGTATCCCTGAATACTGGATTATTGACTATGCTGCGTTGGGTGGTCGCAATTTTATCGGAAACCCCAAACAACCGACAATCTTTGTTTGTAACTTAGTGGATGGAGAATATCAGATAAGTAAGTTTCGCGAGAGCGATCGCATTATCTCGCAAGCTTTTCCTGAATTGAATCTCACCCCAACCCAGATTTTTCAAGCAGGTTTGGTGTAGAGTTGTAATAGCGAACAACGGCGTACAACTATGATCCTTGTCACTCCTAAACGCTTCACCTTAACTGAGTATCATCGCCTCATTGAACTAGGATTCCTGACTGAGGATGACCGAGTGGAGTTGATTCGTGGAGAATTAATACAAATGGCAGCAAAAGGCACACGGCATTCTGTTTGCAATACAAAATTATCCCACGAATTGGGCAGGTTGATAACAGATAGAGCCGTTGTACGAGGTCAAGAGCCTATTGTACTATCTCCTGATAGTGAGCCAGAGCCAGATATTGCGATCGCCAGTGGTCAGGCTGATGATTACTTATCCGCTCATCCTGAACCTAAAAATATTCTCCTGGTTATAGAAGTGTCAGACTCTACCCTTAGCTATGATCAAAGTACAAAGTTATCACTTTACGCTGAATATGGAATTAACGATTACTGGATTATTAACTTGCTAGCAAATCAACTAGAATGTTACTCCCAACCTTACCAAGATGCTCAAGAAAAATTTGGCTATCGGTTAAAACAGATTAAACTAAGACACGAGTCGGTTATACTCCCCCATTTTCCCGATTTATGTTTGGAATTAGATCGGATTTTTCCAGGTTTGGGATAAGTTCAAGTTTCTTGTTCTGTATCAAATAGGAATGCTACGATATGAATCACTTCAAGCAATGGTTTGTAATTCACACTGCTGAAAAATATAATTTACTGCTGCAAATAATTTATCTAAATCCTGTATCAAGTATAAATTTTTATTTCTATAAAAAACATTAGAATTCAACTTACCAAACTGCCATATTTTACCATTAGAAACTATTCCAAAAACATCTTGCTCTAAATTATTATTAATTAGCTGAACTGCTAACATTTCTGCTAAACATTGTCCCCAACCTTCTTCAAATTTATCTTGTTTAGCTTCAACCGCTAGGAAATGAGGTTTCTCAAAAACAATCGTACCTAGAGGATTTCGTCGCGTGACGATGTAATCAGGAACTCCGGATAAATCTTCATCATAAGTTAATGCTTCGTGACTCCAAAGGGTTAATTTATTTCGATAAGGTTTCCAAACTTCTTTCAATACTGGATAAATTAAAGTTTCACAAATAGCATCCTCTGAATTATCAATAACTCCGTCTGTAAAAAGGAGATCTAATTCTTCTTTAAAATATTCTTTAACTGGAAATTCTACTTCTAACATAAAGTTAGACTGCACATACTTGATTTGAAATTTTTTAATAACAGCACTAATACTTTTATAATTACTAAATGCCATTATAAATTACCTTCCATAAAAAAGATGGTCACAGCCTAAACATAATTATATTAAAAAAATCGCTGTACTTGACAACTAAATTTAGGTAATAGAGGTGAAGTTATTTTATCGGTTTCCAACAAGGTTCCTACTAGCACTAATTGAGCATTCTCACGACGATAAACTTCTATTTGTCTTAGCCGCCAATCCACAATCCAGTATTCCTGAACACCTTTGATGGAATACAATTTTAATTTAACCTCGCGATCTCTTCGCTCGTTTATACTTCCTGATGATAACACTTCTACAACTAGCTCTGGCGCACCTGTTAAATGTCCTTCTTCGTCTAAGATCTGAGCTAATCGCTGATTGCTAATCCAAATTAAATCAGGAATGACATTATCAACATCTGAGAAAATAATACCTGGGGTGATAACCGGCTGACCCAAACCTGTTTGTTCCGACCAAGTTAACAATTGAGCATGGATACGTCCAATAACAGCTTGATGTTTAATATGAGGTGCACGGGTCACGAATAGCTCTCCGTCAATAATTTCGTAACGCTTCCACTGATCAGTTGCTAGGATTTCTAAATCAGCAATTGTCCAACGGACTGGATTTTGAGCTTGGGTCATCTTGCAGCCTCCAGTTGTTGTACCTATACTAGCCTTAGTTCGTCAATTATTGCTGATGAATCTAATCTTTGAACCCCTCTCCGACCTAAAGGTACGGAGATTCTGGTAAAATATTACCCCTCAACTTTTAACCCTACTGGTTTATCTGGTTGAGTAGTTTCCACCTTGTTAGAGATCCGCTCTAGGGGAGAATGAGTCTTCCCACGTTCAGGCGCGCTTACTTGATTCGCGGATTGTTTGAAACGCTCCCAAGCCTCTAACAGGGTTGGTTCCATCCCTGGATACTGACAAGCAGCATCCTGCACTGAGAGCGTCTGATCCTCATTAACGTATCTAGCCAGATAAGCGCTAAAAATATCCCGATGCATTGTAATACCAGTTGCATCATGATGAACCCGTTCAGATAGGGACTTTTTAACACGAGTACCATCTAAATGGGTTTGGGATAGGGCTGTTGTCTGAGTAGAAAACTTGGTGAATTGCCCGCCAGCATTCTCAGCTTTGCGAGCCAATTCTGATTGTACAAATCCAGGTGACTTAGCAGAAATAGCTTTACCGTAACGCTTCTGCCAGCCTTTGACCGTTAGTACTAGCTATAACGCTTTGTTGCGTTTGGCTAATGGGAGCGGGTTTCATTTCGCCTCGTAAGTCTAACAACTGGACAAGGATGAGGTACGCGATCGCCAAAATGATCGATATTGCGCCTGTCATAATAGCAACTATCTTAGAACGGTTCATAACACTTCTCAATAAATAGATCTTCTGTACTATCCCTATACTAATACAGCTACAGTGCATGTTATCGTTTACGTACAACGACTCTAACTCACGAGATTCCCTTGAAACTCATTAAAAAAGCAACTGCGGGTTTATTGCTGGCGTTCGGAACGATTCTTCTAGCCTCTGGAGCATACGCACCATTTAACCATGATATTAGTCGACAGGAGCGGGAGAGTGAAGCGATCGCTTGTCTCCTTTTTGGTATACCTGTAACTGGAGCAGGCGCTTGGTTAGTATGGAGTCTGCATCAACAAAATCGTAAACAGGTTCAACAGCAACTACAGTCAATATTTCACCAATTGCTAAAACTTGGTCAAGGTGAGATTACAGTGATGCAGTTTGCTCTCGAAGCACAGCTAAAAGCGGATGTTGCTAAGCAGTATTTGGATGAGAGAGCAAAAGAATTTAATGCGACTTTTAACGTGGGAGAAGATGGGGAAGTTTACTATTGCTTTCCGATAAAAAAATCATAAGAGAATCAAGATTGCTATACTACAAGTAGCTGAGAAATTTTACCCGACTAAAGATTAATCGCTTGCGAGGTGGTATCATGCTCAGTATATCACGCTTATTGGTTGTTTCAACTGTTGTAGGACTTGCAGTCTTATTTGGGCTTGTATTTTTGGGCTGGGGCGATATTACTGACTTTTTTGCACATCCCGCCCGATCAGGGCTTGTAATCTCAACGCTCTTACTCGCTATTGTGTCTCTTTTCTCAGAGGCAAATCTTAGCAGTGGGAAGCGCGAAGATGTGAGCAATCGCTGGATATTTATACCCTTCATGGTCTTAAGCATTGTTTTTGCTTATGTACCTCCATATATGGATCGCCGTGACTTGTTCACACTGGATGGTGATGCGCTGCGTTATTTTGGTTTAGCCTTGTATATTATTGGGGGTAGTTTGCGTGTTTGGGCAATTCTCGTCCTTGGTAAGAGGTTTAGCGGTTTGGTAGCGATTCAAGAAGATCATCAACTAATGACGAACGGGGTTTACACATTTATCCGTCACCCAAGCTACCTAGGTTTGATCGTCGCTATGATTGGATGGACTCTCATCTTCCGCAGTGTGCTGGTATTTATCGTGATTCCTATTTGGATAGCAACTCTCATTGCACGCATCCAATCGGAAGAGAATCTGTTACAGTCGGAGTTTGGTCAAGAATATACAGATTACCAGCAGCACACATGGCGTCTCATTCCGTTTGTTTATTGATCATGTAGAGCAAGGTTCAATCCCACCTTTATAATTAAGATTGCGACAGCCTATGCTATGGTGTAAACCCTATGACTCTAACAGATGCTAAGTACATGGCGGACAACATTTATAAAATAGGCTATGCAAGAGTCAGCAAGTCGGAGCAAATGGAAGATTCCAACGCAGCAACGCAACAAATTGCTCGTTTAATGAAGGCTGGGTGCAGTGAAATATTCTTTGACGTGCAATCAGGTCGAGATAATGACCGACCTGAGTTTGAGAAATTAATGCAGAGGGTGCGATCGCGCGATAGATGTGACGTAGTCGTGATTACACGGGATGATCGAATTACAAGGAGTGGATTAACGTCTTTGCAATTGCTACAGGAGTTTAATCAGCTGGGCATAAAACTAGAAATTTTAGATGCAGGTGGTGTAACAAATCTTGACAATCCCTACGAATGGAAGCAACGAGCGCAAGCTGGGATTGATGCCGAATTTGAGTCTCGGATGCTTTCAATGCGAGTTTGTAAGGGATATGAGTATTTGCGAGATCAACACAAGGCAAACCCTCGGGTTCCTTTTGGGTATGTCAGAGATAAAGAGCAGTATCGACTTGACCCAAATTTAGTTGACATAGCGTCTTGTTGCATTGCCGCTTTTTTTGAAGCTAGATCTTTACAAGGTGCATGTCGTTTAATTTTTGAAAGATGTGGCATCGTTCGTTCTGCTAATGGCTTGCGCGATTGGTTATTGAATCCAGTGTTATTGGGGCACACACCTTACCATAAAATTACGAAAACTAAATACAAACTCATTGTTTACAATACTCATTCAGACAATGCATTGCTTACTGAATCTCAAGCTACAGAAATTCGACGTATTCTCAAGGAAAATAAGAATTACTGGGGAAATAATCGAGGAAAACGTATATTTCCGCTTTCAGGACTAATTATGTGCGGTGAGTGTGGTAGTAATGTAACAGTTGCTGGGGGAGGAACTAGCACTCAAAGTTATTATTCATGTCGCAAGCGCCGAGAAAACACACTATTTTGTTCTCAATCAATGTTTATCAGGGTTGAAGAACTTGAAGAAGCAGTGATTACTGAGTTAGTGAAAAAAGCGGCAGCAATCACGGCGATCGCGTCTAGCGTTTCAATTTATGAAACTCCAGATCTACAAGACTTAAGGGAAAAATTGCGACGGGTTGAAATTTTGGGAGATGACCCTGACGTAGCGGATCTGCGTTCAAAACTTATAGCAAGAATCCATAATTTGGAGCAGGAGCAACATCTGGGGCAAATTGTTCAAAGTGAAAACGTGCAAACTTTGGTTAACACCTTTAGCGAAATTGATTACTGGCAAGATACACCAAGAGAGCTAAAGCGTCCTATCTACCAAACATTAGTCAACAAAATTGTTATCAAAAATGGACAGGTTCTTTCTATAACGCTAAAAGTCTAGAGTCAAGAAAGATTGTTTTTGATCATTTGCTCTTTAGCCTCGATTATAGAATTTCTTGTAGCTTTCAGGTGTGCAACTACTTCATGCCAATCCTCGCGGCTTTGGGCATATTCAATGAAGCCTTCCAGTATTTCTTCAAGCTCGTAGCCCTGCATCCTTAGAGCAGATATCAAGTTTTCAATCATTTCAGAAAGTGCTTTCTGCCGCAATTGACTTATGGCTTGTACAAATAGGTTATCCATATGTTTTGTAAAAAAAATGAGCGATGCCTTTGGCGGACTATGTCTACGCCTCAACCTATCATCGATTCTAACTGCCTGCGCTGACGATACAATGCAAACTGCTGTATCAGCACTCCGACTTCTTCAAGTTCCATATCTGTTGCACCAGTCATAAACTGATATAGAAAAGCGTCGCTATCTGCTGCGTCTGCCGCTGCAAGTAAAGCAAGTGCATGATGACGCGCTTCCGGTAGATCAAGTTGCAACTTAACCTCGTTCCATTCCAAGACAACAATTGGCTTTTGGGTGTTGAAACCAAAGATACAATCAATCCCCTGTGGTAGTGGTTCCCTTTGGTCACGAACTAGTTGCAGCATCATAGCCGCCATTTCTAAATCTTTTTTTGGTATCTCGCCAAAGCCTTTAGATTTTGGATTTATCCCAATCAAGGTTTTAAAGACAGCCGCTTCGGTTTCGGCGTAAGCCGCTGCTCGTAGGATAGCTGCTCCTCTTTCTCGTGCCTGTTCAGCCGTGAACATTACCTCAGAATCCCTGTACCTTTGCAAGACATTGGGTTGCTGGCTACCAGAGGAAACGGTTGATTCTACATAGATGGTGTCAGGGTCAAAGGACTTCATGCGGCTTTAGTTTGGGGAATTCATGGGTTTTGCAATCTTCTGCTTTTCTAAACCATTCTATTTTCTCCAGAACAAGCGTGGTCATACCAATCACTTAATACATGAAGTTTAATTAATTTGGCGCTTGTAGAACTTTTGTATGTTGACAGACCAAATTAAGCAAAAAATTATTGCTCATTCTCGTAACCAAAGCGAGCTTGAAATATGCGGGCTGATTTGTGAAGACGGAGAAATTGTTCCTTGCGACAATATTGCGCAAAACCCACAAGAAGCATTTGAAATTTCAACAGACTACTTTGAAGAAATTAACGCTCTCTGCCGAGTGGTGGCCATCTACCACAGTCACTGGCAAGATTCCCAGCCAGCAATACTCAGCTCTACAGATATAGCAAATAGTAAAGCTTCAAAACTACCCTACCTCCTGTACCACACAGCTTTCGGGCAATGGGATTACTACGACCCCAACGACCTCTACCCCTATCCCCTAATCCCTAATCCCCATTCTCCTAAAACACTGGAGTACTACTTAGGTTGGCGATTTGAGTACAACCGCAGCGACTGTTACACGCTATTCCGCAGTTACTACAAAGGGATGCTGGATATTGAACTGCCTGATTTTCCACGTGGTGATATTGAAGAAACTACTTCGCCCGATTGGGATATGTTTGGGAGCAACTTTGAATCATGTGGTTTTCGCAAGCTTGATCTGGGTGAACCGCTTCAAGCAAACGATGTAATACTCATGTGCATTGTGGGCGATCGCACTCACCATTGCGCCATACTCCTAGACCCCTCAACCGGGAAAGCGCTGCACAACTTGGGTGAAGGACGACTTAGTGAGGTATTTATGTACGGCGGGTATTGGGTGGAGAGAACACGCGCTGTAATTCGATACTCACGGCTTGAGCATAATTCACAATTTCCTTACACAAACTTCAAAGCTCTTACTGATGTATAAATTTATATTTTTCATGGAAGCTAGATTAAATACGATTAATTAAGCAGTTATGAAAAATTCTCAACTTATTGTGAGCGCAGTTATATTAGCGATCGCCACTACTGGAGCGACTATATTTACTTCTTTTCCTGCGAAGGCAGAAACGGTTTGTAAGGTCACAGATCCAACTGGAACCCCATTGAATGTACGTATATCGCCTAACGGTCAGATCACAAGCACAGTAAAAAATAATACAGAAATTTATATCTATGAGGTTGTGTATGATGAGAAAAACCAATCGTGGGCTAAAGTAGGCTTTGAAGGTAAAGTTTGGGGTTGGGCATTTAGAGAATTTATCAGCTGCTATCAAAATCAGCGTGGCTAATTGCTTCTAGACATATACTATTTATTTAAAGCGCCGCCTGGACGTTGTTGCTTTAGTAGTTCTTCAACCACCACACCGCGAATTGAACTTTGCAGCCGTGGCACATCAACCGAGGTTTGGCTATTGCCTTGTACGGTGACAGGGATGTTGATCGTCATTCCTCCGGTTCCTTGTTCTTCAGTACCACCATTAGAATTATTCAAAACTTTTCCGCCATTAGCAAAATTCAAAACTTTGTCTAATCGCAGTTCTTGAAATCTCTTAGCTTGCTCGACTGTAAGCACCATCTCGCCTGGGGTGAGTGCAGCAAGTACTGGGTTGCGACCAGACGCAGCGCGTTCTCTATTCAAAGCATCAGATACAGCTTTCACGCTACCACCTATTGCGTAGTTAGGGACAGTACCCCCTCGGTAAAAGCCAAGTAGTCCAAACAAACCATCACCACCACCAAGCAAACCATCAAGCAACCCACCGCCATCACCAAGTACAGAGCCAGATCCACCACTTCCTTTACCACCACCAAACAAACCACCACCACCGAATAAACCTGAAATAAGTTTATTAACTGCTAACTGTGCGAGTTGGTTGGCAATGTTACCAATCAAATCTTGAAATGCTTCGCTTGCAGATTTTGAGCCAGTAATAATATCAGTAAAGAAAGTTCCAAGGACGTTTTTACCAATGTCTTTCAGGTCTTTGCCAAGTGTTTTTACCTGGGAAGAAATATTTTCTAAATTAATTTTATTTAGTGCTTCAGCATTCGTTTTCATCGTAGATATTTCTTCTTGGGTGTACTCGTTGGAAGTGTCCCGTGCTGCTGCAATTTGTTGCTCAATTTTTAGTAACTCTTGCTTGTATCTGATTTCTTCTTGCATTCGTGCGGCTTCTGCTTCCATTGCAGAGGCTTTGTATTCGTCGCCGCCACGATTACGGAGGAGAGTGGCTTGCCCTTGAAGCACAGAAGTACGGCTACTTGTCAATCCTGATTCTTTAGATAACGCCGCTTCCATATCAGCAAGTTTACCTTGTTCAATTGCTTTTTTCGATTCTTTTTCTAAAACTTCAAAGCTGTTTTTAGACTGAATACCGATTTGCTTGATTTGATTATTTAACCTTGATATCTCTGCATCCAGCGATTTGATTATGTCGCTGGAACTGTCTACTTTTTGTTCATCTATTAACTTTTGACGGGTAACTACTAAATCATCATATTGTTGTTTAAGTGGTTGCAACTGCTTTTGCTCTTCGCCTAGTAGATTAATCTTTGATACTTGCGCCTGTAACTCAGCTTTTTGCAGAGCGGTTTTTGCTTTAGATATTTCTAAATTTATGTTTGATATTTGAGTGCTACGCTCCAGATCAGCACTCTCCATCTGTTGGGTTCTTTGGAGGACAGTTTGTGCCTGCCTGGATTGATTTTCTAGTACTTTTAAGTCGATTCCACCCTTTTTAGCGGCTGCGTCAATTTTAGCCGTGTTTTCATCAATTTCTTTATTTAATCGTTGAATTTCTTGAGAGTCTGCTTTTAGTCCTCCCTTACCCAGCAAATAAGTTTTTCGTTCATTCAAATCATCAAGGGTGTTTTTTAGCTCAAGGATTTCAATTTTGACTTTGTGCGTAGCTTCCTCTTGGGCGATCGCTTGCTCAAGTTTCTGCTTAGTTGGCTCCGAAGTGGTAAGTGATTCTTGTAGTTTTAGTGAGTCAATATATTGTGCTGATGAACGGTTCAATTCATCAATGGTTCGCTGCCTAGTTTTAGCTTTTTCTGCTTGCTTATCTGCCGTGGATTCCGTTAATGTAGCGTTTTCTAATTCAATTTTTCTTAGTTCTTTGTTCTCTGCGATAAGTTTGTTCAACTGACTGATACCCTTGCTGTAATCTGTCCCAGCTTCTTTAGCCGATAAAGCTTGTTCTTTGCGAATTTTTTCATCGCGTAATTTCGGGTCTGGTTCAGTTTTAGCAACCTCATCTTGCCGTCTTTTTGATTCAGCCAGCACAAAATCTTTTTTCTCACGCGCTCTAACTAAATCCTCTCTCTGCTGCTTGTACTTGATATCTTCCTCATCATATTTACGGTTAATTTCAAACTCTTGTAAATTGCGCTCTAAAATCTTTTTCGATTCACTATCTGGAGCGTCAGCAAAGCCTAATTGAAGTTTAACTTTTTGTGCTTTGTAGTCCGCGTCTCGCCGCTGAGTCTCTAATTCTCGCTTTTGCTTAATGCTTGCATCTTCGGCTTCATGTGAGGCAGCGTACTCGGCTGCAATTTCGTTATATTTTTGTTCGGCTAGCTTTCGCCTGGCTGTTAACAAATTACGTTGGTCTTCCTCGGTTCCACCACTTGCAAGCGTAGGACTGGCAGCTTGCTCCTGTGATGCAGGAGCTGTTGATTGTGGTAAAGTGTTTACCGACTGAGTACTGCCCAGCGACTGACTCAAAAACAAATCCCTTTCAGCCGCACGCCGCCGTGTTAACCCTGGCAATTCCCGCTTCACGCCTCCGTATTCACCTTTATTCCACCGCCCAAACTGTGCCGCTGCACCTGCGTAATCACCTGCATTAAGCAACCGAAGCAAGGTGCTGTTCTCCAATGCTTCGTCACCAACGTTGAAAGCAAATGAGGTTAGCGCATCCATCTGATTATTGTTAAGCGGGACTGTCGCCATCCTCTGCACACGCTCCCGCATACTCTGCAATTCCTGTAATAAGCGCTCATTAGCTTGTTCTACGGTTAGCCGCTCACTTTGAGATTTAGCTTTAGTTCCAAAACCGACCGAATATTGTGTTCGATCCCAATACGGGGTAGCGGCAAAACCCTCGGCTTGCTTAACTAACTGCACCAAGCTATCAGTAAGACCGGCTTGCTGGAATATCGCTTCATTGCGACCCCGCACAACGTCACTCGCTTTACTTGAAAGTCCCGCACCTGTGGGCAAAATTCGCTGTACTTGGTTTGCTATTTCCCCCAAAAATCCACCCGCACCCTGTACCTTGCCAACACTTACACCTTGAGCCGCATCTGCAATACCAATACCCTGCCCTTCTTCAAATACAAGCTGTTTAGCTCCACTTTGTTTCAATGCTGCACGGAAGGTATTAAACTCTTGCTGAGTAGCGAAAACAACACATCCTGCACTACCAGGTGCAACTGTTCGATTTGCATCAAGGTGGAAGCCAATGTTGGCTCGTTGAGTGCGGAAAGTGGGGTTAATTGGTATAAAAGTACTACCAACACCCGCGCCCATACCAGGCACTTCGCCCCCAAGTGTGTATCTACCGTATTCAATCGGAGCCATCGACCCAGACGCTGTAGTGCCACCTCTGCCAAATTTATTTTGTGTGCGGCGCTGCCCTGAGTTGGCGTAAAAAGTCTGCCCATCCGGCATAATAACGGCTATCTTTTCAAGCCCGTATTCGTCATACTGTCCAGTACGCCGCATAGTTACTTGTCCCGTGATGCCACCTTTTGAACTACTAGCACCGCCACCAAATAAACTCTGCGCCCCAGCAATTAAAGTTCCGAGATATGGATTGCCGGATGATCCGCCCGAAGATGAAGGAACTTGATTTTTTTGCCCATCGTACCCCAACATCTTGCCAATAGCTTGCATGAAAGGGGGGGCATTTTTACCGTACAATCTATCTTTAAAATCAGCTTGCTGTTGCGTCATGTCACCAAACAAGAAATTGGTAACAGGATTGTCTTGTTTGGTTCCTATACCAACTGCTTTCATTGCCCCACCAAGGGTATCACGAACTGCAATTGCAGCATCTTTTACCCCACTGGTAAATTTAACAATGTAGCTAACTAAAGATGCAGCGCCACTAACAATACTGGCAATTTCTTTTCCCAATTGAATACCACTATTAACGGCATCTTGAATAGCTCTAGGATTTTCTTTTAAATATTCACCTAATTGCTTTGAGAGAGCAACTAGTGCAGACATAGCATCACGAACTAATTCATTTAATGCCTTTGATAAATTTTCGGCGATTTCAGGATTTTGTTTAAAATAATTGGCTAATTCTTGAGTTTGTCCCTTCAATTCAGCCATCAAGTCTTTGTTGTTAGTTAATCCACTAACTAGCTGTCCTAAAAAGTCCGTGACTAACGAGAATAAAGGCTCAAATGCCTGCCCCAACTGTTTTTGAAACTGATAGAAAGTATCACTGACATTGGATAGCTTGCCTTCGAGGGTTTGGGCTTTATTTGCCATGCCATTAAAGTACACACCGCCCTGTTCAGTCATGCGGCGCATAGCTTCTTCCAAAAGCTGGAATTTGATTTTGCCATCAGATGCTAATTGAATAACTTCTTGCTCTGATGCTCCGAGCATTTTGGCTAGTTCGGCTCGTAATGGGACACCACGACTTTGAAATGTTTGGATATCGTCATTGTGAATCGTTCCAGCGAGGCGGGCGCGTCCATAAGTCCCAACCAAATCATTGAGATCTGTGTTTGCACCTGCGGCTACATCTCCAATGGTTTTTAAATCTTTGATGATTTGATCTGGCTTTGCACCTGCGGCTAGGTTTTCTGTTGCTGCTTTTTGTAAATTCTTCAGTTCAAATGGTGTGGTGGCAGCAAACTTTTCCAAGCTGCTAACAAACTTATCAATTTCCTTCTGGTTGCCTTGAAAAAAAGTTTTTAAGCTCGATTCAAACCCTTGGAAGTCTTTAGTAACATTGAATATAGAACCAGCAAAATTCTGTACCGCCCCAACAGCAGATTGAATTGCACCAGTGATTGAATTGAAAGCGCCAACGCCAGCACCGACAAAAGTCCCACTGAAAATATTCTCGATTACGCCTTTGAGGGACGCGATCGCATCTTTAAATTGGAGGGCAAAGGATTTTCCAGCACTTGCCCCAGCGCTCGCAGCTTGAGATGCAGCATTTTGCAATCCAGGCAATGGTGTACTGGTGTTGAGCCTCCCACCAAAAGCACGGTTTATTTGCTGCTCGATATCCCGCGCTACTTGTGAGGCGTAAGCGCGGGCTGAATTAAGCTGTGCTTGTAGTGCTGTTTGGTTAGCTGTTAGTTGTAATTCGAGTGTGCCAAGGGAACTGCCAGAAAAACCGAGGGGGCTACCACCAGAAAAGGTCATTTTATGTAATATTGATTATGTTGGTAGAGTTCCCCTTATTAGTTGACCAATTCTTCTATCTGACTTTCAATATCTGCAAACGCCCCTAATACCCGTGGTGGGATAACACCAAGCGATCGCAACTCCAAATAAATATGAGCCGTTTCCTTAGACATTGGTAACTTTTTACGCTCCTGTATACTGTCAGGAAATGGTAGAAACTCCTGCATTGTCACCTTACCCGACATATCAAGCATCTCGCCTATCTTGGCAACAGCTGACGCTTGTACATTGCTCTGTAGTTTGTACTGCTTGTACAGGCTATTGACCATCTCACGTATTACCCAACAGGGGACGCGGTGGAAGTGTCGCCGGTGGAAACTGGGGTCTGTGACTCCGAAGTATTGGATGGTAAAGTAGCATTCACGGTAGAATTCGCGCTCTTTTTGGGTGGCTTCTTGGTATTCCCGAAACCTTTGGAGCGCTCCCCCAGCGTTACTTCTTGTCCTGGTTCAACTGTAATCATTGGCAATTCAGCCCATTCGCGTTCTTCTCCCAATGCAAATGCAGCGATATGTCCGTAAATGTTTTCAGGCAGCTTGCGTACTATTTGCCTGATGACCTTCTCCCTAGTAACATCAGTTAGCCAATTTTCTTCAGGTATTGTCATTAGTAAGGCGCACTGCTCTTTTTCTAGAGAACATCTAAAAGAAGCTTTTAAGTTGTCAATATTTTCCAAAACCCATTGTGGAGCAAGGCGCGATCGCAGTATCATCACTGCAACTTCTTGTGATTGCTTTTCTATCAACATATCCGGCTTTTTAATTCGGCTTAATTCGTGTTGATATTCAATTGCGAAGGCGAGTAGTTTATCAACTTCTTCTTCACTTTTTCCGCCATTCCCTTCTAATGTTTTACGAATAAGTGAAATTGCTTCAATTTTTGAAATCTTTTCTTTTTCAATAACAATATCTGCAATTTCCGCCAATGGTGCAATTTCTTGAAACTGCACATTCCGGATTTTATCTGCCATGTAATCTTTTTCTTCTGGATTTAAACCGCCCATTTTCGGCAATGGAAACCCAGCTATATTAACAATTTCAGGCACTCCCCAAGGATTCTGCATAATCTATTTTGATATCGTCTAACGGTGAAAGTAAACGGGTATATGTGAGGTTTTTACGGATAGATTCAGGGATAACAATCGAACAGACTTTATCGCCATTCAAACTATACAAAAACATAACTTCTGGCAATCCTGCCACAAAATAAGCTGCACCACAAGTTAAAAACTCAGGGTGCAGCTTACAGTTAAGAAGAGATACAGTATGCCCGGAAGAGTGTAAGTATTTGTGTATCAAGAAGCTGACGGCTCAACAAGACTTTTAATTTCATTTGTTGTACTTCTAATGCTAGTAGTAACATCAGCTAGTTCGCTCAAAAGAGAATCGGGTACATTTCCCGCAACTTCTTGCTTCAGTTGCTCAATTAATCCTGTTTGCTCGGTAACTTTAGCGTCCAGTGCTTGAATTTTGTCAGCAATTTCTTGTTTTTCGGCGGACGTCGCTTGCTTTAACTCAGTGATCGCAGTATTTGCATCATTTATTTCAGCTTGTAATTGTTCAATTGAAGCCATTATTCTACTCTCCAGTTGTTTTAGTCGTTCAAGGATTGTTTGAAAAAACCACTCCAATATTCTTCCCATCATCCAAATAATTACGAATTACGAACTATTTATGGCGATTGCGGAACACGCAAATTGGTCAAAAAAGTATCCATATTAATTTGTACGGGCTGTCCATCAGTAGATGCCAAATTAATAGTTTTGGCAGCATTAGTAGCCGTTCCAGCCGTACCGCCCAGCGTTCCACTGTAAGTATAAAGAGTTACGTTTAAACCAAGAACAGAACCAGCTTTAGTATGAGTGACTTTCAGTGCATACAGTGTGGGTGTTACAGCAGGTGGGTCAAATGTCAGTGTCACCGTACCTGAAGCTGTAGCGTTGTTGTTGAGAGTAATGGTGTTGTTGTCCGTCTTCGCTGTCACTGTGGTGGATGCAGCAATGCCCGTACCCGTTACCACATCGCCCACTTTCACTCCGCTAAAACCGTTGTTGGTAGTCGTCACTGTATTGCTGCCACTAGTTGTGGTACTGCTTGAAACAGTAAAAGCAGGGGGGTCGGTTGAAGCTAGGTTGATTGGGATAAAAAAAGAATCTTCTTGTGATGTATCAGTTTCTACAACGGTTCCAACAGAGATTGCTGAGTTGGCGGCATTTGTAGTTACTAGTTTAGGGCGGGTTAGTTCAAGAGTTATAGCCATGTTTAAAAGATATTAACTAATGCGGGTGGAGTGTAAATATAGGTATCACCCTGAACTTGGGCAGAACACGAGAATGCCCGCTTATCCTGCACTTGCTGTGTAGGCGATGCCGATTCAAGTAGCGCCACACCCTCATGCGCTTCACCACTGGGAAAAAGCAGGTAGAAGTAAAATTCACGCCCCACATAAGCTTTGTCGTAGGCGATTTTCCGTAGAATAGTGCCACCGCGATCGCCATAAATCAAGTTGAAATTCAATTGCATCTTCTTGGCGTTCCCGGTTGTCACTTTTTCCATTCCTATCCCAGAAAGATAGTTTGTGGTGTCAACGTTTTTAATTTCCGGGCTAACTGTAGCATCTGTACACCCCGCCACAAAAACCAATGCTTTGGTGGTAGCGGTCGCACCATTGCCGATGCTTCCTGGTAATGGTAACGTCTGTAGTATGGTGCTTCCTGCGGGTGCGGCATTGGAAAGTGTGGCAATCACGCCAGAGAAATTAAGCAGTGTCCCAGCGTCCAGAAGTACGCTTGTTGCTTGTACACTCAAGGATTCAGCAGAAGCCGCAGCAGCCGCAGTTGTTGTAATAGTATAGCTTGGCACATTACGATTAGTTACAGTCACAGCGCCTACTTGCTGCGTGGGTAATTCACCTATTTGAAAAGTAATACCAAGCGTAGTTTCTACTACATTGGCACGGTTGATTGTTTGTGGCATCGATTTTTATGACTTTTTGGTATTGTTCCCCGGGAAATGAAGGAAGAAGTTCGTAGGAAGAAGTTCGTAGGAAGAGGGAAGAAGGATGATAAAGTTAGAAATAATTTCTAACTTCTTACGAGCGCAAAGAACCACAAATCAACCAAAACCGCAGGAGCGCAAGACCTCACTTTACATTGCCACTTGGCTATTTCTTGTTGAGGAGATGTAGAAAATTGCGTGAGTGTTGACTTGAGGTAATCAGCGTGATGCTGTTCGTCTTTTACGATTTGAGATGCGATCGCACCCAGCGGTGTGCCTGACTCTATTTTGGCAAGGGCTAAATAAAATTGTTCTGTTTCTTGTTCCAAAACGTGCATAAAAGCTAGCTTATCTGCCCAATCAAAACTATCAGCACTTTTACCGTCAAATAATAGCTTTGCAGATAAATATCGTTGACTAATGCCGTCAAAATTCTCAAAAATTCCTACCAGTTGTTCTCCCAACTTACAAGAATCCCATTGCAAACGGATACCCTTTGTATTGATGTCAGTATCAACACAATTTAATAGTTCTTCTCCATTGCTACGTTTAATGCTTATAAATTTTCCTTTATCTGTTTCACGAATAGAAAATCTTTTGCGAAAATAACGTTCATTTTCTGACGCTTCATGTTGAGTGCCATTAGCTAAAGAATCCAGCATTCTGCCGTGATGCGCTTCTTGGATGGCATGGTTGTTAAGCATCTGTGCTAGATCTGGAGTAGGAGAGTTAGCCGCAAGCTTTTTACAAAAGATGCTTACTCCATATTCTAGTTTGGAAAGTTGCCTGATGAATCGCTGCTTTCGCCGTAATCCTATATAAATAATAAGGTAAATAATCAGTTTTTTCATATTAAAAAACTTGCTTAAATGTCGCACTAATTTGATGACCAGGTAAACCTAGTCGAGTCAACGTCCATCCTTCACAAGTAAAAGTTTTTCTTGTTATTCTCAAGCCGTTATCTGGACTCCAAAAAAATGGCGACACTCCAGAGAAAACCCGCAATTGATTTAACTTATCTTGGGCGGTATTGGGGGGCATTGCAGGCGATCGCACATCCCACTGTTCAATTGCTCCTGTTGTCCCCTCCACCACAACTTGCTCGTACCCATCACCTAGTTTAGTTATGGTGGCTGGTACGGTAACTTTTTTGGTGGCTTCCCAAGTGGGTGGTAATTCTAAGATTGCTATCGGCATAGTGTTAACGGTAGGTGTTTAGTCCAGGCGCACCACCAAAAGGTAAATCAGTATACTGCCCAAATCGGCATTCACAAGCGGGTAGTGATTTGGCGCACTGGTCTAATACTGGGTTAGCAGTTGCTTGATTATTTAAAGTAAACATTCCCCCCGTCCATCCACACTCAGTACTGCGGTATCGCCACGAACAAGATCGTAGTAGTGGACGCGCAGGAAGTGTCACGCCTTCTACATCAAAAGGGCTTCCCAAGCGGAATTTCACAGCTAAATAAGTTTCTTCCACCATCTGCTCAATGATATATTGCTGTTGTGGAAGTTCTTTAATGGCTGCATTTGCGTTTTGTTGCCCATCTAAGAACTGCTTTTGAGTGACGCGCCGCAACACCGTAGAGCCTTCAAGTCTGTAGTTAGCATTAGTTTTGCAGTTGTACAGCAAATCACTAATCACACGCCCAATATTAGAAACAGTTAGCTGTGGTGTTGGGATTGGTCCTTGCCCAATCAAATCGAATCCTTCACTTTCACAACCAATTGCTTGATAAGTTATCCCATTAAAAATAACATTTGTGAAGTTACAAATGTATAATGTTTGTGATAACGTGACTAGATTCCACCCCGATATTTCAAATAATTCAATTGGTGAATCGGGATTCAAGGAGGTAATAGAATCAATCATTAAAATCCAGTTAAAGTAATAATATTGCTACTTAAGTTAAATGATGGGGTATCCCAGTCAGACCTGCGCTGAGAAAAAGACAAATATCTCCCAACGCTTGTTGGTGTATATTCAAAAAAACCTCCAACATTTATATTCTTTATCCAAACTCTTTCATCAAAACTGCCAAAGTTTAGATAATTATTGAATCCAGGCCACTTATGCACTTGAATAATTCCTTGCCCTGTATAACCAACCCCATAATTAACAAAAAACTTATAACTATTATTAAAAGTAATAGGTAGAAATTCCAAAACTTTAGCGTTGCAAGCAATTCTAAAAAAGATTGTGAATCTCCTCACCTGAGTGATACGAGCACTAAAATTACCTGCCCCTATACCCAATTGTTGTATCTGCCACTCTGTGCAGATATAGAGTTTCCCGTCGTCAGTCACGCCGCCATCTAAACTTACGCGAAAAGGTTGTCCACAACGTGTTTTCAAAAAATCATCGACTTCTTGAAAATTATAAATATTGACATTAATATCCCAACTGGTAGTCAGGGGATTAATCCCAACAAAATCTCGTTGCTCTGCCCCAGCTTCACCATATTTAGTCTTGGCAACCCAGGATGCTTCGTTTTCTGTATTGCCCCAAGTTGGTATTAAGGGAAGTATAGGGTACATACTGTAGTTCGCAATTTATGATTACTGTTATTTTGTGTGGGGAGTTGGCCGATATATTTACAGAAGCAATTGAGGTAGATGTTAATAGTGTTGCCGAAGCGATCGCCGCGCTTCGTGCCAATTTCCGTGGATTTGCAGCTTACCTATACGAAGCTGCCTGTAGGGGTGTTAGCTATCAAATTAAAGTTGGGTATCAAGAACAAGAAATTGATGATACCCAGCTTTTTAGTCCAATGAGTAAAAGGACAAATATACTTCGTATTATTCCCGTAATCGCGGGGGCGGGGACTGTTGGACGAATCATTGGTGGTGTGGCACTGCTGGGGCTGGGGTTAACGGGTGTGGGATTTTTAGGTATTTCTTCTACAGCACTTGCGCTAACTGGTGGTGCAATGCTTTTGAGTGGTGTTTCTTCACTGTTTGGGCGTCAGGCAGCACCAACAGAAGCTAAAAAATCCCTTACCTTTAGTGGTTCGACAACTACGGTCAAGGAAGGGGGGCGAGTCCCGATAGTTTATGGCGTGGTTGTGGCTGGGATGTACGTTGTCAGTGCAAGAATAGTATCTTACCTAACTACGTAGTTATGCCCAAGAAAAAACGAAATCTATCAGGTGGAGGCGGCGGTAAAAATAAAAAGCCCAAAGAAGAGCCGGATAGTGGGCGCAGTGTCTCCTATGCCCAAATGCTAGGCATAGTCAGTGAAGGGGAAATCGAAGGACTTGTTAATGGGGCGCAAAGTATCTATTTTGATGAAACCCCAGCCCAAAATACTGATGGTTCATCCAACTTTACCAATTTTAGTTGGGATTGGCGAAGCGGAACACAAGCCCAAGATAGGTTACCGGGCTTTTCCGACGAAATCACCTTGGAAACAAATATCAATTCTGAAATCAAGCAACCACTACCCCTAACTCGTTCTGTTACCAACGCCAATCTTGATATAGTCCGCGTGCGGCTTGGGGTAGTGTTGCAAGAATACCCTCCCAAGGGAGGGGTATTGGGACTGAAAATTCAATTTCGCATTTACGTAAAGGAGGGGAATGGTGCGTTTGTACTACGTCTAGACCAAACCATCAAAGGTCGATATTCAGCGCTAACTGAGTTTGAATACAGCTTTCCAGTCAATAACTTAGGCGGTACGGTTAGCGATTTTTCAGTCAGGGTGGAACGTGTAACCCCTCAAGACAGTGATACTACACGCTACCAACGCACTTTGCAGTGGCGTACCCTAATTCAAGCCACGGAAACCAAATTGCGTTACCCTAACAGTGCTTTATTTGGTTTTCGTTTTGACGCCGCTCAATTCCAGCAATTGCCGCAAATCTCACTCAAGCTTGCGGGTCGAAAAATCGCCATCCCCACCAACTCCACACCCACGGCTACGAGAGGGTTAACATACAGTGGTATCTGGAATGGCACTTTTTATACTCCAAGTGTAGCGATCGCAGACCCTGTGTGGATTCTCTACGACCTCATCACCAATTCCCGCTACGGCTTGGGTCGCTACATCAACCAAAGCCAAATAAATAAATGGGCTTTGTACGAAATCAGTCAGTACTGCAACGAGTACGTACCCAACGGTGAAGGCGGCATGGAACATCGTTTTCAATGCCACGTACTGATTGAAGGCAAGGGAGAAGCGTATAAAGTTATCGAATCTCTCCGGTCAATTTTCCGTGGTTTCTCGTACTGGATGAATGGCGCGATCGCATTTGCATCCGACAAACCTGCTTCACCCGTCGCCCAGTTCACCCAGGCGGATATTGAAAATGGGATGTTCTCTTACACTAGAACCGGCTTGAAATCCCGTCATACAATTGCGCTAGTAACTTGGCTCGACCCCGACGACTTTTACAGGCAGACAATAGAAACAGTTGAAGACCCCGATGGCATTGCTAAATATGGTGTCCGTGAACTGGAAATGACCGCTTTCGCCTGTACTTCTAGAGGACAAGCGCACCGTGCAGGACTGGCAGCTTTGCTTACAGAACGCTTAGAGACGGAAACTGTAACTTTTCGTGTCCGGGCATATGGCGCTTACACCAAACCAGGCGACATTATCAGAATTTCCGACGCAAAACGTGCCGATATCCGGTACGGTGGGTTGATTGTAGCATCAACTCTTGACTCTGTAACTTTAGATAATCCAGTAGCATTAAACACTGGTGAAACCTACGCCTTAACTGTAATGATGGCCGATGGCACGGTAGTTGAGCGTAATGTTACCGACCCACCAGGCTCCTACACCACCCTTCACCTTAATTCACCTTTAAGTGAAACACCTCCACTAGAGAGTAACTGGGTATTAGCTAGTACCACTGTACAACCCCAACTCTTTCGGGTGCTCAACCGCTTACCCGCACCTGGGAGTACAGAAATGCTGCACGAAATCACGGCTTTAGAATACCGAGGGGATAAATATAACTTCATTGAACAAGGCTGGTCACTGGTAGCACGCCCTACAATCAATAGAGTACCCTTGGTTGTAAATGTTCCTAGAAATATATCTTTGTCTTACCGTTCCATTTCCATTAACAATGGAGCATCTTTTAGCTATACATTAGATGCTTCGTGGCAATATCCTTTAAACAACGGGCAACGCGACCAATTCATTACCAGTTATTTTGTGGAATATAGAAAAGGTGATGACGGCGATTGGGTGGAAACGCGAACTGTTGACAGTACCAGCACGCAATATGAGGGGTTGCAGTCTGGGAAATATTACGTGAGGGTAGCTGCCATAGATATTAATGGCAAGTCTTCGCAGTGGGCAGAATCCTACCCACTGACTTTCACCTCGGTCAATTATTCGGCAGTATTTACGGACCAACAAACCTCTATTTTTGCAACTGAATTCTGATGAGTGTTCCTTATGTCGCAGGCGATGGTTCTATTCGCCAACGTAAAAATTCTTCTGGAAATGGTACAAGTGACGACCCCGATATATTTTCCTTTTCTGACCAAGGAACCTATGACCGCTTGGGGACAGCTAGTGATTCGCCCATCACCACCCCTACCGCCACAGGCACACTTGGTGCCGTGATTCGTGGGCTTTGGCAAAATATGTTAGGGGCTGCCAGCGACGCTTCTTCTAGTACAGGTTCCATTCATGCCAAATTGCGGAATTTTGCCGACGTGATTGGCACGGCAGCCGATGCCCTTTCTACTACAGGTTCAGTTATGGCGCGGTTGCGTACCCTGTCTGAAGGGCTAGGAACTGCCAGTGACGCTTCTTCTAATACAGGTTCCATTCACGCCAAACTGCGATCGCTCATCGCTAATACGGTGGGTGCAATTGGGGATGCATCCCTCAGTTCCGGTTCCTTGATGGCGATGGTGCGATTTTTGGCTGAGTCAAATTTTGCAGAATCACAAACAAGTAGTGCCGTAACAGTTGATACATCACTTACAACCGTCATCACTTTTGATTGTCGTGGGAAGTCAACGCTAGGGGTACAACTGCAAAACACTGGGACTGTCGCACTTTCAGCTTTACAGGTGCAAGCACGATTCAATAGCAGTTCTGGTACATACTATACTATTGCATCCACCAACGCCGATTTCACCACCAGCAATGGTAAGCAAAGTAATAACGGTAGTGCCGAAATCATTAACAGTGGTGTGAGTAGCGGTACTATTGTCGCACTTAGCGCCTCGACCACAGCTTGGTTTCGGATGCGATGCGATGGCATGGACTCAGTGAGAATCCAAGCCCAAGTAGCAGCGACATCCACCACGATGCTGGCTTATGGAATTGCAGAAAAGTGAACTACCCTACCTTTTCAAAATGAGCTAATTTTCGTTCTAGTAAATCCATTTTACGCAGCATAACCGATTCAGTATCAGTTTGCTGAACTTGCGCCGATAGTCTCCATATTTGATTTCTTAAATCATCAACATCTTTTTGAGTGTTTAAAAGTAAATCTTCAAAAGTACGCGCTCTGGCGATATGTTCTAATAATAATTTTTCTTGGCTTTCTAAAGAAGAGATAATTTTTTCTTCTTTCCTAGCAGCAGCTACTTGTAAAGAATTATCTTTTTCGGTTTTCCATGTCAACCAAACACTAATAATTGCCACTAAGAAGCTTAATACACCTATTGTTTGTAAGAATATGTTCCAACTACTAAAAGGAAGGTAAATCTTAAAAAGACTTTTGGCCAACCACATAAAAGATGCAGAAAATATCCATGTAACGATTAATGACAACAGAAATTTTTCGTACTTAAGATATTTTTGCAGTAAATGTTTTTTGGTACTCTGGAATTTCATTTTCTTCTTGCTCGTCATTGTGGTATTTAAGAATAATTTCCTGACATCCTAAATAAACAACATCATTATTTTTTAAGAACATAGATTCTACCTTTTTACCATTTACATAAATTCCATTTGTGCTTTTGTACCTACCCCAACCATCTATAATTAAGTATCCAGCACTATCTCTGTATAAAGTGCAGTGAAATCCGGATAACTTTAAAATTGATTGTGGTAAGACTATTGGTATTACTGAGCTACTAAATGATAGTAAAACTTCTTGACATTTCTGTTTATTCCTGCCAATTATGTAATGGTCAGACAAAGAATATTTTGTTAAGTAATCGATGTTGTTAATTGTAATTGTTATTAGATGTTTCATATGGGGTAACTGTTAACTGTCAACCGTTAACAGTTCACTAATCTTGTTTTTTATCCTCTTTTCCTGAAGTTTGCGCCAAGCCTGCTGCTCCGGCGATCGCGGTGGAAGCAACTCCCAGTCCCGCTGTCCATTTTGTATCACTTAAATCCTTTGTAACTAGCATTCCAATCGCTATAGCACAACCAATAGACGCCAAAAATAAAGGGGTTACAGCGTTTATTGTTTCTTTCATTATTCCACCCCCAAATACTTTTTCAATTGGTTAAGCCGATTCAACCAACCTTCAAGAAAACACGCTTGACTACCTACACCCCAGCATCTATAAGAATGCTCCCTATTATCGAAGTAGTTAGAAAGTAGCCTATCTTCTCCACTTTGCTTACTTAGCCAGTAAGCAAACTCGTTAAGGGTTTGGTGCCCCACAATCCCATCAGCCTTTACTCCAAGGCATTTTTGCAGGGTTGAAACACCACGTCCACTGTTGACTTGCCAGTCAAAGACAGCGATCGCCACCCTACGAGTGAACTGATTACAACTTGCTCCAAGCCAATACTTATTCCTATAAATATCTTTGGCTTCCTCTAGCTTCATATACCTCACGTTTTGAGGTGCCAACCCTTTGCTCCGGCGGTACTGGTCATATTCGCTGTGGATTATTCCATAATTTGTTTCACCACCAGTGTCAGTGGGGTCATTGGTATACCCGCCTTCAAATTGCAGAACCAAGTTTAGAGCGTCCGTATAATCTTTGTCTGTTGCGCTTATAAAATTCATATACGTAAGTATTTATTGATACATTGATTTAAGTAATCTAATTTTTCCCACACAGAGTAATCTAAATATCAAGGGTTCTTAATTGAGGAAGTCCGTGGAAGTCCGTGGAAACACAAATTGATCGCTATCCAGTTTCAGAGCTAACCACTAGATACAATGTGGGCAAGTCAAAGCTTTACGCCGACTACTTGGCGCAATGCAAGATAAAACCGGCTAAAATTCAAGGACGCTCTTATGTTTTATCCGAGGACTTGAAGCGATTGGATGAATATCACGTGGCTCAGGGTTTGGGGGAGGAGGCGATCGCACAGTTTCTCCAAACCTTGCCAGACTCAGATGATGATAGTGCTTTGGTACACACAAATATTACGTCTGTTTTACAAAACGAATTTCAGGCTTGTTCTGGCGAGATTATGGCTTATTACCGGATAGCTAATTTAAGCCAAAAATTTCTATTAACAATTCAAGAAGCTTCGATTTTATCAGGGATGCCCAAGGCAGAAATTAGACGTGCCATTAAAGAGAAAAAGCTTGCAGCAGTAAAAATGGGAGCAACTAAGGTACGTCAGATCGATTTGCAAGAGTACATTGAATTCAAGTTTCAAACCTTAACCCAAGCAAATCTTATTCCCTCGGTTTCCACCACTTTTAAATAAAATCCCTGTGTAAGGATATAACCTAGCTCGAATTGCGGCTAGGTTTTTTTGTGGGCGCAGTTGATACCCGTCTTTATCAATATTGCTGGGGTCAAGAGAGATACATTCAAACTCTTCTAGAATTGTCCCAACTCGTTCGGTTTGTGACGGCGAATCATTGATGAGTGCGATCGCGTTTTGTAATGCTTGCCTTACTGGCGTATTGCTATTAAATAAATCAGGTTGCAGACGAGAACTACCCTCACCACCAACCACAACAGTAGTATCGCGCTGGGTAATTTCATATACCTCGAATAGTAGGTTTATTTGGTGGTCGGTGAGTGGCATTAAACTGTTGGTGTCTCAAGAGTGTTAACTTGATAACTAATTTGTGAATCTAGCGTTGTCCAACTGACTCCAGGAATTTTAGCAATGAGGTCTTCAACTGTTTTGTAGGGTCGTCCATCCCGCAATTCTTTTGCTTGGGCTGTGGATAAACCAAGGCGTTCGGTTAGCTCTTTGAGAGATGCGGAGTTAACCATAATAAACCCCGCTCCAGGTGGCTGGTTGTCAACTACCGGGGAAAAAACCTGTGTTTTTTCTTCTTCCTTGACGGGTGGTGGTGTGATGAGTATCGGTGGTGGTTCTCTACGATAGCCCAGTGCCAAGAAATCATTTTCTCGTCCTTCCAGAACTTGCGTCGGCATCCCGTATTGAGGTTCGTACATTATTGGCATATAACAATACCCTTTACAAAGAAAGAATTAACCCGCATTTACGAAAATCTGTGATTTTGCTCCCAGTCAGCATGTATGCGGCATTGCGTTCGCTGACGGTTCCCAAGTCATACTGTCCGGTAAAGACTTGAATGCTTAACTGAGTAACTGGGTCTGTAATGGAAGCCGCCACCGCACCACTACCACGACGTGGTTCCGCAATCCGACGTGTTGCCATAGCAAGCCCCTCTGTGTGGTTTACGGTACTCACGCTGGGGATGGTAGGAATGCTAAATACATCTGTCCCAGGCGTGATGTCGCCATATCCCAATTTAGTGCCATTAGGGGCATAGGGAACAAGGGTAATTACGTTGCCACTGACTCGCAAAATCACCCCAAATGCTGTAGCTTTAGTATTAGTGCCAATTCTGGCTATTTGCCCAACCCCAACATTTTGGAGTGCTGTACCCACAGTTAAGGTAAAGTCTACTGCCCCAACGTAGGTAGTAGTAGCATTATCAGCATACAGAAAAGCTGTGTTTGCTGCGACTGAAGCGATGGGCAAGGTTCCTTGGGTTCCAGTAACAGTATCAAGGTCAGTTACGCCTGTTTGGTTGCCAACCGTATTACTTCCGCCAACCATAAATCCGTAGCGCTCGGTAAAATCGCCCAGTTGTAAACCGCGTTGTAGAAGCTGCCCGCCGCCAATACTAGTGGCAGCAAAACCAGTAACTACCACGCTATCACCAAGGAAAGCACCTTTGGCAGTAGAAGAGATGATGGCATAACGGTTAGTTGACGGAACATTTTCTTTATCTAAAAAGACGTTAGCACCACGCAGCCCTTCATTATTGAAGTTGGTTAAGTTTCCACTGCTATCCACACAAGCTGAAATTGCGATGGGGGGATGGTCGCCTAATGATACGTTTCCTGTAGGGGCAATATTCCATGTGCGGAATTGGCTATACATATAACTATCGTTGGGTGTAACGATAGCATCAGCAATTTGGTCTGAGGTTTCGGCTAGATAACGCTCCATTGTTTGGTTACTGTCATAGCCATAACTCAGAAAACCATCTGTCCACAACCGCTCAAGTTTCACACTCCCTGCAAAAAATTGAGCTTCAGTGAAAATGTAAGGAGCAACACGAGGGTTCAAGTCAGTTGCCGTGCGGCGTTTAGGACGACGAATTTTTACATCATCACCACGTTCAAACGCCCCTGGTTCAAAGTCCCGCACGGCAACGCGGGGATACATAGCAGCTAGATTTAACTGTGTAAGGGCACGTTGCGCGATCGCGGTTTCAATTAAAGCAGAATTAGACGAAAATGGCGGAGAAGGCATTTATGAACACGAAAATAACTTTTTAGCTAGGTTTCCCATATTGCTTTTCAAGCTCGGATACCAATGCTTTTTGTGCTACCTCGTCTGTACCGTACTGATTGTAAATATCTTGGGCGCTCATTCCTTCAAAATTGTACTGTGATGGTGTGGCGCGATTTCCTGGAGCGCCATCTGTCCCCGTACCACCGCGAGGTACGGCAAAGTGAGCAAAGTCTGTTTCCAGCATTTTAGGTAGGATGTCCTTGAATTCAGCTTTAGTCGCGTCACCAAATTTATCGACACCTTTGACAAACAAGCGATCGCCTTCTTCTACCAGTAGTCCACGTTTTTCTAGTAATGTGAGCAAGTCTTCTTCAGTGTTGGGGCGTACTGTGCCCAAGCCACGCATCGTATTTAATACATCGGTTCGCATCTTGGTTTGACGGTCGGCTTCACGTAAAGCTTTGGTTTCTTTGTCGCGTTCGTCAAGCTGAGTTTGTAGTGCAGTTAACTTACTTTCATAGTCTTTCTTAATTTCGGCAAGTATTGCTTCACGTAACTTATCTGAGTCGGAATTGTCACCCGCAGTATCGTTTTGTTCAGCTTCGTACTCCTTTTTTACTTCACTGATGAAATCTAGTGAAGGCTTAATATCTTTGAGTCGTTCGTCAAGTAGACCAGGTATAGAATTTGACAGCGTAGTGAATGCCTCTGATAGCTTTTTATTGTCGTGCTGCTGTTTTTCCAGTTGCTCAGTTAGCGGTTTTACTGCTTCGCCAAACACTGAGGTTAATTGCTCTTTTACCGTGTCAGCTATGGCTTTTTGGATTTCGGGGTCTAGGGGCATAAATCTGTGCGCGGGAAATTTAATAGCGGTGTTTTTAATATTCCCCGTGAGCAAATTAGGAAAATTAAGAAGTAAATTGAGTGAATCTACCTTTAATGAAGCCAAAGTAAGCCGAGATGAGAAAGGTAGGTTTGCTCCAAAAGATGCTGCCAAACAAATCGCATCAAAAACTAAAAGAATAAAAAACAAAGAGAAAGATTTTGACGCACTACTAGAAGAAGTATTTCAGGAGCAGTTCAAACTCTATAAAGAAGATGGATCCTATAAACATATTATTCTTAATAATGGTAAAAAATATGACGAAATTTTAAAATCACACGGTAAAAAAGCTGCTGATAAAGCCTATGAAGATGCTATACGTGAATCTGCCAAAGAGATAGTTCAAGAACTCAAGAAAAAAGCTGTCATTGAAGATGAGAGAACAAATATAAATAAAGGTAAAAACAAACAATTAAAACGCGAATTATCAGCTTTTGAAAGATTTTATCCACATTTAAAATATCAATCAACACTTCAAGAATTTAAAGACAAAAATCCGGATATAAATTTGTTATCTCGTCTTGATGCAGAAGAAAAACTAGATAAACAGCTTAGTCACGATTCTATAATGAACCGTGGGGAAAAACACATTCGTAAACTTGATACTAAATTATTTAGAGCTAAAAGTGAACAAGAAAGATTAAAAATTATGGAGGATTATCGTGCCGGATTAATTAAAAATGGAATGCCGCGTCAAGATGCTGTCATGATGGTTAATTCTAAAAGAATCGAATCTTCTCGACTTGGTGCAGATAACGAAATAATAGCTTCCTCCGCTACAGAATTTTACCAAATTGCTAGGGGTGCAGGAAATTCTACGCTAGACACTTTGAAAGCTAAATCATTCAGAGCTTATGCTAATAAACAAGATAGAGTTATTGATGTCGGCGTTTTTGCCGAACCAAGAACTGTATACCATGAAATGGGGCATCACATTGAATACGAAGATAGTAGAATTGCTACGGCCTCTCGTGAGTGGCGTGATAAACGAGCAACGGGAGTTGAACAACCATTAAATAATTTAGTTAAAGATGGGCGATACGATGATGATGAAATAGCCAAGCCAGGAAATTACATTAACCCCTATGTTGGTAAAGTTTATCGTGATGGCTCTACAGAAGTCATTAGTATGGGAATAGAAAGATTTCACTCTAGCCAATCAATGCTAGATTTTTACAATGAAGATAGAGAACATTTTCAATTTATTATGGGAGTGATACGACGTGATTAAATATGAAATTAAAGCAAAAAATGACACTATTTATGTTTCTTTAAATGTTAATTCTCCTAATGAAAGGGCGTTGTTAACTTATGAAGGCGATCAGGACGTCGTTAGTGGTTTTAAAGAATTTTTAGAAAACGCCTATGGTGCTTTTGGACATACCATAGGACAAGCAACATCAGCAATTGATTTACATTACGCAATGTCCAACCAACAGCAGTTTCAAGCAAGGTTGATTGAAGGACAAGACTTAGTTACAAAATACGATCCAGAAATACCAGATGGGGCGGTGACTTAATCAACTTCTTCGTATAAATCCCAAGGCAAACAATTTAAAGCTTTACAGATTTTAGCAACACGGACTATCTGCTCAACTCCTGTTCGCTCATGTTCCCAATTAGCAACAGTCGTTTCTGTCGTTTCCGCTAAATGAGCTAATTCCTTCTGCGTTAAACCAGCAGCTTCTCTCAACTCAGTAATTTTAAGTTTTATCCGTTTCTTTTCTGCCATAGATATCTTGACTAAAGACTCATGAGTACATAATAACCCTAAGATATCTTATGGTAAAATAATAATGAGGGTAAAAATTGTATCTCCCCTCAAAGGAAACAACTAAATGACTCAATCAGGCAAAAACAATGGACATCAAGATGATTACACGCCATCAAAAACCCACGAACACGCGGGGGCTGATGTATATATAACTACCGATGAACAAAGCGGAGAAAGGACTATTTCCTATGGAGACGATATCCGCGAAGAGATAAAAGAAAACGAAGAGGACGAAGAAAACCAACAGGAGGATAACGAAGACTAAGTAAAATAGTAATCAGCCCCAGATGCAACCTGGGGCTGATTCAACTAAATGACTTATGACCATCATACATCCTGTTTACTGGCAAATTTACATTCGCAAGCCTGACGGCTGGTGTTGCAAAACCGGGGCTGTCTTTTACAATCCCAACAACCAAGCTGTTGACCCGGATAATTTCTGCTCTCTTTACAATCTCACTCATGAAGATGTGATTATTGAGTTATTTCGACGGTATCACGGGAAGCTAGGATATTATCTAGCAAACTTGCGCGACAAACAATATCATTACTGCGGCTTAGAGTTTAAAGACGTAAGAACAAAGTTTCTAGAATTGGGTATTGGTAGGGTTGACCCAATTAAATGACTCCTAGTTTTACGCTGCTAATCCTCGAGCCTTGCGCTTATCCACTTTGCGATCGCGTGCTTCTTTCTTAAAGGGATAAATCGCGTGAATCAAGTAACCTGCTGCATCAGACAAGTGAGAAAGTAGCGGGTTATCCGATTTATTGATACTTTCTTCATTCCACGTCACTTGCTCGAAGTCTTTCACCAGATTTTCGCAGTTGGCGAAATGCACAAAACAGCGATTTTGGCGGAACAACTGGTTGACTGAATGCACGCGGTTAACAACGTAGGGGTTACTATCAGCAAACTTCCGCACCAAATACCCTCTACCGCGTTGCTTGGCTAGGGGTTCTAAGCCTTGAAAAACAATATCCCAGCTACTTAATTTACTAGCAGCTGTGCGAGCGCGTCCTGTAGCATCACCAAATATTTGAATTTCTGGTGGTATGCCGTTTTCTTCCACCCAGCCTACAATTTGTTCGCTTAATTCCCAAATATCACTGTCTAACAAAAACCATTCTTGACAAAAGTGAATCTCGCCCGCTCGGCGTTGGGCTGCGATCGCTACTATGGGAGTGTGGTTAAAATCAAAGGTGAGCAGTAGGGGTAGGTTACGGTCGTACTCAAGTAACTGTGCATCTTGGTCATTTAGGCAATGGTTAGCCCTTGAGAAGTATTTGTAAATTAAGCCTTGCACCGTGTTGATGAACTGTCCCATTATTTCTTGTTGGTAGAGTTCATCCGAGTAGTTGGCTTCCAGGGATGCTACATAATCATCACCCAAGTGCTTTTTATTTTCCAGTGATGACATTGACACCATCTGGTAAATCCGTTTCAGGTCATCAGAACGGGTTGGGTCGCCGAATTTATCCCAGAGGTAGTTATAACCTGCTGGTGAGGTGGTGAGAATTCCTTGTCCCTTCAATGTGCCTGGTCCACGCCCTAAGCGCCCGTCAATTGTCAAAAACGCTTTTTCAGCAGCATAAGCAAATTCATCCCCCCAAAACCAGCGTATTTGTAAACCCCGACCTGCTTGGGTGTTTCCGGTAAAAGCCGTCGCGGAGAGGACGTACACAAATGCTCTATCTGGTCCAATATAACACCGCTGGCAGTTGGCGATCGCAAGCGCCTGGTCTTCAGGAGACTCTCGCCACGGCTCTAAGGGGATATTGAAAGTCCGGCACACTTCCACTAGTGCCAATATTGTAGCCCTCGATAACTGCCCGTAGCTATTAGCAGCTATCATGCCTCTAGCATCAGGAGCAAGCAAAGCACGGCTACACGCCCAAATTGCACCTGAATAAGATTTACCTGAACCTATGCCCCCAATTGCTGCAAACCAGCGTGGTTTAAGCGGTTCTATGGATGACCAATTGGTCAACTCCAAGAACCGCGCTTGACCACCGGGGTTAGGTTCAAAGTCTTCAAATAGCGTAATTTTACTTTCACCTTGGGCTTCTACTGCCAAGGCTTGTTTAGTCGCTTGCTCTAAATCTAGTAACGTTCCCCACCCCGCCATATTTTGCTAATATATGAATAAATACTTTTAAAATTTATGTCACGTAAACCACTTATAATTATTCACCCTGACACCAAAGAAGAGTTAACGGTTGAGCAAGCAGCTAAATTAGTAGGAATAACACCAGGGGCGATGCGGCGGCGCTTAAGCGATCCTAGCTGGGATCTTAAAAAAACACTGACTCAAAAAGGTGATTGGAGTCGGTCTAAGAATGCGAAGAGTCGTGTAAAACCAGCTTTTGTGACTACGGTGATGGTTCCTGAGTCGTTAATAAATGGGTGTGTGCCTAATACTGTGGTGAAGGAAAAGCTCTTCACGGTTGAGAAATTAACACCTGTGCAATTAGAAGCCGGGGCAACCAAACAAGTTAGAATTGCGCTCACAGAAGAAGAACGGGATAGATTACATTGGCTAATGCTTGATAGTAAATTGCCTAGTTTGACAGCTGCTATTATTGCTCTTTTAACAAAAACGCCGTAATTTTAATCAGTCTCGGGAAAATTACGAATTAGAAATTACGAATTATTCCATGCCTACCCTCGAAGCCCTAAAACGCCGCCATACAGAACACCAACGCTACTGCGATTACTGGGAACTACTCACCGCTATAGTTGAGGGGGGTGATAGCATGACCGACGACACGAAAAGGAAGCTGTTACCCAACCCAGACGGTAGACCTGAAGCAGTCATGAAAGAACGGGTGAGACTTGCAACTTATTGTAATAAAATTGCTCCTATACTTTCCCGTTTCAACTCGGAACTGTTCAAAAATCCCGCTACACCGACTGGGAGTGATGACCCGTTTTGGTCTGACGACTTTTTCAAAAATGGTGCATTGCTAGATGGCGACGACGACGGTAGGGCATCATTCAACACTTTTCTAATGCAAGCCATGATGATGGCGTTGATGACCGGGAAAGCGATCGCCCAAATCGACACGAAAAGAGCAAATGGTGCAGTAAGCAAAGCCCAGCAACAAGAATCAGGCGAACTTAACCCTTACGTCATCCTGCATCCCCGATCAGCATTGTGGGATTGGGATAGCGGGAGGGATGGATTTAATTTTGTTAAGCTGCATCAGTTTCGGTTGGTTCGGTCAGGATGGGAAGCTACACCCATACCCGAACACGTTTTTACCATTTACTACCGTGAAAACGGCGCAATCTTCACGTCTAAATACGTGGTGCGGAAAATTGAGCGTGATTCTAAACCGCCACTGCCAGAGCCTTTCATTTCGCATTGTACTGAACGTGATATATCCATACAAGCAATTATTGAGGGAGCACCAATATTTAATGTAGGGGGTAAATTTGAATTTCCAATCGTGACTCTCACCTTACCCAAAGCTTTGTGGATGGCGGCACAGCTATTTGATTGTCAAAAAAGCTACTTCAACCAAACAGCAGCGCTTGAATACGCGTTGTACAGCAACAATTACGCAATGCCAGTGATAACTGGTGTGGATGACGATGACGATGATCCACTGCAAAACAGAAAAATGGGGGATGGGTATTACCTCACATTAAAAACCAACCAATCAATTACCAGCTTTGAACGCAGTGGCGCTTCTATTCAAACAGCGATTGGCTACCGTGCTGAGGTGAAGCGGGACATTTACGACGTGCTACAACAGATAGCCATGAGTGCGGCTGACGGGGCTTCAATTATTGCTCGTAGTGGTGAATCAAAATCAGAAGATAGGCGACCAGAGGAGATTTTATTGGAACGCTACGGGCAAATAGTGAAGGAATTTATTGTACAGGTATTGAAACCATCTGCGATCGCGCGGGGTGAAATTGTAGATTGGGCGGTAACTGGATACGATGAATTCCTTGGATTCTCCATCACTGATTTACTAACAGATATGCAAGGGATAGCCACAGCTGCCATACCTTCACCCACTTTTAAAAAGGAAATTCAAAAGCACTTTGTAAAACGTGCGGCTAGGGTATATGACCTTGACCAAAACGCAGTGGTACGAAGCTTATCAGAAATTGATGTTAGTTGAACCTTAAACTTGTTGCCAGTTTCTCTCTCCAAGCAGAGTTTCCTATTGCCATGCTTGATAAACTTGTTATTTATGACTCTTATTAATATTAATATTTTCCTCAAATATTTACCTATTAATTCGGCTATTTTGATAATATATACATAAGAGCATTTCATCCAAAGACAAGATGAAAATCGATATAGGACAACTAACCGGATTTACTTTTTACTTGCAATTCAAGCCTTACTCAAAACGACCAATCAATTTCTTTCTGGGATATTTCTACATAGCAATTTACTTGAGGTAAACATGACATATTCGCAAGCATCTAAATTGGCAAAGCAAGCATCAAAAACTGGCAGATACACGGTACTTTTATCTTCCTACAATCATGAATTAGCCAGATATCAATACGAATGGGCTTATTGGGATTATTGGTATCCGAGGCAAAACACACCACTATATTTATTTGCCAGAGATGAGGGATTTTATCAAGACGGCCAATACACGGATTCGATAATCTAGCCTACAAAAACAATCAAAAGCTTGGGTCACACCAAGCTTTTTTATTTAGGAGGATATATGCAATATAAAATCGAAAAAGATAGGCAAGAAACGATCAAACATAAAGTCATTAAAATCGAGCTAATTGATAGCCAAGGACACATGAAAATAGTAGAAATGTCAGGCGAGAATAAATTCACATTCCAAAAATTAAGAGAAATAATCGCTTTAGAACTACCAGGATGCTCTATATTGGCTATCTGGGCTGAACAAATGGCGCAACCACAGCCGATGCCAAAACCAATTTCAATATCCCAAGCAATCCTGATTCGCAAAAACAAGCAGATTCTTTGCGCTTAATTTGCTCATATATAGATAGATGCTTATGCCCGCCGTCTTGGATGGCGGGTATCTTTATAACTATGACACCATCTAATTTACGAGCCATTTCCATTCACGCACCTTTCGCCTACGCTATCTGCTTAGGTCTGAAGGATGAAGAGTACCGCACACAACCGACCTTAATTAGAGGTTGGATTTTAATACACAGCAGTCAGAGTAAAGCTTCTGACCAATACTTCACTGATTACGGCATTGATATTGCGAATGCCCTTGGGGGCACGCCGGAGGCGATCGCCAAAAGGGGAGCGATTATAGGAGCCTGCAAGCTAACTGACTGCATCGGTAGTCCTGGAGATTACGCTTACTGCTTAAAATCACCTATACTCTTCGACAAACCCATTGAGGGCATTAGGGGACAACAAAGCATATTTTGGGGGATTTCTGATAAATTCCCTGAGCGCCTAGAAGCCTTTAAATTGGCTTGGGGGATGATTAATCATTGAGCTAAAATGGCTCTATTTTGGGGGGAACTATGGCGGGATTAAAGGATATTTATGCGCTATCTCTAAGACCAGATGCCGCTATCAGAATAGCAATTGGAGACTTAACAATTCAATTAGCTACAGAAAATCTAGAATACAAAGGTAAGCTTGTAATTCATGCTTGTTCCTATGCATCCAGGGAAGAAGAGGACGAGTGCATAAAACGAATGACAAGCTTGAGTTTTTCACCAGAAGAAGTACCAAGTAACAGTATTTTAGGTTGGGCTAAAGTTAAGGAAATCAAAACCTACACGCCACAAACCTTTGCTATTGATGCCAAGTTACACGGTTATGGTGTGGATTTAAGTCAGTTTCTTGCACAAGAAGGCTGGCAAGGTAAAACAGTGTACGGCTACGTGTTGGAAGAGCACCATTACCTTAATCTGCCCATCATGGGTGTTGGTAGCGAATACCAGCATGGCGATTGGTGGAACGCCGAAACACCGTTTGAAATCCTGTGCTTCAAACGGTGTTTCGATGCTGAAAGTGTTAATATCGCGGAAACTGTCGGGTACTAAACCCTAATACCCAGTCTTGCTGCTGCTGCTCTTGCCGCATTACGCTCCCCTTCAGTTGCACCCCTTCTAGCAAGTTCACGGATAGCGTTGGCGCGACGGCTATTTCCACCACCGCCACCACCAGATGGAGCCGACGCAGCAGCCCGCCGACCACCTCGACTTGCACCCGCAGATCGGGCATTATCTGCACCAGATCTGCCGCGACTGCGAGAACCCCCTCTTAGTCCCGCGCCACCACCTCCACCAGATGGAGCACCACCACCAACATTAATAACTCTTCGCGGTGCAGCTAATCCAGTTCCCCGTGCCGCACTACCTCTTGCTCTTCTTGGAGGTGCAGCTAGTCCACCACCTCGGTTTCTGGTTCCGCCTCTGGCAGTTCTCACTCTATTTCCCCGAATTTGGTCTGGTGCGCCAAAACCTTGACCCCCGGTTCTTCTGCCTCCACCTCGTCTAGCCATAATGGAATCCTGTTTGTAACGTTACATAACTAGGTTTCCCGATGGCTTTATTATCAAGGCATCAAGCGTTTTACTACGAATTGACGACACCTTGCGGTTCGATTATTGGGGGTGTGTTTGCTGTTAATCATTGGAAATATATTGAAATCGTTGACTTGTTTGTCAACAAGCAATTTCAAGGTCAAGGGTATGGGCGATCGCTCCTAAAGGATGTTCTCAACTCTTACCCTCACAACATGATTTGCCTACGGTGTGAAGCTCTTGGTGATGGACTTAACCAAGATGAGCTAGTAGCGTGGTATCAGCGGTTAGAGTTTGTTGATGGAACGCCCTTTCACGAAGGTGAGGGGTGGATGCATAAACAACCGAAGGAAGACGGAAAAAGGAAAATGGAAAAAGGAGTGAGTATTATTTCATCCTTTTTCCTCCTTGCGTTTTCCCTTTTCCTTCAGTAAACCGGGCTTGAATTTCTGGGAATAAATCACACAGTTCTTTAAGCTGAACCGGTGCATAGTAGGCTAACCATTTGTAATACTGCGAACACAATATTTCTGGTGTGCAATACCACAGTGTACGAGGAAAAGCTTTATTCCCTTGTTTTTGGGGTATTTGGTGCATTGAGTAGATTGGTGAAACAGGGGCATCTTCACTTACTAGTAATGCCCAAACATCGATATCTTTCCAGTCTCCCAAAGGTAATGTGCGAATGTAGGGGAGTGCTTCTTTATCGTCTTGGTCGTGGAACTGAAACATACCTTCTCGATTTATTTCAAAGGCTCTCTCCATGCCTTCTCCAGCACGATTACCCCATAGATACATCACATTCTCTTCACCTTCACCGTAGAGGTGATGAAATTGGTAAAGTGCTTCATAAGTGATACTTTCCGCAACTGCGCCCCAGTCCCAAAAGTTGAGAAGCTTGCCTTCTTTTGTTTTCAAGCCGTAAGTATTGCCCCAGTCAAGATAGGCACGAATGATGTTAGGAAATGGACGGTCTGTGGTGTAGTCTTCAAAGTAGAGTTCACCCAAATATTCCTGCCATTCAGTCTCAACTAACCAGTGTTGGGGTAAATCTGCACCATTTTTAATGATGAGATGTGTGTAGTCAAGTCCGGCTAATTCCAGAATTAGCGCAGTTGCCATTGAGTCTTTACCGTAGCCAAACCACAGCCCAGGCGCTATGTTTTTGTTTACTCGGGGTTCAACGTACCACTGTTGTACACGTGTTATTGTCTTGGCTTTCAGGTTTTTAAATTGCTCAGTACGTGCATGTGCGGCTGCTTGGGCGTAGCGAGTTGGGGGTAGTGCGTCAACTATTCTCATGCTGGTTCACCTTGCTTGTTCCGACTCTTTGCTACCTCTGGCTTGACCAGTGTCGTAAAAATATATACCACAATTTATACAAAATCTATTACCCAAACCTGTGTCAGACATTTCTGAAGCATCAAGAACATTGCTCTTGCGATCGCGAAGCGCGGCGGCGAAGCGCCGATCGCACCGAGGGCATTTACATTTAGCCATCCCACAAATCCCCCTCTAACACGTCCTGGTTCTCTTGCTCATCGGACGCTTGGATTTCGCTACTTTCTTCTCTGCCAGAGGCAACACCTTCGATGTCGGTTTCTTGCGCTTCATTAATGAGTGCTTCCAATCGCTCTAAGGGTAAATCTGCATCCAATTTTAACTGCTGGATACATGATAAAGCTAACTCGCGCGCCACGCGATCGCCAGAATTTTTCAGCACCGCCACAATAAATGCCTTGCAAATCTCCAACTGACGGCGAATGTCACCCATTTTACTCAGACGCATTGCCCCATCGGCTAGTACAAGCGTACCCTGAAAAGCACGTAACATCCCTTCCAAGTCAAGTCCTAACAAACGCAGTTTTAATTCCTCTACGAATTCTTGGGTGAGTTCCCCCTGCTCTACCAGTACTTCACAAGCTTGGAGCAGGGTTTTGGATTCCTTGCCAAATTTACCAGCACCTTCAATTTGACTAATAACTCGTCCGTGAGCAACATAAAAACTCTCACGAATAATCGTTTCGTAGTCGTAGTTTTGAGCATCCGTGAAAGCCTCGCGCCACTTTCCGGTTAATCTTTTGCCATAAAGTGATTCTTCATTGGTCATGTTGTTAATGACCAATTGGCCATTCTTTACTCAACTTAATTTAGTTTTAATTACCGCGTTTTACCTCAGCAATCACGCGGTTAACTTCAACCATAGCGCGGCTACGGCGACCATGCTTAAAAGCATTTTGACTACTCTTAAGCTTACCTTCTTCTGTGCGCGGACCAGTCGATTTCTCCCAAGGCTTAGTAGCTAAAATTCGTTGTCTTGCTGCTTCTATAAATTCAGGTGATAAATTACGCCGATATTTTTTTACTTTTTTACTGTTGTATTGAGCCAGGAATTTTTCTATATCAAGCATCTTGCTGATTAGCTATTTTGCGTACTGCTTCTAATATAGTTTGCGATCGCCACTGTTGCGCTAACCCCTCTTTAGAAACCCCTAACTTATCAGCTGCATTGGCAACAAGTTCTTTAAATTCCTCTAGCACATCTTTATTTAAATACACCAAAAACCGAGTTTGCTCTTCTGACGGGTTGTAATTAGCTGATTCAACTTCAGCCAACACCCCTTCAGTTACTTCTGTTGTATCAACGGTAACTACCTCGTTCATACTGGATGGTATGTAACTGTCATCGTCAATTGACCCTCGTGCTTCAACATTAACCGTGTTACCTGAATAATCACTTGAATAATCTGTAGCGTCGGGGCGTTCAAAATATTCTTTCTCTTGGTAGTCAAACCCTTCTTCTTGTGGTTCCTCTTCCTTCCTTTGTAAAAAAGCCTGCATAAAGTTGTTGGCGGTGGAAGTGTCCCAACCGGCTGTTTTGATTTGACGTTTAGGCATTTGTGCCAAAATTGCGGCGATTTTACCAGGGTCGTCCCGTCCATCGTGCGACGTATTGTTAAGCCGCAACAACGCGGATTTTTGACTGAGGTCATCCAGAGTAGTGGGGATGACTGGGGTTTTCAACCAGTAGTCAGCACAGAAACGCCCTTGGTGCTTATTGGCTATTTTGTCCCTACCAGTAGCTTTTATCCAACGGTTCCACTCACTAGCAAAAAATTCATCATCCTGCTGACTCAGCCAATCAGCCCCTATAGTTCTACCGTGTCCTGAGATGAGATAACCTAAGCTACCATCTAGATTCTGCTGAATTGTGGGGTAAGCCAACCAACCGAAATCAAGCAAAGAATCACGTATCCAAGGTAAATCGTGTTCCTCGGTGTGTTCTCGAGGGTTTTCGGGGTGAAATTTTTCAAGGACGGTGCTGGTGGGTAGCCATAAAACCTCACTCATTTCTTCGCCTCCGTCGTCACAGCTTCTTGACTACGCTGCATTGCTTCACTTAATAGTTGTAGTGCACTGTCTAATTGTGTTGACGGAGGACAGTTTTTAGTTAGCCATTCAGCCAATCCATTAAACTTACCAATTAATTGCCATTGTTGTTGTACAGGGGTCGTCATTAGTTTTCTCGAAACTTTTATACCCTTGATACCATAACTTTTCGCCCATAGGTAAGCTGTGCTGTGGTCAACTTTGTAATGAATTTCGCACCAATGCAAGCTTTTACCTTGGGCGATGTGTAACAAAATTTTACGCCTAGTCTCTTGGTCATAACCACGCCTACCTACAGGTGCAGGGTTTTCTACGAACTGATGACCGCAGGATTTACACAGGTAAGATTGTTTACCCGTGCGCCTACCATTTTTGATAGTTTCATACTTACCACAGCTAGGACATTTCTTCTGCCCTTGGGTGATTGACCGCAGTAGCTGTATGGCTTCGGTTTCAATTTTTTGCAGATCGCTCTTGCTCAAAGAGTGCGATCGCGCTACTTCATTCAAGGAAATTCCTTCTATGTATATACTACGGATGATAGCGGCGTGTTGTGGTGGGAGTTGAGATAACAACGGTTCCCACTCGAAATCATCATCGTCTACTTCACTAGTTGTTAGTGCCTGGGGTAATTCGAGCAAATGCTGTGTACACGCTGTGTTTGCTTCCTCTGCCAATACCGATGTGATGCCGAGTCTTTCGGCTGCAATATTGTAGGGTATGCCTTCCTTTTCAGCATACCGTTTGATTTTTTGGTGAGTTTCTTGCAAATTGCGTGGCACTTTCACCAAACGCCCTTTATCGCGTAACCACTGGAGTATTGCACCTTGGATGAAGGGTACAGCAAGAGAAGAAAATTTGCGCTTTTTGGTGGGGTCAAATCGTTCCACCGCTTTGATTAACCCACCACTACCAATCTGTACCAGTTCTTCAAATGGTAGTGTGGAGCAATGAACCATTTTATGAGCAATCATATGGACTAAGCCCATATTTTGCTCAACCAAAATGTTGCGGAGACGGACATTTTTAGTTTTGCAATACTCAAGTAGTAGCGATTCGTTGTCTAAAAATGTCGTGTTGCAAACCATTTGTCCCCAACATAAAAATAACTTTTACTCTCCCCGTAGAAGGGCAATTCACTACTGACCCAGAAACCGGAAACCCGTTACAATTAACAGTCCCCTACGAAGTAGAGGCATGGCTAGAAGGCAATAACGCAGTAAAATCTGAACCTGGTAGCAACCCTAACACGGTTATGCTACGCGGTTATTCCGTGAATCCTCGGATTTTACCGAATGAACTTACCTGTAAACAATCTGAAGCGCAAGCAGTTTACACAGACCCATTAACTCTTAATCAGCACATCGGGAAATTTACACTCAAGCCGCGCTTTGATAGCACCCGTCCTGTAGTTGCTAGAGCGTTGGCTAGGAGAATTGGAACTGAGATAGAAGGAACGTTTGAGTGGAGATGAACTTGCGTTGTTGATTAAAAATGCGAACTATCACTGATTTGTGTGTTCTCTAAGTTGTTTATTATACTAATAATTAGAGGTTCCACAAAATTTCAACTTAACACTCGATTAACACTCCTTGCTTAACCCGCTCTTAACAGAGCGGTTTTTACTGATGAAGAAGGAAAAAGGAAGGGGGAAAGAGGAAAAAGGATGAGCGAGTATCAAACTTTTTCCTTTTTTCATTTTCCTTTTTCCATCATTTAAGTAAATAATGCGCATTATTACTGGTTTATGTATAAAAAATAATTTTTAATATGTATTAGCCGAAAGCCATGAGCTGAATATTTAAAGTTATCCTGGTTTAATTTTTTGTAAACCGCTCCCGTGGGCGGTTTTTACTTGGGTTATTT